>Ga0187886_1000081_pt1 | contig 140322 bp, 126 predicted proteins | sample June2016WEW_20_1_FD_133001 | JGI IMG/M metagenome (GOLD analysis project Ga0187886, IMG submission 133001) | Peatland microbial communities from SPRUCE experiment site at the Marcell Experimental Forest, Minnesota, USA - June2016WEW_20_150 | ecosystem: Environmental > Terrestrial > Soil >...
GCCAGAGACCGGATGAACTCAGAGCCGGGGATGATGTCGCCATAGCAGATCGCTTTGCGGGAGTACATGCCCCCCATCATACTTGACTAGTGTAGTGTCCACCATGTATCTGACCCAGCACATATAAATGTCTTTGTTTTTAAGATAATATTTTCGTTTTGAGCCGGTTGAATGAATTTGTTGATTTTAATGACTCTCTCGACTTATGCTCATTTATCTGACGCGTGAGTGAGGGGGCTTGAACCCCTAGCCTTCATCCGATGCCCCCTGAGTAGGCGCGATAGATAGACTTCTCCGCAAACGCCATCCGTCAACTGTCTGATGACCGGCGGAAATCCATTTGACCGCCGTTTGACCAAACAGGCTTAAAAGCGCTGAAAATACAGCATCGGGACTTAAACCCAAGAAAGGGTTTTAATTTCTCACAAGTAACACAATAGTAAGGGAATTAAGGTATGCCGGAGGAGGGAATCGAACCCACACGGGCCTTTCGGTCCACTGGATTTTGAGTCCAGTGCACTATTCAAAGATAGATCTATTCCCATGTCACAAATATGTCACAGATTAGATTGAAAAGCGGGTAAACTACGGTATTGGAGCGGAAAGAAAAAAACAGGGCAAACGATTGAATTTATAGGCAAATAAGATGGGGTGAGTGAGGGGACTCGAACCCCCAACCTTCGGATCCACAGTCCGATGCTCTAACCCGTTGAGCTACACTCACCGTCGCGAAAGGGAGTTTGATTTTCGCATGGGGCCAATAGAAAGTCAACCAGAAGGGCATCGGCTCAAACGGAGCCGACGAAATCGCCTCTGACGCCTACAAGTCTATGACGTCTTCTGGCCTTCGATCAAATCCAGAACGTCAGCGGAGTCGCGCCAGTTGTCCCGGACCTTGACGTGAAGATCCAGATAGATCTTCGTCTCCAGGATTTCCTCGATCTCGCGGCGCGCTTCGATTCCGATCATCTTGATGAGCTGGCCGTGCCGCCCGATGATGATCTTGCGATGGTTGTCCTTTTCGACGAAGATGCTGGCCTTGATGTATATCACCGGCCGTTTTTTTCTTGGCGTCGGCCCCGAGCCGGGCGGCACTTCGGATTTCTCCGCTTCGGTTTGGCGGCGTCCTTCTTCCGCCTCCTCCGGCTCCCTTTTTTCGATCGAATCGATATAGGTCGCGGTCACCCAGGGCAGCTCCCTTTCCACATGACCAAGCAATTTTTCCCGGATGATCTCGGCCAGGAGGAACCGCTCGGACTGGTCGGAGATTTCTTCGTCGCCGAACAGCTTTTCGGCTACGGGCAGGTTTTCGAAAATGAGCTTTTCCAGGACGTCGACGTTCGTTCCCTTCAGGGCCGAAAGAGGAATGATCTCCTTGAATTTCGCCAGGTCTTTGTATTTATCAATGAGCGGCAGGATGTTTCCCTTGTTGACGATATCGACCTTATTGATCAGCAGAAAGACGGGTGTTTTGACATTTCGGAGGGTCTCGAGGACGAATTCGTCGCCGTGTCCGTATTTCTGCGACGCGTCGATGAGGAGGCAAACCAGGTCGGCCGTCTCGAGCGAGGAATAGACGAAATTCATCATCCGCTTGTTCAGCCTGTGGAGGGGTTTGTGAATGCCGGGATTGTCGATGAAAATGATCTGCCCCCGGTCGGTCGTGTGGATCCCGAGGATGCTGATGCGCGTCGTCTGAGGTTTGCTCGAAACGATCGAGATTTTCTGGTCCATGATGCGGTTCAGGAGCATGGATTTGCCGACGTTGGGCCGTCCGATCAGCGCGACATAGCCGACGCGGTATTCTTTCTGCGGTTCTTTCGCCGTTTTCGGTTTCGGCATGGTCTTTGTCATTCCTTTTCCGCGTCCGTCTCCGTCGGCGCCGGACGCTTTATCCTGATTTTCTTGATCCGCATCTGGTCCACATCCACGATCTCGATCGGCAGGCCCTTGATCTCGACGACCTCGCCCTTGACCGGCAGCCGCCCCAAATGATGCGTGATCAGGCCGCTGGCCGTGATGTAATCGTCCTCGGCCAGCTCCCGGCCGAACAGGTCTTCCAACTCTTCGACCTTCGCCCCGCCCGAGACGAGATAATCGCCCGGCCCGGTTTCCGTGATCTGCGCTTCCTCGTTGTCGTATTCATCGTGGATTTCCCCGACGATCTCCTCGACGACGTCTTCCATCGTCACGAGGCCCGTGACGGCGCCGTGCTCGTCCACCACGACGGCCATCTTCTGTTTCACCTTCTGGAATTCCTTGAGAAGATCGCTGACCTTCATGGATTCCGGAACGAAGATGACGGGGCGGATGAGCGGCTCGAGGGGATCCTTTTCGTGGGCGGCTTCCGAAAAAGCCAGCAGGTCCTTGGCGATGACGATGCCTTCGATATTGTCGATGCGGTCCTTGTAAACGGGGATGCGCGAATATTTCTCGGTGATGATCAGGTTCCTCAGCTTCAGGATCGTCGCGTCCTTCTTGATGCAGACGATATCCACCCGAGGTGTCATGATCTCACGGACGACGATGTCGCCGAATTCGACGACGCTCCGGAGCAGATCGTCCTCGCCCTTCTCGATGATGCCCTCCTCCTGGGCCGCGTCGATGAACGTCGCGATTTCCTCATCGCCGGCTTCCCGATCGTCTTCGGCGGCCTCTTCGCTCTCTTCCCGCGCGCACATCCACCGCTCCGGAGTGAGAACGGGGGCGGAGAGGATGAGCAACAACTTATAGGAAGGCAGGAAGGCGTTGAGCAGGTCGTTTTTGTACGCGGACCCGATCAAGCGCGGGAGGATCTCGAAAAAAACCCAATAAGCGAGGACCAGGCCCAGGAAAAGCCAGAGGGGCCAGAGGCAGACGCCGCGAAAGGAAATGAAAACGTAGACCAGGAAAGCGAGGAGGACGACCGTCCGCCAGAATTCGACGGCGATCTTGATCTCTTCGTAATGTTTCAGAACGTCGCGGCGATACGGCTTATTTCGCTCTTCGAGAAAACCGCTCAGAGAGATCTTGGAGAACCCGGCGAGCGCGATGTGGAAGAGAGACAGGACGAAGGCGGCCGCGAAGCTCAAGGCCAGTCCGATCCAGGGGATCACGCGGTGTCAGCCTTTCCTCAGGGCCGCGAGGATCTTCGCTTCTTCGGCCTCGTGCCCGCGGCCGTGGTCGAAGCCCAGGAGATGAAGGAAGCCATGGATGGTCAGGAACTCGAGTTCGCCCTCGAGGCCATGGCCGAGCTCGGCGGCCTGCGCGGACGCCGTGGCGACGGAAACGACGATGTCGCCCAGGTAGAATTTGCCGTCCGCGGCCCTCTCCTGGAGCGGGAAGCTGAGGACGTCCGTCGCCTTGTCCTTTTTAAGGAATTTCCTGTTCAGTTCCCGGATCTCGGGATCGTCCACGAACACGAGCGTCAGCTCGGGACGGTTGAGGCCGTAATGCCGGACGAGTTTTCTCAGCAGGCGTTCGAACCGGCCGGGATCAATCCGGAATTTTTTCTGGCGGTTCAGGATCTCGATCATGGTTGGTCCTGGGACTTTTTTCGGGTTTTTTCCTTTTTTTCATCTCGAAGTCGAAGCCGGGATAATCCACGCGCGGCTGGTAGATCATCAGGAGCGTGGCCAGGAAGGACGAGGCGATCGTCCGCAAGTCTTTCAGCGAGAAATTGCAGTCGTCCAGCTGGCCGTCCTGGAGATTGCTGTCGAAGATGTCCGTGATGACACGCTTGAGATGATCTTCGTTGTGGACCTTGAGGCTCCGCGAAGCGGCCTCGACCGAATCGGCGAGCATGATCAGGGCGGCTTCCTTGCTCTGCGGAGGCGGTCCCGGATAGCGATAGGTTTCCTCTCCGATTTTCTGCATTTCAGGATCGTATTTTTCCTTGGCTTTCTGGTAGAAATAGCGGACCAGGGAATTCCCGTGGTGCTGTTCGATGATGTCCCGGATCGGCTGCGGCAGTTTCTCCTTCCTCGCGATCTCGACGCCTTCCTTGACGTGGTTGATGATGACGAGCGTGCTCATGCTCGGGGTGAGGTCCTTGTGGACATCGGTTTTCTTGTTCTTGTTCTCGATGAAATATTCCGGCATCTTGATCTTGCCGATGTCATGATAGAGCGCGCCGGCTTTGACGAGGAGAGGATCGATCTTGATGGCTTCCGCGGCCTTCTCGGCGAGCGAGGCGACGACCAGGGAATGATGATAGGAGCCCGGCGCCTCCATGGCCATCTGCCGGAAGATCTCGTTTTCCGAGTTGGTGAGCTCCAGGAGCTTTGTCTGCGTAACGAAATGAAAGACGTTCTCGTAGATGGGAAGGATAACGAAAGCCATCGCCGCGCTGAGCAGGCCGCCCACGGCTCCCATGAAGACCTCGGCCGCTAACGTATCCAGGGCCGACGTGTGCCGCCCGATCAGATGAAGCGTCACGATGACGAACAAGTTCAGCGGCGCGACCAGGAAAAATCCCGCCCTAAGCGTGGATGTCCTCTTCTGCCTCCGGAAATACTTGATGCCGTAGATGGCCGCCAGGCCGCCGATCAGGCTGAAAATCATCAGGAAATAATTCGCCTCGAAGAGGTAGCCGACGAGCAGACTGTTGAGGATGGCGTAGATCAGCGCGACGGTATTGCTCGTCAGGAAGGCGAAGAGGATGACTCCGAACTGGTAGGGAAAAACGAACTTGTAGCTCTCCAGGTCCGAGAACAAAAAGAAACGGGCGTTCTGGCTGGAGAGCTCCGCCAGGAAGAACATGACTTTATAAATCAAGAGGCCGATGGCCATGGTCAGGCCCATCATGAGAAAATACTTGAGAGCGGTCCGCTGGCTGAGAAGCGATTTGAGGAAGAACCAGATCGTGGCCAGGAGCAGGCCGAACAGGAGGAACGTGCCGGAGAAATTGGCCAGCCAGGCCCGCTTCGCCCGGAGGACCTGGTTGATGCTCCTGATCTGTTTGAGGCCGTCCGCGGTCGCTTCGTCGCCCTTGCGGATCAAGATCTTCCCTTTCTTGATCGCGTGGAAGACCGTTTCGACGCGGGCCCGCGTTTTCTCTTGTCTGACCGCGGTCTCCGTTTTATTGAAAGAAACGTTCGGCGTTACAAAGCTGAAAGATATGCTGATGAGCAGGCCTTTTTTGCGGGCGGGAAGTTCCAGCTTGTTGATTTCCGCGATGAACCGGTCCCGGGCTTCTTTGACTTCGAGAATGTCCCGGGGAAAGACGACCTTTTCGTTTTCCGGGTTCCTGAGAAACGTGAATCCGCGTTCCTGTTCTCCATGAATGAAGAGGTCTTTCGAGAGAATGATCCCTTGGCTTGAATATTTCTCGATGAGGCCGAGCAGGATGGTTTCGAGATCGGAGCCGAAACTCTCTTTTTCCAGGGAGGCGAGCTCGGTCGCGGGGAGCTCGATGCCGAATTTGTCCGAGGCGGTCTTTTGGATTTGAGCGCGATCCCTTTTATCCGGCGGCGTTTTCAGCCATTCCCGGCCTTCGACGAAGAATTGACGGATCATTTCCTCGGTGTTGAGAAAGACGTTGGGATCGAAAACGTAAACCGGGAGGATGGCCTCGACGGCCTCCCGCCGGCGGGCCTCCGTCGCCTCCACGTCCTCGATGGTCAGATCAACGGGGCAGAGGATGTCGGTCCGGGCGATCTCGCCGGGATTGATTTCGGGCAGGGATTTCGACGGAGCATAAGCGATGAAATATCCTAGAACCAAGGCGAAGACGACGATATAGAAAAAAGGGCTCTGAAAAACGCTTCGGCCGAAGCGGAGTTTTTGCTCTTCGGGAGCATGGACGTTCCCGTTTTCGTGCTTGGGAACGAAGACAGGGTTCTTGAAAAGCCTGATGTTCTTGAAGGATATGAAACTCATGGTCAGGAGTGCGGCTTGGCTTCGGCCTTCTGGTAGGCCTTGATGATCTTCTGGACGAGAGGATGGCGAACAACGTCCTTTTCGTCGAAGTAGCAGAAGGCGATTTCCTTGATCGGCGACAGGATCTTGATGGCGTGGAGAACTCCGGATTTCGTCGGCTGGGGAAGATCGATCTGGGTGATATCGGCCGTGATGACCACTTTGGAATCGAATCCCGCCCGGGTGAGGAGCATTTTCATTTGCTCTCTCGTCGTATTCTGAGCTTCGTCGAGGATGATGAACGAGCCGTTGAGCGTGCGTCCCCGCATGAAGGCCAGCGGCGCGATCTCGATGCTTCCCTTTTCGATGAGGCGGTTGGCCTGGTCGGCCCGGACGAGATCGAACAGGGCGTCATAAAGGGGCCGGAGGTAGGGATTGATCTTCTGATACAAATCGCCGGGCAGGAAACCGAGCTTTTCGCCGGCCTCGACCGCGGGCCGGGTCAAGATGATGCGGCTGACGAGCTTGTTCTGGAAGAAGGAGAGGGCCATGGCCATGGCCAGGTAAGTTTTGCCCGTTCCCGCTGGCCCGATGCCGAAGACGACGTCGGAATTCCGGATGGCCTGGATATAATCCTGCTGATTGAGGCTTTTGGGCGTGACCGATTTCCTGGAAAGATTCAGGGCTTCGGAGGGAAAATACGTCTCAAGAGGCTTGGTATGACCCTCTTCGAGGAGGTCGAGGACGATATGAAAATCCTCTTCTTTGAGGTTGTAGCCCTTCTCTTCGAGCTCGTGGATCTTTTCGAAGCAAAACTTCGCGTACTCGACCTTCTTGGGATCGCCGTCGATATAGAGGCTGTCCCCCCGAATGGACAGGGAGACTTCGAGGCGATTCTCGAGCTTTTTCAGGTTCCGGTCGAGGACGCCGAAAAAGACGTTTTTCCGGGTAAAAGGATGGGTGATTTTTTCCATGTCAGAGGGCGAGAAACGAGTCGTCGGTCATATATTTCATTATAAACATGGTTGAAGAGGCTTTGTCAAGGCGAGTCCGGGACAAAGGGATGTCGGAGGATCAAGAGGAGGGAATGAGGCTTTAAAGATGACCGAAAAAGGTTGAAAAAAAAGGCGGCCTGGTATATAAATACCTTTAATTTTCGCCGCTTTCGGCATCGCGCGCCCCGGCGCCAAGGAGTAACACATGGACAAGGAATTCACCACCGTCTCGATCCCCACGTCTTTGTATAAAAAGATAGAAGACTCAATCAAGGGCACGGACGTATCCTCCGTTTCGAGCTATGTCGCCAAGATCCTCCGGGAGACTCTGGTCAAGGACGAACCCAAGGAAGACGTTTTCAGCAAGGAAGATGAGGAAAAGGTCAAGGAACGGTTGAAGGCCCTGGGGTACATCGACTGATACCGGAGGAGACGAACCATGATCCAGCCTCACGGCGGCAAACTGATTGAACGGGCGCTTATAGGAGCCAAGAAAAAGGAAGCCCTGGGAAAAGCGAAAAATCTGCCTAGAATCGAGCTGAACGCCGAATCCGTAGGCGATGTCGAAAATATCGCCGCGGGGGTCTTTAGCCCCTTGGAAGGGTTCATGGGCAGCGAGGATTTCCGCTCCGTCCTGAACCAGATGCGGCTTTCGAACGACCTCCCCTGGACCATCCCCATCGTTCTCGACATCGAGAAAAGTGAGGCCGACAAGCTCCGTGTCGGAAGCGATGCCGTTCTCGTCAATGAAACGGGCGATCCGGTCGCCATCCTGCATCTCGAGGAGAAATACGGCTGCGATCGGGAAGAGATGGCCCTGAAAGTCTTCGGGACGACGGACGCCGCCCATCCCGGCGCGGCCAGGGTCAGAGGCATGAAAGACATTCTTCTCGCCGGCAAGATCGATCTTGTCCAGGAATCGTCGACGCCTTTTGTCCGCTATCGGTTGAGCCCCAGAGAAACACGAGTTCTTTTCAAGGAAAAAGGATGGCGGACGATCGTGGGCTTTCAAACGCGCAACACTCCTCACATCGGCCATGAATACGTCCAGAAAACGGCCCTGACGTTCGTGGACGGGATTTTCATCAACCCGGTCATCGGCAAGAAGAAAAAAGGAGATTATAAGGACGAGATCATCCTGGCTTCCTACGAAGAGCTCATCAAGACCTACTTTTTGAAAGAGCGGGCGGTGATGGCCATTCTCCAGATGGAAATGAGATATGCCGGCCCCCGGGAAGCCGTTCACCACGCGATCATCCGCAAGAATTTCGGCTGCACGCACATCATCATCGGCCGCGACCACGCCGGCGTCGGCAACTATTACCATCCGTACGCAGCCCAGGACATCTTCGAGGAGTTTCCGGATCTGGGGATCGTGCCGCTCTTCTTTCGCTCGTTCTATTACTGCAAAAAATGCCAGTCGGTCGTCAACGACAAGATCTGTCCTCATCCGGCGGCGGACCAGATCCAGTTCAGCGGCACGAAGATCCGCGACCTTCTCCTCAGGGGAGAATATCCGCCGGCGGAACTCGTTCGCCCCGAAGTGGCGAAGATCATCATGGATTATAAGAATCCCTTCAACGAATAAATCCGGCTATTACCGCCGAAAAGCGGTGATAACGAGAAAGGCTTGATCGAATGGATCGAAAAATATTGATTATCGGGCTGGATTCGGCGCCGTCCGAGATCGTCATCGACCGCCGCGCGGAATTCCCCGTGCTCGGGCGTCTGATCGAAGGCGGCCGCTACGGAAAAATGCGCAGCTCCGATCCGCCGATCACCATTCCCGCCTGGATGGTCATGACGACGGGGAAGGACGCGGGCCGGCTCGGCCTTTACGGTTTCCGTCATCGCACGGGCTATTCTTACGACAAGATGTGGATCGCGACGTCGCAGGCGTTCAAGGAAAGGGCGATCTGGGACGTCGTCGGCGACCACGGCGGTCCATGCTGTCTCGTGAGCATCCCGCCGAGCTATCCTCCGCGGAAAGTCCCGGGCCATCTCATTTCCTGTTTCATCACGCCCGACAACGAAAAGGAATATACGTATCCGGCCGGGCTCCGGCAGGAGATCGAATCCCAATTCGGGCCGTATATGTTCGACGTCGTGTTCCGGACCGAGGACCGCGATCAAATCCTCAAAGAGATCTACGACATGACGGCCAAGCGGTTCGCCGTCCTGGATTACCTCATGCGGCACAAACCCTGGAATCTCTTCATGTTCGTCGAGATCGGCGTGGATCGCATTCAGCACGCGTTTTGGAAATACATGGACAAGGCGCACCATCTCTACACGGCCGGCAACAAATACGAAAACGTCATTCTCGATTACTATAAATTCCTGGATCGTAAGATCGGCGAGCTGCTGGCCAACGTCGGCGACGAGACCATCGTCCTGGTCATTTCCGATCACGGCGCCAAGCGCATGAAGGGCGCTTTTTGCATCGACGAGTGGCTGATCGAGCAGGGCGATCTGGTTCTCAAGGAAACGCCGAAAAAAGGGACCAGCATCGAAAAGACGGCCGTCGATTGGTCGAAAACGAAAGCCTGGGGCTGGGGGGGCTATTACGCGCGCCTTTTCTTAAACGTCGAGGGACGTGAGCCCCAAGGCATCATCAAGCCCGGAGACTACGAAAAAGAGCGCGACGCGCTCAGCGAGCGTCTGAAGAATGTCCGCGGGCCCGGGGGTGAGGCGTGGGACACCCATGTCATCAAGCCCAACGAATACTTCGACGAGGCCCGGGGCGACTATCCGGACCTCATGGTCTATTTCGACGATCTCTTCTGGCGGTCGGCCGGAACGCTGGGCCATGGAACGCAATACTTGCTCGAGAACGACACGGGTCCCGACGACGCCGTGCATGCCCAGGAAGGCATGTACATCCTCTTCGATCCCCGGGATGGAAGAAGCCGGCGCCAGGACATCGATATTTGCGACGTGGCCCCGACCGTGCTTCATTCCTTGGGACTGCCCGTGCCTTCGGACATGAAGGGCGCGATTTTCACGACATGCCACGAAAAAAAAGGAGACAAATCATAGATGTGCGATCATGATCAAAAGGGCGTGACCCTATGGTTCACCGGGCTTCCGTGCTCGGGCAAATCGGCCGTGGCCGACCGCGTCGCGGAGATATTGAAGGAAAGGGGCTACCGCGTGGAACAGCTCGACGGCGATATCGTCCGCAAGAGCCTGACCCGCGATCTCGGATTCTCGAAGGAGGACCGCAACGAAAATATCCGTCGCGTGACATTCGTGGCGAAGCTCCTGAGCCGCAACGGCGTGTTCGTTTTGACGTCTTTCATCTCGCCTTACGCGGATATCCGGGCCCACTCCCGGCAGGAGATCGGAAGCTTTCTCGAAGTCTATACGAAATGCCCCCTGGACGTCTGCATTGGGCGCGACGTCAAAGGCATGTATAAAAAGGCGATGGAAGGCGAAATCAAGGAGTTTACGGGCATCTCCGATCCCTACGAGGAGCCGGCGAACCCCGAAATCCTCCTCGAGACCGATAAGGAAACCCTGGAGCAGAGCACGGCCAAAGTCCTGGCCGGATTGAAAGAACGGGGTTACCTGGATTAAGATGGCTGCGGCCGGGAAGGGAGAGTCATGAAATCCTGCTTAGTGACGGGAGGCGCGGGCTTCATCGGATCGCATCTGGCCGAAGAACTGGTCCGCCGGGGATTTCGGGTCCGCATGCTCGACGACTTCTCAACCGGAAAGCGCGCGAACATCGCCTCATTCCGGAAAAAGATCGATCTTGTCGAAGGCGATGTCCGGGACCTGCGGACGTGCCGGAAGGCCGTCGAAAAAACGGACTATGTCTTTCATCAGGCCGCACTGGCCTCGGTCCCGCTCTCGATCGAGGATCCTTTCCTCACCGACGATATCAACGTCGGGGGAACGCTGAACATGCTGTGGGCTGCCAAGGAGGCCGGGGTTAAAAAGCTCATTTTTGCCTCGTCGACCTCCGTGTACGGTGACAATCCCGAACTCCCCAAAAGAGAGGAGATGTCCGGTATCCCGCTTTCGCCCTATGCGCTCAGCAAATGGATCGGAGAAAAATACTGCCAGACATTCGGCTTGATCTACGGGATCCCGACGGTCGCACTCCGCTATTTCAACGTTTTCGGGCCCCGTCAGGATCCGCAATCGCAATACGCGGCGGCCGTCCCGATCTTCATTACGAAGATGCTTGCCGGCGAACGGCCGGTCATCTTTGGGAACGGGGAGCAGACGAGAGATTTCGTTTTCGTCCAGGATGTCGTGGCAGCCAATATTCTAGCGGCCGAAGCCGAGGGCGTTTCCGGCGAGGTCTTCAACATCGCTTCGGCCCAAAGCCTGTCCGTGAGCGCGCTCGTCCGGCTGATCAACGATATTCTCGGCGCCGCGCTCGAACCCCGCTTCGAGCCGATCCGTCCGGGGGACATTCTGCATTCCTCGGCGGACATCCAAAAAGCGATCCATCGATTGAAGTACCGACCCGGCTGCGATTTTCGGCGCGGGCTGGAAATGACGATCGCCTGGTATCGTGAGAAGAGGAGGTCCTTATGAAAATCGCCGTGATCGGAACTGGATATGTCGGCCTGGTGACGGCCGTCGGACTCGCGGAATTCGGGCACGCGGTGATCGGCGCCGACAAGGTGGCCGATAAGATCGAGAGGATCTCGCGCGGAGACATGCCGATTTATGAGCCAGGGCTGGAGGAGCTTCTAAAGGCCAATTTGAAAAAAGGGAAAATCACCTTCAGCACGGACCTGAACAAGACCATCCAGGCGGCGGACGTGATCTTCGTCTGTGTCGGAACGCCGCAGAGCGACGACGGCAGCGCCGATATGTCCCAGATCGAGGAAGTCTCGCGGCTGATAGCCGAGAATTTGAACGGCTACAAAGTCGTCGTGGAAAAGAGCACGGTTCCGGTCAAGACGTCCTCCTGGATCAAGCGGACGATCTCGCTCTACAAGAAATCCGACGAGGATTTCGACGTGGCCTCCAATCCCGAGTTTCTCCGGGAAGGCTCCGCGGTTTCGGATTTCCTCCATCCCGACCGCATCATCATCGGCGTCGAGACGGAGCGGGCCAGGGCCATGCTCGAAAAAATCTATGAGCGGGCCAAGGATCGGATCCTGATCACCAATATCGACACGGCCGAGCTCATCAAGCACGCCTCGAATTCCTTCCTGGCCGTGAAAATCTCCTACATCAACCTCATGGCCAACCTTTGCGAGAGGACGGACGCGGACATCGAGCAGGTGGCCAAGGGCATGGGCCTCGATCCGAGGATCGGGGGGCTTTTTCTGAAGGCGGGCATGGGTTACGGGGGATCGTGCTTCCCCAAGGATCTCAAGGCTCTGATCAAGATCGGCGAGGACCTCGGCGTTAACATGAACCTCCTCAGGGAAACCGACCGGGTGAATGCCGATCGGACGGGGCTCATTCTGGAAAAGATCAAGAAGGCCCTCTGGATCCTGAAAGACAAGAAAATCGCGGTCCTGGGTCTGGCCTTCAAGCCGGAGACGGACGACATCCGCGAAGCCCCGAGCATCCGATTGATCAAGGCCCTATTGAGCGAAGGGGCCATCGTCCGGCTTTATGATCCGGAAGCGCAGAACAACATGAAAGAGCTCTTCCCGGAGGATAAGATCCGGATCACCTATTGCCGGACGCCCTTCGACGCCGTGGCCGGCGTCAACGCGCTCGTCCTTTGCACGGAATGGAAGGAGTTTTCGGGCCTCGATCTCAAGAAGGTCAAGAGCCTTATGGCCAACCCGATCGTCGTCGACGGCCGGAACATCTTCCCTCCCGAGAACGTCAGAAAGCTCGGTTTCGAATACTACTCCGTCGGCCGGAAATAAAAAAGAGCCGCGGCTCGATTTCTTTAGGACAATCATGCCCTCTTCCTCCCTGGGGAAGAGGGCTGATCCGAGAGATCGCCTTAACGATTTTGCCTTATTTCCAGAATATGGTTTTTGAAATCCGTCTCGACGACGACGAACGCGTCACCGTTGAGAACGGCCGGAAGGAAGGCGATCTTCCGGCCGTCCCGGCGGACGTCGACATTTTTCAGCTTTTCGATCGGCCCGCCGTTCTCATGGAGCCAGGGCACGAGGATTTTGACCTTTCCCGGGTTCGGGAGATTCCCATTGTAGCGGAACGCCACGGCCGTATTCTTTCCATCCCATCGATAATCGTAAGCCGCGAAGCTCCCGGCCGCCGGATAATAGACGTGGACGGCCGCATTGTCCTCGGCCAGTTTTGGTTCCAATGACCATTCGTCCTTGGCAATTTTGAACCCGAAGTATCCCTCGAAAAGGGCTTCGGCCAGGCTCCCGGCGCTTCCCGAATAAAAAGGGCTCCCCTGGCCTATACCGGCCGGGCTGTCCCATTCGAAAAGTCCCCGGTTGGCGATGGCCTTCCCAGCGATCTCGGAAAGTTTCCGCCGGGCCTCGCGGCTGAAGCCGTGTTCGAACATCGCGTGGATGAGTCTCCCGCCGAACCAGTCCCATTGGCCGCCGTTCTGATATTCATAAGGCTGGTCCAGCATCGGATGCTTGAAGAATCCCTTCGGATAAGGAGGGAGGAGGGTCCCGCTGATCGTCGACATCGAGAACTCTTTCTGCCGAGTCAGCGCGGTTTCGATGATCCGCCGGCATTTGTCTTCGGAGGCCAATCCGGAAAGGATGGCCTCCGTGTTTCCGCCCATGGCGAACATCGCGTCCTCGTCGAAATCGTGCCGCAACGCATCGAGATGAATGTGGACCCGGTAGAAGCCGCGCTCTTCCTGCCAGAGCCACCGGTCGGCATTTTTCCGAATGAGCGCGGCCTGTCCGGACCAGAATCTCGCCTTCTCCGTTTGGCCGTCTGAGGTCAACATCCAGGCGAGGTCCAGCGCGGCGCCGTGGAATTCGCTCTGGTCGTAGATGTCGCACGTCCAATGAGTCCGTTGGTCGATAGAGATGGCGCGCTGGTCCTCGCGCCCCATGTCGACATCGCCCCAGTCCGCGGTGTGCGCGCCGGTGACGAGCCCGTGGCCCTTGTCGAACCTCGAGCGGAGGACCGAGCCGAGGGCCCTCTCGAGCCGGCCGATAATGGATTCGCCGTCGATCATCTTCCGGAGCCAGGCGGTCCCGGAGATCCGGGCGATCCGGGCGGCCGCCCGAACGGCGCTCGTTTCCTGGTCGGTTTCGGTCGTATTTTTGTCGCGCTTCCCGCGCGAATCGATCCAATCCTCGAGCGATCCGTCGTCCCGCTGAAAAGCCAGATGCTCTTCGAGCCATGATTGAAGGTACGGGGCTTCATAAAAAAGCCGCGAAGCCGGAATGATCGTGTACGCATCCCGCAGCCAGATTTGGGGATAAGCGGCTCCGGCGGCGAAACCGTAAATCGTCCCCGTTTTTCCCTGGAACGAGACAGCGTTATGGTCCAGGGTCGAGCGGATGAGCTTGAACAGTTCGCGATACTCTTTCACGTCCGAACGAAAATCCGTGAATGTCCCGGGGGCGAGTTCGTTCGTCTGGGTCGCGGCTTCGAGACGGAGGCCATAAACGCCGGCGGCCACGAGCAGCGCGACGACGATTCGGCGGCCCCGGTCCGGCTTGGTGTTTTTCATGTTCAACAGATTCGGGGGAGGAGCTCGGATGTCAATGGTTCGAGGAGCCGGAGACCTCCCACGGAGGTTTTCAAGAGGAGCTCTCCCGGCCGTCCGGTTTTTCCTTCGATCCGGCCGATGATGGCCGCTCTCCTTCCCAGGGGATTTCTTTTGACGCGGGCCAGAATGGCCTGGGCCTTGTCCCCGGGCACGACGAGAACCGCCCGGCCTTCGCAGGCTAAATACAAAGGGTCTATTCCCAGGAGATCGGAAGCCGCCCTCACGGCGGAGGAAAGCGGAATGCGATTTTCCTCGATGAGGACGGGATAGGAAATCTGTTCGACCAGCTCGGTCAAGATCGTCGCCAAGCCGCCCCGAGTGATGTCCCTCATCCAGAGGGCGCCGCTTCTCCAATAGGGCAAAAGGAAATTCAGGGGAGCGCAGTCGCTCCGGACCCGGGCTTCGAGACCAAAATCGCCCCGCGCGTGCATAATGGCCAGGCTGTGCTCTCCGAGCGTCCCGGTCAGGATGATCCCGTCGCCGGGCCGGATGAGCTTGGGCTTCGGCCTGGCGATGACGTTCCCTATTCCGGCGGTATTGATGTAGATCTTGTCTCCCTGGCCTTGCTTGACGACTTTCGTGTCGCCCGCGACGATCCTGACACGGGATCGCGCCGCAGCCGTTTTCAGGGAGCGGAGGATCTTGTCCAGGATGGTCCAATCCAGCCCCTCCTCGAGAATCAGGCCGAGAGAAAGATATCGGGGAACGGCGCCCGAGACGACAAGGTCATTGACGGTGCCGTTGACCGCGAGCTTTCCGATATCTCCGCCCGGGAAAAAGATCGGGTCCACGACGTAGCTGTCCGTGGTGAAGGCGATCCCTTCCGGGAGATGGCTGGCATCCAGCAGCTCGTCCAGAAAAGGGTTATTGAAAGCCGGGACGATTTTCCGGGCGATGAAATCCCGCATGGATTTTCCGCCCCCGCCGAGTTCCAGGCTGACCTTGGTCATGATCGGGGTCCTCGATATTTATATTGGATGAAGCAGGCCCCTTCGAGAGAGACCATGCACGGGCCGGAAGGCGATTCCGGAGCGCATCTTCTGCCGAACAAAGGGCAGGCCTGGGGGGTGAGCACGCCCCGAAGAACATCGCCGCAGCGGCAGCCCGGAAGATCGGCCTCATCGGCCTCGGTCTCGAGCTTGTGTTTGATTTCGGCGTCATACGCGGCGTAGCGGACGCGGAATCTCAGCCCGCTTTCGGGAATCAGGCCCAAACCCCGCCAGCAGGCATCTTTGGGCTCGAGGATTTCTCTCATCACGGCCAAGGCGACCGGGTTCCCTTCAGGCCGGACGACCCTCGTATATTCGTTCGCGACGACGGGTCGGCCTTCACGGATCTGGTCCAGGATCGAGATAATCCCGAGAAGCATGTCTCCCGGCTCGAATCCGGCGATGACTCCGGGAACGCCGAACTCCCGGGCGACGAATTCATAGGGTTTTTGCCCGATGATGGCGCTGACGTGGCCCGGATAGAGAAAGCCGGATATCCTTACGTCGTCGGCCTCAAGAATGGCCCGGAGCGGAGGAGGGATCATCCAGAGCGCGGAGAGGATGGAATAATTGGAAAGTTTCTCCGCGGCGGCGGATTTGGCCGCCAAGGCGATGGAAGGAATGGTCGTTTCGAAACCGACTCCGAAGAAAACAATTTCTTTGTCCGAGTTCCGGCGGGCGAAATCGAGCGATTCCTCCGAAGAATAGACGACCCGAACGGCCGAGCCTTTGGCCGGGACGGCTTTTTGCAGGGAGCCGCGGCGCGTCGGAACACGGGTCATGTCGCCGAAGGTCGCGAGGATGAGGTTCTCTTTTTCCGTCACGAGCCGGATGGCGGCTTCATGGATCCCGCCCGGCGTGATACAGACGGGGCAGCCGGGTCCGGAGATCATTTCGACGCCGGCCTTTTCGAGCATCGTTTGAAGCCCGTACCGGTGGACCGTCATGGTATGAGTGCCGCAGACTTCCATGATGCGGCACGGGGAGGGAAGCTCTATCCTTTTTTTCTCTATTCTGGCGACGAGAGCGTCGATGACCTTCTTCCGCCGGAACGCGGCGACAGCGGCCGGGGCCCCGGGCTTTGCCCGGGGGTCCACGGCGGACGGGGCCCCGGGTTTTGCCCGGGGATCCATTTCCGCCGTACTCGCCCGTCGATATAAACCACGGGCGAGTGGCGAGCCGAAGGCTCGTCCCTTGACTTCCGCCGCGAAGGCTCGTCCCTTGACCGGGTCAGGTCTCGATTTTTCCGTTTTTCTTTTCATCCGAGCTTCGTGGCATTTGCGTCCGCGGCAGATTTGACGGCCCGATCCGCCGGCCGTTTTCAGCCCTTTTCCGCGATCTCCCGGAGCATATCGAGAGTTTCCCGGGCGTCCTTTTCATCCAGTTTGGAGATGGCGAATCCGGCGTGGACGATCACCCAGTCTCCGATCTTAGCGTCGTCCAGGAGGGCGAAGTTCGTTTTGACTTTCGTCCCGAGATAATCGATCTTTCCGGTCCTCCGGACATCATCCATCTCTATGATTTTCGACGGTATTCCCAAACACATCTTTTTCTCTTTCTTAACCCGCTTAGATTAGCAGATTTGGCGGACTTTGGGAAGGGGCGCGGGGAAGAGCGCGGAAATCCGCCCTTCCGTCCTCGACCTCTCATCCAAGATATCCGGCCCTTTGTCTCGCCCTCTTTTCCCCCGGGGAGCGTCGTCATTTCGCCGGCGTACGGGGCCCCGGGCTTCGCCCGGGGGTCCACTTCCGCCGTACTCGCCCGTGAATATAAACCACGGGCGAGTGGCGAGCCGAAGGCTCGTCCCTTGACGATCTATTTTTTGACAATTCTCGAGTCAACCCCTATAATGTCCGCATGTTCAAGGATTTAGAAGGGTTCCTCAAGCCCGGCAGCGAAGAAGCCCGCTTGGCCGCGGAGCTCGATTTGTCGAGAATCCCGCGTCACGTGGCCATCATCATGGACGGCAACGGCCGCTGGGCAAAAAGCCGGAACCTCCCCCGTATCGAGGGTCACCGTGCCGCAGCGGAATCGGTCCATGAAGCTGTCGAGACGAGCGCCAGAATCGGAATCAAGGTCCTCACGCTGTATGCTTTTTCCAAGGAAAACTGGAAACGGCCGAAAAACGAGGTCTCGAGCCTCTTCAGGTTTCTCAAGGATTATCTGAAGAAGCAGGACAAGGTCCTGATTGAAAACGATTTATGTCTCATGGTTCTCGGCCAAAAAGACGGCCTGCCGGCGGTCGTACGCCGCGAGTTGGAGAGGGTCGAAGAGCTGACCAGGAACAACCAGCGGATGAAACTTTGTCTGGCTTTGAACTATAGCGGCCGCGCCGAGATCGTGGATGCCGTCAAGCGGATCCTTGGCGACGAATCCATATATCCGGAAGATCTGACCGAGGAAACCTTTTCCCGCTATTTGTACACCGCGGACCTGCCCGACCCGGATTTGCTGATCCGGACGAGCGGAGAATTCCGCGTGTCGAATTTCCTTTTATGGCAGATCGCCTATTCCGAGATCTGGATCACGCCGGATTATTGGCCGGATTTCCGGAGAAAACATCTTCTTCAGGCCTTGGTCGATTACCAAAAGCGAGAACGGCGGTTCGGCGATATCCAAGCGGCGAAATGAGCTTCCGCAAAAGATTTCCGACGGCCATGATCCTCCTGGCGATTCTCTTCTCCATTCTCCAGTGGGCTCCACCCGCGGCCTTCTTTTGTTTCGTCCAGATCGTCATCGTCATGGCCCTCGTCGAGTTCTACAACCTGGCCGGCAAAAAGAAGCTTCGGCCCCGGCCGGCGGTCGGAATTCTCGCGGCCTTGCTCATCAGTGCTTCGTTTTTCCTCAAGGCTTTTCCCTTCGAGATCGCGCTGTTCGGAGTCCTTTTGCTCAGCGGCCTATATTTTTTGATCGTCTTCGACACGGTCGAGAAGGTCATGGCCTTTCCCGCCGCTTTTGCCGTCACGATCTTCGGGCCGGTTTATATCAGCTTCACTTTGAACCATTTATATCTTCTCCAGGCGGAAAGAGGGCCGCTGGTTCTCTATTTTTTTTTGGGCGTGATCTTTCTCGGCGACACCGGAGGCTACCTCTTCGGAAAGCTCATCGGGCAGCATAAAATGACGCCCATCGCCAGCCCGAACAAGACCTGGGAGGGCAGCGTCGGAGGCCTCGCTTTCGCTTGCCTCGGCGCCCTCGCGGCGCAGCGACTCTTTCTGAACCAGATCGGTCCGGGACAAGCGGCCCTCTGCGGCGTGCTCGTTCATGCCGTAGCCCAGATCAGCGATCCTCTCGAATCGCTGTTCAAAAGGGCCGTCGGGGTCAAGGATTCTTCGAATATCCTGCCGGGTCACGGCGGAGTCCTGGACAGGATCGACAGCCTTATTCTCGCGGCGCCGTTCTTTTATTATTACCTTCGCTATTTCTGGAAGTGATCGTTGAAGAAAAAAATCGCGATTTTGGGCTCCACCGGGACGATCGGCCGGAACACGCTCGAAGTCGTCCGGCATCATCGCCGGTATTTTCGCGTCACGGCCCTGGCCGCGGGATCCAACGTTCGCGTGTTGGAAGAGCAGATCAGAGAATTCCACCCCGAACTCGTTTCTCTCTCAAGGAAAGAAGACGCGGAAATCGTCCGCGGCGCCTTTAAGAGGAACTCGGTCCGGGTGACCTATGGCCCCCAGGGCGCGGAAGAGATCGGCGGCTGTGAAAATACCGATATCGTCGTCGCGGCCATCACGGGGATCAACGGCCTGAGGCCGACGCTGGCCGCCGTCCGCGCCGGAAAAAGGGTGGCGCTGGCCAACAAAGAATCCATGGTCGTCGCCGGTCCTCTGATCCGCGCGGAAGCGCGCAAGTCTGGGGCGGAGATCATCCCGGTCGATTCCGAGCACAGCGGCGTATTCCAGTGCCTGGCCGGCGAGGCCCGGCGTAACGCGAAGAAAGTGACGTTGACGGCGTCCGGAGGACCTTTTTTCCGGACACCTCTGGCCGCCCTGAGGGTCAAAACGGTCGAGGAAGCCCTGGCCCATCCCCGCTGGAAAATGGGGAACAAGGTGACCGTGGATTCCGCGACGCTCATGAACAAAGGGCTGGAGCTCATCGAAGCCCGCTGGCTTTTCGATCTCAAGCCCGGAGAGCTGGATATCCTCATCCATCCCCAGAGCATCGTCCATGCGCTCGTCGAAATGCGGGACGGCTCGGTCTTGGCCCAGCTCGGTCCAACGGACATGAAGATCCCGATTCAGTTCGCCCTAACGTACCCGGAGCGCCGGCCGGGCGTGCTTCCGCCTCTCGACCTGGCCGGCATCGGCGCCCTCGAATTTTATGCCGTCGAAGTCCGACGTTATCCGCTGATTCGCCTGGCTTACCGGGCACTTGAAGGCGGCGCGAGCGCGTCCGTGGCCTTGAACGCGGCCAATGAAGTCGCCGTCGAGGCTTTCCTGGGGCGACGGATCGGCTTTGGCGCGATCAGCGAACTCGTCCACCGAGCGATGGAGGGACACGTCGAGGAAAAAGTTCGAGGCCTGGAAGGCATCTTCGATATCGACCGATCGACGAAACGACGGACTCTTCAAATCCTTCAGCAAAGGTATTGATCATGGTCACATTGTTCGGCACTATCCTGGCTTTCCTTATCGTCTTCGGCATCTGCGTCTTCATCCACGAATTCGGCCATTTTTTCATGGCCAAGCTCGTCGGCATCCGGGTGGAAACCTTTTCCTTCGGCTATGGCAAGAGGCTCTTCGGTTTCAAAAGGGGACACACGGACTACCGGGTCAGCGCCATCCCCATGGGCGGCTACGTCAAATTCCTCGGAGAAGGCGTTTTTGACACGAGCCGACCGATCGAGCCCGACGACTTCATGGCCAAAAAACGCTGGCAGCGTTTCCTGGTCCTCGCCATGGGCGCGGTGATGAACGTCCTTCTGGCCATCTTTATCGTCGCCGTCATCAACATGATCGGCGCGACCATTCCCGAATATTTGGACGAAAAGCCCGTGATCGGCTGGATCGACGCCGGGTCGCCCGCCGCGAAGGCGGATCTCAAGATCGACGACGAGATCCTGAGCATCAACCATCGAAAGGTCGAGACCTGGAGCGACGTCGAGATCGTCGTAGGATCGAAACCCGATACGCGAGTGGTCCTGGAGATCAAGCGGGATGGCGCGATCGTTCCCGTCGAGCTTCAGATCGAAAAGGACAAAAAGATCCAGTTCGAGCTGGGCTATGCCGGATTCTATGGAAAGATCCCGACTCAGATTGTGATGGTTTCGCCCGGTTCCCCCGCCGAGAAAGGCGGGCTGAAGCCCGGCGACGTCATCCTGACGATCGACGACGCGCAGGTCTATTTTTACAAATTCATCGAAGTCCTGGAAAAAAGCCCGGGGAAGGAGCTGACGTTCAGCGTGCTGCGCGACGGCAGCCCCGTCACCCTGAAAATCACGCCCAGGCTCGAAGGGAAGATCGGCAAGATCGGCGTTCAACAGACGGCCAAATCCGTCATGAAAAAATTCGGGTTTTTCAAAGCCATCGGGCAGAGTTATAAGGAAAACAAGAGGCTCGTCTTTTTGGTGATCGATTTCATCAAGAACCTGGTGACGGGCCGGGCCTCGACCCGCCAGGTGGGCGGCCCCCTGGAAATCGCCAAATTGTCCTACGCCGCTCTGCAGATGGGGTTTCTTCCCCTTTTGAGCTGGATCGCGTTCATCAGCCTCCAGCTGGGAGTCATCAATCTTTTTCCCATCCCGGTCTTCGACGGCGGACAGCTCTTCGTTTTGATCCTGGAAAGCGTTTTCCGCCGCGATTTCAACCCCAAAGCCCGCCAGATCTGGATGCAGATCGGGTTCGTCATCTTCGTTTTTATTGCCGCTTTTTTCATTTTGAACGATGTCGTCAAGAAACTGCCGCATGGCTGGGGGAGCTTATTGCCGTTTTGAGAACGATGTTTTCGCTCGACCGAGTCCCCCGGCTCCCGCCCATCGCGTCGGTTCGGTTTTTTCTTCAGCGGGATGGATGGAGAACGATTTGAAGAACGATTTCGGTCTGCCGCGCCGTAAGACGCGGCAGATTTCCATCGGCGGAGTGCTCATCGGCGGTGGAGCTCCCATATCCGTCCAATCCATGACCAAGACCGATACGCGGGATGTGAAGGCGACCGTAGCCCAGATCAAGCGCCTGGAAAAGGCAGGCTGCGAGATCGTCCGCTTGGCCGTGCCGGACAGGAGGGCCGTGGCGGCGCTGCGGGAAATAAGGGAAAAGGCCCGTGTGCCGCTCGTGGCCGATATCCATTTCGACCACAGATTGGCCCTGGCCTGCATCGACCTCGGCATCGACGGCCTGCGCCTCAACCCGGGTAATATCGGCTCCCGGGTGAAAATCAAGGAGGTCGTCCTGGCGGCGAAAGAACGCCATATCCCCATCCGGATCGGCGTCAACGCGGGATCGCTGGAAAAGGACCTTCTCCAGAAATACGGAGGGGCGACGCCCACGGCCATGGTCGAAAGCGCGATGCGTCATATCCGGATCCTGGAGGATTTGGATTTTCGTCTCATCAAGATCTCTTTGAAAGCATCGGATGTCTTGCGGACGATCGAAGCTTATCGCCGGCTATCACGGCAAACGGACTATCCCTTTCACTCCGGCATCACGGAGGCCGGCCCGCTCCTATGCGGGACGGTCAAATCGTCCGTCGGCCTGGCGCTTCTATTGCAGGAAGGGCTGGCCGATACGATCCGCGTTTCTCTCGCGGCTTCACCCGAAAACGAGGTCCGCGTCGCTTACCAGATCCTCGGCAGCCTCGAACTCCGCCGCCGCGGGCCGAATATCGTGGCCTGCCCGACCTGCGGCCGGTGCGAAACGGACCTCACATCGATCGCGGCGAATATCGAAAAGAATCTTTCTCATATTCCCCAAAGCCTGACCGTGGCGGTCATGGGCTGCATGGTCAACGGCCCCGGCGAAGCCAAAGAGGCGGACGTCGGCGTGGCCTGCGGCCGGGGCGTCGGGATTCTTTTTAAGAATGGAAGGCTTATCCGGCGCGTCCCCGGAAACAGGATCGGGGCCGAACTCTTGAAAGAAGTGGAAAAGCTCGTTTCCGCGGCAGCCGGGGCCCCGGGCTTTGCCCGGGGGTCCACTTCTGCCGTACTCGCCCGTGGATATAAGCCACGGGCGAGTGGCGAGCGCAAGGCTCGTCCCTTGACGAAGAAATGAGACCTTGAAAGGCCGATATATGATCCGACGGCAAACCCTGAACGCGGCTCTCTCGAAAAAGCTGCGGAAGCTCGAAAGCATTCTCCGGCGCATGCCCAAAGCTCTGGTCGCTTTTTCGGGCGGCGTGGACAGCACTCTTCTCCTGAAAGTGGCGACCGACATCCTGGGAAAAAACGTCCTGGCCGTGATCGCCGCTTCGGCCACTTATCCGGGGAAAGAAATCCGGGAAGCCCGGGCGATGGCCGTGAAACTCAAGGTCCGGCACCGGGTCATTCATACGCGGGAGATCGAAAATCCCGATTTCGTCAAGAACCCGCCGCTGCGATGCTATTATTGCAAGCAGGAGCTGTTTTCGACTCTGAAGCGGATCGCCGGAAAAGAAGGAATGGCCTTCGTTCTCGACGGCCAGAATCTGGATGACGAGGGAGATTTCCGCCCCGGCGCCCGGGCCGGACGGGAGCTCGGCATTCGATCGCCCCTGAAAGAAGCCGGGCTGACCAAAAACGATATCCGGAAAATTTCGAAAGCGTTCGGTCTGCCGACTTGGAGCAAGCCCTCATTGGCCTGCCTGGCTTCCCGCTTTCCCTATGGAATGGAGATCGACGTCAAAAGCTTGAAACAAGTCGGAGCCGCCGAGGACTTTTTGCGAAGCCTGGGCTTCGGCCAGCTCCGCGTGCGCCATCACGGCCAGATCGCCCGGATCGAGATCATTCCCCGGGAATTCGGGAAGATCATGAAACCTGAGATCAGGACGAAGATCGTCGGGCGTTTTAAGAAACTGGGATACCTTTATGCGACCTTCGATCTGGCCGGCTATAGGACGGGCAGCATGAATGAAGGTTTGCGCCGATCGGTTGTCCGGCCGCTCGCTCCGTCGCGAAATCCGTCGCGCGGGCGGCGCCTCCGCAATGGCGCAGGCCAGAGGTTGTCCCGGTTGAGTCACAAGAAAGGCAAGAAATAGCTTTTGACGCCGGCGTCGAGCCCGTCATCGAAAAAGCCGTGCCTCCACTTCCCGGCAAAGAGTTCGTCGCTGACGAGAAACAGCGCGGCGGCTCGAATCCCGCGGAAGGCGGCCAGGGCGAAAACGGCCGAAATTTCCATATCGACGACATCGCAGCCCTTTTTTCGCGCGGCCCCGATCCAGCCCGGGGTTTCCCGGAACGGCGCGTCCGTGGAAACGGCGGCCGCCCGCGCGAAGGGAAGGTTTCCAGCCGAAAGTCCCTGTTCAACGATCTTCCCGAGGTCCGAAGAACCGCGAAAATATTTGCGGCCAGGCAAATAACGCCGGGACGTTCCTTCGTCGGCATAGGCTCGATCGGCGATGACGGCGGCGCCGATGCTGAGGCCGGGATTCAACGATCCGCAGAATCCAAGAACGAGCACCTCGTCGGCTCCTCCGGCGATCAGCCGCTCCAAGGTCATGACGGCCAGGGGGGCGCCCATGGCCTGAAAAAGGACGATTTTTTCGCCGATCCGGCAAAGCGTTCCCCATTCCGTCGTTTTGGTTTTGGAAGCGCTTTTGAAAAGATGTTTCCGGATGATGCCGGAAGGGACGTCCACGGGAACATAAAGGATTCTTGCGCCCCGGAAGCCCTGGAAAGGCTTCGGGCGGATCAGGGATTCTTCTTGTTTCATGAGAACACGTAAAATATCAAAAATGAAACAGAGACACAATACCCGAAATTGGCGATAAGATACGACGCGGAATTCCGGGACTAGCACCCAATCTTCGGATTGGGTATCGTGTACCAGGGAATTCCGCGTCGCACCCAAAAATCGCGATCTCCCAGAGGAACATTAGATCTATCGGCAATTTCGGGACAATACTCCCTTTTCGTCGTGTCCCCGGTTGAGGAGCGGGCCGGAGTATTGTGTCGCCGGGGTTTGTGGGTAAAATAGGAGATCATGGCTAAAACGAGCGGGCTCATTGACCTCAAATGGCGGGACATCGACCTCGACGATACGCGTTTCAAGACGAGCTCGACGTTTTCGATCGACCGGCTGGCCGCCTCCGTTCAAAGGATCGGGTTGCTGCATCCGCCCGTGGTGACGAAAAGGGGGCAAAAATGGATCCTCGTCACGGGCTGGAAACGCGCGGCGGCTTGGAGGAAGATCGGGATGCGGACCCTGCCGGCGGCCGTCCTCGACGAGCCGAACGACCGGGAGGCTTTTCTCTATGCCGTTCACGAAAATCTGGCCGTTCGCGAATTCGCGTATTTGGAAAAAGCGGAAATCCTGACCAAATTGGGCGGGCTCGGCATGTCCGATCCGGAGATCATCAAGACCATCATGCCCATGATCGATATTCCTCCCACAAAACTCTATCTTGACGGTTATCGAGCCATCGGCCGATTTCCGCCCGGCGTCAAACGCCTGGTCCTCGATAGGAAACTTCCTTTTTCCGTGACGCAGCTTCTCGCAGGATTCGGCCGGAGCGATCTGGAGGCCATCGTCCCGCTCCTCCTCCCCCTTGGACAGAATAAGCAGAAAGAAATACTCGAAGATCTCAGGGGCTTGTGCCTGGGAAAAAACAGGTCTGTCCGCGGGATCTTGCGAAGAGAGGACATCCGGCGCATCCTCCGTTCGGACGCCTGGCCGCTCCTCCAAAAATCCGAGCGCATTCGCCGGATTCTAAAAAAAATGCGTAACCCCCATCTGGCGGATTGGGAGGAGGATTTCGCCGCGGTTCTGAAAAAAATGAGCTGGCCCAAAAATATCGCGATCGCCCCGGCTCCTTATTTCGAATGCGACGAAATGACCGTGAATTTCCGCTTCCGCGACGCGAAGGAATTCAAAGAGCACGCCGCGCGGTTGGCCGGGCTGGCCGCCAAAGAAGAATTGAACGGCCTGTGGAAACATGAGAGAAAATCAAAGAAAGCGGGCTCTTGAAGGGGCTTATATCCCGGAAAGAATATTCGTCGATGCCGGCGTCCTGAAGGCTCCGCTGACCCGAAGAATACTGACGCGTCTCAAGACCGTTCCCCGGACCGTGATCGGAGATCCTCGCGAGAAAGTGGCCGTGCTGGCCGCCCTTCATGGAACCGGAAATCCGCTTCGAGAAGGGAAGAAACTCCTTTGGCTCGCCGCCCAAAAAGGAAAGTTCGTCAAGCCCTGCCCGTGCACGCCCGGCCATGTCGGCTGCCGTTATTTCACCATCAATTTAAACCTGCAATGCCCTTTGGATTGCACCTATTGCATTCTCCAGAATTATCTGGTCGAGCCCTGGCTCACGGTTTTCGTCAATACGACGGATTTATGGGCGGAACTGGACGCTTTTCTCGGCAAACTCGCTTTCCGCTATTTGCGGATGGGCACGGGCGAGTTGGGAGATTCACTGGCCCTCGATCACATCACCGGTCTATCCGGGGACTTGATCTCCTATTTCCGGAAGCATCCGAACGTCGATTTTGAGCTGAAGACAAAAACGACGAATATCCGGGGACTTCTCGAGATCGATCCTCCGCGAAATATCGTCGTGTCTTGGTCCTTGAACGCCGAACGCATGGCCCGCGATGAGGAGCAGGGAGCTCCTTCCATCGAGGACCGCCTCGAGGCCGCCCGGACCGTAGTCGAAAGGGGATTCCGCGTCGGCTTTCATTTCGACCCGCTCATCCGGCACGCGGGCTGGAAAAGCGGCTATGCCGCGGTCGTCCGCGCTCTCTCGCGCACGATTCCCCCGGGCCGGATCGCCTGGATCAGCCTGGGAGGCTTCCGCTTTCCGCCGCCTTTGAAAAAAATCATCCAGACGCGATTTCCCGGCTCAAGGATCGTCCATGGGGAATTCATCACGGGACAGGACGGCAAAGCCCGGTATTTCCGGCCGTTGCGAGAGGAACTTTTCCGGCACGTCGCGACCCTCCTTCGGCGATACGGTGGAGGAGAGGTGCCGCTTTATTTGTGCATGGAGAACGAAGACATTTGGCAGGATGTTCTTGGCTGGAAACCGGGAGGAAAGCGCGCTGTGGAAAACGCGCTTTCCCCCCGAGGGTGGTTGCGCGGCTGAACGTCAGCCGACTTTTTCGGTTTTCTTGTCCGTGATGACCGCGATGTTCTCGATCCCGGCGGCCCTGATCTTCTCGTAAATATCGATAAGCTTGCCGTATTCCAGATCGCCATCGGCTTTGAGATAAAGGCGTTTGTCCTGGACGGTGAGGAAGGCCTCTTCGAGCATGGGCTGAAGCCGCTCGATATCGGAGATCTTGTCCTGATTAAGATAGATGGTCCCGTCCTTCTTGACGTACAAGGTGACATCCGGGTTTTCCGGCATTTGAGCCGTGTTGAGCGCGGTGGGCAGCCTGAGATCGACGCCCTTCTTGACCAGGGGGGTCACCACCATGAAGATGATCAGCAGCACGAGGAGAACGTCGCACAGAGGAACGACGTTAGGTTCGGAACGATATTTTTCGTTCTTTCCCCCGATTGATATAGACATGATAAGCCTCTATTTCGCCGATTTGCGGATGAAGAAGTCGATGACCTGAGAGGACGTGTTGGCCATTTCGGCGTCGTAGATCTCGACTCTGGAGTTGAGGAAGTTGTAGAACCAGAGGGCGATGACGGCCACGGCGATCCCGAAGGCGGTCGTGATCAGGGCTTCGGCGATGCCGGAGGCGACGGCGCCGATACCGCCCGAGTTGGTCAAGGCCATGCCGCGGAAGGCATTGATGATGCCCGAGATCGTGCCGAACAAGCCGATGAACGGCGAGGACGTCGCGATCGTCGCCAGAATGCTCAGGCCTTTCCGTAGCTCCTGGTTGAAGATTGAAGCGGCGCGGTCGCAACCCCTCTGGGCCGTGGAGATCAGTTCCTCGAAGCCCAGGTTGGCTTCCTTGCCTTCCAAAAATTCCGTGATTCCGGCCGCGGTCACGCGGGCCAGATGGCTACCTTTGTTTTCGGGCCTGTTGCAGAGCGTCAGGGCTTCCCTGATTTGTCCGTTCTTCAGCAGTTCGGCCAGTTTTGGGGCGATCGCTTTGGACGTGCTTTTAGCACGCGAGTAGCTCAACATTCTTTCGATGAACATATAGAGAGAAATGATGGATAGTCCGATCAGAAGGATAGCGACTCCTTTGGCTAAAGGACTCATCGACACCCACATGGAAATGAGATCAAATTGCATTTTAGGTACCTCCTTTTAATATTCGAAAGCTATATCAGCTTTGCTTCAAATTGAATCGGACGGTCACGGTGAAGATGACGCCGCGGGGACGGCCGTTGATGATCATCGGCTCGTAGACCCACTGCCGCACGGCATCGATGGCCGCCTGGTCCAGGAGCGGAATCGAACGTAAAACCTTGTAGCTCTGGACGCGGCCGTAGATGTCGGTCGTGGCCTCGATGATCACGATGCCTTCCACGCGCGCCTGGCGGGCGATCTCCGGATATAGGGGGTCCACCTGCTTCAAAAGCTTGGGAGGCTTGACCTCGCCGATGGCCCGGACCGGGGCCTCGATCTCTCCGACAACGCCGCCCAACACACCGCCCACGACGCCGCCGAGGACCCCCCCGATCACACCGCCTTCGACTCCGCCCTCGACGCCGCCTTCGATCCCGACATCGGATATCTGCTCTTCGGCGATCTGGTCGGGGATCTCGACGGGGGCGACGAGCTTGCCGGCTTCGAACGAGGATTGGGTTTGGACGGGCCTGATGCGTTTGGCTTGGGTACTGGCCGCTTTCTTGGCCGGCGGCGGCGGAGGAGGCGGCGGCGGCGGCGGAGGCGCGAGGAATGCGCTCGTGATCTCGATCTTCGGCAGGTTACTAGTGGAAAGCAGAGGCAGCACGACAAGAACACCCACGAGCACCAAGTGAACGATGAAGGCGATGGGGAGAGCGAATGCTTTCCTGGCTCCGGCTTTTTCTCTGACGATGAACGAATCTTTGAATATGTCGCGAGAACGGCCGGCCGTTTTGACTTGCGGCTTGGGTTGTTCAGCCATGTTTTACCTCTTATACACAGAAGTCCAATGCACTGAAGCTAGAGTATAAATAAAAAAACTTTTTTTGACAAGTCTTTCCTGAAAATTATTTTTTTCTGGACGCGGTTCGGGGAGCGCCTTTCTTGGGCTTGAAGATCTGAGTCCAAAAAAATACGACCGGACAGGAGAGATAGATGGTCGAATACACGCCTTCGATCGAGCCGAAGAGCATGATGAAGGCGAAATCGTTGATGCTTTTGCCGCCGAAAAGAAAGAGCGAGAGGACGGCCAGAAAGACCGTGCCGGTCGTGATGATCGTCCGGCTCATGCTCTGGTTGATGCTCCGGTTAAGGATCTCCTCGAATGAGTTCTTCCTCATGATCTTCAGGTTTTCCCGGACTCGGTCGAAGACAACGACCGTGTCGTTGATCGAGTAGCCGACGATCGTCAGGAGCGCGGCGATGATCGGCAGGTTGATTTCCCGGTTTGTGAACGAGTAAACGCTCAAGGCCATCAGAACGTCCTGAGTCAGGGTGATGATGGCGGAGACGCCGTATTCCAGTTTGAACCTGAAGCCGATATAAACGAGCATGCCGATCAGTGACCAGACGACCGCTAAAGTCGCTTTTTTTCTTAAATCCGCTCCGGCTTGAGGACCGACGGTTTCTTTGCTGACGACGGTCAGCTTTCCGAGAAAGGTTTTGCCCTGGAGATTCTTGATGACGTCCGGACCGATGCCGGCTCCGGAAAGCTTGGCGTAATCCTCGATGATCCCGCTCCCGGGGGTCTTGTGAACGCGAAAATCGATGATCTTCTGGGCGAATTCCTCCGCCTTTTCCGGAAACGCCGGTTTGAGGAGCGAGGAGAGGCTGGCGAGGTCGATATTATTGAGATCTTTGAGACCCTGCGCGGATTCGGCTTTGCCGTCGTCGCCCTTCAGGATTTCGATGACCCGGTTGCCGAGTTTTTCATGGGCTTCGATCTCCTGCTGAGCGTCCTTGACGCTGATGAACTGCAGCGTCCGAATCATGTATTCCCTTTTGGGCTCGCCGCTCTCCTGAATGACGCTCTCGCCCAGCCCGGCGCGGTTGAGTTCGCCCCGGATATCGGAGATCGTCGTCGGGTTTTTGAAAATGATGCGGACGAGCGTCCCTCCGCCGAAGTCGACGCCCATCTTCAGTCCCTTGCCGAAGAAGACGTTCAGAAAGCCGGCCAGGATGACCGCGCCCGTGACCGCCAGGGCGACGTACTTGTATTTCATGAAATTGATGTTGGGAGTTTTGAAGAGTTGCATGGTCATATACTCAACTGTTGGGTCTTGCTGCTGTGGGTGGCGTCGAAGATCCAATGCGAGACGAAAACGGCCGTGAAGAGATTTGCGACGAGGCTGATGATCAGCGTCACCGCATAACCTTTGATCGGCCCCGTCCCGAACTGGAAGAGGAAAACGGCCGAGATGATCGTCGTCATGTGCGAGTCGAAGATCGTCCGGAACGCCCTGGAAAAGCCAAGGGAGATGGAATTCAGGACGCTTTTGCCCAAGGCGTGTTCCTCGCGGATGCGCTCGAAGACCAGCACGTTGCAATCGACGGCCATGCCGATGCCCAGGATGATTCCGGCGATGCCGGGCAGGGTCAGCGTGGCCTTGAAATACGCCAGGCTGCCGAACAAAAGGATCTGGTTGAGGAAAAGGGCGACGATGGCGTTGATGCCGGAGATCTTGTAATAGACGATCATGAAGGTCATGATCGAGACGAGGGCGATCATGGCGGCTAGAAAGCCCGCCCGGATCGAATCCGCGCCGAGCGAGGGCCCGATCGTCCGGTTTTCGAGGGTCTTGATGCCCGCGGGAAGGGCGCCGGCTTTGAGGACGAGCACCAGATCGTCCGCCGTTTCGACAGTGAAATGGCCCTGGATAATGCCCTGGTCGGAGATGCGGGCATTGATGTTCGGGGCCGATTGGATCTTTTTGTCGAGGATGATGGCCAGGCGTTTTCCGATGTTTTCTCCGGTCACGGTTTCGAAGCGCGCGGCGCCGTCCGGTTTGAGCTGGAAGGAGACGGCGGGGCTGCCGTATTCGTCCTGACCTCTCCGGACAAGACGAAGATCCTTGCCGGTGACGGCGGCCACTTTGTTGACCAGATAGAATCCTTCGCCTTCGCGCTTGGGATCGCCTTTGACGATCTCCATATCGTCGGGGAGTTTGCCGCCGAAATCCTTGAGCAGCGTTTCCTCATCGGGGGCCGGGCCCCCTTTGACGAGCTTCCATTCGAGGACGGCGGCGGTCTTGATGATGCTCTGGACATGTTCCGGGTTGTCCACGCCGGGCAACTCGACGATGAGCTGCTCTTTTCCGTAGCGCTGGATGATCGGTTCGGCGACGCCGAATATGTCGATTCTGTTGCGGATCGTCTCGACCGATTGATCGACGGCCTGGTCCTTCAGGGTTTGAAGAGCCACGGGCTTCATGGTGGCGGTCGCCGACGCTCCGGTGAAAACGACGTCCCATTCCCGAAGATACTGGTCCATCTGGTCCCTGGCCAGACCCTCCTGGTCCGCATTGAGACCCTGGATCGTGAATTTTCCGGAGCTTTCCCTCAGCATGGAGGCGAAGGTGATGGATTTCTTCTTGAAGACGTCCTGCAGGCGAAGGATCTCCTGATCCGTGTTCATCGTCACGGCGTCGTCGGTCATGATCTGCATGACCAGGTGAATACCGCCCTTCAGGTCCAGGCCCAAATGGATCTTATTAAAGAAGAACAGGGCGATGGAAATGACGATGATGGCGGCCGTGAGGGGAATTTTCCAACTGAGTCCTTTTTTCATGGTTAGCCCTTATCCGGTAAAATGCGGGAAGCTATTCTGTTTTTTCGGGGGCGGTTTCCGAGGAGAGAATGACCCCAATGGCACTTTTCGTGATGTCGATCTTGACGTTAGCCGAGATCTTGAGCTCGATCCGGTCCTTTTGGACGCCCATGACCGTCCCGTAGATGCCGCCCGTGGTGATGACCCGGCTGCCGGCCTTCAGGCTTTCGACCATCGTCATGTGCTGTTTCTGTTTCTTGCGCTGGGGCATGATGATGAGCAGGTAAAAAATCGCGAACACGCCGATGAAAGGAACGAGCATCCCCAGCATGCTTCCCTGTTGCGGGGGAGCGGACCCCGTGGGCGCGCCCTGTGTGGCCTGCGTGACTAAAAAAAGCAATCGGCTAAGAATCATTCTGTTCCATCCTTTAGTTTATTCAAAATCGTCTGTTTCAAGCTTTGAAACGAATTTAATTCAATAGATTGCCGTATTTTGCGAAAGTTGTCAAGATAAAAGTGGAGGTTGTGCACGGTATTGAGGATGCTGCCTGTAATCTCTTCCCGCTCATGAAGGTGGCGCAGATAAGCCCGGGAAAAATTCCGGCATGTGTAGCAGGCGCAATCCTCGTCCGGCGGCCTCCCGTCCAGGGCGTATTTGCTGTTTTTGATGACGATCGGTCCGCGGCCGGTGAAGAGCATGCCGTTCCGGGCGTTCCGGGTGGGGAGGACGCAATCGAAGAGGTCCACGCCGCGCTCGACGGCCTCCAGGATGTCCTGGAGATAACCCATGCCCATGAGATAGCGCGGTTTGTCCCTGGGGAGGAGAGAATCGCTTCTCTCCAGGATCTCATAAAGCTGGGATTTGGCTTCGCCTATACCCAGCCCCCCGACCGCATAGCCGTCGAATTCGAGGGCCACGATCTCTTCCGTGCTCTGCTTCCGGCGCTCCCAGGTCACGCCGCCCTGGGTGATCCCCCAGAGAAGGGAAGAGGACTCGAGACGGCGAACGTGTTCCCGCGCCCGTCCGGCCCAACGGGTCGTGGTGGCCACGGACTCCTTGATCTTTTCGTCGGACGAGGGAAAGGGAACGAAATAATCCAGGGCCATCATGATATCCGAACCCAGCTTTATCTGAATGTCCACGACGTCTTCGGGCGTCAAAAAATATTTCGTTCCGTCGAGGTGGGAGGCGAAGGCCACGCCGTCCCGTTGGACTTTGGCCAAAGGGGACATGCTGTAGATTTGAAAGCCCCCGCTGTCGGTGAGGATGGGCTTGGGCCAGGAGATGAATTTGTGCAATCCGCCCATGGCCCGGACGGCGTCGGCGCCCGGCCGCAAGAAGAGGTGATAAGCGTTCGCCAAAATGAGCTGCGCGCCGAGCGCTTCGAGTTCTTTATGGGGAAGGGCCTTGACCGTCCCCTGGCTGGCGACTGGGGCGAAGGCGGGGGTTTCGATGGGGCCGTGGGCCGTCTGGATGAGGCCCGCCCGGGCCGAGGATCGGGGGTCGGACGCGACGCAGGTGAACGTGGTCCTCATGCGGCGAACCTGAAATAGATGACGTCGCCGTCCTTGACGATGTAGTCTTTGCCTTCGAGGCGAATAGCCCCCTTTTCTTTGGCCGCATGGAGAGAGCCGAACGGGAGCAAGTGTTCGTAGCCGATGACTTCGGCGCGGATGAAGCCTTTCTCGATGTCCGAATGGATGGCGGCGGCCGCCTTGAGCGCCGCGGAATTTTTTCGGAGCGGCCAGGCCCGGACCTCGTCTTTCCCGATCGTGTAAAAAAAGATCGTCTCCATGAGCTCCAGCGCGGCCGGGAAAAAACGGTTCGCCGTCGGAACGGAGAGACCGTATTCCGCAAGGAAGGCTCGCTTGTCTTCTTCGCTCTCGATTTCCAGGATCTCGCGTTCGATTCTACCGCAGAAGGCGAGGACCGCCGTGCGACCATGTTCCGCGGCGGGACCGCGTTCCAACTCGGGAAGCCGGCCGATCATGGATTCATCGGCATTGACCATATGGAGAACCGGCTTTTGGCTCAGGAACGCGAAATTCTTGATCTGTTTTTCCTCGGCTTCGCTGAGCGGCGCTTCCCTCAACGGCTTTCCTCCTTCGAGGTGGCGGCGGAGCCGGGTCAGAACCTCTTTTTCCTTTTCGCCTTCGGGGTTCTTGGCTTTTTTCAGGTCTTTCTCGAGCTTCTCGAGCCGGGCTTCGATCGAGATCAGGTCGGCCAACAACAACTCGTCTTCCATGGCCCGGATATCGTCCTTCGGGTTGACCGACGGCTTGGCGTGGGGGATCTGGTCGTCGCGAAATCCGCGAACGACATGGATGAGACCGTCCGCCTTCCGCAGGGCGTTGAGAAAAACGCTGTTCTTGACTTCACCATAGGAGATGCCGGCCAGATCGATAAAATCGACGCCCGCCGCGATCTTCTTTTTTTCGGGATAGAGTCGGGCGAGGGTCTCGAGCCGGATATCGGGAAGCGGAACCATCCGCTCGTTCGGCTCTCTCCTCCCGTCCTCGTAGGCCGTGACCTCGGCCCGAGCCCCGGTCAAGATATTGAATAACGTCGTTTTGCCCGTCTTGGGATAGCCGAACAAGGTGAAATTCATGCTCCGAATTTTAGCAATAATATTGAAGTTGGTAAAGATTTAAGATATATTAATCGCCATTATCAAGGTGTCAAATGATTGAAGCTAAGATCGGCAAGAAACGCGAGAAGAGCGTCTTCCGGGAATATTTCGAGCTCATCGTGGAAACCGCCGTCTTCGTTTTTTTCGTCATGACATTCGTCGTCCAGGCCTTCCAGATCCCCACGGGCTCGATGGAAACGACGCTCCGGGTCGGCGATTTTCTTCTCGTCAACAAGCTCGTTTACGCCCATACGATCTCGTCCTTCGAGGAAAAGATCCTGCCCCGGAAAGCCATCCGGCGACAGGACATCGTCGTCTTCAAATATCCCGAGGAACCGAACAAGGATTTCGTGAAAAGAGTCATCGGCCTCCCCGGCGATAAGCTGGAAATCATCAACAAGCAGGTTTTTATCAACGATAAGCCGCTCGATGAAAACTACAAGCGCCATATCGACAGCAACACGATTTATGCCATGAATTTCAGCGAAGCGGATTGGCGGCAGGGCCGCTACAGGACCAGCGCCAACGCGCCGGTCGATTACAGGGATAATTTCGGCCCGATCCACGTTCCGCCGGACGATATTTTCGTTATGGGAGATAACCGGGATAACAGCTATGACAGCCGCTATTGGGCGCTCGTCCCGTTGACCAGCGTCAAAGGCCGGCCATGGGTCATTTACTTTTCCTATGATGCGGATACGAACACGATCCTGGATCCCAGCATCAAGGCCAGGATGCGGCGGTTTTTCAGCTTCATCACCAAGGCCCGGCTGGGCCGGATGTTCAAAATCATCCGCTGAGCGGCGGTCCCGCTATTTCTTGACGGCCACATCCTCATACGACGAGATTTTGAAGATGGGATTCTCGTCGGCGAATTCCCGGTCGAAGAGCGAGCCGCGGACGATCCCATCCATGTCTTTCCCCACGGGGAGACCAAAGTAATACAGGATCGTGGGGGCGATATCCACGAGCCGGATCTGGTCGATGTTCTTGCCGTGGACGATCCCTTTCCCCTTGATGAAGATGACGCCGTCCGGGGCCTCTTCATGATAGGACGAGACGGCGGCGTTTCCCAGGATCCATTCGACGAACCTTTTCCAGAAGGGCAGAGGCTCGGCGCCGAAGGACGAATAGACGATGAACAGTTCGTCCTCTTTCAGGGAAGCGAGATACTTCCCGACGATCTGATCGTAGAATTGATAATATTTCTCGATGACCGATCCGTATTTCTGGATTTCCTCCTGGCGGATGTCGCCGAAGGCGCCGGGCACATTGTATTTATAGAAATACATCTCGGCGATGTTCGCGCCGTCCAGCAGAAGCGAGAACAGCTGGGGCTGGGCGCTCGACCTCGATTGAAACGCGCGTTCCTCCGCCTCCGCGTCGCGGAAAAACGCTTGTTTGACCTGGTTGAAGGCCCAGGACGTCTCGTACTGAAAATCCTTGAAAAACGTGGCGAACAACTTGTCCGCTTTCGGGTTCGGCTTGTCCAAGGCTGGTGCCGGCGCGGGCCGGTCCATTTTCAATGTCCCGGCCCCGAAATCTTCGAGGATTTTCCAAATGTCCTTCGTGACCGGAGGGGCTTCGTTCCGCAGGATCTTCAAAAGGCCGATCCTTCTCAATTGCCGGAAGAGGATGAATCTCGGCACGACTTCGAGATTCTCCCGCATCCCGGGGATCTCATATCGGGCTTCGGAGACGAGCCGGTGTTTGCCCGGCCATTTGCCCGTATTGAATGATTGATTGAGAACGAAGGGATCGCTGGGCGTGAATCCCTCGAGACTTCCCCAGCAGCCTCCGTCCATGAGCCAGGAGAAATTGGGGAGCTTCCGTTCGTTCGCCAGCCGCAGGACAAAATCCAGGCTGATCCCTTCCAGACAAAGGATGGTCACTTTTTTTTCGATCGTTTTGGGTTCGAGGGTGGACAGCTTATAGGCTTTCTGCGGAGGGGGATAGTTCGATCTCTGCCAGAAAGCGAAAATGAGGACGACCCCGAGGGCCGCGAAAAAGAACGTGAAGTTCCGGGGCCTGGGCTTCTGATGATGATGGCGATAATGGAGAACGAGGCCGGCGACGGCCAGGATGAAAAAGGCCATAATCTGGAGGCGCAGGGCGGACTGGAGGCCGGGACCGAAGAAAGATAAAAAGTAAGCGTAATTTTCGCGGAAAACAACGAGGAAAAGAAGGATCAACAGCGAAAAACTCAAGGTCAGAAACGAGGGCGATACGAAATCCATCGGCGACTGGACAGTCGTGAAGAAACGATGGATGTAGGTCGCGAGAAGGCAGAGAAGGGCGGCGAGAAGCCCGTACGTAAGCATGAGATAAAAAGTGAGCTTGATCAAAATCAGCGGCTTGAAAGGGAGGTTAATATTGAGGTCCGCGAGAAGGATGGCAAGCAGCAGGGAAAAGAAGAGCCCGCTGATGAGCGCGTTCGTCAGGATGCGGAGGAATTTCATGGGAAAAAAGTAACATGAAATAGAGAAGCGGTCAATGCCGATTCAACGCTGACCGTAGTCCAGTTTCCAAGACGAGGCGTACAGGGAATCATGTCCCCGAAACTGCACTCCGGTCAGAGATTCAGCGGGATTGACTTGACAACGCCGCGGACTCCCGTATAATGACGGCCATGCTAAGCGATTTTCGGACCGACCTAACAGGCTTCATGGCGATGCCTGGCCCGAGCACGGGGCCGATGGGCCTGTGCCGGGCGATCCGATAGTCGCTCGCGACTTCGATTCGATCCCCCTCCATATCCCATCGACTCCCTGCTTGGGCTGACCGACAACACACCCTGGCTTTTTCGTTCTTCACCCATTGACCAGGCAAGGAGAAAAAAATGAGCTACGGATTCGACACTCTGGCGATCCATGCCGGACAACCGAACGACGAACGGACCGGCGCGGTCGCTTTTCCCATCTACCAGACTTCGACATATGGACAGGCTGAACCCGGGGTCACAAAGGGGTTCAGCTACTCGCGTACGGATAATCCCACCCGGCGGGCCCTCGAGGAGAACCTCGCCGCCCTCGAAGGCGGCGGGTCCGGCATCGCCTTCGGCAGCGGCCTCGCCGCGGCGAGCGCCTGTTTGAACCTGCTCCGGAGCGGCGACCACATCGTGGCCGCCCGGGATCTCTATGGCGGCGTTTACCGTCTGTTCACCAAGGTTTATGCCAAGTTCGGACTGGAATTCGAGTTTATCGATATGACAAATCCGGCCCGGGTCGAAACGGCGCTGCGGCCGTCGACAAAGCTTCTTTGGCTGGAATCGCCCTCGAACCCGCTCCTCCGGATCACGGATATCGCCGCGGTGGCGCGTATAGCGAAGAGACGGCCGGGCCTCCGGCTCATCGTCGATAACACATTCGCCTCTCCCTACCTCCAACGGCCGTTGGACCTCGGCGCCGACATCGTCCTCCACTCCACGACGAAATATTTAAGCGGCCACTCCGACGTGATCGGCGGGGCTCTCGTCACCCGGGACCCCGGCCTGGCCGGCGAGTTGCGCTTCTGCCAGAACGCGGTCGGCGCCGTCCCCGGACCCCAGGACTGCTTCCTGACGCTGCGCGGCATCAAGACCCTCGGCGTTCGGATGGAGCGCCATTGCGCCAACGCGGCAAACGTCGCCGAATTCCTGGAGGGACACCCGAAAATAGCCCGGGTCTACTTCCCGGGCCTGCCGGGACATCCGGGGCACGAAGTCGCGAAGCGGCAGCAGAAGCTGTTCGGGGCGATGGTCTCCTTCGAGCTCGCGGCCGACGTTGAGGAAGCGAAGAAGTTCGCCTCTCGGACGCGGATCTTCACCCTGGCCGAATCGCTCGGCTCGGTGAAATCCCTTCTCTGCCACCCCCCAACCATGACCCATGCCAGCGTCGAACCCGAGGTGCGGCGGCGGAACGGCATTTCGGACGGCCTCATCCGTCTGAGCGTCGGAATCGAAGACTCGGCCGATTTGATCGACGACCTCGCCCAGGCCCTGGACCGGACGATCCCGTTATCCAGGGAAGAGGCGCGCCGCGAGAATGATAGAATCGATGTTCGAGTCGACCCCGGTGGCGGCCTATGAACGCCGAAAAAAGAAGAGTCGTCCTCAAGATCGGAGGATCGGTTCTCCCCGACGAAGCGTCCTTCCCCTCCGTGGCCGCCCACATCGCCGATTTTCTCCGCGCTGAAAGCGGCATCGAAAGGCTTTATATCGTCGTTTCGGCGATGAAGGGCGCGACCGACCGGGCGATCGACCGGCTCGCCCCCGACCCTGAGGCCAAGAGCGGGCTGCGGCGTCTGCTGGAATGGGACGCGGGCGCATTCTTGCCGGACGTGAAATGGAACCGGCCCCGGTATTCGTTGGCCCTCCTCTGGGGCGAGATTGAAGCCGCGCACATTCTCTCCGAGGCGCTTTTGGAAGAAGGCGTCCGGGCAAAGATCGTGACGCAACTCGGACTTTTTCCCATCGTCGTCACGGGCGCATATCTCCGCTCGAACCTCGACCTCGCCGCATCGCGCCGGCGGTTCGTCGTCTTCGAGCGGATCTATCGCGACGAGCGGGTCCTCATCCTTTCCGGTTTCGGCGCGGTCAACGGGCGCGACGAACCGGCGCTGCTCGGACGGAACGCTTCGGATTATGTGGCGGCCATCCTCTCGGCCCTCGACGATAAGGTCGACCTGACCATTTTTCTGAAGGATGTCGGGGGGATCTTCTCCTGTTTTCAGACAGACAAACAGCGGCTGATCCGGATGACCGATGTCGATCGGCTCCGCGCGGCGTGCCCGGAAAAAATCCTCGATCCGCGCGTGCTGGATATCATCGCCTGCGACTTCCGCGTGACCGGGAGCGCGGTCGGGAGCCGGGGGACCCTGGTCCGCCGGGCCAAGACGGCGTGATGACGGAGGACCGAATGAAGAAAATTCGAGTTTCGATCCTGGGCGCGACGGGAATTGTCGGCCAACGCATCGTCGTCCGGCTCGAGAACCATCCCTGGTTCGAGATCGGGGCGCTTTGCGCGTCGGGGGAGAGCGCGGGCCTGCCGTTCGAGGAAGCGGTGAAAGGCCGCTGGCGCGTTCCGGGCGACGTCCCTGCGGGCGTTCGGGACATGATCGTGCGCGAATGTCGCCCGGACCCGGAGGCGCGCCTCGTCTTCAGCGCCCTCGACGCCGCGATAGCCGGTCCGGTTGAAGAGGAATTCGCCCGGTCCGGATCTCTCGTTTTTTCCAACGCGAAGAATCACCGCATGGCGGAATCGGTGCCGCTCGTCATTCCCGAAGTGAACGCCGAGCACCTCCGCCTCATCGAACGGCAGGCGTTCGCGCCGGGCGGGATCGTGACGAATCCGAACTGTTCGACGGCCGGGCTCGTCCTGGCCCTGGCCCCGCTCCACCGGCGTTTCGCCGCGAGGCGCGTGTTCGTCACGACGATGCAAGCCCTGTCCGGGGCCGGATACCCGGGCGTGCCCTCGCTCGACATCGCCGGGAACGTCCTTCCGAATATTCCGGGCGAGGAAGAGAAGATCGAAGCGGAGCCGCGCAAGATCCTGGGAGACGGGATGTCTCCGGCGGACATCCGGATCAGCGCGCAATGCAACCGCGTGGCGACGACCGAGGGCCATCTCATGACCGTGGCCGTCGAGTTCGGTGAGAAGCCTTCGCTCGAAGACGCCGCGGCGGCGATATCCTCGTTCGCTCCCTTCCGTGACTGGCGTTTGCCGACGGCCCCCGAGCACCCCCTTTTTCTGCATAAGGGCGCGGATCGTCCCCAGCCGGTTCTCGACGCGGGCCGAGGAGCGGGGATGACCGTGACCATCGGACGGCTGCGGGCCGACCCTATCTTCGATCTCCGATTCACGCTCCTGGTGAACAACCTCGTTCGCGGCGCGGCCGGGGCGGCCGTCCTCAACGCAGAGTTGGCCCTGGCGATGGGGTATGTTCATTAAGATAAATAAAGATACATATGGGACCGTTTTAGGATGCATTCCGCGCGTCGCCGGCGATCCTCCAGCCCGATGTTACGCCGTATTTGACCCCCGCCGTTGAATCACATATGATAGAAAAAATGGCGGAACAGCTCGAAGGGACGATCGAACAGATCCTCTTCTTCAACCCTGAGAATGGCTATTCGGTCCTTAAATTTTCCATCGACGACGGCGAAACGAAAGTGGTCGTCGGCAGCTTCCCGCCCCTCTCTCCCGGCGAACGTCTGAAAATCTCGGGACAATGGGAGCTGAATCCGAAGTTCGGCCCCCAGTTCAAGGCGGAAAGCTTCGTCCCTGTCCTGCCGTCGAGCGCCAAAGGGATCGAAAAATTTCTGTCCTGCGGCCTCATCAAGGGCATCGGACCGGTCTTGGCCAAGCGCATCGTCAAGAAATTCGGGGAAGAGACGCTCGACATCCTCTCCCGTCATCCCGACCGGATGAAAGACGTGGACGGCGTCGGCGCCGTCAAGCTCCGCGAGATCAAGAAATCCTGGGCGGAACATCAGGACATCCGGGACCTCATCATCTTCCTTCAGGAACACAACGTTTCGACGAACCTGGCGACGAGGATCTATCGCCATTACGGGCAAAAGTCCTATCATGTCCTGAAAACGAATCCTTACCAGCTCTGCCTCGATATCGTGGGCATCGGTTTCAAGACCGCCGATCAGATCGCCCTGAAACTTGGCATCGACCCCGCGTCCCCGCAGCGCCTCAAGGCGTTCATTCTTTATCTCCTCGAAAAAGACAATGAGCAGGGGCATGTCTTTTCGTTCGAAAGCGAGCTCATGAGCCGCTGCCGGGAAGAGATCGGTCTCGACGACGAGATGATCCGGGCCGCGCTCGAAAACTTGAAAGCCGAGAAGCTCGTCGTCGCCGAAAAGCTCGCCACGGATACGGCGGTCTACCGGCCCTTCTTTTTTCAGGCGCAGACCGACGTCGTCCGGTCGATTCACACCCTGGCCCGCGCCCCGTTTTTCCAGCCCCCGTTTGACATCGATCTGGTGATCGCCGACGTCGAAAAGGACCTCGCCATCGCTTTTTCGGAAACCCAGAAGACGGCGATCCGGGAAAGCTTCCAGAAAAAAATCCTGGTCATCACGGGCGGGCCGGGCACGGGAAAAACGACGATCATCAAGGCCGTGACCGCCGTCTTCGACAAATGGGGAAAGAAGATCCTGCTCGCCGCTCCGACGGGCCGGGCGGCCAAGCGGCTCTCGGAGACCACCGGCAAAGAGGCCAAGACCATTCACCGGACGCTCGAATTCAACCCGAGGCTCAACGGCTTCCGCCGGAACGATCGGCATCCGCTGACCGGCGACGCGATCATCATCGACGAATTTTCCATGGTTGATCTCTCGCTCATGTCCTCGCTGATCAAGGCCGTGCCGGCCTCGATGCGCCTGATTATCGTCGGCGACAAGGACCAGCTGCCGGCCCTCGGACCCGGGACCCTCCTCCGCGACCTCATCGAATCGGGACAAGTCAGCGTCGTCCGGCTCGACGAGATCTTCCGCCAGGAGCGCAACAGCCTCATCATCCAGAACGCCCATCGGATCAACCAGGGACAGTCCATCCTTTACCCGCCCCGCGAGGACAAGGACTCGGATTTCTATTTCATCCACCAGGAAGACGAGCAGAAGGTTTCCAAAACGATCCTCAACCTCTGCGGCTACAGCATTCCGAAGAAGCTCAACCTTCCCCCTCTCTCACCCCAGATTCAAGTCATCAGCCCGATGTATAAAGGATTTGTCGGCGTGGATCGGCTGAACGCGGAACTCCAGAAAAGGCTCAACGGCGCCGCGGACGGCATCCGGGTCGGGAGCCGCGAGATCAAGCTCCACGATAAAGTCATGCAGATCCGGAACGACTATGAGAAGGACGTCTTCAACGGCGACATCGGCACCGTCGTCCATATCGACAAGGCGAAATACCGGGTCATTGTCCATTTCGAAGGCCGCCCCGTGTTCTATGAAAAGGACGACCTGGACGACATCACCCTGGCCTATGCCGTTTCCGTGCACAAAGCGCAGGGCAGCGAATACCAGGCTGTGGTCATGCCGCTCCTGACCCAGCATTTCATCATGCTCCAGAGGAATCTCTTTTACACGGCGCTCACCAGGGCCAAAAAATTGAGCATCATCATCGGGTCATACAAGGCCCTTTACATCGCCATCAAGAACGACAAACCCGTCAAGCGTAACAGCCTGATCAAGGAAAAGCTCCTTGAGGCGGGAAGCGGGTTTGATTTACGATGAAGCGGAGAGAAACCCTTATGAGAAAACCCAGGTCCTTCGTCATTCTTCTCGTCGCCATGACCTTGTCCCTGGCGACGGCCGCGGCCGACCTCCTCGTCGTCAGTGTTCAGACGACGCAGATCCGGAAGAGCCCGCAGTTTTTCGCCGCGTCGATCGCGACGCTGAAAGCCGGGGAGAAGCTCGAAAAAGTGAGCGAGGCGAACGGCTGGATCCAAGTGAAGGCCGCCTCCGGGGCGGTCGGCTGGGTCCATTCGAGCGCCGTGGAGATCTCCAAGTTCAGCCTTCAGGCGATGAATAAGAATATGAAGACGCAGGCCTCGGCCGGCGAGGTCGCCCTGGCCGGCAAGGGCTTCAACAGTCAAGTCGAAGACAGTTACAGGGCCAAACACGGCGAAGCGAACTTCGCCGGCGTTGAGGCTATGCTTCGGATCAAGGTCGATCTTGCCCAAGTGGAGGATTTTCTCAAGAAGGGCAAGCTCGGCGCATTCGGAGGCGCGAAATGAAGGCCGCGCGCATCGGAACCGTGTCTCTGGCGGCCTTGGGTTTCGCGGCGCTTCTCGTGGCGTGTTCGGCGATCCAGCAGGCGACCGGAGTCTTGAATTCCGCGATGTCGACGGCCAACGACGCGAAGACGGTCATCGAAGCCGGCCAAAAACTGCGGAGCTCTTTCGCCGATATCACCGAAGAGGAGGAGTATTACATCGGGCGGTCGGTGGCCGCCCTGATTCTCGGCAAATATCCCGTTTATCAAGACGACGGCCTCACGCGCTACGTCAATCTCGTCGGAAACTCCGTGGCCGTTTTTTCCGACCGGCCGGAGATTTACGCCGGATATCACTTCCTGGTCCTCGATACGGACGAGATCAACGCCCTCGCCGCGCCGGGCGGGATGATCTTCGTGACGAAAGGGCTCTTACGGCGATGTCAGGACGAGGAAATGCTGGCCTTGATCCTGGCCCACGAGATCGGCCACGTCGCCGCGAAACATGGGCTTCAAGCCATCAAGAAATCGCGACTCATGGACGCCTTTGCCTTCCTCGGCGCGCAGGCCGTCCAACGGTTCGGCCCGCAGGATCTGGCGCAATTGACGACCATTTTCGAAGGTGTGCTGAGCGACATCGTGGGGCAACTCATCGAGCGCGGCTATGACCGCCAATTCGAATATGACGCCGACGGCTTGGCCGTCAAGTTCGGGGCCCGGACGGGTTTCGCCCCCGACGGCATCGTCCGTTTTCTCATGACCATGGTCGGCGATCGATCGGCCGCCGCGGGCAGGGGCTGGTTCAAGACGCATCCCACGCCGGAGCAGAGGATCGCCCTTATCAACAAGGGGATCGCGGGCTTGGGGACGCCCCCCCGGATCGAAGAGGTCCGGACCCGGCGGTTCCGGCAGTATTGCGGCTCTCTGAAGTGAAAAAGAAAATAGAGCGTGGCATCCTCGTCGGCGCCGCCGCGTTTTTGATCGCTTTCGCCCTTCAAACGCTTCATCTGTTCCGGGCGCTCGAATGGAAATCCTGGGACGCGAGATTGCGGCTTATGGCCAATCCGGAACGCGCCGGGAAAGACATTGTTCTCATCCTCGTGGACCAATACAGCCTCGACGTCTATAGGAAAGAGCAGGGCCTTTCCTGGCCGTGGCCGCGAGAGATCTACGCCTATCTGCTCCGGTATTTGAAAGCGGGCGGCGCGGCGGCCTGTTTTTTGGATATGGCCATGTCCGAAACGTCCGTTTATAAAGCGGAAGACGATGCGATCCTGGCGCGCGCCATGGCCGATGTGGGAAACGTTTTCGTCCCCATTGCCCTCAGCGCGGAGGAGATGGAAAGCGACGAGGCCGCAGTCAAACGCCTCGGCCGGTTCTCTTCGAAGACGCCGGTCGGTCCGCCGGCGGTTACGGGGTTGACGTCCGTCGCGGCGCCGCTGGGGATTTTTCTCGAAGCCGCCCGAGGAGTCGGCAACGTCGGGGTCAATCCCGACGGAGACGGCATCTATCGACGCCTGCCGCTCGCATTCGGCTTTCGCGACCTGACTCTGCCTTCCGTTCCTTTGGCCCTGGCGAACTTCGTCCGGGGAACCGTGGACTTGTCCTTGATACCCAAGGATGAAGCGGGCCGGATGATCATCCGCTTTTGGGGCCCGGCGGGGACCTACCGCGCCTATCCGATCGCGACCCTCATCAATTCCTGGGCGCAAATGCAGGACGGCCGGAAGCCGCAGATCCCGGCGCGGGAATTCGCGGGCAAGATCGTCCTCGTCGGACTCAGCGCCGTCGGCCTCCATGACCTCAAATCCAGCCCCTTAAGCGCGGTCATTCCGGGCGTCGAGATCCACGCCGCCGCCCTCGACACGCTTTTGCATGGACCTTTCATCCGCCCCGCGTCTCCGATGGCGTTGTCCGCTTTGACATTTCTCTGGGCTCTTCTGGTCGGGGTCGCGGCGTCGATTCTGCGGAAGGCTTGGCTCATCGCCGGTACGTTTCTCGTCTTTCCGGCCGTTCCTGCGGCCGCCGCCGTCTTGGCCTTGACCGCGGGCGTCTGGCTCGATGTCGTTTTTCCGATGGTCGCCGTGGTCCTGACGCTCATCGGCGCGTCGGTTTTAAACTACAGCGTCGAAGGCCGGCAGCGCCGTTTCATCAAAAACGTCCTGCATCATTATTTGAGTCCGGCCGTCATCGAACGCATCATCGAAACTCCGGAGCTCCTTCGGCTCGGGGGAGAGGAGAGGGAGATCACGTCTTTCTTTTCCGATGTGGCGGGCTTCACGACCGTCGCGGAAAAACTCTCGCCTCACGAGCTCGTCGGCCTGTTGAACGCGTATCTCTCGGAAATGACGGACATCATCCTGACCGCCGGCGGGACGCTCGACAAATATGAGGGAGACGCGATCGTCGCCTTTTGGAACGCCCCGCTCGATGATCCCGGACATGTCTTGAAGGCGTGCCGGGCCGCGCTGGCCTGCCAAACGAAGTTGGGCCACAGCGCCGCGCAATTCGAGCGCAGGTTCGGCCATGTCCTTCGGGCGCGCATCGGTTTGAACACGGGACCGGCCGTCGTGGGGAACATGGGCTCGAGCCGGCGATTCGATTACACGGCCATGGGCGATACCGTGAACCTGGCGGCGAGGCTGGAGAGCGCCTGCAAGTTCTATCGCGTCCCGCTCCTGGCCGGGGAAAGCACGTTCGCCCGGGTCAAGGACGAAATCGTCGGGCGAGAAGTGGATCTGGTCCGAGTTTCCGGGAAGACGCGGCCGGTCAGGATCTACGAGCTCGTCGGCGAGAAGAGTCAAGTTTCTCCGGACGGGATCCGGGCGATCGAAATCTATCATCGCGCCCTGCAAAGCTACAGAGACCGGCGATGGGACGCGGCGATCGAGGGTTTCAAAACGCTTGCCGGAGATCCCCTGGCTGGACTATATTTGGATCGGTGTCTGCGCTTTGAACAGAATCGGCCGCCCGCCGATTGGGACCGGGTGGCCGATTTGACGACGAAGTGAAAGAGAGGAGCGGCATGGAGCTTCGATTCTGGGGAGTGCGAGGGACTTTTCCCGCTCTGGGAAAGAAGGCGTCCGAATACGGCCGGAACACGCCATGCGCGACGGTCACGTCCGGAAGCGGAGAAATATTCATCATCGATGCGGGGACGGGAATACAAGCGCTCGGAAATGAACTGGCTTCAAAAGCGCGACAGACGCCTCTCCGCCTGACGCTTCTGCTCACCCATTTCCATCTCGATCATATTTCCGGCTTGCCGTTTTTCAAGCCGCTGTTTTCGCCCGAGACCGAAATCGCCGTTTATACTCCCGTCGAGCCCGATGCCGCGCAGCGGTATCTCGGGCTTTTGATCGGCCCCCCGTTCTTTCCGGCGCCGTTTGAGCAGACTCCGGCGAAAAAGCTTTTCGGCACGATCGGCGCGGAGGGAATTTCGATCGGGGACGTGCGGATATCGACTTGCCCTCTCCATCATCCCCAGGGATCGGTCGCTTATCGGCTCGAAGAAAAGGGCGCGGCCGTCGTTTTCGCCACGGATACGGAACCTCCGGAACAAAAGCTGGACGAGCGGCTGGCCGCATTCGCCAAAGGCGCGGACAGCCTGATCTATGACGCGATGTTCAAGCCCGAGGAATACGCGTCCGCTAAAAAAGGGTGGGGTCACAGCACGTGGCTCGATGGGGTGAAAACGGCCCGGGCCTGCGGCGCGCGGCGGCTCGTTCTCGCTCATCTGAATCCCGATTATTCCGATCGGGACCTCCGCGCGATCGAACGCCTGGCGCGGAAGATGTTTCCGAATGCGGAATGCGCCCGTGAGGGCGGGGTTCACCGCTTCTGACGAGGCGTTCTTTTCGAATGATTTGTGAAGGCGAGGAGGCCATGACGCACACTTCGATCTCCAAAGGAAAAAGCTTGAAGATTTTCCTCTCCCGACTCGGCTTTCCCGCCGCTGTCATCTTGGTCATCCTCATCGTTCAAGAAACCGTGACTCTCGGCGAGGCGATCCGCTCCATCTTGGCCGCCGGACTCGTATTTTTCGGGGTGTTTCTTGTCATCCGCCTCTTGGACGCGGCCTTGCTCGTTTGGTACATGCGGCGCCGCAAGCCTTACCCGCTGCCCGATGTTCTCCGCGGCCTGATCCTGGCCGTTCTGTACGTCATCCTCGTTCTCATCATCCTCCACAAGCTCCAAGTGGATATCAAACCCTATTTGACCGGATCGGCGATTCTCACGGCCGTCATCGGCCTCGCCTTTCAAGGCGTCCTGAGCAACGTCTTCTCCGGAATATCGCTCCATTTCACGAAAGCGTTCAGCCGCGGAGACTGGGTGGAGATCGGGCCGTACGAAGGCATCGTCATGGATACGAACTGGCGGGAGACGCGGATCCTCGACCGTTATTCCAACATCATCATCCTGCCCAATAACACCGTGGCCACGGAGCGGATCACGAATTTTTCCAGGCCCGATCCGATCGCGGCGTTGACGATGACCTTCAAAATCAGCTATGACGCTCCCGCCGCCGATGTCCTCAAGGCGCTGCTCGAGGCGGCGAACGATGCTTCCGACGTCCTCGACGCTCCCGCGCCCGAGGCGTACATCACGAGCTATGACGAGTTCGGCGTTTCCTATCTTTGCAAATTCTGGATCACCGATTTCGCCCGGAAAAACCCGATCATGGGAGATGTCGGGCGGTTGGCCTGGTATAAGCTGCGCCGGGCGAAGATCGATATCGCAGTGCCCCTGGGCGAAAAGGTCGGGGACATCGTTCAGGCGATGAAAAGCTCCTCGTCCCGCGAAGGCGGGAGCGCCCCAGCGGCGGACAGCGAAGGGAATTTTCAAGATTTACGGCGTTCGTCTTTTCTCCGCCATCCCCAAGGCGATTCCTCCGGCCGGATGATCATTTCGGACGAGGATATTAAAACCATGGCGAACCAGGTCCGCCGTTCTTCTTACGCCAAGGGCGAGATCCTTTTCCGGCAGGGCGAGAAGGGGAGAAGTTGTTTCGTCGTGGCCAAAGGGAAGATCCGCGGGCAGATCGCGTATGAAGAAAGCGGAAAAAAATTTCTGTCCGAGTTCACGCTCGAACCCGGAGGAATCATCGGCGAGATGTCGCTTTTCACGGGAATGCCGCGGACAGCGACGGGGATCGTCGCCGAGGAATCCGAGCTTCTAGAGATCCAGGCGGATGATTTCGCCGTCCTTCTCAATCGCAATCCCGCCCTGGCCGAGACGATCGCCGAGATCGTCAGCGCCCGCAACGAGCAGAACAGGGAATTCCTCAAAAAAATCAAGGAACTATCCGATAAGGATATTCAGGACGGCACGAACAAAAAGACTATCCTGGAATATCTCAGAAAGTTCGTGCATAGCCTCACAAGATGACGAGTGGTTTTTCGCGGCAAGCCGCGGGAAACCGCTCGTAGGGGGATCCAAGGGGGAGTCGCCCCCTTGGTCGCAGTCCTATGCGGAGCATAGGGCGAGAAGGGGAGGCAGGGCGACCGGGTCTTCCCGGTGCCCGTTGGAAGGGGGAAACGCGAAGCGGATTCCCCCTCCAAGTTGACCGGCTCCGGATGGATATGGCCCTCCGGTTTGAAAAAAGAGGAAAGTTAAGCTATATTTGCAGGGCGACCAGCGCGCCTGTAGCTCAGTATGGATAGAGCAGCAGTTTCCTAAACTGTTGGTCGCTGGTTCGAGTCCGGCCAGGCGCGCCAATCTCCCCGGCGGCCGGGGCCCGGGCTTTGCCCGGGGGTCCACTCTTCTGCCGCGAAGGCTCGTCCCTTGACCCCGAACTTCCCGATAGCCTTTTCGCCTCTTGACGGCGCGGCCATGATGGGAAGACCGGCGCCTAATGTTCCGGCGGTTCTTTGAGCCGGACGATGGTCGCGCCCCAGCCGCCTTCATTCTCTCCGGCTAAATCGAAAGCTTCGACGTCGGACATGTTCTTGAGGATCGCGTGAATAGTCTTCAGCAGCGTCCCTGTTCCTTTGCCATGGATGATCCTGATTCGGAGAATCTTTTTCTCGAGGCAGGCGTGAAGATATTCCGGAACCAGGTCTTTGACCTCGGAAGGCCGGAACGTATGCAGGTCCAGGACTCCGTCGATGGGAATCTCGAAGGGCACCGCGGCAAAAGGATTGAACGCCGTGCCGCAATCGCATTCCACTTCGCGCCCGAACTGAAAAAGGGTTACGTCAAACTGTTTATGACAATTCGGGCAAAGGATGGCCATGATAGCCGCTCGAGCCGGCGATTCAGCTCGGGAAAGCGGTTTCGAGATTTTTCTTTTCGATCGGTCGATAAGAAGATTCCTTTTCCGCGGCCTTTTCCGCAAGCGACGGGAATTCAGCCGGCTCGATGAGCCTTTTGATTTTTCCGATTTTTTCCAGCTCACCAGCCACGTCCGAATTGGCCTTTTCCTTAAGGATATCGCTATCCGGGAGTTTCGTTTCGATGCCGTATTTGACCTGCAGCTGATTCTTCAGCGAAGTCGCTTTTTCAAGAGCGTCCTTTTGGAGATGATCGAGCTGTTGACCCAGTTCGTCTGTCGCGAGCATTTCGTGCTGCACCGCATCCGCCAATTTCAGGATTTCCTTTTTATATTGGGTCACTTGACCGGCATGGGCGGCGATTTTGCCGCGGATCTCGTCTCCCAAATTCTCTTGTTCGGCGATGAGCCCGAAATAATGTTTAAGCTCCTTTTTTTCTTGATAGATATCGTCTCTTGTCTGTTCGATCTTCTTCTCGGCTTCTTCTTTGAGGAACTTGACTCTCCCTTCCAGGACCTTTACAATTTCGAGCTTCCGGTCCACGAGGAGCTTGTCCAACTGATCTTCGATTTCGTTCGAGACCAATTGGAATCGTCTTTTTGATTCGTCCTTTTTTGTAAACACTTTGATTTCCTTAGCGCCCGTTGAGATTTAAGTACGTATGATAATTATAATCATATATTTTCATTGTCAAGCGATTTTCTGCGTCGTTTTACAGATTGACAAAAATTGTCGATTAATCTCGAAATATCATGCCCAAAAATGTCAAATATCATGATGGCCGGTGCATTTCTCGGCTGACGATTTTCGTTTTTTCTCTATGATGATATTTCGCGAGCGAAAGAATAAAAATATTTTTGCGATGTCTGGACTTTTTACATTCATTTGATTACCATATGAAAACAAACCATGGTTTGAGGGAGAAAATGATAATTAAAGACGAAACGAAAAAGAAACTGTCCTCATTCGCCGATGAGCTCGACGGGCGTTTTGAAAAAGCCCTGGCCGGCCGCAAGGAGGATCTGGGAAAACAACTCGATGAAAAGATCCGAAGTCTTAGGGAGGAAGCCGACCTGAAGATCCAACAGATCAAAGAGGAGATCGATCAAGAAAAGAACGAGCTGAAACGGCAATTCAACATCATCTCCGAACTTGAAGAGGGCGGCGCGGAACTTAAAAATCAGATCCACGGCCATGCCGACCAGGCTGCGCAATACAAGAATAGCATTTGGAAACTGACGGAATCACTGAACACGGAATGGTCGGCGGTCAAAGCCTTGGATCGAAAATTCCAGGAACTCCGATTCGAGGCGAATGACCAGGTGAAGTCATTGATCGGCCACCTGGAAAAGCTGTACGGCCTTGAAACGAGAATTCCGGAAAGCGATATCCTCCAGGAAAATTCGGATATTGACGCGTCCCGGGAAATGGCCGCACTGGGAAAGATCAGAGAGCTTTTGGGATCTCCCGATCCGTCCCTACCGGCTGATAGCAACGTGGGGAAAGAACCCGCTTCTTGATTCTCGTCCTTATTGGACGGTGATTTTCGTTGCCACCATCCTGTACTCGATTTTGACTTTCGCTCCGACGTCAAGCCGGCCGGCGACCTGCGTGTCGGCCGTCTTGAGAATCTCCCATTTCTCTTCGCTTTTCTGGACGGTGATGATATCGTCCTGGATATTCAGCACGGGTCCCGTGACTTGATATGTCTTGGGCGCGGCATAGATAAATACGAGGAACAGAAGGACGGCGAGTCCGGTGACGATGATTCTTTTCATTTCCATATTCTCCTTTATCCTTAAAATCTTTATCGCGGCGGATTATAGGCAAACCGTCAAATGATTTCCAGTGCGTCCTTTCCCGGCAGCTTCGGGAACGGGGCATGGGGCTCGACCTGGTACCAGAAGGCCGTGGAGGCGATATCATCCTGGAGCGGGAGATAGCGGCCGCCCGAGCGCCAGCCGAGGGCCTGGATCGTCACCTTCAGGTTCTTCTCGAAGCGGACCGGATCCATGATATGCCAGCGGTAGAGGCCGAAACGCTGCTGGACGTCATAATGTCCGTCTCCCCGGATGACCTGGGCCAGACCGCTGTAAGGTGTACTGAACTCCGTATAGCGGACGACGCCGTCAGGACCTTTGGAGTCGAAATCGTAGGAACCGCAGAAGTAATCCTCCGTCCCGGTTCCGCAAATGGTCGGGAAATCCGTGTCGCCGTCGAGATAAAACTTGATTTCGCCTTCTCCCCACCAGCCGTTGTTGTTGACGCCCCAGGCCAGGTAGGTGCCGACGTAGTGGCCCCAGCCCTGGACGCCGTCGAGGATGGTGTAGACGTCCTTATACGGCAAGGGATTGACCCGGCGGAACTGGGCATGGAAATAGGCGGCGTCTTCGGGAACTTCGGTCAGCGTGTAATTGATCTGATAGTAAAGAGTGAAATTCTTTTCCTCGTCGAGATTTTCGACGGTGATCTTGAAGGATTTGCGGAACGGCATCGGCCAGTAGCAATTCAGCGCGCTGCCGGGGTTGACACACACCGGAAGCGAGCTGATCTGGGCGTACCTCTGCCAGCCGCAAGCGAAGAAGTCTCCAATCGGGGCCTCGACCGAGGGCTCTTTTTCTCCGTCCCAATAGAACCGAAGGATGGCGGAGCGCCAGGTGCCGCTCGGTGTCATCCAGATCTGCTGAATGGCGCCCATGCCCGGGACGTCGGCAAGGACAAATGTCTCCTTAGGCTTAATGACGACAAAGGGCGAGACCTTCCAGCCCTGTCCCAGGTCGCGCGCGGCCTTGAGCGCCGGGCCGTTCGCGGACATGCCGGCCTTCCCTTTTTCTCCCGTGAAATTCTCGGGGCTGACCGAGCGGGTCTGGGCATGGGAGAGACGGCTGAGGCTTCCAAGATCGAGAAAGAGGCCGTTGGATGCCTTTTTGTCCTCAGCCGCGGAGAGAACCAGGGCGGCCATGAGGATCACGGAAATCCTCATCAGATTTTTCTTCATCGGTAAACCTCCTGACTTAATATTGACAATATCCATGATCAAGCGTCCGGCATGGCCCTTCCGTTCGGCAGAATCATTTTATTGGGCGGTTTCGTCTTTGAGCGTCGTCACGCCTTTGACCGGAGCCGGAACGGTTTGATGCAGATCGAAGATGACGATCTCGTTCTTTCCTTTTTTTAGAAACGGCGCGGGCAGAAACAGCCTTATTTGGGGGCCGATCTCCCAGTACCTTCCCAGATTACGGCCGTTGACCCAGACGATTCCCTTTTTCCATTGGCTCATGTCCAGATACGTATCGCCGAGGTCCGACAGATCGAATGTGCCGCGGAAGAACTGGCCGGGGGTTTCGGACGGATTCTTCGAGGTGAACTTGAGAGAAGCCAGGTTCCGGCTTTCCATCGGAAGCTTGAAGACGTCCCAATCCATCAAGGTCATTCCGTTGAGCGTCACCCGGTCGGTGATGCCCTTGCGATCGATCATGTGCTGGCCGTAATTGATCCGGCCCATGCCTTCCACGAGGATGTCCAGCCTCTGGGCGGGCGGATCGGACCTGGGGATATCGATTGTCGTCTCATTCTTGGCCCGGTCGAGCGTCCCGATGTATTTCCCGTCGACATAGATATTGGCGTAGTCGTGGAGCTCGGTCAGGGTCAGCTTGCCGCCGTGATGTCCGACAAGTTTGGTCCGGTAGAGGATGAGGCCGCTGTTCTGATTGAAATATTCCATGGGCTTGGGCTGCGGGCTCGAGAAGGGCTGGGGCAGGTTGTCGAACACGGACGTGCTCTGGGCGAGAAAAATATCGGGGATCTCGATCATGGGAAGGGGATCGGGGACGTCCGGGAGCGTCGCTCCCGCGGGCTGATATTTTCCGAGAAGTTCCCGCAAAGCCGCATATTTCGGCGTCGGTTGTCCCCGTTCATCGAGGGGCGCGTCATAGTCGTAGCTTGTCACGTCGGGTTGGTAGCGGTCGCCGAAATTGGCGCCCGCCGTGAACCCGAAATTCGTCCCGCCGTGAAACATGTAAAAGCTGAAGGATTTCTTGTGGTCGAGAAGCCATTGGACTTCGGGGAGCAGATCCTCCGTCCTCACGGAGGCCCATTTTTCGCCCCAATGCGTCAGCCAGCCGGGATAGAGCTCGGCGCAGAAGACGGGCACGTTGCGGTTGAGCTTGGCGGCCTCGGCGTAATGCGTATCCGCCGTCCCCGGATCAAGGCCGATGGCCGCCCCCGGGATGGATCCGGCTTCGAGCATGGGAAGCGTGGCGCCGTCGGCCGTGCAGAAGGGTCCGGAAACGCCGGAGGTCTCCCACATTTTCTTGAGGGCCAGGATGTAGGACCGGTCGTTTCCATAGCTCCCATACTCATTCTCGATCTGGATCATGAGGATAGGGCCGCCGTTGGCGACGAGAAGAGGTCGGAGGCATTCGGCGAGCTTTTTGACGTAAGCGTCGCAAGCGGCCATATAACGGCTGTCCATGCAACGGATCTTGATATCGGGCGTGCGCAGGAGCCAGACGGGCAGGCCGCCGAAATCCCATTCCGCGCAGGCATAGGGCCCGGGTCGCACGATCACGTAGAGGCCGACTTCCTGGGCCGTTCGGATGAAAGCGGCCAGGTCGTTGTTTCCGGTGAAATTCCACTGGCCGGGTTCCGGCTCGAGGGCGTTCCAGAAGACATACGTCGCGATGGTATTCAGACCCATGGCCCGGGCTTTGACGAGCCGGTCTTTCCAGTATTCCTTGGGGATGCGCTGGAAGTGGAGCTCTCCGGCGATGAATTGGAACGGTTTTCCGTTGAGCGAGAAATCCCGGCCGTCGAAACGGAACGATTGGGCGTGCAAGGCGCCGGTCAGAATCGATAGCGCGATCCAAGCGAAGACGGATACGCGGACGGAATAAGATCTCATCGCGGACTCCTCGGCTTTTTGATTCAGCCAGATTTTATCACATTTGTTCGTCCAGGAAGCAAGAGGAACTCCAAAATCATGGCGCGGATCGGAAGCCGGCCCCGGCGTCCGTGGCCAGATTGACAAATCGAACATGCTCCAGTAGTATGAGGGGAACAGGAAGACGGAATGATCAGAAAAGGCACGCGGATGAAGCCGGTTTTATGTGCCGTCATCGGCCTCTGGCTTGTTTTGACCGTCTCCATCGTATTTGCCGGCCAGAAGGCGCTGTCCAAAGAAAGCGATGTCGAGAAATTACTGGGCCAGGCAAAGACCTATTTCGAAAAAGGCGATTACAAACTGGCCATCGGCTGTTATCTGGAGGCTTCCGCTCTCACCCAGAATCGGCTGAATCTCTCCCAGGCTTACTTCGGCCTGTCGATTTCATATTTCAATCTTCGCGATACGGCCAATGCGGCTAAATATATCCGCAAAGACATCGAGGTGGATCCCAACAAGGAGATCTCCGAGCTTTTCTATCCGCGGGGTTTTGTTCAGCTCTTCGGCCAGATCCGGAAAGACATCGTCGACAAGAAACAAATGACCACGGAACAAGTCACGATCCAGAATCCGGTTCCCGACAAAACCGAGGCCGCCCAGAAGCCGGTGAAAGACGAAAAGAAAACCGAGGAGGCCCGGAAAGAAGCGGAAGCGCAGAACGCGGAAAAGCCGAAGGAAGAAGAGAAAAAGAATCCGCCGCCCGTGAAGACGGCGCCGCCTTCCGATGTGCCGGCGCCCCAGCTCCAAGGTTATGAGGTGCCGGAAGAAGCAAAGGGCGGGAATTGGGAGATCAGCGCTCATTATTCCTCGTGGGGCATCAACTTCATCAAGACGTTGTTCGAAGACAGCCTGGCCCAGAAAGCGGCCGAGGAGGTTCAGGGCAAGATCGTCGAAAAATGCGGAACCATCCAGGCCGGCCTTCAGAAATTGAATTTTGTCCAAAACCTGGCGTTCGATTCCCAGGGTTCGAATTACGGGCTGGAGATCCGCTATTTTTCCGCGGGCCGGGCCGGGACGTTCAGCCTCGGCTTGGCCTTTGAAAAAACGGATATTCTGCTTTCTTTGAAAGGAACGGCACGGCAGGATTTCACCAATGGGGGAAGCGCGTCGACCGACGTCGAGGCCAAGATCCAAGCGGCGCCTTTTACGACGCACATCAATTTCCGCTGGGAAGTCGGATCGAACGCCCGGATCACGCCGTATTTCGTCGCCGGGTTCGGGTTCGCTCCCTTGAGCGGGACGTTCAGTTTCACCTATTCCGGGACCTATCAAAAAGGAGACCTCTCTCAAACCATCAGCGACAGTCAAGAGAAGACGTTGACGGATTTCTCCAATGACATCGACTTCAAAATCCCCACTTTCATCGTCATCCTCCAGCTCCAATTCGGCATCAAGGCCCAGCTTTATAAGGGCCTTTATCTTCTCGGCGAGGCCGGATTCTGGGACGGGCTCATCCTCCGGGGCGGATTGGCTTATCGATTCTGATCCGGAGGATGCGGGCGCCGCGGATGCGGACGTCCTGGTTCCATCGCGCAATCATCTCTTCGACCCCTTTATATTCTCATCCGGCCGGCAATTGGTATATAATCGTTATTTGACCGTGCTAGACGGGGAACTAGCGGTGCCCTGTCGCCCACAACCCGCTATAGTGGGGTCGAATCCCCCGCCGAGGCCGGGCTTTTTTTGGTCCGGGGCCGCATGCGCGGCGTCGAAGGCCGGGGCCCTGAGCAATGAGCCTCCTGTGAATCCCGTCAGGACCGGAAGGTAGCAGCGGCAGCAGGTTGGCCTCTTGTGTTTCAGTCATCCTCGCCGGAGCCAAGCGGTGCGATTCCCGCAGGGAAAGAACGGTCGAAGCGGGGTGCACGGTCTTTTTTTTTTCGGCTCGCGCCCTAAAACACGGGTTTCCGATCGAAGGCGACCTTGCTCAAGGCTGAGAAATCGTCGTTTTTCGCGATGGGCCTGAGCCGGAGCCTATAAACATATTCCTTCATGCTGATTCTGTATTGGGCATGGGTCTGGGCTCCCCAGGAATCATCTCCGCCCACCCCCATTTGCCCGTAATCCAGGTTGAGCGTCACGAAATCGCTTTGAGCAATATCCGCCGGGTGCTTCTCGCCGCGGCTGTCCTGCGTCAGGTCTTCGGACGTATAAGGTAAGGCCGAGAAATCGAGCTGCGGCTGCCCGACGGCCAGGAGACCGACGCCGTCTCTGTTGGAAAGCGCCATCCAGCGCACATCCGTCCGGTTGCCGTATTCCTGAATGCTGACGTAGGGAATGATCGTTTCGGCCACCGTGCTCTTGTAGAAGCCGACGAAGGCCGCCGTTTTCCTGTCGATATAATTTTCCTGGGGGCCGCGGCCGAACCACTGCACGTTTCCAAATTCGGCGGGCAGAGCCATTTTCAGGCCGAGGCGGGGGATTTCAGGGATATTTCGCCCGGCCGGCGATAAGCGGACCTCGATGTCGACGTCGCCCGTGCCGAAGATGCGATACCGAACCTGATATTTTGCGGAGACGTCTTTGAGGGCAAAGTCCGCGGCCGCTTCGACGATGGCCGCCCCGCTTTGTTGGATGTCGAATTTGTCCAACGTCCGGTTGTCGCCGGCTTTCCGCCATACGGCGGTGCGCGCGGGCATTCTGTTGCCGAAATCGTTGTCGGTGGGGGCGCGCCAAAAATTCGGCTCCGGTCCCCGCTTGAAAAGCTCCGTGCTGGCCGTTTTGAAAGAGATCATGATCCCGGACTTTTTATCGAAGGTCACCGAGAAATTCTTGCCGTCGATGACGGCCGCGTTTTCGTTTTGAGAAAGTTTCAGCGCGGGCGCGTCATCCGCCTTCGTTTTCGTTCCGGAAACGATCAGGGGATCCTTGAATTGCTCGGACGCGACGATATGTCCGCGAGGCACGAGGGGTTCATCGCCGGCCGTGCTCACATAGACGTTCAGGAAGTACTCGACCTCCGGTTTTCTTTCGAAGGCCGGGATGTTTAAAGGAAAAAATTGGGTCGATCCGGGAGGGATATCCGGATGGTCGATCGTTCCCTTCGCCACCGGCAGGGAGCCGTCCGCGAGATATTCCCAGTGGATGTCGAACTTGCTCAGGTTGATGAAATTGTATTTGTTCGCGATCTCAATGGCGCGTTGGCCGTCTCGCGTAAGGGCCTGTCTGATCTTGACGTACTGATAGACCTTTTTGACTTCCCACAAGCCGGGATGGGGCGTCCGGTCGGGCCCGACAAGCCCGTTGCAGCAGAAATTAAGGTCCGAAGGCGTCCCGGGTGGTCCGTAGTCTCCGCCGTAGGCCCAGAAGAGATCGCCTTTCTCGTTCTTCTTGGCGAAGCCCTGATCCACCCAATCCCAGATGAACGCGCCCTGCAGCTGATCGTATTTCTCGATGACGTCCCAGTAATCCTGGAGGTTGCCCGTGCTGTTGCCCATGGCGTGGGCGTATTCGCACATGATCAGCGGCCGGGTCTGTTTCTTGAGGGCGTACGCTTCCAAATCTTCGATACGCGCGTACATGGGACAGACGATGTCGGTGTGCGGCCGGCGCTCCGCCCGCTCGTAATGGACGGGCCGCGTCTTGTCGCGTCCGTGGATCCAGGCCGATGTCGCTTCGAAGTTGATGCCGTCGCCGGCCTCGTTGCCGAGGGACCAGATGATGACGGAAGGATGATTTTTGTCCCGCTCGACCATCCGGATGGTGCGGTCGAGATGCGCCGGGCCCCAATCCGGGTTCTTAGCCAGGCTCCTATCGCCATAGCCCATCCCGTGAGACTCGATGTTGGCTTCGTCGATGAGATAAAGGCCGTATTGATCGCACAGTTCGTACCACCGCGGGTCGTTGGGATAATGGCAGGTGCGGACGGCGTTGATGTTGAACTGCTTCATGAGCTGAATATCCTTGATCATCGATTCTTCGGAAATGACGTGCGCCGTGTAGGGATCGTGCTCGTGGCGATTGACGCCCTTGAGGAGGATGCGTTCGCCGTTGACCAGGAGAAGACCGCTCCGGATTTCGACTTTCCGGAAGCCGATCTTGCTGCCGGTGGTTTCGAGGATCGTGCCGCTTTTGTCCTTGAGCGCGAGGACGAGCGAATAGAGGTCGGGGGTTTCGGCCGTCCATTTCTTGGGAAGGGAGACGGTCGACTCGAATTTGATCGCGGCGGAGTCCTTGCGGTTCATATCGATGGATTTGGATTCCGAGCCGATCGTCTTTCCGGCGGCGTCCAACAATGTCATTCCGACGGCGAAGACGCCGGCCCGCAGTCCGGGCATTTTGTTTTTCAGGTCGGCGATGACCGTGAGTCGGCCGTCTTTGTAATGCTCGTCCAAATCCCCGATCGCCCAGAAATCGCGGAGGCGGACTTTGGGTGCCGCATAGAGACATACGTCGCGCTCGATGCCGCTCAAACGGAAGAAATCCTGACATTCGAGATACGAACCGTCCGACCAGCGCAGGACCTGGAGGGCGATGGAATTCTGCCCGCCCTGGAGGTAAGGCGTGATGTCCCACTCGGCCGGCGTTTTGGAATCTTCGCTGTAGCCGACGGTGCGGCCGTTCACCCAGACATAGAACGCGGATTTCACGGCCCCGAATTGGACGAAGACTTCCATGTCTTTCCAGCCGGCCGGGAGGGTGAAGGATCGCTTATAACAGGCCGTGGGGTTGAAATCGTGAGGGATATGAGGCGGATCTGGCCGGGCGTTCGGCTTGACCCATTCGTAGGAATCGTTGACATAAATGGGGATGCCGTAGCCCTGGAATTCGAGGTTGGCCGGCACGGGGATATCGTTCCACCCGGTCGTGTCGTAGCCGGGGGCATAGAAATTCGGCGGGACATCGGCCGGCTTGCTCACCCATCTCAGCTTCCAGATGCCGTTCAGCGTCTGATAAAAGGGCGAGGCTTTCTTGTCGTTCTTCACCGCTGAGGCTTCGTCGGCATAGGGGACGAACGTGGCGTGAGGAACTTCGGCGTTGACGCTGAATATTCGCGGATTTTCCCATTCGGCCGGCTCTCCCGAAGCCGGCGTTTTCTGGGAAGAGACAAAGGGCCCCGTTCCCGCGATGAGCAACAAACCGACGACGACGGCCGGAACCGTTTTCATGATGCCCTCCTTGACTCCTAGCGACGGTTAGAAATAGATCAAGCGATCAATCGGAATTTTTTCAGAAGCGCTTGAAGATCCGATTTCCCCTTTTCTTCCATTTCCGGAAGCGGCGGCCGCACGGGTCCTCCATACAGGCCCTGGAGGTCGAGCGCATATTTCAAGCCGGCGATGCCGTGCGTTTCCATGACGATTTTATTGAGCGGGATCAGGTCGAGCTGGAGCGCGGCGGCCTCTTCGATCTTTCCCTCCATGAACAGGGCATAGATCTTCGTGCACATCGCCGGCGCCGCGTTCGCCACCGCCAGGATCGCCCCGCTCGCGCCCATGACGAGCGCCGGAAGGAACGCGCTGCCGTGGCCCAGGAGATAGCTGAAATCCGCGGGAAGCCGCCGGATCAATTCCCCGAGGAGCGCGATTGTCCCCGAGCTTTCCTTGAGGCCGACGATGTTGGGATGCTCCGCGAGCTCGACGATCAGCTGGCTTTCGAGCGAAAGGCCGGTGTTTTGGGGAATGTTGTAAACGATGATGGGAATCCTGGATTCATCGGCGACCGCGAGGAAGTGCCGCTTCAGGACGTCTTTGGTCATCTTGGATTTGAAGTAGCTCGGAGGCCGCACAAGAGCCGCGTCGACGCCGAGGTCCGCCATCCTGTTCGTGAACGCGATCGTCCATGGAGTGGATTCGCGGGCGGTCCCGGCGATCACGATCTTCCCTTTGGATGCTGCCCGGCGGGCCGCCTCGACCAGCCGCGCCGACTCGTCATCCGAGAGCGAGACGCATTCTCCCGTCGAGCCCAAGACAAGGTATCCGGCCAGATCATGCGCGTTAAACGCGTGGATATTATCCCGGAGCTTTTCGGGCGAGACATCCGGGCCGGAGAAGGGCGTCGGCAGCGCGGCGTAGATGCCTTTGAATTTTTTGGCCATGCTAGATCTCCTTGCTAGGGTCTCGGTCTTTGCCGGCTCCGGCTCCGGTTTTCGATCTCCCGAAGTTCCCGATCGCTGAAGCCGAAATAATGTCCGACTTCGTGAATGACGGTGTCCTGGACCTGTTCTTGGATTTCTTCTTCGGTGGAGCAGATGTCTTCGATGGGCTTCTGATAAATGACGATGACATCCGGGGGGAGGTTTCCGTAAAAGGGGCCGCGGTGTTGAAAGGGAACGCCGTGATAGAGACCGAGGATATGGCTTCTGGCGGGAGCGCCGACTCTTCGCTGGGTATCCGCCGCGGGGTAATCCTCGACGATCACGGCGACGTTGTGGATCAGCTTCTTGAATTTGGAGGGAAGGGACTCCATCGCCGCCTCCACCAGTTTCTCGAAGGCTTCCCGTTCCATGGTCCCGGCTATTTCTCAATTCCCAACCGGGCGGCGACGCCTTTCCGGTAATAGTGTTTATTTTCTTTCATGTCCGTGACCAGGTCCGCCCGGCGGATCAGGGACGCCGGCGCGTATCGTCCGGTCAGGACCACTTCGACGTCTTCCGGTTTCCGGTCCAGAAACGCGTGAATGTCCTTCCCGTCGAGGAGCTTGAAATAGAGGGCCACGTTGATCTCGTCGAGGACGATGATCCTGAATTTTCCGGAGAGCATGGCTTTCCGGCACCTCTCCAGGCCCGTCCGAGCCCTTCGGACGTCCTCCTCATCGGATTTCTCCGTGATATGGATGAATCCCTTGCCGCCGAACTGTTCGATCGAGATGAGAGGGGAGAACTTTTTGGCGGCGGCGAGCTCTCCATATTTCCGGCCCTTCAAGAATTGGCCGATATAGGTTTTGTAACCGTATCCCGCCGCCCGGAAGGCCAAACCCAAAGCGGCGGTCGTCTTTCCCTTGCCCGTCCCCGTATAGACTTGAATAAATCCTTTGAATGCGGGGAGCTTTTTCTTGGGTGACATGGGATAAAAACTATATTGGAATACGGAAGGGGAGTCAACCCGGAAAGAAAGATCTGTTTCCCTGGAGCCGCTGGCCGGCGTTTCCCGAAATGGACGTTTCCGCGATCGGAAGCTTGTGCTATAATCGTTCCGATGTTGGATCCCAAATTCGTTCTCGATAACAGGGATTTCGTGGTTCAGCGGATCTCGGCCAGAGGCTTGACGCTCGACCTCGATGAGTTCGTCCGCCTGTCCGAGGGAAAAAAGACCGTTCTGAAAAGATCCGAGGACCTGAGAGCCGAGCGCAACAAAGCCTCTGAGCAAATCGCCCGATTCAAGCGCGAACAGCAGGACGCCGCGGGTTTGATTGCCGAGATGAAGAAGGTCGGCGACGAGATCCAGAGGCTGGATGATGAGCTCCGGCAAACCGATGAGAAGATCCGTCTGATCCTTCTCAATATTCCCAACCTTCCCCACCCCTCCGTTCCCACCGGGAAGAACGCGTCCGACAACGTCGTCGTCCGGACTTGGGGCGAACCTCCGTCGTTCGATTTCCAACCCCAGGCCCATTGGGACATCGGCACAAAGCTCGGCATCCTGGATTTCGACCGGGCGGCGAAGATCACCGGGTCGCGATTCGCGGTCTATCTCGGCGCGGGGGCGAGGCTGGAACGGGCGCTCATCAATTTCATGCTTGACCTCCATACGCGGGAGCGGGGATTCAAAGAAGTCATCCCGCCTTTCATCGCCAACGACGTAAGCCTGACGGGGACGGGAAATCTGCCAAAATTCGCCGATGACCTCTTCAAGCTCGAGCGGTTTCCCTGGTACCTCATCCCGACGGCCGAAGTGCCGCTGACGAACTTTTATCGGGACGAGATCATCGACGGCGCGATCCTGCCCCAGCGGTTCGTGGCCTATACGCCCTGCTTCAGGAGCGAGGCCGGTTCCTATGGCAAGGACATTCGCGGCCTCATCCGCCAGCACCAGTTCAACAAGGTCGAGATGATGATCTTTTCGCAGCCCGACGGATCTTTCGACGAGCTTGAATGGATGACCGCGGGCGCCGAAGAAGTTCTCAAAAGACTCGGATTGGCCCACCGCGTCGTCGCGCTATGCGCGGGCGACATGGGATTCGCCAGCCAGAAAACCTATGACCTCGAAGTCTGGATGCCTTCGAAGAAAGGCTACATGGAGATCTCGTCGTGTTCGAATTGCGGCGATTTCCAGGCGCGCCGGGCCAATATCCGCTTCCGGAAAGAGCCCAAAGCCAAGCCTGAGTTCGCCCATACGCTCAACGGCTCGGGGCTCGCCGTCGGCCGGACCGTTAGCGCCATTCTCGAGAATTATCAGCAGCCGGACGGCTCGGTTGTCGTCCCCCCGGGCCTGCGTTCTTTCATGGACGGTCTCGAGATAATCTCATGAAGCCGGGCATCGGCGATCGGGACGCTTTTAAGATTTTATTTTTATCGCTCTACTCCTCCTACCTCCCCTATGACTAGGGGAGGAGGCCGGAAAGCGTCCCTCGACTGCAATCCGCAAAATATGCCCGAAACGCTTCCGACTTTCTTTAGTGATCTTATCCCCCCTCCCCCCCTTAGAATAAGGGGGGATTCGTCAGCGTTCCGCTTTAAGATCGGGGCGCCTTTAGGACTCTGATTTTAGATCTCTATCCCTCCTGCCTCCCCTATGACTAGGGGAGGAGGCCGGAAAGCGTCCCTCGATTGCAATCCGCGAAATATGCCCGAAACGCTTCCGACTTTCTTTAGTGATCTTATCCCCCCTCCCCCCCTTAGAATAAGGGGGGATTCGTCAGCGTTCCGCTTTAAGATCGGGGCGCCTTTAGGACTCTAATCTAAGATATCTACTCTACCTACCTCCCCTATGACTAGGGGAGGGTGCAGGAAGGCGCCCCTCGACAGCGGAACGGAGGGAGGGGGATTCGAACCCCCGTTCCAGAAAACCTGGAAAGCGGTTTTCAAGACCGCCGCCTTAAACCACTCGGCCATCCCTCCGCGGGGTCGAACTCATTTTAACAAAAAAACGCGCGCTCAAATAAAAAAGAATTTGGAAGCCTGCCCCGGCGCTATTTTTTCCCTTCAAAGAGAGTCCAGGATTGAGCTTTCATATCCCTGAGGAACCCGGCTTGCCAAGCGAACTCCGGGTGGGCGGCGAGGAACGTCCCGGCGATGAAATCTTCCCCGCAGGGATGGCCCATCCGCGCCCACATCTTCATTTCCCCGGCGAGGGCCGCGGTCGTGACCTTGCCCTGGACCGAGCCGCCGGGCCAGAACGGTTTCCATGAAAATTCCGGGCATCCTTTCGGGTCTCTGTCCACGTGCCCGCAGAGCGTATTGGCGTTGGCCCCGGGCTTGCCCGTCGCCGCGTCGACATGATCGGCCTCGAAGAGTTTTCCCGTTTCGGCGTTGATTTTCCCTTTATATTCCTGCATCAGCGTTTCCCAGCGCGCTTTACGGACAAGCACCGACTGGGCGGTGTTCCTGGGATCGAATGTCGTTTCCTCGGCCGTGAACTTGGGGTCGACCGGGAAATTTGATCCGATGAAGTAACCATCCTTCGTCCGCCATACGGGCCGGCTTTTCAGCCCAAGTTCGAGCCGGGCGATCTCGTTCGTTTTAAGATCGCCGACGAGCCAGTCGTTGGCGTATCCGCCGTTGTTGTCGGTGGACATGATCTGGATGAAGTCGTCGATGGAGGCGGCATATTGGGCGGCTTTCCTGGCCCTCATGAATTCCGGCGATCCGCCTTCGTTGAAGCCCTTGAATTGGGAGATGGTCGTTTCAGTATAAACGAGGCCGGCGCCGTTGACGACGAAGTCGTCGCCGCTGTGAATGTAGCCGGGCATCGCGTCCATTAAAATGCGGTATCCTTTTTCCGGGACGATGTCCTCGATGATGTTCCAACGCTCGCCGACGATGTATTCGCACCAATTATTGTGGCCGATGACGATCCGGCCGTCCTCCGTGTAGCTGCCGGCGGCGATGAAGGCGCTGCAATAGCCGGGGGCCTTTTTGTCGCCCGTCCCGGGCTTGATTTTGTCGTCGAGAAAGGGGACATAATACTGGGCGAGTTCGATCCAGCCGTTGACGATCGTGATGTCGATCTTGTCGTAGTTCTTGCCCGGCCGGCGCGCGTTCAATCCTTCGGCGATCCCTTCGATCTCTTCCCGGCATTCCTGGTCGAGCTTCGGCCAGAGCATGCGCTCGGCCGCTTCGCGGTAGAAGGCCCAGTTCCTTTTCGTGGAATTCTCCAGGTAGCCGGGGAACATCGCCAGCGCGTCTTCGATCTCCGCGGCGAGGAGCCAGCCGTGCTGAAAGCCGATCGTGCGGGGCGCCCCTTGGAGATGGACGTAGATCCAGCCGTTCTTGTCCGCGCGCGAGGAATTCCTGAGGCGGGGATCCTCGCTTTTCCCGCACGAAGTCGATACGGCCCCGGCTAAAAGGACGATCAGAGCCGGAAGCACAGACCATGGTCGTCTTCTCATGATCTCCTCCTTGCTTCAGCCTTGAAAATATAACGGCACTATATATCAGACGGGCCCTTCCCCGCAATCTGGCCGGACACTCTTGGAGGAAAACCCTTGATGGGGTTTCCCTCCAACGGGAGCTTCGCTCCCTGCCACCCTTCCCTGGAGCATCTCGTGAACGCATTTTTGCGGTCAGATCCTATTTAAAAAGCAGGGCGCCCCGGCCGGACACTCTTGGAGGAAAACCCTTGATGGGGTTTCCCTCCAACGGGAGCTTCGCTCCCTGCCACCCTTCCCTGGAGCATCTCGTGAACGCATTTTTGCGGTCAGATCTTATTTAAAAAGCCGGGCGCCCCAGCCGGATACTCTTGGAGGAAAACCCTTGATGGGGTTTCCCTCCAACGTGTTTCATTGACAGCCCCGGTCTAAAGTAATATGATTTTTTAACAGGAGACGGCCATGATGATTGAGGGTCGCCGGTGATCGCCCGCCAAAACAAGACTTCTATCTGCAGCGTCGTTTTTCTCGACATCGTCGATTATTCGATGAAGCCCGTCGAAATACAGATCAAGATCAAAGAACATCTCAATAAGCACGTCGCCGAGGCGATCAAGGACGTCGCCGTCAACGACCGCCTCATCCTCGATTCTGGAGACGGCGCGGCCATCTGTTTTCTCGGGGACCCCGAAGACGCTCTTTTTTGCGCCCTGAGCCTCCGTGACGCGGTCGTCGGCGACCAGCAGGATCCGGGAATGCCTTTGTCCATTCGAATCGGGATCAACCTGGGGCCGGTGAAGCTCGTCAAGGATATCAACAAGAGACAAAATCTCATCGGCGACGGCATCAACGTGGCCCAACGCGTCATGAGTTTCGCCGCGCCGGGCCAGGTCCTGGTTTCCCGATCCTATTTTGAAGTCGTATCTTGCCTTTCTCAGGAATACGCCAAGCTGTTCCACTATCTAGGAATGCGGGCCGATAAGCACGTCCGGGAACATGAACTCTATTCCGTGGAGGAGACGGCCAAAGAACCTGTCGTCGAGGAGCCGGCCGAGCATGATCAACAACACGATCAACAAGAGGATGCCGTCGATCAAGAGAAGACCGAAGTATTAAAGGCGGCTCCGGCCGAGTCCATTCAGCAGCCGCCTGCGCCGGTTTCCTGCCCGGATGAAAAACCGAAGCCGCCGACGGTTCCTTCTCAGGACCGGCCGTTCTGGCATAACTGGCTTAGCTGGCTTAAAAAGAACTGGCTCTATCCTGCGATTCCCATTGCTTTTGGTCTCATCGTCGTTCTTTTCCTCGTCCTCCGTTCTCCAAAGAACGACCAGACCGAGGCGACGGCTCTCGATAAGGCCGATGCCGTCCCATCGGCCCTGGACGAGCATCCGAAAGACGCGCCGCCGGCGAAGACGGGAGCCAAAGCCGGCGAATCCGGCGCGCTGGCCGTGGAAGCGCCCGCGGGAGTCGTTCAATTCGCCATCACGCCGTGGGGCGAGGTTTATGCCGATGGTCAGGATAAGGGACCCACTCCGCCCTTGAACAATCTCTCGCTGCCGCCGGGAAAACACCGGATCGAAATCAAGAACGCGTCTTTTCATTCCTATGTCGAAGACGTAAATCTGAAAGTCAACGAAAAAATAAAAATCACGCATACATTCCGTTGAGGGGAGGAGCGAATATGACGTTCTTTCGCGGTCGGAGTTCAGCCCTTGTGCTGATCCTGGTTTTGGCCGGTTGTGCGACCCAGCAGACGACAGTACCGCAGCGGGTGGCGGATCCAAACGCGGGAAAGCCGCTTCTTCTGGGGGGAATCAAGAGCTTCGAAGACGGGGAATACGGCAACGCGGAAAAATATCTCATGCAGGCGCTGGGGGCGGGGTTGGCCGGCAAAGCCGATCTGATCCGGGTCCATAAATATCTGGCTTTCGTCTATTGCGTTTCGAACAGGGCCGGATTGGGCGAAGTCGAATTCGGCAAAGTCTTGGCTTTAAATCCCCAGTTTACCTTAGACCAATCCGAGGAAGGGCACCCTTTGTGGGGGCCCGTTTTCCTTCGGGCTAAAGCCAAGGCCGCCCAGATCAAGAAATCGGCCTGAGATCTTCGCCTCGAACGGCGCATAACCGCGGATGCGGATCAGTCGATCATGTCCTTCAAGGCTTGGGATGCCGTATAAACCGACCCAATGCCGTTCAGTTGGAAGGTGACGCGGATCGTTTCGGCGATTTCTGCCTTAGTCGCGCCCGCCTTCATCGCCTGGAGGGCCAAAGCGCGCACGCCGTCGCGCGCGCCGTGAGCGGCGTCGAAGGCCAGGGCCATCAACAGTTTGAACTTTGACGGCAGGGCACCATCACCGTAAATGAGATGATGGCCGCCCTCCAGGAATTTCATGAATTCGGGGTCGAGCTTGATCATGGTCGCCAAGGGATGTTCAGACATGGAATCCTCCTTGAATAGGATCTTATCATAACAAGGATGTGATCCGCATTCCATCGCGGGCTCAGACGCTCTCTCCCGCTCAAGGATTGAGCGAACGATTTTATGGTTGTCCCGCCCGCTGATCCGATCCGCCGGCCTCTTTCGCGGCCATTTTCGGGTCCTTTGATTTGGAAATAAAAAATGGTAGAATAGCGCCGCCTTCCAGATACGGAGAGGTGCTGGAGTGGTCGATCAGGAGCGCCTGCTAAGCGCTTGTCTCGGCTCAAACCGGGACCGCGGGTTCGAATCCCGCCCTCTCCGTGCCTCATGCTCCGAAGACGCTAACCATCAGTCCCCCCTTGTTTCCTCGCCCTCAAAATTCTATTGAATATTTCCGGCCGGTATTAATATAAAATGAAAGCTCCTGGCCGGAAACGCTTCAAGGAGGAGAGACGCCGGATGAAAAACAAAACCGTTTTTTGGGTCCTCTTGATTTTTGTGTCGATCGCGGCCGCCTGCGCGAAAGAGAATCCGAAACCCGCCCGTTCGGACTCCTATGCTGAAGTCCTCGCTGCGTTTCAAAACCCGTCCGCCGAGTTCCGCAGCGCTCCGCTCTGGGTTTGGAACGACCGCCTCACGAGGTCGCAGATTGAAGAGCAGCTCGCCGACTTCAAGGCCCACGGGATCGGCGGCGTTTTCGTTCATCCCCGCCCCGGCCTCATCACGCCGTACCTGTCCGACGAATGGCTCGACCTCTGGCGACAGGCCGTGGACGTCGGGAAAAAACTGGGGATGAAGATCTGGATCTACGACGAGAATTCCTATCCGTCGGGATTCGCGGGCGGCCATGTCCCCGCCCAAATGCCGGACGCGGCGCGGACGGGGTTGCGCCTGACCAGGATGAAGGAACTGCCGGGAACCTTCGAGGTCGCGCCGCTCGTCGTCCTCCGGACTGGGGCTTCGGGATTCGAGGACGTCACGGCGGCGGCGCGGGCCAAGGGGAACGCTCTGGGCGCTGGCGATTATTACGTGTTCGACCTCAACCGCCAGAAGCCGAACCCGTGGTATGGCGGATTCACTTATGTCGATCTCATGCGCAAAGACGTCACCGAGAAATTTCTGGAAGTCACGCTCGACGCCTACAAGCGCGCCTTCGGGGAGGAATTCGGGGGCACGGTCCCCGGCGTCTTCCAGGACGAGGCCGAGATCAATCCGGCCGGCGGGCCCAACATGGTCGTGGTCAATTATACGCCGGCCCTTTTCGATACGTTCAAGGCGCTGTGGGGCTACGATCTGAAGCTCCATCTGCCGGCCCTTTATGAAGACATTGGCGATTATGCGCGCGTGCGCCATAATTTCTACGCGACGCTCCTCGAGCTTTTCATCGACAATTGGGCCAAACCCTATAACGCGTATTGCACGCGAAACCATTTGATTTTCACGGGACATTACTGGGAGCACGAATGGCCGCGGCCGGTCGTCAACCCGGACAACATGGCCTTCGCCGCTTATGCCCATATGCCCGGAGTCGATATCCTCATGAACGATTTTCAGACGGACACTCACGCCCAGTTCGGCAACGCCCGCGGGGTCAAAGAGATCCGCAGCGCAGCGAACCAGCTCGGGAAAAAACGGACCCTGTCGGAGACGTTCGGCGCGGGCGGCTGGGATCTGACGTTCTTCGATCAGAAACGGATCGCGGATTGGGAATACGCGCTCGGCGTAAACTTCATGGTCCAGCATCTTTCGTACGTGACGATTAAAGGCGCGCGCAAACGCGATCACCCTCAGTCTTTTTCATATCATGAACCCTGGTGGCCCGCGTACAGGATCCTGGGGGATTACTACGGCCGCCTGTCGACGGCGCTCTCCGCCGGGAACCAAGTCAACGAGATCCTCGTCATCGAGCCTACCAGCACGGCCTGGATGTACCACGCGCCGGGCGGGGATTCGGACAAGATCAAAGCCATCGGCCGGGATTTCCAGAATTTTGTCAATCGGCTGGAAGACGGCCAAGTCGAATACGACCTGGGCAGCGAGTTCATCCTGAAGAATTTCGGCCGGGCCGAGGGAGGGAGACTGATCGTCGGCGAACGGGCGTATCGGCTCGTGATCCTTCCCCCGGGGCTCGAGAACTTGAACGAAGCGACCGTCGGGCTACTGAGCGCCTACGCGGCCAAGGGCGGGAAAATATTATCTTGGCCGCCGGCCCCGGCCTTTGTCGACGGAAGAGCGGACGGCCGGCCCGCGCAAATCGCCGCGGCGCATTCGGAGAACTGGGTCCAGACGAAAGGAGAAACCGAACCCGACGAAATAACGAAGCTCTCGGCTCCGGGATTCGTGTTCCACGTCGACCGCGCGAAAAACGGCGGGCCGAATTGGCTTTTCCATCATCGCCGGACCCTCAATGACGGCGAGCTTGTTTTTCTGGCCAACACGAGCGTCGAGAACTCCGCCGCCGGCACGATGATGGCGCCGGGCGAATCCTGCGAAAAATGGGATCCCTTCACGGGCGATGTGACGGCGTATCCTTTCGAGCTGAAGAACGGCCAGTTAACCGCCGGATTTGACGTTCCGCCCGGAGGAAGCTTGTTGCTCTGCTGGCGGCCCGTAAACAGCCGGCCGGGAAGGGAAACGAAATCGAACGACGAAGCGCTCAAAGCCGCAAAACCCCTGACCGTTCAAAGAGCATCTCCGAATATCCTGACGCTCGACTATTGCGATCTGACCCTTGGGGGAAAAACCGAAAATGACCTTTACTTCTACGATGCCCAGCTCAAAACATTCAAATTTCACGGGCTCGACAGAAACCCTTGGGACAGCGCCGTGCAATATAAAACCAATATTCTGGACAAAGATAAATTCGCGCCGGATTCCGGGTTCGAAGCGACGTTCGGGTTTACGGTCGCCGAGGGAGTTCCGCTGAAGTCTCTCCGGGCAGTCGTCGAAAGGCCGGAGCTCTTCCAAGTTTCCATCAACGGCCGGAAGATCTCGCCGCTCAAGGATCAATGGTGGCTCGACAAGGCTTTCGGCGTTTTCGACATCGGCTCCCATGCGAAGGAGGGAGACAATCGGCTTATCCTCAGGGCTTCGCCGTTCACGATTCATTCCGAGCTCGAGCCGGTCTATATTCTCGGAGATTTCGGGCTCGAAAGCTCGGCCAAGGGATTCAAGCTGGTTCTTCCCCGGCCTCTGAAAATGGGGACATGGAGTGGCCAGGGCTTACCTCTGTATTCGGGCGCCGTGGCTTATACGGGAACGTTTGTCCTTCGCCCGCTCGATTTTCAAGAGTATCATTTGTTCGTGGAACTCGGGGCATGGAAGGGCGCCGTGACGGAGGTCCTGGTCAATGGAAAATCGGCCGGATTCATCGCTTTTGCCCCGTTCCGGCTCGACGTCACGAACTTTCTCGCCCCGGGGACGAACGCTATCGCGGTCGTGGTGTACGGCACTCTGAAAAATACGCTCGGACCCTTTCACAACAATCCCGCGCTCGGCCGGGCCTGGCCGGGGTCATTCCAACAGGGCGCTAAGGGGGGGCGACCGCCCGGCTCGGCATACAGCGTTGTCGGATACGGGTTGTTCGGAGATTTCAAGCTGATCAGGGGATGGACCACCGATTGAACGCCGGAGATTGACTCTCTAGGGTGGAGGACTATGGTCATGAAGAATTTTTGTCGTTATCTCGGCGGGACGGCGCTCAGGCCCAAGGCCACGTTTCATGCGCTTCAGGCCGATCCGAAGCGGGTTTCGAAAAGTTTCAAAGCGATCCTCCTGATTGGGGTTTTGTATACCATCACCGTGGTCATGCTGGCCGCGGCCGGGGCCCTAATCACGGCACCGGCCTTTCTCGCCCTGTCGCCGGAGAATTATTATTTCTGCGAGATGTTCTTCGCTCTGCCGGTCATGGTCTTGGCCTGGATCCTCGCGGCGGGTTTTGTCCAGTTCCTGAGCCGATGGGGGAAGGGAAGCGGGACCTTCGAAGGCACATTGGCGGCCCTTGGCTTCGCGGTGACGGTGCCCTTTTTATTGACGTGGATTCCCGAAACGGCGTTCGCCGTCCTCCTTCACCTGGGCATGAGGCAAGAAGAATTCATGGACCTTTGGACCAAACCCGGATTTCTGCAGACTTTCGCCCTCTTCTATCAGATCGTCGCGGCGGTTTGGATCTTTTTGTTGATCACGATCGCGGTCGGCGTCAGCCAGAAGATGAAGTGGAGGAGGGCGATCCCGATCGGCCTTCTGACGACGATATTGTTCCTGGCCGTTCTCATCGTTTTCATTCGATGACGCTACCGGAGCGAGCTCATGATCGATGTCAAAGAACATATTTATGACGATGACCCGCGGGTGGGACATCCGGACGTCCGCACCGAGCTCAAAAACGTCGATTACTTTTTTCTCGGCAACGGCCTGATCCAGGCCGCGGTCCAAGCGGCCCCGGCCGGAGACGGAACGCCCGTCGGGCTGCTCATCATGAATCCCGAACGTCTCCGGAAAAAAAGAGAAGCCCTGACCATGGACGTGCGGACCGGCCTGGAGGACACAATGATCCGGATCGCGGACGGACCGGTCCTGCACAAGCCGGAGCCGGGAGGCATCGAAGCGGCTTGGTCGCCGGAGCTCCGGATCCCGACGGTCCGCGTCCGCTGGAAAAGCCGAACCGTCGAAGTCGAAGAATATTTCTCCTGCCCTGACCGGGATGAGCCGGCCGTTCTCCGCGAAATCAGGGTGAAAAATCGGGGACGGCGCCGGATGAAGGCTGGACTTCAAACCGGAGCGACGCCGTCGTCATTGGCTAAGGAAATCGTCTTGGAAGCCGGCGCGGAAAAAAGGCTTTTTATCCGGTATTCCCTCGATGCGGCAAAGGATGAGGTCACGGCCTCCTTCACCCGAAAGCCGGCCGGCGATTCCGGCGCGGCCGCCTATTGGGCGGATATGTCCCAGATTTCGTTCGGACATCCCTTGCTCGATCATTATTTTCAGGCCTCGAAATTCCAGCTTCCGGCCGTGATCTCGCGTAAAGGGCGGCTAGACGGCGGTATCTGGCAATATAACCGGGAGTGGCTGCGGGACCAGGCCATGATCGCCCTGGCTTTGACCATGACCGGCGAACACGCCCTGGCCCGGACGATGTTCACTCGGCTTCTGGATAAATTCGTGACCGGCGACGGCGACACGATCGATTCGAGCGAAAAACGGGACCCCGACGAGGTCGAGCTCGACCAGAATGGATTTCTTCTTTATACCTTGAAGGACTATGTGCTTTGGACGGGCGACCTGGCTCTGGCTCGAAAATATTGGAACAAGATCGTAGTCACAGCCGAATTTCCGCTGAAAGAGATCTTCCGTCATCGGCCGAGCGGCCTTCTGACGAACCGGCGGGAATTCTGGGAGAGGCACAGGGCGCACGGCATCGAGCCGGGCATTGAGCTCGTCCATCAGCTTTACACGTCGTTCGGCCTCGGCGCGGCGGCTGTTCTGGCGCGCATGTTGGGGCATTTGCAACAGGCCGTCCGCTGGGAGGGAGAATCTCTCCGTCTCCGTAATGCCATGCTCGAGGACCCCCGCTTCCGGCTGGCCGACAACCGGGGATTTATCAAGCGCCGGGGGATAGATGGCGCCGTTCAGGAAAAAATCGTCGCCCGGCCGGATTCCGGCCTCCCCCTCGCGTCGCCGCTGGCCAAATCGGGAGACCATTTTCTCAACCCCGACACCTCCGCCGCGCTGCCAATCGCCTTGGGTTTCGTTCCTCCGGATTTGCCTCTTTGCCGCCTGACTCTCGCCTCGCTGGAGACGCTCTGGAACCAGACGTGGCGGCACGGAGGCTACGGCCGCTATCACGCGAGTTCCGAACCCGATTCGCCCGGCTCCTGGCCGTTCCCGTCTTTATTCGTAGCCAGGGCGAGCGCCGAGCTGGGGCAATATACGAACGTCTGGCGCATTCTCGATTGGCTCAACGAGATGCCCGGAGCCCGCGCCGGAACCTGGTTCGAATTTTACGGTAAAAGATCGGCCCCGCCGTTTCCCCCAGTGGGAATCGTTCCCTGGAATTGGGCCGAGATGGTCATCCTCTTCGTCCATCATATCCTCGGCGTACAGCCTCAGGAGATCGGCCTTTGCATACGGCCTCGAATTCTTCCCGGGTTGAAAAGGATCCAGGCCTCATTTCCCTTCCAGAAGGGCCGCTTGGAATTGCGAATTGGAAAATCCAAGAAAGGCGCGCCCCCAAAATTCCGGAGCGACAGCTATGTGATTCGATCCGGGCCCGGGGAAATTCTCATTGCCTATCCCGGGCGCGATCTCCGGGTTGAAGCCGTCCTTTAGAGCGGGAATTCGGCGCTCTCCGAGGCCAAAGAGGCATCAGTATGTTTTGATATTGACAGATGCCCAGGGAACGGCCATAATCGCGCTTTAAGAGCTTCGGAAAGGAGGGAAACTCATGGATACACCGTCCTCGGATCAGAAACATTGTCCGTTCTGCGGGGAAACGATCATGGCGGTCGCGCTTAAATGCCGGCATTGCGGCAGCTGGATTCAGGGGTCAACGCCAGGGAGCGCGATATCCGGCAGGCCGGTTCTGTCCCAAGGTTCGGGCGCCGCATACAATTTCGGCAAGATCGGGCTGTGTGTCGGCTTGTTGGTGGGAGGGTTCATCGCCCTGATGCTCGGCGTCGTGTTCATCGCCGCCGGCGAGCGTGAACAATCAATGGTGGCTCCCGCTGTGATGTTCATGTTTATCGGGTGCGGCGCCCTCATCGCCGGCGGGATCTACATGTTCGTCCTCTTTTATCAGATCTGGAAGTACGTCATCTTTGAATCCCGGCAGGCGGGCCTGCCGACGTCGATCGCCACTCCCGGCCAGGCGATCGGCTATTGTTTCATCCCTTTTTATAATTTTTATTGGATATTCATCGCCTACGGCAAATTGCCGAAAGACCTCAACGCCCTGGCCAGGGTGCGAGGGCTCACGGAAACAATGTCCAATGACCTGGGGATGGCCATTCCCATTCTGGACTTGTGCGGCATCATTCCTTTCGTCGGCTATCTCACGGGATTCGTCAGTTTCATTCTTTCGATAATATTCTTCAGCCAGGGCCTCCGCATGTGCAAAGCCATGAACGAGGCGGGCTCCCGTCCGGGCGCGGTTCCCGTGAGATGATTTTCAGGACATAAGACCGGGTTTTTTTTAGCGATCGTGATTTTCGGCCCTTCCGTTCCCGTCTATTTTTATGCCATAATCACAATCCTCCATGAAAAGCGGTCGTCAAACATCGAACAGGACCATCGTCCTGATCGTCTCGACCGCGGCGGCGTTTCTGACCCCCTTCATGTCTTCGTCGCTCAATCTTGCTCTGCCCGCGGTCGGCGATGAGTTCAAGATATCCGCCGTCGTCCAGGGCTGGGTGGCGACGTCCTATATTCTCGCGGTCGCGGTCTTTCTCATCCCCTTCGGCAAGCTCGCCGACCAGCGGGGACGAAAAAAAATTTTCGGCTGGGGAAGCCTGATCTATGCCCTGGGATCCAGTCTGTCCGCCGGATCGTTTTCCGTTTTCGTTCTGTTGGCGTCCCGCGTTGTCCAAGGATTGGGCGCGGCCATGATCCTGGGCACGGGGGTCGCCATGCTCACCTCGGCTTATCCGCAGGGGGAGCGCGGCCGCGTCCTCGGCATCAACGTCTCCTCCACGTACCTCGGGCTTTCGCTCGGTCCCGTTTTGGGCGGATTCTTGACGCATTATCTAGGTTGGCGCAGCATCTTTTGGATCAACGCGTTTCTCGGCCTCTTTGTTTTCGCTCTTTCCGCCGCGTTTCTCAAAGAAGAACGGGCCGAAGCGCGGAAGGGGAAATTCGACGCGGCCGGATCGATCGTCCTCGGCCTGGCGCTCGTCTCTCTCATGCTGGGTTTATCCCGGCTTCCCCAAACGACGGCCGTCCTCCTGGTTCTGGCCGGGCTGGCGGGCATCGCTGGTTTCATCCTTCTGGAAAAGACGGTCAGGAATCCCGTGCTGGATATGCGCCTTTTCCAAGGCAACCCCGTCTTCGCTTATTCCAACCTGGCGGCCTTGATCAATTACTGCGCCACGTTCGCCGTGGGATTCCTCCTCAGTTTTTATCTCCAATTCATCAAAGGCATGAGTCCGCAGAACGCCGGTCTGATTCTCGTCGCCCAGCCTGCCGTGATGGCGATATTTTCGCCCCTGGCCGGACGCCTCTCGGACCGGCATGAACCGCGCCTGCTCGCGTCGGCGGGAATGGCGGTATCGGCGGCCGGGCTTGGGCTCTTGGCGTTTCTCGCCCGGACGACCTCTCTCGGATTTGTCGGCATGTCCCTGGTGGTTCTGGGCTTGGGTTTCGCCCTTTTCTCATCGCCCAACACGAACGCCGTCATGAGCTCGGTCGAGAAGAGCTTTTTCGGACTCGCTTCGGCCACCTTGGGAACGATGCGAATGACCGGCCAGATGCTGAGCATGGGCGCGGCCATGTTGATTTTCGCCCTTTATCTCGGTACGGCCCGAATCACTCCGGAGGTTTTTCCCCAGTTCCTGACCGCCCTGCGCACCGCCTTCCTGTTTTTCGCGGCGCTTTGCCTGGTCGGAGTTTTTGCCTCGCTCAAGCGGGGAAAAATGAGGTGAAAGGAGAGGAGATTCGTGATGAGGCGATATCATATGAACAAGGTGGAGCGAGAAATCGCGGACCCGGCCGTCATGGAAGAGATCCTCAAGCAAGGAAAATACGCGGTCATAGCCCTCAGCAGCAGCGACCTTCCCTATATCGTGACCCTGAGCTACGGCTATGACGCCGACCGAAAAGCGCTCTATTTCCATACGGCCCACCGGGGAGTGAAACTCGACTATCTGCGGGCGAATCCAAACGTCTGCGCCACGGTGATCGAGGACCGCGGATACATCATGGGCGAATGCGCTCACGGCTATCGATCGGTCGTTCTTTACGGAAAGCTCCTTGAGGTCGAAGGTCTTGACGAGAAGAAACACGGAATGGACGTGATGCTTCGCCATCTTGAAGAAAATCCTGACGCCGTCAAAAAACGATCGCTCAAAGACGACCAGGCTTATGCGCGCGCGGCGATATTGCGCTTGGACATCGACGAGATGACGGGCAAGGCCGGCCGATGAACAATGGCCGCCCCTTGATTCAAGGGACATATTCCGATATATTATATAGGAATGGATATCGAAAACGGTCGAAAGGAAAAACCATGAGATCCAGAATCCTCGCCGCCGCCATCGACGCCGTCGGCGCGATCGATTGGGACCGCCGGCTTTTCGACGGGCTGATCCCGCTCCCGGACGGCACGAGCTATAACTCCTATCTCGTCCGGGGCGACCGGAAAACGGCCCTGATCGACACCGTCGATCCCACGCAGCGCGATGTTCTTTTCGAGAATCTTCGTCCTGTCGACGCCGTCGATTACGTGGTCGCCCATCACGGCGAACAGGACCATTCGGGGTCGATTCCCGCGGTCCTCGACAAATATCCCAAAGCCCGGGTTGTCTGTTCGCCCAAAGCCAAGGGCATCCTCATGGATCTTCTGGCCGTTCCAGAAGAGAAATTCATCACGGTCGGGGACGGGGAGACCCTTTCCCTCGGCCACCTGACGCTTGAATTCATCCATACGCCGTGGGTCCATTGGCCCGAGACCATGGTCACCTACGTTAAGGAAGAAAAAATCCTTTTCACTTGCGATTTCTTCGGCTCGCATTTGGCCCAGTCCGAGCTCTACGTAACGGATGAGGACCGCGTTTATGAAGCGGCCAAGCGGTATTTCGCCGAGATCATGATGCCCTTCCGGACCGCGATCCAGAAGAACATGGAACGGCTCAAAGACCACGATATCAAGATCATCGCGCCGAGCCATGGTCCGGTTTACGGGCGGCCGAAATTCATCCTGGACGCCTACCGGGACTGGATCTCCGATCAGCCGAAAAACGTCGCGGTCGTGGCTTATGTCTCCATGCACGGCAGCACCGAAAAAATGGTGAGCCGTTTGGTCAGCGCTTTGGACGCGCGGGGCGTGTCGGTTTGTCAATTCAATCTGGCCGATAGCGACATCGGGAAGCTGGCCGCGGCCCTCGTCGACGCGGCGACGGTCGTTCTCGGAACGCCGGCCGTCCATATCGGGCCCCATCCCAAAATCGCATACGCGGCGTTTCTGGCCAACGCCTTGCGGCCCAAGCTGAAGTTCGCCGCGATCATCGGCTCCTACGGCTGGGGAAACAAGATCGTGGAACAGATCGCGGCCATGATCCCCAATCTCAAGGCCGAGGTTCTGGCCCCGGTCATCTGCCGGGGACTGCCGCGCGAAACGGATTTCGCGGCCATCGACAGCCTGGCCGAGACGATCGCCGGAAAACATCGAGAACTCGGCTTGAAATAACCGGAAACCAAGCCAGACCCAGACCGGTTCCGCTCGTCCTCCGGCGGAAAACTCATTTCCCGGTATTTTTTCGACGGCGGCCGGGGCCCCGGGCTTTACCCGGGGGTCCACTTCCGCCGTACTCGCCCGTGGATATAAGCCACGGGCGAGTGGCGAGCCGAAGGCTCGTCCCTTGACGAGTATGGTATTCTTTTTTTGGACATTGAAGCAGCGTTCAATGAGGAGGCTTCCATGCGCATCGAACGGATCGAGATCCGGCATACGAAAATGGAATTGGTGTCCGCGTTCGAGACGTCCATGGGCGTCGAGACCCATGAAGAACATATCATGGTCCGAGTGGACGGCGAGGGCGTCACGGGTTGGGGAGAATGCGTCGTCGCGGCGGCTCCTTTCTATTCGTACGAAACCATCCAGACCGCCTGGCACGTCCTGCGCGATTTTTTGATCCCGGCGGTTTTAGGCCGTGACATCGACGGGATTGAGGAGGCCATGGCTCCGGCCCGCCGTGTTCGCGGCCATAGAATGGCCAAGGCCGGGCTGGAATCGGCCCTTTGGGATATCCTGGCCAAGGCCCGGGGCGTGTCCCTCTCCAAAATGCTGGGCGGCACGCGCGAACGTGTCAGCGTGGGCGTCAGTATCGGCCTGCAGGCAACGCCGGAGGCGCTCGTCAAAAAAATCGCGCGGTATTTGGAGGAAGGATACCGGCGGATCAAAATCAAGATCGCGCCGGGACGGGATATCGATTTGGTGAGGGCCGTCCGCAGGGCGTTTCCCGCCATCCTTCTTCAAGTGGATGCCAATTCCGCTTTTAGCCTGGACGACATCGGCGTTTTTCGGGCCATGGACGACGCCGGCCTGTTGCTGATCGAGCAACCGCTGAGCCATGAGGACATCTATGATCATTCCAAATTGCAGCGCGAACTCAAAACGCCCATCTGTCTTGACGAAAGCATTCATTCGCCGGCCGACGCTCGCGCGGCGTTGGAATTGAAAAGCTGCCGCGTGATCAACATCAAGCCGGGGCGGGTCGGCGGCTTCTCGGAATCGATGGCCATCCATGATTATTGCGCTTTGAACCAGGTCCCGGTTTGGCACGGCGGGATGCTGGAGTCGGGCATCGGACGCGCCGGCAACGTCGCGCTGGCTTCGCTGCCCAATTTCACCCTCCCCGGGGACATTTCCGCGAGCCGGCGATATTATAAAGAAGACATCGTCGACCCCGAATTCGTTCTCAATTCCGATTCGACTTTGAGCGTGCCGACCGGGCCGGGGATCGGGGTTAAGGTCCTCGCGGACAAGTTGGAGCGCGTGACCGTGCGTCGCGAAGCTTTCCAGGCCTGACGCGCCGGTCCGGCTAATATTTTTTGAAAAAATCCCAAATGACGTCGGTGGCGTTGACCGTGTCGACGGCGGGTCCGATCAAGAGGGCCGGCAGCACTATAAGGATAATCCGAGCTCCGCCGCCAGCTTTTTTCCCTCTCATTTATCGATGGGCGGTTTTTTGGCCAACTCTCGCTCGACGATCGGCTTGACGTCTTTCACCGCGGAATTGGGGACCGTGAACATCAAATTATAGTGCCGGATCTTCCATTGCCCGTCGATCTTTTCGAGCACGGCCGTGCCCCGGCAGGTCCAATAGGATTTCGAAGCCAGCTCCTCATCGAGCCAGGCGAAGGTTTGGTCCGCAGACAAAAAGACGTTCCGCCGGGTCGCGACATAGATCCAGGCCGATTCCCGCCTGAAGCTCGGCGCTGCGTATTTTTGGAATTCATCCTTGGTCCAGCGTTCGGAGGCGTCCGTTCCCAGGAAAATCGCGCCCGGCGCCATCAAGCCGAAATAGGTCTTGGCGTCCGCCGTGGCCGCCGCCCTATGCCACGATGTCATGAGGGCGTCGATTTCGGATTTGATTTTATCCGCATCGTTTTGGGCGGCGAGGATTCCGGCGGCGATGAGCAAAAAGGAAATCGCGAATACGGCTTTTTTCATGAACGCTCCTTTATGGATTCGAGGACATGGCCGTTGCCGTGCGCCAAAACGGCCTCGAGGACCTCTTTGAGGCCCAGCGACGTTCCGTCCTGCGGAGAATCGACGATGCGGAAATCGAAAAAGGGACAGTCGCCTTCATACCAGGGAGGACCGGCGGCCCTCTCCTCGGCGTTCCGTTTTTCGCGTTCCTTTTGATCGAGAAGCGGTCCGAGCCCCCTGAGATTCACGCCGCGGTCGGGGTCAACGCCGAGAATAAATCGCGAGCTCCCGAAAGACATCATCAGGAAGCCGAAGCCCGTGCCGGACGGAGAGTTGTCCTTGTCCCGCCAGGCCCATTCTTTGAGCAAGAAGCTTCGTGGATTGGAGACGGCCAGACCGTCGACGCTCTTGCGGGATGTTCGATCGAGGGTCGGAAGATCGAGACGCAGGATTCGTCCCCGGCCGAGATCCGCCAGATAATGGGTATCGTCCTCCTCGATTTTTCGCGCGGCGCGCTCATAGCGGTCGATGCCGGCGAAGAGCTTCCGGTTTTCGACGATATCCTGGCCCTCCTCGGATTTGGCGTAGAGAAAGCGCATGAATTTCAGGCCTTCCTCGATCCTTTCCTTGTTGATGTCTTCCTCGCTTCTTTTGGAGCCGGAAAAAAGCGCCCGAAGGACGGCATAGGGCGTTCGCGAAAGTTCGATCTGTTTCGAGAGCCTGGCTGAATCCGCGAGCTTAGCGTAGGCGGCGATTTTCGCCATGGACGGATCCACGCGGTTTGTTTCAAGGAGTTTCATGGCGAGAAAGATCGAAGCCAGGGAATCGAAGTCAGGGAGCTTGTGGGTGATGAATGTCAGAGGATCGGGGAGCGGCGCATTCAGGTTTTTGCCGCCGGGCCGGATATGATCCAGGACGAGTCCCGGGTGCTTGACCACGAGCGACGCCGCGCATTCCGGCTCGGCTCCGGGATGATGATGGTCGATGACCCCGGGAACGGTTTTCATCCCTACGTCGAGGACGATGGCGCCGGGCTCGGGCTCGAGACGAGTGCCGTAATCGACGAATTTGAAAGAGAGATTCATGGGGGGTCACTCCGCCTTCCTCGTATTGTGTCCCTCTTAGGATTTATTTTCAAGGAAGCGGACGATTTTAGCGCTTCCGGACGGAAATGGATATTTATGGAAATTCCCGAGCGCGACCCATTTATGAATCCCGCGCGTCATCCGGGGCCGGCCCTTCAATCGGCTTCGGTAGGCCCGCAGCATTACGTGATTTGTCGTGTAGAAATGCTCGACCTTGATCAGAAAATCCGCCTTGGCGACCTCAGCGCCGAGCTCTTCCTTGATTTCGCGGGCGAGCGCTTTGATGAAACTCTCTCCGGGTCTGACTTTCCCTCCTGGAAACTCCCACAGCCCGGCGAGAAGCCCGTTGGACGGTCTTTTTTGAATGAAATAGCGCCCGTCCTTTTCGATGATCCCGACGACAGCTGAGATGCGGCGAAAGCTCCGCTTGCGCGGAAGAGGGATGACCTCCTGTTCACCGAGTTCGAAGGCCAGACAAAAGGCCAAGACCGGACAGCCAAGACACTCCGGACTCCGCGATTTACAGACGAGCGCGCCCAATTCCATCATGGCCTGATTGAAGGACCCCGCGGATTTTTTCGGAATGATGGCCCGAAGCTCGGCGAGGATCCGGCCATCCCGACGGCCGTTCGCTTGGCCGCGGAGAGCGGAGAGCCTCATCATGACCCGCCTGACGTTCGCGTCCAGAACCGGATGGGGTTCGTTATAGGCCAGGCTGAGGACAGCCGCCGTCGTATAGGGACCGAAACCGGGAATCTTGATCAACGTTTCGAAATCCCTGGGGATCTTCCCCCGGAATTCCTTGGCGAAGATTCCGGCGGCGGCATGGAGATTCCGCGCTCTTTGGTAATAGCCGAGCCCTTGCCATGTCTTGAGAACCTCTTGGAGGCGCGCTCGGGCCAAAGAGGTGACGTCCGGGAACGCCTTCAGCCAGCGCAGGTAATAGGGGATGACGGCGCTGACCGTGGTCTGCTGGAGCATGATCTCCGAGATCCATATCCTGTAGGGATCGCGCGTCTTCCGCCATGGCAGGCTCCGCTTATGAACGCGGTACCAGCGGAGCAAGGCTTGGGCGAAATCCGGTCCCAGAGGGTTCGACAAGGCGGTTCTATTTCTTTTTCTCCGGCTCTTTCTTCTCCGGTTCCGGGGCTTTCCAGTCTTTCGCTTCCTTCGGGAATTCGTCGAGGAACGCGTTGTCGACCTTGAACAGGTAATCCAGCCGGACGTTTTTCACCACGACCTGTTTCTTGTCCTTGTCGCTCTTGCCGATGAGAACGCCAAAGGATTTTTCGACCGCTTTTTCTCCCGTTTCTTTGGTCCAGACCGTCACCTCGGCCTGCGGCCGGTCCAGGCCGTATTCGGCCAGGCTCTTTGGGGCGTCGATATACTCAGTCGTCTCGAGGCTTTCGATCTTGCGGAGGAACGTGTCCACCTTAGACGCGTCGGCCTCTTGTTTTTGCTCGGCATCGAAATACCACTTATCATTTTGCGCCTTGGCTAAGGTCAGACTTATGACGCCCTTTTTAAGGACGACCTTGCTCGCCTGCCAGGCGTTGAAGCCGACGACCTTGTTTTCCCTCAATTCCTCGGCCTTTTTTTCGAGGTCGTTCAACAATTCGATCTCCGGGACGATGATCTTCGTCGACTGGGACGTCGTGACATAGGTCTTATCGTTATCCTTATGGAAGGCGAACGTCAGCTCTGTATTGGATTTTGGAAGAGCCAGCGTGATGTGATATTCCGGCTTATCCAAACCGCTTTTTTTGAGATCTTCGGGTTTTTTATTCTCCGCGACGAATTCCTTGGCTCTTTGATTGGATAAGGAATCGAGGAGGTTCGAAATCTTGCCGTCTTTGGCCCGCGCTTTGAACGGCGATTGGATGAACCACTCCTCATCGTCCTTCCGGGCCTCCCATTTCATGTCCTTGGCGACGAGGTGGATGCTTTTCACGTCACCCGTCTCGAATTTGAAGATGTCTTTTTGCCGGAAATCGAATAGCTTTTTCTCGAGCATCGTTTTCAACGAGCTCGCGATCAGGACGACGCGCTTGTCGCCCTCTTTCTGGGCGAAGAACGTGTTGTCGAGCGGGTTTTCCATGCCGATCAGGACTTTGGCCGGCGTTTCCTGGCCCTTGAGCCAAAGCCAGATCTCTTTTCTCGGGATCTCGTATTTTTTCAGATCGGCGTTCTCTTTTTCCACGACGCGTTCGATCTTCAGATCCGCGAAACTGTCGGCGAACGGACCGACTTCGTTATCGTCAGCTTTGACCTCCATGGGCTCGATGATCAGCCAGCCGCCCTTGTCGTCCTTTTTGAAGGTGAGGGTCTCGCCGTCCTTTTTGAACGTCATCTTCTGGATGTCCGCGGCCGCGAGAGTCACCAGCTTTTCTTCGGAGCCCGCGGCCTTGTTCTCTTTGCCTTTTTTGTCAAAGACGAGGACGACCACCAAGAAAATCGCGAAGACGACGAAAAGAATGATCGTGGTCTTGAATTTCATAGCGATTTCCTCCGGACCCAGATGGAGACGGCCAGAGCGCGAACGGGAAAGGATAAGAGAAAGATGGCAAAGAAATAAATGAATTTACCTTGAGTGGGGGTGAGCTGGATGGCGCGTGGATTCTGGGTTTTGGGTGAGATCGAGATCAGGTCGGATTCCTCGGTCAGCCAGTTGACCACATTCAGGAAAAGATTGCTGTTGCCGCCTTCTCCGTAATAGTGGTTCGAGGCGAAATCGGAATCTCCGAACAGGGCCAGGCGTCCTTCCGCCGAAGGATTGCCCGGCTCGCCGGAGGTCTTGGGCTTCAACGTCGCGATGCCGGCCAGAGGAATCGGGCCCCTTTTATCTTTCTTCGCGTCGAAGGCGATGTCCTTCACGGTCATCCCTTTCTTAAGGACGAAGTTCTTTTTCGTGTACGCGCTTTCGCCAGTCTTGCCCAGAACCTGCGACGTCGCGACGCCGTCCGGTTTCGGGTCGATCACGTCGACCGAACGGGCCAGGGGATAATATGTGGCGTATCGGAAGTTCTTGGTGATCTCATGAGAGATGATGGCGCTCATCATCGGCATCAGATAGTCCCCGCCGTAAATGGTCGGACGGTCGATGATGATGTCATTCTCCAGTTTGAAGCCGAACCTGGCAAAGGTTGGAATGAGGCCCGGGACGGTTTCGGGATCGATCAGGAAGAACACCCGTCCTCCGTCCTCGAGGTAATTCTTGATGATGTCGAGCTCATTCCCCAAGAAGTCTTTGACCGGGCCCGGGATGACGAGCAGGGCGCAGTCCTTGGGGAAGGATTCCGGGAGGGCCGTCAGCAACTTCTTGACATCGTAGCCCATCTTCGTCAAATCGTCCTTGATGAAGGAGTAGCCGTTCTCGTCGGTCACTTCGGTGCTTTTTTCGCCGTGCCCTTCGAGGAAGTAGATGACCTTTTTCTTTTCGCGGGTCACCTTGATGATGGCGTTGGTGATGTCTTCCTCGGTCGCGGTCGTGATCCGGTTGTCCTTGTCGCCGCATTCGAAGACGGTCGTGCCGTCCTGGGCGATTTCATAGCGCTTGAGGAGGCCGGGGTTCTTGTCGGGGTCGATGAACTCGACCTTGATCCGGGGCGAGTGGTAGGCGTAGATCTTGAGCAGGTCCTCCATCCGGGCTCGGCTTATGTTCCCGTCGCGGAAGAAGCCCATAATGCGGACATCATTCTTGAGGGCTTCGACGACTTTGATCGACTGATCGGACAGCGAATGGAGCTTGGATTCCGTGAAGTCTAAGCGCAGGTGGTGGCTGGAGAAGTAAATATTGGCGAGGACGAGGATCCCAAAAACGAGAAGGACGACAAGTAGTTTGTTGATCCAGAATAAAATCCGTCCCAGGTTCGTGACGATCAAGAAAATAATCCCGGCGACTCCCGCCGCGGCAAAAAGAAGCCGGATACTGCCGATAACGAAGCTGAATTTATTCTGCGGCCAAAGCTCGTGCGCGACAAACATCAAGAAACTGAGTTCGAGGTAGATATAGATATAGTAGTAATAATAATATTTAAATTCTCTTTTGAGCTTTTCCATGTTTTACCTCCTCCAGCGTGATTGGATGACCCAATGCGTCAGGAAGAGCCCGAGGATGACGAAACTCAGGTAATAAATGACGTCGATCGTATCGAGAATACCGAGGGTCATGTTATTGAAATGTTGGAAAAAAGAGAGGTAATTCAAAACATCCTTCCAAAAGCCTTCAGCGAAGTTCGAGGCCCAGTTGATGACCCAGAAGAAAAGCAGGGCTCCAAAGGTCAATTCGGCCGCGATGGTCTGGTTCTTTGTCAATGAGCTGAAGAAGATGCCGATGGCGATGAAGGCCGCCCCGATGAGAAAAAGACCGAAATAACCGATAAGGATCGGAACGACTTCGGGATTGCCGTAGAGGAAGGCAAAGACGGAAAGAATGGCGGTCAACCCGAGCATACCCAGGAGCACGAACAGGGCAGCGACGAACTTGCCGAAGAGGATCTGCCATACGGAGATGGGCGACGTGAAGAGCAATTCCTCGGTCCCGATTTTCTTCTCCTCTGAGAAAAGCCGCATGGTCAGGCCCGGCAGCATGAAGAGCAGGATGAGGCTCATGTTGTTGAAGAGCGGTTGGTAGACCATCTGGTTGATGTTGATTTGCGAATAATAATACTGGTTTTGCGCCATCTGCATGGACTGGTTGTTGAACCACATGAGGATGCTCCAAAAGAAGAAGCCGATAATGACGCTGAAAACGATGATCACGACATAGGCGATGGGTGCGGTGAAGTAGGTCCGGAGTTCTTTGCGTGCGATGATCCATACGTTTTTCATTGATCTCCACCCCCCGAGATGATCTTGAGATAAAGGTCTTCGATGTTCATGGCCATGGGTCGCATCTCGAGCAGCCCGAACCGCTTTTCGACGAGAAGGTGGACGATGTCGTCACGCAGATCGAGCCCCAGGTTCCATTCGACTTTGAGCTCGCCGTCCGCGACTCCGACTTTGTCCACGCCCGTGATCTTTTTGATCTCGGCCGCCGCCTCCGGACCGTCTTTACGAACATTGACGATCACGCCTTCCTTCCGCTGGATCGAGGAAGTGAGGTCCTCGAGCGAGCCCGAGGCCATGAGCCGGCCCTCGTTGATGATGACGACCCCGTCGCAGGTCTGTGTCACTTCCGGAAGGATATGAGTCGAAAGGATGATGGTGTGTTCGCCCCTGAGAGACTTGATCAGGCTCCGGATCTCGATGATCTGGGCCGGGTCGAGGCCGATCGTCGGCTCATCCAGGATGAGAACGAGCGGATCATGGACGAGGGCCTGGGCGATGCCGACCCGTTGTTTAAAGCCCCGGGAAATGTTCTCGATAAGTCGGCCCTTGACGGACTCAAGCCCAGTGATCTTGACCGCCTTGCCGACGGCTTCCCGGCGTTTGACCGCCGGGACCTTTTTGATGGCGGCGACAAAATTCAGGTATTCCGTGACGGTCATATCAGGGTAGAGCGGCAGGATCTCGGGAAGATAGCCGAGGATTTTTTTGGCTTCATTGGGCTGTTCAAAGACGTCGAAATTCCCGATCGAGGATTTTCCCTCCGTGGCGGGAAGGAAGCCGGTCAGGATACGCATCGTGGTGGTCTTGCCGGCCGCGTTGGGACCGAGGAGCCCCCAGATCTTGCCCTTATCAACCTTGAAGCTCAGGTCGCGAACGGCCGTCAGATCACCGTATCTTTTGGTGACGTGTTCAATGGCAATCATGCCATGACCTCCTTAGAGAATAGCGCATCAGAACAATTATTATAGAAAAATCGGGAAGGATGACAAGCCCCTCTACATGCGCTCAGGCACGGGGATGCCCATGAGGTCGAGCGAGCGGGCCAGGATCTCCCGAACATAGAAAACGGCCATGATCCGAATCCTCTTGATCGCCGCGTTTTCTTCCGCCAGGACGGGATATTTGTGGTAGTAGGCGTTGATCTTCTGGCACAGGTTGAACGTGAATTTGGCGAGATGCGAGAATTCGAGCGATCGGATCGAATGGAGGACTTCCTCCTCGAATTTGGCGGCATAGGAAACGACGTCCCAGAAATCGGCGGTTTCTTCGGGGGAAAGCTCATCGAGGGAGATATTGGCCGGAGCCATCAGCGTTTCCATGTCGGTCGCTTTCCAGCCTTCCCGCTCTTCCATTTTGCGGAAAATGCTGTTGAGCCGGACGCACGAATACTGGAGGTAAGGCCCGGTCTCGCCTTCGAAGCTCAAGGCGTCGTCGAAATCGAAAATGATCAGGGAGTTCTTCGAATACTTGAGCATGAAGTAGCGCAGAGCCCCGCGGGCGATTTCGGCAGCCGTCCGTTTCTTTTGATCGGAGGGAATCTCGGGATTTCTTTTCTCGATTTCGGCGAGGGCTTTGTCTTCCATCCGGTCGAGCAGGTCGTCGGCCTTGACGCCCAATCCCTTACGCCCGGAGACTTCCACGAACGCCTTGCCGGCGTCCTCGAGAGAAGTTTCCAGGTGAAGCTCTTTGAGGCTGGCGGGAGACAGCGCGACCATTTCATAAGAAAAATGGATGGACTTCTCGGCTTGGGCGAAATACTGGAGCGCGCGCAGCCCCTGGACGACGACTTTTTGGAGATAGGATTGCCGCGTATCGATGACGTTATAGACCTTGCTCGCGCCGCCGAACGAGGGGCCGCCATGCCGCGGCGCCGCCGTGCTGATCCAGATCGTATGACCGTCGTCCCGGAGAAAAGGCTCGTAGGCGAAATCTTTTTCCAGGAGGCCGAACTTCCAGAGCTGGTAGGCGATGTCTTTGCCGACATACGTAACCGTGCCGTCCGAGCGGACGATGATCTTCTCCTTGTCCGCCTCGTCCTCGAGTTTCATGACCCAGCAGTTCGCGTTCGGGCCGTCATCGACGTAATAAATCCCATTTTTATCCTTGAGCAGGGTGAACGCTTTTTCCCAGAACTTGAGACCGAGAATGCTGCTCTCGCAGGGAAGGACGTCGTAAGTCGCGCCGATGCGTTTCATCGTGGCCAAATGGGCCCCCAAGATCCGGCGTGAGACGAAATGGGCCATGCCCGCTTCCGGATCTTGTCCGTGCTCGACGTGTTTGAGGATTTCGGCTTTGCGCGGATGCGCCTCGGGATGGGCCTCGAGATAGGCCGTCGTCCGGGCATAGAGGTCCCAACAGTAATAATCGAATCTTTCCTTGAGATTCTCGATATCTGCGAGCGACTTCCTCTCGCGCTCCATGAAGGCGAAGACGACGTCCACGACCTGGACGCCGGTATCGTCAATATAGTTTTGGACCTCGACGCTCTCGCCCTTGAATCTCAGGCAGCGCACCAGGGTGTCGCCCAGGCAGGCGTTCCGGAGATGGCCGATGTGGGCGGCCTTGTTCGGGTTGATGTTCGTGTGCTCGACGACGATTTTTTTCTCTTCGGCGTGATGCGACGGGTTCTTCAGAATAGCGAGCTGCGCGGCGAAGAAATTCTTTTTTTCGAGAAAGAGGTTGATATATCCGGCGCCGGCGACTTCCATTTTCGCGACGCCGGGAAGAGAGCCAAGCCGCGCCATCATGTCCTGGGCGATTTGCCGGGGAGGGACCTTGGTTTTCTTGGCCAGCTGGAAAGGGAACGAGAGGGCCAGGTCGCCCATGGTCTGTTGGGGAGGATAAATGAAATCGATGTCGTTGAGCGTCAGCGGATAATGGTCCTTGAGGCGCTCGAAGATGATCGATTTCAAGGGTTCTTTGATTTTCATCATGTTGCAGCCGACCTATTATACAATATTTTTGATGTCATCCTTCGTCGGCCGAAATTTCAAGAGATGGGAAGGCCCGCTTTTCCGCCCGATGATTTTACGGCGAGGCCGATGATCGAACTGCCCCAGGGAAGGTCGATCCTTTTGGATAACAGGGCTTCGAAGCCGAAGATACCGCAAAGCACGGCGTTGAGCAGACGAGGAGCGGCCTTGAGATCAGATTGAACGGACTCGGCCTTGGCCCGGCCGGTCCTTTCCGCCAGCCGAATCAAAAAGATGACGGGAAAAAGGAAAAAGTTGAAATAGCTCATCCGGAGGATTCGAAATCCCGCCGCCTCCATTCTTCGCCTCAGCGTTTTTCTCCGATAGCGCTCGCGAACATGGTAAGCGCGGTCGTGCGGACTTCGTAACATTTCGAGCGCGTTGTCGGCCAAGAGGATCAAGCCGCCCTCTTTGAGCAGGCCGGCGATATCCTTCAGGACTTCGACGTCGTCACGAATGCTTTCATGGGACAAGACATCGAGAACCGAGACGAGGTCGAATGTCCCGGACTTGAACGGGAGCGCCCTGAGATCGGCTTGGGCCAGCCTGGATAAGCCGCGTTTCCTGCAGAAATAGAGCGCCTCTTCGGAAAAATCGCAGCCGAAAACCGTCCCCAGGGATTCATACATATTGAGATTGAATCCCGCGCCGCAGCCGGCGTCGAGGACGGATCGGTTTTTTTGGGCTTTGAGACGCGAATGCAAGATGCTCATGAGAATCTTCCGGCGGCCGCGAAACCACCAGAATTTTTCTTCGAGCTCAAAGTGCTTTTGGTATTCGATCTTTTCCAAAGGAATGCCCTGTCAGAACGCGCCAGCCCATGCGTCCGTCTTCCGCGATTTGGGGTCTCCGCGCTTCGCCCGAGACGGCCCTGGAGAGAACGTCTTCATTTCATTTTCGTGAGACGCAATTTCAAGGTCAGCCAGACGTATTTCCAGCCTTTCTTCAGATAATCGAAGAAGCGCTGACCTGTCTTTCCGACGCCCGTCCGCCTTTCAACGCACATGTAGGGAATTTCGAGGACCTTGTAGCCCCTTTTCTGGGCGCGGTAAATGAAATCGATGAAGTATTCGCCGTAGTCGCCGCGAAGAGAAACGTGTTCCAGAACTTTTCGCCTGAAGGCGATGAATCCGCTTGTGTAATCCTTGAACGCGCGCCCCAGCGTTCTTTGGATGAAAACGTTCAGGGTCACGCTCATGAGATAAGCGAGGAGCGTGTCGTTGCTTCCGGTGACGATTTGGACGCCGCCGCCCTTGACGAATCGGCTGCCGACGACAACGTCCTGTCCTTGGGCGATTCCCTCGAGCAGATCTTTGACTTTCTCGGGGGGCATCGAGAAATCACAGTCCGACCAGACGATGATTTCTCCTTTGGAAAAAGCGATGCCCTCCCTCAGCGCCGAGGCCAGCCCTCTTTTATCCATGCGGCGCAACAAATAGAGGTTCGGGAGGTCTTTCCGCATGCGCTCGACGACCTGCCAGGTCCCGTCGGGAGAATTGTCGTCGACGACGATGACTTCGGTGCTGGAAGGAGTATATTTGAGGATTTCCTCGATGAGCGGGCCGATATTGTCCTTTTCGTTATAGGTCGGGAAGATGACGGAAACGTCCCGCGCCGGCCGTTCTTGGTCTGTCATGAGCGGCCTTTATTTTACCCATTCTCCCTTTTTTATTCTATAAGTTTTTCGCCGCCTTTTTTCTGACCGTAGTGCACTGCGGTCAGACCTTTTTTCCCTTGTCAGCCGGCCCGAGATGTGATAAAAAATGGATGCATATTCCATGAATTCGGCGATTCTCCCGCGAATATCGCCGGATGAGAAAAGGATATGGCAGCATGAAACACACCCGTTTTAACGCTCACCACAAAAAGCTCGGGGCCAAGATGATCGAATTCTGCGGATGGGAGATGCCCGTTGAGTACAAAGGCATCATCGACGAACATCTGGCCTGCCGCGCCGCTGCCGGCCTTTTCGACGTCAGCCACATGGGGGAAATCTATCTCACGGGAAAAGACGCCCTGGCCTTCGTCCAGCATATCTCGCCGAACGATGCCGCGCGCCTCGCGCCCATGCAGGTCCAGTATACGGGCCTCATGACGCCCAAAGGCACCTACGTGGACGATATGCTGGTCTATTGTCTCGGCTATGAGCACTATCTCCTTGTCGTCAACGCGGCCAATACGGACAAGGATTACGCCTATATCGTGAGCCGCAAAGGCTCCTTCGACGTTCATCTCGAGAACGCCTCGGATCGCTACAGCCAACTGGCCTTGCAGGGCCGGAAGGCCCTGGAGATCCTCCAGCCCCTGACGGACATCCATCTCGGCGACATGAAATCCTTCCATGCGGCCTACGGCAAGGTGCTCGGCAAGAACGCGCTCGTCTCGCGGACGGGTTACACGGGAGAGGACGGCTACGAAATTTACACGCTCGATCCCGACCCCGGCCCGATCTGGGAGGCCCTTGTGGAAAACGGAAAGCCGCTGGGACTTCAGCCCGTCGGCCTCGGCGCCCGGGACACGCTCCGCCTCGAGGCCAAGCTCCCTCTCTACGGCAACGATATCGACGACACGACGACTCCGATCGAGGCCGATTTCAAGTGGATCATCAAATTCAAGAAAGGCGATTTCCTGGGCCGGGACGTTCTCGTCAAGCAAAACGAAGAAGGCATCCGCCGCAAGCTCGTCGGATTCGAGCTCATCGACAGGGGGATCGCCCGGCCTCATTATCCCATCTTCATCAAAGGCGCGCCGGCGGGCCAGGTTGGTTCGGGCACCTTCTCGCCGCTCTTCAAGAAAAGCATCGGTCTGGTCTATCTTCCGATCGAGAAGACAGGGATCGGCACGGAGTTCGAGATCGGGATCCGCGACAAGATCGCCCGGGCCAAGGTCGTCCCGACGCCGTTCTATAAGAGAGATTATTAAAATTCAGAAAGGGGAGGGCCCGCACTTTCCCTGAATCGCCGCGCCGAAGAGCGCGGAAAGGATCATGAAGAGAGCCGGTCCGACCCGGATAAATAATGAAGGAGGAACGCGCATGTATCCCAAACATTTTCATTATACGAAAGACCATGAGTGGGTCGAGGTGAAAGGCGAAACGGCCACGGTCGGCATCACGGATTACGCCCAGAACCATCTCGGCGACGTTGTCTATGTCGAACTTCCTGCTCTCGGCAAACACCTCGACGTCCACCAGACGATCGGATCGATCGAATCGGTCAAGGCCGTCTCGGAAGTGTTTTCTCCGGTGTCCGGCGAAGTCCTCGAAGTCAACGCCGATCTCAACAACGCGCCCGAAGCGGTCAATCAGGACCCGCACGGCAAGGGCTGGATCATCCGGCTCAAGATGAAAAACAAGGGCGACGTCGACGCGCTGATGAACGCCGCCGATTACGAGAAATATCTGGAAGGCCTCGAAGGATAACATGAGCTATATCTCCTTAAGCGACCAAGACAAAAAGGAGATGCTGGCGAGGATCGGGATCAAGTCTATCGGCGAGCTCTACGGCTGCCTTCCGGAAGAGATCAAACTCAAGCGGCGGCTGAACCTGCCCGAAGCCTTGTCCGAGCCCGAGCTTCTCCGCCATTTCGAGACGCTGGCCGCGAAGAATACTTATGCCGATCACCTGGCGTTCCTCGGCGCTGGCGTCTATCGCCATTTCATTCCTTCGGTCGTGGACGCTTTGAGCGCCCGCGGCGAATTCCTCACCCCCTACACCCCTTACCAGCCCGAAGTCAGCCAGGGAACGCTCCAGATCATCTTCGAATATCAAACGCTCGTCTGTCAGCTCACCGGTATGGACATCTCGAACGCCTCGCTCTACGACGGCGCGATGGCGGCTGCCGAGGCCGTCCTGATGGCCAATCGTCTGAACAACAAGCCCAAGATCCTCGTCGCCCGTTCGCTCCATCCCCAGTATCGCGAAACGATCCGGACATATATCAAGAACCTGGGCGTCCGCATCGAAGAGATCGAGGTCGGCGACTGCGGCGGGATCAAGACGGACGATCTCATGAATAAGCTGGACAAAGACACGAGCGCGGTTCTCCTCCAATCGCCCAACTTCTTCGGCGTCGTCGAAGATCTCAAGACATTCAGCGACCTGGCCCACGGCCATCAGGCGCTGTTCATCGTCGCGGTCGCGGAAGCGGCTTCGCTCGGAGTCCTCGAAGCGCCCGGCGCGTTCGGCGCGGACATCGTCTGCGGCGAAGCGCAGTCGTTCGGCCTCGCTCCGAGCTTCGGCGGTCCCCACCTGGGCTTCATGGGCTGCAAAAAAGAGCATTTACGACAGCTTCCCGGCCGAATCGCGGGACAGACGAAGGACGTCGACGGACGACGCGGATTCGTCCTGACCTTGTCCACCCGCGAGCAGCACATCCGCCGCGAAAAGGCCACGTCCAATATCTGCACGAACCAGGCTTGGTGCGCGCTGCGGGCGACCATGTTCCTCGAAACGCTCGGACATGACGGTTTAAGGGAAATGGCCGTTCAAAACATCCAAAAATCGGATTACGCGGCCGAAAGGCTCTCCGGGATCAAGGGGATCAAGCGGCATTTCAGCGGCCGGTTCTTCAACGAGTTCGTCCTCGAGTTTCGCAAAGACGGCCAAAAGATCAACGACGCCCTGAGAACGAAGGGCATCGTCGGTGGCCTGAGTCTCAAGACCTTTTATCCCGAGCTCGGGAACTGCGTTCTGTTCTGCGTGACGGAAGTGTACACTAAGGACGAAATCGACAGGCTGGCCGGCGCTCTCGAGGAGGTGCTCCGATGATCCGCGAATCCTTGATCTTCGAGATCAGCGATAAAGGCAAGCGGGCGTTCGCCCTTCCCAAGCTCGACGTGCCCGGGAAGAAAGACATCCTCCGGGGGCTTCCGGTGAGGGACGAAATCCCGGGTTTCCCCCAGGTCTCCGAAATCGAAATCGTGCGCCATTTCACCCGGCTCTCCCAACAGAATTACTGCGTGGATATCGGATTCTATCCCCTCGGCTCCTGCACGATGAAATATAACCCCAAGATCAACGAGAAGGTGGCGGCGCTCCGCGAATTCGCGCTGTCCCATCCCTTCGCCCCCGAGGATATGGTCCAGGGCAACCTCGAAATCATCAAGCTTGTCGAAGACTATCTCTGCGAGATCTCCGGTCTGGACGCCTTCACGCTCCAGCCCTCCGCGGGCGCCCAAGGCGAACTGACGGGCATGATGCTCATCCGGGCCAGCCTCGAAGCGAGGGGCAAGGCGAGGAAATATGTCCTGATTCCCGATTCCGCGCATGGAACCAACCCCTCGAGCGCGCACCTATGCGGCTATACCGTCCAGGAGATCAAGTCCAACGAGAACGGAACCGTGGACCTCGAAGACCTGGCCAAGCGCATGAACGAAGACGTCGCGGCGCTCATGGTGACGAATCCGAATACGCTGGGCGTTTTCGAATACGACATCCGTAAGATCGCGGAGATCGTCCACGCCAAAGGCGGCTTTCTTTATATGGACGGGGCCAACATGAACGCCCTGACCGGCATTTGCCGGCCGGGGGATATGGGCGTGGATGTCATCCACATCAACCTTCATAAGACCTTCGCGACGCCGCACGGCGGGGGAGGTCCCGGCTCCGGTCCCGTGGGCGTGATAAAAGCCCTGGAGCCATATCTCCCCATCCCTCGCGTGGAGAAACGCGGCGGAAAATGGGCGTTGAACACCAACCTTCCCGAATCCATCGGCCGGGTGCGCAGTTTTTTTGGCAATTTTCTCGTCGTCGTCAAGGCCCTGGCGTACATCCTGGCCCTCGGCCCGGACGGGATCAAAGAAATCGCCGAGATCGCCGTGCTCAACGCCAACTACATCCGCAAGAGCCTGGACAAGGACTACCATCTCAAATATACGACGCCGACCCTTCATGAATGCGTCTTCTCCGACAAATATCAAAAGGAATACGGCGTCTCGAATCTCGATATCGCCAAAAGATTGATCGACCTCGGCGTCCATCCTCCGACGATGTCGTTTCCCCTGATCGTCCACGGGGCGCTGATGGTCGAGCCGACGGAAACCGAGAGCAAGCGGGATCTCGATATGTTCATCGACGCCATGAAGCAGATCGCCCGGGAGGCCAAGGAAAATCCCGAAGTTCTCAAATCCGCGCCGCATCACTCCTATGTCCGGCGGCTGGACGAAACGGCGGCGGCCCGCAATCCGGTCCTCAAGTGGGAGAAAGAAAGATAGTCCATGAGCCTCCAGAACCTCATCATGAACCTGCAGAAATACTGGGCGGACCAGGGCTGCTATCTGGCGCCTTCCTACGACGTCGAAGTCGGCGCGGGGACGATGACGCCGGACACGTTTTTCCGTGTCCTCGACAAGCGGCCCTGGAAAGTGGCCTATGTCCAGCCTTCGCGCCGGCCGACGGACGGCCGCTACGGCGAAAACCCGAACCGCGTCCAGAAACATCACCAGTTCCAAGTCATCATCAAACCTTCGCCCGCGGATATCCAGAAACTCTATATCGACGGGCTGACTTCGCTCGGCATCAACCTGCAGGACCATGATCTCCGCTTTGACGAGGACGACTGGGAATCCCCGACCATCGGAGCCTGGGGGGTCGGATGGTCGGTCATGCTCGACGGCCTTGAGATCACTCAGTTCACCTACTTTCAGCAGGCCGGGGGGCTTGACGTTTTTCCGATTCCGGTCGAGATCACGTACGGCCTCGAACGGCTCGAAATGTTCCTCGAAGAAAAGGACAATATCTACGATTTGAAATGGTCCGAAGACGTCAGCTACCGCGATCTCAGGTTCGAAGACGAACGTCAGTTCTCGGAATACAATTTCAATCAAGCGTCGATCAAATCCCTCCAGGAGTCGTTCGCCCTGGCTGAAAAAGAGGCCGGCCGGCTCATCGAAAAGAACCTTCTCCTGCCCGCGTATGACATGTGCCTGAAATGTTCGCACGTCTTCAATCTCCTGGACGCCAGGGGCGCGATCAGCGTCACCGAACGTGTGAAGATGATCGCCCAGATCCGGACGGTCGTAAATCAGGTGGCCATGAAATACGCGAACACCGAGGGGAAACTCTGATGGAATTTCTATTAGAGATCAACGTCGAAGAAATGCCGTCGTCGCACGTGAAGACGGCGCTTCTCGACCTGAAAGAAAAATTCGCCCGGGAGCTCTCCGCGGCCAAGATCTCCTGGACCGAGCTCCGCACCTTCAGCACCTGCCGACGGCTCGTCGTTCTCGCCGATTTGGCCGAAGGCCGGGAGGCCCGCGAGGAAATCATCACCGGTCCGCCCAGGGCCGTCGCCTTCACGGCGGACGGGACCCCCACTCCGGCGGCGCTCGGTTTTGCGCGGTCCAGGGGGATCGATATCGCCAATCTCGAAATCATCAAAACTGAAAAGGGCGAATACGTGGGCTTCAAGAAGACCGAAAAGGGGAGGAGCGCGGAGGAGATCCTCAACGGGATCATTCCCCAGATCGTCGGCGCCCTGTCTTTTCCCAAGATGATGCGCTGGGGCGAGGGACAGTTCAGGTTCTCGCGCCCGATCCGCAACGTCCTTTGTCTTTTGGGGGAACGTCCCTTGTCCTTCGAGATCGGCGGCGTGAGCGCCGGCGACACGACGTTCGGCCATAAGATCCGGTCGCCGCGAAGAATCACGGTGAAGTCGTTCCGGGAATATCGGGATGCGCTCAAGGAGAACATGGTCATCGTGGATGCCGAGGAGCGGGAAAAAAGCATCCTGGATCAGATCGAGGCGCTTCTGTCCCCCCTCGAGGCCCAGCTTCATCCTGATCCCGGCCTCTTGGAGCGTCTGGCCAACGATGTCGAGTACCCCTTCGTTTTTATGGGCGGGTTTCCCGAGCGCTATCTCGACCTTCCGCTCGAGATTTTGAGCACCGCCATGCGCGAGGGGCAGAAGCTTTTTTCCGTCGTCAAAGCGAAAAAGCAGATCCCTTGTTTTTTAGGAGTCGCGGACGCGCCTTCCGACGCCAAGGGATTCATTCAAAAAGGCAACGAGCGGGTCCTTAAAGCCAGGCTCGAGGACGCCCGGTTCTTCTGGGAACACGATCTCAAAACCGGCCTGAAGAAACGGGCCCCCGCCCTCAAACACGTCCTCTTCCAGGAGAAACTCGGCAGCTACGACGATAAGACCCAACGGTTGAAAAAGATCGTCTCCTATTTGAATGCCAAGGTGGAAGACGGCAAGGACGGCAAAGAGGTCCTCCTCGCCGCGGAACTTTGCAAGGCGGATCTCGTCACGGACATGGTCCGTGAATTTCCCTCGCTCCAGGGCAGAGTCGGCGGACTCTATGCCAAAGCCGAAGGATTGTCCTCCGTCGTTTCACGTGCGATCTACGAGCATTATCGGCCGGTCAGCTTGGATGACGATTCCCCGGAGACGCAAGGCGGGGCGATCCTATCCATCGCCGATAAACTGGATTCCATCGTCGGAGCGGTCGGCATCGGCGTCCAAACCACGGGGTCGAGCGACCCGTTTGGGCTGCGCCGCAACGCCCAGGGCGTCTGCAAGATCATCCTGGACTGGAAAATGAATTTTTCGTTTCAGCGGCTCTTGGAAAAAGTCCTGACGGTTTACGGCGATAGGCTCAAACGGCCGAAAAAAGAGATTCTCGAATTCTGCCATGATTTCTTTCTTGGCCGGCTGCGTTACATCTGCGAGCGCGAAGGCTACCGCTATGATCTGATCAACGCGGCGCTCGGAGCCGGGGTCGATAACATTTATTATGCTTATCTTCGGGTCAAGGCGCTGGACACGCTCAAGGCCAGCTCCCAATTCGAGCCGTTCATCCTGATGGCCAAACGGGTGAACAACATCCTGGCCGGCCAGCCGGTCTATGCGTTCAGCCCGGATCTCCTCGCCGAAAAGCCTGAACGCGATCTGTTTTCGACGTTTTCGATCGTCAAGGAGAACGTCGTCCCGATGTTTGCCAAAGGCGATTTTTCTCAGGCGCAGAAAATGGTTTTCCGCCTCCAGCCGTGCCTCAACGATTTCTTCGATCGGGTTTTGGTCATGGCCAAGGAGAACAAGCTGAGGAAAAACCGTTTGTCCCTGCTCCAGGCGATCCGCAAAATTCTGATCCCGATGGCGGACTATGCGCAGGTCGTCGTCGAAGGGGAAAAACCCGCGGTCAAGAAATAGGGCGATCGGGCTTGCCCACCGGGATCGCCCTCAAAACGACTCCGGGGGATTTTCCGGGATCATCGTCTCATCCATATACTTCTGCTCCAGGGTGATGATCCTCGCCAGGGTTTGAGAAGAGTTCTGGTCTTTTTTTTCGCCATAGGGAAGAAATTGGACGCCCAGCTGATACTTGTAGGTCGGGTCCGAATTCATCATATACCAACGCACCGTGCCTCTGAGAATCAGCGGCTCTTTTTCTTCGAGGACGGTGATCTTCACCGTGACGATGCTGTCGAATTTCAAGAGTTCCCGGGAGAAGAACCGGATTCCGCCGCGACTCATGTCAAGCATGGGAAGCGGCTCGTCGATGAAATCGGTTCTCTTGATAAAGAACTTTTCCTTTTTATACCTGATCTCGGCATCCGGAATCCGAAACCGCACGCATATCCGTTTTTCCAGGCTTTCATCGTCCATGCGTTCCTCCCGTTTCTTCGCTGATGGAAAATATAACACAGGCAGGAAAAAAGTCAAAGAGGGATCTCTGGCCGTAGTTTAGCTTCCAGGACGAAAGTCCAAGAGGGATCTTTCGTCAAGCGAAAGCATGGAAATTCGGCCTTAAAAAAGGTATATTTCGATGAACGCGTTCCTCAGGAGGTTCCCATGGCCAATGTCGCGACGATGATCATGGCTGGAGGGCAGGGGAGCCGTCTTTATCCGCTGACCAAGATGCGCAGCAAGCCGGCGGTCCCGATCGCCGGGCGGTTCCGGCTGATCGATATCCCCATCAGCAACTGCATCCACTCCGGCTACCGGAAAATCTTCGTCCTGACCCAGTTCGCCAGCGAATCCCTTCACCGCCATATCTTCTTGACCTACCGGTTCGACATCTTTCAAAAGGATTTCGTGACGATCCTGTCCGCCCAGCAGACCCTCGAAAACCGCGATTGGTATCAGGGCACGGCCGACGCCGTGCGCCAGAATCTCCCTTTTTTGGAGAATCAGGGAGACCTGGTGCTCATCCTCTCGGGCGACCATCTCTACCGCATGGATTACCGGAAATTCGTGGATTTCCATCTCCAGACGGGCGCGGAAATCAGCATCTCGGTGACCCCTGTCCGAGCCGACGCGGTCAAGGATTTCGGCGTGATGAAGGTCGACCGGACCGGCCGCATCACGGAGTTCCGCGAAAAGCCCAGGGAGGCCGCGGCCGTCGAGGCCATGGCGGTCGAGGATGACGCGTTCCGCGCTCACGGCGTCGATCCCGCCGGACGGACGCACCTGGCCTCCATGGGGATCTATATCTTCAACGTGTCCGTGCTCCGCGAACTTCTCGAAAACAATAGGCACGAGGATTTCGGCAAACAGGTCATTCCCGAGGCCATCCGGCAAAAGAAGGTCTTCGGTTATTTCTTCGACGGCTACTGGGAGGACATCGGAACGATCAAGAATTTTTTCGAGGCTAATCTGAAGCTAACCGAGCCGCTGCCGCTGTTCAATTTCTACGACGAGGACAGGCCGATCTTCACCCACGCCCGCTTTCTGCCGGGGTCGAAGATCATCGCCTCGGACGTCGTCCAATCCATTTTGTGCGAAGGGAGTATCATTAACGGCTCCCGGATCCGGAAGGCGATCATCGGCGTCCGATCCCGGATCGGGGAGGGAAGCGTTCTGGAACGGACGGTCATGATGGGCGCCGACTACTTCGAGGCCCGGGAGGAACTGGAGCGGAACGCGGTCCGGGGGATCCCTCCGATCGGCGTCGGCCGGGGATGCGAGGTTTGCCGCGTCATTATCGACAAGAATGCCCGGATCGGGAACGGGGTGAAGCTCCTCAATGTCCGGGACGTCCAGGACGAAACCGCCGAGAACTACAGTATCGTTTCCGGGATCGTCGTCGTCCCGAAGAACGCCGTCATTCCGGACGGGACGGTCATTTGATTTTTTAGGCTTTTATGCGGGCTCGAAGAGGAGATAGAGAAGATCCGGAATCGGCCTTGCTCCCGATTTGCGAGAAATCCATTTAAAACTATTTTGGGCGTCAATCGTATGACCGCTTATAGCGTAGACCGTATGTATCTCCGGAAAACTTGTGTGATATAATCTAAATGAAAGGAAGGGAAAAACATGACAAATGGAACTCTCAACACACCGGTTCAGGCGCCGAAGAGGAAAATCGGTTTTCTCCCCGTCCTTCTCGGCTGTCTCGGAGTCTTGGTTATCGTCGCTATCATCGTCGCCCTGCCGGCGATCGGCACGTACAACAGCCTCAACAAGCTCGACCAGACCGTCAAGTCCCAGTGGGCGCAAGTCGAAAACGTCTATCAGCGGCGGGCCGATCTTGTCCCGAATCTCGTCGAGACCGTCAAAGGCGCGGCCAAGTTTGAAACGGATACGTTCACGGCTGTGACGGAGGCGCGGGCCAAAGTAGGCCAGGTCAAGCTCGATGCCAGCTCTCTCAATAACCCCGAAGCCTTTGCCAAATTCCAACAGGCGCAGGATGGATTGTCCTCGGCCCTGTCGCGCCTCATGGTCGTCGTCGAAAAATATCCGGAACTCAAAGCTACCGCCAATTTCCGGGACCTCCAGTCCCAGCTTGAGGGAACCGAGAACCGCATTACCGTGGAACGCATGCGCTTCAATGAGGTCTCTCAGGCTTTCAATACGAAGCGGATGAGTTTCCCGACGGTGCTGATCGCCGGATTCTTCGGCTCCCGATTCGCCGAAAAACCCTATTTTAAAGCGCAGGCCGGCGCTGAGACGGCTCCCAAAGTCAAATTCTGATCGTGCGCGCATTTCGCCTCTGTTTCATTCCGGCCGCGCTGGCTCTGTGCCTGTCCCTCTTCACGTCGGCGCGCGCTGAGATCATCATTCCCCCGTCACCCGCGCAGTGGGCGACGGATACGGTGGGATTCCTGTCTCCGGGCGCCCTCGAAGCCGTCAACGCGGAGCTCAGAAACTATTCGCAAACCAGCGGCCGCCAGGTCCTGGTCTATATAGGGAAAACGACCGGCGGTTATCCGATCGAAGAGTTCGCCGTCAAAGCGTTCGAGGCCTGGAAGCCCGGGCGCAAGGGCATCGATGACGGCCTCGTGCTATTCATCATGGCCGAGGACCGCAAACTCAGGATCGAAGTCGGCTATGGCCTTGAAGGCCTGGTCACCGACGCTAAGTCCTCCCGGGTCATCAATGAGATCCTCTTTCCCCGCATCCAGGCCGGCGACAATGACGGCGCGGTCAAAGGGGCCGTGGACGCCCTCCTCGGCATCATCGAAGGCCGGATCCTAAACGATACGCCGCCGGGTCGCGAGCAGGGCCCGGAGCCGTCCCCCTCAAGATCCAAGATCCCGCCTATTTTCCTCATCATCGGCGCTCTTGTCTTCTTGATCATCTTCATCACGCACCCGTCCCTGGCCCTCTGGCTGTTGTTCAACATGCTGAGCGGCGGCCGAGGGGGCGGATTCGGCGGAAGCGGGGGAGGAGGCGGCGGGGGATTCAGCGGAGGAGGAGGCCGCTCGGGAGGCGGAGGCGCCTCGGGCGGGTGGTGATATCCTGGTCAGAGCGAGGAGGACGTCATGGCGTTCATGCATCGGCGGAAACTCGTAAAACGCATAGATTCGGACAAGATCACGGCGGCCATTCGAACCGCGGAAAAAAGGACATCAGGCGAAATCCGGGTATCCGTTTCGAGGTTTTTTTGGGGAAGAGTCCGATCCGTCGCCGAAAAGGCCTTTGTCCGCCTCGGTATGACCAATACGAAGCTGCGGAACGGGATCCTCTTTTTTATCGTGCCCTCGCGCCGCCGGTTCGTCGTCCTTGGTGACGAAGGCATCCACGCCAAGGTCGGCCAGGATTTTTGGGAGAATCTGGCGGTGGTCATGTCCGAGGATTTCCGAAAAGGCCGTTTTCAAGAAGGACTCGTCAAAGGCATCGCCAAAGCCGGAGAACAGTTGGCCGTCCATTTCCCCTACGATCCGTTGACCGATAAAAACGAGCTCCCCGACGACATAGAATTCCTGTGACAAACACGGGAATGAGCTCTCCTCGGCGATATACAATCCTCTAGCGTAATGTCGATTGCAGGAGGAGATATTTAGGCGACGGGTCGCCTGTCACCGAATCTCGAATTTTTCAAGCAACGGACCGAATTTTTTCATCAGTTCTTCATTGAGGGAGAGGGGTGGTTTAGCATCGGCTGGGAGAAACGGCTTGTAGGGATACTTCTTCGCATATTCTTCGAATTCAGCCCTCAGTTTTTTCAGCTCTTCCGGCTTCGTCAGAAGATCGATGGCGGAAGCGGCGATGGCTTTAGCTCCCGCGTTCAGCCCTTTCCAGGCGGTCGAGCCGTAGTTGCAGGCTACGCATGACCAATGATGGTTGATCACGCCGGGCGCCTGGCCGGGGAAACGGATCGTGGCCGTGGGGGCGATGAGGGTGACGTCCCCGACATCGGTCGATCCGCCGCCGATCGAAACGCCGCTTGGGGCCCGGAAAGGATCCACTTTCGTCGGCATGCCTTCTTCCTTCGCGTTCAGCGATTTTTGAAGGGCTCTGGCAAAGGCATGTTCTTCCTCCGTCCACTGGGGCATGCCGACCAGCTCGATGTTCTTCTGGAAGAGCTCGGCCGCGGCCCGGTTGCTATGGGTTTGGTGGACGGCGGCGATGAATTGCGGCGGTAGGAGTTCGGTCCCGGAGGCAAGGGCACCGGCCTTCGCGCAGTTGAGGACCCGCTCGAACATGTCCCCAACGCTCTCGTCGCTGTTCCGGACGTAATACCAGACGCTGGCCCGGTCGGGGACGACGTTCGGCGCCTGGCCGCCTTCGGTGATCACATAATGCAGACGATAGGCGGGGTCAAGATGCTCGCGCAGGAAGTTGGTCGCGACATCCATGATCTCGACGGCGTCCAGGGCGCTGCGGCCGGCCCAGGCGGCGGCCCCATGGGCGGTTTTTCCCTTGAACGAGAACATCACGGAAAAGACGGCGTTGCCTCCTCTTCCGTAGCTCGTCCCGAAGCCGCTGCTGCTGTGGTTGTCGATGACGGCGTCGACGTCGTTGAAAAGCCCGGCCCGGATCATGAAAGGCCGGCTGACGACGATTTCTTCGGCCGGGGAGCCGAAAACCTTGATCGTCCCTTTGATGCCGGTTTTGTCCATGGCCTCTTTTACGGCGATGGCCGCGGCCGCGGCGGCCGTGCACATCGTGTTATGGCCGCAGCCGTGTCCCGGCGCTCCGTCGATCAACGGGTCCTGCGTAGGGACCCGGCCCTTCTGGGAAAGCATAGGCAAGGCGTCAAATTCCCCGAGGAGGCCGATCACCGGCTTTCCGGAGCCGTAGGTCGCGACGAAACAGGTCGGCATGCCGGCCAGCCCCCGCTCGACCTTGAACCCGGCCTGCTCGAGGGTGTCGGCCAGGAGCTTGGAGGATTTGAATTCTTGAAGCCCGAGCTCGGCGTACGACCAGATCGAATCCGCAATCTTGCCGAACTTTTCCACGGTCGGGGGTTGACTGAGCCAGTCAAGGACGAGCTGCTTTTCCTTGGCGACCTTCATTTTGGCCGGAGCCTGTCCATAAAAAACCGGCTGACAAAGAAGAAGGATGAGGCCGACGATAAAAAATCTGGATAAGGCTTTAGACGTCATGTTTCCTCCGCGTCTCGATAGGATATCTCTCATTCCCCGATGATCTTGACCAGAACCCGCTTCCGGCGCCGGCCGTCGAATTCGCCGTAGAAGATCTGTTCCCACGGACCGAAGTCGAGACGGCCGTTCGTCACCGCCGCGACGACCTCTCGGCCCATGACCTGCCGCTTGAGATGGGCGTCGGCGTTGTCTTCGCCCGTGTTATGGCGGTAGGCGGAGACGGGCTCATGGGGGGCCAGCCATTCGAGCCAGACATCGAAGTCATGATGCAGACCGGATTCGTCGTCATTGACGAAGACGGAGGCCGTGATGTGCATGGCATTGATCAGGACGAGGCCCTCGCGGATTCCACTCTCCCGGAGACAGTCTTCGACCTGAGGGGTGATATTGATGAAGGCCCGGCGGGCCGGCACATCGAACCACAGTTCTTTGCGGAAGCTTTTCATGAGGAGGGACCAGCTTATACCAGCTCGTTTTTTCATGTCAAATCCGCGTTTCGCCATCATCCTGACCGTAGCCCAGTTTCCAAGACGAGGCGAATACGCGTTTCGCCGTCGTCCTCTTGACAAATACGACTTAATCGGCATAATATGACTTTCTAGTTTTAAAATGACCGGAGGGTCGAAAAATGAGCGTGAAAGAGCGCAGGGAACGCGAAGAGAAGTCACGGCTGGCGGCCATCCTGGTGGCGGCCGAGAATATATTCGCCGAACACGGCTATCACCGCGCCCGCATGGACGACATCGCCGAAGCGGCCGAGCTGGCCAAGGGGACGCTTTATTATTATTTCAAGAGCAAGGACGAGATCTTCATGCATCTTCTCAAGCGGGAATCGGCCAAGGTTCATGCCGAGGTCCGGCGGATGATCTCGACATCGTCCACGTTCATCGAGATACTGGAGCAATCTTTCGACTTCTATATCGAATACTTCGATCGGAACATCGGCTATCTCAAGATCTTCCTTCCGTGTCTTTGCGGGGTCATCCGGTTCGAAAATCCCGATGCGATCCGAGCCTCGACCCATACCTACGATGTCCACGTCAAGTCCCTCCTTGAGGAACTGCGGAAAAGAATCCGGAAGGAAGGCGTTCCGTTCAAACTCGAAGATCTCCTGAAATTCGTCCGGACGCTGCATATCGGCATAGGCCTCAAGCTTCTCGAGGGACAGAAGGCCGAAGCCCAGGCGGCGGTCCGCTTCTTTATCGATCTTGTCAAACGCGTCATGGAGGATCCATCATGAAAAATTCCTTTCATAGAGCCGTCATCGCCCTGGCGCTCATGGGAGCGACGGCGGTCTTTGCCCAGGACAAGCTGACGCTCAAGGAATCCGTCGATCTCATTCTGAAGAACAGCCCGCAGGTCCTGATGGCGGAAGAATCCGCGTCCGGCGCCGAAATGAAAATCCAAGAGACCAAAAGCCTTTATTGGCCTCAGATCAGCGTCGGCGCGAGCTATGCGCGGATGAGCCTCATCAGCGAAATGACCATGGAGTTCTTGGGCCAGACATTCAATTTCAAATTCGGGCTGCCGAACAACTACAACATGCAGGCCTCGGTGGCGGAGCAGGTGTTCAACTGGGGCCGGACGGCGCGGATGGTCGAGATGAACAAGGCCGGGTGGGACCTGGCCTTGGACGGCGTCGCCCTGGCCAAACACGCGCTGGCCTATCAGGTCGTTCCCCTGTTCTACGGGACGGTCTTTTTCAAGGAGGCGATCAAGGTCCTGGATGAAAATCTCATGGCCTTCGAAAAGAAGCTGGATATCACGAAACAGCGGTTCGATGCCGGCTTGACCTCGAGCTTCGACTTGGATCTGATCAAGGTCCAGATCAGCGCTCTCGAAGCCCAGAAGCTCGATTTCGAGAACAATATCAACAAATTCCGGATCGCCTTCAACGTCCTGTCCGGCCGCGAAGACGGCGCGCCCTTCGATCCGGCCGCCGATCTGGCGTTCGAAGCCATGAATTTTCGTGGGGACGATCTGATCAAAGAAGCTCTGGTTAACCGGCTCGAATTCCAGCAGGTCCAACACCAGCTCGATCTCGGTCGGGCCTCTCGCGATCTGGCCAAGACGTCCGATAAACCGACCGTGGCCGCCGCGTTTGCCTATCAATTCCGAAATGGATTCATGCCGGACATGGAAAAAATCCAAGGGAACTGGACCGCGACGCTCTCGGTTTCCTATCCGGTGTTCGACGGCAAGCGGACGGCCGCGCAGGTGGCCCAGGCCGAATCCAATATGAGAACCATTGAAATGAGAAAAACCGACCTCGAGCGGAACGTCGACCTGGAAATCCAATCCGCCCTGGCGGATATCAAAACCGCCGAGTTGAAGCTCGAGATCGAAAAAACAAAGATCAAGCAGGCCGAAAACGCGCTGCGGATCGCCGAGGAGCGCTATCGGAACGGCCTTCTCAGCGCCACGGAACTCATCGATACGCAGAACGCGCTTGAAGGCGCCCGTCTGAATTATCTGCAACTGATCTATGGCCATACATTGAGCAAATTCAGTCTGTTCCGCTCTTGTGGGAGGAAATTATGAAAATCGGAAGAATTCTGATCGTTCTCATCTTGATCGTTCTCGCGGCCCTCGTGGGTTTCCGGGCCAACCAGAACATTCAAGCCAAAAAAAAGGCCATGAGCCAGCCCGTCGCCGAGACCATTGTCCCGGTGGAAACCGTCCGGCCGAGCCGGACGGAGATTGCCGAGAAGGTCCACGCGGTCGGCGGCATCCAGTCGGACGCCGAGGTCTCCGTCTTTTCGAAGGTGAGCGGCAAGATCGCCAATAACCTGGTCAAGATGGGAAGCGTCATCCAGCCCGGCCAGATCGTATGCGTCGTCAATCGCGACGAGGTCGGATACGATTACAAGCCGTTCGAGGTCAAGAGCGATGCCAAGGGGGTCGTGGCCCGGATCCTCCTGAATCCCGGGGCTTCGGTCAATCCCAACTCGCCGATCATGAACTTGGTCGATATCGACCTCGTGAAAGCGGTCGCGGCGGTGGATGAGAAGAAGATCCGCTTTATCGCGATCGGCCAGGGCGCCCTCGTGACCCTCGAAGCCTATCCCGGCGAAATCTTTTCCGCCCGAGTCACGAATATCAGTCCGGTCGGCAATCCCCTCAGCCGCGCGGTCGACGTCGAATTGACCATTCCGAACCCCAGCCACCGGATCAAACCGGGAATGTACGCCGAGGTCGAATGGACGATCGGCAGGAGGGCGGCGGTCGTCGTTCCCTTGAGCGCGGTCGTGGATCGGGGAGGTCGGAAGGGCGTCTTCCTCGTCGATGGCGACCGGGCCCGGCTGAATATCGTGACCGTCGGAGCCGTCGTCGGTGACGCCCTGGAGATCCTTTCGGGCCTCAGGGGGGACGAGCAGGTTATCACCACGGGCGCCGGCCAGCTCAACGACAAAGACAAGATCAAGATCGTCGACCGGTCGACAACGGCCGACTGAGAAACGGTTCCGCCATGAGAATCGCCGATATTTCGATCAAACAGCCCGTCTTCATCACCATGGTCATCCTGAGCCTGGTGGTCGTGGGCGTTCTCTCTTACTCCCGGCTGGGCGTCGATCTGATGCCCGACGTCTCGCTGCCCTACGTCGCCGTGGTGATCGCCAACCCCGGAGTCGGCCCCGAGGAGATGGAATCCCAGGTCACCAAGCCGATCGAGGACGCTCTGAGCACCATCAACGGCCTCGACAAGATCACTTCGACCTCGGCCGAAGGCATCTCGACCATCCTTGCCGCATTCGTCCTGGAGAAGGACGCCCAACTGGCCGCGACCGAGGTCCGAGAAAAGGTCGCCGCGATCCGGAACACGCTTCCCCGCGAAATCATCGAACCCATCATCAATAAGTTCGATCCCTCGGCGGTCCCGATCATCTCCTTCGCCATCCTGAGCAAAAGCGGACGCATGAGCCTTCCGCAGGTCCGGGAGTTCGTCGACGACAAGATCAAGGTCCTGATCCAGCAGGTGGATGGGGTGGGGGCCGTGGACCTCATTGGAGGTTTGGAGCGCGAGATTCAGGTCGAAGTGAACCTGGAAGTCATGAACGCTCAAGGGATCTCCATCGCTCAGGTCACGCAGGCCATCCGGGGCGAGAATTTGAATTTGCCCGCCGGCCGCGTCACCGAGAAGTCCCAGGATTTCCTGATCCGGACCAAGGCCGAGTTCACGAACCTCGCGGAGATGCTGGATATCGTCGTCGCCAATGTCGGCGGCATGCCGGTCCACTTGAAAGATCTCGCCGTCGTCAAGGATGACTTCAAAACCAAGCGGGCGATTTCCCGGATCAACGGCCGGGAATGCATTTCGCTTATCGTCCAGAAACAATCCGGAACGAATACGGTCAAGGTCGCGGACCAGGTGGGCAAAAGGATCGAGGCGATCAAAAAAGCCAATCCCGATCTCGACATCCGGACGTCCACGGACTCGTCCGTCATGATCAACGAATCCCGCGACGACGTCATCAACAGCCTGGTCCTCGGCATTCTGTTCGCCGCGCTCGTCGTGCTCTTTTCGTTCGGCGACCTCCGTAATACGCTGATCACCGTGGCCGGATTGCCGGTTTGCATCATCGCCTCCTTCTCCGTCATGGCCGCGCTCGGGTACACGGTGAACATGATCACCCTGCTGGCCTTGAGTCTGTCGGTCGGCCTCCTGATCGATGATGCCATCGTCGTCCGCGAGAATATTTTCCGGCATATGGAGAAACTGGGACAGGACCCCCGCGTCGCGGCGAGCGAAGGCACGTCGGAAGTCGGGTTGGCGGTCACCGCCACGACGTTGACCCTCGTCGCCGTCTTCCTTCCCGTCGCGTTCACGACGGGAATCGCCGGAAAATTTTTCCGCCAATTCGGGATCACGGTCACGGCCGCCGTCCTGATCTCGCTCTTCGAGGCGTTCACGTTCGCGCCCATGCTGTCGGCGTATTTCTTTAAAAAATCCAAGCCCGGCGTGAAGAAAACTCTGGGGTCGCGTTTCCAGGGGATGGTGACATTCTTCTACGATAAACTCGGACAGAACTATCGTCCTATCCTTCGCTGGGCCCTCAAGCACCGGAAAACCATGATCGCGATCACGACCGTCGTTTTCCTGATCAGCGCGTATCTCTTCACCGTCGTCGGGACCGGCGGAACGCCCCACGGGGAGCGGGCCGAATTCAACCTCGTCGTCCAGACTCCGTCCGGCAGTTCGCTCGACCAGACCGACCAGATCGTTCATGACATCGAGAGAATCCTGAAACAGCAGCCCGAAGTCGGGGACGTGGCCGCGGTCGTGGGATCCACGGATGGTTCATCCGACGTGGCTTCCCTCAACGTCAAGCTGACGATCCCGACCAAAGAGGCCCGGGATTATCAAGACAAGCTCCGTCCCAAGCTGGCGGATATCCCGGGCGCCACCATTACGTTCCAGGAAGCCAGCTCCATGGGCGGCGCGGCGTTCGCCGCCCTGCAACAGCTCCCCATCCAGATCAACCTGAAGGGGACGGATCTCGCCGTCCTCAGCGCCTCCAGTGAAAGGGTCAAGTTTGCGCTCCAGAACATCAACGGCCTGGTCGACGTCAACAGCGACAACCGGCCGCCCAAGCCCGAAATCCAGATCAAAATCGATCGCGATCGGGCCGCCCGCCTCGGGACCGGAACGGCCCAGATTGCCGCGACGATGCGTTCGATCGTCGACGGCGATATCGCCTCCAAATTCCGGGAGAACGAAAAGCTTTACGACATCCGCGTCCGGGCGACGGAAAGCGTGCGGTCCAATCTCGAAAAGCTCGGGCAGGTCTATCTGCCGACCATGCGCGGCGGGACCATCACCTTGGATCAGATCGGCGGATTGGTGACCGTCAGCGGCCCGACCCAGATTCGGCGGGCCGATCGGACGCGGCAGATCATGATCGGGGCCAACATCCTCAGGGGACGGCCCTTGAACGAGATCACCCAGAAGGTCAATGAATCGCTCGCCGCGCTCAATCTCCCCAAGGACGTGACCTATCAGTTCGGAGGGCAGGTCGAACAGAACCGCAAAATGTTCGCCTCTTTCTTCCTCGCGCTGGGCCTGGCCATCGTGCTCATCTACATGGTCCTGGCCTCCCAGTTCGGGTCTTTCGTCCAGCCGTTCATCATCATGCTCGCCCTCCCCCTCTCCATCATCGGCGCAGTCCTCGGACTCCTGCTCGCCAATAAACTCTTCGACATGGTCGCCTTCATCGGCCTGATCATGCTCATGGGACTGGTGACGAAAAACTCGATCCTGCTCGTCGATTACACGAATGTGTTACGGCGGCGGGGGATGAAGCGTTTTGAGGCCATCATCGAAGCCGGCTCGACGCGCCTCCGGCCCATTCTGATGACCTCGATGGCCATGATCCTGGGCATGATTCCGGTGGCGGTCGGATTCGGGACGAGCTCCGGATTCCGCGCGGCGATCGGCTACACGATCATCGGCGGACTGATCAGCTCGACGGTTCTGACGCTGGTCGTCATCCCGGTTGTCTATTCGATCCTGGACGATGTCGTTCTGAAGTTTGGAAAAAAGAAGGCCGGCGCCGATTAATTATCGCGGAAATTGATGAACATGATTTCCCAGAAGCATTCGTCTTGATGAATCCAGACGCTGTCGAATTCGCCCGAAGGATCCTTGGAATACGTCCCGGCCATCCCTTTCATGGCATCGTGTTTCAGGAAGGCCTTGATCGGGCGTGTATCGATCACGAGATCGGTATGCGTCAATAATCCGGAGTCGACGGGATCGGTCTCGGCCTCCGGGACCAGGCTGAGATTCGGCAAATTTTTAGCGATGTAATCGACGACTTTGTCCTTGCCATGGACAATTTTGATTTTATGTCCGATCCTATGGATCAGGGTCGCCTGATCATTGATCGGGAGGCTTTTATAATCCTGGTTTCTCAGCAAACCGCGAAAATTTTTCCATTGCGTCTGGAATTTCGATTCGATTTTTGCCAGTTCCTCCGGACTCAATTTTTTTGACATGGTCATTCCTCCTTAAAATAAAGCGTGCTTAATCGCATTCATAACAGAATCAACATCTTGATGTCAAATGTTTTCAGAGATTCCCGAATTTCGCCAACTTCTCATCATATTTGATCTTTTCGGCGGTGAGGATTTCGCGGAACCGGGGATCGTTTCTGAGGGTGTCGAAATAGAAATTCGTGGCCAGATAGGGATAAGAATAGAGGTAATCCCGGGCCGTGTGAAATCCGACGTCAATCCCCTCCCGGATGAGCTTGATGACCTCATCCGTCTTCCCCAACAGACAGTACGCGTTCGTGATCTCGTAGGCATAAAGAGGGTCCTTCATTTTGGCGATTTTATCGATCAAATCCAAGGCGAGCTTTTTGTCCCCGCGAACCGCGGCCAGCCAAGCCCTCAGCCGGAATTCCTGGGGCTCGACCCCCATGATCTTTTCGGCCCTGATCAGTTCCTGTTCGGCTTCGTCATATCTTTTGACCAAGAGGAGCTGGCGGGCGTAAATGGCGTGGGTCCGCGGGATGTTGGGCTCGATGTCGACAGCCTGTTTGGCCAGGGCCACGGCTTTCTCGAATTCTCCGATGTAGCTGTAACAGCTGATGCCGGTCATGTAGGCGCGGTAGGAGAGGGGGTCCAGTTCGATGGCCCGCCGGTAATGCCTGAGGGCGCTTTCATAGAGGCCGATGCTGCGCAGAAACGATCCCACCCCGTAGTCGACCAGAGGGTTGTTCGGGTCCGCCTCGACCGCTTGGCGAAAGAATCCGTAGGCTTTGTCCGGATCCTCGCGGTGAAAATAGATCCAGCCCATGCCCATGGCCGATTCCGGCAGGCGGCCGTTGATTTCGTAGGCCCGCCCATAATACCGCTCCATCGCGGCCTGGTCCGCGAGGTCGGCCGTCCGGACGAATCGGGCTTCGTAAGCGTCGCCCAGTCCCCAGTAGGCGGGGACGCAGGCCGGGTCCAATTCGATGGTTTTCCCGAAGCGCTTGACCGCCTCGAAGAAATCTTCTTCCGTCCTCAAGTTTCTATAATTCGTCAAAAAATGCGTTCCCCAGCGGAGTTCCATATAAGCGTTCAAGTTCGCCGGCTCCCGTCCTTTCGCCTGCTGGATGTCCCGGGGGGCGAGTCGAACGCTCAATTCTTGGGCGATGGCGCCGGCGATCTGGGCCTCCACTTTAAAGTAGCCGTCCAGCGTATCCTTGTAAGTCTTGGACCACGACGTGAATTCGCTACGCGTGTCGCCGAGTTCGATCCTGACCTGGATGACATTGTTCTCGATCTCCAGGGTTCCGGACAGAGTTTTCCGGACGTCCAGCTCCCGTCCGATCTCCTTGAGACCTTTGGCCGTGTTTTTGTACTGGTCCGACGAGAATTTTGAGATGACGTTCAGTTTCTCGATGCTTGAGAGCCGGCTCCGGATGTCATCCGATATGCCCTCGCAAAAAACTCCTTGGTTCTGCTCGCGGCTCAGGTCTTTGAAGGGCAGGATAGCCAAAGAGGTCATCTCAGAAGTCTTATGCTGAAGGACGTATCCAATGACGGCTATAAACGCCAGGCCGGCCAGGACTCCCAGCGCCGCGATAAGAAGGCGTTTACGGACGGCTGGGACGGTCCTGGAACGAGCCGGTTGTCCGTCTTCCCTCGGCCGCGGCAGGAGGACTTCGATCCGCCCCAATTCCGCCAGGAGCTCAGAGGCGCTCTGATATCTTTTTGTTTTGTCTTTTTCCAGGCACTTGAGAATGAGTGCGTTCAACTCGTCGGGGACCTGGGCGTTCCAATCCCGCGGCGGTCGCGGGATTTCCGTCTTGTGTTTCATGGCCACGCTGATCGGCGTATCGCTGTCAAAGGGACGCTTTCCCGCGACCATCTCGTAGAGGATCAGGCCGAAGGCATAGATGTCCGTCCGCTGGTCGGCTGTTTTCCCTTCAGCCTGCTCGGGGGCCATATAATCGGGCGTTCCGATCATCATTCCCTCGCCGGTCGGGCCTCCGCTCGCGAGCGTCCGGGCGATGCCGAAATCCATAATCCTGGCCATCCCGGTTTCGTCGATGATGATGTTCTGGGGCTTAAGGTCCCTGTGAACGACGCCCAGGCGGTGGGCCTCGGCCAGCCCCTCACAGATCTGGCGGGCATAATCCTCGGCCGTCCCGATGTTCAGCGCTTTCATCCTCCGGATGATCTTGTCGAGGTTCTCTCCGGAAACATATTCCATGGTGATGAAATGCGTGCGTCCGTCCTCTCCGAGGTCGTGCATTCGGCAGACGTTGCGATGGGTGATCTGGCGGGCCAGCTTGAGCTCGTTCCGGAAGCGCTCGATCGTCTTTGGGTCGTCGGCGATTTCCGGCCGGATGATCTTGATGGCGATCCGTTCCTGGATCTTCGTATCGAAGGCCTTGTAGACTCGTCCCATCCCGCCGCGGCCGAGTTCTTCGATGATACGATAACGGCCGGCGAACAATGTTCCCGTGGAAAACGGATCGGGAGATGGGACGAGCGTTTGGGTCCGGAGCGGAGAGGCCGTGCCCGGCGCGGACGTGAGCGACGTCCCGCAGCCGGCACAATAGCAGTTCGCCGGGGGATTATCAGCCTGACAGCGCGGGCATTTCATTCCCTCGTCCCTTTTGACCGCTCACCTGAAGGTCATCGAAGTCCTATTTTTTTTCCTTCAGGATCTTGGCGATCTCAGCCACCAAAGGCTTCGACCCAATATACAGCGCGGTGCGCTGGTGGGGTTTTTCGGGGATGATGTCGAGGATCGGCGTTCCATTTTCATCGATGGCTTCGCCGCCGGCTTCGTGGCACATGAAGGACACGACCGACGCCTCGTACAGCAGCCGTAATTTTCCCTGGGGACGGTTCTTCCGCGGATCGGGATGGTTGACGATGGCCGGATACATAAACATCCCGCCGTTGGTCAGAATGCGATGGAAATCGCCGGCTAGGGCGCCCATGTAGCGGAACGCATATTTCTTTTCGTTCTCGGCGATCCATTTCTGGATGGGAAGGGCATAGCTTTCCCGGTTGGCGGAATTGAAGGAGAGCTCCCAGGTTTTCGTGTTGACGGGCAGCATCATGCTCGTCGGCTTGACATAGTTGAAGGTCTCGTCGAGGTGGAAGCGCCAGCAGCCCGCGTTGTGGAGGGCGATGGTGAACGTTCCGGTGGGGATGACGAACATGCCCGCGGCGATGAATTCGCGGCCGGTCCTCAGATGCATATCTTCATGGCCCTCGAGATTGCGTTTGGCCACCCCGAAGAGGAACCCGATCGGGAGGTTGTGCGGCACATTGGACGATCCGTCCATCGGATCGTAATAGACGAAATATCTCCCGCCTTCCTCGTTCATCGCTATGACCTCTTCTTCCTCTTCGCCTACGGCAGAGATGACCCGGCCCGATTGAGCCAGGGAATGCTTGACGATCTCGTTGGCGATCATATCCATATGGAGCACGTCTTCTCCCTGGATATTGACCGATCCCGTCAATCCCAAGTTTCCCTGCAGGGCTCCGGTCGAATAGAAAAATTGGATGCGCTTGGCGGCGTTGAGGATGGAGTTCATGAGGATCAAGAAATGATAGCTGCGTTTATGACGTTCCTGATGCTCGAGCAAAAAGTCCATAAAAGTCTGCTCAACCTTAATCATGATGATCCCTCTCTGAATACAGACAAGGACGATTCATGGCGCGAAGCGAAATTCTGATCGCCACGCCTTCATGATATCCGATCGATGACGGACGTGACAAGATAAATTTTCGGCATGAATGGGAGATCCCGATCATCGCGCTTTTTTCCGGCCGGTAACGATAAACAACAGGCCGAAGGAGTTGACCAGCAGAAGGTATTGAAAGAGGATCGGCAGGCCGGCCAGCGGGATAAGCACCGACGACAAACCGGCGGCGGCCAGGAAAGAGCCCAGGAGGTCCCAGCCATAAGCCTGCCCGGCTTGGGTCTTTTCTTTGAAGAAGAGGGTGTTGGCGACGATGAAGAAATCTCCTCCCAGATACCCCAACGAAAGCAAAAAAGGATAAAGAAGCGGCCCAGCCAGGCGTGAACCGAGAGAGAACCAAACGGCCGCGACAAGGATGAGAAGGCCCGATTGGAGGAGGATCAGGTGGGAATACCGGTGTTTTTTCCTCTTCGAGCTGACGAATGCGCCCAACGTCAAGCCCGACATGAACGCTGTCAGGAGCAGGGCGATTTGGCCGTACACGTATCCATAGAGGGTTTGGTATATGAGGATCAGCATGATCTCGCCGGCCATGGTGGTCATTCCCATGAGGGCGACCGGGACGATCGAATTTCCGGAAGAGGAAGATCCGAACCTGATGAAAACGAGGATTCCGGCCAGCAGAAGCAATGGGATGTCCAGCAGCCAATGGACCGGAATTCGCGCGAAAAACGTGAGGATCTTCGATTCCGCGCCTTTGAACTGGGCGCTCCACAGGACGGAATCGAAGAAATAGCTGACCGGATGCAGGTCGGAATTCAGGAGGCCCGGTCCGGATGCGATCTTTTCCGCGAGCGCCCGGATCCGCAGCGGATGAAGACGCGCGGGAAGCTGTTCCGGGCTGATGAATTTGTTCTGGATCCGGAACCGCTTGATCGTGCGGATGAAGTCATCCGCATCCGCATGCAATGGGCTCGCGGAGGCCAGAAAGATATTCGAGTCTCCGGGGATGATTTTGATCTCAGGGAACGCCTGGCGGAGCGTGGCCGACATGGTCGACAGAAATTTTTGAAGCTCCGGGCTGATGTAATTTTCGGCTGAGGGAACGCGGAAGGAAAAGACGCCGCCCGTGTTCAATTTGGTTCGGACCCTGGAAAAAAATTCCCGCGTGTAGAAGCGATTGATCTGGGCCGTCGCGGGTTCGGGCAAGTTCAGGATGACGATATCGTAGAACGCCGTCGTCGCTTCCAAAAACGCGCGGCCGTCCCCGAGGATGATGTGCACCCGCGGATCTTTAAGGACGCCTGACGCCGAGGGCGGGAGGAACGATTCCGAGATCCTGATGATATCGGGATCGAGCTCGACATAATCCACTTCAGTCTTCGGATATTTCAAAACTTCGGCCAGCGCTCCGCCGGCGCCTCCGCCGATGAGAAGGACGCGTCGGGCCTCGGGATTCTGGAGAAGGGCGAAATGCACGGATTCCTCGGCGGAAGCCGGATCGGGAAAGGAATAGACGCGGAGACCGTTGTCGTACAGAGTCACCTGTTCGGAGGTTTTGATCACCTGCAGCTTGCCATAGCGGCCGTCTCGACTCTCTACGAGCGTGAACGGTTTCCAAATCATTCTTTGCGTGGGAATATCCAGGACGAAAAACGCGACAGAGATCGACAAGGCCGCGATCAAAAGCCCGGCTGGAATCTTTTTTCGGAAGTTGATAAACGCCGCCGTCGCCGCGACTGCGCCGGTGACCGCAATCGCCCGCCAATTGGAAAGACGGGGAATGAGTCCCAAATAGGTGACGAGGCTCCCCGTCGCGGCGCCCGCGGATTCCCACAAATAAATCCGAGGCAGGGGGCCTTCGCGTCTGACCGTGGAGGCAAAGGCGGCCCCAAGGGGAAAATTGATGAAAAAAGTCAGGATGAAAGCGAAGATGAAGATCGGAAGAAGCCCGGTCAATTCGCCCGGCAAAAGGCCCAAAGCCAACCGCGAAAAGCGGAGAGCCGAGAAACAGAACGGGGCGATGAGCAGGGCGGCGAAAAACAGGGCCGGCCAACGAGCGCCGCCGCGTCGGGAAGCCCAAAGACTTCCCAGTCCTCCCCATAGGAGCCAGGCGGCGAGCACGAGGCCGAAGACGAGCTCGTTGCCGTAAAAATGGGCGGAAAATTCCCGCAAAAGGAAGATTTGATAAGACACAGCGAGCCAGCCGAGGAGAAACGCCGCCGGCGAGAATCTCAGGTCCAGATTCCCGGAATCGGATATTGGCAGTTTGGACACTTTCCTTTCTCGATCATGTTCCGTTCGATCTCATAGCCGTTTCTCCTGATGAGCATCGTCCGGCATTTGGGACAAAAGGTGTTCTCGCCCTCATGGCCGGGCACGTTTCCGATATAGACGAAGGAGAGTCCTTCCTCGAGGGCGATCCGCCGGAGATTCTCGAGCGTCGATATCGGCGTCGGCGGAAGGTTTTTGATGAGATACATCGGGTGGAACTGCGTGAAATGGAGGGGAGTTTCAGGCCCGATTTCCAGACGAATCCATTGGGACATTTTCCGGACGCTCTCGGCCGCGTCGTTCAACGTGGGAATGACGAGATAGACGATCTCCAGCCAGACTTTTTTCCGGGCGATCAATTTGAGGGTTTCCAACACGGGCGGCAGCTCACCACGGACGTATTTCCGGTAGAAATCCTGATCGAACGCCTTGAGGTCGATCTTGATGGCGTCCACGACTTTGATCAAGGTCTCCAGGGGCTCGGGGTTGATGTAACCTGCCGAAACGACGACGCTTCGGACGCCCTGACGACGGGCTTCAACGGCCGTATCATACATATATTCGTAAAAGATCGTGGGCTCGGAATAGGTATAGGCGATCGTTGGACACCGGTATTCGACCGCCGTCTCGGCGATGACGCGGGGAGGCGCGTCCACGGCGTCCACTTGTTCCGGACGGACCTGGGAGATCTCCCAGTTCTGACAGAACTTGCAATTCACGTTGCAGCCGGCCGTGGCGATGGACAGGGCGTTCGTCCCGGGAAGGACATGGAAAAAGGGTTTTTTCGCTATGGGGTCGACATGCATCGAGCAAACTTTGCCGTAGACGAGCGTATAGTAGACGCCTCCGTCGTTTTGTCGGACGCCGCAGTAGCCGCGTTCTTTGTCGCCCAGCTTGCAGCGCCGCGGGCAGAGCTCGCATTCGATTTCCCGATCGGGAAGACGCTTGTAATAGCGCGCCTCGACGTGAGAGAGATTGGACGTGTCGCCGAAAGCATAGAGGTTCCGCAAGGCCGGGCCGGGATTCGCGCCGAGAGCGACGCCGGCCCCGGCCGCCGTCCGGATGAACTGTCGTCTTCGCATGGCCGTTACTAGACCTCTTCCTCGACGACCTGAATGTCCGCCGGCGCGGCTTTCCCAAGCCCCATCCGTTCGGCGGTCCGGATGTAGGAGGGGAGGCGCCGGTCCTCCTCCAAGGAAGGAAGACCCTTATCCTTGCGGAGTCTTTCGACGATTTGCCAGCCGATAAAATCTGCGGCGACGGGGTCCAGGCTGAAAACGAGCGTTTCCATGGTCTCCGCCCAGCGGGCGTGATAGGAAGGTCCCCGGTGATATTGGACGACGAGGGCGTCGAGGATGGTCAATCGGTGCTTGGCTTTGATCGGAGGCGTGTCGAAAAGCTCGGCCACGAACGGGTCGCAGTTGTCGTCATGGTATTTGTTCGGATTATGAACGGCGCCATAATAATTTTTCAAGCCGGCCGTGATCCCGGCCATCCCGTGGTCTTTCAAGACCGCAAAGCTGACCGAGGCCGTGATTCGGCTCATCTGGATCGCTGAAAAAAGGCTCCCGATGTTGAGATGGGAGACGGGCTCGCCCGGGTATCCTGCGCCCGCCGTGTCCGTTCCGAATATCTTGAAGCCGCCCCCGTCGAGGTTGAGCCGGTAGCCCGCGTCCTTGAGTTCCCGGTTCGTCCGGTCCCAGATGATGACGTTGCTCTCCGGAATTCCGATTCCGGTCAAGAGGCGGGCGAAAGGAAGGCTGACCTCGGGCGGAGTGGTGAGTTCGGGAGCGGCGATCGCGTTGATCTTGATCCCGACGCGATCGGAGGGCGAGAAGATCGCCCGCAACCCCGCCGCGATGTCGCTCTGTCCGGCGAGGAGCCGGACGCCGCGCTCGTACATCCGCGAAAGGATCTTGGGATCGGCGCTGTTTTTACGCGCTAGGACGCCTTTTCCCCGGACGATCACGACCTTCGAAAGGGCGGTCATCGCTGTCAAAGTACTCCAGCGCTCCGGTCTTGTCAATCCGTCGCGATGCGCTTATAGTGAGAGCTCGAGTTCGTATGAACAGGAGTCGCGAAATGACGGCCGAAAAAGCGAGAAAAGCTTTCGTTGGGATCCTCGGGTTCTGCGGATTCCTTGCCCTGCCCTTCCTTCTTCCGAGCGCTCAAAAAAGCGGGGCGTCTTCATTGAATTCGCTCTTGCCCACCGTCGCCGGTTGGAGGGTCGCGGAGGACGTCCAGAGATATGATCCCCAGACTCTTTTCGAGTACATCGACGGGGCCGCCGAAGCTTATATCGGCTATGATTTCAAGGAATTGATCGTCGCCTTGTTCCAGGGAAGCCGGCCGAAAACCTCAATCACCGTCGAGATCTACGATATGGGGAAGGGATTGAACGCCTTCGGCATCTACGGCGCCGAGCGTTTTCCGGAGAGCCATTTTCTTCCCATCGGCATCCAGGGATACGAGGAAGAAGGATCCTTGAATTTTCTGGCCGGCCGTTACTATGTCAAGCTGATGTGCTATGAGGGCGGCGACAAGAACGACGAGTTTTTGAGGCTCTTCGCCGACTCCATCGCGGGGAAGATCAAGGACCGGGGGGATTTCCCGGCGCTCCTTCGCGTTTTTCCCAAGGTGGGGCTCGTTCCCAACAGCGAAAAATTCATCCTCCGCAATTTTTTGGGGTTTAAGTTTCTGAAGAACGGCTTCCTGGCGAACTATAAGACGGACGGCCAGGAATTCGATTGTTTCCTCATCGAAGGCCAATCGGCCGAGGACGCCAAGGCCATGTTTGAGCAGCTTGCCGCCAGCTTCGCCAAGAGCGGGCGATCTCCGGAAAAGAATCCCGCCGGCCTGGGATTCAAAGACGCTTATCTCCAAAACGTCTTCGTGGCGCGGACGGGAAGTACCCTTTGCGGCGTCGCCAAGATCAAGGACGGACAGGAAGCGTTAGGGGTGAAGTTCCTGGAAGCGATGGTCCGCGCGCTGAATCCATAAATCGGCTCAAAGCCAAAAGACATCCGCCGCTTCGATTCGAAAGAGGCGATGGCTCCCCTGATTTTATCGGGCGAAATATTCCTTCAGGCGCGCATATTCCCGTTTGAGCTCGGCCATGGCCGTTTTGGCCGCGGCGATGTCCTTTTCCCGTCCGGCTGTCTCCATTCCGTATGACGCTTCCCGGAGGCCGGGAAGGCTGAGATTCGCCGATGAGCCTTTGAGGCTGTGCCCCAGATTCTCGAGAGAAGCGAAATCCTTTTTCCACAAGGCGCTTTCAAGAGCTTCCGTTTTTGTCGCGAACTCCTCGTCATAGAGAGTTAAAAGCTCCTCGAGAAACGAGGCGTCTCCTCCGATCCTCTCCAGGACTTCCTCTTTTTGAATGGGTACGTCCCTCGCCGTGTTCTTATTTCCCATCCGTTTTCCTCCTGGCCGTTTTTTTCGCCGGTTGAGATAGAACGACGCGATTTCTCCCCGTTTGCTTCGCCTCGTAGAGGGCCCGGTCGCTGACCAGGATCAAGCGATCCGCGGAAGGCCGGGCAAAACTTTCCGAGGATGCGCATCCGATGGAGATTGTAAAGGAGATAGAGCCGCCGTTGACCTTGACTTTTGTTCTATCGCATCGGATGCGGAGACGTTCGGCGATTTTCGCGACCTGGTCGAGATGGCAATTGGGGAGAACGATCAACATCTCATCGCCGCCGTAGCGGCCGACCTTATCGTACGGCCGCATGCATTTTTCCAGATTGAGGGCCAGACGCTTGAGGACCTTGTCTCCCGCGAGATGACCGCCGCCGTCGTTGATCTTCTTGAAGTTATCGACATCCATCATGATGACGCTGACAGGATACCCGTCTCGGGTGCCGTGGTCGATCTCCTCATCGAGGAATGTGAGAATGGTCGCCCTGTTCCAGAGGGCGGTCAAGCTGTCCTTGGTCGCCAGCTCGGTCAGCCGTTCCTGGTTTTCCAGGAGCTTATCCTCGAGCTCGATGATGCGACAGCCCGTCTGCAGCCGGGCGTTCAGCTCCAGGAAATTGACCGGCTTGGTCATGTAATCATCCGCTCCGGCCTGCAAGCCGTCGATGAGATTTTGGGCTTGGTTTTTGCCGGTGAGAAGAATGATATAGGTGTATTTCTCTTTGCTCTTCTCCCGCAGTCTGCGGCAGAGCTCGATGCCTTCGATGCCGGGCATCATCCAGTCCAGGAGAGCCATGCGGATGTCGGGTTTTTGGATCGCTTTCCAGGCCTCATCGCCGTTTTTAGCGAGGACGGTTTCGTAACCCCAACTGATGAGGTTGTTTTCCAGGATGCGGCTCGAAATCGGATCATCATCGGCGATAAGAATGGTCCTGGTGATCTTGTCTTTCATGATTCCGTCTTCTTCAGCAAGGCTGGTCTCCGATCGGCCACCACACGCTCGATCGTTGCCAGCAATTCCTCGGGGCGGAGAGGTTTCGAGAGATAGTCGTCCATTCCCGCGTCCAGGCAACGCTCCCGATCACCTTTCATGGTATGAGCCGTCATGGCCACGATAGGCACATGCGCTTTCGTCTTCTTTTCGGCCTTTCGGATCGCCGTGGTGACTTCAAAGCCGTTCAATTCCGGCATCTGGACGTCCATGAGGATCAGGTCGAAATGCTCTTTTTTCCAAGCGCCCAGCACCTTCTTCCCGTCGTCTGCGGCCGTGATCTTATGACCGTTTTTTTCGAGAAGGCGGACGGCGACTTTCTGGTTGATAAGATTGTCTTCGGCCAGGAGGATCCGGAGATGGCGACGGTTTTCCCGGAGATATTGCCCTGTGACCAGGGGCCGCTCTTCCTTGTTCAAAGACGCGGAGCCGAGACCCATCATGATGGCGTCGAAAAGGGCGGAGGGCTTGATGGGTTTGGTCAGATAGGCCGCGATTCCCAGGTCTTTGGATTTCTTCAGATCGCCGAGCCGCTCGGCGGACGTCAGCATCAGGATGGTGGAGCCGGAAAAGGCCGGATCGTTCTTGATTCGATCGATCAGAGAGAATCCATCCATGCCCGGCATATTGGAATCGACAAGGGCCAGCTTGATGGGATTGCGGTTCCGCTCGCGGATCTTCAAGAGCGATAGCGCGGACAATCCGCTGTCCGCGACGACCGGTTTCATCGACCAGCTTTCCAGCATTTCCTTGAGAATTGAGCGATTCGTGGCGTTGTCGTCGACGATCAAAACGGGAAGATCCTGAAGGACTTTGGGTTCCACGGCCGACCGCGGGGGTTCGGCTTGTTTCCGAAGCTCCAGACGCGTCGTGAAATGGAATGTGCTTCCCTTGCCGACCGTGCTGTCCACCCATATCTTACCGCCCATCATCTCCACGAGCTGGGACGAGATCGCCAATCCCAGTCCTGTCCCGCCGTATTTCCGGGTCATGGACCCGTCGGCTTGGACGAAGGCGCGGAAAATGTCGTCCTTCTTGGCGGCGGGAATGCCGATGCCCGTGTCCTTCACCGCGATATGGAGGACGATATCCCTGTCGGTTCGGGATTCGGCCTTGACCTCGACGACGACTTCGCCTTTTTCCGTGAACTTGATGGCGTTGCTGACCATGTTGACGATGATCTGACGCAGGCGGCCCAGATCTCCGACGACCAGGTCCGGGATCGTGGGCGACACGCGACAGGCCAGTTCAAGATTTTTCTTGTGAGCGGCGAGGGCGAGCGTGGCGACGATGTCCGTGATCGAATCGCGGAGGTTGAACGAAATGGACTCGAACTCGATCATCCCCGCTTCGATCTTGGAAAAGTCGAGGATGTCGTTGAGGATCTTCAGCAGCGATTCGGCCGAGGCCCGGGCGGCCTTGAGGAAGTCTTTTTGTTCAGTCGTGAGCGATGTGCCCAGGGCGAGTTCGATCATGCCGATAATCCCGTTCATCGGCGTCCGAATCTCATGACTCATATTGGCCAGAAATTCGCCTTTGGCGCGATTAGCGGACAGCGCTTCTTCCTTGGCCGTTTGGAGCTCGCGCTCGATGTCCTTTTGAGGGGTGATATCGGAAATGGCCGAAAGGACACCCTTGAAGCGGGTCTTATAAAACAGGGATTGAGCGCTGACGAGGACCGGGATGGCCTTTCCGTCCTTGGTCATGAAACGGGATTCATAATGTTCGATCGTCGTCTTCGTCCGGGATCGGGTCTTTTCCTTGATTTTTTTCAATTCAGCGGGATGGACGAGGGCTTTCCAGTGGGAGCCGATGAGATCTCCGGGCGAATACCCCAGGAGCTTTTCAAGGGTAGGATTGGCGAAGGTGATGAAGCCCTTGGCGTTCTCGAGAACGATGCCTTCGGCCAGGCTGGTCACGATGGTCTCGTTGAATTCCTTGAGCGCGCGGATTTCTCTCTCGATGAGGCGCTGCTCCTCTTCTCTCCTTTTCCATTCGGTGATGTCCTTGTAAATGGCCACGCTGCCCAGGAATTTATCGTCCGAGAGGATTGGAGAGGCCGAAATGCTGACCGGGACGGGAGTGCCATCATGACGAAAGCGGACGGTTTCCAAATTCACGATTCTTTGTCTTTTCATCATCACGTTCGCGGTGACGAGGGTCGCTTCCAGGGATTTGGATCCGCCGATCAGACGGTCCAGGTTCTTTCCCAAGACTTCTTGGCGGAGATAACCGAAAATCCGCTCGGCGGCCTGATTCCATTCCGTGATCATGTTCTTCTTGTCCATGGAAACGATGCCGTCGTTAAGGCTGTTCAAGAGAGATTCCAGAAAGAAGGGGTTGCTATGAGACGGTTCTTTCATCGGCGCTTTCCCGATAGGTTCTCCTTGCTCGTACGCTCATGATTTTAATCTATCGGGCGAGGCGGTCAATCGCCGGGGGCGATGAGGCCGGGGGTGATTTTTTTCCCTCCGCGGTCATCCCCAGGGGGGAGGAGACGGCGCATTGGACAATCGAGCCCCAAATTGTTTACAATAGGTCCCGTGGAAAAAAACAAGGTTCTGACGTTCTCGAGCGCGATCGTCGCGATCTTTGTCGTCGGCCTCGTTCTCAGTCTGGCGAAGTCCGTGCTCTTCCCGTTTTTCCTGGCGATCTTTTTTTATTTCGTGCTCTCTCCCATCCTGGATCTTCTGACGAACCGGCTGAAAATCCCCAAGACGCTGGCCGTTGTGGTCATCCTTTTCTTCACGTTTCTGGCTCTCTACCTCATGGGGGTTCTCTTCTATTCGAGCGGAGAGACGTTTGCCTCGGAGTTCCCGAAATACGGGCAGAAATTCAGCGGCATGATCGAGTCCCTCCAGTCGGAATTCAAGCTCCCTAAATCCAAGCTCGACCCGCTGGTGTGGCTGCAAAGCCTGGATATCGACAAAGTCGGTTCGTTCTTCCTGTCGTCGCTCGGCACGGTCGTTTCCTTCCTGTCCAATCTGTTCCTGGTTTTGATCTTCCTCATTTTCATGCTCGCCGGACGCGGCAAACTGAATATCAAGATCATGAATTCCTTCCAGCCACAGAGGGCCTCCCAGCTCAACAAAATCGTCGAGAACATCGACCATCAGGTCCAGAAATACCTGGCGCTCAAGACCGTCATCTGCATCGTCTCCGGACTGATCGCGATGGTGATCATGATGGTTTTCGGCTTGAATTTCGCGGTCCTCTTCGGGTTCCTGACTTTTTTGCTGAACTACATTCCCAATATCGGATCCCTGATTGCCAAAATATTCCCGTTCCTCTTCGCCCTTGTTCAGTTCGACAATTTCTGGTTGGCGTTCTGGATGCTCATCGTCCTTTTCGTCTTCGACGGTATCCTCGGGATGGCGGTTGAACCTCGGCTGATGGGAAAAGGGCTGGGTCTGAGCCCGCTGGGCATCCTGTTCGCGCTGTTCTTTTGGGGTTGGTTATGGGGCATTCCAGGCATGATCCTGGCCGTTCCGATGATGGTCATCCTGAAGATCGTCTGCGCCAATATCCCCGATTTGAAATTCATGAGCGCGCTGCTGAGCAAGTGAAGAGATCAAGGCGGGGCGGCCGAGGTCGGCCGGCGAGAGGTCCTCGCTAGCGCGGGGTGATGACCTTGGACTGGCGAGCCAGGGTCGCGATTTCGGCAAACTGATCTCGAAGATGATCGATGTAGGCGCGGCCCTCGAAATTCTCCCGGCTCCATGATTTTGCGACCCGAATGAGATGTTCCAGGCAGCGGAGTTTTTCATCGCTTGGATAGCCTTCCGCGCCCGAGGCCAAGAGCACACTTCCTTCATATCGGCAGTTCTCCATGCCCAGGAAAACCTTCTCCCCGACCTCATTTCCGGGCTTTCGATCTTGCCCCGGGATCAAGAGGATGTTCCGGTTCCTCGTCAGTTTTTCTTTCGCGTATTCGAGCGCCAGGATGGCGGCGCCGTCCGTGAATGAGGGATTCGATTCTCCGATGCTCTTGATGGGCGCCTCGATATTCATCGCCAGCCAAGCGAGCCGTTCGTCCTTCAAGATGTCATCCTTCCTGTGGACCGGGTCCGGCGGGATGGGCTTGTCTTTCCGGAGGATTCTCTTCTCCTGATAGGGCTTGTGCTCGGTCAGGAAGCGGCACGTGGGCGGACAGGCCACCTCTTTCTCCCGCAGACTGCCGCAGCAGGAAGGGCATAAGTCGCTTCGTAACGCCGGGCAGCGGCGCTTGGCCTTTTTTTGCCGGCAGCGGGAGCACTTGGTCATGACTCGGCGTTTATTTGTTAAAGATGAACGTTTCCTGAGTCAGGGCCTTGATCTTTTTCCCGAAGAAGCTTTTGAGCGCTTTTTCGGCCGCTTTGAGCTCGGCGGCCTTGCGGGACGGTCCGCTCGCTTTGGCCAGGGACGTCTTGTTCACGAAGACTTCGACGACGAATTCCCTCTTGTGATCGGGTCCCGTCGTCCTCAACGTCTTGTAGTGGGGGGCCGGCAAATCTTCTTTTTGCAAGAATTCCTGGAGGGCGGATTTATAATTGTTGATGTCGAGTTGGCCTGCGTCCTTGATCTTCCGGAACGAACCGCGGAGCAGCGACAGATAAAAATCCTGCGCGGCGGCATAGCCGCCGTCAAGGTAGATTGCGGCCATGACGGCTTCGAACGTGCCGGCGAGAATGCTGTCTTTTTTCCGACCGCCGCTTTTTTCCTCTCCGCGGCCGACGCGCATGAATTTGTCGAGTCCGATCTGTCGCGCGAATTCCGCCAGGGCGATCGTGCTCGTCGCGGAGGATTTCAGTTTCGATAAGTCGCCTTCCGTCGCCTCGGAATGGGAGCCGTAAAAGAAATCGGCCGCGATCAGGCCGACGACGGAATCGCCGAGGAACTCCATCCGTTCGTTGTCCTTGGTCTGTTCCGCGTTTTCATAGGCGAACGAACTGTGTGTCAGTGACCTGAGAAGGAGATCTTTATTCCGAAAGGAATATCGGAGCTCCTGCTCGACCTCGGAAACGGCACCCTTTTTTTTCTTTTTTCTCAAAATTATTCCTATCGTGCGGCGAATGGATAAACGATCTTGCCCGCAACGATCGTCATCACGGGCGCGCCTTTGAGTTTCCAGCCGTCAAACGGGCTGTTCTTGCTCCGGGATTGGAACGCGGCGACGTCGACCACAATGGTCTTATGAAGATTGAGGACCGTCAGATCCGCATCGGCCCCGACGGCGATCCTGCCCTTGGTCTTGAGACCGAGGATGCGGGCCGGTTTTGAGGAGATCATTTCGATGAAGCGCGCCAGGGAAATGACGTTCTTGTTGACCATTTTGTCCAGAAGAAGCGAGACGGCGGTCTCCAGCCCGACCATGCCGAACGGCGCTTTTTCGAAGGCGACGTCTTTCTCTTTCGCCGTGTGAGGGGCATGGTCCGTGGCGAATACGTCCACGGTGCCGTCTTTGACGGCGCCGATCAGCGCCCTGACGTCTTCGGGGCTCCGCAAGGGCGGGTTCACCTTGTAATCCGTCCCATGTTTCTCGAGAAGACCGTCGTTCAGGATCAAGTGGTGAGGCGTGGCCTCGGCGGTGATCGGCACGTTCCGTTTTTTCGCCTCCCGGACCAGCTGCACCGCGCCCTTCGTGCTGAGATGGGCGATATGGACGTGCGCTCCGAGGCTTTCGGCCAGGATGATGTCCCGGGCGACCATGATGTCTTCGGCCGCCGCCGGTATGCCGGGCAGGCCGAAGCGGCGCGCGGCCGCGCCGTCGTGCATGACTCCGCCTTCCCACAAGGATCGGTCCTCGCAGTGGTCGATGACGAGAGCGTTCAGGGCCTTGGCCCCTTCGAGCGCCCTCCACATGACGCGGCTGTCTTGGACGCAGCGGCCGTCGTCGGAGAAGGCGATGACGCCGGCGGCCATCTGATCGGCCATGTCCGTCGGCTCCGATCCAAGAAGCCCTTTCGTAATGGCGCCGATCGGATAGATATTGACGGAAGCCTTGCGAGCCGCCTGATCGAGGATATATTCGGTCACGTCCCGATTGTCGTTGACCGGCTTGGTGTTGGGCATGGCGCAGATCGACGTGAAGCCCCCTTTTGCCGCCGCCCGAGCTCCGCTTTCGATGGTCTCCTTATGGCTCTGGCCTGGCTCGCGCAGATGAGCGTGCATATCGATGAAACCGGGCGCGACGACAAGCCGCGAAGCGTCGATGAGAGTGGTGTTCTTGACATCGATCCTGGCTTTGATGTTGACGATCTTGCCCGCGTTGATCAGGATGTCGAGAGTTTCGTCCGTTCCGGATTCCGGATCGACGACACGTCCGTTCTTAATCAGAATTTTCAAGGTCCGAACCTCCTTGATGGACTCGCATCGCGGTTATGCGCGGCTCTTCCCCTTTTTTTTAAGCGCGATGGGCTCCGTGATCTGGACCTCATCGCGGTTGTCGATCTCCTTGAGCCGGACTTGGACGATCTCTCGGCGGGAGGTCGGGAGCTGTTTCCCGATATAGTCGGCGCGTATGGGAAGCTCGCGGTGACCGCGGTCAATGAGAACGAGCAACTGGATCGATTTCGGCCGGCCCCTTTCGAAAAGGCCCTCCATGGCGGCTCGAATCGTCCGGCCCGTCATCAGGACATCGTCGACGAGAATGATGTCCCTTTTGGCCATGGAAAATTGGATGTCGATCTTCCTGCTCTTGGGAGGGGCCGCTTGATCGGCGAAGTCGTCGCGGTAACGGGTAATATCCATGACGCCGACGGGAATCTCCACATTCTCCATCTCTTGGATGATCCTGGCGATGCGCTTGCCGATAAAGATGCCGCGCGTGCGAATCCCGACGATTGCCAGATTCTTCAGATTGCGGTTGCGCTCGAGGATCTCGGTGGCCATGCGATAGATGATGCGCCGGATCTTGGTCGCGTCCATGACGCTGGCTTTGATCTTCACGTCCATGTTCGGCCTCCCGATCTATTTTATACCACAAAAACGGAAAATTGGGGACATCTCCTTGACGAACGGCGCGTGTTTTTCCGAGGCGTTTACCCTGACCATCCTGCTTCAGGCGCTTTGTCCCCGTTTTCGGAAATAGCGGCGCGCGTCTTCCAGATCCTTCCTGATCCGAGCCGTAAGCTCTTGGCTGTCGCCAAATGCGTGCTCGTCGCGAATTTTCTTGAGGAAAATGAGCTTTACCGCGCTGTCGTAAAAATTCTTTTGAACGTCGATAACATGCGTCTCGATGGTCATGCTCTTCTTTTGGAAGGTCGGTCGGACCCCGATATTGGTCAGCGAAAGCATCGTTTTGCCTCCGATTTCGAACAGCGTCAGGAAGACTCCCCTGGGGATGATCTCGTTCGGCGTCTCGATGTTCGCCGTGGGAAATCCCAAGCCGCGGCCCCGGGTGTCCCCGCGGACGATGTCGCCTTCGATGGCATACGGACGGCCGAGCATCTGATGGGCCGATCCGACATGGCCGAGCTTGAGAAGTTCGCGAATCAGGCTGGAACTGACGACGAGGGCCTTTTTCCGGACGGGCGGGACGACCCGGATGTCGAATCCGAAACGCCTGCCGAACTTTCTCAGCGCCGGAATATCGCCCCTTCGGCTTTTTCCGAACCTGAAATCCGGCCCGACGATAAGGGTGCGGGTCTGAAGCTTTTTGACCAGGATCTTGCGGACGAACTCCTCCCCGGGGAGTCCGGCGAACTCCTTGGTGAACGGGACGACGAGGGCCATGTCCGCTCCGGATGCGGCGATGCCTTCGAGCCTTTGATCCAGCGTCTGGATCATGCAGACTTTCTCGGGACTGAATATCTTTTCCGGGTGGGGCGAGAACGTGAGGACGGCGGCGAGCAAATCCCTTTCGCGCGCCGTTCTTATGCAAATCTTCAGGATTTTCTGATGTCCGAGATGGAGGCCGTCGAAGTTGCCGATGGTCAAGGCTGTATTTTTAAGGACGGAGGGAATCGCCTCGAGCGAACGATAGATTTTCATGTTCCGATATCGACTATCACCGCCGGCGATAGGCCGTGATGATGCTTCGTTCCCCTTTCATCGCGCGCGAGGCGCGGCAATCACTCCCCGGCTCAGGTCTTAATGATCTTCGCTTTTTGCATATAGTTCATCTTGAGCTGGAGAACGCAGGATTCGAGGAATTTCTCTTCATCCTCCTTGAGGTTACCTTGAGTCCGTTCCTTCAAGAGGTCAAGAAGGTCGATAAGGCGTTTGGCCAGCTCCAGATTCTCCTCGCTCCGTTTTTTCAGGGGATCCTCCAACAGGCCGAGCTTCACCAGCGCCTGCGTATACAATGGAAAAACGATGGAGCTGAAATCCAGCGGAGGAAGAAAATCATCGAATCGGCCGTTCGTTTCCTGCTCGTCGGTCATGGCCGTCACATATTACCTGGAATAGGGGGAAAATTCAAGACGAGGAGAGCAGGAATGTTCCATGTCCTTTTAGCCGATGATCTCGAGGTCATTTGTGTTAAGATGAAAATATCCCCTGACCGGGAGAGCCTTCTATGATGAGGTTTCCATGAGAAGATCACAAAATGCCGGCGGGAAATTCCAGGAATTGGTCGAAATCCTGGCCGCTCTGCGCGGGCCGGACGGCTGCCCTTGGGACAAGGAACAGGATGAACGCTCGATCGCCGATTATTTTTTGGAGGAAGTCTACGAGGCGATCGACGCCCTTGTCCGGAACGATTCCGCGGCTTTGGCCGAGGAACTGGGCGATGTGCTCATGGAGGTGATTTTCCTTTCGCGGATTTATGAGGAAAAGGGCGAATTCTCCGTGGCCGACGCGCTCGACGGGATCAATAAGAAAATGATCCGGCGGCATCCGCACGTCTTCGGCGGAAAGAAGATCGAATCGGCCGAGCGCGTACTGGATGCCTGGATCGAACAAAAAAAGTCCGAAAAGAAGCGGGCCAGCCATTTTGAAGGCATATCCCGCCAGGCCCCTTCGCTTCTGGCCGCTTTCCAAATCGGCCGGCGCGTCTCTCATTTCGGATTCGACTGGCCTTCCCCGGCCGCGGCCCTCGAAAAAGTCAGAGAGGAGATCGGCGAGCTCGAAGAGGCCATGGCTTCCGGGACGCGCAGGCGCGTCGAGGAAGAAATCGGCGATTGTTTCTTCGCTCTGGCCAACGTGGCTCGAAAGTTGCGCCTGAACCCCGAAACCGCCCTACGCCAGGCCAACGATAAATTCATCGGGAGATTTACAAAGCTGGAAAAGAAACTCCACGAGGAGGGGAAGTCCCTGGGCGCGGCGACGTTCGAGGAAATGGACGCCGCCTGGGAAGAGACGAAGAGGAAGCGGAGTCGCGGAAAATCGTAGGCGTTGGAAAAAAGCCGCTTCCACCGGGGATCTTCCCCGGCCGAGACAGGGAGTCTCCGGCCATGGATCGTCAGCCTTCGGCGGGCTTGGATTTCCGCAATTTCAGGCTGGCTTTGATGAATTCATCCAGGTCTCCGTCGAGGATCTTGTCCGTATCTCCGGTTTCGACGCGCGTCCGGAGGTCCTTGATCATCTTGTATGGATGGAGGACGTAGGAGCGGATCTGGTTCCCCCAGGCGATCTCGGTCTTCGTGTCCTCGAGTAGCTCGACCTTGGCCAGCTTCTTTTTGCGCTCGAGCTCGTAGAGCCGGGCTTTGAGGACCTTCATGGCCGCGGCCTTGTTCTTGTGCTGTGAGCGCTCATTTTGGCACTGGACGACGATACCCGTCGGAACGTGCGTGATGCGGACGGCCGAATCCGTCGTGTTGACGTGCTGGCCGCCTTTGCCGCCGGCGCGGTAGGTGTCGATCCGCAGCTCGTCGGGGTTGACCGCGATCTCGATGTCCTCGTCCACTTCAGGATAAACGAAGACGGCCACGAACGACGTGTGCCGCCGCTTATTGGCATCGAAAGGAGAGATCCGGACCAGCCTGTGGACACCGGTCTCCTGGCTGAGGTTGCCGAAGACGTAATCGCCTTCGATCCGGATGGTCGCGCTCTTGAGGCCGGCTTCTTCCCCCGGCTGCATATCGAGAATTTCGGTCTTGAACCCTTTTCTCTCGGCGTAGCGGAGATACATTCTCATCAACATCGAAGCCCAATCCTGCGATTCGGTTCCGCCGGCGCCGGGGTGGATCGTCAGGATCGCGTTGCGCGCGTCGTCCGTCTCATAGTACAGAGTCTGAAGTTCCGCTTCGTCCAGGGTTTTGCCGAACGCGGCCAGACCAAGTTCGAATTCCTTGTCGACGTTTTCTCCTTCCTTGGCCAGCTCGAGCAGGACGTCGAGATCTTCCTTTTTCTGATAGAGGCCCGCCAGGAATTGAACTTCGCGATCCAGACGCTTTTTGCTCTGCTGCAGGGATTGGGATTTCTTCTGGTCCTGCCAAACTTCGGGAGTGCCGAGTTCTCGGCCTAGGGCTTCGATCTGGACCCTTTTTCGGTCATAGTCAAAGAAAACCTCGCAGTTCTTCGAACTTGGCGAAGGCCGTTCGGGCTTGGGCTTCGAGGTCGTTATAATGTTCAAGGGCCGCCGGATTGTTTGGATTCATGGTTTTCTCTTAAAAATGGCCAGAATAAAGAAGACCAGGCTCGCCGTCAAGCAGAGGAGGGAGAAGGCGTCTCCGAAACGGGCATAAAAGGTCATGGCCTTCGACGGCGTGATCGTGCCCGTCAGATATGTTTTCGTCCCGATTTCTGACTGGACGACTATCCGGCCGTATGGATCGATGATGCCGCTGATGCCCGTCGTCGCCGCGCGGAGGAGGAATCGCCTGTTCTCGACGGCCCGCAAGACGGCATTGGCGAAATGCTGATAAGGGGCCGCGCTCGCCCCATACCAGCCGTCGTTGGTGATGGTCACGAGAAAGTCCGCGCCCTTTTTCGAGAAGCGGCGGACGAGATCGGGGAAGATGATCTCGTAGCAGATCGGCGAGCCGAATTTCAGATTGTTGAACGAATGGAGGACGGGCTCGGTTCCGGGGGTCACTTCTCCGATGGCGTGCGTCATTTTTTCGATGAAGCCGAAGATCTTTTTATACGGCGTATATTCGCCGAATGGAACGAGGTGCATTTTGGCGTATTTCGTGATTCGGAGGTCCGGCCCCAGGCACAGGGCCGTGTTGAAGTATTTCTCTTTGCCGGGAGGTCCGGTCGTCTCGTTCGTGCCCAGGAGAAGCGTGTTTTGGGTGTCCTGGACGAACTGGGAAAGGATGCGCCGGAAGCTCTGATAGATCGGATCCTCGCACGAAAAGCAGAGGGGGACCGTGAATTCCGGCCAGATGATGAGCCGGGCGCCTTTTTCGGAGGCCTGCCGCGTGAGTTCGACATGATTTTCGAAGAGGGTCAGGACTTCGCTGGCCGCGATTTGGTTCCAATAGATGTCCGAGGAGACATTTCCTTGGATGACCGCGGCGGGGAAGGAGTCCGGCGTCTCCGGGACTTTATGAAGGCTCAAGAATCCGCCGAGGTGAACGAGGACAAGGAGGATGATCCCCGCGGCGAACGGACCTCTTTTCGAGGATAGGATGGAAAAGACGAAAAAGCCCTGGAAGAGAACCAGGACGAAGGAGACGCCATAAACCCCGGTGACGGCCGCGATTTGGATGAAAGACAGGTTTTTGAACTGGCTGAGCCCCAGAAGGCCCCATGGGAATCCCGTGAGAACGTGCGTCAGGATGTATTCCATGGTCACCCAGAGAAACGGCGCCGCGATGAAGGCGGCCGCGGGGCGGCTCCGATGCAGAAAAGAAAAAAGATATCCGAAGAGGGCCCAGGTCAGGGCTAGAACGAGGATGAAGACGAAATAGATCAGGAGGCTGACGATGCGGGACATGTTGCCGTAATGCGCGGGGACGGCGGGGATCCAATAGAGCAGCATCCCGTAGAAAACCGTTCCGGCGATCCAACCCGCCAGGAACGAAGATCCCGGCCTCAGGCGGGCCAGAAGGAAGAAGAGCGGGATCAACGAGATCCAAACGAAGAAGGGCAGACCGATTTTCGGAAACGCCAGGGCCGTGAGAAATCCGCTGAAGGCGGCAAAGATGAGATCCGAGAATTTGAGCTTCATGATCGCGGCGCGCTCAGCCCTTGACGACGAAGAAGTCGGTCTTCTTTTTCTTCAAGGCGGCCGCGATCTTCTCTTGGGCGCCGGAGGCATTCTGCTTCGAGTCGTAGGGACCGATCTGGATGCGGTAGATGGATTTCTTGTCCGAGGCTGAAGGCAATTTGACGATCGACGGGAAGCCCAGCTTTTGGACCTTTTGGGCGAACTCATCGGCGGCTTCCTTGTCCGTCACGGCGCCGATCTGAACATAAAAAATCCCTTCCTGTTTCATCGCCGCGGGTGAGACGGCCTTTTTCGCCGGTTCGGTTTTGCTCTCTTTGATCTCAGCCGGCTTTTTGGTTTCCATCGCCGGTTTCATTTCATCGGATTTTTCCTTGATCGGGGGCGTTTCCTTTTTATCGTCGGGCTTGTTGCCGGCGGACGTCATCGTTTGATTTTCTTTGGGTTTACTAGCGGATTGGGTTTCCGTCTTTTTTTCTTCGGCCCTCTTCGCCGAGGGAAGCGCGTTCTTGGTTTCCGGTTGGGCCGCCAACGGCTGGGATTGCGACGCGGGCGGAGCTTGCGTCCCCATCGTCTGCGCCGCGGCGCCCTCGGGGATCGCGGGCTTTTGGCCGACCTGTTCGTTTTTGATGTCCGTGGAACTGGAAACCATCGCCGTGAGCTGGGATTGTTTTTTGCCCACGGAGATCCCGAGGAGAAAAATAAAAACGCCGAGCACCAGAATGGCCAGAAAAACGATGATGAGATGGGCGCTTGAAAATTTGAGTTCGCGAAATGGCTTTTCGATGGTCATGGTCCCGCCTTAATCTTCATTTATTCATCGGCAAACGGTTTCCAAGGATGGCCCTATTATATCACGATTCCGTGAGCGATCGATCGGTCAGGCGCGGTTCCGGTGCTTTTAAGGCTCCGGTTTATGGCCGCGAAAACCGCGGTTTCCGACATCCAGGCCCCGGGAAAATCCTCAAAAAACGGCCCAGATGAGAACGTCAAAATGATTTTCTTCACGTTGATTTCATTATAGAAAGGAGCCCTCGTCAAGTCAATAAATTGTCTTGACAAACGGCTATCAATAAATTAATTATTATTAACACGAAGGAGTTCCTCATGATTAAGAATGATATCGCCCTGATGATCGAAAAGAAGTCCGAATTCAACGGGGCGAAGTCATTGTTGATCGTTGAAACGATCCTGGAAGCTCTGAAAGAAGCCCTCGCCAAGAAACAAAAAGTCGAGATTCGCGGATTCGGGAGCTTCAAGGTCGTGGCCAAAAAAACGGGATACGGCCGGGACATACGCCGCAAAAAACAGATTCATATCACGGAGGGCAAACGGATCAAGTTCCGCTGCGGCCAAGAACTCAAAAACATCACCGTCAAGCCATAGACGTGATCCCGTCTACGCTCGGTTTTCCAGACACGTTCGCTAAAGGGAGTAAGACGTGGCCTATAAAGAGAAACCGCTGTCGTCCAAAGGGCTGAAAACCACCTCGTTGCACTCGCGATTGAGCCATGTCTACGTCGCGGATTTCGCCAAAGTGACGCGGCGGGACGATCGTTTTTCGCGCTTCATCAAGAATCTCCCGGATTTTCTGGCGGCCAAGGATTTCAGGGAACTGACGGCCCGCATGAAGACGGCCAAAGAAAAGAAAAAAGCCCTGATCTGGGCGATGGGCGCTCACGTGATCAAGGTCGGTTTGAACCCGGTGCTCCTCGACCTGATGACAGGCGGCTGGATCTCAGCCCTGGCCTTCAATGGAGCAGGGATCATCCACGATTTCGAGCTGGCCTACGGCGGCGCGACCTCCGAAAATGTCGCGGCCGGGATCAAGGCGGGAACGTTCGGCATGGCCAGGGAAACGGGAGATCTCTTGAATGAAACGATCCGCCGGGGAGCAGAGGAAGGCTTGGGCCTGGGCGAAGCCGTCGGGCGGATGATCGCGAGGTCGAATTTCCCATACAAAAAAATGAGCCTGCTCGGCGCCGCGTATCGCCTGAATATCCCCGCGACGGTGCACGTCGCCCTCGGAACGGACATCATCCACATGCATCCGCGCGCGAGCGGCGAGGCGTTGGGCAAGACATCGCTCCAGGATTTCTTTCTGTTCAGCGCGCTGGTCCAAAAATTGGAAGGCGGGGGGGTTTTTCTCAATATCGGATCGGCCGTTCTCCTTCCCGAGGTTTTTCTCAAAGCCGTCGCGCTTGTCCGTAACAAGGGCCGGCGGTTGGATGATTATACGACCGCCGTCTTCGATTTTATCCGCCATTATCGGCCCGCGGAGAACGTCGCCCGCCGGCCGTTGGGAAAGAAGGGGAGAGGATATTATTTCATCGGGCACCACGAGATCATGATCCCGCTGCTCGCCGCGGCCCTAAAGGCGCTTTGAGCGGTCAACCCGGGGTATCGGCGGCTCCATATTTGATCCGGAAATCCAGCAAGAGCTCTTCGTAGAGCTCTTCCGCTTGAGCGATCGTATCCTCCACGGCGCTCCCTGTGTCGATGATGTAATCAGCGTAGGCCAATTTCTGTTCGGACGGTATCTGCGCCCCGATCTTGAGTTGCGCGGCCTCGCGCGAGATCCGGTCTCTCGCCGTCAATCTCCGGAGCTGTTCCTCCTCCGGGCAATACGTGACGACGATTTTATCGAAAAATTCCGCATATCCGGCTTCGATCGTGAGGGCGGCCTCGGAGACGTAGATTTTCGTTCGGGCGTCCTTCTTAAGCCGGGCGATTTCGGATCTTACCATGGCCATGACAAGGGGATGGACGATGCCGTCGACGAACTTTCGCGCTCCGGCGTCTCGAAAGATGATGTCGCCCAACTTGGCGCGATTGATCGTTTTGTCCGGGTTCAGGATATCCGCTCCGAAACGGGCGAGGATGCGTTTCCAGGCCAGTTTCTCCGGCTCCATGACGGCATGGGCGGCGGCATCGGCCGCGGCGACATGGCAGCCTCGCCTGCGGAGGACGTCCGCCACGATGGTCTTCCCGGTCGCGATTCCCCCTGTCAGGGCGACGGTGAGCATGCGGGAGATTCCCCGGTTATTTTTTACGGCTCGGGACGAATTGGAAATCTCTGCTGAAACGGACGGCCACGCCCTGCTTTCTGGTCTTTTGGTTGGGCTTTTCCAAACGGATGGTCATGCCGCCGATCTTGAGCTTGATCTTTTTCCCTTCGGTGATCTCTTTGGGGAGGTCGATGATGAGATTGAGCTTGGATCCGACCACGACGCCGGAGTCCAGACAGAAGTAGGCGCCGCTCGAGCTGATATTCTCGAGTTTCGCGGATTCATGGAATTTCTTGCCTTGGGGGAGATGGCCTTCGACATAGGCGATCAGCGGAAGGTCGAAACGCCATTCGCGGCGCCGGTTGATGTCGACCGGCGCGACGGCCTTTTTCGACGTCCTTCTTGCGGAGGCGATTTTTTTTGGGGCGGCTTTCTTCATGACACTCTCAACCTTTTTCCTTTCGATGTTAAAAGAGGGCCGAGTTTATGGCGTAAAGCGCCAGCTGGAGGCGGCTGTGCGTGTCGAGCTTGGCGTAGATGCTCTTGATGTGGGAGCGGACGGTGTTCTTGCTGATGAAAAGGATCTCGGCGATGCCGTCGTTGCTCTTGCCCTGACCGATGAGCTTCAAGACTTGGAACTCCGTCGGCGTGAGTTGATCCAGCGTCTTCTCCTTCATATCGCGGCCGACGACCGAGATGATCCGGTCCATGATGCTGCTCATCTTGTCCCGGGGCAGCCAAATTTCGCCCTTATGGATGACGCGGACGGCCTCCGGGAGCTGGCCGGAGGGATCGTTCAAATCGAAATAGCCGCGGGCCCCGACATTGATGAGGCTCACGATCTCCTCATGAGAGGGGATGTTGCCCAAGAGGAGCATCTGCGACCTGATCTGGTCCTTGGCGATTTCGCGGATAGCTTTGCAGATCTCCCGCATGTTGGGAAGCGTTTCGGTGCTGGCGAAAAGAATGACGTGCGGCTGGAGTTTCCGGATCGAGTTCATGAACGACTCGATCGTATTTTTCTCGATGTTGACGACTTCGATCTCGGCATCGGTCTCGAGGGCCTTGAGGATGCCGGACAGGATCAGGTCCGATGGACAGAAGATCAGGGTCTTGATTTTTGAGGAGTCCGAAATCTGAGGTTTTTTCTTGATCATGCGTTTTTACGTCCCTTTGGCGATATTGCTCCTTGTCGTCCTCTCCGATTGACTTGAATTCTATACAATCAAAAAAGGGTTGTCAAGGAACCGGAGGCGCCGGAAAATGAAGAATATCACCGCGATTTCGACTTTTTTTTTTGGAAGGAAAGAGCTCCGCGCGAAGGAATTATGCTTGGATTTGGAAATTCCGGTCCAATTTCACCGCGATGAGCCGGTGCCTGGTTTTGTCCGGGCCGTCCGATCTCACGATATCCACGGTTCCGGTGAGGCGGACTTCGAGCTTTTTTTTGAGCATGGACGTCTGCGGGACCAGGAGGTTGAGCGCGAGTTTCGTCCCTCTCGTCACCTTGGCCCGGAGCCAGAAAACGGCTTCTTGGGCGCTGAGCGAGGACACGGCCGTTTTTTCCGAGAATTCCCTGTCCGCGGCGTCGAATCCTCGGATCAGGGCGGGAAGAGAAAGTTCGAACGTCCTTTCTTTCTTCTGGGTTCCGGGGAGATCTTGTCCGAAAACCCCGTTGACTTGCATTTCCATGGCGTTATGATGCGTCGGGCCGGATGATATATTTGCTGTCGAACCTGATCGTGACCCTTTGCCCGGCGACCTTTTCGCGGCAGGCTTCGACTTGGGAGACCTTGCCTTTAATGACAAGCTTCAGAGTTTTTTCCTCGGAAAGCTTCTCCGGCAAATCGACGATCAATTTCAATCGCATGTCGATATTGACGGGATTTTTGAGGAGAAACGAGGAGCCCTGGTGGCTGATGTACGAAAGGACGGTTTCTTCCGTGAATTCCTTGCCCCGAGCGTTTAGGCCTTCCACCAGGGTCGGCAGGGGGAAGGTGAACCCTTGATCTTTGGCGCCGAGGACATCGACGTCTTCGGCCAGCGGCTGTTTTATCATTCTCACTTCCTTTTCCTTTTTTTCTTTTCCTTAGCCTCGCGGATATGTTAAATCGGCCGTTTCATTGGGTCAATCACCCCTTTGGATGAAAAAAGGGGTGATATTCGCTTTTTAATTCCTCACCTCCTGACCGCGCCGTTTTTTCGGCCGGCGGCGCCCCGGGATTTTTCCTCCCTCGATCCCTCTCGCCCCGTGGCATTGTTGACAAGGCAGGGGGGTGAACGATAGAATGACCCCGGATTTTAACTGCGGAGAACATGGTGAGCAAAGACGAGCGATTCGTGAAACAGATTACGCCGAAAACGGAGGATTTTTCTCGCTGGTACGTCGAGATCATCCAAAAAACGGAGCTGGCCGACTACGCTCCGATGAAGGGCATGATGGTCATCCGTCCCTACGGGTATGCCCTTTGGGAAAACATTCAGCGGCTATTGGACCAGAGAATCAAGGCTACGGGCCATGTCAATGCCTATTTTCCTCTTTTCATTCCGGAGAGTTTTTTACAAAAGGAGGCGGAGCACGTCAAAGGATTTTCTCCCGAAGTGGCCTGGGTCACGGCGGGGGGGAAAGAAAATCTCGATGAACGGCTGGCCGTCCGTCCTACGTCGGAGGCCATCATCGGCCATATGTATTCCAAATGGATCAAGTCATGGCGGGACCTGCCCGTATTGATCAATCAATGGGCCAATATCGTCCGCTGGGAGAAAGTCACGCGTCCCTTCTTGAGGACGACGGAATTTTTATGGCAGGAAGGCCACACCTGTCATGAAACGGCCGAGGAAGCACAGAACGAAACGCTCCTGATCCTGGGAATGTATAAGGAATTCGTGGAGACCGAGCTCGCCATTCCCGTCCTCGCCGGGCGGAAAACGTGGCGCGAGAAGTTCGCCGGAGCGGAGGAGACCTATGCCATCGAAGCCCTGATGTCGGACGGCAAGGCGCTCCAGATGGGGACGTCGCACAATCTGGGCCAACATTTTTCCAAGGCCTTCAATATCCGATTCGAGGATCGGAACCAGAACCTTCAATACGTGTGGCAGACATCCTGGGGCATGACGACCCGGCTCATCGGCGCCGTTGTCATGAGCCATGGCGATGATTCCGGGCTGAAGATGCCCCCGCGAGTGGCGCCGATTCAGGCCGTTATCGTCCCGATCGCCATGGGCAACTGGAAGGAAACCATCCTGCCCGCGGCCCGAACCGCCGAGGAAAATCTGAAAAAAGCGGGTGTGCGGGTCCATTTGGATATCCGCGAGGAGTTTACGCCCGGCTGGAAATTCGCGGAATACGAGATGAGGGGGGTGCCCGTGCGGATCGAAATCGGCCCACGGGACGTCAAGTCCGGTCAAGCCGTTCTCGTCCGTCGGGACAAAAAGACGAAGGAAACCGCGCCGCTTGAGTCGTTGGCCGCCAGAGTGTCCGTTCTGCTCGAGGACATCCAGGCTTCGCTTTTTGAGGACGCGAAGAAATATCTCTCCGAAAACATTCGCGAGGCTCGAACGTATGACGAGTTCAAGGACAATCTCGAAAACAAGCGGGGATTCGTGAAAAGCCTCTGGTGCGGGAGCGAAAGCTGCGAAGACAGGATCAAAAACGAGACCATGGCCACGATCCGCGTCATTCCTCTCGAGACCGAAGATCGGCTTGTTGAGGGCGTCTGCGTCAGCTGCGGAAAGGACGCCAGGGCTCTGGCGTGTTTCGCGCGGGCGTATTGATCAAAGATGCGCGACGATTTTTCTTCCCTAAGGGAGAGGATGGTGGAGACTCAAATCGCCGCGCGCGGCATTCGAGACGCTAGAGTCCTCTCGGCCATGCGGAAAATCCCGCGCGATGCTTTCGTGCCGGAAGGCATGAAGGAACTTTCCTACGCGGATGAGCCGCTTCCCATTGGTGAAAGCCAGACCATATCCCAGCCTTATATCGTCGCTTATATGACCGAGATCCTGGCCCTTGGAGGAGGAGAACGGGTTTTGGAAATCGGGACCGGATCCGGCTATCAGACCGCCGTGCTCGCCGAAATCGCGGGGGAGGTCTGCACGATCGAGCGGATCGCTTCGCTGTCCCGCCGGGCGCAGGAGAATTTAGGGAAGGCGGGGTATGCCAATATCCGGTTCAAGATCGGCGACGGAGCGGAGGGATGGAAGGATTTCGCCCCCTTTCTGGCCATTATGGTGACGGCGGCTTCGGTCTCGGTGCCTCCGGCTTTGCAAGAACAGCTCATGGTCGGCGGACGGATGATCATTCCCGTCGGCGTGGATTATCAGGAGCTCGTTCTCATCCGGCGGGAGGAGACGACGTTCAAGGAGACGCGGCTGCTGCCCGTCCGTTTCGTCCCGCTCGTCGCGGCCCATTAATCCGACAGAAATTATGGATAAGGAATTCGCCATGAACAAACGTCTTCAGAGCCAATTTTTGCTATTTCTCATGGCTTGCGGCTTGGTCTTTTGCCAGGCGGCACCCAAGGACAAATTCATCAAGATTTACCTTCCCGACGGCAAATCCATCACGGCCGAGCTCGCGGTCAACGACGAGGAGCGGCAGCGGGGTCTAATGTTCCGGGAAAAGCTCCAGCCCGACCAGGGAATGCTCTTTGTCTTCGAGGAGGAAAGCCGCCATTCCTTCTGGATGAAGAACACGTTGATCTATCTGGACATGCTCTGGATCGATAAGGACCGGAAGATCGTCCATATCGCCCGGAACGTGCCTCCCTGCAAAGAGGACCCCTGTCCCTCGTATGGGCCGGACCGCCCGGGACTTTACGTTCTCGAGCTGGCCGGCGGAGCCGCTGACCGTCTCGGCCTCAAGCTTTTCGATCGGCTGGAGTTCGTCCTGCCGAAAAGCAAAGAATGAGGAACCCGCCGCTTTTTTGACGAGCGGTTGATAAGTCCTATGGCTCGCCATAGGGAACCGCTCGTAGAGGGATCCAAGGGGGAGCCGCCCCCTTGGTCGCAGTCCTATGCGGAGCATAGGGCGAGAAAGGGAGGCAGGGCGACGCCGTTTTGTACCCTAGAGTACAAAACGGTGTGCCCGTTGGAA
>Ga0187886_1000082_pt1 | contig 140214 bp, 126 predicted proteins | sample June2016WEW_20_1_FD_133001 | JGI IMG/M metagenome (GOLD analysis project Ga0187886, IMG submission 133001) | Peatland microbial communities from SPRUCE experiment site at the Marcell Experimental Forest, Minnesota, USA - June2016WEW_20_150 | ecosystem: Environmental > Terrestrial > Soil >...
AGAATCGTAAGCAAGCCAATCCTCGGTGGTCTGCATCACGTTTACAGCAGAGTTGCTTAAACGGAAATTAAGCTCTGATCTCCAAGTAACACGGAGAATGTCCATCCTAACTGTAAAAATTGGCTAAAAATCATATTCCAACCAAGAGAAATCTTCTGTAAATTGGTCCATATAAACTCGTGAATGCGCAAATGTTCCTTACAAAGTTTCAAAAACAACCAAATTTCTCTGCCAGATGAATTTTTGCATAGGACACTATGTCTTCACTTATTCCTGCTTACTTCTTTATTTTCACCTTTATTTGCGCAAATGAATGTGGCGGGAAAGAGTAGATTATCTTTTTACCTTCAACCGATAATTCTTTTGTTATTGGAATGTATTCTTCCTTTTTATCAAAAGTAAAATCTTCATAAATATCTTGCCTGTTCACTATACTCGCCACAGCTTTACCGGAAAATGCTGCTGAAGTGCTGAGAATTTCAGTCTCGATTGATTCATCTTTATGTCTATTTACGACATTAATGAATAACGTATCGGTTTCTTTATCAAAAACTGCTGTTGCATCGAGGTAGGGAATGTTTGGACATTCATTTGTATCATATTTATTGCAGTCAACGAAAACATCAACTGAATTACCAAGACAGTTGTTTGAAAATAACTTGAATGTGTAGAATAACGGAGTTTTAAACAATCCTTTATCTTTGTCAAAACTCAATAATGAGGTAAAAAGCGTATAGTTTGCCATTTTAACGATTTCGGCATTACGGATGAATGCATTGAAGTATTGCGCAGTTGCAAGTATCGGCAACAAACCTCTTCCGAAAGCGCCATATTCATCTACTGACAAATAAATCGGCTTATTCAGCCTGTAGCGGGTCCTGACGGCTTTGATTTGCGAGGCGGTCAGAGAAATTTTTTCTTCCAGGTCTATTGCACGCTGACCGACATAAACATAATAATCATCGGAACGGTCCCAATAGCGGTGAATGGAAATGTAATCGGCAACGTCCCTTAATTCATTTATGATTTTCCAATTCCAGTCAACCCATTTCCCCGTGTCGTCATAATTGGATGAGCCGCAGGCGACCAGCTTTATACTCTTATCCGTATTTCGCATAACTCTGGCCGCTGTTTTGGCAATTTTGCAATAGTCTTCCGCATTCTTGTAGCCTATAATCCATGGCTCGCCGTCCACCTCATTGCCCAAACACCAGAATTTCACATTGAAGGGTTTTTCATGGCCGTATTTTTTCCTCAGGTCTGCATAGTAAATGCCCGGCTCACAATTGCAATATTCAACCCAGTAGCGGGCATCGTCAATGGTTCCTGTTCCAAGATTGATGCAAACGACATTTTCAGAGCCGATGAATTTGTTCAGCTCAACCCATTCATCGGTTCCCACCTGATTGTTTTCAATGCCGTTCCACGCCAGCTCTTTTCGCACCGGACGGTTTTCTTTGGGGCCAATGCCGTCCTGCCAATTATATCCTGCTGCGTAATTTCCGCCCGGCCAGCGCATATTGGTTACACTGAGTTCCTTCGCCGCTTCGATGTATGTCTTATTAAATCCATTTTCATTAGCCAGGGGCGATTCGGGATTGTATAACGGGCCATAAAGTGTATTGCCGGAAACAGTTCCTTCCTGGCCAGGCAGCGGCCGGGAAAAATGAATTGGTTCCATAAAAACGCCGTAGATTTTGGGGTCAATCTCTCCAATTGTTCTGTCAACATCAATTTTGATTTTTGCTGCCTGAACAAATGAAGAAAAAGGAAAAACAAGCAATAAAATAAAGAATGTAATTTTCATATTTCCTCCGAAAGATATATTTTAACGCCTAGCTACGCAATCAAGCCTTACAAGTACTCTATAATATAAACATCTTCTCTGAAAAACAATAATACAAAGTGTTGTTTGCAATTTTTTTGCCGCTTTTGAGAAAATCCACATCATTGGATAAACCACAGACCGAATCGGCAGGTCAGTGAAACAACTGCTGCACAAAGTAATACAGCGCCTGTTTCCATTCCGGCGCATCATGTCCGTGGCTGGCCACGTGCCATATGTGAGGAATTTTCTTTTCCTTTAGATAGGAATGCACCCCCTGACTGATGGATATCAGGCCGTCCTTGTTGCCGCACGAAAGCCACAGCAGCTTCAATTGTTTTGCCGCATTGGGGTCTGGCAGAAGCTGGTCCGGCGGTTTTGTGTTCGGCGCTGAGGAAAAGCCGCCTACCCACGCAAACTTGTCGAGGTGCGCCAGTCCGAAGTTCAACGATTGCCCGCCGCCCATTGAAAGCCCAGCCAAGGCACGGTTTTCTCGGTTTGTGTAAGTGCTGTAACGTAATTCAATCGTTGGGATGACGTCATCCAGCAGGTCACGCTCGAAATTAGCAAATGCCGGCGCGGAGGCAAAAACGTCACCCTCGGCGCGGTCGTTCTTCTGCGCGCGGCCGTTGGGCATCACAATAATCATCGGCTTGGCTTTGCCTTCGGCGATAAGATTGTCGAGAAGGATGTTCGGCGTCGCAAACCGCTGCCACTCGGTTTCATCACCGCCGATTCCGTGCAATAAATAGAGAACGGGATACTTTTTGTCCTTTGTGTAGCCGGGCGGCGTATAAACCTGCATTCGGCGTTTCGTGCCAACGGTCTTCGAGTCGTATTCTATCATCTCCAAGCGCCCGTGCGGAATATTGTCGCGATTCACATCGAAGCTGGCCGGCGGCTCGCCAAAGGCAGGTTTATCATCATCTTTCAGCACGATTGGTCCTCCGAATCTGGGCGGTTCACCGCGATGATTTTCCGGCCGCACCTGCGGCGCATTGGTGTCTTGAGCCGCGGCGGCCACTACCGCCGCCAGAATCAGGATAAGAGCCAGGGTTTTCATAAATGTTGGCTGCGGGAGCTTCCGTTAATTAAGAGACGGTATTCGCCTCCCGCTGTTGTAATTGTAACGTTATACTTTTTTCTTTCAAGGATTTTTCGGCAGTGGACATGCTAATAAAAACATGCTTGAAAGAGATGAGAGAGCGAATTACAATAAGGTGGTCAAATGTCTATAAAAAATTCTACATACTGGTTCAATACTTTGCTTATAGCATCTGTTTTGCTTGCATCGCCATTAGTATCAAATACACAGGCAAAGCCCGAACAAGACAGAAAAGAACAATCCAATTCCGTTGCTGAATACGGAAATCCGATCATCAAAAACGTCTTTACCGCCGACCCGGCGCCAATGGTTTACAACGACACCGTCTATCTTTACACCGGTCACGATGAAGCGAAGGGCAAAGAGATGTTCACTATGTGGGAATGGCTCTGCTTTTCTTCCAAAGATATGAAGACATGGACGCCTCACGGTCCGATCATGAGGGTGACGGATTTCAAGTGGGCGGTGCGGGACGCTTGGGCGTCTCAAGTCGTCGCAAGGAACGGGAAATTTTATTTCTACGCCGCTGTTCAGCACGACAACACGCATCCGAACAAAGCCATTGGCGTGGCAGTATCGGACAATCCGACGGGGCCTTTTGTAGATGCACGCGGCACCGCTTTGGTTACTGACGAAATGACGCCCAACTCACCAAATGCCTGGGACGACATTGATCCCACTGTTTTCATTGACGACGACGGTACAGCCTGGATGGCGTGGGGCAATGCCAGTTGTTATCTTGCCAGGCTCAAGCCAAACATGATCGAGCTGGACGGCTCGATTCAAAAAATCCACGTGCCCAATTACACGGAAGGCCCGTGGCTCTATAAACGCGGCAATCTGTATTACCTTGTTTATTCGGCATTCGCGCATCAAGGTATGTGGGAGGAAATTTGCTACGCTACGGCCCCGAAGATTACCGGCCCGTGGACTTATCGGGGAATCATAACGGACCAGGCTAAGAACAGCTACACCATTCAAGCGGGAATTATCGAGTTTCATAATCAATGGTATTTCTTCTACCACAATGCCGCTCTCACATTGAATGGCGAAAAAGGCGGGCTTGGCCGGCGCAGCGTCTGTCTGGAATATTTGTATTACAATCCCGACGGAACCATCCAACCTATCAAGCAAACGCTCGAAGGCGTGTCCGTTCCGCCGAAGGCTAACCCCGCACCGGTTGGCAAATCTGCGCCTCAAGATAAGACGAACGTTGCCAATGTCTCTTCTCCTGGTGTCACCGTGACGCAAAATGCCGGTTACGATCCGACGAACTGGCCTAGCACTCCCATCGTCAGCACCACAACAAATCCTTATTATACCGCTACAGAAGATGTCAGTTTCAACCACGGTGCAGGAGCCGTGAATATCAGCCAGACATTCACGGTCGCTGAAGATTCGCAACTCCAGCGCATTGCCCTTTTCGCCGGAGATGGATTCGGCACCACAGCCGGCAATACCGTAACCATTGCTCTTTACGACCTCGGACCCCGGAGTGCATCGGCTCTCAATTCGTATTCGGCCCAAACAAACCTATTCGGCTCCGGTAAAGGTTTGCAGATTGCGTATGAGCCACAAGCACCGGGATTGCTTCTTTTTGATTTTACCGGCTCCAATCAAGTCATTTTGAAGTCGGGGCATCTTTATGCTTTTGAACTTCAAGGCATTCGCAAGTCAGCTCCACTTTTCTGGCGTCGGACCAAAAAGGATACTTATCAGGGAGGCGCGGCCTATTCAGATCGTGCAGCAATTATCGAGAAATCAAGCCAGTGCGATTTTGCGATGGCTGTGTATGGAATTCGCGTGCCGAGCAACGCCGCCCACAACCCAGACAGCTCGATTAGCGGAAAGATTCCAACGCGCTAAGCCTCCTCGAAGAAACTATGAAAGCCAGATACTCGATAAAGCCTGTCTGTTTCTTATAATGACAGGCTAAAATTGAAACCTTCGTTGGTTTCTATATCAAACGGTTAATGAATTTTACAGGAGTATCTGGCTATGGAAAAAATACTATGTTCTATGCAAAAATTCGAACTTGTTAAATTCCAAGGATTTATGTAAATTACTCAACCAGCCTTGGAACGCTTATTTTACACAGAATCTTTAGGAGTAATTATTTTGAAAAATCTTGTTATGCTGCTTTTTGAACTTATTCGGTTATCATTCAAAAATAGACATAATTTAATTCTTGAGAACCTCTTATTAAGGCAGCAAATCATCATTCTAAAAAGGAAAACAAAAAAACCAAAACTAAAAAATATCGACAGAATTATACTCATCTGGATTTCAAAATTATGGAATAACTGGAAATCAGCATTGATTATTGTCAAGCCAGAAACTTTAATCGGCTGGCATAAAAAGGGCTTTAAGTTTTTTTGGCGATGGAAATCCCGAAGAACAGGGAGACCATTAATCGATTGGGAATTGATTAAATTCATTCGTAAGCTTCAAAAAGAAAATATAACTTGGACACATCAGCGCATCCAAGGTGAACTTGCTAAACTTGGTTATAATATTTGTGACAATACTGTAAAAAAATATATGCTCAAAATCAAACCTGACGGTTCAAATAGACAGAGCTGGCTCTCATTTTTAATAAACCATGCAAAGCATATTGCCGGAATCGATCTGTTTGTTGTACGAACAATCTTCTTCAAGGCTATTTATGTATTTGTTGCTATTTCTCATGACAGACGAAAAATAATGCATTTTGCGATTACATCAAATCCTTGTTCTCAATGGGTGATTCAACAACTCAGAGAAGCTTTTGCTTTTGATGAAACTACAAAATATGTTATTAGGGATAATGATAAAATCTTTAGCGAAGATTTTAAGATGCACATAAAGAGATTTGGTTTAGAGGACACGCCCACCACTCCTCATTCACCCTTGCAAAATCCGGTTTGTGAAAGAGCAATCGGCACACTTCGCCGGGAATGTCTGGATCATATGATAATCCTCAATGAGAAACATCTTTACAACATTCTGAATGAATACATCTATGATTATTACAATATCAGTAGAACACATATGTCACTTGATAAAGACTCACCTGAACATAGACCCGTTCAGATAAAAGGTAGAATCGTAAGCAAGCCAATCCTCAGCGGTTTGCATCACGTTTATAGCAGAGTTGCTTGAACGTAAATTAAGCTCTGATGGCCAAACAACACGAAGAATGTCTATCCTGCCTGTAAAAATTGGCTAAAAATCCTATTTCGGCCAAGAAAATCTTCTGTAAATCGGCCAATGCACACTTCTGAATAAGCAAACGTCCCTTGCAAAGTTTAAAAAATAACCGACTTATATGGCTGGATGAATTTTTGCATAGGACAAGCATCAAAGAAGAAGCTTTGGTGCACATTTTGGTGCACATGAGCAGCTCACGCAATCTAAAATTGAGCCGGTTCAGCCCAAAAATCAGGAAGTAAATAGCTTCACAAATACTTCCCAATCTTTCCTTTCTCTTTTTTACGAATGAACGGATTTCCTTTGTGTTTATCCCTATAAAATTCTCCATAACTCTCCACAGTTTTAATAACCACGTCAGGATTATCAAAACAGCCGCCGTTAGAAGCGCTTCAAAAGTCATCCGCCACATCAGGCAGCCCTCCGCCAGTATTTAAGAAGCCCCCCAAGACGCTCATAAAGAACAATCTTGCCATCTTTAGGCTGTGGAAGCGGACTTATCATGTTATTATTGAGGCCCTGATGCGGGCGGGATTCATGGTAATGCAGGCAATATTGTTCGATACAGTATTTCAGATGAGTTTCGCCCAAAATTATCATTCTATTAAGGCATTCTGATTTTATGCTCCTGACAAACCTTTCCGCGAAGGGATTCATATTCGGTGAAGCTGTGATTGTTCTGATACACCTTACACCTACAGCCCTTAACGTCCTTCTGAATTCCTTTGTGAATAAAGGGTCTCTGTCATGGATGAGGTATTTCTTGTCTTTCAGGAATCCGCAAAAGGGATCTGTAAGATTCCTGGCCATCTGTTCCATCCAATCGCCATCAGGCTGTGGAATGATGCCGGCTATTTCGACCTTCCGTGTCTTATAGTCAATGCAGAAAAGCACCATATAGCAAACAAGCCCTTTGATTGTAAAAATCTCAGATGAAAAGAAGTCTATTGCACTAAGCGATTCCCAATGCGCCCTGATGAACTCATTCCACGTTGTTCGTTCCGGACGATTCGGACAAGGCTCAATGCCATGTTCCCGTAAAACCCTGCTTACGGTTGCCGGCGATACCTTAATGCCTAAATATTTAAGATAGCCATAAAGCTTGCGACATCCTAAATGCTGGTGCTCTTTGGCCATATTTATGATAAGCTGCTTGAGATAATCTGAGATTTTTGGCCTGCCATATTTGCTGCGGTTTTTGCTGCCATCATATTTTTGTGCTACAAGCTTGCGATGCCATTTTAAAATCGTATCTGGAGAAAAAGCACAGCAGACCTGATCTAACAGCTTATATCCGAGTCTCTTGCCAAGTATGGCAAGTCTTCTTCTTTGCTGATCGTTTAGAAGAATGCGTTTGTTGCCAAGTTTTTCACGGAGGATTTTGTTTTCTTCTTTGAGATACTCAATCATTTCCTGCTGTTGTCGGTTAATCCAGCCTGCCAGCATCATAAGAAACATCGACATTGGTTTTATTTTCATTTAGACTCCGAATTTAAGATAAATCATGTAAAAAGTTGGAGCATTATAGCTAAAATTAGCTTGAAAATCGACTAATTCTGACAGAATTTATCAACTGTAAGCTTTTATTTTCTAAAATTTTAGGTTGGGATGACTTTTGAAGCCCTACTGGAAAATGCGTGTTTTTAGGGATGAATAGAGTTTTTTTAATCATCGGAACACATCCCTTGACAAAAAACAGCGTGTGAAGGATAATACACTGGATGTTTTTTACAGAAACTATAAGTTATGGAAGGCTTATATGAATATTGCGCCACCGACCCCAGATACGATTCAAAAAGGTTTCCCGACATTTACATCTCCCCTCCTTATTGATAGTGGTGGTTTCAAAGTTGTTTATAAAGTTAAACACGGCAAAGATTACGAAGCTCTCAAATTAATACCTTTGCCAAAAATAACGGACACAGAAGGGAATGAAGCGTTTCAAAAAGAAATAATTGGCCGTGTTAAAAGAGAGTTGGATTCTCTTCAGAAATGCAACATACCGGAACTTGTCCATTTAGGAAGCCTATCCCTTACCGAGATAATCATAAGCGACAAAGTTTTTCTGGCATATAGTGAGGAATTCCTCGACGGTAGCAATCTATGGGATTTGTTAAGAAAGGATCCAAAGAAACCTGATGAAAAAGAATTACGAACTTTGTTCTTGGCATTATTGAAAGCAATTCGCAAACTATGGGATAATGGCTATGTCCATCGTGATATAAAACCCAAGAATATAATCAAGCTAAATGATGCCAGCCGACAGTTTGTGTTGCTTGATCTGGGAATTGCTTATTCAGTCAACGACACATCCCTAACAATCAATCCTCATGACCGTTTGCCACCGGCCACACTGCGATATCTTGCACCAGAAATGATGAATGCCAATTTTAGAGAAAACATAGATTATCGCAGCGATTTATATACGGCAGCAATGAGTGTGTATGAATATGGTGCAAAGGTGCATCCACTTGCAAAGGATCAAGATGATCTAATGCAAACCATTTCTCGCGCATTACATCAAGAACCACGGCCACTTGCTGAGTTGCGCCCTGACCTATCTGAGGAATTCAGGGAGCTAATTGACCAAATGCTTAAAAAGAAACCAGCGCTGCGACCCGCTAATCTTGGTATTTTAATCCACAAGATGGAGGCAATCAAATGAAACTTTACGCACAGCATGGTGCTCAAAATGGCACAAAACTGGACGAGGGGATTCAAGGTAAGTCCATCGATGGGGTCGTATTTAGTCCACGAGACATTTCAGCAGAAAAACTGCAAGAATTATTAACGCAAATAAGAAGTAAAAGCAAAACATTTGACTTGTTCTTTGACCCTCAATTATATGCTTGTTTTCTTGCGAAAATCAGTGAGGCTCGGTTGGGGTACCTTCTTGATGATTACAGTCAATACTTTAGAGATTATCGTCGTAGTCATCTTGAACGTGAAAAAGAAGTTAGTTTAGCAATAAAAGCCGCTGTAGAGTTTGAACAAAACTTGCCGCTCACAGCGATTATTGCACCGAATATTCTTATACCCGCTTCATTCAACTCAATTGAAGCAGTGATTGCCAAAAACTTTATACGCCTTACCGCCTCTGAATATGCTAAACTTAAGGACAAACGACCGATTTATGCAACGCTGGCAGTGTCACGTGAAGCTCTGCTCGATAAACAGGAGTTGATGGAGTTCCTCAATGAAATAACTGCTCTGGATAAAGCTCCCGATGGATTTTATGTTGTTATAGCAGCTCGGAATACTGAAGCACGTTCAGACATTTATCATGCTGATGTTATTGCAGGAATGATGTTAATCAACTATTCCTTGAATGTAAATGGCTTTAAAGTAATCAATGGATATTCTGACATCTTGACGCCATTTCTTGGTGCAGCAGGTGCCGAAGCGGGCTGTACCGGCTGGTGGTCTAATTTACGAACTTTTTCATTGGATCGTTTTGCACCTTCACAAGGCGGTGGAAAATTGCCGATTTATCGTTACCTGAGCATGACATTATTGAACCGTATCACATTTTATGAGTTAGACCAATTACGCAATCTAATTTCTGAAATTGTCAATAATCTATCGAGCGATTCTTTTTATCCTACTGATAGTGGCTCAGAGCCGGAAAACAGAACGACAGAAATGCTTCAATCATGGGATGCGATTAAAGCTTTAAATAATAAGATAGTTTCAAAGACGGTAGCACTATCTTTGAGAAATTGCCTTACAGCAATTAAAATAGCCTCAGAAACATACGACAAAATCACAATACAGTTGGACAGAAAATCCTTATCTGACCATATTGATGCGTTAAGTGAGGGAATTCGTGCGTTTATCGATCGCGCGGAGATAAAATTGCCGAATGAATAAATCAATAGCCTTTTTTTTAGCCGATATATTTTTGGGACCACTTCGCAATGGGCTAAAAGCTTTTATAATGTTTCTGTTCTTTGTATCAAAGAACCACAAGCCGATATTCATTTGTTTAAAGAAGTCTATTTGCGGTAATATAGCGGTCTTGCGATCATTTGGTAAGACAACAATAGCCTTGTCTGCAAAATAAGAATATCTATATGCCTGCTGGATGGCTTTTCTCCAGTCCATTAATTTCATTTCAAATGCTACCATCAATGTTTTCAGTAATTCGCGACGAATGTCATTTTCAGTCAAAGTGTATGGTTTCCTTGTAAGCATTTGAGGAGTTCTGATCCAGACAAAGTCTGCTATGCCATATCCAGTAAGGGCAAAGTGACATGCACCAATCCCCTGAGTCTGAATATCTTCTACATATTTACGCTGAAATGCGTTTGCAAGATTAGACTCTCCTCTTTTGCGCATAAGATGCAAAGGCAAATTTCTGCGAGGATCGCGTATATTAGACTTTAAAATCGCTGATTTTTTAAGATTTATCGTGCTATTCATATTAATTTATACGGATAATTTACATATTTTTCGTTAGATTTTGCAATATTACTAAAAATGTAAATAGTGTCAATCTCTTTTTAGGCCTTTTGTGATAATCCTTTCGCGGATAATAGACTTACGATTATATGAACACTAACTCAAATCTCCGATAAGAACTTGACTTCTTTGCACGACAACTTTTACTTATTGGATTTTCCAACAATCAAATACCCCAAACTGAGGAACAGCGGAAAGGTTATTAACCCCTAATTTATTCGCACCCGATAATACCAAGGTGACAAATAAACCGCGGCTAGAAAAAACGGCCGTGGAGAAAAATATCTATGAAGAAAATTAAGCTTATAAGTAAGCTCCTCTAAATTATCAGCAGGAATGTGTTGATTTTGTCGGCCACGACAGGGTTTTCGTGTTAACCAGCCTAATCCGGGCGGGGCTAATCGGCATGATTTGCAAGCCCCGTCAACACTTCCTAATAAACCCAAAAGAAGTGATTGACGGATGGTACAGCAAAAAGCACCTCAGGCCTTGGAAAAGCAGGTAATCTCTCTCGCCAGGCAGCTTGGTTTGCCCAGCACATTTACAGACCTCAAAATAGAAGGGCTTGATAAAGTTGCAAGTTCGCGCGAACTTTCAGCTAAAAACAAGGAATTGATATTCCGGTTCCTCACCCATATCTCGCCGGAGGTATCGGAAAGACGGCTGACTTTTTATACGCACAAACTTCGCAGGCTGGCAGACTGGCTTAAAAAGGATTTCGATGTCGTTACGGAAGAAGATTTGAGATCCCTCATAACCTTCATTTCCAAAGGAAACCCCCGGCTGAATGGAGGTAAGTTTTCGCAGGGAACCGTGCATGGCTACAAGGTTACCTTAAAGCGGTTCTACCGCTGGCTGGAAGGAAATGATGAAGAATATCCCCGCAAAGTCAGATGGATAAAATCCAACGGGGATGCAACGCGAATCAAAGAGCCTGAACAGCTCCTCACATTTGAGGAAGTGCTGAAAATGATACGGTATGCCCGCAATCCCAGGGATAAAGCCATAGTATCATTTCTCTATGAGTCGGGTGCACGTCTCTCCGAGTTGTTATCTATGAAAATCAAGCACCTTGAGTTCACATCCACTGTGGTCAAGGCAACGCTTCCTGTCAGCAAGACTCAACCCCGAATAATTCCACTGGTATCCTGCAAAAGGCATTTATCCACTTGGCTGAACTACCATCCGTTGAAAGATGATCCTGAGGCTCCGCTCTGGAGCAATATGAAGCGGAGAGGGAATGATTCCCTTATCGGGCAGACGGTTAGCGAAATCCTCAAGGCAATTGCTTCTGATGCAGGCATTAACAAACGGGTGTATCCACATCTGTTTAGAGCATGCTCTATTACTCACAAGCAAGGAGGGGGATGGCCGGAACAGGCCATAAAAATGTTCCATGGATTGTCAAAAGATTCCAAGGTAATGAAACATTACTCCCATCTTTCCTATAACAACCTTGAGCAAATACAGCGGAAAATGAACGGATTGCCCGTGGACAATTCATCTGAACTGAATAATGGCATCAAGTGTCCGGGCTGCGGCAAAGTAAGCCCATTGTTCGCTGATATGTGTGAATGCGGCTTACCAACTGAAGTAAAAATCCTTCCTGCTGGCCAAGGCTCTTTGGAATCTGATATAGAAGCTCGTCTGCAAAAGAAGATGGAAGAGTTTCTTGAGAAAAGACTGGGATATGACCGCTTTATGGAATGGTTTATGAACTCTCTTTTGGAAAAGACAAAAAAGTCACCGGCACTTATGAAGGCCATTAGTGAAATCAAGATGGAACTTCAGAATCAGCATCCCCAGAACCAGAGTCACGGTTCTTGCCAGAACTAACCATAGGCTGCATCGTATTTGCTTGCGGATAGACTTTTGCATTTTTGCCATTTACATGAGTATTTGCCATGTTTAGAAGCTCTTCAAGAATATGGAACCAAGATGGTGGGCTTGTCTGCACTTCATCAGCCTTTTCTTTATTCATGAAAAGCTTTCTTCTGTTCTCTTTTGGGGTTTGTGCATGCTATCTGCAAATCAAGCCGATATTACCGCATATAAGCCAAAATTGATGATCTGACTTCAGTTCATATATCGCATTCAATTAGAGAGTTATCCATGTTTTGTACAATGCAATGTATCGATGAGGCTGAACCATAAGCGTAGCCGAGGCAACAGCATTCAGCCGTGAATGCTGCAGACATCATATAACCCAAGCTATTATATTGAGCCATTTCCTGATTATCTCGGTGACAACTCAGGGTTATTATCACTTCGGTTAATTTCGGTATCCCTAAACTCTGCTGATGAGAGATTGTAGAGGGTCTGGCTCTACATCAAACATATATCTGAATCTCGATGGCTGTGACGGCTTAGAGAAGAGCGAAAAGTACTGCCGTGGAATACTGCTTTTGCACCATCGAATTTGATGTGTATCGTATGCAGCAAACTGCCCCGCGTCAGTTTTTGCTGAAAACCCATTTCCACCCATACATTCTTCAAAAACATATATGTTCTGCCACTGATTAGCGATTTTGATATCCGCCATGAAATCCTTCCAAGGATACTTATCCTCTCGCCGACACTCAACACCCATGTGCTGTATTTTCTTACTCAATTTAAGAAACCTGCAGAAAGACAGCCATCTATCAAAAGAAAAAAATCCATCAGCACCTTCGAAAGCACCAAATTGGCACCGCCGTTCATTCCAAACGTGCATTGTTCCAAGTGCAAGCTGTGTCGCACTGATCCTTCGACAAAAACATCGGCGGGGTGAGGACATAAGCTCTTCTTGCACTCTTTCCAACAAGAATCGAACACGTGACATATTCCATCCGTCTTGACTCCATGCAGCAAGTGCTTGCAGGTAGAGGCTGGTTTCATTTTCAGTATCATAATTTTCAAACATATTCGCCAGAAAAAAAGCCAACAACGCGACTCGCTGGTAACTGTTGCCGGTGACTTTGGGAAGCTGACACTTTAATCGGCGGGTAAGAGCTATAGCCATGAAGGTCAAGTCCCTTTCGATATCTTCACAGAAAGTATCCGCCTCCTGAGCTAAACGCTGTCCTAAATTGTTAAAAAAAACTTGAAGAAGCTGCCGAGTTGGACATTTTACGTTGTCCTTTTGAGTACTGTCATAACATGGCCTTGGGCTTGCCAATGTTTCATGTCGAGTCAAACGGGCTACATCTGCCCTAGTTGACAACTGATTAAATCCATCCTTTATATCCTCGTACCTGTCCTCTGGACTCGCACCCTCCTCAGCATAACAGCGATCCAAAATCTGAATGTATGCGAGCAGCCGTTCCAGTAAATGTTGCTTGATTCGATCATTAGTAGCCTTGCGTCTGTTCCTGACAAAGCTATGGAATCCACTCGGTGATCTTTCACTCGGAGGAGAACCGCTCTGATAAAACTTGTACAGCACACTACCTAATTTGCAAACAACTCGAATTTCCCTGCATACAAAATTAAGAATCCTATCGCTCAAAACAATATCAACGGGTGCCGCAGTAAGTTGTTCCAAACGCCACGCCCGAAAATGGAACCGCTCAATTCTCCTCGGCATAAGCAACAAATACGTAGCAGTTTTATCTAATAAAATCCTTTTTCGAGGCCGTCTGATCATAAGCTTTATTCTTCCCCTTTGAAACCTTTTTGATGCTCTTCAAACCATCTGAATTCTTCTTCTATGGTTTTCATCTGTTCATCATAATTGACTATTCGTCCGAATTCAGGTTGTCGCTCTTGGCTATGCATAGCTTTTTCCATCACTTTCTTCCCTGGGCGACCTTTCACTTGACGCAACCACCGAGAGGCACGTAGCTCCGCGATCGGCGAGTAGTAAGGTGTTGCTAAAGCCGTGACCACGCAATCGTCAAACAAGCGACGCTCAGAATCCGGCAGAGAACCTGGGGTGCCAAATAGGTCGAGAACATAACACACGTTTTTAAGAAGTGGTTGCCACTCTGGAAAAAGCTGACGCTCAGGCTCTTTGGTTATTTTTTCAATTCGACTCTTTGCACGGTTAATCGCATGTCGCCTATAGATTTTCGACAAAGCCCTGTTGTCGGCAGTTCCATATCCCCTCGTCAAATCGGTGGCAAGACTGTACCTTTCAAGGTAGGCACGCGTTCCGGCAGCGGCTACATCGAGTTTTTCGCATAACGGTTCGAGATCACGCTCATGGCGACCAGCTACCGAAAGCAAACCTATATAGTCTCCATTACGAACTCCCGAAGCAAGCCAGTAAAGTGGCAAATGACTTTCACGACTACTGCCTTTATACCACTGACACACAGGTTCGTAACATTTCCGAGAAACTCCACCAAGGATATTCATCAATAGTTTGTCTTCCTTTGACTTAAGGATCCTGCTCTTGCCGAGTTGCATTGAAGCGTCCTTAAATGCTCGAGCCTCCGGCTCGCCATAGCCAGTTGCCACCCCACCCCACAACCGACGTATCATAGGTTGTCGAAAAGAGACATCAAGGTAAGGGTCTACAGAACTGTTACTCGGCTCGACGGATGATGTAGAAAGTACGGGTGCTGCCGAAAAGTAATCCTCAAGACCTGACCTTTCACCCAAAAGCTCCCAAATCTGCTTTACCACTCCATCGCTGGCTGCGCGATCTAACAGACCACCCAGAATTATAGCGTCTTTGCGAAACGTTTCAATATCGAGATCCCCGGACCATGTTTTGGTTCGGCGGTTGTAAAACTCAAGTTTGTCAGCAAAGTCACCACATAAGTAGCTTCTAATTGTGTGTGCTCGCTGTTGGTTCAATACGGGCATACTTAGGTAGTTTTCACTGAGTTCACCATTGATTCTATACTCGTCAGATAGAGAGTCGATATCGGCTAACAATGGAATGCGCGGTCTCAATTGTCCATCAATAAAAACACCAACAACTTTCTTAAGCTCCTTACTCCATAGCGGGATGACTATGTCATAAGCACAGTTGCCACAAGAATACAGTATTGGTCTGCCATTTTCGATTGATAGCACACTTGCGTAATAGTCTGAAAGGACACACGTCTTACGTCCACCCTTACAACCCCGAATCTTTTCACAATATTTCGTGAATTGCGACAGCGAAGTTCGTAGCAAGTTGAAACTTGTTGCGCAAACAAAACCGTTTGGTCTCCCCACATCTTCGGGGTCATGATTATAATATGCATTGATGAGGTCCGCTATAGATTCGTAACTCAACCACTCGTACAGAGGAGTTAACTTTCGGCCCTTGCTGCCGTGAGGCAAAAGCAGCTCTGCCTCAACAGTGAACTTCTTCATCAGTCATTCCTCCTTGCAAAATGAAGAGGACGAATCCCGGCGTTTTCGCTAATCGATCTCGTTTGCTTCTGCGCGCAACTCTTACTCAAGATATTGGCTCCACCAAACATCTCTCCAAAGATTTTCCGCCCACTGCGGATTCTTCCCTCCTACAATTCGCTTACTTATAGCATTTCTAGCTTCTACCAACTTTAATTATTATCAATTATAATAAACGCGTGATTATACCCTCTATGACAGGCAACATCAAGAAAAAATTTATAGATTTTTTGAAAAACCAGCAAAAAATCCACCTTCACAGACAACTGGCTCATAAGTCCTTAAATACAAAAGTAGTTATGACAAAAATACCCCGTGCCTAGTATATGAGCCATTTAAACCGAGTTTATAATTACAGACCGGATTTCTAAGGAAGCTTCAGGATTCACAGCATAAGAGAACTGAACATACCCGCGATTCAAACGGAGTCATAGAGGGAATTCTTACAAGGCCAAACTCTGCAAAAACCCGTTCCATAAGATATGTCATCCGTAAGTTTTCCTGTTACCTGATCATCCCTATGGAACGGTGCGACAGCACACTACTTCGGGCCAAGAACTTCCGAATAACTTTCTACTGCTCAGGGCCCCGCTTTTCTGTCCTACTTTGTTGGCTTCCGCTTTGGCAGAAGGTAATTCTCTAAAGAAATAAAATTTTAAAATTTTTGACGGACAGTGGGATTATTACGCATAACTAAGACACTAATCATACAGAATTAGTAATTATTTTTATTAACTCGTCTTTCTTGTCCTTTGGCATATTTTTCTTTACTTTTAAAATTACCCCTTCAAATACTTGATGCTTATTTTCAAAGTTGCCTTTATATTCATTTGTCAACCCAACTTTTCTTATTCTATCTATATATGCCAAATGTTCCTTAGCTTCCCAATCATAATTACCAGCAATAAACTGATTCAACTTTATAAATTCATCTATATAAATTTTATTAATCTCAATCCTTTTATATGTCATATATTTATGTAGGAAGAATAGGCTAAAAAGGCTTTGCTTCTATTTCTGATTTGCCCTTAATACTAACGAGGTTGCTATCCTAATTACTGATCAAGTAAAACGGGGGCACAAGGTACAGTAAGTCACATGTAGGCCGGTCACAAGCGCTGAACTAACCGCCTCCCCAAATTTTAGCCTAATTTTCGCTTGACTTTGAACGTCTGAACAATGTATAATTTTACTTAAAGGTTCAGAATTGTGCGGATTTCTGAACCTTTTTTTCTGCGCTGAAAGTAATTTTTTGCAGCATTTTATTTTCAAAACCATTGCACACAATTGATGTTACAATCAATCCCATACCTGCGTATTATCTCCAAAAAGTCAAGCGAAAGCCTTTTTAATCCTGCTATCAAAACACATACTATAATCTCCCTAACCGCTTCACACCAAAGCAGTTATGCTAAATCGGCCTTTCCGTAAAGGTTCGCTTTTCCGCACTTTTGCGAACCTTTTTGAAAGGAGCGTTAGTATGTCTAAAAAAGTATGACCGGATTCAACTGGGTCCTGGACCAGAGGAAATTCCTCTGCGAAGAAGAAGTAATCAGACTGCTCAAAACAGCGGAGCAAAGAGCCAAAGAAGCACTCGCCCGAGGTTACAAAGTCGCCATTCGCGATTATTTCATCATTCATCTTGCCCTATCAACCGGCCTTCGCGTTATGGAAATTGCGCAACTAAATTGTGGCGACATTTTTCTTGGAGATGGTATCTCCTCACTTCTGGTCAGGAGAGGCAAAGGAGGCAAGAAAAGGCTGGTATATTTCAACGGTTCATTCAAACATCATTACAACGAATATACCCTCTGGAAGCAAAATATCAGCGAACCTATCGGGCCGGGAGACCCGCTGATTTTATCCAGCAACACCAAAAGTCATATGACAACACGGGCGATAGAGAAAGCTTTCAAGAGAACAGCAACAAGAACGGGTTTGCCTTCCCATTATTCCATCCACTGCCTCAGGCATACGTATGCCTGCCATCTTTACAAGGCAAGCGGCTACAACCTACGGCTGGTTCAGAAGCAATTAGGCCATTCGAGTTCTCAGATTACAGAAGTTTATGCGGATGTGATGAACTCCGATTTGACCAGTTCTTTGGAAAAGCTTTACGTAAATCAAATACATATGGAAGATTTTAAAAATCATCAATTTTGGGAAAGGAAAGAAAATGTATAGGTTGACTTTAATTTTTATGGCAACTCTACCTGTTCTGATGTTTATGGCCGGCTGCGGCGGACCGAATACCAATACTACATATAATGATATTTCTGACGATTCTAGCGGGAATGGCGGCTACCAGACTGTCACTGTAATTGACTATGCCGCTATTCAAAAAAACAATTTGGAAGAAATGCGCCGTTCAAAAGAAAGTATGTTTCGCACTATTGACCAACAATTCGGCATTCCACCCAGCAGGCAAGATGGCCATGAGCATCACTAGCGGTAGGGAGTCGGGATTTTCTTGGTAGAGATGGGCAAGGCAAATAGTTGGTTCAGAGAACTGTTCTCATGAGATTTGTCATCTCCCTTCGCTTAGTTCTGTCAATTTAGAGTATAATTCCTGAGGCTTTTTGCAAGGTTACGTGCTCATTTTGAAGAACAATCCTTGATAGGATTGATTTGACTGCATCTGATGTGGCCACAACAATGATTTTGTCAAACGCGGCATTAAGACATTTCTCGATATTAGTTTGAACATCAGAATTCCCCGTCTCAATCTCAAGGGCAATCTGTTTGTCATCACGCTCAGCCACTATGTCAATGGCTTTACCATCGCCAACAGGACACTCAATTTCAATCTTATAGCCACAGGCTTTAAGATGCTCAGCCAAACGATACTGCCAGTACCTGTGCACCAGCCCACCTTCACGGCTTGATTGTGATTTGATTCCGAGGAGACCTCTGCCCTGTTCTGTTAGGCCAAGTATTTTGATAATTTTCCTGCCAATGGAAATGTTAGCAAAGGTAAGAAGATTATTGCTAAGAAGAGCTTGCTGGACTTTATTGCCTTTTCGCGCCGACAGGCCCAGACGCAGATAACGTTCAGTAACAAAGGACGCAGGGTATCGATATACATCCAACAGAAATTTTCGGTCCTGCGTTGTAAGCTTAATTGCGCACCCATTCTCATCTTCTTCTTTATCCTTTTCTGGAATAGTGTTCTTTTGTGTGTCTTGCGCTTCATCCGCAACAAAATCAGCCCTTCCACCCGAAATCGCTTCAGAATCCGTTGGTTGTGTATATTGCTCTGCACGCAGCTGAATTACTCGGTCACTGACGTTTCCCTTATTTACTTCGATTAACGGCAGCTTTATCAGGAAAGGCCAGAACCAGCGTCCCTGAAGCTTCACAACCGCCCAGCCAACCTCAAGCCTGCCAAGATAATCAGTCTGTTCGCTATCCAATAAAAGACAATCCTGCATCATTGCAAGGTCGCCACGGTGCTTTAGGTTAAAGGCAAAGGTGGTATAGGTATTTCCTAATGCAGGTTTGGAGATAAGGCTCGGATGCTGGTCTATGCATATAACTGCCTCGCCAAGCTCACGGATTTCTCTCAGGATTACGTCTGTTACTGTTTCCTCACCTGTCGCTTCCTGTTTCTTACGGAGTAAAATATGATGTGCCTCTTCAATGATAATGGCATGTTTGAAATTCTCGCGGGTTGGCTCACCCATACGATAGTGATGTATCCAGAGTAGCAAAGATTCTATAAGGAATGTTTTATCCGCATTGGTCAAGGCATCAAGTTCAAAAATTACCTGCTTATTTAACAGGTTGGTAATATCTACTGGCTTCTGGCTATTAAGGACGCACCCCATCTCGCCGAAGCAAAGCACCTCCACAGCCCTCATTGCGGATTCCATCCAGCCGGCTTCTCTGCCCTTAGGCTTTCGTTCCAACAGAAAATCTCTTACCTCAGCCATTGTAGGTATTCGCACAGGATTGTCATCGTAAAGACCATATCTTTTATAGAGGCTGTCTATTGCACGCATCAAAAGAACCGTTACTCCCTCACCTAAAAAATATGCATGGCAGATGACCTCAATAAGCTTTTTTAGCCATACGGTTGCCTGAGTGCCGGGTGGTGGAAGCAATGGATTGAACCTGAATGGTGCCACGTTCCTGCCGACAGTTAAGACAATAAGGTCCTTGCATTGAGGTAATGAAAGCAGGTCACGATAATTGCGTTTCCAGTCGAATACCAGGAATGGTTTATCAGCCTTGACGAGGTCAAGAACCATTAGATATACAAGATTGGTCTTGCCGCTACCGGAACGGCCGAAGATACCCACGTGCTGGATAAATTCATCTTCTCTGATGCCAAAAGGATAATATTCCTTCTTGGCATAACAAATCTGTCCTACCGGATAGTCGCCAGCCGCAATTTCAGATGGAGGCAGCTTCAAAAGCACATAACTGCTCTCGAAGGTTTCGTTTAATCTCTGGGCAAGCTCAATACGCAAAATACGTTCAATCTGGCCACGAACCGAAGCATCGGCTATTACATACTCCTGCCAGAGCAGGTCAAGCTTTGGTCCCATCAGAGGCCGCAGCTTGCGGAATACCTCATCTATCTTCATTGCTGCCAAGCCTCCTGCGCATAGCAATCAATGCCTTGTATTCATCAAGGAATTTGCGCCTTTCATTTGCAAGGCTTACCATATCATCCCAGTATTTCAGCTCTTCGCCACGATGGTCTTTTGCCCTGCTGGTAATGCTCTTATGAAGGCTGAGCCGCAGGAATTCCAGTTGCGGATAAAATCCTGCCCGCCAAGGAGGCTGCAACGTCTCTAATTGGCGTACCGCTTCCTGCCTTTCACGCTCTATCTGCTCTAAGAAATGAAAGTTTAAAATCTTCCGCCTGGCCAAGGCAGCATCAATCTCTTCTATTGCATCGCGCAGGTTGCGAATTCGCTCATTGAGTATGCCGCTTATATCAGCGGGCTGGGAATTTGCAGCAGATGGGTCTGTATGTTCTTTAGTGCTGTGGCTAACGTTATTCCTATTGTTATCCCTGTCTCTTTTGTTTCCATTCATAGCCCCTCCTAAAAACTGCTTTCTTTATCTGTCCAGGCAATTCCACCTTTATCAGAGCGCACGAAGCTGGCATTTAAAGCCATTCTTGCCGGCAGCACTATAATCCGTCTTGGTTCTTCCACGAAGCCAACGACAAGGTAAGCGGTTTCTCTTTGTGCTTCTGCCTGCTTGAGATGGTGGCGGATATGCAATTGTTCGGTTTTGGTGAGCGTGCGTTTGGCATCTTCGCCTGTCAGCAGAATCCAGCGGTACCTTTTTCTAAATCCATTGCGGCTCCTTATAATGTCTGGATGATATGAACTGTGGTAAATACGGTGTCCGCGATTTTCAAGTAATTCCTGCCATTTACTCTGAAGGCAACTTAAGTGCTGATTGAAAGACATACCAGCGGTTTTACAAAAGATTTAAAATGATTAGTGTGAGTATTCTGCAGAACGTGCGAATAATAATATATTTTTTATTTACATCGAGCAAATTTCCATTTGATATGTTTCAATGGGCGGCGTAGAATGCTCACTAAAATCCAAAAGCCCTTAAGCTTAGGTAAAAAGGACAAGCTACTTTGACTGATTTATACGAACTGTTTAATCATTGTTAGCTGTCCCAATTCGCAGAACCGAGAAAGGTGAACAGATGGAACTTCTTTCGCTCGACAGGTTGGTAGGCCCCGGCGCCTCTTTTTCTGAGAATTTCGAAATCCTCTGTCTTGAACTCATCAAAGCTGCAGGTGGCGACTACAAGGAATGTTACCGACTCTCACCACCAGATCGAGGCGTCGACATTGTAATCGCAATGGCCAATGGTATTACAATTGCCTACCAGTGTAAGGCATATCCTCGATTCACATCGGGGCTCCTTTCTGAACTTGCGGGTTCCATCGAAAAAGCGATTGCTTCGCAGAGCGAAATCCGTTGGGACGACTATTGGTTGATCATCCCATTCGTACCTACGGCCCAACAACGTCAGAAGCTCATAAAGGTTTTAAAGCAGTATAGAGGACATGTCGGGATTTTAGATGGCGATGAACTTGAGGCCCGCCTTTTCAATTTCCCCGATATTGCTGCGCGCTTTTTTCCGTCGCTCAAAATTGTGTGGCCGCCCCAGAAAAACATACTGGTATTTCAAACCAAACGCTCAACCGAGATCGTTTCTACTTGCTTACGTTCAGTTAGAACCGGCCAACTGATCCCTATAGAGGTTAGTCCAGACATCACCTGTGGAGGTCTTGTGCAATTTTTGAAGTATGCACTGCGTCTACCTGATCACGTTATTACAAAAGACACTGACGATATGGTGTTAAGCAGAGAAGAGATTTGCTGGAAGCTATCACTAATGCGCGGCGGAACTAAACAGGATGTTGCCCCCGAGATCGAGATTGGACAACTTGGAATTCGCGAAGATGATTGCTTCATAATAACTTACAGTCTCGAAATAGAGATTGAATCAGGATTCATGAAGAGTATGGGTGCACGTAAACTTGCACTCTTTTCAAGGCTTTGGGAAGATGAGTCGATGGGCACAGACCTCATCCAAGGTACAGGGACGCAAGAGAGCCTCCTATCATGTTATGTAGACCACCATCTGAAGAGAGTTGCAGAAATGCTACGGTCGTCTGGATAGCGCGTGCTGACCAGCATTCCGTGGCAGTTAATGTTGACACACCCCCATCAAACTAGAACGAGCAATGCCGCACGCAAGGTAAACGGTTACCCTCGTCGGTAATATCGAGGAGACGTTAGGACATTTCCGTCTTGCAGCTGGGTCTAGTCTTATATATAAAATACGCACCGAATTGCGCAAGAATGACTTTAGTTTTGTTATGTTATTTAAGATACAATCTTGAAGAGCCTCACCTTCCCTTTCACTCGTGCTCGTTCCGATATAATAAGGCCGGCCTGAGCAAGGCCATTTACGTAATCGGAGAATGTTCTCGGCGCCAGCGGTTTTCTTTTGACTTTTTCGCAATGCTGAAGATACTCCTGCCAGAGGTCTCCAGAGAGAATCTGGCCTTTCTGTTTGACTATCTGACATAATATCCTGTGGTCTTCGGTAAGGGTTGCCAGCAGATAACCCTGCTTAGCCTCTTTGGCGCTATCCCACTGCTTTTTCAAACTATCCACACAGATTGAATCCAGCTTATCACTCTCAGCCAACTGCGCTGCTGCTTGCAACGTGCGAATTGCCACTCTTGCATCCCCGCAAGACATCCGTGCTATCTGACCTATGGCTACTTCAGAACACAGCTCCTCAGGCAAGAATGGCCGCACTCTATTGGCAACAATCTCAATAATTTCTTCAACGGCATACGCCGGAAAATATACTGAATATGCATTGAGTCTTGAGCGGACGCGGTCCTCAAGCTCAAATTGTGCCTGCCGTGAGTTTGAAATACAGATAAGACCTATGCAGCTAAGCAAATCCAGATTGTACAGTACCGTTGACCTTTCAGAAGCTTTCAGTTGGTCAATTTCATCAAGAACAACGACAAATGACGAACCTGATAAATGCTTTCGCAGTTTTTCAAGCTTTAAGCTGGTTCGGTGCTCCTCAGCCCTTAGAATCCTGAGCTGCAAAATAATATCGTCCAGAATGTCGTAGAAGCTGTTCTTCTCCCAGCAGTTTACCAGAATGCCATTAATGTTCGCTTTTTCCTTCAGTTCCTTAAGGACATAATGGGCAGTGGTAGTTTTGCCAGTTCCCGGCGGGCCGTACAGCCAGAGATTGATGGACTTATGCTTATTCTGCAGGCCGGACAGGCATTTGAGGATTTCCTGAATCTGGCTTTCCCTGCCGAACAGCTTTTCTGGTATGTAGCTATCCCTCAAAAAAGTCTCATCGACAATCATCGAAGTTTGTCTTTGATACATATCCATCTCTCGCTGGGAACGGATTGGGGGGTATGAGGTTAGTGGGATGGTTTAAAAGCTTTTTGTCACGTTTAAGTAGTGATTCTTAAATGAATGTTTTTCAAAGCTTTTTAGCCCCTGCTTTCCAGATGTGAAGCTCCTCCAGCTTTGTCGTTCAAAAAATAGACTATACGCCTGCCTTCCGCGGCCTGCAAAACATGCGGATAATATAAAAATCGTCTCGCTAAGTTGACAAAAACAAAAGGAAGACCAGACGGATAAGGTCTTCCAAAAAGTCAGTTTGCTGTCGAAACGCTCAATTCTGATGCCAGCAGGTTTAGTTGAATATCGTAATCTATCGGCATTCGCCTTAGGTATTTCGTGAATTGGGCAATCATTAGCCCCGCAGCGATATTTGCACAATAAATTGTTGTCTTTGCAGTGCAAGAGCCAGTGTAAGCCTCTTCAGCAGAAAAAAGTGTAGTCGGATAATACTCACGAGACTTGGCATCGCAGGCGGTAAGAACTCTAAGCACCTCAGCAGCCATCCTGCCATCAATGAAACAACTGGCCCTGTTCTTAACCGCTTCCCAGATTAATTGCCTTGTGGCTATGCTGTCCACGCAGCAGAACACAACGTTGCCGGTTTTCATACTCCTGCGAAAACGCTCAGTATGTGGGTCAATTTTAAGGTTGCTGTTTATCTTCCAGCAGAGGTTTGCAGTGGTATCAACTTTGAATTGATTAAGGTCTTCTTCAAAGTAGCCCTGGCTGGCAAGGTTGCTTTCTTCTACCGTATCAAAGTCAATAATCTGCATTTCGGGAATGCCAATGGCGGCAAGCTGCAATGCAATCTGTCTGCCAATAGCTCCAACACCTATAACAGCTGCCCTGCAATTGTTAATCCTTTCTGCCGGCACAATATCCTTTTGCCTGCTGTATCGTTCATCGCCATTCATAAGCATATCACCTCGCTTTCGTCGTTCCACAGCTCAGGTTTTGCTGCGAGCTCATCCAAGATAAATTGTTTCTCTGCAGGTGTCATTCGCGCAAATTCATCCAGCCACTCAGCCGGTAATATTGATTCATCAAAATCACAGATGCCGGGCTGTTTCGCCAGATTTGAAGTGACAAGCATCACCTGATTGATGTTTTCCTTGAACTCGTTGTACCAGCCGGCCAAGTCAATCTGTCTGAATTCTTTTGAAAAATCGACTTTTACCGGCAATAATATCTCGGCCTTCGGCCCTGTATTAAAGCTTAACCTTGCATAAACAGAATCATCCTCAGCCAGAATAAACATTACAGCCCAGTCGCAGTTGCCGAATACCCTTTTAAAGGTCTGTTCATCCGTAAGACTTGGCTCAGACAAATTGCCGGGGTGGGTATGCAGCCAATACCTTGCAAACTGCTCAGGTTTTTTCCCTGAATCAACCTGCTGGTCAAAAAAATCAGCAACTGCATTGTCATCAAAGGACACACTCACGGAAGTTACGTTCTGCTTTACAGTTAAAAAGTCAGTGATTAAAAGCAAATCATCGGTTTCCGTAATTCCAAAACCTCCGATTTCAGTGTCGCCTTTATCCCTGAAATAAAGCAGTTTGGCCCATGCATAAGGTGTAAATCTTAAAGCAGGATTAACCTGCGATTTTGAATTTATTTTCGTTTTCATCTGTATTCTCCGATTCTTCCTGTTGTTCTTTACAGTTTTCACAAACGTCATCTTCCATACATAATTTGCAGAAATTTTCTCCGCATTCAGAGCAGGTTTTAATGCAATTCCTGCAGACAAACTCATCGCAATTTGGGCAATTTCCGCCGCAGCCCATGCAGCAGGTTTCATCACAAGAACGGCAGTAACTAGCGCAATTATCGCAAAAGTCCCTCTCGCAGGAATGACAATAGAAGGTATTCTCACTGTCTATCATGCAGCCGCAGTCATAACAGGCTATGCCCGACCAATCTTCAAGGCTTACATAAGGGCTGTCCGGGCTGTAAGTATTGAGAATGCTTTTCACAATGTTGAAAAAATCACCCAGCCTTGCCTGCTCTAATGCAGACCTTATCGCTGCTGAACCATCACCTTCACAGAGCCTTTCATTGCTTACATGTGGATGAGTAACTTCATCATTTGTCGCCGCGGGATTAGGCTCAAGAGCTATACAGTGATAAGGAGTGTTTTTATACAACTCTGACAGCTTCTTTAGGTCAAGCTGAATCTTAAACGGCCCAAGATCAACATCCTCCAGCGTTATAGGGTCGGTAACAAGTGAAATCGTATTTTCAGCCTTATTAAACTCCATCTGGTCAAACTCTTGCTCTAAATGTTTCAATTCGTCAAAGATAAAGAATAGACTTGGAACCTCGACAGCAGTTTTATCTGTAAGTTGTTTAAGAGTTGTGATGCAATAGGATACATCATCAACTACCCTGATTATGCCACCTGAACAGCTATCTGCCGCCAATAACCAGTTATGAGACAAGGCGATGGATAGCTTTTTTGATTCACTGGCCATATCCTTGAGCAATTCTGCAAGGTTTCCCATCTGGCTTAAAAGTTCCGGATAACGGCTGCTATTCAGTTTAATCAGGGAATCCTGGATCTTGTTGGCAAAATAGGTTAGACTCCTTGTTTCTTTATCCATAGAAAGTCCTTTCAAAAAAATAGGCATCTGCCCATCAGGAAGACAAACAGATGCCCTGGTTCGTAAGCGTGTTTTGGAGCTTAAAATCTCGCTCCCTCGATTTTCTGCGGGGTAATCGTGATTCTGTCGCCTTCCTGGAGCACATAATCTCTCGCTACAGGCTGACGATTGACGCGGATGAGGTAATCTGCTTCCTCCTGGCCCGACATCTTTATCTTGAAGAACTGCTCAACCGTTGTGCCTTCAGCGATGTCCAGATGGTCTGCGAAACCCGCGCCTGAATTGTTAATAAATAAAATTCTCATAACGTTTTCCTTTCAAAATTGTTGTTGTTTTTGCGCAAAAAATTGCCTCCTGAACTTACAAGAGGCTTTACATTTACTTTTATCCCTTTTTCCTTTTTTAATGATTCATAGTAATACCTCCTTTCTAATAATCTTCCGGCAGCAATGCAGTCACATGGCTGATATCATCGATGAACCAGAGTCTTTTGCCATCAATTTCAAAGACTTGCAAATAGTCTAAGCCGTCCTTTTCTTTGACCTTTTTCAGTAAAATAATATGAGCCGCAATAATCACTTCATGGCCAAATTTATCAATGGCGTTTCTTGTTGCTACAAATTTGCCGTTAAATTGATATGAGCCTTCCTGCTCCTGCGGCAGTAATTTGATAACCTTTTTGTTTATAGAATTGTTTAACGGTGCAATCATGATTTGTCCTCCTAAAAAAATAAACTTGGATTTCTCATTTATTCTTGCTAACAGGCTTGAGAATTACGGTGACAATGCAGATGCATCAAAGGTTTGTTTTTTAGAGTTGACAATATGTGGCAGGGGGTTACAATCTTTACGTAAATAGAACTCAGTATTGCGGGAGAATACAATGTTAGGCAGAAGGTTAGCGGATAGCTCGGAGGGTGTGAAGTGAAGCGACATTCGTTCTGTGAGCGGGAAAATTGCTTGTTTTTCCTTCTAACAGTGGTGCTGCTTGTATCCTGCCGGAAGCCCCCAAGTGAGGACAAAGGGCAGCCATCGGCGACTTCTAATGACACTTCTGCACGGTACGGTTATGTCGATGCTGCTGGGAAGATAGCGATTGCGCCACAGTTTGACTATGCGTATTCGTTCTCTGAAGAGCTGGCGGTTGTGGAGATGGGAAAGCAATACTTTTATATCAACAAAGTTGGAAAAGTGATTCTTGGGCCTTTCAAAGATGCGAGCGATTTCTCGCACGGCCTAGCCAGAGTGAAAATCGTTGATAAATACGGATACATCGACAAGACAGGAAAGACCGTTATACAACCACAGTTTGATGATGCGTCCGATTTTAAAGACGGGTTAGCTTGCGTAAAACTGGGAGACAAGAAGGGATACATTGACACCACAGGGGTGTGGGTCATCGAGCACCATTTTGAATGGGCAACGAGCTTTGATGAGGGCTTAGCTGGAATAAGGGCCAATGGCAAATGGGGCTACATAGATAAAAAAGGCGATATTGTCATTGATCCGCAGTTTGATGAGGCAAGGGGATTTTCCGAAGGACTAGCGCATGTACGCAACAGAGAGGGTTTGGTATACATCGATAAGTCAGGCAGGACTGCTGTGAAATCAGAACTGGACGATATTGTTTCCCATAAGTTCTCGGAAGGTTTAACAAAGGTCGTTTCTCCAGGGCACGCGCTTCAGACTGTGAAAGACGGTAAGTGGGTTACTGTATCAGCAACTGGTGACAAGTACGGATATATGAACACAAAAGGAGAAGTGGTCATTAGTCCGCAGTTCGAATTCGCGGGTGACTTCTCCGAAGGACTGGCGTGCGTGAAGATCGGTGGCAAATACGGCTTTGTGGACAAAGTCGGGAGTGTAGTAATCGAGGCACAATTCGAAGACGTTTTCGATGGTGAATTCTCGGAGGGAATGGTTGCTGTAAAGCATAGCGGCAAGTGGGGCTTCATAGATAAGGCAGGGAAATTCGTCGTTGAGCCACAGTTCGATTGGGTTGGCAGATTCAGGGAAGGAATGGCAGTAGTTAAGAAATGAGTTGGTTGCACGGAGAATTTGACATGGACAAGGCAAGCATAGGGGACAGACTTCGGAACAAGGTGGGGCTTGTTGATGTGATATTGACCGGCTTGTTGAGCATATCTCTTCTGACCATCTCCTGGTTGTTGGACATCTGGTTTACCCACACAATGGCGGACGAGTCTGTGGTATTTGGGTCTCTCGGTTTTCTTCTTGTTCTATCAGTCACCCCTTTTGTGGTCTTTGAATGGTGGCGTCACGATTCAATATGGATTAGCTTAGTTCAGGGCGCTGTCCTTTCCGCGTTCGCAGCACGTCCTATCTTTAGTGGAGAACCTGATATGAAATCGATAATTGGCCCTGCAATCATCTCCGTTTTCGGAGGCCTATACGCAGCCATAGTAACTGGTATCTGCTGGCTGGCCCGATATTCTTTGAGGCCCCGGCGGACCGAGGTCTCCGCGATCAGTTCGATACCAGCACCTAGATCCACCACTGATATACTATTTTCGTTTCGAGGCAGAATCAGCAGAAGCACCTATATCAAGTTTTGGGCTATACTCACAGGTTTTGTCATCTTTCTTGGAGTAGTGCCTGACATTGTCATCAGTGGTGAGCCTGGTGTTTTCTACATTATCACGAGTTTAGCTCTGACCTGGCCGGGTCTGGCCATTTATGCAAAGCGCATTCATGACCGAGACCGCTCCCCTTGGCTGCTGCTCTTGACATTCATCCCATTTCTCGGCATCATTCCGGGGATTTGGATTCTTGTTGAGGTTTTCTTCCTCAAGGGAACGGACGGGGATAATCAGTATGGAGCAGATCCTCTACAATCACAGGCCGTCTAACAATTCGATCACCCACCTCAGACATTGGGCAGAAAAGAAAAAGAAAGCATCCGGACTTATCATAGTTGTCTTTACTGCAATCTGAGCATCATTATGGGTATTCCTACAGCGGCTCTTGGTCAAACCTCCAGATGCGAACCCGCTGGTAATCTTTTGCCTGCTGGCTGATATTATCAATAACCTTGTCTACATCATCCTGCGATAGCAGTTCAAACAATATCCTCAGCTTGCTGTCAATCAGTTTTGCAGACTTGGCCGCAAAGTAGTCAAAATCCTGAAGCTTTTCATCGAATCTGAGCGGAATTTCATCTCTATCAATGGTCGCTATTTCAAGAAATAGATTATGTAGATAAAATTCGGTCTCCTTTTCACCAGCTTTGATGAGGAAGGCCGTGTCCAACCCGCAGCCTTTTTCTTCAACCTCCAGGCCGGCAGTTTGAAGGAATGTTTTCATTGACCGGACAATGACGGGTAATATCGCGGAGAGAAAGTGGTTTATTTTTGCAATTTCTTCTTGGTTTTGCATATTGTTATCTCCTTTTGATTGTTTTGAAAAGAGGTTGGTTTCCAGTCTAAGAAAGTGTATAATCTAAGGAACGAAACGTTTTACGCCTAACTGTAAAATGGACTAGGAACTATTTCTATCAAGTTTAGATGCATCAATTTTGTAAATAATAATTTTATGTAAAAGAATATACTCAGGCTGATGGAAGAACAGTTTTATGTTTGGATTAATGATTGCAGATTTAATAACAAAAGAAAATCAATTTGATATACCTTCTTTGCTGGGTAAATGGGAATTTATCAAGTCTAACAATTATAACCATATGCTCGAGGAGATTGAAAAAGGATGCTGCGCTAACACTTTTTTAGTGTTTCACAACAACGCTCCCTTGTCAATGTCAAACAATAATTTTCATACTCTTTGTGATGAAATTGTTGATATCTGCTTAATACTCTCTTTCATAACAGCTAAATGTGTTACAGTCACGGGTTCGAATCCAAATTCTGATATAGCATTCTTGCAACTCGGTGATCGTTTCTTAAGAAGTAGAGCAATTATCGGCTTCAGGGCTTTGGAAATGATAAAATCCTTTCAAGAATTATTTGCTTCCGGTATTTCTTCGTACCAAATACCCATTAAGGAACGAAGATTAAGGTTATTCTTATCTCACTGGCTCAGTGGTTTAACATGCTTCACTATGGAAGACCTCTTTTTATCAGCCTGCGTAGAGATGGATATAGTCAAACAGTGTGAAATAACAAAATCACGGCAAGATTTGAATTATTTTAAGGGCATGAAAGAGGCGAGCCAACGCTATGGTATACCAGAATTATCAAAAGATTTCAAAAATATGCGTAACGATTTAATCCATTACGGTAGTTTATCGGCAGTGAATTATAAAGCAAAGTCTAAGGTGGAATGCGCAAAAGTGGTCGCAGATACACTTAACTGGATTGACCTTTATATCATCAATGTTCTCAATATGTCCTCCGCTCTATCTGCGGGCAGCAGATGGCTGGCTAAAGAAATAGAAATTTATCTGCCAAGCATTTCAGTTCCTTCCTGATTGAATTGGTTTAATGGTTTGGAAACTACGCAAGACAATTTTTAGACTTGCGTTTCAGGGTGGGAGGCAAAAGACCCCTCAGCGGCCATTCGGCTGACAAAATCGAATCCTGTGCCGCTGCCTTAGCAACAATAATCAAGCCTGATTTAATTCATCAGACTTAAAGTGGAACTTTGAGATTTGATGAATATGAATGAGGATGCTTGCTCGGTTGGGTGGTACCCCTACCCCGCAGCTATGTGCTAAAAGAAGGGATGGCTTAATCGCTTTACTCGCGCAGCCTGCAAAACATACTGATAAACCTCACCTCTCAAGGTGCAATCTGAAAAATAGTTCCACTCATAACTATTACCTACATTAAGATATTCTACCAAACTTTTGGTCATCTCTTAATGGGGAGCAGTATTCAGGTGCTAGAAGAACTGTAGAGGGAGGAAGAAATCTTCGACCTGAATTCTGGGCTTCAAAATAAAAAAACAGCTTACAGGCTAGCTTACAAGAAAAACAGAAAAATGTGCACTAATAACCTAGATATGCCCTTTTGACTTCTTCATTTCTCAAGAGATTTTGGCCTGTGTCGTTCAGTTTGATTTCACCTATATTAAAAACATAAGCTCGGTGAGCAACTATCAGGGCTTCAACGGCGTTTTGTTCCACTAACAATATGCTTGTGCCGTTTTTATTGATTTCCACAAGTTTGTCAAAAATTAATCCCGCAAAATTAGGAGACAGACCTAAAGAAGGCTCATCAGCCAGCAGTAACTTTGGTTTTAACATTAATGACCTACCTATGGCTAACATTTGCTGCTCGCCGGTAGAAAGGGTGCCAGCTTTTTGCTTAATTCTTTCCTTAAGCTGAGGGAAAAGTGAGAAAACTATGTCAATATCCTTATTGATTAATGCCTTGTTTCTGCGCTGAAAAGCTCCCATTTGAATGTTTTCCAGCACCGTCATTGTGGGAAACACACGCCTGCCTTCCGGAACTAACGATATGCCTTCCGCAACGAGTTGATCAGTTCTTAGACTCTTGATGTTTTTACCATTAAATAGTATTTCTCCGCTTCCAATAGTGCCACCTGTAGCTTCCAATAGACCGGCAACAGCCTTAAGGGCTGTAGATTTACCTGCCCCGTTAGGACCTATCATCGTCACAATTTCTCCTTCATTCACCGTAAAGGAGACTTCTTTCAAGGCCACTACAGTGCCGTATCGAACCGTCAAATTTTTTACCTCAAGTAGCAATTTTTCTTCTCCTGCCCAAATATGCGGTTATTACCGCTTCATTTTCCTGTATCTGCTCAGGGCGGCCCTCTGCGATTTTACTGCCGTAGTTGAGAACAATAATCCTTTCGGCAAGGTCCATAACCGTCTTCATATTATGTTCGATAAAAAGGATAGTTTTACCCGACCGGCCAAGCTGACGGATGATTTGTTTCATTTTCGGGACCATACCTGGGAAAAGACCTGCTGTCGGCTCGTCCAAAAGCAGAAGCTGCGGCTCCAACGCCAAAGCCCGCGCTATCTCAAGAAGCTTTCTTTGTCCATGTGAAAGGTTTTCAGCCAGTTGGCCTTTTTTTTCGAGCAGGTTGACTTCTTTTAGATATTCAAGAGCATGCTCAGTATTTTCCTTGTCCTCCTTTTTCAATGCTTTGCTTTGCAGCAGCGCACCTGATAAACTTTCACCCTTATTGTATTTCAACGCAAGCATAACATTTTCCAAAACCGTCATCTGAGGAAAGAGCCTGATGTTCTGAAAAGTTCTGCCGATTCCGAGCTGCGCAATTTTCCAGGGACTAAGAGAAGTAATGTCCTTTCCATCAAAGAAGAATTTGCCGCCATTAGGCCGAAGAAAACCTGTAACGATATTAAACAGAGTTGTTTTTCCAGCACCGTTGGGACCTATCAAGGCTGTAATATTGCCTTTTTTCAATTCAAAAGAAACATTATCGAGAGCTTTGACGCCGTCAAATTCTTTGCTCAGGCCGGCAACGGAAAATATGTTTGTGTTGTCAGGCATCTCTCATTTCCACCGATACGTTCCAAGAATACCCTGCGGCCTTTTCAGCATCAGGATAATCAATAATAAACCATAAATCATCTGCCGCAGCGGCGCCGCTATAGAACTCGGCATACCTAAAAACCGCAACAACTCCGGAAATATAACAAGAACAGCAGCCCCTACAAAAGAGCCGCCTAAACTTCCCATCCCGCCGAAGACAACCATCAAGAGAATTGTTATCGACTCCATCACGGTAAAACTCGATGGGTCGATAAACGTTATATAATGGGCGTAAAGACTTCCTGCGATGCCCGCGAAAAAAGCACCAACGATGAAAACTATAATCTTGTACTTGTTTATGTTCTTGCCCATAGCAAGAGCAGCAATTTCATCTTCACGAATGCCTCTTAGCACTCTGCCAAAAGGAGAGTTGACTATTCTGTTTATTATGAAATATGTTACAAAGACAAAAACAGCGACAAGAACCAGATACTGCCAGACATCAGATAACTGAATGCCTAAGATTGAAAATGCCGGTATTCCTGGCAAGCCCATCGGCCCTCGCGTAACCGATACCCAGTTTTTAGCAATGGAATATACAATCACACCGAAACCGAAGGTCGCGAGGGCTAAATAGTCGCCTTTCAGGCGCAAAGATGGAACACCAATAAAAACACCTAAGATAGCTGCGACACAGGCTCCAATAAGTAATCCAAACCACGGCGAAAGACCGTAGTTTAATGCAAGAAGCGATGAAGCATACGCTCCCACACAGGAAAATGCTGCGTGTCCTAATGCGGCAAGACCCGTATAGCCGACAAGCAGATTCAAACTGAGTGTCAGAATAATATAAATGCCGGTTATAACCAAAATATGTAACAGGTACTCCATTATAGTTTCTCCCTCTCTGATTTTACTCCTATAATTCCGCCGGGGCGGAGCAATAAAAATACAATCAAAATCACAAAGGCGATGCAGTCTTTCCAGCCGGCGGATATTTTCCATATTCCTAAATTTTCGGCAAGACCGAGGAAGAGACCGCCGAGCATTGCACCCGGAATGCTGCCGATTCCGCCGATAATAGATGCGATGATTCCTTTGAGTATTGCGTTCATTCCCATTGTCGGCTCGATATTTGTCTCAAGTGAAATAAGTATCCCTGCAGCCCCGGCCAGAGCCGAGCCGATAGCGAATGCCGCAAGGATAATACTCTCCGGATTTATGCCGACGATACTCGCAGCCATTGGGTCATCAGCAACAGCACGCATCGCTTTGCCTAATTTGGTCTTTTGGATGAATAGCCACAGAGTTGCACAGAGGCATACAGAGACAATTAAAATCATTATTTGTATGTCTGTGATTACCGCCCCTAAGAAATGACGGCCTTCTTGGACCGGCCCGGTGCGGATAGTAAGAATTTGAGCGCCGTAGATTAACTGCAAAAGATTCTGAATAAAAATAAATACGCCGAATGATGCCATTAGAAAAACTAAATTCGGTGCCTTATGCTTGCGCAACGGCTTGTAAACAAGCCAGTCAATCAAAACCCCTAATACAGCTGCACATATTATCCCTGCCGAGACCGCTAATGTCCATTTCAGATATTCGCTTTCCCCGCTAACGACCAGCGACCAGCGACTAATGACTGAATATGCTAAATAAGCCCCCGCCGCATAAACCACCCCATGTGCAAAATGGAAAAAACGCACCGTACGATAAATAACTGCAAAACCCAAAGCAATGAGAACGTAAATACTCCCTGATATTAAACCATTGAGCAAAAGTTGGTTAAACATTTTTTGTATAAACCTTCATTTTAACTTATCTTCAACAAGTTAAACTCAAAGCCATATAATAAATGTAGACATGAATCTATCAGAACACACAAGAACTGGCTAATATTAACAAGCAAATTTAGGATAATCTTTCTCAAATTTCTCAACAGTATATACACCAAATGTATCATCTACTTTTTCCGAGAAAATAACGTCGAGAAAATCCACATACGTGATTACTCTTGGTCCAATAAAGAATTCAAGAACGGAACCATCACCGAACAGATCACGTTCTTCAGCAGTAATGTCGGCGCTTTCTTTATAAACCATCGCTGCTGATTTTTCAAAGACATCATAATCAAGCTTTGTAATGTTTGCTGAAATAGCCTTCAGCAACTTACCTCTTTCAGGATTTGGACAATTACGTGCCATATCTCGAAGCTTGTCTACATTGACAAGTCGAGTATCAATACCAGCAATTTGACAAGGTCCTATGAACTTTTTATAGAAGTCCACGGCATCATCAGCAATGAGATCTTTCCACTCTTTATCCTCCAAAATAAAAGCCCGCCTTCTAGTACAACCTGTGAGGTTTCGGAGGAAATCTACATAGTGACTTGGATACAAAAGGACGTTGTTTTTCGATATTCCGTCTTTTTCCAATTGCTGTGTATTATAACCAGGTGGTAACTTCTTAAGCTCAGGAAGCGGTTTATGTTCAACTTTACGCCCGTCTAGGATTTTGAACCAGTTTCGTGGGCTCTTAATGCATGTAAAGCATACATCTGAGACTCCGACAAGAAGATGCGCTAGAATCTGCGAATGGTCCGCATAGTTTGCAATATGGATTCTGATAATATCTGCCCCAAAAGATTGCTGCAATTGCGAATAGATCACCTTCCCCATCAGGATGCGCATTGACTCCGACCTTGTTTCACCAAACCATCCCAACGTCTTCTCAAAATTTCCATGTTTGACATATTGGAGGAACCCTCCTAATGTGGCTTCAAGGCGATTTGAAAAACGCAATTCCTCAGCATAACGGTAGACTTTGTTACGCTGCGACAACACAAATCCCAGATATACCTCTCTCAAAAAAACGCAAGCACCACAAGTTATGCAAACACTAGCTATAGGAAAAATCCAATCTAATATAGTCTGAGTTGGTGTTACTTCACCCGAAAATCGAGGAAAGAAGTATTTAACAACTACGCCTACCCCTAACGGTATAATAAGTGTCGCCACTAAGGTAGTAAGTTTAGACTGGTTATACCTATCTTCATTATCTTTTTGAATATTCTCGTGGAATTTTTGCCATATGTCGTACCACTCAGTCATTTCAATTTCTCCTCATTCAACATGTGATCTTTTTGGATTGTAAATTTTCTGAAATAAGTTTGGTGTGGCATGTTCTTAACTCGTTAAAAATGCATAAGCCAACATACTCGTACAAATCTCTCCTATGCATTGGTCCACCGTGACAGAAACTCCACTGATCGCAGGTTTTGCAGAAACCAGTTTTCTTCCATTCAAGTTCCCTGTATTTCCGGTAACGATTTTCCCAAACGTTCTTGATTCTATCTTTTCGCAGATCACCCTCGATAAAATCTCTTGATATATTGCTACAAGATGCGAGTTTACCATCGAACAAGATGCCTAAATTGTTAATACCTGCAATACAATGAAAAATAAGAGGTCTAAATGTACCCTCCAGTTCTTTGCCCAACCATCCTCCACAGCCTAATTCGACCATAGTTGTAGAAGAGTCGCCATAGGCTTTACAGGAGTTTTGATATTCAAGTTTTAGAAAATCAATCACTTCTTTTACATTGTCAGGTGAAAGTAAGTATTCAGATTCGACACCGGTTCGCCCAAGAGGATCTATTGTCATAACCCGGAATACTCGCGGCCTAATCTCGGATTTAACAATGTCTAAAAGCTCTGGTAGTTCGACGACGTTTTTTGCGTGTGCTACGGTCGAAACTGTAACAACATAACCATTTTCTACGGCGAGTTTAGCTGCCTTGACCGTCTTGAAGAAGCTACCTGCCATTCTTCGAAATGAATCATGTGTTTTCTCCATGCCGTCGATGCTGATACCAACACCGGTAACACCGTATTTTTTTAATTCTTTTAAAATAACCGGATTGTCGTGTATAAATAAACCATTTGTTTGTATATCGATATTTCTATAAAAAGGTATTGAACTTATTTCTTTAAGAATACTAATAAGGTCTTTACGAACAAACGGTTCCCCACCTGTGATATTAATATGTCTGAATTGTGACATATCGAAATCTGCCGCAATTTGTTGGAAGGCCGCTATTACTTCTTCAGTAGTCAATTCATCGCCGAGATTAACCTCTTCAGAAGGAGAGCCGCAGTGAACACAGTTCATATCGCATTGTCGTGTTGCTTCCCAACTTATTATATGCAATGGATGTTCACGAATGAGCTTTTCAATGCCCCTTTTCCATTGCTCGAACGAAGTATCCAAGTCATTTTTCGTTCTCATTCAGAGAAAACTTTCTGGAAGTAATTCTGGTTTCTGTCATCTGGATGGCTGCCGTACATGTTATTGACAAATTCAACTGGATTTGCCCATTCCAACATTCTTTTTTTAAACTTGTTGATATCTTCAAAGGAAGCCTTATCATGTTTTTGAGAATTTACAGAACCCATATTGTTAGCCTTTCCTATTTTAAATTAACTGTTTTTCCATCTTTTATTGTCTTTTTAGTAAATGCCTCTGATTTCAGATCTCCATTAGGTTTAAAAGAAATTGTTCCTGACGCACCTACAAATGAGATGCGTAATAGTTCCTCTCTGATTGCTTCGGGTTTTGTGCTGTTGCAATTTTGGATGGCTTTGAAAATAGCTAATGCTGCATCATATGCATAGGCACTAAATACGTCCGGTTCCTCTCCATATTTTTGGCGATATCTTTGGGCGAAATATTTATACACCGGCGAATTACCTTCCGAAGGAGCGGTATAAAACACACCTTCTGCTGCCTCCTTCGCAACATCAATAAATTCCGGCGAACCCCAATTATCACCTCCAAATAGAGGAAGTCCAAGCCCTATTTCTTTAAGTTGACGAACAAAGACACCACCTTCTTTGGGATAAGTGGGAGATACAATTGCCTCAAGTCCTTTAATATTTTGCAACTTGGCTATGATGGTTCGAAAATCAGTTGAGCTTTCTTCCACGCCTTCATTTGCCAGGACCCGACCACCCGACTTTTGAAATTTCTCCTTGAAACCCTCTGCCAAAGGCTTACCCCAAGAATTGTTCGTATATACAACAGCTACATTTTTCACTCCTGATCCAGCCACCCAATTTGACAAAATCTCGGATTGAAGATCATCAGCTGGGCATGTACGGAAAAAGTAATGTCCTCCTTCATTTGACAATTTGCTTGAAGATGATATAGGTGATATAAGAATAACCTGGTTTTTACTGGCTATCGGGGTTATTGCCAAGGTAACGGTACTACCTGCTGACCCGAAAACTACTGGTATTTTATCAATAGTTGCAAATCTCATCATGATATTTATAGCTTCTTTACTATCGCCGCGGTCATCCTGAAAATCCACATTAACGGGTTTTCCGAGTAATCCCCCTTTCGAGTTTATCTCTGTGGTTGCCAGTTCTATTCCTCTTTTTGCCTTCTGACCATAAGAAGCAACGTCTCCCGTCAAAGGAAAAGTGGCACCTAATTTTATTTCTTTTTGTTTAGATTTTTTTGAGCAGCCGAGGAAAGCGGTAATCAGAAGCGCAAATGCAACCACTAACAGAATGGAAACGCATTTTAGATTTGCAAATCGCTTCATTTTATGTCCCTTTCGCACTTTTTAGAGGATTATTCATCCTCATTATTATTTGAATTATGAATTATAGCCATTCCAAACCCAGAATCAACACCTTTTTTTCCAAGAATTTACCATAAGGGCTTACGAACTTTGTCCGCCAAAGTCAGATGAATTTTGACGGAATTGGTTTGTGGTTTGATTACAATAATCATGCCATTGACCTCTATGAAAATGATACAATTCATAAGGTTTTCACACTAACACAAAATCTTGAACACTAGAAAACACTTGTATTTTTTCCAACATTTTCTTGAGTATCTAATAGCTTTGCTTGTAGAAATGTTTCTTATATAATAGCTAACATGCAAAATTGGAGTTTCACAGAATATTACAATAGGCTTAAAGAAAGGTATATTATATATGGAAATTAAAAATGAGAGGACAAAAGCCTTTTTCCAAGTAGCCCTATCAGGTATCTCATTCGGTACAATCCCAATTTTTTCAGCACTCTTGAGAGAACAAAACATTTCCGTTGCCTTTCAAGTGTTCTTCCGCCTATCTGTCACAGCGATCATCCTAATACCGTTTATGTGGTACTTCAAAGGCTACAAACTTGGAGTAACCAAAAGACACCTAACAATATTTGCTACCAATGGTTTACTAATTTTTGGAGCTTTTTTTACTTACATTTCATCAATCGCGCTGGGCACTCCCGCAGCTAAAGCAGTTTTACTTACCTATATTTATCCGGTTTTTGCAGTTTTTCTTGGCATGATTTTTTTGAAAGAAGGTGTAAGTGTATCTCGATTACCATGTATCACATTAGCTATGATTGGTGTAGCCATGGTAATGGAATTATGGTCAGTCGAGAACATCACAAAAATACGAACTGGAGAAATCCTTGCAATAGGTAATAGTTTCTTCTACGCCTGTATTATAGTACTGGGAAGATACGTAGGAAGAGAGTGCAAAGATCTACATCCTCTTTCAACAATTTTTTTCTCGTTTGTTTTTGCCTTGCTCTGGTTGGCTTTTGTGACATTTATTCTGCAATTTACTTCACTTCAAATATTATTTTTTAGCCTTACTGATTTGCATAGAGCTGCTCTGCCCTATCTAATAGGAATAGGAGTATTAAGTACTGCTATACCTTATCTGCTACTTTATTATGGACTGCGGAAAATAGAGGCTATGACGGCGAGCCTTCTTCTTTTGCTTGAGCCGATAAGTGTTATTATAATGAGTAAAGCAATATTAGATGAACCTATCAAATTATGGCAAATCATCGGAGGAATATGTATCCTTCTGGCCGTCGTTGTGTCTTATCAGAGGTATGATTAAAGTTACAAGTACATCACAGTTATTTCTACACCAGTTTTTAATCCTTATCTCTTATGAACTTCGCGGGTTTTAAGCCATTCACTAACAATTTTGCTTAATTCATTAAAATTAAAATACCCTTTTGATGGAAGATTCATTGTCGTAAGCATACTTGATACATTTGGGGGTGGCTTCTCCTCACCAACCTCACGCACCTGATATACAACTAAAACATCGACTTTATAGTCACTAACCCTTTCTATTTCCATAAGATCGCCCGAAGGGTGTGTTTCGTCAAAAATAGCAAATTTGCATTGATGAAGAAGCCGCTGATCTTCATTATGTATATCCTCCAAATCTACATCAAAATCATAAGCCAAGATTGGGTGAAATCCCATTTTCTCATTCTCAATACAAGCTTTGATATGCCTCAACACAGGCATATAATCATAATTACCCCCAACAAAAACTCTTGTTTTTCGTTCACCAGGCAAATGCTCTTTATCAAGCTTATTTCCTGCTTTCCCTGTCTTTTTCTGTTCAATACCTGCGTTACAGTCTTTTTTATCGGCAACTAGTAGTTCTTTTATTCTATTGATCCAAGCTACTATCTTTCTTGGTTCCCTTTTCTGCATACCACCGATAAGAACATAATATTGTTCATCAACGAAATAAATTTCAGCGTGGACAATCCCCTTCGTGCCAATTAACGTTAATGTCCAAGTTTCTTTTTGCTCATGAAGAATAAACTCAATGAAAATCCTTGCTCTGTCAATGAAGTAACTAAGGCCACTAACTTCCATAGTAAGAATTGGCATTCTAAAAGTCCTATCGTAATCAATCACAAGAGGAGTTCGTTCCATTCGTCTAATTCTTCCGTGGATAAGTAGAAATGGACTCTCGATTTCATCCGGGAATAGTTTGTCGTAAGTATATCCTTGCGGAATCTCATCACGTACTTTGACTTTTCGAGATTTTACGTTTGGCCCCGATTCTGCTGGAGATGGTGGTAAAAATGTATGCCTTAAGTTCAGTATATGCCTATCTATTCGTTCCCTAAGAATATCCATACTTTCCTCAGCAATTAGCACACATGCGAGTTCATCATCTAATGGACAAAGAACAACATTATGTTGAAAATCTGCTCCTGCACGTATGCAAATCTCAAATGTTTGCCCAATGGCTTCTTGAAAGTACAATGATACCTCGTTTGCAGCATCCAACAGAGCACCGGCTACATCTGGGACCTCGATACGATTGATATCTCCTGTGGAGTTAAAGCAATCAAAAATTAACTTCTCTTTGTTATAGAAAAGTTCAAAGTTATCAATTTTACGAATTGGCTTAGCACATTCAAGACAACAACTCTTCATCTTTTCATAGTCTATCATACTCTTTCTCATTATTTTTCCTACTTTTTTATTTATTAATTAAATCCTGGATTTCTTTTTCGACCCATCTAGTTGCATATAGAGCGCGTCCTAGGAAATCATTCATACCAAGAACTAGGCTCAACTTTGTCTCTCCGTTAATCTTAAGAACAATAACTGAACCATCTATACTACTTGTATGCCTTTCGTTTGGACCGGTCCTACCCAATATTATTTCCTGAACCACGCCTAAATCGATACCATCACTTTTTAGCAATGCTTCTACTTTACCTACCAAGCTGGTAATGCTTACGATTATATTAGCTAACAAGTTTAAATCATATTGTCCGCTTTTATCAACTATTTCTGCCGTCGATATTGTTTTCTGTTGCTGGTTTATTACTAAATTGAAAAAAGGTGGACGGTAAAAGGCTTTTTGCGCAAGTTCGTTTATCTTTAAGAATTCTTGCGTCTTTTCATATAAATCTTGAGACGGAAACTGCAAACTATTGGGGTAAACAAAACTCTCTCTTATCAACGGCTTTAAATGGGGTTTTATGCATATGGCGGGGTTCTTTCCCGCCCAACTCGTATGAAAACAAACATCTCCAATCTTTTCTGAACTCATAATCGCAAGCACAATATCCTGAAACGGAAATATGAATAGTTTTTGCATCTGTCCTACTATAACCAGTTCTTCTAACTGTGTATTACGTGTGTCTATTTTCTCAATTTCTATTACTGCATTGGTAGCTAAGAAAACTAATTTCTGTGCAATATCCAAAATTGGTTGTATACTAATACCTGAAGGGGTAACACCCAAGTGCTCTATCGGTTTACCATCTAACCGGTTAAAAAATTGAAACCAACGAATCCCTTGGATCCTTTTTGAAAATATGTCATTTATCCTGTCACAGATCTCTTTGACTTTTTGTGTTTCCATCACAGAGAAATTTCCCAACTAACTTAAATTTATTATAGAGTTAATAGTTTCCACATTTATTGCCATAATATCAATTATAAACCTTTTTAACTTCCAGCTCGTCCTAACACTCCGGGATTCACAACATTCCGCGGAGAGGCTTTCAGAAAACATTCTACATTCTCCAAGCATATATCTGTGCAGCGACAGAGAGCTTCGTTCGTATAAAACCCCGTATGGGGAGTAAACACAACATTTGAAAGTTGAAATAAAGGGTGATGCTTATCAATTGGTCCAATAAGTACATCTAATCCTGCACCTCCGAGTTTACCATTTGCCAACGCTTTATAAAGCGCACTTTCATCGACAACTTTCCCACGGGATGTATTAACAAATATAGCAGAATGTTTCATCTTATCAAATGCTTCCTCGTTAAAAAGCCTGTCGGTCTCTGAAGTTAGCGGCACATTCACAGAAATTACATCGCTTTCTCGTAATAGTGTGTCAAAATCTACATATTTGACCCCCAATTTCTGAGCGCGTTCCTTTGAGGGATGGGCTGTGACTGCTATCACTTTCATTCCTAAGCATTTCCCGATTTCTGCTACTCGCCTCCCTATAGCACCAGTACCAATAACCCCAAGCACTTTTCCAGCAAGTTCAATTCCTTGAAATTGCTTCCAGTCATAGCCCCCTTCTCTTACATGCTTATCTGCTTGAGGTATCTGTCTAATCACACTAAGTATTAGAGCGAACACATGTTCAGCAACTGACTCACTGGCATAAGCTGGTACATTTGTCACCACAATGCCGTTTTTTGTCGCTGCCTTTAAATCAATATAATCATAGCCTGTTGCCCACACTGAAATCATACGCAGCTTTGGTAGCTTTTGAATTATAGTTTCAGTAATATTAGTCCAACCAACTATTGCTATCTCTGTATCCCCCAGCCGCTGAAGTGTTTCTTCTTCAGAAGACGGATTATCTTTAAATATTCTAACATCCCCTAGCTTTTGTAATTTTTCTATGTGATTTTTAGTAAGATATACATCATCCAAGACCACTATTTTACTCATTTTTACACCTCAATTCTTATTTTTTTTATATTTAACTTCCCTTCAAGTTTTATTAGAATAGCTTTTACATTATACCCTAAGTTTGTTTCGCTTATTAATAAATTTTTATTTTATAAATGAACTAATTGGTTGAAATAGTCTATTTCCGCTGAGCAACCGGTACAACCTATACAACCGCAATGCTCTGTTGGTCTTAAATCCTTGTCATATAGAAGTCGAGCAACTTCTTGTGAAATGAACTCCACATCATCTGGATTGGCTGTTGCAAAATTCTCAAGTCGTGCCCCATCATTGTGGCGGAATGGGACAATCTTAGGAATGACTCCTGTGTCTATCATTTCTTTTGCAATCTTTAAAGTAGATTCCTTACTCTCTAAACCAGCGACTAAGGCGGAACCTACACGATTTCTTCCCACTATTCTTAATGCATATTCCCATGCTTCGAAATATCTCTTTTTAGTAATTTCTGATTTTTTGGGGCAAAATATTCCTCGCAAATAATCATCTCCGATTTCTATATTCATGAGCAAAGCATTTGCCCCAGCGTCTAATAACATATTTATATGCTCGTCCTTAACAGGGGGAGAGACCTCAACAGTTATTAGGATGTCCGATACTTTTCGTATCGCTCCTAAAATTTCAATATAACTCAACGCTCCTCTATCACCAGAGAGGGTATTTCCACCTGTTAGATCAACTGTATAAGATGGGTTTTCCTTGATTGCCAAAGCTATAACTTCAGCGATTTCAATGGGGCTCTTTTCTATGATTGTTTTAGAAGGAGTCATCGCACAGAAAAGACATTGTTGTTTCATCTTGAAATATTCGCATCTCATGTTTATTGCTGTTATTAAAGTATTGTTACCCTCCTGAGTAACCACCTCGTATGCGGATCTACCCGCTGAAGTAGTTTCTTGATACCACTTAGGTGCAACAACTGGTTGACACCAACAAATGTCAATCTTGTTTTTACAAAGGATGTAAGTGCTGTTTTTCTTAGTTAGTTCATATGGTGAATGCTCAGTAAATCGGTGACCAAAAGGAGCATTTATAATAAGACCATCGGGCAATATCAATTGAATACCCGCATTACCGGTCCTTTTATGCAAAGAAGGGTTTTGCCGTAAATATACTTGGCGAGCTATTTGATTACCCCTAACCCCCCAGCATAAAAGCTCAATCTTTATCCTAACAGACTCCATATTCTACTTTTACAATATGTGATTAGAATACTAATTCATCTAAAGACTTGATACCTTTTAGAGATAAGTTTTATTCTAACAGCAAATCTTTCCTCTGTCAAACAGATAATTGAGTTTTGGCTCTACTGTCCTTTAGTCCGAGCACTGCAAAACCACTAGCAGTTTATACATCTTTTTGTCCCTATGTCCTTATAGTCAACTGCATTTTCCTGCCTGCTCTCAGAACACTTTCTTGTTCGCGCGGATTTCTTCACCCCATTTTTCCCCCTTTTTTTATCAAACTATTGACAAATGCTGCCCGATTAGCAACGAAGCATAACGGGGTGCGATAACCCCCTGCTACAGGGGTTGTGACAAAAGAAAATCCTGTGGTCGCGCAGCTTAAGTTTCCCGGAATTTTCATTGGGCTGACTATTCTTTTTGTTTATCCTGGCCGGGCATATTCAGGAAGAACTTGAAGGCGGGGACTATGGAAATAACTTTGCCATCCTTTTCCTTTTTGGACTCCTCATCCCTTGAGATTATGCATCCCCGGTCAACATTGAATTTTTTCATAAAGGCTTCAATGCCGCGGAAGCCGATTTTACCGTACTTGACCTCGACCGGCACAGGTTCACCATTTACCAGGACTGCATCAACCTCGTTCTTGTAAGGGTCCCGCCAGAAGAATTCGGCCTTAAGCTGCATGATGACCAGCCATTCAAAGACTCTGGATCTGGAGAGGTCGTCCTCACTAAAGAGGAGGCTGACCGAAGGCATGGCCGGATAGTACTTTTTGAGCTTTCTTTCGATTTTCCGCCTGTTGCGTGAAAAATTATACAGCTTCCTTACCATGAACGACTTTTCAAGATAGCCCAGATAACCGGAAAGGGTTTGTCTGGAGATATTCAATTCATGGGCCAGGCCTGAAAGCTCTATTATCTGCCCCGGCTCCTCCATGATTACTCTCAGCAGGCTGTCCATGACGGATATATCCTTTATCTTGAAAAGCTTTGCCAGATCCCTGTAAACCACTTTTTCTACTATGCCTTCTTTGACGTATTTTTTGATGATTTCCCTGTCGGTTATGCCAACCAGCTCGGGGAATCCCATAGTCAATGCAAACTCGTCAAAGAGCTTCCGCAGCTCCTTTTCGTAGAGGCCGGTGGGTTTCAATTTCAATCCCTTGAATGCAAGAAACTCATTGAAAAGCAGGGGTTCAACCGTGAACTCGAAAATCCTTCCTGCAAGCGCTTCCTTCGATTTTTTCCTTATGAAAAGCGATTCCGAACCGGAAATCATTATCTTGGTGTTTTTGCAGGTGTCGTAAACCGCCTTAAGCTGGTTCTCCCAGCCGTTGAGCTTCTGGATTTCATCCAGCAGAAGAAGGCGTTTTCCCTGCCTGAACGTGTTGCCTGTGATCTCTTCGTACTGCTCTATTATTTCCCTTATTTCAATCTCAGGGAATTCATCGAATGAGAAATATATGACGTCAAGGGGGCCATAGCCTTTTTTTATGGCATCGTCCGCAATTTTGAGCATCAAAGTGGTTTTGCCCGTTCTCCTGAGGCCTGTAAGCGCCACCATCTGCGGCAGAGGCAGGAATTTCTGGATTTTGCCGTAGATGTTCCTGTCCTTGAACTCCACTTCAAAGGCACCCTTCCACCAGGGGTTGAATTCCCGCAATGCATCTTTAATTTTAGCCATATCTACCTAACCTATAATCTATTCTATGTTAAATGAATTAGTCTTATTATATTTATATAGATTACACCTATAGTTGTCAACGATAATAATCACCCCTCAGCGGCTGGAGGTGAACTGGCCCCACAGTTGCCGTGGGGATAATTGAACCCACAACGGCTGAAGCTAAAGGAATAGGCTAACCCCGCAGCGGCTGAAGCTGGAGGCGAGCTGGCCCCAGCAGCGGGCCAGCGGCTGCGTTTTAAGCTAAGGGGTAAACTGGCCCCGCAGCGGCTTGAGTCGGATTGGCCCTACAGCAGCGGTAGAGATAGGCTAACCCCTCGGCTGGACGGTGGACTGACCCCGCAGCGGCCGTTTGACTCCAGCGCGGTGTTAGGCGCTTCGGCTACGTGACGACCTAAACATGACATAATCAGTATACGCCTTGTAGCAAAGCACCGGAACCACGAGCAGTGCAAGCAGGATTTTCACCACAAGGTATAGAGCCCTCGAATAAGGAAATAGCAAACCGTGAACTACCAACGCAAACACAAATACGAACACAATCAGCCACATTAGTAGCCTAATCTTTGGAGGTGGAACTGGCAACCGTGGCTTGATGAGTCCGATAATCACCCATGCAGGAATAAAAATGGCTATCCACAGAAGTCTGTGATGCCAGGAAATCCAGAGCAAAAACCAGAACAGCAAAAGCGACAGCCAGAAAGCTACGATTTTTGCACGAATGATGTTCATAGTGTCAAAGCACCTAACGATACAAAATTGAGCCACCACTGGCAGCTAAGCTCCGAATGCAATGATAACTTCCAAATCTCATAAATCAACCAAAAACTCAAGGCGAGGCGGCCGTTAGTTTCAGCGCGGTGTTAGGCGACTTCTTGGCTGGCCACAAGCAACACACGAGAATGAGGCCACCCATCACCAAATGGGGGCCACAATCCATAATGCGCCACCACAGAGGCATCCCGATGATAATTTCCATCAAATAAGACACAACTCCAACGATCAGAGCAATCGCGATAATCGTAATCACCAACGGACGGTATCGAACCACGTCCGTAGCTACGACCCACAGCACCACGGCTACTGCTAGACATCCCAAAATACCCCATCCCCAAAACAATTCCGCGGGTCGGCACTGCGGCAGCGGTTCCACACCGAATAAGGCGAAAAACCAATTAATCCACCTGAGGGGGAAGAAACCACAAACAACGCAGAGTCCCCATAGAGCCGCGTAAACGCGGATTGCGTTGGCTATCGAACGAACATGCGTGAACGTTTTCATAACGGTGTGCAAAGTCGCTTAACATTCCAAAGATGAGCCACGGCCATCGGTGGCTGGCTCCGAATGCAACTATAATACCAAAATCTTCCTCGAATTATAATAAAAAATCGAAGTTCTTTTACTGGTTTTGTTGCAATGGCCGTAAGTTTTTCAAGGAATTTTCGCATTGTACTTAACCCCATTAAGCAACTAAAAAGTTAGATTGCTTAGCCCCGCAGCTTCAATAGCCAGCCCCTATTCACGCTCTGCCTGATTAGCTTTCATCCTGTATGATTTTCTCCGCAATGCGGCGTCCCAAAGCTGCAAACACCTCTCGCCGTGCTGCTCGGCTCAATAACTCTTCTTTTCCGCCTCAGTACATTGGAAGCAATCGGCAGAAAATCAGGTTAAGAGCCTGCGCTTATGGAACCCAGAGGTGTTTGCTATGCAATTTTGGGACGCGTATTATCTGGAGAAAATCCAGGAAATGAAAAAGCCCATCAAACCAGAGTTTTTAAATAAGGATGTGATAATATGAGCAATATGAAATGCGGAAATTGCGGTAGTAAATTGCAAAAGCCGAAAGTTGATGAAGTAGGTTATGGCAGTGTCGAACTACTCTGTCCTATCTGTGGAATAGTATATGACAAAAAAGGGAAGGAAGTAGAAAACTACTAAGGGTATTTGGCAGAAGCAATGGGGGTTTGATTTTTCTCCCATTTTTTCTTTTTTTTATCAAACTATTGATAACTCCTGAGTAACAATGATACATAATCTTTATAAAGCCTTAATTTACGTTTGTTATATGACAGAAACCATTTACAGAAACAAACGATTAATATTGCGTATGGGCGCACTACCTGAAAAATATAAAATAATCGTAGATGCGGAACTAAGATTGTATTCCGATTTAGACAGCATTAATATTTTTTATAAAAAACAAGATTCAACAAACAATAATAATACAGAAATCGGTTCGTACCAATATATGGTTAATGATAACATTTTTGTCTCTGTGCTTGACTTTGACGAGACCCAAAAACCTACAGAAATAGCAATGTCAATTACGTGGAATGGAGAGTGTCAAACTTTAGCAGAAATCCGTAAAGCAGCTAAAGATGTTGCAACACATTATAAGAATTTAATAGAAATGGTTGGTTGCGAAGATGATAAATCTTATACGTCAAAACTTTTCCCCTATCTAGTCTCGGCAATAGATTCTATAGACCATGGACCTTCTTTATGGGTTTATCCGGAGGGGGGTATTTTCACATAAACATATTTTTGCCTTCGTATCAAATTATGACAACTTACATCTTACAATGATGACATTGAGGGTTAAACCACCTTTTATTATCAGGGGACACTCGCGTCTTATTCCATAAAGATTTCAATGTTTTAAAAATATCACACTCAGGAAAACCAGCACAATAGCCGTCGGTAGGACAGTATAGTCCTTGACCTGTAAGTAATTGTTGGCGCATGCTCTCAACAAATAATAATGAAATTTTAACTTCATCCATTTCACTGTGGTAATAGCGATGATCGTCGTTTATCCAAATAAAAGAAGGCCATGCAGCAGGTTGTACCTTTTTATGTGAATCTTCTTCCGCAATTATTCCATCTCGCATACTAACTTGCCAACACTCACACATATATTGCCAGAGTTTAAGAAGCTCACATCTTAGAAGATTTTTATCGAGAACTTTTTCGAGAAGATGCAAATAGCATTGATCGGTTCCAGGAGTGCATGCAGCACTATTGAACGGTCTTTTCACTAAATGATCGTACCTTTTGGCTAACTGAGTTCGGATATAAATATCCTTTTCTTCAGGTGCCCATCTTGGGAAATCAATATATGGACATTCTTCAACAATGGAAAGCAGATGCTCAAGTCTTAGTCGAGGCGAGAAAATGGGATCATTTAAAACGGCTTCTCCAATTGTGTTTACGAGAACATCCAAATCCTGTGTCTCTGGCCAACATAATGGCGAGCTAAGCGAATATAATGAAACACCCATCACATATTTCCAATCTCCAAGCCTCTCAATAACCCGTTTAAATCTTGTAGATAACTCCCTAAAACCAGCAATTCCCAATCTTTTTTCCGAATATACTATAGACTCTTTTTCCCATGTTTCTAATTCTTCAATCGGGTACCCCATTTTCTTGAAGGTATTCTTCAAACCACATAATCCACTTACCTCTTGAATTGGCTCAATAGCTTTAGATAGACTATCAATAATCGTCTTGCAGGATTTCAGTTTAGGTTCGTTGATGAAATATTCAGGAACGTTCAATTTTTTGTTCCCTTGGTCGGATGTGACAAGAAATATCATTTTTTGATAAACTAAACTAGCGAAGATTCGCATATAGCAATGCATTGGATTGAAAGCAAGCAATCTGTGATTAATCTCATGTGAAAATATTTCATCATATCCATTATTTCTACAAGATTTAACTACCACCAGATCGGCAAGCGCATTGTAGTATGCATTTGTATAACCAGGTTGCATCGGAAGATAAAATGCATTCATAGAAAAATCTGCCAGAGTATTATTTTTCTCGTCCATTATTGTTTTCTCCCTTATTCAGGTTTTGGTTTTTTTATAGTTTCTTCTTGTTTAGATGCCTCCGAAATTAACCAAGTCGTAAAAGAACAAATTTGGCGAACTAAAAGCCTTTTAGTTGACTCTGGAATATTGGCAGATGACAACGCCTTCAAAAGAAATTGTGCCCCATCTTCACCAGAAGGCGATGTGGCTTGCTTCTTTTTTTGTTCTGATAAGGCCGGAAAATTTACTTCAGGTGCATTAAAAATAGCACCACTCAATTTATTGCTTTCATATCCTACGTAACCTGCCGCAAGTAATAACTTATCAGCTTCCGCCGGTAATAAAGACAGTGCTTCAGCTATTACCTTTACAGTTGCCCTTCGAGGTGGATTTCGTTCACCGCTTTCTACTCTGTTAAGATGACTCGGATTCAGTTTGGCCCGTCGGGCAAGCTCACTTTGAGAAATCCCTGCCTGTTCTCTAAATTTTCGTAATTGTTCAGCAAAATCGGTTTTTTTCATATTAACACCATAAAAGAGAAAAATAACTCTTTATAATCTTATTTCATTTAACCATATTATAATCAATTACTTACAAGCCATAGCAATGTCTTATTCCCCTAATCTTCTTAAATCATACGTTATTGTGCTATATTTGTCAACAAAAATTTTGCAAAAAAAGCACAAATTTACTTGACTTAATTAGCACAGATGGTTATGCTTAATAGGCACAATGAATGTTTTCGGGAATTTAACAATGAAATGGATGAAAAAATGAACAGCCCGTTGGTGAAACAGAGGAATCTTAGCAGCCATAACCGCATACAGCGTGCGCTTCGCAGCTACAAGATACTGGCCGATACTTCCTTTATAATGCAACCAGGTTTCGCAGAGTTTGCTGTTGAAAATAGCCATCTTATTGGCCAGAATCCGATGCTCATCTCCAACCTTGTTCTCGATGAATTGCACCGGCTTTCTGGAAGCCAAAACACACAAAAGCAAAGTGCCGCCAAGCGTGCTCTGGCTATCCTCGCGGACCTCTTAAGACGGGGTTATGTGGAGGTTCGCCATGAAGTATCAGACAAGTATGTTGACCTTGTCATTCAGCGAGTTGTAGAGCAACACCTACTAACCCATGATTTTCTGGTGCTCACAAACGACGTCGGGCTCATGGAGGATCTTTATGTCAAGAAACAGAAAAGATCAGTCCGGAGTTCTCATGACCTTATAGTGGCCAAGCTGCACGGCGCTTCGCAGAAGCTGAAGATTTTTATCCCCAACGGCAACCCCTTAATTCAAGCCTGCAAATCGCCGGCCCATATTTCATCCTCTTGCGTTTTTCCAAAACCTTTTGCTACAACTACTACTCTGTCTTGCTCTTCTGGCATCAAGCTGGGAGTACGCAAGGAGCTTGACACAGGCGCTCGGGTGCAGCTTTCGGATGGTTCTGTAGTCACCCTTGATAAAAAGCTCGCTCATGGTGGAGAGGGCACGGTCTTTGAGATAGCCGGCCGCGACGAAGTTTGCAAGATTTACCACCGGGACAAGCTAACGTCCGACCGCGAGCAGAAAGTCCGTCTTATGCTGACCAGAAAACTGAGCGACCCTGCTATTTGCTGGCCTTCGGCATTAATCTTCGATCAAGATAAACTATTTCGCGGGTACGCAATGTCTCGCGCTTCTGGTAAACCGCTTGCTCATGGCTTATTCATCCCAAAGTCCTGGCTTGAGGAGAAACCGGCATGGAATAGACGGCATTCAGTGCGACTGGCAATAAACATTATTGAACGCATATTCTATCTCCATCAGCTAAACGTTCTTCTTGGGGATATCAATCCTCTAAACATTTTAACAAAGGATGAGAATACCATATACCTCGTGGACACCGATAGTTATCAGATTGAAGGGTTCCCCTGTCCTGTTGGCACGGTAAACTTCACAGCACCGGAAATCCAGGGGGAGGATTTCCGGACTTTTCTGCGAAGGCCGGAGCATGAGCTATTCGCTGTGGCCACCCTGCTGTTTATGATTCTCATGCCAGGAAAAACACCTTATAGCCACCAAGGAGGAGAGTCCGGGTATTTAAATATCCAAGAAATGCATTTTCCTTATCCTTTCGGTGAAAATCACGCAAACGGCGCCCCGCTGGGCCCATGGCGTTTCTGCTGGTCGCATCTCACGTTCGGAATCAAAGAAGCGTTCTACAGGAGCTTTCACCGTGACCGCAAGCAAGAACCGAGAGTTACATTAAGTGAGTGGTTAAGGCTGTTAAGGGACTACAAAAAACTGCTCGAACTTCCCGAGCATGCTTTCAGTGGCCCGAAACGGCAAATCGGGTTTGACCTGTCAGTTTTGCCGCAAAATTTACGAATCGTGGCCGGTCAAAAGGATGTTCCCGAAGATGATGGCCAGACTGACATGCAGAAAGAATTTCGCAAGATACGTCTTGCTCCAGTACAGGTTGCTTTTCGGGAGAGGGAGCCTGCTCCTTTCGTTTCAGTTATTAGGTCTTCTGTTAGCAAACCAGCCTCAACTAAAAGCTTAACACCAGCGCGACAACAGACCGTTCGCACCAGACCTATTACGGTGCGGCCAGGCAAGGTTCATAAGTATACTGTTACTAAAAAATCATCCGCTTTCTTGAAATTTCTGAAGAGGTTCTTTTGATGGCAATGATTGTCATAGGCAATATGGACAAAAATAACAATATTATTGAAAGGAAAGACACATGAACGAAGAAATTATGGAATTAAAGAAAGAGGACTTGCTCCTCAATCCTACGAGCCGGGTTCCGGTAGCGTTATGCCTGGACATTTCCGGCTCCATGACGGGTGAGCCCATCGATGAACTGAACGAAGGAATCCGCCTTTTTTTCGATGCCCTTCGTGGCGATGCAATTGCGAAAACCAGTGCAGAGGTGGCCATTGTGACGTTCTCTGACCAGCCGGAAATCAAACTAGATTTTCAGAGCTTGGATCGCTTCGATGCACCTCCAGTCTTGATGGCAGGAGGCTCTACGGACTTGGGCGGCGGGGTTCGCATGGCTTTGGATAAGCTGGAAACCCGCAAAAACGAGTACAAGCAAGCGGGGATCGACTATTTCCAGCCGTGGCTTGTGCTGATGACAGATGGGCAGCCGACTACTGAAAATCATCTTCTGGCTTCGGCGAAAACCATAGAGTTGGAAACGCAGGGCAAGCTCGTCGTGTTTCCTATCGGAGTCGGTTCCGCCGCAGACATGAAGGTCTTATCGATGTTCTCTAAAAAGAGGCAACCCTTGCGCCTGCGGGGTCTGAACTTCCCGGAATTTTTCGAATGGTTATCAAAATCCGTTGTAAAGGTGTCTCATTCGCGTCCTGGCGAGAAAGTTGAAACAGACGTAGGAGGAATCAAAGGATGGGCAGAAATTTAAACATTTTGTCCCAGTGGCGTGTCGCCGGTATAAGCGCTATTGGCACTTCGCACAAGCAGTCTGGAGCAGAATGTCAGGATACATGGGCCGTCAACCAAGCTGTAATCTCAGCGAACTTGGAGGTGGTTACTGCAGTCTGTGTCAGCGACGGTGCGGGCAGTGTCAAGAAAGCTTTCGCAGGAGCAAGGCTAACGGCATTTGTAGTTTCCAACTGGCTGCATGAAAATTTTTCATCCGCTTTAACTCTAACGCAAAACCAGATTGGGAAAGCATGTTTGGCTAAGATAAGGCGGTCGATTCGCAGGACAGCTGAAAGGACAAGGTCTTCGCCAAACGAATATGCCGCCACTCTTGTGGCTGTATGCGTAGGAGCAAATGGGGCCTGGTTGGCCTTGCATCTTGGCGACGGTGGAATTGTCGGAGAGTTTGCAAATCAGGTTTTGGTAGTCTCTCCGCCGGAAAAAGGAGAATTCGCCAATGAGAGCTGGTTTGTTACAAGTCCGGATGCTTTGGAGCATCTTAGGGTCTACGGCTCACCTTTCAATCGAGACCTCTGTAAACCAACCGGTTTTGTTATCTTCTCAGATGGTGTAGAGAATAGCTTGCTGGATCGCAGAACTGGAACCGTAGCTCACGCCGCATCAGTAATGCTGGGTTGGTTACGGGAACACCCTTCTGCTATGGTTTCAAAGGCTCTTGAGCAGAACATCAACATGGTCTTCCGCGAGCAATCATACGACGACTGCACCATTGTGCTGATGGCCAAACCAAAAGAAAACCAACCAGCTTATCTGGAGGCCAATTATGAGTGAAATGAGCCGAAAAGAAATTTTGGAATTGCTCGCCAAATGCAATCCGAGAACACGCAAGACAATAATTAGGGCTATTGAGGGTAAAGTATCGCAGGACAATGCAGTATTTGTTCAGGAACAGTTGAGTTTTGTGGAACCAGACATGACCGTAAGATCTGTGGATTTTATCAGCAGCCGGACCTGCGATTTCGGCCATCTTCAGGACCAGCATGTTCATTTAACCGCGGTTTGTGGAATATGCGGCTCTCACATTTGCTCAACTGTTGGCTGCAACTATACCTGCTCAGGTTGCGGACGGGCGTTGTGCCGGTGCCATGCTACTGTTTACTCAAATGATGAAGCTTATTGCTCAAGATGCCATCTGCTGGTTTTATTACGATGGCTGATACTTGGCAAGAGGAAATGAAACGATGTATTGGTTAATAACTCTTTTTGCAGTCATGTTCGTGTTCGCTCCTGTGCGGAAAGTGTTCTTCGCAACGTGGCGTTTTTTCTTGCCGGCAATTGCAGGCTTAATTTTCGCATTGGTGATGCTCAAAGCCGTTATGAAAATAAACCTGCCGGGCTTTATGGTGTTAGGCATAAGTGCTTATTTAGCTGTCCAGGCCGGAGTAATAGGGATGCAATACTTAAATGACATTTTCGGTTCAAATAAGCCACGATAATTTTTCCCACTGATGCTTTCAGGAGGTTTGGTGTTAAAAGAAGATTACATTCTGGTTGAACTGCTCGGCAAAGATACGCCGCAAGTGAAGGCATTGGTGGCGGCCGCAAATGCTGGCATGGATGTCCACGAAATGCTGCAAAGTTTAGTGCTCCAGAAAGGCTGGAACATCAATGACCCTCCGAAATTTACTTTGCCGCAGGACATGTCAAAAAGCGATTACATAATCGGCACCGCCATGAGCGGCGATGTTGCCGGAGAAGAAGTCGGCATTTCCGATATCGACCTCCCTTCGCATATTGGAGTTTTCGGCCAAACCAATGTTGGAAAATCGACAGCGGTTAAGTTGCTGCTTCTTGCGTTTTTGGCAAAGGATAAAAATCATACAGCTTTTATTTTTGACGTTCATGGCGAATACCGTGATTTGCTGCCATTGTTCAAACCTGACGAACTTATCTGGCTGACTGCGGATGAGCTTGGCCTAAATCCGTTCGAACCGCCAGTCGGTGCAGATGGCCAGCGAGTTATGCCGCCAGAAAAATGGCTCAACCATATTCGCGAATGGCTGCGGATGTTCTGGCTGAACGAGCCATCCTGCAATCTGTTTTGTGAAATTCTTTTTGAGGAATACGAACGGCGAGGCGTCCTTAACGGCGGTGACAATTATCCCCGCATAAGCGACATCATAGAGGCGCTGAACCGGTTCAGCCCGCCGAGGGGCACTGACCGCGCCAAAGCAAGGGACAAGCTGCTGGACAGGCTGCAGTCACTGCGGGGCCAATTACCCGGCCTTGACGTCCAGCGTTCAAGGAATTTTTACAACCTGATGCAGCATTCCGTGATTCTTAACCTGACTGATGTGAAGGATATAGCCCTTCCTGTTTTGTTCTCTCTGCTTATGACGCTTATGAGGGAAGTTTTCCGCTCGGACGACCCGCCTGAGATTTCCCGCCTGATTGCGATGGAGGAATGCCATGAATACGCTGGCGGCCAGACTGACAAACGGACTTCTGACCTGAAGGAAGGGAAGCCTTCCAGTTTCCTGAGGGATTTGAGGAAGACAGGCTCATGCGGCTGTGTTGTGTCGCAGCTCATTTCCGATGTTGCGGCCAGCGTGCGGGGCAATCTGGGGACTGTGATTGCAATGCGGCAAGGCCACCGCCAGTGCATAAGGGATTCTGCGGCGGCGCTGAACCTTGCCCCGTGGCAGGAAGCTGAGATTGCCAAGTTGCCAAACCGCCACGCCATTGCCCGCTTCAGCCGCTATGCTGAGCCTGTTTATTTGGCTGTGAAAGATGCCCGCAACCTCCTGCCTGAATTGCCTCCTCCCAGCCGCGCGGAAGCGTTGGAAAGGAGCAGGCCTGTGCTGGAGGCAAATCCCTATGTGAGGTGTTGCGAGCCCCAGCCTGACGGGAAAGATGGAAGCCCAGCCGAGGGGGAAGGCTTACCCACAGCGGCTAATGGCGGGCTGCCCCTTGCTGAGCTGAAGGAGTTTAGCCGCGTAGCGGAGAGGCCATTCGAGCTTATTGAAGACAGGATGGATGCCTTAGGCCTGGACCGCGAGACCGAAGGCGAAATTCGGGGAAAGCTGGGGTCTCGCGGCCTGATAGCTTTCGCTGAAAAAGTAGGCGCAAAGCACAGGCTATTTGAGCTTACAGCTCGCGGCAGGGAGCTTGCCGCAGCTATGGGGCTGGCTGCCGCAAAGACGAGCAAAGGCAGCGTTTGCCACGAGGCTATCGTGCAGTATACGCAGAGGTCTCTTGGCAGGCACTCGGCTGCATTCCGATTCCAGAGGGCGGGCTCGTCCTCCACTCTTGGAGGTGTGCAGCCCGACAGCCTGCTGATACTGCCCAGCGGCAACCGCATCCCGATTCAGGCTTGTTATGCAAACCAGCCAGCTTACGAGGCAGCAGCTTTGCTGAAGCTGTGCAAGCTTTCGCAGCTTGGGCCAGGGGATGCGGACAAGGTGGATTTCACGATTGCGGTAGCTGTTAACAAGCACCACAAGGATGCGATAGAAAGGGCATTGAAAAGGCTGAGCAGCGGCAACCTGCCGGGCAGGCTTGCCTTGCTGGATTTTGACTCGGTCATAGACCCGGAGTTTGATTGGGTTTCGATATTCGAAATGCCAATCTGAGCCCATTTCATAGGATGTAAGGGCGATAAAGGGTTGAAGGAAAAGGGGAAGGGATTCCCACAGAATAGCTAAAGACATAGCTAAAAAAGTAAAAAACATTCTAAAGGAACACCAAACGGCGGTTCCTTTGGATAACACAATTGGTTATTGGTTAAGTTAGTTCATTTGGTTCATAGGGTATTGGTGAGAAAACGAGCTAAATGAAAATGAAATGAAAGGGAAACTTATGGATATACCAAATGAATTGCCGTTGCCTGAACCACCCGCCCTGCCACAAGCTGGTCCGAAACAGCCCAACCCAGCAATAGCTGTTTCCGGCGATCAACTCTGCCGAGTATTAGGTCAGCTGGAGACATCAATAGAGAAAACCACCTCCGTCTCAAATGCTTATCCCGACCCGTTATGTAAGATTCTCGACAATTTAGAAACCTCTGTGGAACAACAGAGACCGATTATTGACCGTTCACCAGACCTATTACAAGAGAGATTCAGCCGGCTGGAAAATGAAATTGAGCATCAATTGCCGATGGCACCAAAGCATAAGGAAGATTCACATGAAGAAATTGTTCCGCCTACGCAAGATGGTCTTTCACAGATGAATAGGCAATCTCGTCTTCCCTTTACACCATCACAAAAACCGGAAGCGTTTCACAGAGAACCATTATTACTGCGGCAACATCCGGAACCAATGCACCGAATGAGCGGTCATAGCACAGGGATACGCAATTCCGGGAATGGATTTGACTGGTATTGTAACATTCGTCAAGAGTGGGTTTCAAAAGATGAATGCGACGATTGTCCTGATTTTGAGGAAACTGACTATGACCCAGTGGACAAAGAAGATAAACGCTGCAGGCATTCATTTCCAACTTTCTTCGAGGAGCAAAATAAAACCGAAGATGAAAATACTGATTTGGAGGAACAAACAGATGAATAAATTGTCCCAAGACATCTTGGCGAATCAACAAACCGACACGACTTGGCCGCCTCGGCCGGATATCTTTAATGATTTATTGACACCTATAGAAGCAGCACAGTACCTGCGACTTGATGAAACCGGCATCCACACTCCACAATCTGCGATTCGAATACTGAACTATTGGCGCAATCGTGGAGAACTGAAGGCAACTAAATTCGCCCGTCGTGTATGGTATCGCAAAACCGAATTGGACAGGTTTCTGGCTATTAAAACTGAGAGTTAGATAAATGATATTATATCTTCCAAAAAAACATTTGCGCTTTTTTGCTTTCTTTGATAAAATGCATCTGTGTCAGTCGCTACTGGTAACCACTTGTCCTGAATGGAAAGGAGGTTGCCGATGGCAATAGAAAAAGTTGGTATTTATCGTAAGTGGCTTGGGGCTGTTCCTAAAGACGAAAGTGGCAAGCCAACCCCAAGGCTATTATGGCCAAACGAAAGGCGGCATCACTGGGTAGTTCGATGGAAAGGCTCCTGTGGCAAAAAGTATGGCAAGGTATTCGAGACAAAAAAGGAAGCCCAGCAGTATGCGATGGGAATGCAGGGCAAAGTGCTTTCTGGGCAGGCTGATAAGCCTCAGAAGATTACTCTGCACGAATTTCGTCTTGAACACGAACAAATAATCAGAGGCCAGATTTCTTACGGTACATATCAGGAACACAAAAAAACATTAGAGCTCTTTGAAAATTTCATAGGTGGCTCAATTGAACTAAGGAAAATTAGTCCCAGCAATGCCGAAGCGTTTGCAGCTGATCGACTGGCCTCGAAAGAAATCAGCATAGCTACAGTGAATAAGTACATCAGGACATTAAAGAGCATTTTCAACAGGGCCATTGATCCAAGAGGCTATATTGCGGAAGGACATAATCCTTTTTCAAAAATCAAACTTCGCAAGCTCACAGATAAGCCAAAAAGATACATCAATATAAAGGAATACTGTGCTTTGATGGAATCTGCTGATGGTATTTGGTGGAAGGCTTTTATTTCTGTGGCTTACAGCAGTGGCCTTCGCCTCAATGAAATCCTTCATCTAACTTGGAACGATATTGATTTTGATAACCAGCGGATTAATGTTACCGCGAAAAAAGCAAATGATAAGATTATCAAATGGGAACCAAAAGGCCGTAAAAACAGGGTAGTTCCTATTTCTGATCAGGCTTTAAAATTGCTGGTCGATATCCAAGTCAATGCCCCTGAAGGACACCCCTATATTTTCATTTCGCCTCAACGCCTTGAACGTATCACCAGACGGATAGAAAAAGATAAATGGAATGAAAGGTCGGAGACCATTAACAATATTGGGCGGAATTTTAAGGCCATTCGTGCAAAGGCTGGCATTGCGAAATGCACTATTCACGACCTGCGTAGGTCGGCCATTACTAACTGGGCGGAAAAATTACCCTTCCAAGTAGTCCACAAGCTTGCCGGGCACTTTAATATCAAGACGACGATGGACCATTATCTTGCGGTAAGGCCGGAAGATTTTAAATCTGCGGGTGAGGTCTTCAATAAGATATTCGAGAAGGCAAAACTAAATTGACACCAATTTGACACCGCAAGGCATTTCAGGGTATCAAGCAAAAAGCCGGCAAACATAACTGCCTGCTGGCTAATAACTTACAAACGAGGCCGATGGGGCTCGAACCCACAACCTTCGGATCGACAGTCCGATGCTCTAGCCAATTGAGCTACGGCCCCGAATCTAATTTCTACAGAACCTTATGAATCTAATACCTAAATCCACTTTGTCAAGCCATAACCCCACTTTCTATCAAAAAACAGGCAAAAAATCCTATATTTTTATAATTGCAACCCATTTACCTAATCATCAAAATCGTTTTGTTTTACCAATTACCACAATATGTTGTAGATTGCCAATTTCAAATAAAAGCCCCTAACTTATAACTAAATAATCAAAATACCCAATAAAAGAGATATAACCCTATAATAAAGCCTATAAACAATTTTCTAAATCGCTAAATTTATTAAAAAAACCGCTAAAAAAACGCAAACTTTTTTAAAGTTTTAGTTTTTGCACTGTCGATATCAGTATTGGAAGTAGTGATAATTAACCGCAAAGGATTAGCGGGAACACAATATATAGTGGTTCGAAATAAAGAAAATCTTTGAACCGCTGGTTTTATGCGAGAAAAGAGGATTTTTCCCTGCTAAAACCAAACAGTAAAGGTAAAACTATGAATCAGGCTAAAACTCAAACTCGAATCAACAAACTGCCTTCGCAGGTTACTCTGAACAGCCAAAGTCTGAGCTACAAAGATGACTGCAAAACCGAAGAACTTCTCCAGGCAGGAGCCAAAACCCCTCTGGGGCAGCTTCTTGGAAAAATAGCTCAATTACCTGAAGTCAGATTTGAGAAAGTTTTGAATCTTCGAAGGCAAATTTGCAGGGGAAACTATCAGCTCGATGAAAAACTTGAAGCCGCAACAGACAAGATAATAGAAGAATTGTTAATAGGGCCTTAGTTAATTTATGGTCAGATTTTTTGTCGATGATGAAATATCTTTCCCGGCGATATTAAAAACAACTGCTCCCCTTCCGAAACAAACACGTTTCAAGTTTCTACATCAAAAACTAATCAGCAAAACTAAGCTTGATCAGCCAAATCCTCTGGAACATCATCATCCGGCTCATCAAAATCAACAGGCTTGTAGCCCGGCTCTGCAGAACGGTCCAATTCTTCTTTAAAAGCCTTGACAATTTTGTCCTGGATACTTTGCCTGCACTGGGCGTTAATTGGATGAGCTATGTCAGCGTGGAGCTTCATTCTGCCCTTCATATCTTTTTTCGCTCTGTCTTCGCCCAGCGATGCGGCGCAATTATTGCAGAACTTTGCCCTGAGATGATTTTTTCCGCCGCACTTGGGGCAGTGGTCGCTCATCTTTCTTGAGGGCATCGCGACAAAATATCCATTTGTGCCTTCGATGACCTTGATGTCGCGAATTACAAAATCATTGTCCAAAGTCATCGAACAAAACGCCTTCAGTCTCTCGTCCTTGTTGTTAATCAGTTTTACCCTAACTTCAGTAATTTCCATAACACGTGCCTTACAAAACTACCATTGGTTGTTAAAAACTATAATACTATTGCACTTAAGTGCATCCTTAATTTTTTGATGCATAAATTCTGCTTTAAGGTAGTCCGTGTTATCAAATATAACAAATAGCGTCGAGCCGCTTCCACTCAACAAAACCGGAAGCCGGCATATATTTTCTATTTTTGCCTTTAATATAGCCAATTCATTATTTAGAGCAAAACACGTTTTGGCAAGCATATTTGCGCACAATTTCGTTATTAAATCAACTCTGTTTTTTAAAAAAAGTGGTTTTACTTGCTCTTTTAGAGAGTTAAACAGGCCTAAATCCACCTTATAATTATCATAAACCTTTTTGGTTGAAACACTTATGTTTGGCAATACCACAAGAGCCAAAAAAGAGGATATTTTGTCCAATTTTGATATTTTTTCTCCTCTGCCGGTACATATTGCTTGTGGGCCATTCAAAAAAAAAGGAACATCGCTACCAAGCCGGGCCGTCATAGAAAACAATGTGTTTTCGCCTACCGGCTCTCGATAGAGCTTATTCAAAGCCAAAAGAGCCGTTGCTGCATCGCTGCTTGCCCCGCCAAGGCCGGAGCCGGCAGGTATATTTTTTGTAAGATTTATTTTAACCGAAGGTTTCTTGTCTATAGTCTTATAAAAAATATCGCACGCCTTATACACAAGATTATCTTTGCCCGCCGGAGACCAAAGACCGTCACAAACAAGCTCTATTCCTTCCGTTTTGTCCACTTCAAAAAGCAGCTCATCATAAAATGAAACTTTTGCCATCAGCGTATCCAAATTGTGGAAGCCGTCAGGTCTTTTATCCGCAATCAGAAGATAAAGATTGATTTTCGCAGGTGCTCTTGCCAGCAAAGCATCGCCTAAATTTTCAAACTGCGGTTTTAATTGTTTTTCCATCATTGAGACAAAAAATGAATTATCAATTCTTTATTCTGAACGGTTATTTTATCAATTCGATGCTTTTGATGATTAAGTGAAAATACCGGCTCAATTTTGACATCAAACGATGTCTCATTAAAATCGCTTACATTTAAATTGTTAAAAAATCCGGCCAATCCCTCAATAATTTTCTTTTTGACAGCTTCGCCAGCAAATGGAATACGACTTTCGCCTGCCTCAATTTGGGACTCTTTCAGGGAAAAATATCCATTTTTGTCAATATATGGTTTCAAAACAAGCGTCATAATAAAATCAAATCCATAATAAACTGTTTTTGCCGTCAGCAATATTCTCCGCTTTTTCAAGGTAACGCTTAAATCCGATAAATTCGCCCGCTGCAAAGTATTAGCATCAATGTGCCGGACAATAATATCATTGACACCTGCTTCGGAAATAACAAGCTCAAACGGCTGGTTTAACTGTAATTTATTATATAACTGCGGCAGGATGTAATTGGTCAGATATTGGCTCATATTTCCGTCGGTTATCGGTCGGACAGGTCTGAAATTTGACGGGATTTTGAAAAGTCCTGTAACCCAGTAGAGAAATAAAAAAATCAGGAAAACAGCGACAAAGACTTTAATCTTCGGGTTTTTAAGGTATTGTCTTATTTTTTTAAAATCGAAATAATTTTCCATTACTTTCTTGCCAAAGCAATTTTTGTGCTTATATTGTTTATTTTCGTAATGATAAAAAACCGGTAATATCTTATCTGAAAGGACTATAATGGCAAGTCATTTTGCAGACCGACTTTGTCAGGCTGTCAAAAGTAAAAAGACCGCTTTGACTGTCGGACTCGACCCTGTTTACAGCCATCTGCCCGCTGCGATACGTCAGCACAAAAGTATGGACAACGAAAACGATGTTGCGGCTGCGATTGATGCTATATTTGAATTCAGCACAAAGGTTATGCGGATTGTCGCCCCGCTTGTGCCTGCGGTCAAAATTAATATCGCCTTCTTTGAAAAATATTTATGGGAAGGTCTTGAATGTTATTATTCGCTTATCAGCGAGGCAAACGAGCTTGACCTTGAAGTTATCGGCGATGTCAAACGCGGCGATATCGGTCATACCGCTCAAAGCTATGCACAGGCTCATCTGCAAAACTCCGAACTTGTCGGTCTGGAAGATACACTTGCGCCGGATGCGATTACAATAAATGGCTTTGCAGGCTCTGAAGGAATTCTGCCATTCGCAGACATTGCAGACAAACAGGGAAAAGGCGTTTTTGTCTGGGTTCGGGCAAGCAATCCTTCTGCGGCAATAATACAGGATTTTGCGAATTCAAATGGTATAAAAATGTTTGAAAAACTTGCCGAAATTGTCGCTGAAATCGCAAACCAAAAACAAAGAGTCGGTAAATGCGGATACAGCAATGTAGGGATGGTTGTCGGCGGCATAAGCGGCGAGCAGGCTGCCGAACTTCGCAAAAAATACGGCAAAATCATTTTCCTTGTCCCCGGTTTCGGCTCACAAGGCGCAACGGCCGCTGATTGTTTGAAATTCTGCAAGCCGGACGGAACAGGCGCTCTTATTAATGCTTCAAGGTCTATAATCTATGCTTATGAAAACGAAAAATATTCCAAACAGTTCGGCGATAACTGGGAAAAATGTATTGAACAGGCTGTAATTGACGCAAAGATTGAACTTGCTAAAGCAGCACAATAAAAATGAATGTCGATTTTCTTAAGGATAAGATTGTCGTAATAATGGGGCTGGGGGTATTCGGCGGGGGTGTTGATACGGCGAAATTTGCCGCCCGATTTGCAAAAAAAGTTATCGTAACCGACAAAGCCAATGAAAAAAAACTGGCCGATTCTATAAAAGAACTTCAAAGGCTCAAAAATATCGAATTCCATATCGCAGGACACAGAATAGAGGATTTTGAACAAGCAGATGTAATTATTGTCAATCCTGCTGTCGATGAAGCAAATCAATATATTGATGGTGCAAAAAGCAAAAACAAAGTTATCACATCGCAAATGGAAATCTTCTTTCAGCTTTGTCCAGCAAAAATTGTAGCTATTACAGGCTCAAACGGTAAAAGCACAACAACTGCTTTAACTGCGCATCTTCTTGGAAAAATAAAAAGCGGCAAAGTCTGGCTTAGCGGCAATATTGGAAATAGGCCGCTGCTGGAAACTCTTGATAAAATCAAAAACAATGATATTGTAGTCCTGGAGATTTCAAGTTTTCAGCTTGAACAATTAGCTCGTATAAGAAAATCGCCTTATGTCGGCTGCATAACCAATATCGCTCCAAATCATCTTGACAGACATAAAACGATGGAAAATTACTGTAACGCAAAAGAAAATATTTTCCGCTTCCAAAACAGCGGCGACATCGCGGTGCTGAATGCTTATGATGAAAAATGTCTTGAATGGTTCAATAAATACAGCAAAACAGACCGCAAATGTCTCCTGTTCGACAGGGAAAAACTCGACAGCAGATTGACAGCGGCTTTTAAGCTGCCCGGCAGAGCAAACAGGGAAAATCTCGCAGCTGCGGTAACTATAGCTCATCATTTCGGATTGGTTGATGAGCAATTGATAGAGCCGGTAGCGAGTTTTGTCTCCCTGCCGCACAGGCTTGAGCTTATCGGAACAGTAAACGGCGTTCGATATTATAACGACTCTATTGCTACAACGCCCGAAAGCACGGTTGTCGGCATTGAGGCTTTTAATGAGCCTAAAATTCTGATAGCCGGCGGATACGATAAGGGTCTGCCGTTTGATGAGATGGCTAAAGCAATCAGCGGAAAACTGAAAGCATTGATTCTGATAGGCGTAACAGCGGATAAAATTGAACAGTCCATAAGAAAGACCGGCATTGTTCCGCCGATACACAGGGCCAAAACGCTTGAAGAAGCGGTTAAAAAGGCGCAAGAGATCTCTGCAAGCGGCGATGTTGTTTTGTTAAGTCCGGCTTGTGCAAGTTATGATATGTTTGTGAACTTTGTGCAGAGGGGAAATATGTTTGCGGAACTGGTAAAACAGCTTAAATGAGCGCAAAAAAGAGGGGCAAGATACGCCTTGCCCCCGCTGGAGTTTGCACTTTAAATTAGATTTTGCATCTGCGCCAAACCCAGCTACCTTAATTATAACAAAAAATACACCCTCCGGTCAAGAAAAAAGATGTTATTTTGCATTAAACAGCCGATAAAAATATCCGATTATCGGACATTTGCTTTCTGCAATTTTTTCTCTGCAAATTTTGCTTCAATCAAAACTGCGTTTTTGAATTGTTTTGAAGTCTCCCTCTAAAAAGATAATTTTCTTCATTTATCGCCATTAAGACTCATCTGATTTTTGACGAATTTTTAATTACAAAATTAAATAATCGGAGACAGAGATGAACAAACAAACAGCTGAGCGACGGAGGGAGAAAAGATTAAATTATCATTGGCCGGTCTGGTTTGCCGAGGATTTTAATGATGTTTTATCACAGGGGCAAATGTTCGACCTTTCCAGCGGCGGAGCAGCCTTTACGTGCTATGCTGATACTTGTCCTTACGAGGGGCAATATATCACTACAAGATTCAGCATACCACGCTATGGCGAGGACAACGCATTTGACCTTGAAAACTGTATAAGAAGCGGCTTCGTATGCAGAGTGGAGAATATCAATCCATATATGAGAAAAGTGGCCTTGCAGTTTGCCGAACCCCTGCACTTCAGGCCGGGCGAACAAAAACAGGAACTGTTTCAGACACAAATGGAAGCGGTTGAGGCTTAAAGATATAAAAGAGAGAAGTATGGGCGAATATAGGTGTTTGCCCTACATTTTTTATACCATTTTCCCCTAATTTTTTACTTTTTGATTTCCCCATAGTTTCGGATTATAATTACCTTTATGGCAAATGTGGAAAATCAAAAAGCAATTCCCCGGCCTACTGGAACAAAAGAGCTTATAACAGCCGGCCCTACTCTGCATTACAGTCATACTAACGTAAATAGCTGTTATTTCCTCGCTGTTTGCGTTTATTATGTCGCAGCCGTTTTTTGCGCAAAGCTTCTTACCGGCCGGCTTATTTCATACTGGGGACCGTTTTATCTCGAAAAATTTGTTCTCGGACCTTTGAGCATCTTCGAATATCCCGCCCAGATATTCGTGCTCGGCCTTCTTGTCGGAATTCTTATCTCTGTGCCGATTCTGACCTCGCAGCTTATGAGTTTCAAATACAGCATTTTATTTGTCCTGATGCTGGTTTTCATATCTGGTTTGCCGGGGCTTGCAATCTGCGTTTTAATAGGCTCTTTTGCCGCGGCACTGAGGCCGCTGCGATTCAGGTCGCGATATATTGCCGTCGTCCTTTGCATATCGCCGGTATTTGCTTACCTTGCAATCTTCGGAGGTTTAAAAAATGCCGACAGCGTTCGATGGGCAATGTCTTACGCTCCCTGGTTCTTCGGAATTTTTAATGCACTGCTGATTTCAGCTATTGTCCTGATAATAGGTCATTTTACTCGTTATAGGCCCAGCTTGATATGGCTTACTCCTGCCTGCTTCCTTGTTGCAGCCATTTTCATTTTTCATAACACAATCAACTTTGCCGAGCTGGATTATCAGCTTTATGTAGCAAAAAACAACCCGGAAACAGTAGAGGAATTTCAGGACCACAGCATAACCGAAGCTCTCGACAATACCCTGAAAAGCCAGGAAAGCAGAAGCTATTTTCAGCCGCCGTTCTATCCCGTTGAAACGACGGCGCTTAGAACTGCATTAAAAAAGGAAATCCAGAATAGATTGCTGCACGACCATTGGCCGGAATGGTTTTATGTGCCGCCTCAGCTGCGATACCAAGAAAAAAAACAGCAGCTGCTTGAACAATATGATAGTTTTATAAATCCTCAGAAACAATGGTGGAAGCCGGCATTTATTCATAATACGCTTTTAAAAAGTAAAATCAGAATAAAGCGTATGCCTATAGCACTTTATTATAAAGCTATGTTAAGCGAATTGTCGCCTGAGCTGAATATCCTCGTCGAAAAGGAAGTGCTGCATTTTTATAATGACTATCCGCACAAGGAAAATCTGCCTATCTGGCACAAACTCTTCTTCGAATACCCGGACAGCACGGAAGCCCTCGAAGCCTGCTGGCGAAGAGCGATTCATCTTGCCGGTATGGAACAATTCCCTCCTGCCCGTCAGCTTATAGACCAGGCCTTGGCTATGTTTGAAAATAAATCAGCCGAGGCTAACAGCATATTATCAGATGAAAACAAGGAAATCTTTCGCAATCCTCAGACAACCGTTATCACGGAATATGAGCTAAAAAAAATCAAAAGAAAATTACAATATCTGCGAGCTTTAATCAGCGATGAAAATCTTGGCAGAGATGAGAAAACCCGAAGTTTGCTGGCGCAATTCATCCTGCTCAATCCTCACGACCAGTTCTTTCAAACTCACCTTGATAATCTTCTTCAGCAGGCAGGAGAAAAAAGTCCCATTGCCGACAATATATCGCTTTCACAAATTATGCTTACCCCCGACCTGCTTTTAAGAGAGCAGCGGCTCGGCCAACTTGCGAAAAATTACGCGGGAACCGATGGCGGCGTTCAGGCAAAATTCGAGCAGGCCTGCCTGAAGCTGGCCATCTGGAAAGAACAGGACCTTAGCAAGGCTGAAAAAGAAAAATACCTGACCGAAGCAAGGACAGACCTTAAAAATTTCCTAAAAGACCATCCAGACAGCATTTTCGCAGAACAGGCCGGCGAAAAACTCGCTACTTTGCCCACCCATTAACAAACCGACGTTTTTTAAGGCTGGCGCACAGAAAAAAGTTGTGAAGGATAATCAACACCTAAAAAGAATTGCCCCAGAAAATCTGATACTCCCAATAAAACTATGGGCAATTTTTCCATAAAATCAATTTGGACTTCAGAGGTTGTGTAAATAACCTCGGGGTTTCTCTCAAATACAGATTTCGTATTGTAAACTTCCAAACGGCAAATATGAGAATAGGCCGTTGTTAATCCAGCACCTGTGCCAACCGGTTTAGGCATACCTTTTTTTAAATCGTATCCTAAAATTTTAGCATATCCCGCAGGAACAGCACAGGCATCAGCTCCAGTATCTATAACCCCCATACTATCAATCATTAAGCCGGTTTGAGGATTAACTATCTTCACAATGAGAATTGGACGACGGATAGAGTCTGGAGATATTTTCAAAAATGGGAAATTATTTATCGGCATTAGAAACAACAGGTCATATTTTTATCAGGGACAAAAAATATCATCGGATGACTTGCTCCTGCTTTTTTTGCTTTCTCCATAACATCTTCCGGCTTGCTGCCATAAGCAATTACTGTATGGTCAACCACAGAAGTAAAAGCTACATATTTGCCTTCGTATCGTGAGTCTTTTACAAGTGTATGTTTGTCCATAAACACCTCCGCGACATCCTGATCAAACCTAAGTCCTGCTATAAACATAAGTTGATAAAATGAATTGTCAAGTAAAATCTGGAAAAGATTTGAAAGTTTAAAATCCAACATTATTTAATTTCAATTTTTAAGCGACCGTATTTACTTGCAAATGAGCTACTATTTTATCGACTTGATTAAGCCGATTATCCAGATTATAATTGTCCCAAAGGCTAAACTAAAAAACGTCCATCGGTAGAATATATATTCAAGAGGAATCTCGGCAATGAAAGTCGATTGGAAATCTTGGAAAGTCCGTCTAATTGGCGCGGTAGGTATGACGGCAATGATTTTTGGGCTAATCGAAAGTGTTGAACATATTTTTTGTAGCCACGCCAAACCCCAATTATTAGATACCCAAAACTGCATCGTTCGGATTGGAGGCAATAGCGAAGAAGTCCATTTTGAATTATTAGTCAACAATATAGGCACTAAAGACTGTTCCCTAATTTCAATAGATTTGACGTGGCCAGACGGACTTAATGCCGATATTGGGGGGCTTGGACACGAATCATTAACGCCTTTACCTAAAACAATACCAGCGGGTTCGACCGAAAGAATTAAAATGTCGGGGTCTGGCCACAAAATACGCGAAGAAGGCGTTTGGGAAGGCAAATTAGAGTTAAAACCAAACCAAAAGTCAGTCGAAGCCACCGTAGTAGTCAAATTTAACACTGGACACATTATCAAGAGAAAAATCATCTTTGCCGTTGAACGTTCTTGATATGCTTCCGCAAATTTTCTACCTTTTTTACTCAAATTAGGACACTACCCCATTTTGCCTAATTTGACTTTTCTTTTGAATTATAGTATAATATGGGGTTGTGTTATTTTGGGTCTTAAATGGTAAGCAGAATAATGATAGATGCGGCCAATAAGGATGAGAGAATACTTCTGGTAGGCCAGGTTGATAAAACGGCTATATCCACAGACGATTGCCCAGGCGTTCAATTCCATACAAGTCGAAATATCCCCGATGCAATCGTAGCCGCTTCAGCCAATCAGTTCGATATTACAGCCATAATTGTGGATGATTTCGATGAAGATTTCATATCGGCTGTCCAGACGCTCAGAAAAATAAATCTCAAATCAAAATTTTTGCTTCTGACCCAAATGTGGCAGGAGCCGAAAGTCGCCCAGCTTATACGCTCATTTTCTAATGGAACCAAAATCGCGGATGATTATTATATTCTGCCCGTCAGTTTCACGGCAAAAAAACCAGGCGACAAACCATTAGCTGCTGCAAGTCAGGCCGATACTGAAATAATAGAGCAGCAGAGGCAGCGAATCGAAATACTTGAAAAACTTGTAATGGAAGATGAGCTGACCGGCGTTAAAAACAGAAGATTCGTCAGGGAATTTCTCAGGCAGATTACAAGCCGGGCAGCCGAGGAATCTTTGCAGGTTACCCTGCTAATTTTCGATATAGATAATTTCAAGCAATATAATGATCTCTACGGCCATATAGTCGGCGACAGCATTTTGAAACAGGCTGCCGTTTTAATGCAGAAGTGCTGCAGGAAACAGGATGTAGTCGGCAGGATTGGTGGTGATGAATTTGCGGTAGTCTTCTGGAATCTGCCCGCCGACAGGGCAGTAGCTCTTGATACTGCCTCAAAAGCGGAAAGAAGACGTCTTGAAAGTGAACATCCCACGCAGGTAATAAACATCTGCGAAAGATTCAGAAGAGAGCTTAATAAAACCGACCTTCCTGCTCTCGGTGCAGAGGGCAAAGGAACATTGACCATAAGCGGCGGCCTGGCAACTTTCCCGCGCGACGGCTCAACAGTAGAGGAACTTTTCTCTCAGGCCGACAAGGCCCTTTTGGAGGCGAAACGCAGCGGCAAAAACCGCGTTTACCTCATTGGCAGTGAAAACAACCGTCAGTAAGCCTGATAACCAGCATTAACTTCTTAAAAATCAATACCTTGCGCGTATTTTTCGACTAAAATCTAAATAATTATTATTCTGAAAAATTACTTGACTTTCTCTCTAATATCACTGTAGAATAGAGACAATAAGTATGGATAAGTTATCACCTGAGGAAGAGACTGCATTATCCCAAAAAGTTAATATTACTATAAATTTTGAGTGCCTTCTGTGCGGAAGGGAGAAGAAGAAAATGAGCATACGTAAATTTCCTTAAGAACTCCCCTGCTGCATCTCGTCCGTGAGCAGAGTCTATACATACTGTCAGCAGATATATGCATTTAAGAAGAACAGGAGCTATGAAGAAGATGCGGATATGGGAAGAGTTGAACTATGGTAAGAAAAAATAATTTGCAAAAATAACAAATAAAAGGAGGAAATGTAATTATGAAAACCAAATGTTCGTTTCTGAGAATGATGTTATTGACTTTGATTGTTTTGCTCATATCCACACCAGTTTTAGCCCAGCCGATACCTCGAAAAAACAAAATGCCTGACATTCCTCAGGACTTAAGGCCTGAATGGGGTGATAATTGGTGCGCACCAACTGCTGTTGGAAACTCTTTTGTCTGGCTCGCAAAAGAATATCCCTGGCTTGACCCATTAGTTAAGGCTGGTGGTAACGGAGTTCCTTTGTCTGGTGAAGATGTTGTTAATGTTCTCGGTAGATTATATATGGAAACTGACCCGGCTACGGGAACGCATGATGCGAATACTTTAAAGGGCAAAATAGAATATATAAAAATGCACGGCCTTCAAGATAAAATAATTGTCGAGACAATGGCCAAACCCTCAAAAGAATGGATAAAAGAACAGATTGATAAAGGCCAGGATGTCGAAGTGGGCTTAACCTACTTAGCACTGGACGCAAATAACGGTACATGGAGACCAATTGGAGGCCATGTGGAGACTAGAGGGAACATCCCGGGTGAAGGTGTCGGGGGACATATAATTTCCCTTTCTGGTATAATCGACCCGTATGAATCCGAGTCAGATACCGATTATATCCTGAAGTTCACTGACCCAGGAAGGGATGATTTAACGGGAGATTATGGATGTATCGCACACGAACAATACTTATTCACTGATGCCGCTGGTATTGATATTCCTTGCACCGAATCGACTTATAACGTTATTTTTGAACCAGATTTCTATGGAGCAGGTAAGGGAGCATATTTGTTAAATGGCTATCAGGGACCTGGTGATTTTGGTCGAGGTGAAGAAAGAATACTAAGAACAGAGATAGATATAGCCTGGTCTGAATCCCCTATCCCCGAGCCTGCAACTCTGATGCTACTGGCGTGCGGCGGACTGGCATTATTGAGAAAACGCAAATAAAAAAAAAGAAGTTATAAAAGAAAGGCAGGTTAATACCTGCCTTTCTTGTTTTTTAAAGCCTGACCACTTCTGTTGGGCCTGTAAGTTTGTATTTTACGCCGCGCCAGGTAATTATCCTGCCGAAGGCCGAACTGACAATACAGCAAAACAGAATCAGCAGCCAAAATGGCCCACCAATAATATCAGCCAGCATAGCCATCTTCATTTTCGCGGCATCCGCCGCAAGAAGCCTGAAAATCATTTTCTGTCTTAAAAAAGCTCTCGTTATCTGCCCCGCAAGAAAGACAACTGCCGCCAAAAGAAAAGTCTGCCGGAACTCCGAGCCGGTAAGGTATGAGAAAATTGCCAAAACCCCAAAACCCCACAGCCCGAAAATAGAAAATACATTACTTACAAGGCCGAACCACCACGTCCCCGGCATAGTTACCCTTGTAATAACAAACTGCCTTCTGGCAAACTCAAAAAGACTTCGCCAATTGGTTTGCTCATAAGAAGCAACAAGACATCCGGGCGCAAAAATAATTTTAAGTTTCGCTTTTTTGACCTCTCTGCTCAGCGTCAAATCGTCGGTAATCGCTCTTTGCCATATTTCGGCTATGCCGAGCCTGTTAAACACATCGACCCGAACAGCCATTGAGCCGCCCCAGGCACAATTGAATATTGTCGGACCAAGCAGTTGAGCAACTTTGGCATTCATTGCAGACAAAGCCAGTGTTGCGAGATTATTCTTCAGCGGCACATACCAGCGATATCCTGTCGCCACTCCGTGTTTTTGCTTGCGCAAAGGATAAACAAGATGATTGAGCCAATTGCTCCGGATACAAACATCAGAATCAGCGAACGCAAAAACTTCAGCATCTTTTTCAGCAGCTTTGCACGCGTAAAGCAGATTATGAAGTTTCTGGCCGCCCCGGTCTGCTACACCTGCAACGAGAATACTTGTCCGAAGCGCCTTTGTCTTGTTTTTGAATTGGTCTTTTAGAACGAGCAGACGATTATAAGCCGCATCTTCAGCACTCTCAGTTACAAATATCAATTCGTAGCTATCATAGTCAAGCTGGTAAAACGAACCGATATTCTTATCAAAAGCCATATCGATTCCTTTGCACGGCACAATTAATGCGACTTTGGGCCTGAAAGTATCGTGCTCTTTATAAAATTTTTTCAGGGCATATTTGTAATGATTAAACATCTGATAAATGAACAAGACCTGCACAACGATGAAAACTATCGCTACCGTATGTAAAAACGTCATATCTGCCGGGCTTTCATTCAATACTCGCTATCGGCACAAGAGAGCCTATCAGCTTTTCTATCGTATATTTGGAGTCCAGCCTGATGTGCAGCAGATGGCCGTGATTGTGCTGTGAGTCGATTATAATCAAATTCGCATTATTGCTCATCCAGCCGGTTTCCTGAAGCTGATGGCCAAGCACAAAAAAATCGACGTCGAGCTGCTTTGCAAAAAAATCAATCGTTTTGCGGCTGTGTGCCCTGCCCCAGGTCAGCAGATAAGCGGCATTGGGCTTTACAATATCGCTGACTTTAAGCATCCTGTGAAAAACTGAAAAATCAAATTTATCGATTGACCTGTCTGAAGGCAGCGAATGTGAAATCCATATCCTGTTAAGACATCTGACCGCCAGAGGCTGCGAAAAAAGAAATTGTTCAATTGCGCTTTCCACATTTTTTGTCCAGCTGTCGAAACGTCTTCGCATCGCCGCTCGCATTAAGGCGTTCATCTCCTTTCCGGCTTTCATTACGTCACTATCGTTTATAAAAGCGGTATCGTGATTTGCAAGTATGCAATGCACCCTATCGGGGTAAGCAACTTTGAGTTTAACGGCATCAATCAGCAAATCGAACGACAGACATCCTCCCTCTTCATCCTGCGGTCCGCCGTGTATTATCTCCTGCAAAATAAGATGCCTGTCCGGATTTTTATCTAATGCGGCATAAGCTATTATCCGTTCAAAATTGCGCCGATGCCCGTGAATATCGCCGGCAGTAACCAAATCACCCGTATTCGGCATAATTATCAGATTGTGCCGCCGATACCGGTCGTTCTGATTAGCCTGGGCGCCGGAATGCAGCAGTTTTATAAGTTCTTTTACCATTACTGATTTCCGAGTTTTTTACCGAAAATACTGTGAATCAGAAGGTCAAGCCTTGAAATTACATCATCCATTGAAGCCGGCCTCTTTTGAGGTTCTTCTTTAACGCAGTCCATAACGAGTCTTGAAATGCCAAGTGGAATTCTGGGATAAATTTCGTGAGGTGCCGGGCATTCGCGCTGCCCGGCTATCGCTGAAATATCATTAAATTGCGGTATCAGCGTAGGAACATTTTTGCCGGTAAGAGCCCAATACATCGTCGCTCCAAGATTAAAAATATCGGTCCGCCGATCGAGATGGTGTCTTTTAACCTGCTCCGGCGCAATGTAATCGGGTGTGCCCTGGATTCTGGGCTTTATTGTGCCTATTTTGCAGCCCTGACCGAGGTCGATTATTTTAATAGCGCCGGACTCATTATTTATAAGGATGTTATTCGGCTTTATGTCGCAATGTATATAGCCTTGTTGATGCATAGCATTAAGACCATCGGCAACCATACGAAATACCAGCAACACATCGCCGAGACTAAGGCTTTTGGATTTTTCAAGGGTTTCGCCTTCAAACATTTCCATCGAAAGCAATAACTCCTTTACCTTAAATATCTTACGGACTTTAATCAGTTTATTGCATACGCGAAGATACGGGTGCTTTATAGTCTTTGAAACCTTATATTCGTTAATCATTTGTTCAAATATTCGGCCATCTTCCGGCTTTTCATAAACAGCGCGTTTTAGCGCAACTGTGCTTTTATTTTCCTCGTCGAGCGCAAGGTAAATTGTGCTTCGGGCTCCCGTGCCAAGCTTTTTTATAATTGTAAAACCGCTTAATTCAAGCCTGTCTATCGCCATAAACCCATATTATAAACAATACAAAGAGATTTTAAAATACACTTCATAACCGTTAAAAAAGACATACAAAGAACTATTCTCAGACTGGAAAACACAGCATGATACCTTAAATTTAAAGGTTTGTCCAGCATTTGCTCTCTTTGTTAGGGAAAAACGGCAGTTATGCTTGACAAATTGTTTAAAATCCGGAAAATAGTTGTTTTGTAGTTATTCCCCGATAGCTCAATCGGTAGAGCGAGCGGCTGTTAACCGCTAGGTCGTAGGTTCGAGCCCTACTCGGGGAGTTCATTAAGGGATTTCTGGTTTTTGTGGTTTTCTGATTTTATATAACAGATATAGAACAATTACTATCGGTGGATAGAATTCTAAAAAAACAAGAAAATTATTTAACCCTCCAAATAGAACCACCACTGCAGGGATTATTATGACCCCAAGCAAAACATTTCTGAAACTTAATAATTTTACTAAATTTATTTTTAGAAACGGCACCGACATAAATAAGTAATATGCCAGATAGCCGCTTAAAACTCCTATCGCCGCTCCGGCAAAAACATCTGAAGGATAATGAGCAAATGAGACTACTCGCAATGCTCCAACGCAAACAGCCAAAACAAAAACAATACTTCCTGCAAACCAGCCTATAAACGGCGAAATCGCTACAGCCACCGCAAATACGGAAGCGGTATCGCCGGATGGGAATGAACAGTTATGAAAAATTTCCGGTTTGTCATTAACCTCAGAATGTTCAATGACGTCGCGGGGGCGAGGTCGCTGGGTTATCACTTTTAAAGGCTGCAAACTAAAAACAAGCAAAAACAATGCTATTAGAGCAATCATTGTCTCCTGCCGACGTCCGGCCAACAACGCCCAGCACAACAACAGCCAAACAGGCAGCCATACTTTACCCAATTGGACTACTGCCTTTATTAAAAGTGTTTTCTTGAAATAGCTCGGGTTCTGAACCAGCCAGGCTACAACACGTTCATCCAGGAAAAAATAACTGGCAATACCGAGCAGGGCCAACCCTGTTGTCAGTAAAATTACAACAAATAGTCTTTTTTTTTCAGAAGACCGATTATCCGTCATTTTATTTTCCATTTTTATTCCTGGCCGAATAACAGTGCAAGAAGTTTAACTCGTTTGCCTTCTGAGTAGTCAATTCCTTCCCTGGAATACAGCAGCCGTCCCGGCAAAGTGCCATAAACCCGTTCAATCTTTTCATATTCATCGTCTGGAATGACAAGGACGGCAGGATTTTTTTGCCGAACCCAGGCAACTACACCTTCCTGGTCCCAAAGTTCCTGCAGGTTTCTTCCGAGATAATAATTCAGGCTCGGTTCTTTATATTCATAAACTGCAACAGGCACGTCAATCGGCACCATTTCGTTTATGGTTTTTGCCATAGAGGGTGTAACTTTTATATCTTCAATTACCGGCAAAATTCCAAATATATATGGGATGTGAAATAATACTATTCCAAACAGCAGGGTTTTCGAAGCGGAGACAACCTGATTTCGATGCACTCGATACGCTGCTAATAACGTCATAAAAAGCAGGATTATACCGCAGATAATTGCCGGAACAAACAAATTTGTTATCTTCAGGAAAAAGGGAGCGATGATTAAGGCCGAACCGACTGTTAAACCAAACGGAACAAAAAGCCAATTGCCGCGGTGCAACCATTTTTCATCCCGCTTTGAAAGAAGGTTCTCCTGAAATTCAACAATCCCGCCCGCCGCAAGCAGAGCCAACGGCGGCCATATAAAGATTATATAATGAGGTAATTTAGTGGCGGCAAAAGTCATTATTATAAAGATTGATATTACCCAGGTAAGCAAAGTAATCCTGCACTCTCTTTGGCATAATTTTCTGACAGCGACAGCGTAAATAGCGCCGGGCAAAAATATTATCCAGGGGAAAAAACCGCCAATAATGACCGGCAGATAATACGGAAGATATAACAAAAAATCGCCGCCGTGATGTCCCATAGGTTCAAACGCACGGCTTATAACATGTCTGCCTATAAACACAGCTAAAAACCGGCCGTCTGTCGCCCTATCGGCAGGAATTGCCCAGCAGAGAAAAATTATTATGCCGATACTCAATGAAACTAAAATCAGAAATGAATTTTTAATAAACTCTTTATAATCTTTTCCAAGCAGCCATACGGTTATTATCATTACCGGAAATGGAAGCGCTCCAATTGGACCTTTGGCCAACATACCAAAGCCCGTCAAAACTCCTATCAGAATAACCTGATAATAACGAAAACCGTTTGTTAATCCTGAGATAAAAACCGCCATAGCGCCTAAAATAAAAGGTAGCGTTATGGCGTCAGCAGTCGCCGCAGTGCCGATAACCAGTATCATAACCGAAGAGGCCAGAATTATCATTGCCCATAACCCCTGCCTGGCTCCCATCACTTTTTTGCCAATGGCAAAAGTTATCAAGCAGCTAATGACTGTCCCGATAGCCGCCCAGAAACGGCAGGCAAACTCATTATTTCCAAAAAGGCTGATTGACAGGCTCATCAACCAATACACGAGAATCGGCTTATCCGCCCACAATTGGCCGTTAAAGCTCGGGACAAGATAATTACGCGTCTGAATCATTTCGATCGAGGCTCGCGCGAACCTCGGCTCATCTCTGTCCCAAAGCGTCGTGCGGGTAATCATAAATAAATATACGGACGCGATTATTATGGATAGAGTAATGGCGGTTAACCAAATTCGCTGGGTTTGTTTTTCAGACATCAAAACTTTCCCATTTGGTTCCATTGTCTCATCGCATTGTCCCAGAGTTGTTTAGTTTCCATATAAAGCCAGATACTGACAGTAATAACTACAATGGAAACAATTATTTTAGTTATGGGTTTATAGCGGGGATTAAACCACATAAGCGGCAAGGCAAAAGGCCCGATGCACAATATACCAATCACTAACCAATAAGTCGAAAAATACCACTTCGGTTTCGATTCAACCGAACCGGCCGAAGCATCAATCGCCTGCACTTCAAATTCTTTGCCGCAATAAGGACACTTTATCATAAATTATCTCCCATCGCTTAACTATTCAGCCGGTTTAATCGATTTAAAAGATTTAATTATAAACAAGCCAAGAACCAGAACCACTACCGCCATAATAACCAACAGGATCGACTTATGTTTTTCGGTCCACGGAATAAGTTTTGGCTCAGTTTTGCCGAACAAAGGATTTTCAGCAATATTTCCCAGAATGGCAGGTGCAGCTTCGACATCGAGCGGCTTATAAATTTTATGCCCTATATCATACTGCGGCCTGTTTGCTGATTCTGAGCCGACATAGAGTAAAACAGGTTTAGCATTATCTTCAACACTAAATACTATTTTATGCCCTATCATTTGAGCCGATGCTGACCGAATCTTAAGAGGCCTGTCGTCATAATTTTTTATTGTGACTTTCAAATATCTGTATGCTCCTGAATACGGCAGCGTTGTTTTCTCCTGCTCTTTTCCATCGGCTGAAATGTATCGGTAAATCGCATTGCCTGCTAAATAATACCAGCTCTCATTAACATCCTCAAATCTTTCCCTGTTATCTTCGCCTGCGATTTTAATTCTGCGTTTTAGAACATTTCTTCCTTCAATAGTTAAATGTCTGTAAAAAGACTTATCTTCGATTGATAATTTGATTTCACTTACCGGAAGATTGCATAATCCCAGGTCATATTCATAAATGCTTGAATTTTCATTCTCATCTTCAATATGATTCGTGCATAACATAGCAACAGACATCCTGCCTGCTGGTTTATTTTCACATTTGAACGCACGGACATCCTGTATCGAAGGATTGTCTTTTTCATCGGGCATTGGTGTAACAGTAATCCGCAGGTAACGATAATCATTAAGCGGCAAATCAACATCGCTGAACTGCGACCAGTTTTTGTCAGTAATCGCAAACACAAAGGCCTGTTTGACGAGTATAAAAAACCTGACATTATCATTTGAGCCTTCAACTTTGACCGCACGCCTGAAATTATTTCCGCCGGTAACAACTTTAATCGAATTTTTCATTGTCTGCCCGCCGAAATCCAGCGTTACAAAAGAGCCTTTTCGTGCATCGGTCGAACGATTAATAATTTTCGGCGAATACTCCTGTCTTTCAGCTATATCATAAGCTCTGGTAATAAGATATGGAATCTGACTGCCGTTGGAATCTATAATTCTAATATCCGACAAATCCGGTTTGGCCGCATTGTAAATCTCCGGCGTAATATCTGCTCTGTAATACTCCGCAACCTTGTTTTCGAGAGTTACCACAGAGCAGTATTTCCATTTTGTCAGGTCTATCGCCCAAACGCTGCCTGCCATTCCGGCAAGGAAAACAACAACGGCACAAATTCTTACTTTTCGCATAATCAGTCACCTAATCTTTTCTCATTCAACACCGCATCGAAAAAGCCCTTCTTCTTCAAATACTGATAAAGATAGGAAACGCCGACCAGCGTAATACCTGTTGCCAGAAAGGCTGCGATTCTATAGACGCTTTTAACAGTGCTCATATCCAATATAAATACTTTGAAAAGCAATATACCGAAAAGACCGAGCGAAATATATCTCAGCAGAGCCTTTTTACGCCAGAATCCTGCAACCATCAATACGGCGGCGTAAATCGCCCACGCTATCGACATATACATATTTGCCAGAAATTTCCAGTTGACTATAACTTCTTCTGAATATCTGTTCCTGCAATACCAGTAAAGATATATTTCCTCGCTGATTAGTATAAACAAAACGAATATTGCCGTAATCGAGAAAATATATGGAAAAACAAAGTCGTTTTCATCCTCTCCGACAGTCCGCTTTAAAAATAACGCGGACGCAAAGAGACCCGCCGCAAACAGGACCGCAAACGCAAAATTGATATTAGCAAAAATTATAAATTTGTCGAAATAAACCGACGTGAACGCAAATACGACAAAAATTGAACCGGCAATCCCGGCAGCAACCGCAAAAATCTTGCAAAACAATCCTGCCGGACATATCGGTCTTGCGACAAGCGACAATGTAAATAATGTGAATAACAACATCAAGCCGTTGATAAAGAAAGTTTGGCCGATATTCCTGTCGGCCATATTATATTTACAATGGTAGAACCATTCCATTGACAGCATCAGCATCAAAAGCAGGCAGGCGGCAGAATAAATAACCTGAGAAATAATATTTCTGTAATATTCTATCACCCATTTGTTTCGCCGATAAAAAATATGACATAAAACTGCTGCGATAACTACAAACAGCCAGGTGCCGAAGGCGGGATTCCAAACCAGAACAAATGCGGCTTTATGCATCGGCATTTTGGCCAAAAGCTGAAACAAAGATAATATAAACGCGACCCCGGCGCTGGCCAGCGTCAGGATACTTCGATATCTCAATCCGATTATTGTTAAAACAGCCGCCTCAGCCGCCCAGGCCATCGCAATAGCATACATCTTCAGATAAAGCGGTATTGCGATTGTCAGGAAAAACAAGCCGACAGCAAGAAGAATAAGACGCAGATTAAAATCTTCTTTGCAGCGTCTGGCTACAACGCTCACCATCACAAGATGCGCAATGCACAAGCCAATAGTACAGAAAGCAAGTTCAGTGCGATACCTCGTATAAAGAATCGTCCATAAATAATAAAACGTAACCACAGCATTAAGAAGAACCAGTGCAACATCCTCTCTCTGGGCTTTCATTTTCTTCACAAGGTCATTAAACAGCGGCAAAACCATATAAATTACGAAGAAAATTCCCAGCCAGCCGAGTGCTATTGTTATTTGTTCCGGCGTCTTATTGACTGCCGCCAATTTCGGCCTGAAGAATTTTTCAAACCAGCCGGTATAAAGCACAAATGTTCCGGCAAAAGCAAGCAGGTCCACTGCACGCCATTTTCTGTAATAAGCGCAAAGCATTGCGCCAATGCCGAGAATAAGAACATAAGTAAATAAAGGCATCGGCAGATTTTCGCCGGTCGAAACTATTATCGGCGTCAAAAAACCGCCTACAAGGGACAGAATCGCAATGAGAATTTCGTTCAGGCTGACCGCATAAAGCATTGCCGCCAGCGTTACAAGAATTGCGAGAATAAACGCCGGCGGAGATTTAATCAGTCCATAGAATCGGTAAGCGGAAAAAACCGCGGCATATAACATCGCAAATCCCAGCGATGTTACAGCCTTGGCAACTATCCCATATCCCCTTTTTCGCGTCATCTCGCCTGCAAAAAGAGCAAGCAGACCTGAAACAGTAACAATGGCAACTCTTCCTAATGGTCCTATCCAATTATTATCATAAGCATACTTGAGGAAAAATACTGTGCCGACAATCACAGTAATAATTCCCAAAATAAGAACCCATTTGGTGCCAATTTGCTGTTCGAGTGAGGCAGATTTTGCTTTGTCCTCTTTCTGCCATATAGTTTTGAAAGATTCGAAAGTTGCAAGAGGCTGTTCTTCCTCAACCCCGGGCATTTTCTGCGGCGGCTCAATCGGCAACGGAGGCATAGATTCCTGTGGAACAGGTAATGGTTCTTCTATCGGAAGAGGTGGCGGCTGCGGCTGACTATATTTAATCTGTTCTTCAAGTCTATTTATTCTCTTCAAAGCGATAATCGATATGATTAAACCTATCAGGCCGCTTAACAGAAGACCGATTACCAGAACGAATACAAATATCGCAATTACAAACTCCTCATTATGCATATTCTAATCCTTTAAAATATATAATAGTAATCTTTCACTATTTGAACACTATCATACAGACATACAATATAAAATACAAGAATTGTCTTTTTTCACCTCTGGCAAAATAGAAATAGCCTGTTATAATCTTAACTATGGCTGAAATTAAGCAACAACTCATTACCCTTTTATTGGGAAAGGTTACGCAGGAGCTTTCCGGCGAAATGTTCAACCCCACTATTATCAAAAGCTCGCCTGTCTATTACAAAACCGCTGTGCCGAGACAGGTTATCGTCGGTCACGAAAATTATACAATCGGCGGCCAAAACGTAACATTTCATCTGCGAGGTTATCAGCCGGATGTGCTGCTTATCCAGACAACGATAGATGTGGAAAACATATTCAATAAGGAAGGCGTCTTTTCACTCGAAAAGCAGTCTTATGAACACTCATACCGTATCCTCAAACAATATGGCGGAGATTTGCTGTTCAGCGAAGAGTATTCAGTTTTTGTCGTTGCCAATTATCCCGGCGACCCCGACCAGTTCTTAAAACACAGGGACGTCATAGTCTCGCTTTTGAAATCGGAATTGCGGGACCTCGACCCGCAGGAAGTGGAATATACTCTAAACAGCAGGATAAAATACGGCAATAATGATTTATCGATAATCGACTGGGATGGCGCATTTCTTTTCGACCCTATCGGCGATATTGAAGAAGACCTGGAGCTGCTTACTCTTGCCAATCTCCAGCTTCTAAGGCATCGCATCCTCGACCATCAGCTCGACAGCAGATTAACCAGAATGGCGGAGCTTCTGCACAATATCCCGATCGCCGGCACAAGACACCCGAAAGTCAAAGAGCTGGCACAAAAAATGAAAGAGACTATGGAAATACGAACGGTCTCTATATCCGAACTGCAAAGGCTGGAACGCGATATAAAGCTTATCGGCGATTGGTATTCAGCGAGATTTTACGAGCTGGCCGCGACAAAATTCAAAATCGACGAGTGGCGAAAAACCATCCGCAGCAAACTCGAATCGCTGGAAGATGCATATTCGATGGTAGTTGAGAATTTTACGGTCTCCGCCAAATCCCGTGCTGAATGGGTGCAGATTATTTTATTCTTTATATTGCAAATAGGCTGGGCCATTCTCATCATCCTCGACATTATTCGCTACAGATAGGCTTTAATGCTATTATGAGAATTACAAAACTGATGGCATAAAAAATATTTGCCCGGGTCTCAATTAAAACCCGGGCAAATTTTCAATTTTTTTAGTAACGTGGGCGTGGACCTCTATTTCGATCGCCGCCGCCGCCGCCAAAACCGCCGCGACGCGGGCCTCTGCCCCCGCCGCCCCTGCTGTCTCTGCCGCCGCGCTCATAAGCTTCATTGACCTTAAGTGTCCTGCCGCCTACATCTTTGCCGTTCAACGCCTCAATTGCAGCCTGGGCCTCTTCCTTGGACGGCATCTCGACAAAACCGAATCCTCTTGATTCGCCGCTGAATTTATCCTTTATGATACTTACAGTCCCAATTTGACCAAACGGCTCAAAAGTCTGCTTCAGCTGTTCTTCCGTCGTCTCTCTTGCTAAATTTCCAACATAAATATTCATCTCAAAACCTCAAAATAAAAAAATAAACTTTCACCGGCTAAACCGGCAGACATTTTCTACATACTGCAAAATAAGAGATGATTTTAACGGAAAGCAGTTTGACCAAAAAGCAAAATCAACGTTAGCTTTCATCAGCCTATTACGCAAATATTATTGTGGATAATAGCATCTTTGTTTTTTATTGCAACAGAATATTTTTTATATCTACCTTTTTTCAGACAATTTAAGGCTGTTTGGTAATTTAGGGAAGTATTTTAACGATACAAAATGTCTTTTTATGCTTGTTTGACCTGCCCTGCCTGCCCTCCGAAGCATTTGCCTTTAATGCGAAGGATAGGAACGGTGTTGAAGGAACGGTTTTTTTTCCGGGTTCAGTCCTTTTCGATTCTCGATTTTCTATTTAGCCCTCCGGCCTTAATCCTGCGTAGCCTTGGCGGAGCAGGATGCCGGGGGGTTCGTTTCTCGTCGCGGGTTTTTCTTCGGTTAGCCCCGCACCAATTTGCTATTCAATCCCGCACCTTTTTCTATTTAATAACTCATTGGTGCGGGATTCAATTACATCTGCCCCGCAGCACGTTGCGGCGGGGTTCTATTCCATTTTATTTACTACGGTATAATGAATTGGTGCGGGGTTCTGGTGGGGTTTTCTTTCGGTTAGTCCCGCACCTATTTACTATTCTATTATTCCTATTTTAATATTTATTGAACGAATAGGTGCGGGGTTCAGTTTTTTTCAACAGCCCCACTGTCCCTAATTATTCCTAATTATTTCTAATTATTTAATAGCCACAGATAAACACAAATTATCAAGCCACTGAGGCCACAGAGAAAACAGGATTCGTTTCGTAAGATTCTGCTTTTTCTTGGTTTGGATGCAGAAAAATTAATTTTCCAGCCAAACCTCCGCAAACATAGAAAAATCAAGGAAATTCACTATGTTATTCTCGTCTTTATAAATATCGCCCGGAATATTTTCGCCTGTAACAAGCCAATTGTTGCTGATGACACCGACATCGCCAAAACCTATAGAACCATCGCAGTCAAGGTCGTAAATATTGTCGGCTGAATAATCCTGGTCTATATGGTCATTAAGGACACCGGCATATTCTCTCGTATATGGGTTGAAAGTATAATTTTTCCTGGTTGGTATAATAGTACCGTACCAGTTATAATCTACCCACACCTCGTAAAAACCGTTGGCATCAGTCGTATCCTGACCTCCACCATTATTTGCATCCACCAATACATCAGCTATTGGTACGTCGCAGGAATTTTTAATGTGACCTGAAATTATAAATCGCAAAAGTGCTCCCGTATAATCCTGGTCATTATAATCACTTGTAACATTAACATATCCTATGTTGTTTGGTTCAAATATGTAAGCATACTTTACAGGCACAACTTTACCAGACCAGTTATAATCGACTAACACTTCGTAATATCCGTTAGCATCGGTTGTATCTGAGCCGCCGCCGTAATATTTGCTTGTATATGGGCCGCCGTTATTATCCGGCGATACTAATACACCATCGAGCGGTATGAGTCCGGAATCAACAGCGTAGCCGGCGATAATGAAAGTATCCAGTATCGCAGTGTAGTTATCGTTCTGGTCGGTGGTAACATTATTGTAATCTATACCATTCGGCTCAAACGCATAACCTGTCTTGCCTGGGATGACGGTACCTGACCAGCCGTAAGCTACCGTTAATTCATAGAAACCATTAGCATCGGTTGTATCTGAGCTGCCGTCATTGCTTGCATCTATAGACACACCTTCGACAGGAATATTAGCGTCAGGTTCAGTAACATAGCCGGAAATAGTCATCTCATTGATCGCGAAATTCGCAACTACGGTATAGCTGCCATCCATAGTAACGGTAGTAGCAGCAGAGTTGGCATCTGCCACTTTGCCTGCATCTACTGCTGTGCCTGTCCAATTGACAAAGTGATAATTCAAGTCGGCAGTAGCCACAAGATTGACTACATCGCCGTGATTGTAGTCATATACACCCTCACCAGGCGTTGTTACATTACCGCCCGCTGAAGATGAAATTGTCAATGTTCGTAATACCGATGCCGTATAATCCTGATTGGTCTGGTTGGATGTAACATTAGAGTATGTCCTGCTTGGAGGTGTAAAAGTGAAACCTGCCTTTGTCGGCGTGACTGTCCCAGACCAGCCGTAGTTAACCATCAGTCGGTAGTAACCATTGGAATCAGTTACAGAATTGACATCATTATTATCCGTTGATATCAAAACTCCCTCTGCCGGCATATTGCCCTCATCTATGATAAACCCAGAAATCGATAACATAAGCGGTTTGAATGTAACATAGACAATGTGGGAAGTTGTGATATTGGACAGGGTATATATGTTGCCGCCGGTCTGCACGCTGTTGCCGTCAAGGAACCATTCATTAACCTCATATCCTATATTGGGAATCGCGTTGAAGTCCTGACTTGCTCCATAATTTACCATTGCCGATTGCGGCTCTATAGTGCCATTGCTGTCCGTAGAGGCGTTAATAGTGAATTGTATTGCAGTAAAGTTGGCTGTCACGGCTATATTGGCCGTTACATTAAGGTCAGTTCGCGGATTATCTGTAGATGCATCAGACCAATTGACAAATTGATAACCGGTATCCGGCACTGCCGTTACAGCGGTTCCATTCTCGCCATAGTTAACCACCTGAACGGTGTCTCCTGTCAGACTTCCGCCCGGACCGGCGGTATAAGTGAGGGTGAACGTATCGATGGCAAAGTTGGCAGCAACCGTATAGTCGCCGTCCATTATTATTGTCGTATTTGCCGAATCGGGATTTGTCACTTTGCCTGCCACTACACCACTGCCCGTCCAGTTAACGAAATGATGATTTGCGATTGCTGATGCAGCAATGCTTGCCGATGTATTGTAATCATACCAGTATGTTCCTATGCCAGGCGTTGTTACAGTCCCACCCGCTGAGGCAGAAGTCGTTAATGACATCTGGTCTGGTGCGAAGTTAGCCTGAACTGTGTAATTGGCATCCATAGTAACGGTAGTGTTCGCAGAATTCGGGTCCGCTACCTTTCCTGCCGTTACAGCAGTGCCAGTCCAGTTAATGAAATGATAATGTTCGATTGCTGACGCAACGACATTTGCCGATGTATTGTAATCATACCAGTATGTTCCTATGCCCGGCGTTGTTACAGTCCCATCCGCTGAGGCAGAAGTCGTTAATGACTTCTGGTCTGGTGCGAAGTTAGCCTGGACTGTATAATCGGCATCCATAGTAACTGTAGTATTCGCAGCATTCGGATCAGTGACTTTGCCTGCTGTTACCGCCGAGCCTGTCCAGTTAACGAAATGATAATGTTCGTTAGCCGCAGCCGCAAGATTAACCACAGAACCACTTGCATACGAGAAAGAACCTATTCCAGGCTGTGTTACAGTTCCGCCTGCGGTTGAAGTAACAGTCAAAATCCTTACAGGCAGTGTTGTCAGGGTAAATAAACCGCTTCCCGAAACTCTTTTAACCACTACCAAAGTATTAATATCTGCAGTTGGTGTGTAATTGAACGATTCGTTAACATCATTCCCTGCTTGTATGCTTGATGCGAGAATTACAGGAGTGCCATACGTGCCTGGTGTTGAACTATAAAGATAAAGGTCAAAATCACCTCCGGTGGGAACTTCAAGTTTCGGCTCAAACGCCAATCCTTGTTTCAGTTCCGCTTTCCGTGCCCAAACCCGTCGGTCAGAAGTCCCGGGTCCAAGCGTGTCACTCGCAGAGGAGCCAAGTGTATAGGTCAAAGTTACGGCCTCAACCGCTGCGTCAGGATTTATCATGCCGTAGCCCTCATATTGGTCTTTGCCGGCCGGAAAGCCGCTCGGACCCGCGGAGGCACGCTGAAGCGTCGGATTATAGCTGCCGTTTTCGCGAGTAGTGTTAGTCTCGGAGGCGGTTGCGCATAATACCATTTTGACATATCTTGAATGCTGGTTCGAGCCAAAGTCCCATGTGATTCCCTGCTGCTGCATAGCATCAATCACAAGAGCAACAGCACCGGCGGCAAATGGACTGGACATAGATGTCCCCTGCATAGAAGCATAGTCGTTGCTCTGCTGGTCTGCGAATGCCCCATCGGCCGAACCGCTGTCCACAGATAGGATAGCCGTATGATAATTGGCTGAGCCGCCGGGTGCCATTATGTCCGGCTTGTAATCTTCGCCTGAACCGGGACTGCTGAAACCGGTACTTGTGTAATCCGTCAATTGGTCTTCATCGTTAGACGCCGCCACAGTCAGTGCCATAGCCGCCCGACCCGGGTCATCTACCTGGCTTGCGCCGCCGTCGTTTCCCGCAGATACAACGACGACAACCCCGTTGTTGACCGCCGTATTGACCTTTGACCTCAAACCGGTATCGATACCGGGGTTGCCTGTGATTCCGATGCTCACATTGATTACTTTTATGTTATTCGTAACGCGTGTAGCCACGAGGTCATCAATGGCCGCAGATATCCACGTGCTGTAGCCAGTGTCACTGTTGGTGAATACTTTGGCGGCGGCCCAGCGACATCCGGGCGCAACTCCTCTTAGTTTGTTAAATCCGTCGCCCACCCCTGGATAATTTGTCACCGAATTTGCAATGGCAAAACTTCCCATTGCCCCGTTGCTCAGAAGCGCTGTTGAATACGCCCGGCTGCTCGAACCCGTAAAAGTATTATTCTCCGTCAACGGAGAACTTCCGCTTGCGGCGGCAGAAATAGCCGTCCATCCTCCGGAAACTCCTTTGGTATGATAGACCTGATATAGTGAAGTCGAACCGCCCCCTATCCATCGCGCTGTTGAAGTGTAGGTCACCAACGTTGCGGGCAAACCAAGCGGATAAGGATAGAAGGAGCCGGATGACACGCCCGTCAGGTCTCCTGTGTCCGTGAAGTAAAGTATACCCGTTCCAGAGCCGCTTGCCGCACCGGTGCCCAGCGCAATGCCAGACACGTGCGACCCGTGCCCAATCATATCGACGGGACTTGCGGCACCATCGCTCGAAAAGTCATGCCAATACACCTGCCGCCCCGATAAGTCCGAATGAGCGGCATCGATACCTGTATCCACAATTGCAATAGTGATTGTATTAGAGCCGTCGAAGCCCGATGGATTACCGGCGAATCCTGACGCCCACACCGGCCGAACACGCCCGGTTCGAGTAGCTGTATCAAGATGCAAAACGACCGGCTTCGCCTCCTGCACCAGCACCAATGTCGGACTCATTAAACCAGGAAGTGAGTTAACACTTCCAAGGGCAATACGTCCGTTCCAGCCATACGATACCGCCTTGTAAACGTAGATTATTTCACCGCCATGAGACAAGAAATCGTCAATTTGCTTTTGCGTTATCTGTTCATTGAAGATTAATTCCACATCCACGGTCTCCGCCAGCACAGATTCTGCTTCTGCTATGTCTTTTGATGTTACAGCCGACCTTAACCGAGACTTTGCTATTGCAGCCTTGGCTTCCAATTCGTCATCGATTGCGTTTCGGTCCGTGTCATTAGGATATACCTCGCTGATAATGGGGGCTATCTGTGGTACCACAGGCGGAGAAAAAACCGGTGCTTGCACCGCTTGAACGGTGATTGTCTCACAGACTAAAAACAGCAGGAATATATATTTGCTCAGACCAAACCTGCTGTGAGATAAAAAGGATTCGTTTTTTGATGCACCGCTTAACGATTTGTGATTACTTCCCCGCTCCCAAGTTTTCATTTTCCACATCCTCCGCCTTTAGCTCTTGATTATTTATCTGGGATTTCCCACATTAAACACTTGGCCACACAACCAGGTATTTTATTTATTTCCTTTTAATAATCATTCTTCTTCGAAGATAATCATATCATTATGGGACGTTTCCTCTGAAAATCAAGGGAAATTATAGACAACAATTGTTTTTTGAGCATGTTAGGGGGTAGAGTGAACTCCCTCGACTGCGTTCGGGATGACACTTTTTTTAAAAAAAATGTGGTTTTTCTCTTGACTTTTGTTAATAAATATGGTAAAATACTCATATGGTTTAGTAAAAAGTTAATAATTTGCCATAAGTCCTTATTCCGAATGGGAATAAGAACAAACAAATCAGGATATTCCCTGTAGAAATTCAAAGAAGTGCATTCTCGGGAATGACATTTTCCTTCAATAATCCCTTTTTGAAGAGGAATTACTATGTCCAAAATCAAAATTAATTTTCAAATTCCGTGTCCGACATTCATCGAAAGTTTGATTGTCTATTTTCTGCTGCGATACCGAAAAAAACACGAGGGCTTCGCTTTTCGCCTGATAAAACTCACGCAAGGCAAATTCGCTAAGGTTGACCCCGATGATTTCAAGAAATTGTCTCAATATGATTGGCAGCTTTTTGAAAACAAAAGCGGCAATCTATATGCTATCAGGATTGAAAATTTAAAATTTATTAAAATGCACAGGGTTATTATGAACGCTCCGCCCGGCACAATCGTTGACCATCGAAACCACGATGGCCTCGATAACACTAAACGAAATCTGAGATTCGCGACAATTGCTCAGAATAACTATAATACTCGAACAAAAAAAGGCAGTTCAAAATACAGAGGCGTCCATTTTGTAAAAGACATGGGAAAGTTCAGGGCCGTTATAAATTATAATAGAATATACAAACATTTAGGATATTTCGACAATGAGGAAGATGCCGCCCGCGCCTATGATAACGCTGCCAAACTTTATCATGGAGACTTTGCTGTATTAAACTTTCCTTAATTTCAGAACTGTGAGAGTTTACCCCGCCTGCCCTGTGAGATGTCTCTTAGACTATCTCATCGGGGTGAAGTGTTTACCCTGTGGGATGTGAAACTATCCCATCGGGGCCTCTTAGGCTACTTCATCGGGGCCTTAATTTAATCTCTATGGATTGCAATATCTTGTTTCTGTTTTGATATTAAAATTATGCTGCCTGTTACAGTGATTTATCTACAAGCCAATTCTGGACAAAAGAAGCAAAATCAATCATGTCCACATCGCCGTCCTGTTCGAAGTCTGCGCCGTTGCAGAAATTATTTCCACTCCCGCAATCCATCCGTAACCACTGATTGGCAATCTCGGCAAGGTCGAGCATATCAACCCTGCAATCGCTGTTGAGGTCTCCCTGCACCGGCCCCGGCCCATTGCAGTCGGCAGTGGTTATTGTTTGAATCCATACGGCATAAGAGCTTACGCGCACGGCATCCATATAGTCAGGATGTGTTTGTCTGGGGTTTGACGACTCGCGATACCAGCTTTCTCCATTAGCCGGCCAGTTGGGATCATTGGGGTGGGCTTCTACTCCGCGCGTAAGACCTGCTGTCTTCCAGACTGTCCCGACTTTTATGAACCATCCGCCGCCGGAATCATACTCGGCAGGAGTTCCTTCGTATAGAGTATTGCCGGGGTCATTAAAATGAGCAGTAATTACTTCAGATGTCCATGTGCCGGTGATTACATCATTTCCATCTGTAATATTCGTGCACCATCGCTGCGTGTTATTGTTGTAATTAATTCCTGTGCCCCAGGTATATCCATAGGCCTTCGACGGAAAGCCGCCATAGAGAGTTGTTTCTCGTCCTCGTCCATAACCGCCAATAACAATTGAATGATTTGTCTCGTCGTCAGTCGTATATGGGGCCGCGTATGCAAGATTAGGGTCTGAGCCATCGGTATTTTTGAGACGGATGAGACGAATGTCGGCATTGCCGGCTGGGCCGCCGGTCCAGTAAGTGGTGTTATAGATACAATTGTAGGTAACACTATTAATATCTACTGTTGCCGGGCTGGTTCCCTGGTGGCGAGTGGTAAGAATCCATTTAGGGGAAACGACCACAAATGAGGCGTTGGTACTCCATCTTCCCACGACGGCATTTGCCGGCTTGTCTGCCCAGGTCAGTAAGTTTGGCTCTCCGCCCTCGTGCAGAATAATGCTTAGACCCGTAGTCGGTGTCAGCAGCACCAATACACATAAGCATATGCAGTGCCAAGCGTTATAGCCATGCCCGGACTTCATCAAACCACTTCCTCCTTTTTACGATATCTACAAAAAAAGTATTGTATCAGCCGGGATTTTTCATATAACATTGCATGTCCCTGCTCAACTATGCTGCTGAGCCTCATATTCCAATAGAATACCAAACCTATTCCTGAAAAAGCCGTCAATCCAAGGAGTTCAACAACCCCGATATTTACCCTGCTGCCGGTAATGCCAAGGTCGTGAACCGCCTGTGCATTAGAGCCATAGGCCGCTGTCGAACCTTCGAGACCGTAAACACTGCCGCAAAAAAATACCAATAACAGCAATGTTATAGGACAATACCTACATACAAACACTTCTTCGCAACCTCCAAATTATGAAAAAATTATAGCAGAAAACATCTTGAAAATCAAAGCAAATTTACCCCCACACCTTTGCAGAAAACCTCGGCTTTGCAGTCTGAATACGATTATTCTTCCTCGCAAGCAAAAAATAGGCAAGGTTATACCTGTAAAGGTGTGGGGGGTTTACTGCTGTGGCTCGGCTGAGCTCGCCGAAGTCGGCTGCTTGAGCTCTTCTGCCTTTGGAAGGTCTTTTATGTCGTTAAGGCCGAATACTTCGAGAAATTTTTTTGTAGTGCCGTAAAGCAGCGGCCTTCCCAAAATTTCGGCTTTCCCAGTGATTTTGACAAGACCTTTATACATCAGCGAGCGAATCATCTCGCCGCAGGCAACGCCTCGAATCGCTTCGACATCGGCTCTTATAACAGGCTGCTTATATGCGATAATGGCAAGTGTTTCCAGTGCGGCAGGGCTGAGCTTGTTATCGCCGCGTTCACGCAAGAGTTTTTTAAGCCAGATATTGTAGTCCGGCAATGTCATCATCTGATATCCACCCGCAATCTCCTCAATCCGAAACACCCTGCCGGTTTGCTGATACTGCTGATTGAGAGTTTCAATACATTTTTTAACCTGTTTTACGCCTCCGTTAAGCTCGGAAATATTAACAAGCCTCTCCGCTGAAAGCGGCTCATCAGAAGCAAAAAGTATCGCTTCAATTACAGATTCGGTAGTTATTTGTTGTGAGTATTCTCCTGTCGCTTTCGCTCCAGGCTCTGAATCGGTTATTGCAGGAATTTCGTTCAAATCTTCTTCCTGCTGCTGAAATTCTTCCGTCATATTTTCATCCATTCAAAGGGGTCTTTGTCTTTTTTGCTGACAATGATTTTAACACCTTTTAAACTTTTTTGTAGCTCTTTTGCAACTTTTTTAAGGATAAATCTTTCCGAAACAGTGTGGCTCAAACAAATAACCGTAACCCCTGCTTCCTGGGCCGCAATTGCCTGATGATGCTTTATTTCGCCGGTTAAATACAGGTCGCACTTTTCAGACAAAACAGTCATTATTAACTTGCCGCAGGAGCCGGCACAAACCGCGGCCTTTTTTACCTTGCGATTTTTATTCCCAACAATCCCGGCAGCTTTGGCACCGGTAGCAGCCTTGATTTTTTTCAATATCGCACTTAACGACATCGGCTTTTCAAGAAATCCTATCCTGCCAAGCCCGATTTTGTCCTCAAAATCATATAATTTGATAATATCAAACGCAGGCATCTCATAAGGATGTGCACTTCTCATCGCTTTCACAATGTCTGGCACTTTTTCAGCAGGCACAATCGATTCAAATCTTATCTCGTCAACTTTTTCAAGTTTGCCTTTTTTGCCGATAGCAGGTTTTGCTCCTTCGAGAGGCAAAAATGTTCCTTCTCCCGCCGAACAGAAGCTGCAATGACTGTAATTTCCTATCCAGCCTGCACCGGCTTTGAAAACCGCGTCAGCAACTTTCTCCAACCAATCAGCAGGAACAAAAACTACGAGTTTATAATTATTCTGTCCGCCTTCGACAAAATCGCCGATGGGCTGCGGATTTTTTATTCCGACAATTTCCGCCAGGCCGTCATTTACACCGCCCGCAACCGCGTCAAGAGCAGTATGTATCGAATAAACACAAATCCCGGAATTGACAAGCTCGTAAACAGGCGAATCTTTTAAAACATTCTTCAAACCATCCCAGATTACCGGATGATAACTTATAATAAAATTACAGCCGGCTTTTTTCGCTTCTTTTATAACTTCCCGCGTTATATCAATAGTCAGCAGGATTTTTTTTACTGTTGCATTGCCGTCGCCGACAAGCAAGCCGGTATTGTCCCAGCTTTGCGCCAATTTCTTGGGAGCAATCTTTTCAATCTGACTTATGCAATCTTTAATCTTCATCCCGTTAGAAATCCTTTTTTCATTATAATTTTTGATATTTTAAACAGGATTCGTCCCATTAGGAATCTTTTTTTCATCTATGATTTCTAACGGGATTCATTATTTTTTGCCTGAACAATATTGATTAAAAAATTCAGTATAAAGCGATATTACTTTTTTCGTCATCATTCCCGGTTTTGCGTTGCCGACATTATGCGCCTCAACGCCTATCACCGGCAGAATCTGCATTATAACATTTGTAATAAAAACTTCATCTGCGCCGAGCAAATCGTCGATTGTAAGCTCTTTTTCTTCCGCTTTTATAGAATTTTTAGCCGCAAGATTTAAAACCGTCTTTCTCGCAATCCCCGGCAAAATACCTGTTTTAAGCGAAGGAGTATAAAGGACAGAATCCTTCACGATAAATACATTGCTGATACATCCTTCCGCAAGAAAGCCGTCAACCGTAAACCACAGCGCCTCGGTGGCGCGTTTTTGATGAGCTAACGCCAGGGCGGATATTCTTGAAAAATAACTTGTTGTTTTATGGCCGGCCAGGACATCCGCGGGATTCTGCCTGTAAGAATTTAATATAACTAATATTCCCTTATCGTAATAGCTTTTCGGATAAGGCTCAAAATTAACAGCAGTGATAAGCAGCGTCGGCTCAGGATTCTCTGCATTTACCGCTCCGCTTGTGGTGGTCAGGCGGATTCTGGCTTCTTTTAATTCATTAGCGTTTAACGTTTCATATACCGCATCAGCAAGGAATTTTTTATCTCCTCGAAGATTGATTTTCAGTTTATCGGCGCTGGCAAAGAGTCTGTCGAGGTGGTCATCCAGTGCAAAAACGACGCCATTTGAAGCCCGCATTGTTTCAAACAGCCCCGCCCCGTATAGAAATCCCCCATCAGCACAATTTATATGCGCCGCAGAGCTTTCTATTATTTTGTCATTTAAAAAAACTTTATTCATTTTCATTTCAGCCACAGAGTTTTTCAATATTTTTTAGCCACAGAGAACATCCGCCGTCGCCAAAGGCTATGGCGGACAGGCGCCGGACACAGAGATAAAATATAAATTACATCTTATTTGAGTCCGTTTTCTTAAAAATTAAGACTTTTGCTATTTCTGTTTTTTTATCTTTTCCTTTAATGCAGGATAAGCATCCAATATAAATTCACGCGTATTTTCATATTTCTTAACTATATTCTCAAATAGTATTTGGTCTTTTCCTGAATTAATTTTTTTCAAATACCTTGCTGCACTTTCCGTAACAGCTAATGAGCTCAACAATCTTTCGCCCGGTTGTTCGTTAAGAAATGGAAAATCCTCTATTTTGTAAGCAAGCAAGACACGTTTCCCTTCTTTGTTATCTTTATCCTTGTAAGGAACTTCATATTCCAGATATCTTTTATATTGTTTAAGTGTATCTAAATACAAAGTGTCATTGTTTGTTTTACACTTCCTCTCAACTTCTTCTGAGAGGACAAATCCGATCCAGTTTTGACCTTCAGCCAAATGATAAGCTTCTATAATCGCCGGACCGAAAAAAATATCTTTTTCTTCATCGGCGTAGAACTGCCCGACATTCAAACAACCCCGCATTGGAATATATTCAAGGAACATTGTTCTGAAAAAAACCTCAGAAACCATCTTTATATTTCTGAAGGAATCCCGAGAATCGTTCTCAGTATAAAACACAAAACTATCTGAAAAGAATTTATGCCTTACATCTTTATTTTCATTAATAATATCATTCAAACGCGATCTGCGATAAAATGGTTCAGCGAAAAAAAGTTCATAAACCGCATCTTTAGAAAGGTTTTTCACGGCATTTTCAAATCCAAGTATGTCGAAATACGCAACCCAGCAGTTTCCGTCTATTATTTTGTTATTTTCCATTTTTCTCTGTGTGCTCTGCGAGCTCTGTGGCTAAAAATAATTATTCCTTTCTCTGCGGCTCATTAACTACTTTTATCCCGGCCAGTAACGCCTTTGCCTTAATAAGCGTTTCCTGCCATTCGCTTTCAGCATCGGAGTCAGCGACGATACCGCCGCCGGTTTGGGCGAAAGCGATATTGTCCTTAATAATAATTGTTCTTATCACGATATTCAAGCACGCATTGCCCTTTAAATCGAACCAGCCGATAGAGCCTGTATAAAGCCCTCTTGCAGTCGGTTCAAGCTCATTTATGATTTTCATTGCGCTGATTTTCGGAGCGCCGGAAATCGAACCGCCGGGGAAAATCGCTTTTAGGCAATCGGTAAAATCAATTCCTTTTCGAATTCGGCCCTGTATCGTCGAAACGGCGTGAAAAACCGTCGCAAAGGCCTCTATATCGCGCCTTTTTGTAACCTTGATTGTTCCGGCCTGACAAATCCTGCCCAAATCGTTTCGCTCAAGGTCGATTATCATATCAAGTTCGGCCTTTTCCTTTTCGCTTTCAATAAGGTCTTTGTAATTTTTCTCATCTATAACTTTTTTAAATGTCCTCGGCCTTGTTCCTTTAATCGGACAGGTCGTAATAATGCCATTATTTATATTTATAAACAATTCCGGCGATGCGCTTACTATTTGCCAGTCACCCGCATCAACATAAGCTGAATATGGACTGGGATTAAATTTGTTCTGCCACAAAAAGAGTTTATATGCTTCTTTGGAAAATTCGGTATTGAACCGCTGGGAAAAATTTATCTGATAGACATCGCCGTCATAAATATATTTTTTTATCTTCGCGATGGACTGAAGATAATAATCCTTTGTCATATTGGATTTGAACGTTTCATCTGTCATTTCGAGCGAGCCGCAGGCGAGTCGAGAAATCTGCCCGGATTTCTCCACTTCGTCCCGATAAATCGGGACTTCGGTCGAAATGACATTTACCGCCTGATTTAATATTTCCTTTAGCTCTGCAATTTTTTCATCGCTGCTTTTTGTATCCTCCGGCAGTTCAACTGCAAAAAGATAAAAATAGTTTGCCAAATGGTCAAAGCAGATGACTTTATCATAGAAACATAACCTGATTAATGGCAATTTTACATCATCAACAATAGCGGGAATATCTTCTAAATAAGTGTTAAGGTCATAGCTGAAAAAGCCAATCCATCCGCCGGTGAAAATACCTTCAAAATCATTTTCAAGATAATATTTGTTTAAAATAATCTTTAATTTCTCGAACGGATTTGTCCGGCCGGGGAAAAACTCAAAAATCTCGACAGGTTCAGCGGCAAAATAGCTGTATCTGTTTCTTTCGGAAGCGAATTTTGCACCTCCGAGAATTGAAGGATTATCGAGAGATGAAAAATAGCGCACTAATTTATCAAGCTCGACCTGTCTGGACGCCTTTTCAAAGACTAATCGGCATTGCTTGGCACAAACAGGCTGGACGGAAACTGTCATTATAAACTTTCAAGACGAAGTTTTTTATCGTATTCAATCAGCCCTGCGATAAGGTCATCCATATCGCCAGCCATAATTTTATCGAGATTATAAAGCGACAGATTAATCCGGTGGTCGGTAACGCGGTTTTGCGGATAATTATAAGTTCTTATTTTTTCGGAGCGGTCGCCTGAGCCTATCATTGTCTTGCGGGTCTTTTCGCGTTTTGCGCGTTCGATGCTCTGGTAATGCTCAAAGACCCTGCTTCGCAGCAGCCGCCAGGCCTTCGAGCGGTTTTTATGCTGGCTTCTGTCCTCGCGCATATTAACCGTTATGCCTGTCGGCTTATGTTCGAGTTTTACGGCGCTGTTAATTTTATTGACCGCCTGTCCGCCGGGTCCACCTGCCCTGCTGACATATTCGGCAACATCGGCGGGGTTTATCTGCATATCCACTTCTTCCGGCTCAGGCAGAACGGCAACTGTAACCGCTGAAGTATGTATCCTGCCCTGCGTTTCGGTTTCGGGCACTCTTTGAACGCGATGTCCGCCGCCTTCATAACCGAGATGTGCCCATACTCCGGGGCCTTTTATATTGAATATAACCTCACGAAATCCGCCAAGCTCGCTGGGGCTGAAATCGAGCAATTCGACCTTCCAGTGCTGCTTATCAGCGGCATAGTGCATATACATATCGTATAAATCACGCGCGAAAAGAGCTGCCTCATCGCCGCCGGTGCCTGCCCGGATTTCCATTATAACCGAGCCGACCGCAGCGTCGTCGGACATTACAAGCGATTCCTTTATCTGGTTAAGAAGCTCATTTCTCTTTTCTTCAAGCTGCTTGAGTTCTTCAGCGGCAAGGGTTTTCATCTCGGCATCGGTTTTTTCATCATTCAAAATCGCGCCGGTCTGTTCGATATCGGAAAGCAGCTTTTTATAGCTGCGGTATTTCGACACTATGACCTTGAGCCTGCCCTGCTCTTTGGAAATAGCAATAACCTTTGTCGAATCCATATTTACAGCAGGGTCGTTAAGCTGGTTTTCGAGCTCGGCATATCGGCCGTCAAGCTCATCGAGTTTTTTCAATACTATTAAATTCGTTTCGCTCATAAAATCAAACTTGTCTTATTTCTTTATTGCTCCATAAACAGTATCGCAATCACATCGCCAGAAGCAATCAATATATTCAAAACCGCATTGCCGGAGTTTTTTAAAATGCCACTGCAAAGGCATTCCCTCTTCAGTTCCCTGCCATTGGCCGAGAGCTTTCTGGCGTTCGATTCGAGCATCATCACCCAGTTCGGAAAGGAATTGCCGCCAAAAACCGTCCCAGTCATCAGCCGATTGCGTCTGTTCCCGCAGCATTTGCTCTCTATTAGACTCCCAATACCGCTGAATCAGACTGCTGCAACTGCCTGCGTGATCGGCATTTAAAAAAATGCCTCCATTACGCAAAATTTTATGAATCTGCTGATAGACCGCTTCAAGGTCTTCTGCCTTGAGCCAGTGCAAAGCCGTTGATGAGACCACAGCATCAGCGCCAATATATTTGTCCCAATCCATTTTGGTTATATCTGCCTGCACAATCTGAACTCTATTAAAATGTTTCAATCTCTGTTCAGCCAAAAGCAAAATGGCAGGGTCTAAATCGACAGCATAAACTTTCGCCGAAGCAAATTCCTCAAGCAGCCTTACAGTCAAACTTCCCGCTCCGCAGCCCAGGTCAATTATGAGCCTGGGATTTGGACATACAGCTTTTATCAGCCCTGCGATTGTATCGAATCTTTCGCTGCGATTGACAAGATACCTTTCCTGCATTTTGTCGTAGCGTTCAATCCAATTCTGCCAGTCTATTTTTCGAGTCGGATTCATAAATTTAGATTTCAGATACTTTCAACACGTATAAAAAAATTACGCTGCCGGCATATAATCTGTTTGATTAAGACCTGCAGCGTAAATTGTTAACAAAAAATCTACTTTTCCTTCTTTTGTGCTTTTTCGTCTTGTTCTTTTTGCGCTTTTTCCATATAGCTTTGGCCGTATTTTTTCTGGAAGCGTTCGATTCTGCCTGCCGTATCGACGAATTTATGCTTGCCGGTATAGAACGGATGGCACATCGAGCAAATTTCAGCGTGGATTTCCTTAACTGTGCTGCGGGTCTCGAAGGTATTTCCGCAGCCGCATTTAACCTTAACGGCCTGATATTTCGGATGTATGTCTTTTTTCATCTTTTTTCACCTTAAAATCTAAAGCACAGTATTATATCGTTTTTTTTTGATTATGCAAGGATGATTTCAAGAGGTTTTCTGCCGCAAAAACCGATAATCTACGCTTGTTATCCACTTTTTTTGTGTGAATTTTTTATTATCGAATCAATGGCCGCGACAAGTTCCTGCGGATTTTGCGAACCGATTAGCAGTTTTTTGCCGTTTTTAAAGACGATTTGCAGTCCTTTATTGCCGCTGATATTATACGCCTTGCCGTTTCTAAAAGTAAATCTTATCCCCCAGCCGCCGTATTCTTTTAGCGGACTGTACTGGCGGGCGTAATATTCGCCAATATCTTCAAAGGCGAATCTTTTAAACTTTATATGGAAAGGAAAAAACCGGACATACAAACCGTCCCTGCAAACTATTGTCTGAAGTTTAGCCGCCCAAATCATAATCATTGGTATTGCCTGAATAAAAACTGCCGCAATTAAAATAAATACAACTATCGGGAGATTCAGCATTTTTGTTTTATAGAACGCAAACACAATTATCGCTGTTACAACAGGCAAATCCAATATTAACAGCCACCGAAGCAGTTTATTGAATCTCTGCTCCTGACCACAAATCAAATTATCGCCTCCAGCCATATTACTTCCTTTCCGGAGAAGAATTAGAATTTTAGAGTATTAGCAATTGCTTGTCAAAACCTCTTTTTAGGCTTATACTTATGCTGAAAATAGCCACGAAGACACAAAGGCACCAAGAAAAATGATGTATTTAAAAAACTCTGTGTATTAGTGCCTTAGTGGCTAATTAGAAAGGAATATAAATGAATCCAAAACTTATAATCGTTGGCGCTGCCGGTAGAATGGGCAAAAGAATTGCCGCTCTTGCTGTCGAATCCAAACAATTTGATATAATCGGTGCAATTGAAGATAAAAACTGTCCCTTAATCGGTAAAGATTTAGAGCAGACAGGCATAAAAATCAGCTCCGAATTTCCAGCGAAAGCCAATGTGGTCATAGACTTTTCATTGCCTGCCGCTTTTGATAATACCCTCAATTATTGTCTAAAAAATAACTGCGCACTTGTCTGCGGAACAACAGGACTTTCGGCAGAGCAGCTTAAAAAAATTGATGACGCAGCGAAAAAAAATCCCGTCATACAGGCAACAAATATGAGCGTTGGAATGAACCTGCTTTTTGAAATTGTCGGACAAATCGCGCAAAAATTAGGCGACGAATATGATACTGAAATCGTTGAAGCACATCATCGAATGAAAAAAGATGCGCCGAGCGGTTCGGCAATGACGCTGGCCGAACGAATAGCCGCTAAAACAGGCAGAAAATTTCCTGATTGTCTCGACATCGGCAGAAAAGGCAAAGAATCCCTGCGAAAAAAAGGCTCAATAGGAATTCAGGCAATCCGACTCGGCGATACCGTCGGCGAACATTCTGTAATGTTCGGCACAGCAGGCGAAACAGTAACCATTTCACACAGCGCTCACAGCAGAGATACATTCGCCTGCGGCGCAATAAGAGCGGCATTATGGCTCATCGGCAAAAAACCCGGTAAATACGCTATGGCTGACGTTCTGGGACTGAAATAGCCTAACTGCCCAGCAGTGCAAATGCTATTTGCGTTGAATTGAAGAAACAATGCAGTAAAATCGACCGCAGCAGCGAGCCGCTTTTCTCATAAGCATAGCCCATCGCAATCGCTAAAATGAACAGGCCGGGAAAGTGCATAAGCGGATGAAGTAATGTAAAAACTATGGAACAGGCGAATATGCTTCGCCAGGGACTAAAACCGATATCCCGTAAATAGCTTTGCAGAAGACCCCTGAAAATCAGCTCCTCAAAAACAGGCGTTAGAATCGTCGCAAAGAAAATCATCAAAATCCGCAGCGGCAACTGGTTATTTTCGAGAATAATTGATAATCCTTCATTTCGCTCCATCTGAAAATCCGGCCCCACAACAATCCTGCCGATTACAATCGTCAAATACAGCGCTCCCAGAACCAGCGGCCAAATCGCAATAAATATCGCAGCGGCCGAAGTGATATCATCGCCAATTCCTTCTGTCCGCAATCCAAAACCCCTTAAGCCTCTGTCAAAATATTTTTTCGCTGCGACGATGATAAAAATGATAATGACGATTTCAACTGCGATGAAAAGCGAAAAAGCAGTAAACTTTTGCTGCCAGACAGGCATCTGAACCGACAGACTTTCGGCCAGATTTGCAACCGTAATACTGAGTCCCAGCCAGCCGAAAATAACCGCAAAAGGAACGTAATAAGGCATCGAATTGGCCCGATAATGCGCCCTTTCAAGACTATCTTTGCCGAAATTGTTTTTTATCGCCCAATTGACAAACACGGCCAAACCGGCCAGCGCCGTAATAATCATAAGAATAGTCGCATAATCAGCATACGACAGATGTTTTACCGCTTCGGCCAATAAAATTTTAATAAAATGCACAAAAAACTCCGGCTTTTATTGCATAAACTCACTTTTTGTATTAGATTATTCCTTTCTTTTCAAGGATTTTTAAATATGCCTATGGATATATTTAAAATAACAGGCCCTGTCAGGCTCGACGGCACAGTTACAATCAGCGGTTCAAAAAATGCCGCACTGCCGATAATGGCAGCGACAATTCTCGCACCCGGCAAAAACACTTTGCTCGGCATCCCGAACCTGAGCGATATTTCAGTGATGTGCAAACTCCTGCAGGATATGGGCTGCAAAACAAATACCGGAAGCGGCACTATCACTATTGACACAACAAAAATTGACAAACCTTTCGGCGATTACGAAATCGTCCGCAAAATGCGCGCCGGCGTCTGCATCCTCGGCCCGCTGCTTGCCCGCGAAGGCCGGGCGGAAGTCTCAATGCCTGGCGGATGTGCCATTGGCTACAGACCTGTCGATATTCACCTGCGGGGTTTGCAGGAGCTCGGCGCTAAAATAGAGCTTAAAAATGGATACATCGTCGCTCACACAAACGGCGGACTCAAAGGAACAAATATTTTCCTCGGCGGTCCATTCGGCTCAAGCGTTCTGGCAACCGCAAATGTCTTATCCGCTGCCGTGCTGGCAAAGGGAAAAACCGTTATCGAATCGGCAGCCTGCGAGCCGGAAGTAACAGACCTTGCAAACTGCCTGCTCAAAATGGGAGCTAAAATTTCCGGTATCGGCTCGCCTCAACTGACAATTCACGGCGTAAAATATTTAAATCCCATCGAACACGCCGTGATACCGGACAGGATTGAAGCGGGAACATTTCTTGCTGCCGCCGCTATAACAAAAGGCAAACTGAAACTGAAAAACTGCCGGCTCGAACACCTTATGGCCGTTGTTGATAAACTCAGAAGTATGAATGTCCCCGTTGAGGAAACTGAATACGGCTGCGAAATTTCATCTAACGGACAATTCCAGCCGACAGATATTACTACGCTACCCTATCCGGGCTTTCCAACCGACTTGCAGGCCCAGTTTATGGCCTGTCTATGCCTTGCGAAAGGTAACAGCGTCATTACCGAAAAAATCTTTCCCGACAGGTTTATGCACGTCGCGGAATTAAGTAGAATGGCCGCAAACCTGCGTAAAGAAGGCCCGCACGTCATCGTCAGCGGCGTTGAAAAACTCATTGCCGCTCCGGTAATGGCGTCTGACTTGCGAGCTTCAGCCGCTCTTGTCGTTGCCGCACTCGCCGCTTACGGCCAAACGATTGTAAACCGTGTCTATCATATCGACAGGGGTTATGAAAAAATTGAAGAGAAATTGAATACTGTCGGAGCAAAGATAGAACGTCAGAGTGTCTAATATGCCCGAAAAAATTGATATATACAAACTTGCAAATGGAATGACGGCAATTGGCGTTCCTATGGCTCAGGTTCAATCCGCGGCGTTTGAATTTCTGCTGCCGGCCGGAGCAGCCGTTATGCCTGAAGGCTGCTGCGGAGCATCGGCAGTAATCAGCGACTGGATTTTCAGAGGCGCAGGAAACAAATCAAACAGAGAGCTTACAGACCTGCTCGACGGCCTGGGCCTGCATCGAAAAAGCGGCGCAGAATCAAAGCACATCTCACTATCAGCAGCTCTTGAAGCTGAAAATCTGGATAAGGCAATTGAGCTTTATGCGGACATAATAACGAGACCATCCCTTGACAGCGGGCAATTCGAATATTCAAGACAACTTGCCCTGCAGAGCCTTGCAAGTCTCGAAGACGACCCAATGCACAAAGTTTCACATCTATTACATCAATATTTTTACCCGGACCCGCTGGGAAGAAATCCGCTCGGGACTCAAAAAGACCTGCAAAATCTGACGGCTCAGATATGCAAACAGCTTGTTTTGGAACATTTTGATATTTCCCGGACAATTTTCACCGTTGCAGGCAAATATGACTTTCAAAAGCTATGCAGATTGCTCGAAAAACTTTTCGCCGCTGAAAAACCAAAAAAGACAAAAGACATAAACTTAAAAAAACAATCCCCTGAGTATCATCATCTGCATCACGACGGCGCACAGGTGCATATCGGTATTATGACGCCGACTGTTACGCCTCAAAGTCCTGATTATTATAATGCAAGAGTCGCTCTGGGAGTTCTCTCTGACGGTATGAGCTCAAGACTCTTTACTGAAGTCAGGGAAAAAAGGGGCCTTTGTTATGCCGTTTATGCGACTTATCATAGTCTCAGGGAAATGGCCGGCATAAGATGCTACGCCGGCACAACGCCCGACAAGGCTCAGCAGACTTACGATGTGATAATATCGGAAATGAAAAAACTTGCCGAAGGAATCAGCCAGCAGGAGCTTGCAAGAGCGAAAATCGGACTTCAAAGCAGCCTTATTATGCAAAGCGAATCGACTTCGGCGCGAGCACAGGGGGCAGCAATGGATTATTATATCCTCGGCAAAGTCAGAACCCTTGACGAGATAAAACAGCGGATTGAAAAAATCACTGTTAAATCCGTTCTCGATTTTCTCAAGAAAAATCCTTTTGATAAATTCTGCTCTGTTACAATCGGCCCTGAAAAAATAAAAACGGTGTAAAGAATGCAGTTTAAACATAAAAAACTTTCAAACGGCCTTGACATTATCACTGAAGTCAACAAAGACGCACAATCGGCGGCTTTTGGCTTTTTTGTCAAAACAGGTTCGCGTGACGAAACGCAGCAAATAGGCGGTGTAAGTCATTATCTCGAACATATGTTCTTCAAAGGAACAGATGAACTTTCAACCCACGATGTTAATCGCCGGTTCGACGAGCTTGGCGCCATTTACAATGCGATGACAAGCGAGGAAAATACTATTTTTTATTCCGCAACACTTCCTGCTCAGCTTTATGAAGCTGTCAAATTGTGGTGTCAGCTTATGCGTCCGGCTTTAAGAGACGAAGACTTCAATATGGAAAAGAACGTTATCCTTGAAGAAATTGCTATGTATAAAGATATTCCGGAATACGATGTTATTGACAAATGCAGACACCTGCATTTCAGCCCGCACCCCTGCGGAAACAGCGTCCTCGGAGATAACGATACCATTAGCCCGATGACAGCAGAGCAGATGAGAGAATATTTTAGCAGAAGATACGCACCGAATAATACAACTGCAGTTGCGGCAGGCAATTTCGATTACGAAAAAATTTGTGAAATTTTGGAAGCCGGCTGTGCCGATTGGCAGCCGAAACAGGTCGACAGAAAAACAGACTTTTTTGCAGGCACAGGCCAAAAAGAACATCAGAACAAAAAAAATCTCACCTGTCAGCATATTTGCCTGGCATGTCCCACCGTTTCATATCAGGACAAAAGAGCTTACGCCGCAATGCTACTCGCAAAAATTATCGGCGACGATATAGGCTCAAGATTTTTCTGGCAGCTTGTTGACACAGCCATTGCCGAGATGGCAACAATGCACTGCGAAGCGATGGATGGCGTAGGATTATATTATAGTTACATTCGAACCCCGAAGGAAAACGGCTCAAAGGTAATGCAGATTGTGGAGGATATTTTCAAATCACTTTATAAAGAAAGAATTTCCGCCGACGAACTGCAAAAGGCAAAGAACAAAGTCCTTTCTGCCATTACAATAAAGAATGAAATACCGATGGGAAGACTGCTTGAGCTTGGCTTTAACTGGGTTTATTTGAAAGAATACCGGCCCATAGAAGAGGAAATTGAAAAGATTAAGAAGGTTACGATAGATGATTTGACGGCGCTGCTGGCCGATTTCCCTCTTGTGCCATTCACACAATTTTCACTAAGCCCACAGTAACAAAAGGTTTATTTTTGAGTATTGGAGTCCACAGGAGAAAGATTGACATCGTTAGTATCTGCTGCCTTTGTTTTGATTTGCAGATTAATATCGTTGGCGTCTGCCCTATTAGAGTTACCCCCTTCGACCTTGCTTTGAGCAGGTAAAGCAGGTTCAAACTTGTCTGAAAGAATGGCGGCTAATCCCTTTACCATAGGGTGCGGGTCGTTTTTGGCCATCCAGGCTAAAACAGGCTTAAACTTTTCATCTCCATTTTTATTCAGTATATAAACAGCCATTAACCGGACAGGCCAATTTGGATTGTCCAATTCCTCCGATACAACTTCCGTCAGCCGATAATCCAGTTTGATTTTCAGCATTGCATCGATTGCCTGCACCTTTAAAATCCAGTCATTCTCCGACAGGCACTTTGCCAGAGCCGAACTGAGCAACTGCGGCTCGACATATATGAACCCGTATGCAGGGCCGGTCTGCTTGAATTTCTGCTGCTCGGTAAGCAGGCCAGCAAAAAGCTGTGCGGACATCGCCTTTTGGCCCTGATGGCCTCTCTTTATAGCATCGAGTCTTTGCTGAAGATAATGAGTGTCGAGATTGAGCTTGCGGCGGGTTACAACGGTCTTTGCAGGCTTTATATTAAACGGGCTTTTAATCCGGCCGCTCGAATCGGTCTGCGGGTCGATATAAGCCGTAAATTCAAGATTGAGCTGTGCCTGCGGATGGGAATCCAGGATTGATTTCACTTTGCCGGTTTCGAGCCGCAGAGGAACAAAAAGCGCATCGCCCGGCTTGATTTCATAAGAGGGACGGACAGTCTTAACCACAAGAGCCGGTATTTTTGCCGTTAAATCGCCGTTAATCTGTGCATCCACCCTTACATTTCCTTTTATCATCGCATCGGGACATATTATCATCGGCTCTGAATAATTATTCGCTATCACAAGATTGCCCGCGATTTCACTGCCGTAAGAAAATGAAGTGCCTTTCATATTGAACTTCAGTGATACCATTTTTTCAGGCTCGACAAACCGGCTGAAAAAGGTTTGGCCGAAATCGTTCTGCAATGCCGTTATAAGCGCGTTAGAATCAATTAAAGACCTATGTTCGGAGCCAAGCTCTTTAAGTTTTGCCCTGGCCTTTTGAGCCTCAAAACTTCCCGGCATTGAGTCAACTACCTTGTTAAGCAATTCCATAGCCGAATTCGAATCCTGTTTTTCAGCTAAGATAATCGCCTTGGCAAGTCCGGCAGTCTGAGTTGAAGTATCTATTTTTTCCAGCACCGGTCCGGCAAGCTCAGCCTGATTGTTTATTACGAGTGCATAAGCAAAAAGCGAAGCCGCATCAAGCGTATTTGGCTCGGCATCATAAGCCTTGGTTGCCCAGGCAAGAATTTTTTCGCTATTGGCGTCGGCAACAAAACTATAAAACCACGTGAAATCTACAAGCTCCGATGAAAATGACTTTGATTTGCCTGAAAGAATTTTATTAGAACGTGCCTCTATGCCTTCAAGTATAGCCTTGTAATCCTGCTCATTGCCGCTGAACTTTGCCGCTGCCAAGGCAATCGCTTCAGCCTGGATATCGAAAATCCCTTTATCACGAATCTTTTGTAAAATCATCCGGCACTGATCGAACTGTCGAAGATTATAACAGTTAAGCATCCACGGCCTGTAAATATCCAGTCCGATGGAATTGGGGCCAGCCAGATAATTTGATAAATCGTTACAATATTTATATGCTGCCGCCGCAGGCTCATAAAGACCGAGTGCCTGGGCATATTGCGCAAATCTTAAAGCCGAGGTAAAATCAAGTGGATTGGCTCGAACGGCAAAACGCAGATTTTGAAGATAAACAATATCCGGCAATTGCTGGCCTTTTGTCTCGGCAAGCTCGGCAAGCTTGGCAAAGGCAAGACGATTAAACATATTATATTGAAAAGCCCCCATAAGACACCTTTGGGCGATTTCTGCATCGGCTGTTTCAGCCGTCAGAAGCCCAAGCTGTGTTGCAATGTCCGAGGCAAATATAGAATTTTTCTGCTGAAATTTATAAAGCAAATTTTCGAGCAGCTGTTGCCTGTCTTCCCTGCTGTCAAGCCTTTCAAGCAAATACCCGACCGCTTTCGACGTTACCTCAAGGTCTGATGAGAAATCAACATATTCATCAAGCACTAATTGAACAACGTCAACGAGATTCTGGTCGGGATACTGCCAGGCAATGTTGATAATATCAGGCAAAACATAGCCGGCCTTGCTGTCGAGATTTATCGCGGCATTGAAAAATATAATCGCCTGTTTTGCCGAAAAAGAATCGGCTTGCTTATCTGTATAAAGTTCATAGCCTATATCGTAAAAAGTTTTTGCCGTTAATGGAGAAAGCAGTTCCGGCTCCTTGACCGCCGTATCAGGTTTGGCCATCATACCCCCCTCGGCTTCAGTGTTAGCATCATTATCTGCTGCAACGGCAACAGCAGAAAAGATTAGAATAAAAATAATCAGAATTTCTACTTTTTTACCGGACATTTTCAATCTGTTATTAGAATATCGCTTATTACTTATATCGGCTATAATTGCCTATAAATAAAGTATTTAATTCCATTTATACTTCTTCCAATCAGGTAAGCTCTAAATATTGTCACTCTGGCCGGCGACGGCCAGGACAAATGCGAATACTTTATTGGCGCCGGCTTCTTTTAAAACCTTCGCGCATTCGTTTAATGTCGCGCCGGTTGTTTTTACGTCATCTATAAGACAGATGTTTTTACCTTTAAAATTATGGCCTTTCCTGACAGCAAAAGCACCTTCAACATTTCTCTTTCTCGCCGCAACTGTAAGTTTAGTCTGCTGTTGAGTATAGCGAATACGAACAAGGTCTGTATTGAATTTTGCACTGTCGAAATTCAGATTTTTGGCAATTAACGCGGACTGATTGAAACCCCGTTGCAATCTTCTACGCCAATGCAGCGGCACTGGCACAATAAAATCGATAGATTCAGGAAAATCTGCTCGAATAACAGCATCCTGAGCGAGATTCAAAAGCGGCTCGAGAAGAACGGTGCGGTCGGCAAGTTTGAACTTTACAATTAGATTGCTCAACGGCGGCTTGTAAATCCCGGCGCAGGCAATCGAATCGAATTGAAAATTATTATGCCGGCAATCGCCGCAGCCGTCCGGCAGCCGGGCGAATGCACTTAATTCCTTTCCGCAACGAAAACAGAAGGAATCGACAATACAAAATTGGAGATTTTGCCAGCAGTTCGAGCAAAAATAATCCTCATCTTCGCTGATAGCGGCATTGCAGAGACGGCAGTAGTTCTGCCAGGCTGTCTGCCGAAGGCCTGCAAGGAGCTTGGCTGCTGAATTTAGAATCCTTTCCACGGCGATTATTATAAACCCCGTTAGAAAAAAAGATATAATTTTTTACTATGGATCCAGTTAGAAACTGCTCCCAGGGGTAGGTATCATTCTGATTTTTATTGGGATAGTTTCTATCAGGATGGAACACTTATGGCAAAAAAAGTATGGTTTTCTAACGGGGTAAAAAGCCGCCGCGGAAAAATAAAAAAGATTTAGAACCGTTTTATTTCAAATCGAACAAGCTATTGTCCAGCGGACCAAACCAGCCAAGCATTACATCGGATGAATTAATTCCATTATAAGCGGTTATTTTAAAATCGGTCATTTTTTCTGAACTTATATGTCCATCAATCCAACCGATATTAGCTTTATTTCTATGCCTGAAATGGATGGATGGCAAGGAATAAAACCCCGTCATGGGGTTACCATTATAAACAATTAAAGGCGGTTCGGTAAATGAATATTCTATTAAATGCTGGTCGTTACTATAAAACGCCGTATCCGCAAACATTATTGTTTGGGCAGGTTGACGTATTTCACAATCCCTTGCAGTTGTTTCATAAGTAGTGTTTGTATAAGTGTTGTCAGACCACATCCGCGAACCAATATAGGTCATATTATAACCATAGCCGCCACATCCTTTTTCAAAACTTGTCTCATCTTTTATGAAGTTGATTTTGCCGGGACATTCCTTGACTTTTCCGTCAGCCAGATACTTAACCAAAGGCCCCTTGAGCGGGTCAAAAGGTTCATTCCAACTAACTCTAACTCCATGCCAGCGGTGCAAACCGCCGTGCAACGGCCCTACAACCAACCACATATCGCTTGCAGCAGGAACATAATATCCGTTGTTTTCTGTCGCATAGCCGGTGTTTGCCAGGACAAGCTGACGAAGATTGCTTTTGCAGACTACTGCTTTGCCCTGTGAACGCGCTGCACCCAGAGCAGGCATCAAAACACCCAGAAGCAAGGCTATTATTGATATAACAACCAGCAGTTCAACAAGAGTAAACGCTTTATTTCGTAAAAACATCATTTACGCCAGACTTCCTTTTTCCTCCATTGGCCAGCCAAGACGGCAAAATCCCGCATATCAATTTTGTTATCTCGTGGCTGAGAAATATCACTTCTTTTTAACCAGCCTTCATATTGCCCCCAATAGCCGAGCCAGTCAGAAACCATTAGTTCCAAATCATAAAAATCAACAATACCGTCCAGATTTATATCGCCGGAATACTCCTGTTCTTTCAGAACTCCCACTGCCTCCAAATCCAGACCGCCCGAACCCCAGGTAACCCATGCGTCATAAACAGGATGATTACTGTCATAGTTATTGTAATTCGGCCAGGTATTGGGGTCGGTATTTGCCCGAGCATTATCAAAAAAATCTCCGCTGCCGGGAATATCTATAATCCTCACATAACAAATATTATTAATATCCACGACGCCGGAAACAACCTCAGGCTGTCCGGCAAGCTCGGTCAAATCGAAGGGGGTGCCGGTACAAATGCCGCCGGCATTAGGATGTTTTCCGGCAAAATTATAAATATTTGTAATATCAATAGTGCCGTAAGGTCCTGTCCGCTGCGGAGTCAAAGACACCGCAGAAAATCTCACAAAGTGATTTCCATCGGAAGAAACTTCAACATACCCCAGTTCTGAAAACATTTGTCCTGCAACAGGGCCGCCGGAAGTATTATAACCGGAAATGGAGCCATTCTCGAAAACAACAAAATCATATCCCTTGACATTGCGAATATGGTTTGGGTCGCCGGGATTGCAGGGGTCTCCAAATACAAGCGTTATTTGCCCCGGTTCACAACCGTCAGTAATTTCAGCCGTATCCAAATCGCCTAAACTGACAATATCAAAATTATTTCCCGTAGCCGGCCCCAATGCCTTGTTCGCGTCGTTCCAATTTCCCGACCATTGCTTGTCCGAGGGTAAATAATTTCTAAAGCCCGTTGCCCAGCCGCGAAAAATGGGATTAATTACAGCGTTTGGGTCTCCGCCCTCTATAGGAGGAAGCGGATTGGCGTGAAAACCATTGTCTCCGATATATCCGTTTATTCCCGCCTCCGTATATGGTCCGGCATCGGCCTTGACGGCAACAAACAATATCAGAATAACAACAATGATTTGCAGTTTATGTTTCATCTCAATTTTCTTTTATGGGCGGAGTTTTACATAAAACTCCGCCCAGATTTCTATAGAACTTACTTCCTTCCCCTGCGAAGCAGTAATCCGCCAAGACCAGGCAAAATTATCGCAGCCGGTTCAGGCACAACCGTATCCATCGCAAAATACGCCGGCGTATTCATCCCATAGTCGCTGTTATCGCTGGAACTAAGGGTAAATTCAAGGCTCTTCACCGCACCCAGCGAACTCAGGCTGATATATTCCCACGTATTGACTATATGACCATTATCAGCAAGATAGAAATTAATTGGGTCGGTTTGCGAACCTGACTCGTCTTTGCCGGTAATGGTTAACTTGAACCAGTCCTGATCGTCAAACTTTGTGGCAGGTCCTTCGCCATTTTTCATTGCAAGGTAAGCATAAGTAGTATTAGTTACATAAATACCTTGCACGACACTTGCATTGCTTAATGTTATCGAAGGCGGTTCGGTCCAACCAATATAAGCGATACCATAGTTTGAACCACTCTGAGCTGAGCCTGTAATGGCGCTATATTGATTTGTATATCCGGGTGTTGTGGTATCCGACTTATTAGAGTATGCCCAGCCGTCCCACGAAGTAATTCCATAGCCCCAGTCTATAAAATTGTTATTAAATACAGCTGAACCGCTGGTAAAATCGCCCGTTTTGTCTGAGCCGTTCCAGTAGGAATCCAGACTCAAACTTAAATCATCAAAATCTGCGATATTTGCGTTAACCACACTAACAGTCCAAAAAACAATAATTGACATTGCTATATTTTTAAACTTCATCTTCTTACTCCTTTTCCAAACAAATTTTACATTTTCACACAGCAGGTCTATTGCGGCCGCCGGTCGGCGGCCGCAATATGGCAGACCTCAAAAAGCATTTAGCTTTTGTGGAATTGGACTAAACAAATTTTAAAGAACCAATAAAAAAAGCCGCCGTTCCCGCAAAAGGAACGGCGGCTTATAAAATCCAATACAAAAACACCCAAAAAGGCGCATCTGCTGGCGTTCCTTACGCGAGAACTCTCAACAAATTACCAATCACAGGCAGGTTTTCTGACTTGCGTCCAACGAAAGAACCCTTCCCATTCAAAAAGAACAGTGGGACAACTTCTTTCGGTCTCCCGATGCAATATCGGGATAAACGCTTACAGCGGCGCGACCGCCACGGATTTTCACCGTGTTCCCTTTTCTGTAATCAGATATTTCATTTTTAAAGAACAACCGCAAAATACCACAGAGAAAAACAAAAGCAACAGAAAAAAATAAAAAAATTATTTCAGCAGAAAAATTACAATAATCAGCATTGCTATCGCAAAAGTGCAAACGCCCAAAGAAATGCCGAAAACCCACATAAAACGCCTATGCTGTGTATTTAAGATGTATTTGAGGTATCTATCGCTTGCGGAGAAGGTTTTACTTAATTGAATTATGCTGTTAGTCTGGTTTTCGACATTGTCTTTTAATTTATCAGTTATGCTGTTAAATTTCGTAAAGCCCGCGGCAAGCTGAGCATCGACATCCGCACAGGCGCCGAGCTGAACAGCCATATCTGAAAGAGCATTAGTCTGTTTTTCAGCAGCGGCTGGAATTTTTTCGACAGTCGCAATAAACTGCTGACTTTTAAGCGCCTGCACCTTTAACTGGTCAATCATTCCATCAATCACGGCTTTTTGATTTTTAAGGCTTTCCGGAAAATTCTGCAATAGGTGCGGCAACTCAGTCATCCGCTGGATGAGTTCTTCATTCTGCTTTATCTGACGGTCGATATTCTCGTTTATCCCCCCAAGTTTTTCGACAAGCTGTTCAAAGGAATGCTGGATTACCTGTAATGCCTCAACACGGTCAACAGGGCCGCCCATACGGGAGATAATATCGGAAGATTTGCTCGCCTCGTCGGAAACAGATGTTTTCCTTAAAGGTTCATACAGGCTTTTCCTCGCCGAAAACCATTTGCCTGTCCTTGAAATTAGCTCTCTTATCGCCATAACTTCTTCCATTAAGTTAATATATCAGTATAATACGGCAAAGTCCCATAAAAGCAAGAAAAATCATAAAATTAAGGTAAATTACAAGAATGAAACTGGTTACGTTTAAAAAAGATACAAAAATTTCCTGCGGTGCGATGACTGACAAGGGCATTGTGGATTTGACAGATACTTTTGAAAGTGTAAAACAGATACTTGCAGGCGGCAGCGAAACACTCAAAAAAATTCAAGCTTTCGTCGAAAATAATACAAAATTTATCGCTCTTTCTACTGTAGAGCTTTTAGCTCCTATAACCAATCCCGAAAAAATACTCGCTCTCGCCGGCAATTACGCAAAGCACATTATCGAAGCGGGTTTGAAATTAGGCTTAACCGAATCGCCGCGAAAAACAACCGTCCCCAGACCTTTCCTCAAACCAAATACCGTAATAAATCATCCAAACAGCGTCATTCCCTGGCCGGCTTACAGTAAAGAAATTGATTATGAAATTGAACTCGCCGTTGTCATCGGCAAAACCGCAAAATGCGTAAGCCCTCAAAAAGCGAAAGAAATAATCGGTGGTTTCACAATTGCAAACGATGTTTCTGCCCGCAGCGTAACTTTCAAAGAGGCCAGAGAAAAAAGACCGTGGGACGAATTTTATGATTGGCTCAACGGCAAATGGGCCGATGGCTTTCTGCCTCTTGGTCCCTGCATTGTTACCGCCGATGAGATTGAAAACCCACAGAACCTGCAAATGACCTTAAAAGTCAACAATCAGATTCGCCAGAATGCCAATACCTCTGATATGATTTTTAACGTTTACGAGATAGTCTCATTTTTAAGTTATATGATGACGCTTGAGCCGGGCGATATTATTGCGACAGGAACGCCGCAAGGCGTTGCTATGGCAACGGGAAATTTTCTCAAGGCTGGCGATAAAATCGAATGTGAAATCGAAAAAATCGGAACGCTTGTAAATATTCTCGGTCCAGAACCGGAAAATTTTTATGAACCGTTAGTTTAAAATTCCATCATAATAGGAGAAACTGTACAGAATTACAGTAAAGCTGTTACGCGGTATGGCAAGATGCACTTTATTTATGATTATTCGAATTTTTCGCTTTCGGCATTATTGAAAAAATATGCACCGGGCAGATTGCTTTTTATCCTCAGGCCGGACGAATTCGGCTTAATCGCCAAAGCCGAAAAACTTGAAAATCCTGCTCAATATGTAGTCCACAGGATTATTGGCCCGGAAAATACCGACGTTCTTTGGCTTTGCAGGTTTTAAAGCTCGGGCTTATTCTCAACCTTATGGTCCATAAAGCCTTCCAATCTTCTGCATCTGACAGGGTGCTGAAGTTTGCGTATTGCCTTTGCCTCAACCTGTCTAACTCGCTCGCGTGTAACCTTAAAAATCCTGCCGACTTCTTCAAGCGTATAAGTATAGCCGTCGCCAAGTCCGTATCGCAGTTTTATAATTTCACGTTCACGATATGTAAGGGTCTTTAAAATTTCGTCGATTCTTTCTTTAAGCATCTCGTGCGTCGCGGACTGCACCGGCGATTCAGCAGATTCATCCTCGATAAAATCGCCGAAATAACTGTCTTCGCTTTCGCCTATCGGCCTGTCAAGGCTTATCGGATGTTTTGAAATCTTTAAAACTCTTCTTGCTTCTGAGACGCTTAATTGCGTTTCCTGCGCAATCTCTTCAATTGTAGGCTCTCTGCCAAGTTTTTGCATAAGCTCCTTACTGACCGTCCGCAGCCTGCTCATCGTTTCAATCATATGCACAGGAATCCTGATAGTTCGCGCATGGTCGGCAATGGCCCTCGTAATAGCCTGCCTTATCCACCACGTTGCATAAGTGCTGAACTTATATCCCCTTCGATATTCATATTTATCAACCGCCCGCATCAGGCCGGTATTGCCTTCCTGGATTATGTCGAGAAAACTCAAACCCCTGTTGCGATATTTCTTGGCGATTGAAACAACAAGCCTCAGGTTGCCGCTTGAAAGATTGCGCTTTGCCTCCTCATACTGCGCAAAAACCGCCCGCACGGCACGCAATCGCTTTTCGAGCTGTTCAGGCGTCTCATATACCATTTCCTGCATCCCGATAAACTCCTGTTTCATAGCATCGATATCTTCCTGGATGTAATCGGCAGTAGGTCCTGCCGCTATATACTGCTCAAGCTGACGCATCTTGGACACAATGCCCTCAAGTTTTTTCATCATAGGCTGTATCCTGCTTGTCCGTAGGCTCAGCTCTTCGAGTAGCGTGGCAACCTTTCGGCGGTTTCGCCGAATCTGTCTCATCACTTTTTTCTTCGCTGTTTCATCCTGCTCCTTCAGGAAATCCGGAAAAAGTTTCGCATTGTTGGCAAGCAGCTTATTTGCTGTTCCTATATTTTCGGGCAGCCTGCTCCTGACAACGGAACGAACAAGATTTTCAGCGGTGCTCATCTTCATCGTCCTGTCGAACGGAAGCGTTCCTTCGCTTACCTGCTGCAGGATTTCAATCGCGCTATGAGCGGAATAATCGCTTTCCAGCACCTTTCGCCGAAACGCCATTCGCGTAAGTTCGATTTTGCGGGCAAGGGATATTTCCTGGTCACGTGTAAGCAGCGGTATTTCGCCCATTTGCGTAAGATACATTCTAACCGGGTCGTCTATCCTGCCGAGAGACCCTTCCAGCAGTTCGGTCTCAAGCAGTAAATCTTCGCTTTCTTCTTCTGCCGCTTCCTCATCGACAAGTGCATCGTCGTCAACATCAAAGTCGTCCTCTTCGTCCTTTTGTTTTTCAAGTTCAGCCTCGTCGAGCAGCGTTATTCCCATCTCATCGAGCGTCATAATCAGGCTCTCAAGGCGAGCCGGCGAAATCGACTCATCAGGCAGCTCATTATTCATTTCCTCATAAGTTATATAGCCCTTCTTTTTTGCCTTTTCGACAATGAGCCTGATTTTATCTTCAATAATATCGCCGCTTTTTTTAGGCTGCACCGCTGCTGTCGGCGGCTCCTGCTGCTGTGGATTCTGATTCTGCTCAGCTGGCGCCGTCTCAGCGATTGCCGGAGCCTCAATCTTTTTTTCCGGTTCCTTTACCACTGCTTTTTTATCAGCCGCGGCTTTTTTAATCTTGTTCTCTGTTTTTTTCTTTGTCACAATATCTTTCCTGAAAAATTTATAAAAAATCTTATATTGGCATCAAACCCGGATTTCTCCTGTCGGGTTTTGCCTTAATAGCTGATATTTTCCTGAGCTGCTCATCATCCGGAGTTTTAGACTTTTGACTTAATTTTTTATTATTATATTCCTCAAGAGCGGTTATTGCCCCGGTAAGTCTTCCCTTGAGAGTTTCGATATCCTGTCCGTTATCGCTCAATTTAACAAGCAGGCTCGCTATCTGTTCGGATTCGGTTTTTGTAAGCAGTTTTGCCAATGAAAACTCTACGCCGTCGGCAATTGTTTGTTCAAGCAGCAGCCAAATGTCCTTCAAAATCGGAACATCAAAGTTATCGGCTTTGATTTTCTTCGCTGCCGATTCGAAAAAACGAGGCTCATTAAGCAGAACTTCAATTATTTCAGCCTGAGCCTTTGCCCCAAATCCGCTGCCGAGGTCAATACTGGAAACCTTTGCGTTTTCAATCGTGTTTATCGCTAATCTTGACGAGGATTGCCTGCGTGCAAGCTCTCTTTTTATGTCTTCAGGCGGTATCTGAAGTATTCTGCTCAGCCTGTTTATTATCAGGCCGTAAGTTATAACGTCAATGACTTTACCTTTCGAAGCCGTTGCCACACAGCGAAGAAATTCTTCGGTTGCAGCACGTCTGTCGGAAATATTATCGCTGCTGCCGAATTTTTCAGTTAACCTGTCCCATCTATACTGCATCACATCCGTCGCCGTTTCGATGATTTTCCCAAATGCTTCTCCTCCTGCCGCCAGCACATAATCGCACGGGTCTTTCCCCTGCGGCACCGATGCCAGCTTAATATCAATTTGCTCGGCAAGACAAATTTCAAGTGCCCTGTCTGCCGCTGCTGTTCCTGCAACGTCGCTATCAAAAATTAGGACTATATTTTTTACATAACGCCTCAATAGCTTGGCGTGTCCTGCTGTAAAACTTGTGCCGAGCGTCGCAACAACATTTTTGCAGCCGAACTGATGAGACATAATCACATCCGTATACCCCTCGACAACCGCAACCGTTCCGCTGGATACGATTTGGTGCCGTGCCTTATCAAGGCCGTAAACACAGTTGCTTTTATCAAAAAGAATCGACGTCGGCGAATTCATATATTTCGCGGGGTCGTCTCCTAATGTCCTGCCTCCGAATCCGATTACACGCGAAGAGGCGTCTATAATTGGAAACATCAGCCGATTGCGGAATTTGTCATAGAAATGTCCCTGTTCGCCGGCCACAATCAAACCTGCGGCAAGCAGCAGCTTCTCAGGAATATTTTTCTTTTTCGCGGCGTTTAAAAAATCATCCCATCGTTCAGGAGCAAACCCCAATGAAAATTCTTCCGATGTTTTTTCTGTTATCTGCCGTTTGTTTATATATTCCCTGCATTTTTCCCCTATGGATTTGTCTAAAAGATTTTTCCGCCAGTATTTCTCTGCCCAGCGGTTGACTTTTTCTAAATCTGCCGGGTCGATATCAGAATCGGGACCGCCCGATTTCTGTTTTGTAAAGTTAATTTTTATCTCGGCCCTTGCGGCAAGTCTCTCGACTGCCCGCATAAAGCTAAGGCCTTCTCGCATCTGGACAAATTTAATCACATCGCCGCCGGCGCTGCAGGCGAAGCATTTGAAAATCTGCTTGTCCGGATTGACATACATACTCGGCTTGTGGTCGTCGTGAAACGGACAAAGTCCCACCATTTCTCTGCCCTTGCGCGTGAGATTTATATGTTCAGAAATCACGTCAACAATATCATTGGCCTGTTGAACGCGATTGATTATTCCGTGCTCGATTCTCATTAAACTTTATCCGCCTCCTGCGGATTCAAAAACAAAAACTCCCTAACTTTGCCCCGGGGATTATTATGATTAAATTACATACCCGCCTCGACGCAACGTCAAGTCGCGGCGGGCTGAAAAGCTAATAAATATAGGGGTTGAAATGTCGAAAAGTCAAGCTGCCGTCATAACCCCTCGTTACGTCATTACTAACGCAGGTTTGCAAACAATTTGACACCTGGTCAAATGAGAAAACTTTAAGATTGAAGATTCAAGATATATATTTAATCTTAAATATTTAATCACTCTTTCAGTCCCATATAACCTATTCTTATTTTCAGCAAAACAGCTTTTTAAAAAATTTTAAAAAATTTTTAATTTTGTTCGGTTTTTGTTAGGGTTCTCAAGGTGCCTCTGCCGATAAGACTTTTGCCCGCCCGAAGGCGAGGTCTCGCCAAAGGCGGATTATAAATTTAAGTGAGAAAGAATTATGGATAAGAATTACAGATTTTATGATGATGAAAACTTTCCGGCCTGCAGGTTTGGGCCGGGAGGCGATTTTGTGTTCGATTGGCCAGGCAAAAAATTATCAAAAGTATCTCGTCAGCCAATCGGTTCAGTCTTAAAAGCAATAGCGAAAATGCTTGATACGGTAATTACGGAGGAACTACTGCAAAATTCCACTCTTGAGAAAATTAATCTCGCCATAAATAGCGAAAAACTAACTAATATGGAGGATAAAATTGACGCAGATAAACCAATTGAATCTGACGCCCCGGCAATTACAGGTCTTGAAGCTGATAGACAGTTTCCGCAGGAACCGATGTTATTCGACAACACTTGCGGAACTGTCGCAATCGCTGGGCACAAGCCGAACAACAGCATTCGAGCACATCGCAGGCCTAAAAGAAAAAGGATTACTTTCAGCACAATCCGGCAAGGCTCGCTCTTTGAGCCTTACCCGGAAAGCTCAAAGGTTGCTTGAACAACAACAGTCGGACACAAATGAGCAGGATGGCATTCCCCTGCTCGGCAGGGTCGCGGCAGGAGCGCCAATAGAAGCGATAGAAAATATCGAGCATATCTCCTTACAATCCGAATTTGGTTCAGATGACACTTTTGCCTTGAAAGTTCAGGGCGACAGTATGACAGGCGACGGCATTTTCGATGGCGATTATGTTGTCTGCAAACGAACACAAACCGCTCCGAACGGCAAAATCGTTGTCGCCATCACCGATAATGAAAATGCAACCGTAAAAAGGTTTTATAAGGAAAATAACGGAATCCGTCTTGAACCATCAAACCCCAATTATGAGCCAATTTACACGCAAAACTGCCAAATCGCAGGCATCGTCGTGGGCCTGATGAGAAAAATTTAAAATCAAAACCTTATTTTTGTGTTTTTAGCTTTTTTCACCCCTTAAAATTCCTATTCTGCCGGAAAAAAACTTGCAATTTCCTATGATAAACGTGATACTCCGTCGAAAATAGCATCTTAAGACGAGCGGCGGTTAAACAAGGATGGACAGGGATGAAAAAAAGGATTTTTACGACAATTGCATTCATTCTGCTTTCTCCACAATTTTTGGATGCCGCGCCCCCTGTGCAGCGCTGGGTTGCTGGTTATAACGGACCAGCAAACGGCGACGATTTTTCTTCCGCTATAGCCATAGACAATCTGGGCAATGTTTATGTAACCGGCTGCAGCGATGGCAACGATGCGGTTCCTGACTATGCAACGATTAAATATGACTCAAACGACATTCAGAAATGGGCTGCACGTTATAATGGGCCGGGAAACTTACAGGATTGCTCTTATGCCATAGCTGTAGATAGCTCGGGCAACGTTTATGTAACAGGCAGAAGCTGGGACATCAATATGAATTATGACTACGCAACGATTAAATATGACTCAAACGGAACTCAGAAATGGGTCGCACGTTACAATGGGACAGGAAATTCCAACGACTCTGCTCAGGCCATAACTTTAGACAACGCAGGTAATATATATGTAACAGGCACAAGTATCGGCAGTGGAACACGTGAGGATTATGCGACGATTAAATACGACTCGAACGGCAATCAAAAATGGGCTGCACGTTACGATGGGCCGCCAAGTTCCGACGATGATGCCCAGGCCATAGCCGTAGATAATTCAGGTAATGTTTATGTAACCGGCCGGAGCGATAACAGCACAAACAGCGACTATGCGACGATTAAATACGACCTGAACGGCAATCAGAAATGGGCTGCACGTTACGATGGGCCGCCAAGTTCCGACGACTATGCCTATGCCATAGCTTTAGACAGCCAGGGCAATATTTATGTAACAGGCAAAAGCATAGGCAGTGGCACAGGAATAGATTATGCAACGATTAAATACGACCTAAACGGCAACCAGAAATGGGTTGCACGTTACGATGGCCCGGGAAACGCCGAGGATTATGCTCAAGCCATAGTTTCAGACAGCACAGGTAATGTCTATGTAACGGGCAGTAGTTGGGACAGCGACACAGGCTATGACTATGCGACGATTAAATACGACACAAACGGCAGCCAGAAATGGGCTGCACGATACGATGGGCCGGAACATTTAGACGATTCTGCCCGGGCTATAGCTTTAGATAGCGCGGGCAATGTTTATGTAACGGGTATCAGCTGCAGCGGCACAGGCAATGATTATGCAACGGTTAAATACGACCCAAACGGAAATCAGGAATGGGTTGCGCGACATAATGGGCCTGAAAATTTGGATGATTATGATTATGCGCCGGCAATGGCCGCAGATAATCTGGGTAATGTCTATGTAACAGGTTATAGTTACAGCTCCGACACAGGCAACGACTATCTGACAATAAAATATACGCAGCATAATTACTGCACGTCAACCGCTGGCGACCTTAACGGCAATTGCAAAGTTGATTTTGCCGATTATGCGATATTGGCACAGGGTTGGCTGGCGGGAAACGACTGGGAAGATTTAGCAATATTAGCCGACAACTGGCTTGAATGCAGCTATGCTCTGCAGGAAGACTGCTGGTAAATTTTATAATGGGATTTAACTTTCCCGAAACAATGATACAATAAAGCAAACTATACATCAGGATAACGTATGAAAAGAATAAAATATAAACAATAATTGAAAAAAGGAGAATTTATGGAACAGAAAGATTTAGGCAAGACTTCGACAGGTATGCAGGCTAACATCGCAGGGTTGTTATGTTATGTATTATTATGGATTACCGGGCTTGTTTTCTTTCTTATCGAGAAGGAAAATAAATTTGTCCGTTTTCACGCAGCCCAGTCGATTGTTGTTTTCGGCGGATTAACTGTGTTGCAGATTGCGATAGGGATTTTTTCAGGAGTGCTGGCGGTAATACATTTAGGCTTTTTATTTGCTTTGCTTTATCCGCTTATAGGCTTAGTGGGTTTAATTCTCTGGATTATACTTATGATTAAGGCTTATCAGGGCGAATTGTTCCGCCTGCCCATTGCCGCAGATTTTGCGGATAAAATGATAAATAAACCGGCTTAACAGTAAATACCGGCTTAGAATTCTACAGATTTTTCTTGACAATTCAGACATACTTTGCGCATAATATCAGTGGAGAAAACAATAAGTTTATAAAGATTACGGGATGGAGGAAGAAAATGAAGACAAGTAGTCATTCATTTTGTCAGGTGTTTGCTGCCGTAGTCGTGTTGGTCTCACTATTTAGTCTTCCTGCACAAGCCGATTACATCTATGTATCATCTGGAGATAAAATTTTAAAATTTGACTCCAGCGGAAACAGCACCATTTTCGCTTCCGATATAAACGGCGGCGGTTCGGGAAAACTGGCATTCGATAAAAATGGAAGTCTTTATATGCTGACCGGCAATACAATTAGTAAATTTGATTCCAATGGACAATCTTCTTTTTTTGTATCTACTTTGAATATGAATGCTTTTGATCTTGCATTTGATAGCAGCAATAATCTCTATGTAAGTGTAGATAATTTGCAAATGCGGTATGATGAAGGGATGATTGTGAAATACGATTCAAGCGGAAATATGAGCACTTTCGCCACTGGCGCCTTGGCGGCTCGATCTATTACCTTGGATAACAGTGACAATCTTTATATTTCCAACACAGCTAAGGGTACTATTGAAAAATTTGATATCTACGGAAACAGAAGCACCTTCGCTTCCGGCATATATGTGCTTGGACCTCTTGCATTTCACAGCGCCGGCAATCTCTTTGTGTCGGTTTGGCCGACTACAGGAAATGGAATGATTATTAAATTTGATACAAGCGGAAACAACTCTATTTTTGCGTCGGGAATTGAAGCCAGCAGCCTTGCATTTGACAGCAGCGACAATCTTTACGCAATCAGTGGTTCTACGCGGGAAAACAGTTCGATTGTGAAATTTGATTCAAATGGAAATATGTCCATCTTTGCAACGGATTTGCAGGCAGGAGCTTGTGGTATTGCCATAATTCCCGAACCCGCGACATTGGCGTTTTTGTCACTTGGCGGATTGGCTCTGCTTGGAAGAAAAAGAAAATAAAAATCCGAAATTCGAATGTCGAAATCCGAAACAAATTCAAAAATCCAAATTTTCTAATGCTCAAAACGTTTTGAACATTTGAATTTTGATAATTCGATATTGTTTCGAGATTCGGATTTCGTGCTTCGGATTTTTTACCGGCAGCGTATGAGTTGATTCGGGTCATATTGAATTTCGGGAGCTATCGCTTTTAAATCGTTTAAAAAGCGTTTGCCGTCGGTCCAGTAGCCCGCGGTGGGCTTAAGATTTTGACACTTTTCCACAAAATAACTGTTAAGACACTTCATTAACTGCTCACGCAGATATTTGCTTACCATCGAAGCAAGACAGGCCGGCAGGAAATTCGCATCGGCCTTGACGGCAAAATCTATTCTTACCTGTTTGTCGGATGTGCCAAGCTGATAACTGCTGACCCTGTCGTTTTCATCGAGAATTTTCAGCTCCATTTCAGGAAACATCGTTCTTAACTGGCGGGTATATCTTGTCCTGCCGCCCTGGCGGTCGATTATGAAACGAAAATTACGATGCTGCGATTCTTTAATTATTTCATCTATAAGACTGCAAACCGCCATAAAAAGCACTGTTGACTTGTTATTGACCCTGCCAATCATATCGTTGTAATAAGCCACATCGAAGCAGAAGCTTTTTAAGGCGACAAGGGACATATTATGTTTTTCGAGGTTTCTGCCAAAGACTGACGCTGAAATCGCGATACTGTCCCGATTGAATTCTATTTGATGATTATATTGTTCTTTGTGCCAGGGATATTGAGAAAGTCTCTCTTTGCAGGCAGGACAAATCGCATCTACAAGCTCCATTACAGATTTGGGCGTTTTACCGAGAATCTCAAGGCAGGAAAGGACGGTCTTTTCGAGAAATGCTATTCCCGTTGAAGGGGTGTATGCTTTTTTGCTGTCGCAGATAAGCAGTCTGCCGGCGAGATTTTTTTTATTTGATGAGATGCTTTCCGAAAGAAGCCGCCATATATCAACCTGCATTTTATCTGCGGGAATGCTGAAACAGGCCGATGTTACAACCAAAGGCCCTAAAATCGGGCCCAGTCCTGCTTCATCAATGCCTGTTACTATCGTATCCGTCATCTTCCTATAGACAATCCTTTCGGCATCTATGATAATTCCGGCAAGTTTAAAAACAATTAAAAAATTTTCCCCCTGCTTACCAAATGAATTATTTTTTTGTTCCTAACATTTCAAACGACCTCTGAATAATCGGCAGCGGCTCGACTTTTATTTTGGGATTTTCAAGCTCTCCTGTTACCTGAACCTTCAAAAATGCCGCTCCCAGGCTTGAGGTAATCGAATCAATAAAATTCGGATTTTCTTTGCCGGCGGCGCCGTATCCGACAAAGTTTATATTAATTGAATCGTTTGCAGGCTCATAAGTTCCCGTTCCTCTAAGCGACGCGGTCGGTCCATAAAGGTCGAACAATGTTATATATACTATTTTGCCTTTTATCACGGCCTGAATTTTTACATTGTCGAACGCGAGGTCTTTTTTAATGGCCTCAAGAATTGCATTTCGAATAAGCGATACAATTCCCTTTCCCCACGGCCTGATACCGCCCGCTTCGCCGGATAGCCTTCCTCTTGTTACCTGAATCTGCTGGAAGTTGCCCTGTATATTCAGTTCGCCATTTATTGAGCCTTTATTTTCAGGGTCAAATCTGCCCTGCGGCGAAACAAAATCTTCTGTTTGGACTCCTGAAAGTGCCATACTGATTTTATAATTTGTAAGTTTACTTTCATTGTCGGTATCGAACTCTGCTGCGCCGGTGATTTTGCCGCCAAGGAAATCTCCTACAAAACGTTCCGCAATAATTTTTTGCTCATTGACATCGACAATTATCGGCACCTTGAGATTTTCAAAAGGTCTGTCTTTGACCGAAACATTTTTAACATCCAGAAACATTTGGCAGTTCTGAAGTCCTTTTCCGATTTTATATTGAGTGTCGATATCGAGCAAAGCGTATATGCTGCTGACCGGCTTATTTTCCCCCAAAGAGCAGTTTTTGAAGATAATCGTCCCGCCGACAGCAAGCATTTTGTCATTCGGCTCTGTTTTATAAAAGTTTATCTTGTTAAAATTAAGGTCAAACCTGCCGTCAAACGACGCTTTCCTGCAGTATTTTCCTATCCTGCCCATAATATTCTCAAGTCTTTCATCGAAAGACAGATTGACCGCCTGTAGTTTTAACTGGGCCGCGTTGACGTCCTGTCCCGCCATATTTATCTTGCCGTCGAGCGTAATTCTCGGCCGGTTTGCGTCCGCTGTATAGTCTGCCGGTGTTGATGAGAGAGAAGCAAACTCAAGATTATCAGGTTTTATGATTATTCTGCCGGTAATATCTTTCAGCGGCAAATTCAGTTTATTTATAAACGCGCTGTCGCCAAGGCAGTCAACAGCGATTTCAAACGCAGGGCATTTAATTCTCGCGTTTTTCGCAATGGCCGCTTCAAGGTTCACCGGCCCTTTGAACCGATATTCTTCAAGCATTTTTGCACTATCCTGCCCAAGCACTGTCTGCACGAGATTACTATCAAGACCGAGATTAAAGGTTTTGAACCTCATACAATATCCCATCGGTTCTTTAGGAGTGTTTATCCAGATAGTTCCCGCTGCATCTACTTTGGCTTCGTTGAAATCGGCGTTGAATTTTTCTATTTCAAGCATCGTCGGCGTAAGATTCGCGTCGAGAGTAATATTCTTTAAAGGATAAGGCAGCATAGGATGGCTTATTGATTCTCCCTTTATTTTAACTTTTGCCAGGTAATCTATGGGCATCTCATTATTGTCAACAGAATGAATGTCAATATCCGCATCGCCTTTGACCTGCTGTATGTCGAAATTATTGAAGAATTTTTTCTGCTCCTGCGGGAACGCGTTTATAAGTTCGTTGTTGACCGCGACATCGTTGGCCTGAATCTGAAAATTATATTCAGGATTAAGCGTATTCGCTTTTGTGATTCGCCCTTGCATTTTGATAGTGCCGTCGTCCCGTTTGCTTAAAACATCTTTAAGTTCTATCAGGTCGCCATTGAGTGCGATTTTGCCCGTAATATCCCTGACCGGATAGGGAAAATACTGGCACATAATTGAGACATTGAGTAAATCGCCGTATATCTCCATTTTCCTGAAATCCGGCGGTTTGGCTGTAAAGATAAAATCGCCTGCAACTGTCCCTGCCGGCGAGAAAATATACCACAGCTTTTTATGATGTTCGAGCAGTGCCGTATAAAGGTCGTTGTCGAGAATCATATTATTGCTCGAAAGGACTATTCTGCTGTCCATTGTCTCAGCGAATCCGCCGCAATATCCGTTCATCGTGATATCTACTTTGCCGTGCGCGGCTTTGACGTCTTTCATCATCATACTTTTTTCCGTAACGTCGATTCTTCCGGCAAGGTGTTCGACAAGGTATGGAAAATCAATATATTGGATGGAAATATCTTTGCAGCCCAGGTATCCTTTGCATTGTGTTTTGGCGATTTGTTTTGCTTTTCCCGTCAGCACAACATCCAGGTCCAGCAGTCCCTGCGGATTGAAAAAATCGAAAAACGTCTGCAGCATAGGAATAAATTTATCAAATATTCTGCTGCCGTGAGCAAAACAGTTGTCCGCCGGCTCGTATCGGACGGTCAAATCCTTCACTTGCGTCCTGAAAACAAATGAAGGGTCGTCTTTGAGGTTTTCTAAAATGCCGTTGACGTCTATTACTGTCCGCGGCCCGATGGCAAAATGCACGCTTTCGACAATTATCTTTTCTTTATCTGCCGTGATTATTGAGTTGAAGCTGTTGAGGTCGCATTTGCTTCCGAAAAGACGAAAGTCAAGCTTTGGCAGGAAACCATCCACCCTGATTTGTGTTTTTTCGCCTTCTGTCCATTTGACTAATATCCTGTCTCCCCTTTTTTCCGTTGCGCCGTCTTCCGCGATGGTCAGGCTGCCCGGGCCTTTTGTTACATTGCCGTTCCTTATCAGGCAATCGACCGTTTTGATTTCCTGTCCGTTATTTATTTGAGCAAATTTTATTTCTCCTCCCTTGAACCGCAGTTCAGGCAGCGGTTTTTTTTCTCCTGAAGGCAGCTTCAAAGCAAGAATATTCCATTCGTTTGTATCGTCGTTATATTGGATATTGAGAACGAAATTACTGATTCTGAGACGCTTTAACTGCGGATTTAATTTCAAAAGGCTCATCGGCGAAAAATAAGCGTCAAGACTTTTTGCGGTCAAAATAGAGTTATCTGGCGTCCGTTTAAGCAGCGGCCCGATACTTATATTTTCGAAGCTTATTCTTCCGCTCAATCTGAATCTTACGTTATCAATATCGACTCTCGCTCCCGTCAGCTCTTTGACTTGTTTGATTGCAAGAGGTTTAAGCAGATTCCCGCCCCAGTTGTATATAAACCACAAAACCAGCACGCCAATGATTACTATAATCCAGCGGATAATTTTTTTATTTTTTGTCACAAATCCCCAGTTTAAAATATTGGAGTTTTGAATTTGAAATTTTTACTTTTTATCGCTTTGTCCGCAATGTCTTTTCTGTAGTATGCCTTTTCGAACTTTATCTTTTCAGCGGCCTTATATGCCTTTGCCTGAGCATCGGCGATTGTTGTTCCAAGTGCCGTTACTCCCAGCACTCTTCCGCCGCTGGTAACTACATTGCCGTCTTTTGACGCAGTTCCCGCCTGGAATACTAAACAATCCGGAATTTTTTCTGCTTCTTCGATGCCGGTAATGACTTTCCCTTTTTCATATTCGTCAGGATAGCCGCCTGAAGCCATAACAACACATACAGCCGGTCTGCTGTCCCATTCGAGAGTAATTTTATCGAGCGTTCCGTTGCAGGTCGCCAGCATCGCGTCAAACAAATCGCTTTTAAGTCTTGCAAGAATCGGCTGTGTTTCCGGGTCTCCGAATCGCACGTTGAATTCAAGCACTCTTGGTCCGCCCTGTGTAATCATAATTCCAGCGTAAAGGATTCCCTTGTAAGGCGTTCCGTTTTTGTTCATACCGTCAACGATAGGCACGATTACTTCCCGCACAATCTGGTTCATAACTTTTTCGGTAACGACCGGCGCAGGGCTGTATGCTCCCATACCGCCGGTATTCGGCCCTGTATCGCCGTCGCCGAGTGCCTTATGGTCCTGCGATGATTCGAGCATATAGATATTTCTTCCGTCAACAAAAGCAAGTATCGATGCTTCTTCACCCAGAAGTTTGTCTTCTACGATAATTTTTTCGCCTGCCGAACCGAAAATTTTATCTCGCATTATCTTTTCAGCGGCAAGGATTCCCTCGGACGGCTCATCGCAAACGAACACGCCTTTCCCCTTAGCAAGTCCTGCGGCCTTGATAACGACTGCCTCATCTCTGCTTGCGATATAGGCTTTTGCGTCCTGAAAATTGTCGAACGTTCTGCTTTCTGCAGTCGGTATTGCGTGGGCCTTCATTATTAATTTGGCGAAAGCCTTATCTGCTTCAAGCTGTGCTGCCGCTCCGCTCGGTCCGAACGCCTTTATTCCTTCCGTCTCGAATCTATCTACAATACCTGCCGCAAGCGGGTCTTCAGGGCCTACAACTGCAAGGCCGATGTTCTTATCTTTGGCAAAAGAGAGAAGTTTATCATAATCTTCGGCTTTTATATCTATATTTTCTCCGCATTTAGCCGTTCCCGGATTGCCGGGTGCTATAAAGAGCTTCTTTATCTGTTTCGATTGCGCCAGTTTCCACGCGATAGCATGTTCCCTTCCGCCGTTTCCTATCAGCAATACGTTCATTTGCTCCCTCAATGAATAATATGTTTATTTTTGGCTTAATTTACCATAGCTTTTTGGATTCCACAAGTCTTCTCTGGCCGCAAAATTTATTTGTTGACCCGCGAATATTTTGCTATAATATAGGGTTTAGGCTTTTATTCATTTATTTTAACTTTTATTGGAGAATTACTTATGAATAACAGGGTCTTTAAGCTTATGATTTCTGTTGCAGTCTTGCTGGCTGTGATTGTGTTATTCTCTTATCAAGCCGAAGCAAAACGCATTAAACAGATTAATCCGGTTAAACCGGCTGATAAAACCATCTATGTAGAGCCAAACGCCGCCGCCACACCGCCTTCTATCAAATTTGACACGCTGGTTCACGATTTTTGCGAAGTTTCTCCGGACAGCACGAATAGCTGCTCGTTTAAATTTACAAATACAGGTCCCGGCAAACTGATAATTACGCAGACAAGCGGCACCTGTAAATGCACCGTGCCGGAATTGGCGAAGAAGGAATATAATCCGGGCGAATCCGGCGAAATCACCGTTTCTTTTCACGCTCCGATGTATGCAGGGCCGACTTCGCAGAATGTTCACGTGTCCAGCAACGACCCTGAAAATCCAAAGATCGAGCTTACGATAAGAGCGAGTGTTGTCTCAAAGGTCCGTACTACTCCTGAGATAATGAATCTTTCGCTTGTCGATGCCAACAATGCCGGCGCCGTTCCGGTAACAATAAAAAGCATAGATAATGAGAAATTTGCTATATTAAGCATCAATTCCGAAGGAAATGTCTTTTCCGTTCCTTTCGACCCCAACAATAAATCTGATACCCATATTTTGTATCCGAAAGTGAACATCGAAAATCTTCGCCGTTACCTCGGCGGCCAATTAGTTTTTAATATCGACCATCCTGCCTGCAAATTCGTTCGCATTCAGTATAATTGCTTGAAGGAATTCGAAGCCTCTCCCAGCGTGATTATTATCAGGGATGCAAATGTCGGCCAGCCGCAGGATAGGTCTATTTATCTTGTAAGTAATTATAATGAGCCTATTGAAATTGAATCAGTTACATCTGAAAAGGGCATCATCAAAGTTACCAGGCAGGAACAGACCGAGAACCGTTATAAAATTGATGTCCAGATAATGCCGCCGTCTCGTCAGGGTCAGACACGCGTTTTTTCAGACAATTTGCAAATAAAAATTAAAAACAAACAAGAGATTACAATTGCCTGCCGTGGCTTTTACAGAGCCGGATAAAAAAATTCGTTTTCGGTAACGGTATCGGTAAAGTCGCGTCAATCGGTATCGTTTCGTCAAAACCAGCAGCCATACCGAAAACCGAAACACGAGACGTTACCGTTACCTATACCGATACCTATAACCGGAATAATAATGATTACACAAATCAAATCGGCTCAGGATGGCATTGAAACCAGCCAGATGAAGGCCGTCGCAAAAGCGGAAAATATTGCGCCGCAGACTGTCCGCAAAGAAGTCGCCGCCGGCTCAATGGTCATACCGGCCAATAAAATCCATATCGAAAAAAATCTTAAACCAATCGGCATCGGACGCGCTGCTTCAATTAAAGTCAACGCCAATATCGGCACCAGCAGCGCAAGCTCGTCGATAGACGATGAGCGTCAAAAGCTCCTCGCCGCACTTGATGCCGGAACAGATACCGTTATGGATTTAAGCACAGGCGGAAATCTCGACAAAATACGCACAGAACTCATCGAAAATTGTCCCGTTCCTTTCGGCACGGTTCCTGTTTACGAAATGATTATCAATAGAAACATAGAAAACATAGATTCAAGAATTATCCTTGAGACAATCGAAAAACAGGCAAGGCAGGGAGTCGATTTTTTTACCATCCACGCAGGCGTCCTTAAGGAATACTTGCCGCTCGTCGCGAAAAGAATCTGTGGAATCGTCAGCCGCGGCGGAGCGCTGATTGCAAAATGGATGCTTTTGAAAAACAGGCAAAACCCATTCTACGAGCTGTTTGACGACATCTGCGACATAATGGCTGAATACGACGTTTGCTTTTCCCTCGGCGACGGCCTGCGTCCCGGCTGCATCGCTGATGCTACCGATGAAGCGCAAATCGCCGAGTTAAAAACTCTCGGTGAGCTTGTTCTTCGCGCAAGAGAAAAAAATTGTCAGGTTATGGTCGAAGGCCCCGGCCATATCCCATTCAACCAGATACAAAAAAATATGGAGCTTCAGAAGCAGTATTGCCATAATGCTCCTTTTTATGTGCTTGGCCCTTTGGTAACAGACATCGCCCCCGGCTATGACCATATTACAAGCGCAATCGGCGGCACCGCCGCCGGATTTTATGGCGCTTCGTTTTTATGTTATGTAACGCCGAAAGAGCACCTCGGCCTGCCTGATACACAGGATGTCAGAGATGGCGTTATCGCCGCTAAAATCGCCGCTCACGCCGCTGATGTAGCAAGAGGCCTGCCCGGCTCAGCGGAAAAAGACAAACAATTAAGTATCGCAAGGGCCGCTCTCGACTGGAAAAAACACATCGCTGGCTCAATCGACCCCAAGACCGCTCAGAAATTTCATACCCAGGCTTGCATAAAAAGCATCAATCCCACTGCTGAAAACGACGACTACTGCACAATGTGCGGCAAAGACTGGTGCAGTTTGAGAATCAATAAAGAATTGTCCAAAATGTTTGGTAAAAAAATTTAAATACTATTAATGCAGCCTCGCGCAATTAATCAAACCCGGCAATGTCCCGAATACTGTTATGAAAAAAGACAAATTATGGCATTGGCTGTTTCTTGTCGGAATCTTTTTCAAAGGTCTGGATGGCGTATTGGAATTCCTTGCGGGCCTGGCATTTCTTTTCCTTAAACACGATTTAACAACCAAATATATCAATATCTTGTTTCAGCGGCAACTGCTTCAAAACCCGCCGCAGATGGTAATCGATGGCCTGATGCGATTTTCCGAAAACACTCAGCTGTTTGTTGCCGTTTATCTTCTCGGCCATGGAATAATCAAAATGGGTATTGTCGCGGGTCTTTACCTGAAAAAATTATGGGTTTATCCACTGGCCCAGATTATCCTCACACTGTTTGTTATATACCAGTCGTATAGATTTTTTCACACTTTTTCACTTCTTCTGCTTTTTTTAACCGGCCTCGATATCTTCATTATCTTTCTGATTAGAACAGAAAGCAAAAGATTATCCTGTCTTAAACTTTAAGCAGCGGAACTTCGCCGCTCACGCTGCATAAAAAGCGTCAATCCCACCGCTGAAAATGAAGATTATTGCACTATTGTGCGGCAAAGACTGGTGCAGCTTGAGAATAAACAAAGAATTGTCGAAATTGTTCAATAAATAAAATTGGTGAGAGTGGTATATTAAAAAAATATTTAGCCGCCGCCACTCGGGGCGGCGTGTCATTCCCGCGGAAGCGGGAATCCAGTTTTGAATTTTGGTTATTGGAATTTGTTTGGGATTTAGGATTTTTCACTGTTCACTTTAGTTATTCACTTTTTTTCTGATTTCTGCGTTCTGTGTTCTATATTCTTCTCTAGCGTTTTTTTCTCAAAACAAATCCACCCAAGCCGAGCAGTAAAAAGTTATTGCGTACCATCCTTTAACCATTCTGCTGCCATCTTCGAAAAGTCCTTAAAATCTACCTTGCAATCGCCATTCAGGTCGCTTTCCGGCTGATTAATACAATCTGCTGGAATCGAACCATCGTATAATGTAATTATGTCAAATAGATATGTCTCATAGAAACTTATGCTAAAAGGTAAACCACTGTTCCAGTTGCCAGAAATAATGCCGGAGCCGGATTCACTATATGGGTTAGCCGTTAGATTGTAACCGATAATATTCACTCGCATTCGGTCATTGCTTAAACCACTTATACATCCTATACTTCCTACAGTTCCGCCAGATATGTCCACTTGGGAGTTTCCTTTACCAAATATAACTGATGACAACGTGCCTCCTGTAATAATAGCTTTACAGTTATCATAACAGTATAAATACTGGAGATTTGCATCTTCAGATATACTTATAGCGGCCGAATGAAAACCTTTTAGTTGAGCAGTACACAGAGCATTCCCAAAAAAGTTTATGTGGCCTTTTCCAGCACAATAAGAAGACCCACTTGTCAAAGTTGAATTTCCAGATACGTTTAAAGTGCTCAAACCGTGGACTTGAATAGTAGCAATTGAACCGTTTGTCATATTAAATATGCTTGCATCCATTGTAATAAGTTTGTTGATTGTGCCGCCTGTCATATTTACAACAGTTCCATTTCCCTTGACCACAACCGTATCATACGTATTGCTATCGGCAATAACGGCATTACTGTCAAAGATAGTTATTATTTCTGCGGAAACAAGCATTTGTAAAACTACCACACCCGCTAACACAAGAATTGGTTTTATCTTCATTTTCTTTTTCCTCCTTTAAAAAATTGTTAATATCTAACTTCTTCCCAAACAATTTACATAGAAATACCGCTGAATTGTAAACGCCTAAAAATCCTCAAAAATAATTGCATTTTCTTCCTTGTCCATTGATAACCGCGATATTATAGGACATCTCCTGCTGACAGTCAAGAAAAAAACGGAGAGAACACCTCAGAATAATCTGCGAAAATCAGCGAAATCAGCGTTTAAAAACTGTGCCGTAACCATGTTTTGTTTCAACAAAGACTGACTTTTCAGCCTGTGGACAAAGCAAATCGGCTGGCACAAAAGCCCTGCCCTGAGCGAAGTCGAATGGGTGGCTTTGAGCACAGCCTTTGCTTTGAACACAAAGGACTCCGGCTCATCGGAGGACTTGTTGAAACAATCCGTGCTAATCCGTGTCTAAAAAATTCGTGTTCATTCGTGGCTAAAAAATCTGCGTAATCAGTGTTTTTCATTAGCTTTAAGGCGAAACCCCATAGGGGTAAAAAAAACCAAACACTAAACCCGGCTCAAGCTCGCTTGAAAGAGGGTTTTGTTTGAATTTTTACAGTGTTCGTAAGAACACCGCCTTAAAGCAATCTTCCGTGTAAATCCGTGTAGTTCCGTGTCTAATTTCCTTCGTGCCTTTGTGGCTTAGTGGCTATTCTCAAATTTTCAGCAGCGGAACTTTATCGCTCTTCAGCAGCGTAGTTAAAATTTCGCAGCCCTTTTCAGTTATCACAACATCGTCCTCAATTCTTATACCAAACTTGCCTGCCAGATAAACCGCCGGCTCAATCGTAATTACATTGCCCTTCTGCAAAATATCCTTTGAAAGCACCGAAACAACCGGCCTTTCGTGAACTTCCAGACCAACTCCGTGACCAAGTCCGTGACCATAAGGCGGCAGTTTCGATTCATTTATAATCTCCTTTGCAATATTATCGGCGTCTTTCGCTTGGACGCCTGCTTTTATTGCTTTTATCGCTGCTTTTTGCGCCTCGAATACCGTCTTATATACCTTTGTGTAAAAATCGCTTACCCGCCCCACCGCAAAGCATCTTGTTGAATCGGAGCAATAACTGCCTAATTTCGCGCCGTAATCAATAAGAACCGTATCGATTTTTTTTAACTTTCTCGCTGTCGGCCGGTGATGAGGTTTAGCGGAATTATTTCCGAAAGCAACTATGGTTTCAAACGCAGGCACAGCGCCGCGCCTTTTCATTTCAAACTCCAGTATCGCCGCGACTTCAACCTCGCTGATGCCGGCGCGAATCTTCGGCAAAATTTTATTAAGACTCTCCTGCGCAAGTGCCGCCGCTTTCTTTATCGCTCTAATTTCCGCATCATCTTTTATCTGCCGAACCGTCAAAACAAAATTCCTCACGGGTTTTATTCGGCAGTGAATTTTCTTTTTCAGCAAATTAAAAGAAGACAACTTTATATTATCTTCAACTGCGATAGTTTTAATGGCCTGGATTTTTTTTAATACATCGGCAATCGCTTCCGTCATTGCTCCTTTTCGTTCATAAATCTTACAGCCCCGGCATTCTTCTTTTGCCTGCAATGTGTATCTGCTGTCGGTAACAAGCCAGACGTCTTTTTTACCCAGAACCAGCATGCTGTCGTCTCCCTTAAATCCGCTCAAATAAGAAACATCCGCCCCGCCGGTAATTAACAGGGCATCCAGTCCCTTTTGGACGAGCATTTTTCTCAACTTTTTGACTCTTTTTCCCAAAATATCAATTTTCATCCCGTTAGACCTTCGTTCAGGTTATAACTGGTATATAATATTCCTATCTTTTGCATATTAAAAAACATATAAATTCAACAAGGTCTAACGGGATTCATCCTAAGTTATCCTTGTATATAGGCTGTAATAACATTAGAATACCGCTCTTTAATTACTTTTTCGAGAAAATTTTAGATAAACTATGTTACTTCCAATCAGAACGAACATTGAGCCGCAGCGAACGCCGTATATGAATTATGCGCTGATTACCGCCAACGTGGTCATTTTCGCTATGACTTATAACTTTTCCGGCGGCAGTAGTGAACTTCGCCCATGGGCTCAGTCTTATATGCTCACGCCCGCATATCCGTTTCTGTGGCAATTCATTACTTACGCCTTTTTACACGGCGGTTTTCTCCACATCTTCGGCAATATGTATTTTCTTTATATGTTCGGAAACAACGTCAACGATAGGCTCGGCAACGTCGGCTATTTAGGCTTTTATCTTGCGGGAGCGGTCTTCAGCGCCATCGGCCACATCCTTATTGCCTCCCTTCACGGCACAGGAATCGCAACGCCCGTTCTCGGCGCCAGCGGCGCCATCGCTGCCGTTACAGGCGCATATCTCGTCCTCTATCCGCAGACGATTATTACTATTCTTTACTGGTTTTTCATTATTGGAACTATTGATGTGCCTGCGATATATCTTATTCTTATCAAAATGATTTTCATCGACAATGTCATTTCGAGAACCGCCCAGAATGTCGCCTATGATGCGCACCTCGCTGGCTACACGTTTGGCATTGGGTCGATTCTGCTCCTGCTTGTGATAAAATTTCTCCCGCATAACGATTTCGACTTATGGGCTATGATTAGGCGTTGGAATACAAGGAGGGCTTATAAGGATTCCGTCTCGCAGGATTGGGACCCGTTTTCCGGCAGACTCACCAAAAAAATAACTGTCAAAGAAATAAAACCGGACGAAAAAACCATTGCACTTCGCCAGGAAATCCTGACACGGATAAATCAGGGCAATCTTGCCTCCGCCGCCCAGTTATATTTGGAAATGCCCCAAAAAGACACCGGCCAATTATTGCCAAGACAGGCGATGCTCGACATAGCCAACCAGCTTATGTCCGAAGGCAAATGGACTGATGCCGCTGCGGCTTATGAAAAGTTTCTAACCTTTTACAGCGGCTCGGAGCATCCCGGGCAGGTCCGGCTTATGCTCGGCATTATTTACGCAAGATATTTGCCCGACAAGACTAAGGCCCTTGAGCATTTGAAAAAGGCTCTCGATAAATTAACAGACCCTGTCCAAAAGAAAATGTGCTCCGACGAAATCCAGCGTCTCGAATCGTAATTTCCCAAATCCGTGATTCATCCTTACTTCCTTACTTCTTTATTTCCTTAGCGTTATGTCATTTTGTGTCTTTTAGCTTACTTTACAGTTTAGCAGCACAAAAGAAACGATTGACAACGCTTCTTTTTGTGCGATAATTCCCTTTTCAATATTAAAAACGCTCACTTTCTTAAGGAAAGGGAAGATAAAATGAAAAGGATTATATTTTCAGCGATAATACTTACCGTTTCGTTTTCCGTTATTGTTTTAGCCGAGGAAGGCAAAAAGCCTGCTGCCTTTGGCCAGCCGCAATCTAACGCAAAGGCGCCCGCGCAGCCGCAATTGCCGCCGGAGGCGAATACTCTGAAGTTTCCTTATGTCGGCGAAATCACCGGCTCTGAAATCAACATTCGCAGCGGCCCGGGTTTGAATTATTATGGCTGCGGCAAGATTAGCGCACCGGCAAGGGTCGTTGTCGTTGACCAGAAATACAGTTGGTCTAAAATTCTTCCGCCGCCGGGCAGTTTCTCCTGGATTTTCAAGCAATACGTCCAAGCCGACGTGAACAATCTGAATATTGGGATTTTGACGGCAGACAACGTCCGCGTTTATGCCGGCTCGGACGAAGTAGAGCCTATGCGGTCGGACAGTGTGCAGTTATCGCTTTCGACCGGCCAGAAGGTTAGAATCTTAGGCCAGCCCGTCGGCGATTATTACAAAATCGCTCCTCCTGAAGGTGCCTGTCTTTGGACGACAAGCCAATATGTAAAATTCATCCGCACCGCAGATGGGATTGATATAAAAATCCCGCAAACCAAAACCGATGTAAACTCTGTTGAAAAACCGCAGCTTATCACAGGACAGGTCGAAAACACCAGTCGCCAGCTCGAACAATATTACACCCTCGAAAAACAATTCGAGGATGAAAAGAAAAAACCGCTCGAAGCACAGGATTATTCAAAAATAAAGGCCGAGATCAACGCCCTGATTAATGACCCCAACAGCGGAAAAGCAGGCGAATATTCAAAATACCTGATTAAAAGCGTTGAACGATGTGAGCTTGCCAAAGAATCAAAAACGATAATCGAAAGCCAGAATACAGAACTGCAAAATCAACTGGCCGAAATCGATACAAATAGTCAGGAAAAGAAGAAAAACCTTACGGATACCAGCAAATATGCCATCCAGGGAATCTTCAAACCGTCGGTTGTCTATCAGGACCAGCCCAGTGAAAAACGTTATCTCGTTATCGATGATAATAATAAGCCAATCTGCTATGCAGAGCCGGTCGGCTCGGCAGCAGATGCCAACCTGACAGACTACTACGAACAAAAAGTCGGCCTAATCGGCCAAGTTTCAGCCGATAGTCAAAGCCACCTTGCCCTGATAAAATTCGAGAAAATTGAAAAAATAGAAACGGCAGCAGCAGCACAAGCGGATTCTAACACACCGGCTGCACAAGTGGATTCCAACACACCGGCCGCAGAACCAGTGGATTCCAACGCACCGGCTGCAGAGAAAAAATAAATAGCTCTTTCATATAAAATCTCAGGCTATTCCTGCTCATAACAATAGTATTTGTAAGCGGTTAGCTGCCTGATGGGGTTTTCCCCTTGCAAAACCGGCGGTTGATGGTAGAATTATTATGTCATTATGCAGGGACGTTTTTATGGAAAGTGACAATTTCGACAATCAGGTCGAGCGAGGTATTGTGGAGTGTAACGAGGCCGTTTCTAATTTGTCCGACGCAGCCTCGGCGAAGGTGGATTCTGCTTCATTAAACAAAACATCTGCCGTAAGGCATCCCCAAGCGGATTTGCATAATATGCCTTCTATTAAAGACATCTTAAAAAACAAAGCAGCGAACGCACATCCGGCTGTTCAAAATATCGGCAAAGAATTTGTCCGTAAAATGGTCGAAAAAATAAGTAATTCTCAGCAGCAGGACCGTTCGGCAGAAATACCATCGCTCGATTTGGGTCAGCAGATTCTCGCACAGCAGAGGAAAGTTGCGGCTCTCAAAAGAAAATCGCCTCTGTCCCAGAATGATTCGTCTAAAGCCGTCCGGCTAATTCGGCAAAGTGTCTCACATATAAGTTTTATGTCCCAGGCACCGGCTTCACCTCAGCAGAGAATTATCGCAGACATCGTGACAAAGGAAATCCTGATATTATCGTCTGCGAGATAAAGCAGATTAAATTCTGAGCGGAACCCCATTAAATTTTACCAGCTAATCCGCACAGATAACTGCAGCAGAGTCCCAAAAATGTCCCCACTATATTTCCCAGCACCGCCAGTAACAGTCCCACCGGCGCAAGGGCCGGATGATAAATCCCTGCTACCACCGGCGCGGATGCCGGCCCGCCGATAGCCGCCTGGCTCGCAGCTGCCGCAAGCGACAATGGCGAACGTAAAAGCCGGGCCGCGATAACAAGAAAAACCGCATGTATTCCAACCCACGTGGCGCCTGCCAAAAGTAATATCGGCGACGCCGCTATGTGCGAGAAACTAGCCTTTGCCCCGATTGACGCCAGCACAAAAAACAACACGGCAAAACCAAGCTTCGACGCTCCAGCCGATTCCAAACTGCGAACCGGAGTGAACGACAGTCCTATCCCCAGCAGAGTCGCGATTATTATCGTCCAGGTCATCGTATTGACAAGGTTATTGACGACAGGCATCAGGCCTGCAATATAAAGCGAGCCGATTGCGCCGGCAACCGAAACGCCAATCATCGCTAAGATTTTGCCTAAACCTTGCCCATTGCTTATTTGCCAAAGGACGCACAAAACCGCCGCAGCAAGTATGCAACCGATTAATAACGCGTTGCGGGAAATCGCCTCGTGAATCGCCGGCTGAAATTGCGAAACACCGAATAACACGAAACACAAAACCCCGGTTACCAAAATGCTTAACCCTGCCGCACGAGTTGTCAATCCCGCACCACCGCTGGCACTAACCGCCTTTGTCCTGGCCTGCAGGTCATCTATCAAAGCCGTGTTCGACTTGTTCCAGCGGTCAAACCGCACCTGCAGAGCCGACAAAGCTATAAGTATTCCCATCCACGCATAAGGTATAATCGTATCAACAATTACAGCAGGCAGAAACACACTATCAGGCGTATTCGTCGCCTCCTTGACCGCTATCATATTCGCAGAACCTCCTATCCACGATGCGCTCAAAGCGCCAATCGCCTTCCACGCATCAGCGGGGAGCCAATGCTTATATATAAGCACCACCGCAGGTCCGCCGACGATTATCCCGGCAACGCCGGCCCCCATCATCGCCAGAGCCGTTTTGCCAAGGCGCAGTATCGCCCTTATATCCACCGACAATAACAGCAACACAAGGCTGGCCGGCAGACAGAACTTCGTTATATTCCCATAAACCGCACTCTGGCTTGGAATAATCCCCGCAGTATTTGCCATCATCGGCAAAAAATATATCCAGAACATTGAGGGCAGATACCTGAAAAACTTTGCCGCGGACTTTTGCTCTGAAAAATATAAAATGCAGCCCTCAATCAGCATCAGCACCGCCAAAATAAAAATAGGATTGCTGCTCATCTCTTCTCTGCCTCGATTTTGTAGCTGCTGGCCTGTATGGTCAAATCTCCGTATCGGTTAGAATGGCTTAGAAAATGTATCGAGTCAAGATCGATATAATCGAATTCACCTGAACCCATCGCAAAATATATCGCCGCTGACAGGCCCACCATCGTCTCGGTCATACATCCTATCATAACCTTCAGCCCCGCATCTTTCGCCATCCGCAAAATCTCTGCGGAATCCCCTATACCGCTTTTGGCGATTTTTATATTTACTCCGTGTGCAAGATTTTCATCTATGACCTTTTTGCAATCCTCGGGACTAAAAACCATCTCATCGACAATTATCGGCACCGCCGAGCGTTTACACACACTCCTCAATCCTCCATAATCATCCCGCCGAACCGGCTGCTCGAAAAGTTCAACCTTTATCTTCGCTCTTTCCAGCTCATCGAGCATCTTAAGACACGATTGCTGCGTGTATCCCTGATTGCCGTCAAGCCGAATTGCAAAATCTTCCACTCCATCCGCCAACGCTCGATTGATACCCTGCACAAACTTAATATCTTGGGCAACATCTCCGCTGACCTTGACCTTATACTTTTTAAATCCCTCCTTTATTATCATCTTGAGCCAGTGCCTGCGAACAGGCTCCTGCAAAATAAACGGAATTGTAATATCCGTTTCGAGAATATCGCTGCGGGCGCCCCAGTAACAATATTCGCTTGTTTTTTGCTTTGCGAGCCACGCCCGAAAAACGGCTGTCTCCAGCCCGGAAATGGTCATACGAAATTGGGGCCATTTTTCGCGAAAGGTTTTCACAATTTCACTGTAATGGTCTATCGAAACCCCGATTAACTGCTCTCTCGCCTGGGCAAGCACTTTTTTTATAGCAGGCACTGTCTCATTTTTGACAACAAAACTTGTCGGCACTTCTCCCGTGCCGAGGTGACCATCTTCGAGTTCCACACGCACAATCACACTTGTTGCGCAATTTTTCGAACCAAGCGCTGTCGCAAACGTCGTCTTCATTGGCCGAACTATCCTGACAAAACTAATTTTTTCAATCCTGCACATCTTGTCACATTAGTATAATCTGACAATCATCCTTTGTCGATATGCAAGGGTATTGTCTGAAGCAGAATTGAAATAGCCCTAAGAGGATTTGAATTTACTTCGGCGAGATACTTCCTCTATTTCGCGCCAATTTTTAAATTTTCAATTTTATATTTTAAATCAAATAGCCCCAAGGGGATTCGAATCCGCCTGCGGCGGACAAGCCCCTTTGGCTTGCTTTATCCGCCGCAGGCGGACCCTGTCGCCGGGTATAATTTATCAAGAAATTCTCTGCCCTGC
>Ga0187886_1000083_pt1 | contig 139646 bp, 138 predicted proteins | sample June2016WEW_20_1_FD_133001 | JGI IMG/M metagenome (GOLD analysis project Ga0187886, IMG submission 133001) | Peatland microbial communities from SPRUCE experiment site at the Marcell Experimental Forest, Minnesota, USA - June2016WEW_20_150 | ecosystem: Environmental > Terrestrial > Soil >...
CGCGTATCCCGCCCCGCCCCCTCCTCCCCCTTGGGAATTGTAAGGATAATCGGTTCTTCCGCAATATGCCCCGCCCCCGGCGCCGCCGGTCCCGCCGTCGCTTGAAGAGCCCCCGTATCCATAACTCCCATAGCCGTTATAACTCTCGCCCGTGGATCCCGAGCCTGCGGAACAGGCGCCGCCGGTTCCTCCACGGTACCCCAAAGAGGAGACACTAATTCCTGTAGTTCCGTTATTGGTTACAGTTCCGTTAGCCATAAAGGCGACGATTCCACCTTTATTTCCATCCCAGGGAGAGGCAGTTAGGGTGCCGGCGGCGGAAATAGTGACATTTGTATACTGGGGAACTCTTTGCAAAACTACTTTTTGTTGAGATGCACCTGTTCCTATATCGTTGTCGTTAGCGCCGCTGCCATAATTTTTCTTTTTAGCCGCGGTAAAAGTAACAGTATTTGTAGTCCCGTCAACAGAATAAACTTTCATAAGTTCATAGTTGCCGACATTTGTGTAGGCGCTGCTTATACCTTGTTCATTGATAATAAGGACATTGTCTCCGGCATTTAAGCATTCTGCTGCGGGAGTGGAGGAGAGAATAGCCTTGGTTGCCCCGGTATCACCATTAGGAAGAGTGGTTGAACTAAAAGAGGAGATATTGTAAGAAATGCCGTCGGCACAAGTTCTGCCACTAGGACTGTCGATAGAAAGATTTTTACTGGAACTAATAGTTACCGGCCCGTCCTTACCCGTACCGAAAGTAGAACCAATTGTGTCTTTGCGCCTGACCCAACCTGTTCCGGGGGAGGAATCTTGAGCTTTATCTTGATTTTCCAAAGTTTGTGTCCAACCGTCACCGTCGGCGTCCTTACTCCAAAGATTGGTTTCTTTAATTTCTCCGCCGTCCTCAAATCGCCACCAGGCGACAGGAATATTTCCGGTTGGATTAGCGGCATAATTTTCATCCTCAACAATTTGAGCGGCAGAGCGGGCGTAACCATAAATTCTAACGTCGTCTAGGGTTCCGTTAAAGTAGGTTGATCCACGTTCTCCGATATTTACAGCGGAGGCACTTATTCCTGTATCGGTAGTAACGGCGACATGCTGCCAACTGCCGGTTGAAATGGCGGAGGTAGCTGAACTGTTGACGTAGATGACCGCATTATTAAATCCTGTTGTGGTAATATTTCCTCCTGAATAATTGATGTAAGCCGAACCGTTTAAATCAATTATTTCGCCGCTGGTAGCAGTGGGATTGATCCAGAAATCAACTGTTTGAATGGCAGTTCCATTGTTTAAAGTTCCAACACTAATATAATTACTACTTGTTCCGTTAAAATATCTGGCAGTTCCATGTTCTCCGGCAACAACTGTGGTTCCAACTGCAGTACCCTCATTACCATTTCCTGAATAATCCCTGACGTTACCTCCAACTCCTCCTATTGGAATATCATTGATAGCAATCATTCCATTTACATTTACGTAAAGATTTCCTATGGTATGGGTTGGATCGTTGTTTCTGACAAGAATTTGATCGCCCCTGACAGTCAGGGTTTTATATGGGGAGACCGTCAAATTTCCATTATCTACGCCATCAATATTGGTATAGGGGGGTGTATAACCAGTTTTGGGGAGGAAACAATCATTGCCAATAGTCCAATTCTTGCTGGGGAGGGGATTACAAGCTGGCCAAGTGGAGCTGGTAGCGGAAGTAGTTGCGGTAGTGTAATTAACGGTTACACTAGTCACAACCGGAGTTGTCGAGCCGTCGCCCGTAAAAGCAACTTTGTAGTAAAAATGCGGTCCGCTCCAGCCCAAAGCAAGACTACCTGTAGATGGCATTGTGTGTGTCCCGGCAGAAAGACTGTCAGTTCCATTGACTACCCCGGTGGAGTTATACCAGTTTGTTCCATCCTGGCTAAAACTAACTACAGCCGTGGTACTACCTGGTAGAGAAGAGACATTATACGTAAAACTATCAATACTTTTAATTGAAGAAATTCCGGAAAGGAGATTGTTGGAAATCACTGTGGATGAAGTAGAGGTTGTATTATTCATATCATTGGTAATCCGGTCTTGGGTGAGGGCAGAATTGTAAACATGGATATCGTCCAAAGTTCCGTTGAAATAATTTGAACTATTTGTAAATAGTCTTCCAATTTGTGCACCGCCACCGGCTACTATATTTGGTGTCATGGCAACGGCGGTTCCCGATGCCGTTCCATCAACATACATCTGAATTGAACCTGCAGTATTTACTGCCGCCAAGTGGTGCCAATTTCCATCAGTTACAGTTGCAGTGGAGTGAGGACCTGTTGTACTGCATGTGTCAAACTCCGCTTGGTTACTGGCGTTTATATACAAAGTCACACACCCTTGTCCGCTATTTGTACCATAATCAATAATTTCCTTTCGTGTTCCTGTAGTTGAAGTTTTTACCCAAGCCTCAATAGTGAAATCTCCGGTTCCTGTCGTGGGCGATGTGGTTAGATTAACATAGTCAGTTGCCCCATCAAAGCTTCTGGCTTTGCCATATCCGGTCTTTCCATCGACAATCGTTGACACAGATGGGTAACTAACAATGACAACTCCGGATCCACCTTTGCCACCGCCGCTAACAGCCGCACCGCCGCCTCCTCCTCTGTTATCTGCACCTGGGTTTCCGGCACCAGGGTAGGAATGACCATCGCCTCCACCATCTACACCGGAGCCAACCCCACCGCTTCCGACTGCACCACCACCACCGGCATAGGTAATGGATGTGCCGGAGATTGAGGAGGCTGCTCCTGCTCCTGCTGAACCAGGAGTCCCTCCCGAACCATTTGTTCCTGCCGATCCCGCGCCACCGCCCCCACCACCGGCGACGGTTCCACCGCTACCGTACCCAGCGCCTCCATCGTGGCCCTCTCCTGCAGTTCCTAATCCTTTTGCGCCATTACTACTAGCCCCGGAATTTCCTCCGCCGCCAGAACCACCATTTCCACCACCACCATTTGAGCCGCTGCCTCCATGACCACCTCCGGTTGCTGTGATCGTGGCAAAAACGGAGTTACTTCCATTTGTTACCGATGCTCCGCCGTCGCCAACCGTAACAGTCTTGGCCCCGGTGGACAGCGCGGTGAGCGTGCCCGTCTTCATTCCTCCTGCACCTCCGCCACCGTCTCCTTGGCTTGAGCCGGTAAAACCACCTGTGCCCCCTCCGCCTCCACCTGCAACTACAAGATATTGAACGTCCTTAATCGCATTTAATGTAAAGGTTGAACCTCCAACCGTGGTAAAGGTATGAATGGTATTACCATTGGAGTTGGTAACTGTTCCGCCTGTAGCGACACCTCCCGCTCCGATTACTGCACCAGTATTACTTCCTATAGAATCAGTCGCAAAGGTTCCGCTTGTCTCATCCATTTTCCACCAGGCAACCGGTGAAGTTGTCATTTTTAGCTGTCCTCCCGAACTGATGTAATTAGAGGAACCAGGAATATTAATCTTTGAGGAATCGGTATAATTATCGCCTCCGGTAGCCGGAGTACTGGTGTAGCCTCCAGTAGTATAATTAACCGTAATATCATCAAGAGTTGGGATAGCGCTTCCGTCGGAGGTAAAAGCAATTTTATAGTAAAAATTAGAGCCGCTCCATGTCATATTGTGTATATTTATGGTATTGTTTGTTCCTGTTGTTAAATTGTCGGTTCCGTTTAATACCTTCGAAGAATTGTACCAGTTGGTCGGAGTACCTCCGGAATCGTTACAAAATTGAATTGTGGCAGTGGTATTAGCCGGTAGGGAAGAGAGGTTATAGACAAATTCATCAATTCCATCAACTCCGGTGGCAGTAGCAAGAAGATTTTTAGAAACAATAGTGGAAGCAGTTCCATTGGAGGTTGGGTAACGGACAATAACAATACCGGTACCGCCATTACCTCCAGTACCGCCGGTTGTATTCTTCGCTCCACCTCCACCTCCGCCGCCTCCTGTATTTACTGTGCCGGGAGAGCCGTTTCCATTACTGCCGCCCGCGCCACCCCCGCCTGTAGCACTACCAGCAGTATTACTATTGGATGCGCCTCCACCTCCACCTCCTCCGTATGTTACGGCGCTACCGGAGGTTGAGTAGGAAGTGCCGGCACCGCCCGCACCGCCGGCCGCACTTGTTCTGGTTGTACCAACAGCGCTCGCGCCCCCACCCCCGCTACCGCCACGCTGTGATGTGTAGTTAGTTGAACAATTGCCGCCATTATTTCCTTGTCCTCCCGGAGTTGCTGTTCCGCCAGCGGCCCCTGCTTCATACGAATTATCGGCTCCGCCACCGGAACCTCCATTGGCACCTGCTGCCGTTCCCTCGCTACCTCCACCTCCGCCGCCATAGGCGGTGAGGGTGTCAAAAACACTATTACCTCCTGTTCCTCCTTTGGTGCTAGTGGAGGTAGAACCTGAACCTAAATCACCCACCGTAACGGTTTTGGCGCCGGTGGTAACGGCGTATGAAGCATTATAGACAATACCTCCCGCGCCGCCTCCACCTGCCCCGTCGCCTGCAACATTTGCTTCGCCCATACCACCCCCACCTCCGCCGGCAACCACAAGAACTTCAACACTCATCGCCGTGCTTACGGTAAAAGTTGAACTTCCAACTGTGGTATAAGTGTGATAGGTGTAACCACCGGAGTGGGTGATTGTTCCACCGGTAGCATCATTACTCATTTTTAATTGTCCGCTGACAACGGTATAACCTGAAGAAGTGCTGGTTTCTATGTAAGTAGTACCATTATCAAAGCTATCAGTAAAACTATCGGTAGCGAAAACAGGGGTAGGGCCGTTAAACAGACAAAGCAGGAAGAGCAGGAAAGAAACGGCAATTGATTTAATTATTTTTTTAATTGTCTTTTTTATTTTCATCTTATGGTTATGGTTGTCATATTTCCCAGTCCCTGTTCGTTTCTTGCCTTGACGGTCGCACGGTAGTTGATATTGTAGGCAGAAGGAAAAGAGATAGTTTTAGCCCAAGTGCCGTTGGTGTTTGTACCGTCCTTAAGGTCGAGTTTATATTCAAAATCCTTATTATTATCCAAATGCAAAACGACTATTACTTCTTTAATTGGAGTGGCATTACTGGCGGATACGGAAATGGTTTGGCTTTTACCCACTGCCGGATTTTGGGGATCTAGTGTCAAGCTCGCGATTGAAGGCAGCCCTTTTGTTCCTCCACTTATCGTGTATTTTTGTGTGCCGGCAAGAATGGGAACGGGGGTAGGGGTCCAAACGTTTTTCTGACCTAAATTTTTATTGAATATTCCCCTAAAAGTGAAAATCGCTAAAAGAGTAAAAAGAATGATGCTGGTAGTAATAACAACCGCGAGAATAAGCCAAATATACCAGGGGAGTACGGAGAGTTTCTCTTTAATTTTTTCCATGGCAGGTTTCTATTTTATTTAATAATAGTATCTGGTAATCGTCAAGGTGATTTATCTTCATTTTGCTTCAATTATCCACCAGTTGAAGGAAACGTCAGTAGAGATTGGGTCGGTAAAACCGACAATAAATTGCCCGGCCTCTTTGCCTTTAATGTAAAGAACATTGTTTAGGGTAGAAGATGTTGGGGTAATATATATTAATGTATAGTCTGATACCTTTGGATTTTTGATTGTTATTTCTGATATCCCCGCCGGTATAACGGCTTTTCCTGCCGTGGCGTTTGTTTCAATAACACCGTTTATTACCGCTGAGTTGGAGGCAAGGCTATCGGAAGCTATTGCCAAGCCGTCCGTTGTTAAATTACGGAAAGACGCGGAGCCTGTGGCATCAACTTGGGCAACTTGTGTTCCGCTTGCGTCTTGAATGGTAAGGCCGGAGGACTTAATTTTGCCCGCCACAACCAAGTCTCCTGCGATCTGAACATTTCCGTGAGTATCTATTGTTACAAGCCCTGCCATAATTTCAACGGGAGCCATGGCTAGGCTTTGGAGCTTCAGGGGCGCTGAAAGGCTATTAATAGTGTTTCCGTCTTGTCCGATTACCAAGTCGGATCCGAGCGTTATTGAACTTGTGACGGAAAGGGAATTGATTGCTGCCTGTCCCGTTACATACAAATCATTAGTAATAAGCTCCGAAATGTTTGCAGAACCGGTTGCGTTTAAGTTGGCGCCGGCAGTCGCGGAGAGGAGTACTGATTGGTCCGCGGTTACTTGACTTAGCAGTTTTTGAATCTCATCAATGTTTTGGGAATGAACATTGCCGCTAAATGTTGCGTTACCCCGATTGTCAATTGATGCGACCTCAACCCCGGTTGAATTTTGAATGGCAAATTTACCGGAAGGAGTTGCCGTACTACCAATTTGGACTGTTACATCCGTGCCGTCGGGAAGCGGGGAGATAAGTTTGGTTTGAGTATTTAAGGCCGCGATAGTACCGGCTTTAATGTTTCCTGCCACCAAGTTGGCAAAACTGCCGAATTCCTCAATAGCTATCCTGCCACCGTCTGTTATGTTTTGATAGAGTTTGTAAGCGTTGGATTCAATATTTTTAACTATTTCAAAATCGGCAAAGCTCAAACTACTCGGGGTTTGAGTGTCGCCGGTTCCGATAATGTCGCTTGAATGAATTTCAAAGCCAACGGAATTGGGATTGTCATTGTAATTTCCCCAAGAGGCGGCATCAAATCTCGGGGCGCTTAAGCGGTAGGAAACTACCGTTGGCCTATCGGAATAAATGGACAAAGTGTAATTATTTTTATCAATCTGGTACCAAGTTCGAGCATTGCTGCTTCCGGAGAGGAGTACTACCATTTGGCCGATGCTGTCTTTAATGTCGGTTGCCTGGCTAAAGAGCCAGAGGTCGCTTCCGACGGCTAAATCTTTAAAATCAAGAACTTGCCTGTAGCCAATTCCTGCAATATACTCCAATGTTTGGAGATTGCCGGTGGTTTCTTCTTTGACACCCGTCATGCCGGACAGGTAGGTTGCATATTTTGTGCCGTTAATGTTATAGACAGGGTCATAAGTTCCCGCGTCGATTTTTCCAGTGCCGTCTCCAACGGTAAGCATTGTACCGTTACCCGCTCCCGGGGTTCCTGGTCTAATAGTGACATTGCCTGCGTTGGAAATTGTAAATTTAGTTGTGCCGCTTTGCGACGCAGTAAAAATATCCCCTCCTTTTCTCTGATCAACCATTAGGGCTGCAATTCCGGGGTTGCCTGCTGCAGGATTTTGAATTAACCAGCTGCCGTTTGTTAGAAGATTATAACTATCTATTGCGGTCGGATCCGATGGGAATAATACAGTCGTGATTCCGTTATAGCTTGAAATATTTCTCCCGTTTAGGTACAAAACTCCGTCAAGTTCCTCTATACCGCTAATTACAAGATCGGAAGTACTAGTAAGAGTGTGGGTGGTGGCGGTCGGTCCAAGCTGATTATAAGCCAATGTTGTTGTAGCACTTACACCACCGGTATGGATTACTCCCGTTGTCTGAAAAACCGGTGTTCCGGTATTTACATTTGTAAAGGCAAACTTGGCCGAAGCTGTTGATGTTGCTCCAATTAAGACATCCACAGTTGAGTTGATTGGGTAAAGAGTGCCGTCTGTGGTGTTTAGAGTCCAATTGCTACTGCCACTTCCAAATGCGGCCCAAGTTCCGCCGGAATTTTTCCATTCCAGAATTCCGCCGTTGTCCCAGAAACCATAACCGCCGCTTCCGTCCGTATCACCCCAATTAATATAACCCCCGGCATCCAGTCCAATATTTCCGGCGACATCTAAAGTGTGATCCGGGGTTGTATCACCAATACCGACTTTGCCGGCAAAGTAGTTGTCATAGGCGGAAGCGTTATAAATAGAAAAATTACCGGTGGGAATGCCCTGGGTACCCAACAGTAAATTGGTATTGTTAGTTCCGCTAGTCATATTATTGACAGTTAATCCGGTAAGACCGGTAAGAGTGCCGCCGCCTTTATATGCGTTTTCAACTAAGAAAGTATGACCGGCGGTGATGGTACCACCAGTAGCCTGTTGGTAGATTCGGGCATGGACGGCAGCTCCTAGAGTGACAGTGCCGGTGGTGTAGTTATTAAGATTGGAATCAAGGGCGAACATACGGCTAATAGTGCCGGTACTATCGTTGTAGCTATCATATTTGGCGGCACCAGTTTCGTAGAGAGTGCCGCTAGCGGCAGTATAATCAGATTTGTTATACCAACCGTACGTAGTGGCTGAGGGGCCGGCAACAGTTTGGGTATACAGGGACTGAAATATACCAGGGCCACTGGTTTTACTAACAGCATTGCTGTAGGCAATATCAAGGGGTTTAGCAGGGGTAGTGACACCAATTCCCACATTTCCGTTTCCTAAAATTGTCATCCTTTGCGCCAAAGTGTTATCGGCGGTACCGGTGATAGCGGTAATGTTGACTGTACATCCTGACCCTGTTCCACCGGTAGTTGACATACCGATCCCTGTTGAGTACCCTGATCCTGCGGTGACCGGAGATGTGTTCATGGTCAAAACTACTCCTGATCCGTCGACCGTAGCTACAGTTACTGTTCCACTTGTTCCACCGGTAGTTACGGTTAAAGTATCACTAGCCGTATATCCTGTTCCACCCGTTGTTGGCGTCGCACTGATGGTTAAAATTCCTCCTGTGGCCGGGGATGTCCAGAATTGAATTTGACCGGTGCCTGCACCTGTGGAAGTACCTGATTTTAGAATCAAGGCTCCTGCGTTTTTATCTGTGGCTCCACTGGTTGCCCCGCCTGACTGAAGAGTAAGTGAATTTCCTGCGGTATCAGCAAGGGTGTTTCTTTCCATCCAGAAAGTTCTGGCAGAGTTGCCACCTAAAGAAAGAATGTTAGTAGGGGATGTCGTCCCAATCCCGACATTACCGCCAGCAAATATAGCGGCATAGTTATTGGTGGCGTTGGAAACGGTATCCACATAAAGACCGGTATTGGTAGTTCCTGCTCCCGAGATGGCTCCTATCTTCATGCCATAATTATCGGTAGCGGTTGATGCATTTGTTCCTATATTGATTCCGTATGTTGCTGTTCCTGCTCCGGCCAAAGTATTACCAATATTAATTCCATATGTAGTAGCAGAAGCCTGGGGAGTAATAGTTCCGGTATTGATGGCAAAGTTATTGGCAGTGGCAGCGGCCGTAATATTGCCAATATTAATTCCTTTATTAGCGGTTGTACCGGTCATTGCACCGATATCTAGTCCTGTTGATGTTGCCCCAGTGAGGGCGGCTACTGCTAAACCAAAGTTACTGGTACCTGCTCCTGTTGAGACAAAATATCCACCATAATTGGTGGTGGCAGCTCCTGTTACCGATGAATAAACTCCATAGTTGGTACCAGTTGCTGCAGTATTGGCAATATTGATACCTCTATCTGAAGCAGTCGAGGTGGCGATATCTAATTTGTAGGATGGTGTCGTTGTCCCGATCCCGACATTGCCCTGATCAAATATGGCTGCATAGTTGTTACTGGTTCCACCTGAAGCGGAAAAGTAACCAGCCACATTTGTTGATGTTGTTCCTGAATGGGTATTGGTTGCGTACAGTCCGTATGTTGTTTGAGCGTTGTTAGCATTTACCCCTGTCATGCTTAGAGCTAATACTTTTTGAGTGGCGCTGACTGCTGCTGTTGAGCTTACAGAGAAAGATGCTAACGTTCCTGACGAGAGGGAATTACTACTTGCTGTTAATCCCGTGTCGGTTGTTAGCGAATTCCAGTTCCAAGTAGTGGTTTTATCAGCCATGGCTAAAGTCAGATTTCCATCCGGGTCGGTAAGAGCATTCCATTTAAGGGAAGATATGCTAATGCTGTTACTCCAGCTCATCACCCCTGAAGTATCAGAAGTTAAAAAGTATCCGGTGGCTGACCCGGGGAAAGCGTTGGGGAGGGTGTAAAGATTGTCGGATGCTAATGTAGCCGGTGCTTGAAAACCGGTATAATTAGTTCCTCCGCCCGTTCCTTCACTAAGTCTGATGTCTCCTTGGTTGGCGACTGTAATATTTCCTGAAGAATCGACATCAAAATTAGTGAAATCAATAGTAGCCGTCGTTCCCAAAATAACATTAGGGCCGACATTGATTGCATTAACAATATCCGAAGCGGAAGCATCAATTGCATCAGTAACCCCACTGGCGATTCCACCGGAATTAGTAATTAAAATGGCGTTATCAACGATACTGGAACCGGCGGTATCGGTATCTGCATTGTTAAGAACTAGGAGTGCTTCAGTGTTTCCTGCTTGGGTTGTGACTGCATTGTTAATAGTGACAAAGTTTTGGGTTGCCGCGGTTGCATCATTATTAGTTAAATTCATTGTCCAAGCGTCAAGTGACGCGGGGGCTATCCAGTTCATGGTGGTGGTATGGGCACCCATGGAAAGGGTGAGATCATTAGTGGGATCAAGTAAGTCATTCCAGTTAACTGAACTGCCGCTTCCTCCGATATCATCAGCACAAACAATGTGACCGGAGGCATCAGCCGTGAGTTTGCCGTTGTTTGTATATCCCGGACTGGTGCAGTTAAATCCGGTGAGGGTAATATATCCCGAAGCTCCTTTGGTTAAGATTACGCTTGTTGCTCCGGTTGCATTTCCAATTGTAATATTTTTTGCGTTAGCATTGGTGCCGATATCGACGTTTCCGGTTGAACCGGAATCCAAAGTCAGAGCATTAGCACCGGTGGCTGAATTGATTGTTAAGGCTCCAGTGGAATTTATCGTTCCGCCGTTGACTGCCAAATTTCCGGGAGTAGTAAGATTTCCTGTTGTGGCGATAGAAAATTTAGAAGTAGCAGAATCACCGTTATTGTAGAAATTGAATGTCCCGTTTGTAGTGGCTGTCATTGACCCCGCAAAAGTGCCGTCAGAGAAGATTTGATAGTGTGCGATACCACTCCCGCTACCGATGTTAAATTGAATTCTGGAACTATCGGTGCCTGCGCCTCCACCACCCAGAACCAGGCCAGCCTTCAGCGATGACGAGCCACCAATTTGAAGGGTAGAAGTGGCCGCAAATCCCCCTAAAGGGGCCGGCGCCGCTGTCCCAATTCCCAGTCTTTTATTAGTATTGTCCCAGAAGAAATTGGCGTTATCTTGAGCCAGTTCACCTGAAGCTCCAGCAAAAACAACCGAACCAGTAGTGAAACCAGGATTAACTGTAGCCCCATAAATTATTCCATCAACTTCTAAATTACCTTTAATGTAAGCATCCTCGTTAGCTGAAGGATGATCAAAGGTGCCGGAGGGTCCAATAATTACATCTCCGCCGTTGGTGATACGGAAGCGGGGAGTGGAGGAGACAGAGGCGGTGAAAACATCCTGATCTCCCAGTTCATTAAACATAACCAAGGCCTTACCGGTTGCTGCTCCACTGACCTCAAATTTGCTTGCCGGAGCAGCTGTTGTATAACTGCTTCCGATTCCGACGTTGCCGGTATCGCGGGCAACAACCATTCTGGTGTAGGCAGAGGTTAAAGTGGTGCCAGCGATCAAACGGAATTCATTATAGTTTCCGTCGTATTGAAGAAGGGTGCCTGTGGTATTGCCGTTTTCGGTCATATAAAAATTGGCATTGGTATTGACATTCCCATGTAAGCCCAAAGTAGAGGCAGCTGCCCCCCCGTTGATGGTCACCATTTCCGTGGGGGTGCCCGTTCCGATAGCCAAGTTTTGGGACAAATAGTTAGTTTGGCCGGATAGGGAAGTCAGGCGGTTGTTGGTACCATTAGCGTCACTAAGCATTGTGTAACCGGCTGTTCCCGTGCCTTCAATCACAAAATTTCTTGAAGCCGTGGATTCAAAGCGAACGTAAGCCAGGGTGGTTGCCGTAGGATCATAGAAGCCGTTTCCCTCGATATTGTTTGAGGCAGAATTAGCCATTTTGATACCGTAGGGGTAACTATTCATTTCAAAAGTATTGCCGATAATGTAATTACCGTGATTTAAATCCCCACCGCCGTCGGATTCCAAAGCTGCACCATCAGCCAGGTTTGATCCGGAATTGCCGGTCCAGGAATTGCCTTTGATAACGACACCATTAGCATAGGTGCGTAAATAAACTCCACGCCTGACCTGATTAAAAGTATTATTTTCGATGGTCGTGCCATAACCCTGGAAAGGAGCATTTGGACCACCATCTACGGTTGTGCTGGTTCCTCCGAGGACGATAGCGTCTTGGTCGGCGCTCGTGCCCGATTTAGTACCGTAGAAATAATTATCGTGGATATTTAGAGTAGTGTTGGTGGTTTGGATAAAAGGAACCGCATCTGAACCATTATCTTGAATAGTGAGATGATCAATTTCTAAATAACCATTGCCTCGAGTATCAAATTTGGCAACTCCAGTTGTATCTCGAAGATCTAAAGTTGCTCCTCCTCTGACCGCGTTGCCAAAATCACTGGAAGATCCGGCACCGGTAAAACGGAAGCTTTTCTGACGGGGGAAGGGAGTATAACGGCCGTCATTGGGAATAGAAAGAGCGCTCGAGATAAGATAAGTTCCAGAGGGGAAGTAAATTATGCCACCGTTGGCTGCATCGGCTGCAGTAATGGCTGCTTGAACCGCAGCTGTATCATCGGTAGCACCATCACCGACGGCCCCGTAGGCCTTTACATCATAATTTTGTCCGCCCTTGTCCTGGATTGGACCGCGGGCAATCCCGGTATCGCCGAAGATCTGGAACTTAGCAGAGGCGGTAGATGTGCCTCCAATGGCCAGATCATTAGTAATATCCAAGGGGGAAATAACCCCCAAGTTTAATTGCCAAAGGTTGGCCGCGCCTGAGCCTGCCAGGTCTGTCCATGAAGAGCCGTCCCAGACATAAACTTTATTATCCGTGGCGTTATAAATTAAAGACCCCGTTCCCATCGCACTCGGGTTTGTATCAAACCTGCCCAGTTCAACCTGACCGTTAAACTCTGCATTTCCGTTCTTCACAAGTAGTGCCCTGGAATTATCATCGCCTCCCAAACGGCTTAAAACTAAGCTTGCGTAGTTGGAACCCGTGATTCCATTTTCATCGAGTGTTAAATTTAAAACATTCGAAAGAGCCGTACCCTTTTTAATTATTGAAGCAAAATCTCCCGGTTTTTGATTGATTGTAAAATTTCCTGAGCTTTGAGTATAGCCATTGTCGCTGATTGTATTTGTGACATTTAGGTTGCCGGAGGCAGAAGCATTTCCCAAAGCGTCAACCGAAAACCTAGTGATGGGGGAGCTTCCGCTTTGAAGTTTTAATAGATAATAATGAGTGGCATTGTTAGCTACAACTCCGTAATAAAGTGAACCGCTATTTAGATTTGGCGCCGAGGCGCTTAGGAAATTTCCGCTTGATCCTTCAAAAAGAAAGTTTGCTATACCGCTTCCATCAGGATTAATCGTAATATTTCCGTTTCCGCCATCAACAGATTTTATGGTAACTGCCTGCCCCTGAATCAGAAGATTCCCTGCCAAGGCATTGATAGTGGGGGATGCACTTGCCAGATTAAGAGAACCATTGCCGTCAATTACAGGTATGGTTAGCGCCCCGGCTCCGGTATCAGGATTTGCCGGAAAATATCCTCCGAGGTTTGCAGCAATATTGGCGGTTGATATTGGAATTCTTACTGAAGCGGCAACCGATCCTACTACCGGTTCCAAGAAAAGCTCGCGGTTTTGGAAGAAGAGGTCACTTGGAACCTTATCTAAAGATATCAAAACAGATCCATTGCTATCAGTTGTTACGGTTTGGGGGCCCTCAGTGTAGAGTGGTGAGCCTCCGCTTTGTGCATCATAGACATTAAAAGTAATTGTTTGGGAACCCACCTGTGGTGAGCCTGCCGAATCCATTAATTTTAGATTTGCATAAAGATTCCAGCGCATATTCCCCGTAGGATTTGCGGAGATTACATTTCCTGGAGTTGGGGATGGAACCGCGGCCATATTATTTATGCTCGCAGCCTGGTTGGCTATGAACTGAATAGGGAATTTTAGTTTCCAGGTTAGAAGAAAAATAAGAATTATTATGCCTGTTGTGGTTCCCAAAATTGCCCAAGTTCTTAAACCAATATTTTTTTTGGATTTGGGATTTATTGCTGTGTATTCACTGCTTGGGGGAGCCGGCATCGGGTTTGCATCAATATGGCCCTCTGCCTCGGCCCAGCCGAAAAATTTGTTAAGAGAAGCGGCCTTCCGTTTAGCCGTTGCCTCTGAAGAATTTTTTGATATTTCCTCCTGATATTTTTGAATTAATTCGGGCGATACTTTAGGTAGGGTGGGCATATTGATTGGTTTCCAGCCATGTCATAAATTGTTTGATGTCAGATAGATAGTTTTTGATTGTGTTTGGGGAAACTTTTTGTCCTTCCAGATATGATCTAAAATTGGCGATAACAGGATCGATTGTTGCCTTTTTCCTATGTCCCGTGCCGATATTTTCAATTCCGTTCATAAAATCAGAATCAGCGATCTGGGAGGCCGTCAGGAATCTCGATAAATGTCTCAAAGTAGAAAGCCTGCGGTTGATGGTTTTTGGGGGAGTAGCGTTTTTATCCATATAGTCTCTATACTCCCGGGCAAGACTCACGGTTAGAAATGGAATGATTTCGCTTAATGATTCTACATAGGACCCGAATGATCTAATTTTTAAAATTGCCCAGCCCAAAAAATGGCTTAAATCGCTTCTGTAGTTTTTGTGAGATTTAGGGGATAGTCCAAGAGAATCAAGGTATTTAATAAATTCTTTTTTGGTTGAGTCTAATTGTTTTTCGGGCATGTTTTAACAAGGCTAAATTATATTAATTATACTAATTAGACTATTATTAAAGCATTTTTAAAGGCTGTCAATAGCCTGTTAGTAATTTGAAATTTATAATTTATAATTTTCGTTTCACGCCACTTGTAGTATAATTACCGCATCGATATTACGCATAGGAGAGAACTCATTCTCGGTAATTGAGTATTCCTATAATCGTTATTTTTAGTCGTTTTACACAAATTTTTCGTGCCTAAAAATTATTTGCGGAGATCCGCGGAAATTTATTGAGAAATAATTAACTTGCGGAAATCATACGTGATTTTTATTTGTCAGGCATATCATAATAGATCAAACTATTCCTTGAGATTATGATATTTTTCTTTCAGAAAAATCACGCGTCAGCGCCCAAAAGTGCTGACATAAAGGTGATAATTGTCAATCATCTTTTTGGAGTGCCAAAAAAAATTAATGCCTTTTCGTTCCGAAAAATTGGGAGTTATTTTTTTCAGTGGCCTGGGATTGCTTTTTTCCCTTTTTCGACTAGAATTTTAGTATGGCGGCTAAATACGATCATACAAAAATAGAGAAGAAATGGCAAGAGAAGTGGCAGAAGGCGGAATTATATGTTGCGGATATAGATTCAGGAAAAAATCCTTTTTATAACCTCTGGATGTTTCCTTACCCCTCCGCAGAGGGGCTTCATGCCGGTCATGCGTTTGCTTCCACCGGAAGCGATATTTACGGCAGGTATATGAGGATGGGGGGTAGGGAAGTTTTTCAGCCTATCGGCTATGATTCTTTTGGAATCCACTCGGAGAATTATGCCATCAAAATTAATCAAAATCCTCATGAGGTTGTTAAAAGAACCACCCGTCACTATGAAGAACAGATGCGTGCGCTTGGCCACGGCTATGACTGGACCAGGACGGTTACAACATCCGATCCTGATTATTATAAATGGACCCAATGGCTTTTCGTTAAAATGTTTGAGGCGGGACTGGCCTACAAAAAGAAAGCTACCGTGAACTTTTGCCCCTCCTGCAAAACTGTTTTGGCCGATGAGCAGGTAATGAATCCCAAAACGGCGGGGAAAGAACCTAAAAATGCAAGCGGCAAGATAGTTGAGTTTTCTGAAGAGCTTAAAGTTTGTGAGCGCTGCGGAACAATAGTAGAGAAAAAAGATCTTGATCAATGGTTTTTCAAGATTACCGATTACGCTGAAAGGCTTTTATCCGGTCTTGAGAAAATTGATTGGAGCCAGAGGGTCGTGACTGCGCAGAGGAACTGGATAGGCAGGTCAGAAGGTATGCTTATTAACTTTAAAAAAGAAAATGGCGATTCTCTTCCGGTTTTTACCACACGCCCCGATACGCTTAACGCAGTCACATTTATGGTTGTTGCGGACGAAAAACTGTACAACGAAGAAAGCCGTGACAAGATTGGCAAGTTTACAGGAGAGTATGCAATAGACCCTCTATCAGGAAAAAAGCTTCCGATCTGGAAGACAAATTATGTCGCTCCGGGCTACGGAACTGGCAATGTAATGGGAGTTCCCGCCCACGATGAACGTGATAGGGAATTTGCCGAAAAGTATCACTTAGATATAGTAGAAAAAGATCCCGACGAGTCTCTTTGGACAAAAATAGAGAAAGAAGGTTGGGGTAAAAAGAAAGTAAATTATCACCTTAGAGATTGGCTGGTCAGCAGGCAACGCTACTGGGGTACGCCAATTCCGATGATTGATTGTTCTAAATGTGGGTGGGTGAGTGTTCCCGAAAAAGATTTACCGGTTACCCTTCCTGAAATTTCAGATTATAAACCTGAAGGCACAGGGAAAGGGCCCCTAGCAAACCATAAAGAATTTTTTGAGGTTAAATGTCCTAAATGCAAAGGCCCCGCCAGGCGCGAAACGGACGTCATGGATACTTTTGTTGACAGCTCGTGGTATTTCCTGCGCTATCCTTCGGTTGGCGATAATAAAGAAGCTTTTGATCCCGAAATAACCAAAAAGTGGCTTCCGGTCAGCCTTTATTTTGGAGGGGCGGAGCATTCCGTACTTCATCTTATGTATGCCCGTTTTGTAACAATGGTTTTACACGATCTCAAATACATAAATTTTGATGAGCCCTTTCCAAGGTTCTTTGCGCACGGACTTATGATTAAAGACGGCGCCAAGATGAGTAAGAGTAGGGGAAATGTGGTTAATCCTGATGAGTACATTAATAAATTTGGGGCAGACGCTTTGAGACTCTACCTGGCGTTTATGGGCCCGATGGATAGTTCTCCCGACTTTCGGGATTCGGGAATGGAGGGTGCAAACAGGTTTTTGGGCAGGGTTTGGAGAATGTTCCAGAAAAAGCCAGTTGAAAAAGTGCCTCCGGAAGTTCTTTCAAAACTACATCAAACCATAAAAAAAGTAGGCGAGGATATTGAAGAATATAAATTCAATACGGCAATTTCGAGCCTGATGGAATTGGTTAATACAATTTCCGAGTATGGGGGAGACACTGAAAATCTCAAAACTTTATGCCTTCTCCTGGCCCCGTTTGCGCCCCATATGACGGAGGAGTTGTGGGTTACCTATCTCCATATGCCTTTTAGTATTCACAAGGCTTCTTGGCCTTCCTACGAAGCCAAATACACTACCCAAAAAGAGGTGACGCTTGTTGTTCAAATTAATGGCAAAGTTAGAGCGCAATTGGTTACGGACAATAAGTCGGCGGAGGATAAAGAAAAAATGGAAAAACTGGCCAGGAAGGACGAAAAAATCGCTAAATATCTTGATGGGGTTAAAATTAAGAATATAATTTTTGTTAGTGGAAAAATTCTTAACTTCGTCACGGAATAGAATTTTATTACTTCTTTGTATCATTGGTCTGATTTTGGTGGGGGTAGGGATTTTCTTTTTCAAATCGGGCCTGAATTTTAGCGGGACAAAAGTTGAAGTTTTAAGTGAGTCGTCGGGAGGCGATAATTCAAAAGATATAACGGTAGAAATTGCCGGGGAGGTAATAAGTCCCGGTGTTTATAAACTTCCAGGTGGGAGTCGGGTCGACGATTTATTAGTCGTCGCCGGGGGATTTGGAGCAAAAGCGGATAGGGTTTGGACGGATAAATACCTAAACCGGGCGGCGCGTCTTACCGATGGACAAAAAATCTACGTTCCAAGTGTTAATCAGCAGTCGGGGGGAGCAACTGCCAATTATGGTGGAGGGGATCAAACTGTATCACCCATTTTTTCATCCGATAGTAACTCACTAATAAATATCAATACAGCGAGCCTCGGTCAATTGGACTCTTTACCCGGAATTGGTCAAATTTACGGCCAAAGTATAATTGAACACAGACCGTACTCAAATGTCTCAGAACTGCTGTCAAAAAGTGTTTTGAAGACTTCTGTCTACAATAAAATCAAAGATTTAGTAACCGTCTACTAATGAAATACGTCTTTTGGGGACTTCTGATTTTACTGATAATTTTCCGGTTTTTTACTACCCGTCCGGTTTATAAGGATGGACAAATGATAAGAATTACATCATCGGTTTTGTCCGATCCGATACAATATTCCACCTCTCAATATTTGCGTCTTGCCGGACTTAAAATTTATTTACCGCTTGTTCCGGAAGTTTCATACGGTGACAAAATTATTGTTGAAGGAATTGTCTTGAGTGGAAAATTGGAAAGCTCGAAACTTGTCAAAGTGGGGGAGGAAAAAACTTTTCTTTCGGGAGTCCGAAATTCCATAATATCTTTTTACCAGAATGTTTTGCCGGAACCAATGTCGGGACTTCTTGCTGGAATTGTCATTGGTGCCAAAGGTGCAATGCCCTCCGATTTTTATAATCAAACAAAATTGGTCGGTGTTGCCCATGTAGTTGTGGCGTCGGGGACAAACGTTACTTTTGTAGTTTCTTTTTTAATGGGAATTTTAACGTTAATTCTTCCAAGGAGAAAGGCGATATCCTTTGTTATAGTAGGTATTATTTTGTATCTCTTTATTTCCGGGTTTGACGCCCCATTAATTCGCGCCGCCATCATGGCGGGGGTTCTCTTTCTTTCCCAGGAAACCGGCCGGCTTGTTAATGCTTGGCGGGTTTTGGTCCTAACTGCGGCTTTGATGCTTATTTATAATCCTGACTGGATCGCCGATATTGGTTTTATCCTATCTTTTGTTTCAGTGGGAAGTCTGATGCTTTTCGAAAGACGGATCAAGACTTGGCTTTCTCGGGTTCCGGAGGTTCTTAAAGAAGGTTTGTCAACCTCTCTTGCGGCTCAAATTGGAGTAGCTCCAATAATGTTTGTTACGTTTGGACGGTTCAATATCCTTTCTCCCGTAGTCAATGCCCTGGTTCTTTGGATGGTTCCTCCTTTAATGATTCTTGGCGCGGTTGGGGGAATCTTAGGGTTAATTTTTCCGTTTTTAGGTAAAATAGTTCTTTGGGTGAGTTTCCCATTATTATGGTGGTTCGTACATATCGTTACATTATTCAACTTTTGATTTTGGTTGCCGTCGGGGTTACCCTTGCCATTTCTCAACTTCCGGACGGAAACTTGCATATTATTGCTTGCGACGTAGGGCAGGGGGACGCAATTTTGGTTACTTACAAAAATATTCAGATTTTAACTGATGGCGGGCCAGGTTCCGCTGTCCTTAATTGCCTGGGTCGCCATGTTCCTTTCTGGGACAGAAATATTGAACTTATGATTTCTTCTCATCCCGACTCCGATCACTCAACGGGACTTGTTGATGTAGTAAAAAGATATGATGTGGACAAAATTTTAATAAATCCGATAGATCCTGGCACTGACATATATCGACTGCTAGAAAGTGTTGTGGGGGGTAGGGGGGTGGGGGTGGTAAATCCTAAGGAAGGTATGGTTCTTGGCTTGGATCTGATACATTTAGATATAGTACTTCCTTCAGTCAAACCGTTGAACGGTTTGACCGTTAAAGATAGCGGTGACAAACTGGCAAAATACTCAATAGGGAAAGATACTAATTCATACTCGGTGGTGTATAAACTTAGCTTCAAAAAATTTAGCGGTTTATTCCCCGGAGATATTCCAAAAGAGATGTCGGACAGTCTTTCGAATTTTCCCGAAGTCCAAAGGGTCAACTATATCAAAATACCTCATCATGGAAGTGTCAATGGACTCACCATTAATCTCCTCAAGGCAGTTGATCCTCGCGTTGCGGTTATTAGTGTCGGCGCCAAAAACCAGTGGGGCTTTCCATCCCCCGAAATTCTAAAAATGTTGACAGATAACAATGTCACCATCCTCCGGACTGATAAAATGGGGGATGTGGAAGTTATCACGGATGGGGACGAGATTTGGTGGAAAAAATAGCGATAGAAGAATAGAATAGAAATATGATTAAAGAAGACCTGGAAAATATTTTGGGTTTTAAAGTGGAAGCAACCGAGAACCCCGACTTTGGCGATTATTCTTCTAACGTTGCCCTGGGTCATAAACCCCCGAGAGAATTTGCAGAAAAGTTAGTTGCAAAACTTAAGGCGGATAAAAAATTGGGGAAGTTGGTAGATAAAGTAGAAATTGCAGGGCCGGGGTTTATCAACTTCTGGCTTAAGAGGAATGTTCTTCTGGGTAATCTTAATGAGATACAGAAAGAGGTAGATCGATATGGTTGGTCAGATTCGGGCAAGGGAAAAACTGTCGTTATTGATTATTCTTCTCCCAACATTGCTAAACCTTTTGGCATTGGGCATCTCCGCTCAACGATAATTGGCCAAGCCTTGTACAACCTCTATAAAAGTTTGGGTTATGAAGTAGTTGGAGACAACCATCTTGGGGATTGGGGAACACAATTTGGAAAACTTATTTATATGATCAAAAAGGAAAACATAAAGGATTTTGATGTTGATAAGCTCGAGGAATTATATATTAAATTCCATAAACTGGTGGCTGATCCCACTAAGGTAGAGGAAATGGAGTCTGAAGCGCGAAGTTGGTTTAAAAAGCTTGAAGACGGGGATTCGGAGGCAAAAGAAATCTGGCAAAAGTGTGTTGATGTTTCTATGGCTGAATTTAATAAAATCTATGATTTGCTTGGAATAAAAATAGATTTTGCCCTCGGAGAATCCTATTACGAAAATGAAATGAAGCAGATGATGGATGAGGCTGCTGTTAAAGAGCATCTTTCCAAAGGTGAAGACAACGCTTTAATTATTGATCTTTCCAAAGAAGGAGTTGAAATCCCATTAATGTTTCTTAAAAGTGACGGAGGCACGACTTATGCCACTCGTGATCTGGCGACAATTAAGTTTAGAGTTAGAAAATGGAACCCGGATATTATTATTTATGAGGTTGGAGCAGAGCAAGCGCTTTATTTTAAACAGGTTTTTGCTGCAGCTAAGCTTTTGGGATTGGTAAAAGACACGGTTATCCTGGTACATACGGCTCACGGCCTTTATTTGGCTCCTGACGGAAAGAAATTTTCAACTAGAAAAGGAAAAACTATAAAACTGGAAGAAGTTCTCACCGAGGCTGTGGAGAGAGCTAAGAAGTTGGGTAACAGTAATCAAGATGTTGCCGAGAAAGTTGGGGTGGGCGCAATTAAATATTATGATTTAATGCATTCGGTTCAAAGTAATGTTGTTTTTGACTGGGATAAAATGATGAATTTGGAAGGCAACTCCGGTCCTTATCTTCAATATACCGTTGCCCGTACTAATTCCGTTCTCGCCAAAAAATCAGCTTCGCAAGGGGAGGCCTTGCAGGATGTGGGTGATTTGGATGGGGAAGAACTTTCAGTCCTTCGAGCCTTGGTTAGATTCTCGGAGGTTATTGAATCAGCCGCAAAAAGTTATTCCCCCAATCTCCTCTGCAACTATTTATATGACTTGGCCCAGAAATATAATGCTTTCTATAATAAAGATAAGATAATCGGGGGGGAGAATGAAGAATTCAGGCTTGTTCTCACTTCGGCAACTGGTCAAGTACTAAAGAATGGTCTGAAGCTTCTTGGAATTGAGACTCCGGAGAGGATGTAATATTTAAACTCTCTCCTTTAAATCATGACTTTCGACAAGACCCTTGCCCTTGGTTCCCATGGTACAATTTATGGGAAAATGCAGAAGAATTTTTGCTGTTCTTTCTTCGTTTTCTCGTTGCTCCGGAGTTAAGGGGTCTCCAGTTCTTATCATTCTTTCTACTGCCTGTATATTTCTTCTTTCTTCCCGGCGAATTTCTTCTACAGTTCTATTCCAGGCTACTGCTGCCTCGGATGACTCTGGAGCGCTTTTTAGTAAGATAACTTGGCCACCGTGTGAAGTGTCGGCAACAACACTGGGATCGACTGATCCTACAACTTCCTCTTTCCTTAAATTACGATTAATTTCTGTTGCCATTTTCCACGATACTACTATATATTTTGTAAAAATGAAACAAGCCGGTACTTCTTTTTTGGAAATACCGGCTCGCGGTGGTCAGTTTTTTATTTTTTTTGATCCGAATCTTTGTTCTCCTTATTTATCCGGGGGTAGGTTCTTCTTGCGCCAGGCAATGAAGCGGGGGATGGCGAAATAACGAACCCATTGATAAACAGGGTAACTCCCCAGGATGAGCACGAATACTGCGAGTATTACAATTGATGGAGGTAGGTTCATTTGTTCCTCCTTCTATTTTCTCCTTTTCTCACGGAATTTTTCTCTTCGGGCTGCCCTTGCTTTCTCCCTGATTGCCAGCCTGTGCCGCCTGATGACCAGTCGATCTTTGATCTTGGTCCTCATGTGCATAGATTCCTCCTTAAGAGGTTGGCTTGCGGTGGTGTCTGGTTTTTCTTTCGCAAATTTTGCGAGAGATAAAAGAGAGACGCTTTTCAGATTTCCTTGCATTCTTTTTCATTTATTACTCCTCCTATTCTGTTTGGATATAGTCTTGCCATACCGGGAGTTTTATCTTCTCCAAGGAATTTGGGTCGGTGGTAGCTTTACCTGCGAACGCGAGGACGTCGAGCGCCCACAAGAAAAGATGTTTCAGGAAAATCCGGAACTTCTTTAGAGATTTCATTTTTTCCTCCTTAGATTCGAATATTGATCTGGTAATGTTCGTTACGATTGCGCAATTGCAAAGTAACGAGGCATTCTAACTCTTCTTTTCCATCTTCTCAAGTCTCTTAAGGATCTCAAGCATGGTTTCATCCTGCTTTTCCAAATGGAGTAACACCGCTTCAATTTCTTTTTCTGCTTTAACATTTGTCTGGTAATCATGCTCGGCTCTTAGTTCCGCGTGACGACCTTGCAGGTTTTGGCCGACCATGATGAGCGGCAGAAATATCAGTTGTAGATAGCCCGAGGAGACATATTGGACAACCGGCAAGGTAGTTGGGAAAAGGAGGGGAATTGTAACCAAAACAGCACAGGTATAAAAGAATCCCATCGTGCCGACGTGTTTTGTTATAAATAAGGCGATTTTGTCGGAAGTAGTTAACCGCTGACGATGAATTTCATTTACATTTTGAATTGGAGCAAACTCGGCTCTTAAGTCGGCAACTGTTTTAATTTTTTCCATGGCAGGCTAAAGTCATGATATACTTTAGCGTCATGGATTACAAACTAAAAACTCTTTCTTCGGACTTAAAACTTCTTATCGTCCCTATGCCCAACTCGGAATCGGTAACTTTGACTGTTTGGGTAAAAACCGGGAGCAGAAATGAGGAAAAAAGAATACTCGGAATCAGCCATTTCCTGGAACACATGGTTTTCAAAGGCAGTAAAAAGTATCCAACCATGAAAGAACTTTTTGAAAAATTTGATGCGATGGGGGCGGAGCACAATGCCGGCACAACAAAAGAATGGACAAATTTTTGGGTAAAACTCCCAGTATTTGATATTGAAAGAGGCTTTGATATATTGTCTGATGTGGTTCTAAGACCTCTCCTTAACCTCAAGGAAGCCGAAAAAGAACGCAGGGTTATCTTCGAGGAAATGAAGATGTATGAAGATATGCCGATGAGAAATATCCCTGACGTTTTTGAAGAGCTGATTTATAAGGGAAATCCTCTAGGCCTTGATACTATCGGAACGGTTGACAGCATGAATAGGATTAAGAGGGAAGACTTTTTAAATTACAGAAAAAAGCATTATTTTGGTAAAAACATGCTCATTTCGGTTGCCGGGGGAGTAAAGGAGGAGCAAATTTTGAATTTAACGAAGAATTATTTTTCAGATGTTGAGACGAAACCTGAATCGGTTAAACAAGCTCCTTTTAAATTTGATCAGAAAGCTCCCAGGGTCAGGATAAAAAATAAAAAGACTGATCAGGCGCATTTTATTTTAGGATTTCCGGCCGAGGGAAGGAATTATAAGAATAAATATCCCCAAGCCGTTTTATCAACCATTTTGGGTGGTGGAGCGAGTAGCCGGCTATTTACCGAAGTAAGAGAAAAGAGAGGACTTGCCTATGCAGTTAGCGGATCAATGGACAGATATTCGGATACAGGCTATTTTGGAGTCTATACAGGGTGTGCTTTAGACAAACCCTATGAGGCAATTTCTGTAATTTTGGATCAATGCTACGGGCTGACTCACGGAAAATATAAAGTTACCAAAAAAGAATTGGATAAGGTAAAGGGCTTCATTAAAGGTCACATAGCGCTTTCATTGGAGGAGTCGGAAAATGTCAGTGATTTTTTTGCCGAACAAGTGCTTTTTGATAAAAATATTTACACTCCAGAGGGGGTTTTCAAAAAGATCGATGCGGTGTGTATGGAAGAGGTTTATTCCGAGGCTAAAAAGCTTTTCATTCCTTCTAAACTGAACCTGGCCGTAATTGGTCCGTATTCCGGTGAAGAAAAGTTTAAAAAGCTTCTTAAATAGTGTTACAATACCGAAATGGAAGACACGGTTGTTATTATTAAACCCGACGGAGTTGAGAAGGGGTTGATAGGTGAAATAATCTCTCGCCTCGAGCGTGTAGGCCTGAAGCTTGCCGCAGGAAAACTTGTCTGGGTAGATAAAACTTTTATCGGTAAGCACTATAGAGATAATAAAGACTATCTTAAGAGTGTTGGGGAGAAGACCCTGGAAAATTACAAGAAATATGGTTTTGATCCCAAAGAAGGGTTGGGAACTGGCGATCCTATCAAAATTGGACGCCTGGCAAGGAATTGGAATATGGAGTTTCTTTCTTCAGGACCGGTCTTTGCTATGCTTTGGAGGGGACCGGGAGCAATTCTCGTGGTAAGGAAAATTGTTGGGCACACCTTTCCCTCGGAAGCTTTACCTGGGACGATAAGAGGAGATTTTTCTGCCGATTCGGCCTATCTTTCAAGTGTTGAAAAAAGGACTACACGCAATCTCATTCATGCTTCAGGGAATGCCGAAGAGGCTAAATTTGAGAGAAAATTGTGGTTCAGAGAGAACGAAATATACTCCTACTAATTTATTAGCTCCTACCGGCTTCAGTCGGGGTGCTGGGAATTGAACCCAGTGTCTTTACGTCCCGAACGTAACGTGATACCGATTCACTACACCCCGATAGGGTGCCCTCGGACGGAATAGGAAATAAATTTCATATCGCTCAGCTTGCTTGATTTCTCATCTAAAGATTCGAAAGTCGCAAGATTCGCGATTGAACTTCATCTCATCCCTTTAGAGCCTTTTCAAGGCTCGCGGGCGAATAATTTTGTGTCCCCAGCAGGAATCGAACTTGCATCTTGCCCTTAGGACGGGCCTACTCTGTCCATTGAGCTATGGGGACATGTAAAAGTTCTTTATTTGCCCTCGGACGGGTTTGCTCTATCCGTTGAGCTACGAGGGCCTACTCTGACTGAAATTATATCACGAACGAAGCTACTTAATCGTTAGGGTATAGAGATTTGGGGAGGCGCTTCCGGCGCCGAGATTTGTCAAAATCAAGAGCTTAGTGGCATTATTGAAGGGGAATGCATATGTCCCAACATAGGAACCCGAATAAACAAGCTCCTTATTTGTTCCATCGTAGTCTATTATTACAACTTGTCCCGACATGGCTAAAAGTAAGTGGCGGCTGGTAGACATCCATCTTAAAACCGGCTGGGGCTGATCGGTAATAAAGAAATTTCGATCCTCTTTGATATCGTAAACATAAGTACGACCCCCTTGAATGTTTCTTTCCTGCTTTTGAGTAGATGAGCCGGGAAGGGGTGAAATTAAATTATCCGGAAGGGTTCCTGATGCGCTTGCCGTATAAAGAATCATCTGACCGTCGGGCGAAAAAACAAAATTGCTGGTTTTTCGAGTCAGAATATCAATTAACTCCGGAGGTAAATTCTTGACCAAACTGGCATTCTTTGCCGATTTTTCTTTTTCCCATTCGACAAGGGTTATGTCCTTCTGACTGGCAATATTAACTCTCTGATTTTGCGGGGTAAATGATCCAGTATCGAGTACAAATATACCGTTTGATGTTGTTAACATGATCTGACGGGCGTCGGGGGAAAAGAAATATGTGGCACCTGTCAAGTCCCCGTCGGTAATTCTTTTGGGATCATTGGAAAATCCCAGAGGAAGGGAGAATGTGTCAAGTGCCCAGAGGCCTATTTTATCATCCGTAACTCCCGCCATCGGAAGTACCGTATAGGCAATTTTGCCGCCATTCTCAGATATTATTGGATTTCCCGCCCCTGATAGGGTAATAGGAGATAGGGAAGGCACGTTCCTAAAAAGTGATATAGAGGCTTGGGTCACTATCTCCTTATAAATAGTCAAGCGTTTATACCAATTAAAATAACCATCCTTTTTAACTTCTACATCATAAACTCCCGGGGAGAGGGAAATTGTTGCATTTGTTGCGGTTTTGAGACCGCCGTCAATATAAACTGAGGCTCCATCAGGCTCAGATTTTATAACCAAAATTCCGTTGGGTTGAAATTTTAAAGTTTTAAGGTCAAATTTATAGCCGCGTGCATAAAAAGAGGCAAACACGCCGATAGACCCCACTATTAAAATACCGATAATAAAAACCAGCAGGCGAATTTTAGCCATACCATATTATATCAGACTTCCCATGTTTAACCGATCTGATATAATCCCAATTAATATGCTCCGCAAAAACATCGCTGTTGGTTTAGGGACTGCCAACACTCTGGTTTGGGTGGCGGGTGCGGGGTTGGTCGTAAACGAGCCGACAGTTGTTGCAATTTCAAGTGAGGACAATAAAGTTATAGCTGTTGGGGAGGAGGCAAAGCTAATGCTTGGAAGAACCCCCGAGGCCTTGATTGCTAGTCGCCCTATGCGCGACGGCGTTATTGCCGATTATCAGGTTACAGAAGCAATGCTTAGATACTTTCTAGGTAAAGTTACCGGCAGATTCCAATTTTTCAAGCCTGAAGTTATGGTTTGTGTGCCTGCAGGCTGTACCCAAGTTGAACGCCGCGCCGCCTTGGACGCGACTCTTTCTGCGGGAGCTGCCCACGCTTACCTTATAGATGCACCGCTGGCCGCGGCAATTGGAGCCGGAATTCCGGTTTCCGCCCCCTCTGGACACATGATAGTGGATGTTGGCGGAGGATCAACCGAGGCTGCAGTTATTTCTCTTGGAGGCGTTGTTACTCATAAATCCGTGCGTGTGGCAGGAAACAAGATTGATGAGGCCATTCAAAGCCATCTGAAAAAGAAGCACAATTTAATTGTTGGAGACCAGACGGCGGAGGATATTAAACTCAAAATAGGTTCGGCAATGCCCCTGGCCAAAGAGGAAAAACTAGAGATTAGCGGAAGGGATTTAGTCTTCGGACTTCCCAGAAGTGTGATTATCACAAACATTGAGGTTACCGAGGCGATAAGGCCGGTTTTACTACAAATAATTGGTTGTGTTAAAGGAGTTTTGGAGGATACTCCTCCCGAACTTGCTGCTGACATTATAGATAAAGGAATTGTCATGAGTGGGGGAACATCAACTCTAAGAAATTTTGATAAACTTATGACGGAGGAGACAGGGGTTCCGGCGCATGTTGCAGACGAACCCATGCTTTGTGTAGTTCGCGGAACTGGTTTGGTACTTGAGAATATTGAACTTTGGAAGAGAAGCGTTACGAACAAAAGATAATTATGGGGTAGATTAGTTCTGACGGGGTTTATAAGATTATAGGTATTATATTTTTGAGTTATAAAAAGTTATAAAGTATCAAAATAGCTTATAAAAATAAAGATGAGCCAAACCCGCAAAGATTACTTATAGTATTAACAAGAGTAACCTGAAATTTTGCGGACAGATTGAGGATAAATGTTGCTGTACAAGACTGGAAAAAGAGCTAAAAATTTGTTCAAAAGTGTGTATTTAACAAAATAAAAAATAGGTAATTTTTGCTTGTAGTATTTTTATATTTTTTCTTTTATGCAATATACTATATACAATATTTTATTTTAAATATAGGCTATTTAAATATGCGGTAAAAGTGAGGCTAATAACGGAAAAAGTGAAAATTATAAGGTAGTTGGTCAAAATTTTTCAAAAAAATTATGAAAAATAACAATGAAATGTCCCAAAATTACGCCAATATATTACAAATTAAGGTGTCTAGCACCTCAATGCTCTCGGTGCTAGCAGGCGTAAGAGAAAATGTGGCCCATAATAAGAAATTTTTCATTGTTACACCTAATCCTGAAATCATTTTGGCCTCCACTAAAAATATTTTACTTAAAGAAGCACTTAGCTCTGCTGATTTTTCCATTCCTGACGGGGTGGGTCTATCTTATGCTTCAAAATTTCTTTTTGGAAAATCATTGAATATTATTCCCGGAAGAATTCTTTTCGAAAAGTTAATAGAACTTGCAAATAAGAAAGGTTGGAAAGTGTTTTTTCTTGGCGGGGCAAGTGGGGAAGCAGAGAAGGCGGCGGAAAAACTTAAGTTAAACTATAAAAATATCAAAATAGAAACTTTTGCCGGACCAAAATTGGGCGGTAATAGTGTTCCGGTCTCGGAATTGGACAGGGCTTTGCAGAAAGAGGCGGTCGCGCGGATAAATAAATTTGAGCCTCAGTTTCTTTTTGTAGCTTTTGGCCACCCAAAACAGGAAATTTGGATTTATAAGAATCTTAAAAGTCTCAACATCGGGGGAGCGATGGTTGTGGGGGGAACTTTCCGTTATATCGCCGGCATTATCCCCATCCCTCCGAAATGGATGGCGAGCCTTGGTCTTGAGTGGCTCTGGAGGCTTGTTACCGAACCCAAGCGTATCGGCAGAATTATAAATGCCTCAATAATTTTTCCCTTGAGGGTTTTTTGGTTCAAAGTTACAAACAGCCTGTAAGGAACTATTACCAGAGGTAGAAGGGGGATATATATTTTCTTACTCTCCTGTCGGTTCTCAAAAATCCCATAAGCGGCGGATTTAAACTGGAAATCAGATTTTGCTGGTAACTTACGCCATGTCCGTTTTCCAAAACGCCGGTTGCTTCCCTAAATGGCTCAACTATTCGTGTTCCAACCAGTTTATTGTGTTCGTCGAAGCCAAACTGGCCAAAATATCTCTGTTTTCCACTTTTAAACTCAAAAACTATCATATTCTTCTCCAGGGGCCAGTATTTTTTAAATAGTTCATAAGTGGGGGATTCTTCGACTTTGTAAGCAGCTTTAAGGATTGCAACTTCGATTTCGGATAAGGAAAATGTCAATACGCCGTGTTCAATAACCTGGGGAGCATATTTTCTTGCAAGCCTTCTATCAATTAAATCTTTAAGCTCGGGGAGTATTAATTGGTTTTCCCTCATTTTTGTGATGTCCACACTTTCTCAAATTTCTCCCTTGCCCTATAAAGCCTGCCTTCAACGGCGCGCTCGGAGATTCCCAAAATTTTGCCAATTTGCTCGTAGGAATAATCTTTCCAGTATCTAAACCATAAAAGCTGGCGTTTTTCGCGGGGTAGTAAGTTTAAACAATTGTTTACGGAGCCCCTTAGTTCTTTTAGTGTCAGGCTTTCCTCGGGAGACAAACTGTTCCTGTCAATATATGTCAAACTATCAATAAGTGGAACAACAATCCTTGATCCTTCGTCGATTTGGTCGCGGTAGTAGTCCGAGATTTTGTTTAAAGCAATCCTGCAAAGCCAGGTAAAGTAAGAGCTTTTATGTCTGAAGGTTCTAAAACCACGCCAGCCGGCTACAACCGTTTCCTCAAACACTTCCTCAATAGCATACTGATCCCTTCCAAGTCTTTTGGCAACAAATTTAAAAAGGGGAGCGGAGAACTTTTTGTAAAGCTCATTAAAATGTGGATTTCTCATACCGGTTAGGACTAATTATATACCTAGTAGTACAATATCTACGATATGAAGGAGTTGGTTCTAATTAAACTTGGGGGCAGTGTAGTTACCAATAAAAGTAAACCCTTTACCGCCAGGCTTGGTACTGTTCGTAAACTTGCAAAAGGAATTAAAAAGGAGTTTTTGAATAAAAATTCCGATTTGATAGTTGGGCAGGGAGGGGGAAGTTTTCCCCATGTTCCGGCCTCAAAATATCAAACCCAAAAGGGAATAATAAATAAAAATAGTGTTTGGGGGTTTTGTGAGACCGCTGACGCTGCCATTCAAATTAACCGGATAATTATTAAGGAGTTTTTGGCATTAAAAGTGCCGGTGGCTTCGTTTGCTCCTTTAAGCTTTATTTACCAATCTAAAATTATATTTGAGCATATTAAAAAGGCGCTCGAGATAGGAGTTATCCCTGTGATCTATGGCGACGTAATAATGAATCCAAAGCGGGGATTTGAAATATATTCAGGTGAAAAGATATTAGATTTACTGGCTAAAAAATTAAGTAAATCCTACAAAAAAGTTAAAATTATTTATTACACAGATACATCTGGTGTCTATGACGATAAGGGCAAAACAATTCCTTTGATAACACCTAAAAATTTTAAGCAAATTAAGAAGTTTATAAAAGGAAGTGGAAACACTGATGTTACTGGGGGAATGATTCATAAAGTTGAGGAGAGCCTTGCGCTGGTAAGAAAACTTGATGCAGAAGTTTATATTATGAATGGGTTAAGTAAGGGAAAATTGACGAAAATTTCGAAATAATATTTAATATTTTCTCTCCAAAATGAAGTCGATCAATTCTTTCAACTTACTCCTGGCAGGCTCATTTTTAAGAAATCCAAGTTCGTTATCAAAAATCTCCCTGGCTTTTTGCTTCATTTTTTCAGCTAGCTTTTTTGTATAGGCAACACCTTTTGTGTTGGCTAGAGTTACTTTCCCTTCTTTTTTATCCTGTTTAAAATCGAGAATATCATCAACCAGTTGGAAACAGCGCCCAAGGTATAATCCAAAGCGCGTGATTTTCTCAATTTCTTCATCAGTCGCGCCTGCAACTATTGCCCCAAGTCTCATTGGCCCGGTAATTGAGTAATATCCGCTTTTTCCGTCGGCAATGAAGAAATATTTGTCATCATCGATTGTTTTGCCTCCTTCATTTGTCCAAATTTGCTCAACCCCTTGTCCCAGAGCAGTCCTTAGAAGCATTCTATAAAATTCCTCGCTTACCAATTTGTTGTCTGTATCATTTATCATTTTCCACATAATCATATGTAGGGAGTCTCCGGCATTTATTGCCAGCTCCGGCCCGTAGATTTTGTGCAGAGTGGGTTTTCCACGACGCTCATCTGAATTGTCTTCAATATCATCGTGAATTAATACCCAATCCTGCGACAGCTGCATTGCGGCGGCGGTTTTAACAGCCCGATTTACTTTGGCTCCGAGTGCTTCTGCAATGAGGAGAACCAATGTGGGACGCAGGTATTTACCTCCTCTTTCTGGATATTCGCGGTTTATTTTCCAATAAAGATCAGTCTCCTTTTGGTATTTCGTGGGGACGGTAAACTGGGTGGGGTAGACGGGGTCCCTCAAATATTTTTCAATCTCCGGCCAAACGAGCCTTTTTGTTTTCTCCAAAGTTTCTTGTACCACAGCCATATTATATCGTATGGGAGCCTTGTGGTATAATTTCCTGAAATGTTAGCAGATAGGAAATTGGCAATTGCCCAATTATACGACAGAAAAAAGGAAGATCTAAACTTTATCCTTTCTAAGTCTGACGGTTTGGTTCACCACCACAATGGTATATGTGATCCTGGTACCTATTTTCCGGACAATTTAAGTCAGGAAGAAATTTTAGGTTTATTGCATCAGCAAGAAACAAGTCTGGCGGATTTTGGAATTAGCTATCTTAATAATATTGACTCTTCAATGTTGGGGTTAGATGCCGGTTGTGGAAGGGGTGGCTCTGCTATTTTAATAAATCGGCGATTTAATTGTTTTATAAAGGGTTTGAGCTTGTCGGAATATCAAGTTGAGTTCGCTTCAGAATTGGTAAAACGCATTGGAATCGACCGGAAAGTATCCTTTGAACTAGGAGATATGTGTGATACGAAATTCAAGGATAATTCTATTGATTTTATTTGGGCCTGTGAAAGCACAGAACATGTTGACGATTTATCAAAAATGTTTGGTGAATTCCATCGTATTACTAAGCCGGGTTCTCAATTGATTATAATTACCTGGTGTAAGGGTACGGGTGAATCTACGGAAGGCATAATTGGGAAAGTAAATCAGGCTTATGTAACTAATGTTCACCCAGTGCAGGAATATGAACAATCAGCAAGGGATTCCAACTGGCAACTGGAGAATAAGGTTGATTTGAGGCCACAGACTGCCGCCTATTGGAGGCTTCGTGAAAGGTCTGTGGTACAGTCGGGTACAGAACCTTTTATGAGTAAAGGTTTTACAAGTGGAATAATTGAATATTATCTATTGAAGTTTAATAGAGGATAATGAAATATTATATGAAAAGAGGACGCACTCCGATTTTACCTTATGGAACTAAAGTACCGGATCACGTAGTCATCATACCCGATGGTGACAGAAGATGGGCTAGGGCGCGTGGTCTTTCTCCTTCAGAAGGTCATAAGGCTGGAATTGAGAACATGATTAATTTAGCCAGATCCGCCCGGGATTGGGGAATTCACACCGTATCTGTATGGGGATTGTCTACTGAAAATTGGATGGAAAGACCCCAAAAGGAGGTAGATTTTTTGATGAAAGGAATACATTGGGCTCTTGAGTCTTATTTTGAAGAGATGCAGAAAGATGGAGTCAGATTAGTACATTTGGGGCGAAAGGATAGGTTGCCAAAATTTTTATTGGATAAAATTGCAGAAATCGAAGAAAAAACAAAAAACAATACCAAACACATATTTAACGTTGGCCTCGATTATAATGGTTGGGACGAAATTATTAGGGCTACTCAAAAAATTGTTTCTGAAGGGGTTCCGGCGGAGAAAATTGATAGAAAAGTCTTAGATGCTCACATGGACACAGCTGGTGAGCCCTATCCTTATGTGGATCTTTACATAAGAACTTCGGGGGAGCAAAGAACTAGCGGGTTTATGATGTGGCAGGTAGATTATGCGGAGTTCTATTGGGAACCAGATTATTTCCCGGCATTTACACCAGAGAAACTAAAAGAGGCTATTTTGGATTATTCAAGGCGCAGGCGAAGATTTGGCGGAAATGACGCGGTGGAACATTTCGGGTTTGATCCTGAAGTTTTGACCCGCCTTGAGCTTAAATGGTGGAGATTGGGGAAGATTCCGGAAGGGACAAAACTTAGGGAATATGTTCTTGCACATATTAAGGAGCAATACGGACTTTCAAAACATCTTGCGGGTGAGGCTGCACATCTTTTGGTTGAAGCGATAGCTGAAGAAAACGATAATAAACTCTCTGAAGCTAAGGAAAAACTTAAAAAATTCTACACTCTTATCAAAAATGAAGTTAAACTGGCTTTTGAGCCGGAAATAGTGGCCTCCCTGGAAGTACGTATGCGGAACGAAAAAGGAGAATCGGAGGATACAACGAAGGAATATTTGGCAGAAGTTTATAGAATTTCTCTTTTTCAGGCCGCTAAAGCCGCACATCTTAAAGTCTTGGCAAACATTGAGCGCAATTTGGCCCAAAAAGGTTTAGGAGAAGAGCATTGGGCGAAAGCGGAGGATTATCTTCAAAAATATTACCATGCCCTTAAGGAGCGCGTGGCATGACAGCCTTCAAAAACAAAATCATTCTTCAAATCCTCTCTAAATATAAAGATATTTGGGCCCTTGGTTATGCTTCTGCCGTCGCTTACTGGGATTTAGATACTTACATGCCAGAAAAAGGAGCCAGGGCGCGTGGTGAGGCTTTAGGAAGGCTTTCTACTATCCGTCAAAAGCTTTTTTTGGACAAAAGTTTTGTTTCTTTGATTAACCAGGCAGAAAGGTCGAAGACCCTGAGCGAAGTCGAACGGGGTGTTGTCAGGGTTTTGACACACGATCTTAAATATTACGAAAAACTTCCTGCAAAATTCCTGGAAGATTTTTCCCGTTTGACAAGTGAAGCGACTGTTATTTGGAGGGAAGCAAAGAATAAAAACAACTTCAAATTATTCGAACCATATTTATCAAAAATTTTTACTATGAATCGGCAGATGGCAGGCTATCTGGGCTATAAAAATTCTCCCTACGATGCGCTCCTAGACCTTTTTGAAGAGGGATTAACGAGTAGGGAAGTGGAAAGTTTCTTTGGGGAGATAAAAACTCCTCTTTCGGAACTACTTGCACAAGCAATGAAATTAAACAAAAACAGAAAAAGCCATTCGTTGGAGGGGCAGGCCTACAATCAAGAAAAGCTTAAGAGGTTAAATCAAAAAATACTGTCGCTTTTCTGGAGTGATATGAGCCGATTTAGATTAGATACGTCAGGTCATCCCTTTACCATCTCCTTTTCTAATACGGATACCCGTATAACTACATACTATCACAAGACAAATTTTGGAAGAAGTTTGCTTGCAATGGTTCATGAATTTGGCCATGCGCTTTACGATCTTCAAAGTGCGGACGATTTGCAAATGACACCTATTGGTAGTGGGAACTCTATTGTGATTCACGAGTCGCAAAGCAGGCTCTGGGAGAATTTTGTGGGAAGAGGTAGACCTTTCATTAAACATTTTCTTAAAGGCATGGAGCAGGCAGTGGGGAGGAAACTTTCGGTCGCGGAAGTCTATTCATATTTCAATAAAGTTGAACCCGGACTCTTGCGTATCGAGGCGGATGAAATTACTTATCACTTCCACATTATGCTTAGGTATGAAATAGAGAAGGGTTTAATTGAAGGTAAACTTAGGGTAAAAGACTTACCGGAGATTTGGAATGCAAAGATGAAGGAATATTTAGGGATTGTACCAAAGCGCGATTCCGACGGTGTCCTTCAGGATATTCATTGGAGCGGGGGAATGGTCGGGTATTTTCCAACTTACTCCCTAGGAACATTCTTAAGCGCTCAATGGGAGAAGCAAATGGGAATAGCAGATAGTATGTCGTGTGTGGGGAGAAAAGAAAAATGGCTGAAAGAACACATACATAAGTATGGGAGTACATATACACTCAAAGAATTACTTGCAAAGAATAAAATGAAGTTTGACCCTGCCGTAAATCTCGATTATCTCCGAAAGAAATACTCCAAGGTTCAAAATGACTATTGACACATCTGAACTACTTTGATATTTTCTGACTTAGAAAGATAATGGAACCAGTTACCAAAAAGAAAGTTAGATTGGAAAATCTTCCTGACCTTCTCACAGTACGAGAAGTCGCGGATATTTTAAGAGTTTCACCCCTAACTATTAAAAGATGGGGAAAAAGGGGTAAGCTTCCCGCCATTCGCATAAACTCCCGGGGGGACAGGCGCTATAAGAAAGAAGCCGTCCTCTGGTTATTGGGTATGCAAGGTAAGGAGGAGTAGTCTTCTTTCTTCGTCTCGCTTCGCTCATCGTAAAAAAAAGTCGTCCTCTGGCTTCTTGGAATGCAGGGAAAAGAAGAGTAGTTCAGCATAATTTGCCCTATAACAGAATTTCTCACGCCTGATTTTACAACTTATTTAAAAATATAGTAATTATATTATTTATTAATTTTCGTGAGTACAACCAGGCTCAAATCATTATTTTTGAAGCTATTTTTTGGATACTAAATTTAGCCAAATTTGACTAAATGGCCATTGACAAGGTTTCACAAAAGGTTTTTCATAATAGTATGAGTAAGTTATACAAAGTTGTATAAACTTGTAAGAACAAGCTCAAAATATACCTGCCCATGCCTAAGAAATTTTACTCGGTCAAAGAGACCTCGAGAATTATCGGGGTTTCGACGAATACCGTTTACAAGTACCTTGATGATGGTAGTCTGAAAGGGAAGAGGATGGGTGGTCGCGGGCGCTTTAAAATTCCTTATTCCGAAGTAGCCCCGTATTTGACACAAGTTGATGCAGGTCACGATGTGAGTAGTAGTACTGCCGTTGGAAGCAATACAGTCGCTGAGGTGGCAGTTCCAGACGTTCCCAGTGAGAACAATTCTTCATTTTTGGGTCCCATCTTAGAGACCGTCTCAATTGGGCTTGGTGCACTTCTTATCCTTTGGGGAGTCGGCGGTGTGAAGAATTTTGGAGGTGCAGTCCTAAGCTATTCCGGCAGAACTTTTTCCGGATTCGGAAACTTGATCTCACAAGTAATGCCAGCGAAAAAAACCGAAAAATCAGAGGTCGCAGGCGCAGAAGTAAGTGCGCCCGTGGTAGAAACAACGGTTCCGGAAGAAAAACCTCAAGATTTAAATAACAAACTGAAAGACACCGAAAGATTGATTTATGAACTTTATGCAAACACACAAACTCTTGATGCCTCCGCGCAAAAATTGCTTGGTAAAGAAAGAACCCTAACAACAGCTGAACTAAATGATGCAGTAGTCGGCATGTTGCAACTCTTAGGGGCATCTTCGGGTTCTCCGGATGAAAGCACAATATATGCCCAAGTAAATAACCTGACTGACTCCTGGAACTTTCCTGCTTTAGTATCCCTTGGCAGGCCCTTAGATCAGGTGAGTTCAGGTCTTGATCTTATAACTAAAGAAAGCCTTGGTGCATTTACAAAACCTGAAGCTAAAGACATAAATGATTTAATTGCTCAAACGGATTTGCTGCAAAGATTGGTGGGCAATATTACAGACACTACTGCCGACGCGACCGTTTTTGGAAATTTAAGGAAAGTGGAAGCGCAAGCTAAAGCGTTGGATGCGAAAAATGCTGAAATAGATAAAATATTAGGAGACTGGGGGAGTTATGACATCTCCGAAAAAGAAAACAGTGTCAAAGTAATACTTTCTGATACTTTAAGTATCAACACACTTCCTCAAGTTGTTGGAATATTACCGGTAAACCTTTCCGGACAGATTGGGGACACTGACCTTAAGAATATTTTACTCACCGCAAAAGGAGTTTTGGAAGCGAATAAAATTCATCTGTCTCAAAAAGATAACGTACCGGTGGCGGTCACATGGACTCTGTCGGACGGCGCCATTTATAAAGCGCTTATCGTGAACCCGTCAGAAAAATCTTCTCAAGAAGTTGCCTATAAATATTATTTGCTGAAAGATGTGAAGATTGGCGACGTCAAAGGAGTTGGTAATGGATTGGCTCTCAATTTTGACAGCCAGAAGAACCAGTATTTCATGGAAGCCAATGTACAACTGCCTCCCGGCCAGATTAAAACACTTAGTCTACAAGTTGGCGAAATTAAACAAGCTGCGGTGACTCAAGAAAGCCCCAAAGCTGCCGAAGTAAGAGTGGCCGCAGAGGTGAAGACTACGGGAATTGTTGCGGGTGCTAGCATCATTAACTCTGAGACGCAACAAATCATCGGGGCAGGGATCAGTTTCTTTGCTCTTGGGGCTTTGGCGGTTTATTTACTACACATCATCGGTTCTCCGATTAAAATTGCCCGTTTGATAGCGTCTGGTGTAAAGAAACTGGTAAAAAGTATACTCAAAACTCTTTTGTCGATTAAAAGGGCGGTGGTTGTGGTTCTCATGTTCCCGGTGAAGGTTGTTCGAAGGGTAGTAGCCACGATAGTAGCATTTTTCAGCAAAGTTTGGTTTTTTGTCACTTCAATGATCACTTCTACTATAAAGATCCTGGTCTCTATTAAGAAATTTATATTTAGTATCCCAGGAGCAATTTTGACTTTTGTCTTGAAAGTTATCTCTCTGGTCAAAAACTTCTTTGTTTCTCTCGCAAAAAGTCTTTACAGGCTTGTAATTAGTGCAGTAAAAGCTGTCATCACCTTCGTTTCCGATATAATATCTGCCGTAAAAGCGCTTTTTAAAAGCATTATATCGGCAATTAAAAAGGCCGCACTTTCTATAATTAAGACGCTAAGCGCGATAAAGGATTTGTTCCTAAACATAATATCCTCGATCGTTAAATTTATTGTGGCAGCCATAGTTTCTCTTAAAAAAGGCATTCAAGCTGTTATTGATGCAACTGTAAGATTTATTGTAAGCGTAGTACTCGCGATCAAGAACTTTATTGTAAAAACTGTAAATTCGATAGTAACCTTTATAGAAAAGATTGTGCTTGCTATTACGAAGACCGTAACTTTTGTAATTGCCAGTGTTATTGGGGTTTTGGTAACAGTTACAACCTTCTTCTTAAAAACTGTTTCATTGACTACAAAGACGCTGGCGTCGGTAGTCGGGGGACTTTATAAAATTTTAGTTGCTGTAACAGAGCGTACCGACTCCACTTTAGGTAGCATTCATTTTGAACAGCCACGATTCCGACACTCACGCACTCACTATCGTAAAGCCGCAATATTCATATTGGTGGCAATTCTCTCTGCGGTAATCTCCTCGGTGTTTGCTATCACCGTTATGGCTCAAATTTAAATTATTTTTTCGCTTCTTTGGAGCCGAAAGCTTTTTTAAATTCCTTGAGTGACTCTCCCAGGCCCTTTCCCATTTCAGGAAGCTTACTTCCACCAAAAAGAATAAGCACAATTACGGCTATTATTATAATTTCTGTTGATCCAATATTAGTTAACATCGGTTAACTCACCTCCGTCCCCGTTCAAAACAAATGTGTTTTGAGGAATATCCGGTTTAATACTAGCGTAAGTTCAAATAAAATTACAAGAGGTATAAATAGGACCAGATCGCTTAAAAGGTCGGGTGGCGGAAGAAGGATTACGAATACGATAAAAATAAGATACGCATACAACCTATTATTATCGAAAAAAGAATGCTTAATTATCTTTAAAAGCATGAGTATGGTCATGACTATTGGAAAAAGGAAGGCAACCCCCATCAAAAGTCCGGTCAGAAGAACATTCGATAAGAATTTTTCGATGTCCAGAACGTTGCCGATTCGAAGGCTAACCGACGCTTGATAAAAAATCTGGACCATGAATTTCATGATGAACACTCCATAAATAAATCCGGCGGCAACCAAAACGAGCGCCAGCGGGAGAATATTGACAATTATGCGGTACTCCCGCTTCTGCAGCGCTGGCTTAAGAAAGCTTAGAAGCTGAAAAATTAGTACTGGAACAGTAGCAACCACGCCTACGATAAGCCCGCAATTTAATGCCAAAGTGACAAATTGAAACGGGGTGGTAAATACAATATTTACTCCCTTGAGACTAAAAAAACCCAAGAAAAAAGTAACCAAATTTTGATATAAAAAGAAGCCGACAATGGTGGCGACCACAAATATAGACCCTACGAAGAGTAACCTTTTTCTAATTTCCAAAAGGTACGGATAGAATTTACCCTCTTTGCTGTAAATTAGGGGATTTGCCATTATTTTTCCTTACTATCGCCTTCAGATGTTTCATCTTTTTTACTGTCCGGTTTTTGAAGATCTTCCTTGATTTTACCGAATTCATCTTTAGACTCACGTAGCCCTCGCGCAAATTCACTGAGTTTCTTGCCTCCGAAGAAGAAAACCACAAGCGCCGCGATTATTATTATCTCCGGCGAACTAATATTGTGTAAAAAATCAAACATGATTATCTTTATCTTCTAGGCCTTTCTGGAATTTCTTGATTTCTCTAGCACTTTCTCCCAAACCTCGGGCAAATTCTTTAAGCTTTTTGGCACCAAAAAAATACAGCACTATAATAGCCAAGATAATTATTTCTGGACTACCAAGATTAGACATAAGTTGCGCCTTTACGATTCATCTTTTGACGCGTGGCGGAATTCTTTGATTGCCTCCCCAATACCCTTCATAAATTCGGGGATTTTTTTACTGCCAAAAAGAAGCACGATAACCAAACCGACTATTACGATTTCAGGTGTTCCTATATTTTTGAGCATATTCTGTTAATCACCTCCTCACTCATAATAGTTTTGTTTCCGGTGCTTTGCAAGTATCATTTTTAGTCCCTCCTCGAAACTAACTTTCGGTCGGTAGCCTAGAAGTTTTTTAGCTTTGGCACAAGATGACAAAGTATCTCTTGGTTCGATTTTGGGAGGACCGTGGACTACTTTAATTTTCTTACCCATTAACTTTTCCAGAGTTTTAACAACACTATTCACAGAAATACCTTGCCCATAACCAATGTTAAAAATTTCTCCGGACAACTTTGATTTGGCAGCCAGAATATTGGCTTCGACCACATCCGAAACGTAAGTAAAATCCCGCGTCTGTGCACCCGTGCCATTAATTACCGGGGTCTTTCCTTGAGAAATCAACTTGATAAATTTTGGCAGTAGGTTTGAGTAGGGGCTATCGGGGTTCATTCTTGGACCGTAAACGTTAAAATATCTTAGAGAAATTGTTGGGAGTCCCCAAATATCCGAAAACATTTTGCAATAATTTTCAGCGATAACTTTATGCAAAGAATAGGGCACAAGGGGATCTGGAGCCATGTTTTCTTTAAATGGAATTTTGTTTTTGTTGCCGTAAATTGACGAACTTGAAGAAAAAATAAATCTTTTAACATTTTGCTCTTTGGCGATAAGTAGCAGGTTTAGGGTGCCGTCAACATTAACCATGTGGGTTTTCCAGGGATCATCTAGTGATCTTTGAAGCCGGGGGAGCGCGGCCAGGTGGAAAATTACATCCGCGCCTTTAATATATTTCGAAATATCGTCAAGGATGGATGCCTTTACCACCCTTAAGTTGGGATGTTTTTTTGGCAAATTTTTTCTTTTGCCTTCCGAAAAATCGTCAATTACAGTTACTTTATAGCCATTATCGAGAAGTCTTCTAGTTAAGTGAGAACCAATGAAACCCGCTCCGCCGGTAACTACACAGTTTTTCATTTTTATAATTGGTACAAGGATACCACGAATTTTAAATAATTTAGCGCCTAGCCCTTTACAAGCGTCATTTTGTATACCCGTCCCTTAATCTGTATTGCAGCTTTACCATCAACAATTATTACCTTTTGGGAATATTTATTGGGGTCAAAATTGATGAATTTTGAAACCACAGAGTATTTCATATCCTTACTGATATTTTTTGAATCTCTCATTTTGTTTTCTTGTTTAAGCATTGACTAAAGTATATACACGGCCTTTTAATCTAACTGCCGGCTTTCCGTCAACTATTACCATGCGCGGCCCGGCGTTTTTAGGATCAAAGTCGACAAAGGTAACGACAACTGCGTATTCAGAATTCTTTCTAATTATCTTTACTCCTCCCAAAGTTTTAATTTCATAACTTAGTGGTTTTGTTATGGACTTGGTTTGGGTGGGGGAAACTGATGGGCTTGCAGCTGATGGGGATGGGGATGCTGAAACCGACGCCGAACCGCTTGCGCCACCCGCCGAAGGACTGGCCGAAGGTGAAAGGGATGCGGAAGGGCTGGCACTTCCTGATGGAGACAAAGAGGGGCTAGGCGAAATACTGGGCGACACGGATGCGGAAGGACTAAGAGATGCGGACGGTGAAATGGAAGGAGACGGGGAAATACTCGCCGAAACACTTTGAGAAACTGAGGCTGACGGGGAAATACTCGCCGATACGCTGGGTGAAACCGATGCAGATGGTGAAAGACTTGCTGACACACTTGGAGAAACTGATGGGCTAACGGATGGTGATACTGACCGGCTGACGGATGCCGAAGGTGAGACTGATGCAGATACCGATCGGCTTACGGATGGACTCACGGATGGAGAAACAGAAAAACTTGGCGACAGGGATGCACTTACACTTGGAGAAACTGATGGGCTAACAGAAGCTGATACCGATCGGCTTACAGAAGCGGAAGGGCTTAGTGACGCGGATACCGACCGGCTTACAGATGGACTTACACTAGGTGAAACCGATGCAGAGATAGATGGACTAACGGATGCCGAAACAGAGGCAGACGGTGAAAGTGATGCAGAAACAGATTGACTGACGGATGCCGAAGGTGAAACAGAGGCAGATGGGCTAACGGATGGTGATACTGACCGGCTGACGGATGCCGAAGGTGAAAGCGATGCGGATACAGACGGACTGACAGACATTGAAACAGAGGCAGACGGGCTGACTGAGGCCGAGACGGAACGGCTGACAGATGCTGATGGTGAGAGACTGGCCGACACGCTTGGTGATACAGAAGGACTAACCGATGCAGATGGTGATAATGAGGCAGACGGGCTAAGGCTGGCTGAGGATGAAACCGGTAGTGAGGGAGAAATAGATGCGCTTACAGACGCAGACACTGACGGAGAAACTGACGCACTTGGGCTAAGCGAAGCGGAAACCGACGGAGATACCGACGGTGAAACCGACGCGGAAGGACTAAGAGATGCAGACACGCTGGGAGACACAGATGCAGAGACTGAGGCGGAGGGGCTAAGCGATGCCGAAACCGATGGTGAAACTGAAGGGCTGACAGATGGGGAAACCGACCGTGAAACCGATGCACTCGGGCTGACTGACGCTGAAGGCGATAAAGAAGCACTCACGGAAGGTGATACCGAGGCTGAAACTGAAGCAGACGGACTCAATGATGCAGATACAGAAGGACTAACCGATGCACTTACAGAAGGCGACACCGATCGTGAGACTGAAGCGCTCGGACTAAGCGATGCCGAAACCGACGGGCTTACAGATGCACTTACGGAAGGGCTAACAGATGCTGAAATAGATGCGGAAGGTGAAAGAGATGCACTTACACTTCGGGAAACTGATGGAGATACGGAAGCAGAAACGGAAGCTGAAACTGATGCTGAAGGTGACAAACTTGCAGACACGCTGGGAGATACAGATGCACTCACGGACGGTGAAACTGAAGCGCTAACCGATGCAGAAGGGCTAAGTGATGCGGAGACAGAAGGGCTGACTGATCTAGAAGCAGAAGCCGAGGGTGAAAGTGATGCACTTACCGATGGAGAAATGGAAGCTGAAACTGACGCAGACGGACTCAATGATGCGGATACAGAAGGGCTGACTGAAGGACTTACAGATGGAGAAACGGAAGCTGAAACTGATGCTGAAGGTGACAAGGAAGCACTTACACTTGGAGAAACTGAGGGGCTAACGGAAGCTGATACCGACTGGCTGGCGGAGGCAGACGGTGAAAGTGATGCGGATACCGATTGAGACACAGAAGCGCTGACTGATGCCGACGGGGAAAGCGATGCAGATACAGATGGGCTAACAGATGCACTTACGCTTGGAGACACTGATGCTGAAATCGAAGCAGAGGGGCTTAGTGATGCCGATACTGAAGGACTAACCGATGCTGAAACTGACGCAGATGGGCTAACAGATGCGCTTACGCTCGGTGAAACAGATGCGCTAACTGATGCCGAAGGTGAAAGGGATGCAGATACAGATGGGCTAACAGATGCACTTACGGATGGAGAAACCGATGCCGAAGCAGAAGCGGAGGGCGAAAGGCTTGCAGATACACTTGGTGAAGCCGAAGCAGAAACAGAACGACTAACGGAAGCTGAGGCTGAAGCTGATGGTGAAAGACTTGCTGACACACTGGGTGAAACTGAAGCACTTACGGATGGAGAAACCGATGCCGAAACTGATCTTGATGGAGAAACCGATGCACTTACGCTCGGTGAAACAGATGCGCTTACAGAAGGAGATACGGAAGCACTAGCGGAAGCCGACGGGGAAAGACTTGCAGATACGCTTGGAGAAACCGATGGACTTACGGAGGGCGATACCGAGCGGCTGGCGGAGGCAGAAGGGGACAGCGAGGCCGACACCGAAGGACTGACTGATGCACTTACGGATGGAGAAACAGAGGCAGAAATAGATGCACTAGGAGAAAGGGATGCAGATACACTTTGTGAAACCGACGGGCTTGGCGAGGCAGACGGCGAAAGAGAAGCTGAACCGCTTCCGGCTGCAGCTGATAATGAAGGTGACATTGATTCTGACGCTGAAGGTGAAGGTGATGCACTAGCTGAAGCTGATGGAGAAAGTGAGGCGGATACACTGGGTGAAGCCGAGGCCGATACTGACATTGAGGGTGAAGCCGATACTGACATTGAGGGTGAAGCCGATACTGACATTGAGGGTGAAGCCGAAGGTGATAACGAAGCCGACACCGACATAGAAGGTGAAGCCGACACCGACATAGAAGGTGAAGCCGATACTGACCTTGATATCGATCTTGATGCTGAAAGGGATCTTGATGCTGAAAGGGATCTTGAGGCTGAAAGGGATCTTGAGTTGGATGCTGCCATATTAGATATTCCTCCTTAAGTTTTTCATCTTGGTAAAAATAGATCCGGAATTTCTTTGGTTGAATAGTAATAAATCAAATTTCCCAGCTTATTGGGTTTGTTCATTCCGCGGGACTCTAGAGAACCATAAGCAGACATGTCGGCATGATTAGTGGTATTAACGATGATGTAATTGGCAATCCGCTTCAAATCACTAACAAACTCCTTCTTTAAAATAAAATCGCAAACATAAGGGACCCCGTCGGGATAAAGATCGATTATCACCACATCAAATTTGCCGCACGTCCTCACAAACTTTTGGGCATCGTCCTTAACAAAATTAACTCCATATTTGTTTTCGCAATCATTAATATCCACCGCGGTTATGGGGACATTTCCATATAAAAGTCGGATGAGCCCTGCAACTGTTCCGCCGCCCATACCCAATATAAGTACGCTTTCAGGTCTAAATTGGGGAACGCAATATATCCAATATCCGTTGGTTAAGTATTTGGTTGGGGGATCAACCGAAATCAGTTGACCTTTCGAATCATAAGTATCCGAGGATTTTAATCCATAAAGTATTTTCTGCATTGTATTGCCAAACAAACAAAACGCATTGAATTGCGGATAATTACACTTTAATTGAATTTTTTTATTAAATCAACGGTCTTTCCCCAACCCGGAATTTCCGTGTCGGTCTCCTGCCAATTAATAAGAAGCTTTTGATTTCTATATTGTTCTTTTTTCCACCTTTGTCCGGTAGCATTTCCCTGGTGTCTGATATCTATATTCGGATATTCGGATTTCCATGTTCCCAGCTTAAATTCGTTAATCCATTTAATCCTGTGGTGGGTAAAGGGTTCAAAGCCCATCTGGTAGCGGGGGAAGCCTTCTTTCATAACCCTCTCGTAGCGTTCCCTGAAATGAACCAGCGCAGCATCTCTATATACGCAAAGTCCGGACAGCTGGTTGACGTCGTAATGCAGAGCGTGTCCATCGGTTACCCTTAACCACCAGACATTCTGATTGTAGAAAAAAGTGCCTTTATCGCTTGGCGTAAAGTCAAAGTGGGACGGGTGATACAAAACATCATGTTCGCAAAAGAAAATTATATCGCTAGTGCTATGTTCAATCGCGGACATTATCTGTTTAAACATAGCCTCATAACTCGGTTTTAGATGAGGGAAATGGATATTTTTCTCCCCAAAATTCATTTTTCTGATAGATGCGCTGACAATCGGGATATTTTTCTCGGCACTAATACGTGCGAGCTGATCCCGTACCGGCGAGGCGATTTTTTCATCGAGCCGGCTGTCCGTGTAAAAAATAATGCCCTTAGTCAATTTTGAGGGTACCGATATATGCGAGATTTCGACCTCTCTCTTATTTAATTTATCGCTGGAGCTGTAAATTATTCCCTCGATAACCTTATCGGTAACGACCTTATCCGTAAGGACTTTATCCGGTTCGCTTTCGGCGGGCTTCGTATCAACGCCCTTCGAAAATCTAAATGTGTTTGCCTTGAGCCGCGCTAAATCGTCATCCGTCCAGCCTTTGACCGGCCAGAATTTTTCAACCAGCCAACTTAAGGGCAGAACCTGCTTAGGCCAGTTGTTGTTGAAAAAAAGATCCCGGGCAAATGTTTTGGCTTTTTCCTGATCGCGTCCGGAAATTGGATAAGGGAAACCAAAATCTCCGCCTTGGGTCCTGAACATATGGGCATACCAGGTTTTCTGATTGCAGATAACGCGCCCGCCGGAAAGCCATGTTTTAACTGCCACCTCAATTCCTTGGGATCCCCAGCTGCCGAAGGCCTCATCGCAGACTCCGAGTTCCCAATATTTATCCCGGGTCAGCATCCAACAACTTCCCTGAAGCGACATTGTTTCGGTTATTTCTCCTTTCCCTTCCGGGCGTTTAGAGTACTCGCCGAAGTATTGAAAGTGGGGGATGGAGTCAAAACAGTAAGATCTGCTGTTTGGACTACCCTTGGCAATCCAAACTACATCCTTTTTTGTAGGTTTTCCGCACTTCCTATACTCCATATGGTTTTCATCAAACGGAATCCATTCTTGACCGCTCCACATAGAATTGCACGGACCGGACGGCCCCTGATATCTCCTGTGTCCCGCAGGACATACCCAGTCGAATGCATGGAGATTTTTCATTAAGGGAACCATTGTCCAGTCCGCGTGCATTTCGTTCATCATCTTTACGTCAAAGCCTTTATCAAAGGCGCAGTGTGCATCAATCTTCATTAAGTATTTGGCTTTAGAAAGTTTTGCCGCTTGATTGGTTGCCGCTCTCTGTCCGCGAGCCTCGGGGTTGTAAATTGTGGTCAGTCTGGGGTCGGATGTAAGGGGGGGGTCGGGTTTATAGCCATCTAAGATTGCTATTACTTCGGTGTTACCTTCGATATTTTGGAATATATCTTCAATGGTCCTCTCCAAAAACATTTCGTTCCGGGCGGGGATAAGTATGCTTAAGTCGTAGTTTGTCATAGGGCTGACTATATTTATCTTAAATTGAAGCAAAAAGCAACCTCATCTGACGTACTTTTTCACAATTTGGCTGACTTTTAATCTTTGCCCTGTTATATTCATTTCGCAGTTATACTCCGGTATCAGATCAATCCAATGCAGAAATTCTCTCTTTTCTACCAGATACCGATAAGTGTTCAATATTACCAATTTTTCCCCTTTTTTCGCCGCATTCCTAAAGTAATTAATTAGGGTGTGGGGGTTATCACCCCAGGTGATGTTTCCCAGTCTGACAATTGTGTAATGGGCAAAATTCTCTTTGACCAACTCTTCCATATGGCGCTTGTGGCGGGTGTAGCGGGTATGGGGATTATAAAAAATTGCCAAGGAACCGAAGTAAACAAGGTGACTCTTTTTATTTTGTTTGAGTAAAAGCTCTTCCTCGCGTTTATATTCGCTCTCTCTGGTTTCCCGGCTGTTGCTGACGCCGGAAGCAAAATAGATAAAATCTTTTCTATCTTTTAAAACACTGGCGATGTCCCCATGTCCAATAATCATTTAAAGTTTTATATTCTCCCTCCAATTGATATAATCCTTATTCCATTCTTTTTACTGACGTACCGAAATGGGTCGATAACAATACTACCTTTTGGAAAGTCTATTTCGGCATACTGGGAATGTTGCGTTGCTAGTATATAAACCGCAACGGGTAGTTTTTTTGGATAGTCAAACTCCCAGTGACTAAATCGGGTATGCATACTTTTAAGAAGATTAGCCAAAAGGATTGCCGGACTTCCTGTTTGAAGATTTGATTCAGGCTTGAATGCTTTTCCGAGGATTACTATCGGAAGTCTGGAAGATTTTGATTCACTCTTCGCGAGCTTTGCTAACCATTCCATATGTTTTTCTCTTGCAGCTATAAGATTCTCAAAAATGTTAAAACTCATCTTGTATTTTTTTGCCAAATAGGAAAGGGCAATATTATCCCTCGGATGGCACCCACCGCCATCGCCAACTCCGGCTTTAAGATATTTGTTGCTTATGATTCGGTCGGTAGCGAGAGAGAGTGCCTTATAGATATCGTCTGCATTCATACCAACCTTATGAGCCATCTCGCCATATGTATTTGCAAAAACTATCTTGCTGGTTATGAAGGTGTTGTATAAAACTTTTATCCCTTCTGCTGTTGTGATATCAGTAACAAATGCTTTGTCGCAACCAAGGATAGTTTTATAAAAATTAGTGAGTGGGATAGTGTCACTGTTATTATTGCCAATAAGTACAAACTCTGGATTTAAAAAGTCGTTAATTACCGTCCCCATTGCTATGAAGAAAGGATTATAAACGTAATTAATCTTTGGAGACAGAAGGCACTTGATTTCTTTCTCGTAGGTGCCGGGGAGACAGGTAGATATTACTACCAGTGTAGTTTTCTCATCAAGTTTGTTTGCTGCTTCAACGATATCTTTGATTGCTTTTTTAAGATACGAATAATCAAAATCAACAGGCGCGCCTTTAAGGGGTTTGTCTCCTTCAAATCGCTCGTCGTGCGGTGTCTGTACGGCACAAAAGACTAGATTACATTTTTTGACAACGTTCTCTATGGAGTCAACCATTTCTATTTTTGTGGTCTCAAGTAACTTCTCGACACCCTGTTCCTGAAAAGGAATTTTCCTACTCTTAATGTATTGGTATACGTCCGAATTTATATCGTAAGCAATAACATTTTTCCCTTTCGATTCGATTGCCAGAGCAACAGGTAACCCTAGTTTTCCAAGCCCTATAAAACCTACATTTTTTGTCATACTCCTGGATTTTGCTCTATATATTTTTTAAGAATATCTAGATCCCTATTTACTCCACGCCGAAAAGGGCGACAAATTCTTAACTGTGTAATGTATTCTCTTTCAGCGAAGGTGCTGTCATTATTAACTTTGTAGTCCATGAAATCAGCCCTCTCATGTCTAACTACAATATCTAATAAGAAACATCTTTCTAAAGTATTAAAAATCCATGAAAGATAGGTATCATTATGTCTATTATCTGAAAAATGGCCGGTAAGTTCATAGAATTTGCGTGGGATTATTGGGAAAAGCACATCCCTGTTATTAATTTCCGGGTTATTACCATTTTTGAACATACATCTTAATGCCACCATTTTCCCGTTATATTTATCAACCAATTTTTCCCACCCATGAGTTTCCATTATGGCGTCGTCGTTCCACAAAAAAAGCCACTCTCCATCGGCTATGGCCGATAAATAGTTATAATATTTCTGAAGTTCCCTATATCCGTAGCGGGGAGTAATAAGAACTTTTGCGTTTGGAAAATCTCTTAGTGTGGCAACCGCCGTATCAACATCGTCATTATCAAATGCTAAAAGTAGTTCAATATCTGCAGGATTGCCTGCTGTTGCCACCAATGAATTGAGGCTCTTTTTAAGAGCCTCTTTCCGTTTTCTGGTTGCGCAAAGTACTGAAATCATATTTGTATATTACCACTCGGACTTTATAACTTTACAGATGCGCTTGATATCGGAAATATTAAGATGGTAATGCTTTGGAAGGACTAAGTATTTATCCTCAAGAGTATCCATTTCTATCGGGCAGAACACTCGCAATATCTCCGTGTCCGACAATCATGTTAGCGCCTTGTACAATTTGGCAATATTTTCAATATGATACCTTTCGGCTTTTTGAAGGCAGAGCTTGGAATAATTATCATAAAGTGTTGTGGGTAATCGAAGTGCGTCCAAGCGAGCCAAAAACTCGTTAAAATTGGAGACGGGAATATAGCAGTTGCCCATTTCTTTGAAAAACGGTTCTTCAAGGGCTATGGTTGGAATTCCAAAAGAAGCTGCATTAACAATATCCAGAGGGCTCGCCAGCTTTTTTCTCCATGGCCTCCAAACAATTTGGAGATCAATGTTCTTGTAAAAATCGATAACATCCTGTCTTTTTAATATCTTCGAAGATTTTAAAAGTTGAATCCCTCTTTTTGTGAGTTGTGGCGCGAGGTCTCCCGGTAGGTATTTGAAGGTATGTTGTGTTCCTATCACACCTACGGTTGTTATTTTTTTTCTGGTTCTTATTTCGCGGTCATAATTGCAATGGTGTTGAGGAATAAGCACAATCTTATTAGTTAGTGCTTGAGTAGCTAGCATCTCAGCTAAACCTATGTAGTCTATTTCAGAGCAGGCAATAACAGATAGTTTTGGATGTTTTTTGAGTATGGGCACAAGGTCGAGACGGTCAAGGATGTCTAAAAATTGACTTTTTCCTTCAAATTTAAAATCGGATTTTTTACCCAATTGGGGATTAACATAAATACATACACCGCTTTTATAGCCGCTTTTTGGATTAAGCTTGGCTCCGACCCTTTCGGCTATTTGCCAGCCCCGGACTACCGTTGAAGCAGTCATTGGATTCTCGGTTTTCGCAAAAATTGATATGTCCATAATTTGTGATTATAGCAGGTCAAGATATAATTTGGCGATATTTTCAATATGGTATTTCTCGGCCCCTTTAAGACACCTTTCAGAACACTCGGCATAGAGCGATGGGGATGATGCAAGCTCGTCGAGTTGGGTAAGAAATTCATCAAGAGTATGAACCGGGATATAGCAACCTTCCATCTCTTTAAATGTGGGTTCATCGTAGGCAATAGTCGGAATGCCAAAAGCAGCAGAATTCTCCAGTTTCAGGGGGTTCATGAGTATATCGCGGCGGTAGTCTGCATTTGGCCTCCAAATGATTTGAATATCAATATTCATATAAAAATCAATAATGTCCTGTCTTGTAAAAAACCTGGAAAATTCCCAGAGTTCAATTCCTCTTTCTGCCAACTTTTCTCTTAGACCTTGCGGCAAAAGAGTGAAAGCAGGAACGGTTCCGATACAGCCAACTCTGGTTATACCGTCTCTGCTCTTTTTTATGCGCTCAAAGTTACAATGCTGCTGGGGAATATTTATTATTTTATTGGGCAACGTCCGCTTTAGAAGTTGATAATTCCAATCCGAAGCAGAAATCACGGGGACTTCCGGATGTTTTCTGGCAAGGAGGTATAAATCAGGGGAATCACAAATATCCAAATACGGTTTTCTTCCCTCAAAATTAAAATCGTTGCCGGGTTTTACATGCGGTTTGACATAAATACAAACGTCGTTTTTGTAGCCCTTAGTCGGGTTTAGTTTGGCGCCGATATATTCGGCTATTTGATTACCGCGGATGAGGGATGAGACACGTTGCAGATGGCCGTCACTATAAGCGCGGTTGGGCTTTTTGGCAAAAAAAGACATTCTAATAGGCATAATATTTAAATTTTACCGTTTTTTTTGGCCCACTTTCGCAATTCACCAATATTGGAGCTGCATAAAATTGGTGCAATTTCTGCTACTGTCTGATCGTCAAAATTCCACCATTTTAGTTTCAGTAGGAATTCGATGTCCTCATCAGAAAATCTTTTCCTGACAATTTGGTCATTTCCGACAACAATGGTATAAGGTGGAACGTCCCTGGTAATCGTGGAGAATGCCCCGATAACCGCCCCGTCCCCGACGTTTACTTCCCTAAAGATAACGGCATTAGAGCCAATCCAGACATCGTTTCCGATATCTACTTTTAATTTTCGAATAATTTTGTATCTGTGCTTGTCTGGAAGAGGGGGCTTCATCAATTTTGTAATAGCCATTCCGGGGTGGCCAAACGGGAATGTGCTTACGTTATACACGTTGTGATCACCTGCCATAAATACCCTCGCATCTGCAATAGAACAGTATTTGCCGACATTTACTCTTCCTATTGTGCCCCCGGTAATCTCAATCTTCCCGTAGCTATGCTTTCCGAAGACTATATTATTTACAGACATGCCCATTGCTGTTATGTTTGGCCAAGCATGGCTTATACTTTTGGCTATCGGAACGATCAGTTGACCAATTTGTAAATGCATAATTTGATACCAGATTTTATACTATTTTTGTCAAGAGTAAAACCGCATTTTTTGTGAAGCGCGGCCGAAATTATATTTGTGGCCCGAACTTCGGCAACAAGGGTAGCCCCCTCGCGTTTGGCAATAATTATCAGTTTTTTAAGAATTGCATATCCGTAGCCCTGCCCGCGGTATTTTTCTGCTACACATTCGGTTACAAGAAGCTCCCCGTCAGATCGATTTAACGCTCCATATCCGATAGGGAGTCCCTTGCTGTCTCGGGCAATAAAAACACGGTATGTACCATCTTGGACTGCTCGCTTGTAATAAGTGAAATACCAGTAAATCTGCCGGGGAATACTGATATACCCCGTGTAGTTGGTTAGGTAAGTCCTGCATTCATTCCTAAGACGCCTGACGGTAAGCGCATCAGAAAGGGTATTTACCAGTTTGAAAGACATGTTTTTTATCACCAGCCTGATTTTATAACTTTACAGATTCTGCCGACATCTTCCAAGGTTACATTCCAATGCATTGGTAGAATCAAATACCTATTTTCTAGGAAGTCCATATTTGGACAGTCGTAAACTCTACCGCCGTAAATTGAATATCTGTCACACCTAAAATGGGTTTCATTTGATTCAATATTGTGTTCAGCCAACTTCTTTTTCAGATCGTCTTTGTTATCAATCTCAACTGTGCAGAGCCAGTAAGTTGGATTGGTTCCACCCTTCTTTGTTAAAACATTCTTATTCATTACCCTTATTCCGGGAATTCCCGTCAGTCCCTTTACATAAGCCTTAAACAATTTTTTACTATGACCGATTACATTGGGTAAATCTTTAAGACCGGCTAGTCCCATTGCGGCTTCGATATCTGTCATTTGATACTTATAACCCACTTCAAAAATGTCTTTCTTCCATCTCTCCTCAAACTTCGCTTTTCTATCTATTCCAAACCAACGAAGCCTTTTAGCCTTTTCTTCCAAAATAGGATCCTCTATTGTTAACATTCCGCCGTCACCCGTTGTCAAACTTTTAATGGCTTGAAATGAATAAGCGGTAAATTGTGAAATTTCTCCGATATTTTTATCTTTATAAGTGGCCCCAATTGCCTGAGCCGCATCCTCAATTACCGGAATGTTCCATTTTTTGGCAAGAGCATGAATCTTGCCCATATCAACTAAGTACCCGCCATAGTGAACAGCCACTATCGCCTTAACTCTTTCTCCTCTTGCTTTTAATAATTCTTTTACGTGATCCGGATTTAAGTTTAAATTGTCCTTATTGATATCGGCAAAAACCACCCTTGCCCTCTGGTAGAGAAGTCCGGCGTATGAAGCCGAACAGGAAAATACCGGGCCAACTACTTCATCCCCATCTTTAATGCCGGCTAAAATATAAGCCAAATGGAGCGCTGATGTACATGAATTAACTGCGATTGCTTTATGACTGTGGGAAATTTGTCTTTCAAATTCCAGCTCGAATTCATCCACGAGAGGACCCTGTCCAATCCAGCGCGTGTCCATTTGCTTTCTGGCCGCATCTTTGGCGGCTTCCGATAAATGCGGATAAAACAGTACTACTTTTTTATTTACTATCTTCATTTTGGTTAGGTTAATCCCCGGACAATATCGATAACCTTGCCCCATCCGGGCACTTCCGTGGCTTCCCTCCAACCTTGTCCCCAGCGGCGGTTATGGTAATCGGTGGGGTAGCGTTTTCCTTTGGTTAAGTTATTGCCATGCCTTAGGTCCAAACTAGGCCATTCTGATGCCCAAGTCAACATGGGGAAATTGTCAACTTTCTCCTGCGGTTGCTCACCTCCGGGTTCACCTGACATATTTACCGAAACCCCTTGATTTCTAATCGGTTGCCCCGCCGCCTCCATCACTCTTCTTCTTTCCATCACCCGGGCAATTTTTCTGCGGTAATGACCAATCAGAAGTTCGCGGTCGCCGCAAAGCATCGAAAGGGGAATGTTTATATCAACGTGGGTTGCAATTCCTTCATTCATCCAGATAACCCAATTGCTGGTGTCGTAGTAATAGGCTTCTTTTGTTGGCGGAGTGAAATCAAAATGACTCGGGTGGTAGAGTATATCGGCTTCGCAGAAAAAGATATTATCGGCCCAGCTGTGCTCGAGAGCCGACAAAATTTGTGTGTAGGCAGTAAGTTGTCCTCTTTCCAGATCAGGAAAGAAAAGATTAACGTCGCCAAAACCCACCGCTCTTTTAAGTGAGGCGCATACAATCGGCATCCGTCTTTCTTTGGCGATTGTTTTTAACCGAAATTGAACTTCCCAGGCAATTTTGGGAGGTGTTTCATTATCTGTGTAAAAGATTATGCCCTTTTCCATATATATCCTCCTTACTCCTTTTTAACAAACATAAAACAATTGGCCTGTCTGCCAACTCTAAGTACAAACCAGGGACTGATGCTGTTTTTACTTATATACTCGTGAACGGCCTGCATCACACCTTGATGATCATTGGTATAGTCGTGTCCATAAACGATGCCTCCCGGCCTTACTATTTTTGTCCACTCAGTAATATCCTCAAGAGCGTATTTATAATCATGGTTGCCATCAACATAGACAAAATCTAAGCTATTAGGCCCAAACCGTCTAACAGCATTCATGCTTTCTTCTCTGATAATTTCACAACCATATGGAGTTAAGGTTCTTTTGGCCCTCTCAAACTGGCGATTTAATTGAGATTGATCGGAAATTTCATTGTACTCAGGATATGCTTTCCAGGGATCTATACAATAGAGTTTTAACCCCGGAAGTGCGAGGCACAGTTCTTTGGCATAAGCCCCAATCCGTGTTCCGATTTCAGCACCTGCTTTAAAGCCAAGCTCAGCCATTAAGCCTTTAAATCCGGAGTGCCTTCCGATTCCTTTTAAAATAATTGGCATAGGAACGTCATAAGATAACAGGTACTTTTCTTTTATGTAATCCAAAGTATTCATACTTCTTTCTTGACCCAAAACCAATTTCCGTATAAATCACGCCTGATTGCGTCTGTACGTCTTGATAGAGTAAAAACTGGCAACATTAGGTAAGAACGCATATAAGCTTCTAAGACCGCTTTTACATGGATTACTTTGTAACTCTTAAAACGAGAATAGTCATGTCCGGCAAGTATTCCTCCAAATCGAACTTTATCTTTCCAATAGTGCAGGTCAAGAGTAAAGTTGAGGAAATCGTGTCCTGCGTCAAGATATACAAAATCCAGCGAGTTGTCCTTGAAGTTACTAAGGGCATCCATCGAGCGTTTTTGTATTATCGTACAGTTGTACGGCGCAAGTTTCTTAATAGCGTCCTGATGCCAACCTTCCCAAAAATTCTGTTCAAGTGTGGCGGGGTTAAGATGGCCTTCAGCAACTTCGGTATCATGGTTAGCCTTGGGGTAAGCGTTTATATCCCAAGCGTCAATCGAATAAAGATGCAGTTTAGGATTGGCTTTACAAAGAATCTCCGAGTAATCACCCTGACCGACTCCGACTTCTGCACCTTTATTAAACTTCAACTCCGCAAATAGTTCAGCTAAGGCTATGCTTCCCTTCATGTTGGGTATTTCCACGAAATATTGATGCCCGACCCTAATATCGTATTTTTTAATTATGTAATCGAAAGTATTTATCATTTCTTGACCCAAAACCATGAACGATATTTGTCACGAATTTGAGTTCCTTCAGCATTGTCTGTGCCTGCAATAAAATAGGGAAATGTATGATAACAACGCGCGTATACTTCCACAACTTTTTTAACGTGATTATATTTTTTGGATGGAAAATTCGCAAAATCGTGACCCGAGATAATTCCCCCTATTCTTATTTTCTTCAACCAGTAGTGTAAATCTTTGGCAATGTTAATGAAATCATGGTTGCCGTCAATATAAACAAAATCGAGGCAACCGTCCGGGAAATCTTTTATTGCTTCCATAGACGTCTTACGCAGAATGGTGCAGTTATAAAGGGCCAGTCTTTTTCTTGATAATTCGTATTTTTCATCAAAAAAATTTTGTTTGTCATGACTTTCAATTTCTTCCGGCTCATATGCCGAAGGGCTCCAGGGGTCAATGCAAAAAAGATGAAGTTTCGGATTGACTTTACAGAGAATCTCCGAATATGCGCCCTCTTCAACGCCGATTTCTGCTCCTTTGGTAAAACCGAGTTCTGCGAAAAGTTCAGCCAAATTACCCCTTCCCATATCCGGTATCTCGATAAAGTAGTCATCTTTAGGATGAAGATTGTACTTTTTAAGAATATATTTGTAAGTATTCATTTTTTGTTTTCCTTTCGCCAAGTTTCCAAAAGTTCGCGCCAGTTTTCGGGCCATGTCGGCATCGGCATAAACTTTTCAATAAACCAATCGATATTATGTGCCCTATCTTCCCATTTATCACCCATCCAATACTTGGCCCAAACATCGTACGAGACACGCTCCTGCTGTCTGGTGTAATGATAGCCTTTGGCCGCGTTATCCTGATGCATGTGGGCATACCAGGTTTTCTTGTTGACCATAAGCTTTCCATCCCAGGGTCCAAGCCAAATCTTAAGTCCTAAGTAGGGCGCTTCCTGTGCGTGGCCAAAAGGGTCAAGGAAAGGAAAGCCACCAATCTTATTTAGAAAGAAATCGCGTTCGATAAGCCATCCCGAGCCGTGAAGCTGTGGAGTTTCATCAATGTCATATTCGGGTTTTCCTTCACGCTCCGCCGTTCTTTCCGGCCAATGCCCGCCGGCTTTAAATCTGAAACCTCTCGGATCAGTAAACGGACAAGAGAGAAAAAAATAGTCATAGTGACGCTCGTCCTGCCACTGCCACCTGTCGGCATTTAGAACATAAAATCTTGGCATAACAATCCAATTATCCCGCATGTCTCTCTGAAGGATTTCGTCAAATCCCGGCCCAAACATACAGTGGGAATCGGATTTATAAATATATTTGCCGGTGGCCATGATTGCCAATATATTTATCATGGTTTTTATACCTACCGTTTCCGGCATTTTTACAACTTTGAGATTTGGATAATTAGGAAAGTCTTGATAACTGGGTCCATCAAAACCAACTATAACTTCGAATTCTCCCGTAGCTTTTTCATAGATATCCTGCACTGTTCTTTGGAGAACGGTGACCCCCGGCGAAACTTCGTGTATTTCGTTCCTTGAGGGAATTATGATTGATAGTTTTGGCATTTAAGTATTTGTGACCAAACCGGGGACAAGTGGAGCTTTCGTTGCATGTTTATCCAGCCATTTCAACATATTAGCTATATCTCCATTAGGACAGAGGTTGGGAGTATTGAGTGTAATAGGGAAATCGGGCTGGAATAACTTGACCCCTTCAATATTTTTTAGAGTTCGCGCTTTTAGATATTCCATTCCGATGAAGTGATAATGCAGGAGCTTTATTTTGCAATCTCTGGATTTATTACATCCGAAGTAGCCCCATGGCCGCCCATGCCTGCCCACAAAAAAACCAACACTAATATCCGGTGAATAAATTGTCCATTTTGAAGCTGTTTTGTTTGGGTACCCTGTCTTAATTTCATCGTAAATTTGTCCATTGCCATTGGGAAATTTTTTTGAAACCATTGCGTAACCTTCACATTGAATCATTTGTATGCCGTCTTTTTTTGCCTTCTCCAATACTTTTCTGATATGCGGATGATAAATAAACTCATCAGCGTCGGCAACAATTACCCAATCGGCATACCCCCGGCTATAAGTCCGGTATTGGGGATACAAGCTTTTTACGTAGTATTCATCGTCATGTCCACGTTTTATATCTCTTGGAAGCAGTGTGACCTTAGGGTGTTTTTTAAGCATCTCAAGAGTTTTATCAGTTGAGCCGCCATCCCAAACAAAAATTCTGTCTACAAACGTTTCATAATGCCGTAGCCAATAGGGCAAAATCGGTTCTTCATTGTACATGTTCGAATAGACGTCGATTTTCATTGTTGAATTGAAAGTTTAGCCATTTTTAAATATTTACTTTGGGGGCCTTTCTCTGATGTTTAGCCAACCATTCGAAAATGTTAGTTATTTCACCATCGGGACAGTGGTCGGGAGACTCAAGTGTAAAAGGACAACTATGATCGGGTGTCGATAACTTAACCCCCTCAATATTTTTTCTCGTCCGGCTTTCAAGATATTCTTTTCCGATAAAACGATAATGCAGCAATTTTATTCCGCAATCTCTGGATATTTTTGATCTGAAGTAACCCCAAGGGCGCCCATGCCTGCCTATAAAAAAACCGACGCTAATATCCGGCGAATATATTGTCCATTTTGAACTCATACTGTTTGCAAATCCTGTTCTAATTTTATCGTAAATTTGTCCGTCTCCCACCGGAAATTTATCCGAAACCATTGAATAGCCTTCACACTGGATTAATTGTACGCCGTCCTTCTTTGCCTTTTCTAATACTTCTCTAAGATGCGGATGATAAATAAACTCATCAGCATCAGCATTAATTACCCAATCGGAAAACCCCCGGCTGTACTTCCGGTATTGGGGGTACAAATGGGTTACATAGTATTCATCGTCGTGACCACGTTTTTTGTCTCTTGGAAGCAAAATAACTTTAGGATGTTTTTTAAGTATCTTGAGAGTTTTATCAGTTGAGCCGCCGTCCCATACAAAAATCCTGTCGGCAAAAGTTTCGTAATGCCGTAACCAATACGGCAAAATAGGTTCTTCGTTATACATATTGGAATAAACGTCAATTTTCATATGATGCCCAAATTTCTTTCCAGTTCGGTTCCCAAGTGGGCATCCTGGGGAATTTTTCCGTGACAAACCACTCCATTGTATAAATCATACCCGGTTCTTCATTGTTCATCCAATGCTTGGCTGACCAGTTTGCTCCTTCTACCTGACCGTTATCTTCCTCGCGGCTTAGATGATACATCTTTCCATAATGCCTGCCTTTATGTAGATGAGCATACCAGGTTTTTTTGTTTACTTTGAGTGACCCTCCCCCCAGCCAGGTCTTTAGTCCTATCTCCTGTGATTCCTGGGCAAAACTTCCGTAACCTTCTTCGCTAAGGCCGTGAAGAAAGTTGTCAAAGTGGTTTTTTGTCATAAACCAGCAGCTTCCTTGCAAACTTGGCGTGTCATCAATGTCGTATTCGGGTGAGGCCCTTTCTTTCTGTCTGCTCCACCACTCAACTCCATGCATTCCCTCGTCGTGTGCTTTTCCTTTAGTTGGAAAACAGAGGTAGTGATAATCTCTAAAAGGTCTTCCTTCATCTATTTTCCAATTTTCTGCGTCAAGTGAATACCTCCTCGGGATTTGGACCCAATTATCTTCAAGATGATTTTCGATTAATGCTTTGTCAAAACCTGGTGCAAACATACAGTGGTCATCTGTTTTCATTATATATTTACCTTGGGCCAGAGAAGCAGCGGCATTTATGCCCCACCTCATACCGCGGGGTGTTCCCGGATGGATATAGGTAACACGTTTATCGTCAAGTAGGGGATCGGGCCAGTTTTCATCTACATTAACAATTACCTCAACTTCTCCCACGGCTTTTTCCAATATATCCAGAATGGTTTTACTAGTGAAGGGACTGTTTCTATTGGGTATGATTACTGATAGATCAAGCATGCCAGTGATGTTAGCAGATTACATAATAAATCTCAAAACAAATTTAGGAATTTATTTATGGACTTAGTGTGGATATAATAAAAGTATGCCCAAAAAACTGCTCCTAGTTTTATTCTTACTGTCGATTTCCCTTTTTTCTTTATTTAAAATTGTTAGAGCCGATGAAACCGTTATCTGGGATGGCACTTCGAGTTTGGTTCCCGTTACGGGGGAAGGAGTTTTGTTAAGCCCCACATATATAAACGGTGATCAATCATACCTGGATAGTAGTAGATTATATAGATTTGCGTTCGAAACAGTTGCTTTTCCTGATTACGGAGATTCTATAATTGTAAGTCTTTACAATGGTGACTCCGTTGTTGCTTCCAATAATTCTGACTTGGTTACCGACTGGGGAACTTGGGATTTGCACGCCATTAACGCTAATAAAATCGGTATAGCCGGTAATTGTCCTGATGGATGTAGTCTGACAAGAGTAACCATATCAGATGAGGGGCCATATGAAGAGCCACCATCTGCTGTGAACATTTCAAACCTAACGGTTTCTATTACCGATACTACAGCTAACATCTCCTGGAATACTGATGTAGACGCAACAGGTCAGGTAGATTACGGCACTTCTGACCAATATGGAAGTACGGCAACTGATTCCAATCTAAGTACATCTCATTCGATAAGCTTAACCGGGCTTAATGCTAGTACTGTTTATCATTTCCGAGTTTCCAGTACCGATGCCAGTAATAATACTGCCCAGCTTACGGATAACACCTTCACGACAGCTCTAGCGGGGACAACCACCGTATCAACCGTGACGCTAACTGCCACGACTGAGACTTCTTCGAAAGATTCGATTGCTCCGACTCTTTCTCTTTCCACTAATCTATCAAAAGCTTATGTAACCGCACCCACTCTTTCCGGTTCGGCTTCCGATAACTCCGGGGTTAGCGGGGTCGATTATTCAATCAATGGGGGAGGGAGTTGGATTGCCGCGTCCGTCAAGGGCAAAGGAGGAAAACAGGTGACTTTCAGTTTTTCCTTCGGGGTTTTGGATGACGGCAACTACAATTTTCTGGTTAGGGCAAAAGATACGGGCGGGAATGTTTCCGATAGCAAAAAGGGAACATTGATAATTGATCGGCTTCCTCCGCAGGTTGGTACGGTTATCTTTTCCTCGGGTCCGCAGGTGTCTGCCCCAACGAAAGAAGGGGTTTTAGTTACCGTTGCCGGTCTGGAACAAAAAATTACTCTTTCTGCGGTTGGAGGGCCGATTTCATTGGAAGTTACAGCGAGAGACAAAAAGCTCAATTTAGCCAAGAATGACGAGAGTGGTCTTTGGTCAGGGCTTATTAAGTTTGATACACCCGGGATGTATGATCTGACGACAAAATCTATTGATGGGGCCAAAAATGAAACTATTCAGGCCCTTGCGAAGGTGGCAGTTCTCCCGGCAGGAAAAGTTTCCTACTTGGGAAAGGTGGTTAGCGGTGCAGAAATTTCGGTCTATGTTTTTGAGCCGACACAGGGTGTATATATTCTCTGGGATGGGGCATCATATGGCCAGCAAAATCCCCAAAAAACAAATGAAAACGGTAATTACAGCTTTCTTTTACCTACGGGTAAATATTACATTGAGGCCAAAATTTCGAGTTTCATTAAATTGCGAACCCAAATTTTTGAACTTTCGACCATGTCTCCTATAAATGCGGATTTGTCGCGCGGATCTGTATCCATTCCCTTTATTCCAAGTGAAATAAAGATTGTGCCTACAAATGGCCTTCCGACAGATTTAGTTTCGGCAGAGGACCTGGTCGGGAAAGACTTTCCGTTCGATAAGGTAAAAGAGGCAACAGGTGTTGAGCTGGTAAAAGAAAAACAAATTGTCAGTTTTGTAGCCTCCTGGCTGCCCGACACTTCAGAGCAAGTCAAAATTTTAGAAAGCCTGCCAGATGATGTAAAAGTTACAGTTATCTCTCCGCAGGAGTCCCTTCCGACTATTGAGATTTTCAAAAAAAGGGGCCGCTACAGCCTTAATTTTTTTGCAGATCCGGACGGGAAGCTTGTTGAACCCCTTTTATTAAGATTTTTACCGGTCCATTTTTTCTTGGACGAAAATGGTAAGATTAAAGAAGTACTCTACGGGTTATCAAGTTTAGAACAATTAGAAATTAGTAATTAAAAAATTTTTGATTATGTGGACTGCCTTTTTCCTTGAAAACATCCGGTTTGCAATTAGCCTTTTTGCCGGCCTTGTCTTTTTTGCTGTCGGCTGGCTCTATTTTGACGCCTGGCAGGAAAAACATGAGAAAAAAGAGCAATTTAGATATTTCGGCTTTTTCCTTCTTGCCCTTTCCTTTTTGTTTGCGGCAACCCAAGTCGAATCAACTCTGATTGAGGTTCCACTTTCTGCGATTTTAAGCTCTAGCCTCGCTGCGGCCTCAGTATTGGCCAGAATCACTGGTTTAGTTCTGATTATTATAAGTCTGATTCTGGATCCTATTCAACCACGTCCTGACATCTCTAAGTTTGCAAATGTAGGTATTTTTGGTCTACCTTTGCTGTTGCCGTTTTCTTTACTCCAACCGATACTGGTGTTATTTATAGGTTTTTTATATTTCAAGCGTGCCACTACCGGTCTCGAAAGACACTTAAAGCCGGTTGCCATCGCTTTTTTTATCTTAGGTTTCTCCGAACTCCTTTCACTCGGAAGCTTTTTTAGATCCACGACTAGCGTTAGTCTTTATAATTTGGTTGCCGCCTTTGGTCCGATTTGGTTCGCGAGATACATTTCACTTGCCGTTGCCGCCCTTGTCCTTGGCCGGTGGGTCTTTGGCTACCTTCTTAAACGCTTTTTTACTCAGCTTTTTATGATTTTTACCACCTCCATACTGATTATATTTTTGTTGACAGCAGTTTCTTTTACCGCGGTTTTGGTTAAGAATATTCAGGATGAAACATTTAGGCGGCTTGAAACCGACGTCAGGGTTCTTTCTTATGCAATTGAGACAAAAAAAGCCCAGACTCTTTCTGATGTCCAGCTTGTAGCCCAAAACTCGCAGGTTTTAGGCTCTTTGGGTTCAAGAAAGACTCTTTCTTCAGCTCTGGAAACCTTTCTTCTCTCAAAGGACCAAAGTTTTCTTTGGGCGGTCAATAAAGATGGCGTAGTTTTAGCTAGAGGAGAGGATAGTGAAAAATATGGAGATTCTCTGGCGGGGGACACCTTGGTTAAGAAGGCTTTATCGGGGGAATCCGGCACCTCTGTAGTATCGAAGGAGGGAGCTCTTGCTCCTGGAATAACCTTGAGGGCGGCCGCCCCTGTAAAGAGTTCTGGCGGGGCAATAATTGCGGGTACGATTATTGATAATGCCTTTGTGGACGGGATTAAAACTGCAACCGGCCTTGAGGCCTCCGTCTATGGCGGGAATACTCTTTCTGCCACAACCCTCCTTGCCTCGGATGGGAAAACCAGACCGGTTGGGATAAAAGAAGAAAACAAGAAAATTAGATCAAGTGTACTTGAAGGCGGGGAGGCGGCAAGTATACCCGTCTCGATTTTGGGAGTACCTTATTTGGCAGGCTATTTGCCCCTAAAGAGCGTTGAGGATAAGACCGTCGGTATGCTTTTTGTGGGTAAACCCCAAAGCAGTGTTTTGGCTACGGCAGAAGCCTCAATCCAGCTGACATTTATATCAACTGTAATTCTGTTGATTGTATCAATTTTTCCCTCGTACTTTATTTCAAGATATATTGCTAAACAACTGGGATAAAGCCGGCGGAGCCTGCCGATTAGGAAGAAATAAGACCTTTAACTTTTGCAACAAGCTCATCCGGGGTGAAGTTGGTTTTAATTAAGAATCCTTTTGCCCCCAAATCCACAGCCTCTTTAAGTGCTTTTTCGTGGGACAGATTGGAAAGAACCATGATTGACTTATTTGGAATTTTAGGAGGCTTTGATTTTAAAGCGGAAAGAATTGAAAGCCCGTCCCGCTTGGGAAGCATAATATCAAGAAGCACTAGGTCAAACCCGCCTTGAGACGCTTTGGCAAGGCCCTCTTCGCCGTCTCCCGCTGTTGCCACTTCGTAACCAGCGTCTGTAAGAATTGATTCGTAAAGTTCTCGGAAATCTTTATCATCTTCGACTAAGAGTATTTTAGCCATGAATACTATTTTTGCCTATATTTGTGCCTTTTGCAACGGGCAAACTAAAGGTAAAGACCGATCCTTTGCCAAATTCGCTTGAAACCCATATTTTCCCTCCCGAGAGTTCAATTAGACCTTTACTAATGTAAAGACCGAGTCCCGTTCCTGAAGTTTGGGCTGTGGCTGAGTAAGATGTATCAAGCCTGCCGAATTTGGTAAATAATTTTTCTAGATTTTCTTTTTTAATTCCAACCCCGGTATCGGAAACTGCTGTTTCAATAGTATTACCTTTTTTAGTCAGAGTTATGGTGACAGCGCCTTGTTGGGTAAATTTAATGGCATTAGTGACGAGATTGGAAAGTACTTGATGTATTCTTTCTTTGTCTGCATAAACCATAAGTCCTTTTTCTCCAACTTTGCTAAGTTTTATTTTTCTTTCGGAAGCTTTGGGGGTCAGCTCTTCAACCACGTTATCTGCCAGCTCCGATAAATTAAAGTTTGCAGGATTAACATCAATTCTTCCTGCCTCAATTTTTGAGACATCGAGAGTATCGTTAATAAGAGAAATTGTTCTTTCATTGGCCTCATATGCTTTTTTAAGCATTTCTGCTTTGGCGTGGTCGGGTTTATTGAGAAGCATCCAGAGATAGTTTTTAACAGCTGCAGCAGGGGTTCTTAATTCATGTCCCGCAATTGAAATAAAGTCATCTTTGAGTTTATCCAGGTCTTTGAGACGTTTATTGGCAACCTCAAGTTCCTTGGTTGCCTTTTTAACTTTTTCCTGCAAAGTGACATTAAAAAGAGAAATTTCTTCGAACCTTTGCGCATTCTCTAAAGCAACTGAAAATTGAGGAGAAGCAATTTCTAAAAGTTCTATATCCTGGTCAAAATAAATATCTCCGGATGACTTTTCCGAAAGAATTAAAAACCCCACAAAATGCTTTTTGGTTTGTAAAGGAAGACAAATTGAAATACCCTTTTTCCTCAAAAAGCTTTTTAAACTTCCTTCTTCAAGTTCGTCAAAAATGAGCATTTTATCTTCCTTTTTTAGTTTTTCAAAATCGTTCTTGGTGATTTCCAGATGGGGAAGGTTATGTTTACTTTCAACTACATATAACTTTTTTTCTACCATGAGCACGAAAGCAGCTTTGGTGACATGCATTCCTTGGGTTAAGATATCCAAGGCCTCATAAGAGACAGAGCTTAAACTTAAGTTTCTTATCACTGCGCTTGAGAGGCTTCCCAAGATTTCATCGGTGTCATAATGGTCTTTATAAAAGATTTTGTTAGTGAACTTTTCCAAAAATCTACTTAAAGGCTGGAAGGTAAAAGCAATAATTAAGGCTAAGATAGTTGAGGTTATAATGCTTGCGTTTGATGACGGAACCTTGATTATAAATGAGCCCATTAAAAATAGACCTGAGGCATAGATGATTCCTAGAAGGGCAAGTAGAAGAAGATATGATACCGACCGAGCGACAACCAGCCTAATGTCAAAAAGTCTATGTTTTAAGATTGTGTATGCCACAAACCCATTAAGAAATACCGTCGAGATTGAGCTAAACCAAATATATTGTGAGTTTTTGAATAAAATCGGTAGGAAGATGTCAAGAGCGAGTGGCATTGTCACCAAAAGCATTGCTCCAACGGCTAAGTACTTTAGCTGAAGTTTTGCAAGATTATTACCGTTTTTATAGTTGCGATAGAAGTTTACAAAAAACCAGATTGAGCTTATTGTGGTCCACGCTCCAAAAAATGGAAACGCAGGACCAAGAATTTGTCTACGACCCCAATTTTCCAAGACAACATTATTCACAAAAAGTTTTGTAGCAATAAGTGTGTAGATGAGAGGTATGGCTCCACCGAAAACAAAAGCCAGAGGAGGGAGAATATTTTTAACTTGCAATTTTTGTGGAAAGTAATAGGAAAACAGGAAGAAAGCGCCGGTTGCAATAATTACAACATTATAAACAATAATTAACCAAATCCGACTGGTGAAAAAAAACGGATGTTCAAAGAAGTAGAGAGAAATACCCCAAAGACCTAAGAATATGGCCATGAAGCTAAAGGATTTATTGAGAGCATTGCGGGGGTTTCTGATTAAAACAATAATTGCAAGAATAAAATTTCCAAAAGCACCTAGCCAAGTGAGTATACTTAGTAAAATATCAACCATTACTTAAATATATAAGTAAAGAGGAGAGGTAATCAAGCTCTTTTATTTTTTCTTAAATGCAAGTTCCACTGTTCCTCCCATGACTAGAGTTCCGGGTAGATTTATGTGGTCTTGCGCCTCTTTAAAAAGACGGTCATATTGATCTCCATCATCAATAAGATTCTGTCTAAGTATTTCGCCTCTAGCAAATGGTGCTTTATAGACAAGTATGTGTGGAGCTTTGAGGGCAATGTTATCACCGATGACATCTACCATATGTCTTTTAAACCCTACCAGTTCTACGTTTCCTAGAGCTTCAAATTGTCTTGCTAATCCAAGTGTCGCCTCAAGCATATTGGGATTTTTTCCTTGGTTTCGAAAAGCTCGCAAAATTGTTTTGTTAAGAAGCGTAAAAGCGTCACTTGGGGGATCGACCTCGACCGTATCTAGACGAGGCTCATGAAGAATGATGTGTCCGTTAGGTTTGGTTACCCGAATCATCTCGCCAAAAGCGGTAATCCTATCTTTGTCGGTAGCATGCAGTAGCACAAAGCGTTCAAAAGTACTGTCAAAAGAATTGTCCGGGACATCAGTCATTTTAGTCATGTCCATTTGGCGAAGAGTAACAGGTCGATCAGCATAATTTTCTTTTACCATGGCTTCTGCAACGGCGACCATTTGCGGATTTTTGTCGATTGCCAAAATTCTACCGTCAGTAACCTTAAACAGCAGTCTCAAATCTTCCCCGGGTCCGACGCCGACTATTAGTACATCGTCGTGTTCACCGATATACTCTCTGGCAAAAGCCAAAGATGGGTTTTCTAACAACATTGCTTGGAATTGCAAACGTTTTTGCTCGTCTTCGACAGTGCTCATATTTTTGTTCTCTTCTTTTTATCGCAGAAAACCAACAGCGATGTCAAGAGACAAAATAATGCTATATTTAAATGGGGAATAGTATGAGTCTAAACAAAAAAACACTGCTTTTTATGTCTGCTATCTTTGGCGTAATGTTTCTTATTTTGGCTGTAATTTCTTTTACAGTGCTTCTTTCCAGTTTTGAGGGGATTGAGAAGGATAAAGTACTGGAGAACATAGAAAGGGGAGAAAATGCTCTTAATGAAAAAATACAAGCAATAGATCTTTTTAATTTGGATTGGTCTGTTTGGGACGATACCTATAAGTTTATTTCTGATAAGAATGAGGCTTTTATTAAATCTAATTTGGTTGACTCAACATTTATTGGCAGAAAAATAAATGTTATGGTCTTTGTTAACGATAAAGGGGAGATTGTCTGGTCGAAAGCCTATGACTTAAAGGCCGAGGGGGAGATCCCTTTACCCAAAGAGCTTCTCAAGCATCTAGTTCCCGGTGATTTATTACTGGAGTATCGGGGAATAAAGGATAGCCACTCCGGGATTATCTTAACCGAGGAAGGCCCTCTTCTTATTTCGTCACAGCCCATTGTTACAAGTGAAAGGCAGGGCCCGATCAAAGGAGGCTTAATAATGGGCCGTTTCCTGGATGAGAGCGAGATTAATGATTTGCAGAAGACAACAAAACTTAACTTGGTTTTTGACAAGGCGGTCGGTTCTGAAGAGAAGGTTTGGGTTGATGCAACAAACTTTTCAACAATTACAGGTAATAAAATAATAAATGATATTTATGGCAAACCAATCTTGGTTATGAGGGTTTCGCTCCCAAGGGATATCTACCAGCAGGGTATTTGGACCATTGTTTATTTTGCCGCTTTTGTAATCGCTACAGGAGCAATCACATTGATTGGTAGCCTGTTTTTTACAAGAGGAGTAGTTCTTTCTCCGATTGAGAAATTGACAACGGAAGTTAGAGAGATAGGACTCAAGAAAGATTTTTCTTCAAGAGTGTCTTTTAAGAAGGACGGGGAAATTACTTCTTTGGCTGGAGATATAAACACCATGCTTTCGGCGCTTGAGACTCTTAAGATTGATATTGACAAAAAGAACGTAGAGCTGGTTGAAAACCTGAAAGTTATAGAAGAGCAGAACAAAAGTCTTAGGAGTTATGAGTTCCAACTTCGAGCCGAGAAAGCTTCGGTTGAGAAGAAGGTCGAGGATAGAACCCACGAGCTTGAGGATGCAAAAAGTAAAATTTCAGAAGGCTGGTTGGGTCTCCAGCAAGAAAAAGCAAAGCTGGCCGCATCAATTAACAGTCTATCAATGGGCTTTATGATTATTGATATTGAGGGTAATACCCTTATTTCTAACCCCGCAATCGAGAAAATATTTGGTGTCAGTCCATCTGGAGCCTGGAGTATTAAGGAAATTGCCGGTCAGCTTCCGGAGATTAATTTAGCCGAGATGGTTGAAAAGTCTAGGAATGAAAGGAAAAATTTTGAGAAAAAGGATATTACCTTGGGTAATAGCGGTAGATTTTTGCGAATATTCGTAAGCCCGATTACATTAATGGATGGAGCAGAGAATGTCATCGGCAGCGTCATTCTTTTTGAGGATATCTCTGAGGCTAAGGTTTTGGAAAGAAGCCGCGATGAATTCTTCTCTATTGCCAGCCATGAGCTAAGAACTCCCTTAACGGCAATAAGAGGTAATACCGCCCTTATCAGGGATTACTATCTGGAGAAGATTAAGGACCCTGAATTTGCTGAGATGGTTTCTGATATCCATGAGTCGAGTGTTAGGTTAATTGGGATGGTCAATGAATTTCTGAATATGAGTCGGCTTGAAATGGGGAAAATGGTGTTTAAAAAAGAAAGTGTAGACGTGGGGCAGATTACCCAAGAAGTAATTGACGAGCTTAAGGTGAATGCGGATGGAAAGAAGCTTTATCTAAAATCAACCCTAACAGCCAATTTGCCGCCGGTTTTAGCAGATAAGGACAAAGTCAGGGAAATATTGCTGAATCTGGTTGGCAATGGAGTTAATTATACCCAATCCGGGGGAGTAACGCTGTCGGGGGGTATCGAAGAGGGGTTTTTGAAGATAGTGGTTACGGATACTGGACGGGGGGTTTCCAAGGAAAATCAACCCTTCTTGTTTCATAAGTTTCAACAAGCTGGAGGAAGCCTTTATACCAGGGATGCAACCAAAGGGACAGGGCTTGGACTTTATATTTCAAAACTTACGGTTGAAGGGATGGGCGGAAGAATCTGGCTTGAGACAAGTGAAGTAGGCAAGGGTTCGAGCTTTGCCTTTACTCTTCCTATTGCAAAGCTGGGTTGACAGCATTATAAATGAATTATCGGGATGGCAAAAATTTTAATTGTTGAAGATGACCCTTTAATAAGACGTCTTTATCAGAAAGTCTTCACTTTTGAAAAGTATGACGTTGATACTGCTTCAGATGGAGAGGAGGGTTTGGCTAAAGTAAAATCAGGAAAACCCACTCTTATTCTTCTTGACATCATGATGCCAAGAATGAACGGTTTACAGGTGTTGGAAAAACTTAAGGCAGATGAGAAAACTAAGAAGATTCCGGTGGTGGTTTTAACAAATCTGGCTGGGCAGAGCGATGCTGAAAAAGCTCTTGCCATGGGTGCGGTTAAGTATATTGTCAAGTCTGAATACGAGCCCAGACAGGTAACGGACATGATCAAGGAAATTCTAGCCGGCTACACCCGTGACGCTGTTCCCGAAAGTGCGGAAAAATAAGCGCTTTTTCAACTCTAACTAAATCGGCGGGTGTTGTAAAATCTCCGATAAAATTTTTTGACCTTACGGGAAAGACTTTGTGATCTCTAACAAATAAATCGACCATGGAACTGAAATAATACTCTCCTTTTGTCAAAGCTGGTTTTCGCTTATAAATATCAGTATTAAGTACCATAACCCCGTCAACTGCCAGTCTGGAGGTGGTTCTTTTTGGCTTTTCAATAATCTTCTTTATCGTACCGTTTTTCCTTAAATACGCCATTCCACAAGCACTTGGGTTCTTGGGTTTAAAAATCAATATACTTAAGTCCTTTTTTAAACAATTTTTTATATCCGCGGGGTTAGGAATTTCATCGCCGTAGATAAAAAGAAATCTTTCATCTGATAAATATTTTTTTGTGGTCATAAAATCAGGCCCCGTTCCTTTGGTTCGGGATGAGATATACCTAATCTTTACTCCATGGTAGCTAATGCCTAGGTGTTTTTTGATCATTACACCCAGGTATCTGATCACGATAATAATCTCGTCAATTTCCGGGGGAAAAGACTCCAAAATATAGTCAATTACCGCCTTACCATTTACTTTAAGAAGCGGTTTGGGGGTTTTGAGGGTTAGGGGTCTCATTCTTTGTCCTTCCCCCGCGGCAAGTATGACAGCTTTCATATAAATTATCCTTTAAGTATCTTCTTTTTTCGCATTTCTCTGCGCGTCTTGTTCCAAAATTTTATGGCTTCGGGATGGAATTTGACCCATTCAACATACTCTTTGACATTATCTTCCAGACTGCGCTTAGGAGAGAATCCAAGTTTTTTTATTTTAGCGATGCTCATACTTGAATCGCGGGGCGTATTGAGCCGATATTCTTGCGTTACTTCTGCCTCAACAGATGACTTGGTAATTTTACTGACCGTTTTTGCTAACTGGCGTATGGTTGTGTTTTTACCGCTACCGACATTGAATATCTCGTAATCGGCCTTGCGGTTTTTCATAACCAAAAGCAGGGCATCAACAGCGTCATGTACATTGACGAAATCACGAAACTGCAGACCATCCTCTATCATCGGCATGGGGAAGCCTGCCAGGGCTCTGACACAAAAAGCCCTTATTGCACCCGAATTAAAATGTCTGAAGGACTGATGGGAACCTTGAACAATAGAAAAACGTATGACCACAGTAGGGATCTTAAAAGTTTTCCCGAGGTTCATGGATAGAGTTTCAGTAGCTACTTTTGATATCCCGTAGGGGATTTGGGGCCTGAATTCGTCAGTTTCTTCTTCAGGCAACAATTTTGCGGGTTTGCCGTCTTTGGGGCAGACGATTTTCCACTGATGTTTTTTGAGTTGTTCTTCGCTCCTCGGTTCAGCATAAAATACTCCGTGTTTGGGGCATAAGAATTTACCCTCGCCATAAACTGATTGAGAGGAAATGACTATAATTTTTTTAACATTTAACTTTTTCTGAAGAATAACCTCATAAATTAGAGCTGAACTTTTAATATTGGTATCAATGAAGGTACTGAAATCCAGATGGTAATCCATATATCCGGCCAGATGAAAAACATAATCGACACCCTTTAGGACTTTTATTAAATCTCTCTTTTTTCTGACATCACCTTTAATAAATTCTGCCTTTTTATTAAAATAATCGGGAAGTTTGCCGTTGTGGGTGGGGCGGGTGAGATTGTCTATAACCCGGACTTTATAGCCTTTCTTAATTAAGGCATCAACTAGGTGGCTTCCGATGAAGCCAGCGCCGCCGGTAACTAGAACCATTTCTTTATGATTCATAATTTATTATCTCTATAGACTTTCTCCACGATTTTTAAAGCCTCGTAGGCATTAGAAATGTAAGCACCCGAAATTAACGGGTTTTTCTTTCTACCTCGTATAATATCACTAAAATGCTTGAGCTCAAGCATTAATGAATCATCGGCGAGGGGGTTGCATTTAACTATTTTCTCTTTTACTGGGCCTATAAAGTCATCTGCGCGCTTGCCAATCACTAACTTTTCACTTTCACCGTACTTTGTTCCGAGTCCTTCAATGGATAAATAACCTTTAGTTCCGTAAATTTCAAAATTGTGTAGTGCTTTCCACTGCGTCAAGCTGGCATGTATCGAAGCTATGGCACCACCTTTGTCTTGAATTAATACAAATGCATTATCTTCCACACCTTTTTTCCAAAAAGTATCACTGGTAAATCCGCTAACCCTTTTAACCTTTCCGATAAAAGATAGTGCTAGATCTATCATATGCACCCCTTGATCAATTAAATGCCCGCCGCCGCTAACCGCCTTATTTAGACGCCACTCTGTCTCATATCCGATTCTGCCCCCAAATCCGTACCTTGCTCTGATAAATATCAGCTTGCCGATGGTGCCCCTATCATAAAGTTTTCTTGCTTTTAGAAATCCGTCATGGAAGCGGTGATTATATCCAATCATATAGGTAAGTCCTTTTTTCTTTGCCAAGGTAGCGTTTCTCTTAATGTCTGAAGACTTTATTGCACCCGGTTTTTCGCAAAGAACGTGTTTTCCTGCCATAAGCGCGGAGTGGGTAACGGGGGATAAATATTTATGCGAGGTGGCAATGAGTATCGCGTCAATTTTCTTGTCATTTAGAACTGACCGTAAATCTTCAGTTCCCCTACAGCCCGGAATTTGTGATGCAAGGGCATTGGCACTTTTGAATTTGTGGTCAACGACTATATCAAGCGAAACGCCATGACATTTCGGAATAACGGATACCCATCTTTCTCCCATTCTTCCGGCTCCAATTAAAGCGAAGTGAATTTTACCAATCATAACCTCTGTCGGCAGGCTTTATCCTACGAATATTAAATATATCCGTTTTGTTCAATATGCCCAGACGTTTCGGTATTTTTATCCAGTTGTCATATACGGCGCTAATTATCTTTCCTGTTAGATTTCCTGACTCTTTTGATGAAAGAAAAAGTATTAAATCACGGACCTTGGTGGGAGACATCCCGCCTTCGGCCTTTTGCTTTTTCGATGCAAGGAAGAAGTCTCTGCCGACTTTCCGCATCCCTGTTTTTAACACTTGGTCTAAAAGTCCGGTGTTTATGGCGCCGGGGGCTACGGCATTGACGAAAATATTGGACTTAACAAGTTCCTTGGCAAGACTTTCGGTAAATCGTAATATTGCCCCCTTTGAAGAACTGTAGGCTGTAAATCTGGGGAACGGGCCATCGCCGCCTCCTGAAAAATTAATAATTCTCCCACCCCGTTTCTTTTTCATAAAAGGTATTACCAAAGCACACATATTTACGGTTCCTAGCAGATTAACCTCAATTGTTTTTTGCCAAAACTTAAGATCCAGCTCCTCAAGTTTTCCAATGGGACCATAGATGCCTGCGGCATTTATAAGTACATCAACTCTTCCTCCGAATTTATTTTTAATAAAAGATCCGACCTTTTTCACCTGGGTTCTATCGGAAACGTCGGTAACAGCAGCTTCGATCTTTGGAGATATTTTTTTTAATTCCTTCTGCTTAATATACAGGCCCTTTTTGTTTGTACCTAAAATAAGTATGTGTGCCCCTTCCTGAAGAAATCCTGCAGCCACAACACTGCCAATTCCGCCATTGCCGCCCGTAATAATTACTTTTTTGCCTTCAAGTTTTTTCATTACCGTCCTATTCCAATATATTTTATACCGGTCTTCTCAATATCTTTTCTTTCCTCCGCAAAATAATTCCGTGAATCAAAAAATATTTTTGGACGGGCCATTAGTTTAGCAATTTTTGTGAAGTTAATCTTCGCAAGTCCCGGCCAGGGGGTTGCACAAATAATTACATTACTTGATTTGGCGGATTTATAAGGATCGGCAAAATAACTGAATTTGCCTTTTGGAATCTCGCTAACAATTTCGCCGGGATTAATGAAGGGGTCGCAAAGGTTGATTTTTGAACCCAAACGTAATGCTGTCTTGGCCAAACCAATAGAGAGTGAATTTTTGATTACAGGGGTGCCGCTTTTGTAAGTCAGGCCCAAAAATGTCACTTTTTTGCCCCTAAACTTTCCAAGTAGGGGAGAAATCTTGGCAAAAACAATCTTCTTCCGCTCCGTGTTCTTTCTTGCGACGGAGGTAATTACTGGTAGGGTAATCTTTCCCGACCTGGCAACTTTTCGTAAAAATTCCAAATCGCGCTCAAAATGGCCTCCGGAAAATCCCGTGTTTGCTTCAAGATAGGCTAGTTGTCCTATTCGCGCATCTGCCTTGAGTCCGCGGGAAACTTCAGTAACATCAGCACCAACCTTTTCGCAAACGTCGGAAATATCATTTATGAAGCTTAGGGAAGTTGCCAAAAATGCATTTGTAGCGTGTTTTATCATTTCGGCTGAAGCGACACTGACTATTAGTATGTTGGTTTTAAGTTTCTTAAAAAGCCGAACGAGTTCATCTTTCCGCGACTTATCATCTATTCCAATGACCACCCTTGAAGCCTTTGTAAAACTGGCTACACCATCTCCCAGTCGCAAATTTTCCGGTATGTAAGCATAACTAAACTTAAAATTCTTTCGGTTTGTCTTAACGAACTTAATTATTTCCGCCGAAGTCCCTGCAGGCAACTGACTAGAGACGATTAAGAAAGCACAATCCTTTATATATGGTAGTGACTTTTTAATATCGGAAAATATTCTTTTAACATTTGCCTTACCACCTTCATCTACCGGTGTATCCATTGCTATCCAAGCGGCATCGCAGCCGGAAATATCTTTATAATCAGTGGAGAACTTAAGGCGTCTCTTTTTGATGTTTCTGGCCAAAATTTCACCAAGTCCTGGCTCTTTTAATGGGGGAATGGCGCGACTTAAATTTTTGACAACTTCTGCGTCTTCATCAATACCGATAACCTTGTTACCCAAATCAGCGAAACAACCTGAATAGATTTCGCCCATGTGCCCAAGTCCGACAAATCCAATTTTCATTCGCCCATATTGTGCCCTGCGGCTATCAATATTGCAAGTATCGCCTCGAATCTATATCATAGGGCACAATGATTATTACCCGGACACCTCTAAGGATTGAAATTGGCGGCGGGGGAACGGATCTGCCTTCTTTTTACTCCCAGTACGGCAGCTATTTTATTTCGGCTGGCATTAATAAATACATTTACGTCGTCGTGAATGACAGAAAATATCAGGGAAATTTTGTCACCAAATATTTTCAGGTTCAGGAGACTGAAAAAATATCCCGGATTAAGGATGATCTGACCCGCGCCTGCCTCAAATTCTTAAAAATAGATCAGCCTTTGGAAATTATTTCTTTTTCCGACCTTGCCGGTCAATCCGGTTTGGGATCATCGGGCACTTTTTGCGTAGGTCTTTTGAATGCCCTGCATGTTTTTAAAAAGGAGCAAGTTTCTCCGGTTAAGTTAGCGGAGGAAGCCTGCCATATAAATATAGATATTCTTGGCTCTCCCGCTGGAAAACAGGATGAGTATGCTGCCGCTATTGGAGGATTTACTTCCTTTAGCATTACCCGCAGGGGTAAAGTCAGAATTCATTCGGATGAGTTTGATCCGGCCATGATTTCGGAAATTGAAAGAAATCTTTACCTTTTTGATACCCATCTGAGACGGCCGGCCAAAAAAGCTTTAGATATTGAGAAAAAATTAAACCTTAAAAAGGATAAGGGAATGGTCGGCAATTTTCGCGATGCAGAAAAAATTTGTTTCAAAATGAAGGGGGCTCTTCTGCAAAAAGACGGCCTCATCCTCGGCAAGCTTTTGGATGAACACTGGCAGGTTAAAAGAATTCGTCCCGATAAACCGACGACTCCTCAAATTGATAAATGGTATGATTTGGGGGTCAAGAATGGGGCGATTGGAGGGACATTAATCGGAGCTGGCAGGGGAGGATTCTTGCTATTTTATTGTCCTGAAAAATCAAATAGGATAATTACATCTTTGGAAAAGGCGGGTTTAACCCATGTCCCCATTCAATTTGATTATCGGGGGACAGAAATTATCTATTCAAATTAATATTATGACAGAAAGAATGGGGCTGGCTTTTGATTTGGAAGGACCGGTGGTTGATTTTGAAAGAAAAGGTCATCATGCTGCGCACTTAAAATGTGCTAAAGTGATTGGTTTGACTTTAACTATCGAGGAGGCGATTCAAAAAATTCCTCATTTTTTGGGAGGCCCTGATGAGGCCATAGCCGAAGATCTTTACGCTTTGGGTAATAAAAATCTTAAACCTCTGGAGATACTAGCGATGAAGCAAAAATTATTTGCCGGGTGGCTCGAGAAACAAAAAGTGCTTCCCACCCGCGCCGGTATTTTTGATTTTCTCAAAGAGGCTAAACGAAGGGAAATTCCAATGGCTATCGGCAGCGCCACTGAGAAGAAGAAGGTTTACGATTATGTTGCCCGGGCCGGTTTGCAAGAATTTTTTCCGCCGAGAATGATTGTAACAGGGGAGGATGTTACCCATACCAAACCCGCCCCGGATATTTATCTTGAATGTGCCAAAAGAGTGGGAGTTAGCCCTAAAAATTTAGTTGTCTTCGAAGATTCCGGCCGGGGTGTTCAGGCAGGATGTGCTGCCGGAGCTTATGTAATTGGTATGCCGGTTTACTATGTTCCGGAAGTTATCCAAAAGCTGAAAGATGCCGGTGCCCGCAAAGTTTATCGGGGGTGGGGTGAGGTTAAATTAACTTCATTTTCTTGATACCTCGGTAGCCCCCATTAAATTCTTCGAGTGTTTCAACACCTCTTTTTGTATACATCCATGCTTGTATAAATTTAGGAGGAATCGTAACAATATCGGCTCCCAGATAAAATGCCTGATCAATTTGGTCAGTGCTTCTAATACTTCCTACAATTACCTTCGGCGATAAATTGTGCGTTTTTAAATAGTTAATTGTCATCGAAAGCGTCGTGGCTGCATCGGGAGACATTACTCCAGTCTCCGCTTCAATTTGTCTCTTAGCCTCTTCTCGCCTCGCCCAAAACAAACTTATATAATTTCCATCCACATGACTATAACGCATTGCCTCCGCCGCACCCACTAACTGTCCGAAACTTAATCCCAAAGTGGCATTGACTTTTACCCCTGCCTGTCCCAATCTATATATTACTTCGTAGCCTACTTCTGGTTTCCTCGGATCCATCGCAACTTTAATAACAGCATTCATCGGAAACATCTCGTCATATTTTTTTGCCAAATCTATCTTTTTATCTCTTGTAATATTTATATCCGGAATTTCAATTGATATCGGAAAACCCGGCCCAACGATATCTATCATTTTTTGAATGTGTTTTGGAACATCAACTACTCCTTCCCTTTGTAAAATCAATGGATTTGTCGTTGCCCCTCCCAAGATGTGTGCAGAAAACCATTTCCGTAATTCCGCAAGATTTGCGGAATCAAAAAAAATTCCAGATGTATTAAGATTTCTTTTGGGTTCCATTTGTTTTTCTTATACCTTCTTTTAGATCGAAAATCAAACAGTGGTGAATTACAACGTGCACAGCTTCGATAAGAGGTGTTCCGTAAGTCTCGCTTGTCGTTGGGACTACGATGCAGGCATTAGCCATTTTTTTCATTGCTCCGCCGTCAAAACCGGCAAAGCCAATAATTTTTGCTTTTCGCGTCGAAGCTAGCTTCATAGCAGCAATCAAGTTTTGAGACCAGGGCCCCGCCTCGTCTCCTTGCTTGGTTCCGCCATGCACCGAAAATCCTACCAAGACATCATTTTTAGTAATCCATTGATTAAGTTGTCCCGCAAAGATTGAACCCCAACCTTTATCATTTGTCCAGGCGCTAACTAGGGGAATGTTGTCTACAAGTGAGATAGCTTTAAATCCGGGCTTACCATCAACCATTGTAGTTTTGGCCAGGTCTGCAGCAAAGTGGGTTGCAGTTGATGCTGATCCGCCGCAACCCATTGTGAATACTGTTCCTCCCTTTTTATAACATTCAAAAAGTGTTTTCACCACTTTCTCATATTCGGGAGAGTCTATAAAATCGAGGCAACACTTTGCAATTAAACCGAGGTACTTACTTACCAAAAATACTTCATCCTTCATGGTCGCATAATAGCATACCACTAAAGCTTGTTGTCAATTAGATAAGTTCTTATTGACTGGGGGAGCATTTAATCTTAATCTGGTAGTGTATGTTTTGGAAAGTAATACCAGCTCGTGTATATTTGATTGGACTTCTTTTGATCGTTGTTTTGGGCGCGACATTTTATTTATTCCTGGGCCTTGGAGCCAAGACGTCGCTTACCAATCAGCTTTTATCTAAGCAGCAGGTGCTGGCAAGGGCGGAGGCTGGCAATGTAACATCTTTCTTCCAAGTATTTGGTGATTCGGTCGCGGTGCTGTCTCAATTGAAAACTATTACGAGTTCGAACTCGGCTATTTGGAGTTTGGACTCGTTTACGGAGCAATGGAGGGACTCCGGTTTGGTTTATGGTATTGCATTAACGGACGGAAGTGGGGTAGTACGTTTCAATTCCAACGTTTCGGAAGTTTCCGAGGAAATATCCCTTTCTGATCGTGATTATTTTTTGTGGGCGAAAGGGGGTCCCGAAGCGGGGGAATATTTTGTCGGCACCCCGGTAATAAGTCGACTTGGAACCAGCAAAGATCAGCCGGTAATTCCCGTTGCCGCTCCGGTATATCAAAATGGTACTTTTGCGGGCGTACTGGTTGCCGAGGTCGGGCTGCATCCCTTGACTAAACACTATTTGAATTTAATGAAGGTAACGGATTCAACTGATATCTTTCTTATAACAAAGAATGGAACCTTATTGTACAGTAACTCCTTTCATAGTGGTATTGACGTCAATCTGTTTGATTTCCTAAAAACAAATTCATTTTCGGGCAGTAAAGCCTTAAGCGATAATCTGAAAAACGCCCTTAATGCAAGCGGAGAGGGTAGGTTAGAGATATCGTATTCGGATTCCAGAACGGGCAGGGTGGAAAGTCATGCAATGGCATATTCTTCGATAGACTTGGGCGGCCAACAATGGTTGCTGGTTATGGCTTCCCCCGCCCAAGATATCTGGGATTTAACTATACCCCTTTATATTCGGCTAATAGTACTGATGGTCCTCGTCGCCGTCACAGTTTTTGCATTTGGGATAATAGCTGTCAAGGAAGTTCAAAAAAGGTTATGATATCAACCTCTAGAAGAGGTTATAGTAGAAGTCATATTTAAGATTTTTGCGATTGTTCCAATTCTCGGAAAAGCTTTTGTTCCCCCCCTTTGTATAACGGAAGGAACTCGTCTTTGTATCCTCCCTCATAATAAACCAGTCACCAGTATCGTTGACAAATCCGTAATAGGAAATGACGCCGTCATCAATCTCCGCAATCTTATAACTCTCCATAGCTGTAGCCTGGGTGCCTTGACCAGCGGGAACGCCACTACCTGTGTTTATGCTACTCCCGGCTCCGCCAAAAAGTAATGAGTCGACTCTCCGGCCTAGCATGGAAAAGATAAGAACGTAAATCCCTGTAGCCCCGATAAGTTTTACGAACGTTCGCTTGTCAATATCGGCTATATTTTTTTCCGATGTTCGTTCGGCTTTTTGTACCGGACGCGGGGCCATTTTAATTATAAGCGGAGATGAATTAATGGCTCGACGCGGGAGAATCTTCAGGGCGAAGTATGCAAGGGGAGCGTAAAGAAGTACAGCAATGCTAAGCTGTGCGTAGGTTTTGGCGGTTACAAACAATATGATTATTCCAAAGGTGACCGCTAAGAAAATGAAATAGGTTAAGGTTTTCTTCATTGGTTATTTGGTTCGACAGAAAATGCATACATTGATGAGATGTATCCGATTGAGCCGCCTGACAATTTAACTTCATACCACCCCGAATTTACGGAGCTGAATTCAAAAGTATCTCCATCCATGGCTACGCCGATCTTTTCCGAATTTATTGTCGGTTTTTGGCGGATATTGACCATCTCTGACCCGTCGGTAATTTTGATTACAACCATGTTGTTAGATTTGGGCGAATCTGTAGGTTGGGTAGAGGTTGAGAGAACCGTGGGCTTCGTCGTGGCTGCGGCAGTAACTCTGTGAGCCGTCGAGGTATTAATATTTCTTAGCCCGAGGCCAAGCAGGAGTAAAAATACCGAAGTGATTCCGAAAATTTCTGGGACTGTCGAAGAAGGTTTCGAAAAAGCATTACTTTCAAGGATACTCCTTTCAAGAGGAAGTCCCTCAAGAAGGCATTTTTCCTCCTGGTCCGGTCGATATTTTTCTACAAAATTCCTATAATCTTCTATTCTCATACCGGATAGAACAATATTTGTATTCAACCATGGGGATTGTTTTTTGCCCAAATATTCGGGATAAGATGAATAGATACTGGCAGGTTCTTCACCATTATCCGGTTTTCGGTGGAGATAGCGGGTGAAATTTATAAGTTGGGACGAGTCCTTTATATGAAGGGATTTGTAGGGTCTTTCAAAGAGGGAACCCGTATGTTGATGTTTTTTGTTGTAATAAATTGAATATCTAGTACACAAGGATCTGATGAAATTTTCAAGCGAGCGGGGAGCTCTCTGATGCACGATAAGATGAAAATGGGTAGGTGTCAATCTGTAGGCGATTAGTTCAACCTTGTTGAAATAATTCTTAGGTTGATGGGGGGAGCCCTGAAAGGCACGGCCGTGTATGGTAAAAACCCGCCTTGTGCTTTCACGGCTTGGGGGAGCAGATAAGTAATCTTTTAGAAAACTCTGAAAGGTTTCGTAATCCTGGTGGTCATTAAAAATAATCCTATTTTCAATACCTCTATTGTAGACATGGAAAAATGTCCCTCCATCGGTTACCCTTTGGAATCTTTTGGCAGGCATACATTTCACATTAACTTGAAAGGAGAGACTTTGCAAGCCCCATTTTAGCCGTCTTTTTTGCCAATCAAATGGTGACTAAGTTGGGATCTTCAGTTGCAATCAGTTCATTTGTTGGGGTGATTGCCATTATGAATTTTTGCACCTTAGACCCAACTTTCTTTTCGTAGCCGAAGCAGTAGAGCCGTATATGCTTTTCATCGCCTGTTCCGGCGTTGAGAACGGTATTTCGGTAAAAATGGATAAGTTTCATACCTGGATCTGACAAAAGTAGTGCATATGTTTGGGGGTGTTGAGGAGAAATCATTTTGAACATAGCCAGTTGGTTCTGATCAATCTCGGCAAATTGGTGAAATATTCCATCATCACCAAATTGTTTTAGGACATGGCCATCCTCGTAAGTTACTTCCCACTGCCAGACTTCAGGTTCTGCATTAATCCACTTCCCAAGGTCATTTCTGAAATATTTGTAATTAGGCATGATAATCTCTTTTTTCTTGACGGGCAATTTGTACGGCGGTAAGAATTTTCTTTTCAAGTGGGGAAGGCGCCCTGTATATGGTGGAGGAGGTGAGCCCAGGCTTTTTGGGAGTTCCTCCGACAACCGGGCATATATGTTTTAAATATGCCGATTCACTAGAAAAACTTTTTGAGCATTGGCCACAAATATGTTTCACCATACTTAAGCTGTTTCGTCGTAGCTGTAGTTCATCACTGTTGTGCTTCCCGAAAGGGCTGCTTCAGTAGTTTGAATTTGATGAACAAGAAAATCAGAATATCCGCTTTTAGTCAGGCTTCCGGTAAGACTTCCTCCAACTCCCAAATTTGCGGATTCGGGGATGGTCGTAGGCATACTATAGATCGCGATATCCGATACGGAGTCAGTCGGGGTACGGTATTTTGCCTCACCGCGGTATGAAGTAACTGAAGCATTGGTTGTATGGGCAGCATTGGCTCCAAGCACCCCGCTTCTCCACACACGAATGTTACTTATGGCACTTGAAGTCCCCATATCCGTAATGTGGATAAGCTGCCATTTTTCAAAGGAATTTTTCCCCGGAGCTATGGGACTTGCTAACGGATTTAAATTTGAACCGTCTGCACTTCCCATATTGGAATTTGTGACGTTATGGGTAAGAGCGGGGGAGCCGCTCTTTCCGTTTTCTTCATCAATTTCGACTATAGCAGCCATTTAAAGATATAATAGCAACATAGTGTATATTTTAAAACACCTTATCAAAGTAGTTGTAATCCAGTATTGCTCGGTTTGACCAATTTGAAGCAAAATTACCCCCTCCTTTTGCATAGCGATAAGCGGAGTCTTCTCCCTCTCTCATAATAAACCAGTTTCCATCCTTGTTTATAAAGCCAAAATAGGAAGGTATCGAATCATCTATTTGAGTAATACTGTAGCCGTCTGTGGGGGAGTCCTGGGCAGGGTTTATTACATTTCCCAAGGTGTCTTTAAGGGTTACTGACTCTAGTCCCACGTCACCGCTCAGAAAGGAAGGAACACCACCACGTCTGCTGAAAAGTCCCATGATTACAGCTAAAATACCGGCGGAACCAATAAGTTTAAGAAAATCTCTACGATTGACATCTAATTTGGACGCCGGTGCAACTAGTGATTTGAGGTCAGACTTATTGAAGGGTAAGGCCTGTTTTCTCTTGGGCCAAACAAGTAGCAGGAAATAAATTGCCATGGGAGAAAAAATCAAAGCGCTTAAAAACTGCGGAAAATCAGTGGAGGATAAGAAACCGACACCCACGACTGTTGTAGTAATAATAAAGCAATAATAGATAAGGATGCGCTCAAAACCAGTTTTTTGATTAAAAACAGGAGTTTTGTGGAAGGTGTGGCCCGCTAAAACATATAGCAGGTATCCTGTAACTGGCAGAAAGAGTATCTGCAAAATCCTTGAGGTTAGGTCAATTTTAGCGCCCAACCCCGTAATTGACACAAACAACGAGAGCAAAGTTACAAAAATTAGAAATATTGATTTGGCGGCTTTCATATAACAATTTAGTTTACCACAATCAAGGATTGTGGCAAACTATACCCTAGAGGTTGCAATCTTGGTAGAACGGTATTACTATATTGGTAATGCAAAGTAGTGTTTTTTTCATGATCCTCTGGCTAGTTAATTTTCTGTCCATTCAGTTATTGGGACTAGTTTTTCCCAACATGATTGTCCTCGGTAATTGGCGTTTTTCGGGAGTTGAAGCATCTATTTATGCCGGTTTTTGGCTTACTTTTTTTGTCTGGACGATGAATGATTATATGAGCGTCCGAAAAGTAGAACTTACGCCGTTCTCCTTAAAGCTTTTCTATTTTTTTATTGTTGATAGCCTTGGGGTTTGGATAATTTCTCGTTTTAGTCAATATGCGGGTCTAGGTATCACCAGCGTTTGGTGGGCATTAGTTATAGGGGGAGTGGCTGAAGCCCTCCAGCTGGTTTCTTGGCGCGTTTTTGGTAATGGTCTTAAGGATTAACTTCTATAAACCATCTGGCTTCGACCCAGCCTTCAGCGATTTTATACCAAGAGTTGCTTTTCTCGTAAAACGGGTAAGTAATGCCGTATTTGGCTGACCCCACCTTTTTACTATCCCCCGATTTTGATTCGTAAATTGTGATATTGGTTAGATTTGCATCTTTTGCCGTGATTTGACCAACAGCCTTAAGGGGAGCGGGGGTGTCTACCGGCGTCGTGTCTCCAAGGACATTCAGATTTTGAGCTCCAAGACTATCAATTTTTGTACTCAATATGCCAATTTCCTTTTCGAATTGATTTCTAAATTCTGTATTCTTAGAATTTGATTCAGCGACGGACTGTTTTAACTCAAGGAGAGCGGTGTCGGAAGAGGTTAGGGAGTTGCCGAGTAGGTGATTGGAAAATTTGGTAAACAGAAAGTAAGAAAAAATTCCCATGAGGCAAAATATGATGGTAAGTGCTCCAAGTTTTGGAGACCATTTGGGGGCGGAAAAAAAGTTCGGGTTTAAAGCGTGAGTCCACAAGAAAAAAGCCACGGGGGCTAGGAGAATAGTATTGGCTATATTCTGAGGCTTGGGAAGAATAAAAAACGACGCCAAAAGAAGAATGGTTACTGCGGCAAGAGAGTAGTAGAAAAGGAAAAAGTTATTTGACTTCATGCCAACAAAGTTTACACCGAGCGAAGTCGAGGTGCAACACGCATCTCCCATAGTAAATATAGATACGTCCTATATTATTTTCTTACTAAAAATTAGCCTTGTTTTTACAAGTTTATACAAGTTTTTAATTCTTATGTCGGCGTGTATATTTTTAAGGTACTGCCTTGAAGAGGTAATATCATTCTATATCTAAAGTTATCAAATACACTCCTTTTATATCAACGCTTGCAATTGAACATCCCGTTTGTCCGTGTTTTTAATCCAGCTTGATGCAAACTCCTGAAAGGAGGAGTGCATACAATTAGTTAATCTAATTTTATTTGTAAATTCCAGAAGTGGGAGTAGAGCCCGGCCTTATTCTTCAAAAGACTGTTATGGGTTCCGATTTCTTTAATCTTACCCCATTCCATAACTACAATTTTGTCTGCTCGCATAACAGTGGAGAGGCGGTGGGCAATAATAACAGTAGTTTTACCGGCTCTTGCCTTCCAGAATGCGTCCTGGATTAGTTTTTCGCTCTCGCTATCAAGATGGCTTGTTGCCTCGTCAAATACAACGATATCCGGGTCGCTTAGAATCATGCGGGCGATGGCCAAACGCTGTTTCTGTCCTCCGGAAAGCTTTACTCCGCGTTCACCAACTTCAGTTTTGTATTTTTCCGGAAGGCTTTCGATAAACTCATCAATGTTTGCTAATTTTGCCGCGGCTTTTATTTTGGCAAGTTTGGCACTAGGTGCTCCATAGCCGATGTTGTAGGCAATGGTGTTGTTGAAAAGAACCGGTTCCTGAGGCACAACCCCGATAAACGATCTAAGGGTATCTTTTGTAAAATCTTTTATGTTGATTCCGTCAATGGAAATTTCACCTGAGTCAATGTCGTAAAATCTCATTAAAAGTTTTGCGAGAGTGGTTTTACCGGATCCGCTTCTACCAATGAGCGCAATCGATTGCCCCTGCTCGATTTTAAGAGTAATTCCGTCAATGGCGTTTTTGCCCCTATTTTTATATGCAAACTTAACATTATTGAATTCGACCTCCCCATATATATTGGAAACCTTAACCGGTTTTTCGGGATCCTTGACCTCAATTTTGTAGTCAAGGAGCGCAAAATATCTTTGTATATCGGAATAGGCTTTAGCCATGTCCCGTGAGCTCCAGACCAAATCCCAAAGCCGGGGGAAAAGGGAGGATGTAAATGCTGCGATGAGAACAAAATCCCCGACACCTATTTTTTGATTGATTGCTCCCAAGACCGAGACAGTTAATATGGCAAATATGCCGAGATTGATTATGGAGCCTATGGTGATATCAATCAGCCTGAAGCTATTGCCAAACCCCCAAAGTGCTTTCATCCAGGCCTTGAATGCAACTGATAGGCGCCCCTCTTCATTTTTTTCCTGGGCAAAAAGCTTAACTGTTTCATAATTCATCATGTTGTCGGCAATTATTCCGGCGATATTATCCTCTTCCTTATTGAATTCGGACCTTTTTTTGACGTTGTAGCCGATCAAGAATCTGGTCAGAATTATGGTTACGGCCATCGAGATTACTGCGACAAGTCCGATGAGCGGATTAAGTTGGGTAAAAAAGTAGACCATAACAATGAAACTGATAACCACGTCGGCGATCCTGTGGTGGATGATATGGAACAAGTCAAAGAATGCGCCATCACCCCGTTTGAAGGCGGAAATTAGGCCCCCAGTGGATTTGCCTGAATGGAATGCAAAATCAAGGTCCAATACGTGCTTAAAGATTGTTTTTCTGGCATCAACCGATGCTTCAAAAAGAATTACATCACCGACAAAATAGCTTGCTATATCAATAAAGAGAGCCGCGACTGAAACGCCGATATAGAGGAATACTATCCTGAAAAGCTCGTGCGGGTTAAAAGACGGCAGAGCATTGACAAATAGTTTGTAAAAATAAGGGAGGATTGACCCCAAGACCGCCGAGGCTAAAACAAGTAAGGCAAACCCGACAAAAATTAGGCGCTTTTTGAGTACGAATCGGTAAAATGTCTTTAAGGTTTTGATCATATTTTTAAACGCCGGGGCCACCCCTTGCGGGGAAATAGTGCGGCGAGATTTGATTTTATGCTATAATTCCCTTACTTTCAACTAACCCATTTCATGCGAAAACTAATTTATTTATTGCTTTTCGTGGTTTTGGCCTTAAATCTGGCTTCTTCCGCTCGTGCGCTGGCTTTGGAGGCTACGGCCAGTGCTACACCTGTTGTAACCCCCAGTCCCGCTCCTGCGTCTGATATTACTCAAAAAACCCAAGAAACCCTTGGCCCCTTGGAAAAAATCCTAAGGTCGCAGACCTTAGGATCAGTTTGGCCTGGAAATCCTGTAAAATATGCCATTCGCGGAGCCGTCGCGGCCGGTGTTCCTGCCAATACAATAGTACTTCTACTTCTTCTTCCTATTATGACTTTTGTTATTGCATTCTCTAGGAATGTTGTAGGAATTAGGGGATTCGGAATTTTCCTCCCTGCGGCTCTTTCCGTGGTCTTTGTAGCTACTGGTCCAATTATAGGTATTGGTCTTTTTTTAATAATTGTTTTGGTTTCGACTCTCGTTCGTCTAACCCTTAGGAAATTAAACATTAAGCTTCAATACTTACCAAGAATGTCATTTATTCTTTGGGCTGTGGTGGTTGGGGTTTTGGGGATTCTTTTCCTAGCTCCGGTTTTGAAATTTTCAGCACTATCAAACGTTTCAATTTTTGCAGTTTTAATCATTGTGCTACTTTCTGAAGATTTTACTCGGGTGCAGCTTGGAAAAAGCGTTAGAACAGCCTTAAATCTTACGTTTGAAACTTTGCTCCTTTCCCTTATTTCTTTCTTCTTCCTAACATTAAAACCGTTGCAAGAGTATGTTCTTCTTAATCCCGAAGTTTCTCTAATTGGTATAGCAGCCTTAGATCTCTTACTGGGCCAATACACCGGGCTTCGTATCATGGAATTTTACCGTTTCAGAAAACTAATCAATCAGTAAGTAAAGCTTGTTAGAATATCATGAAAATCTCTTCAATACTTGGATTAAATGCCCGTACACAGCTTTACGCATACCGCTACAACTCTCGGCGCGGTAAGAAAATTGCCGACAGTAAAATTCAAACCGCGGCTGCTCTAAGGCGCGCTAAAGTTCCTCACCCGAAAATTTACAAAAAATTCAAAAATGCGAGTGATGTTACAACCTTTGACTGGGAGAGTCTTCCTGATCGGTTTGCCCTTAAGCCCAGCCGGGGAATGGGTGGCGAGGGAATTATCGTGGTCAAAAAGAGGCTTAAGGACGGCGGTTGGTTAACAACCCAAAAGGAGAAAGTAACGGCGTGGGATCTTAAACTTCACTCTTTAGATATTTTGGAAGGTGCCTATTCAATGGGAGATGAGCCTGATGTTGCTTTTGTTCAGGAATATGTCGGACGTCACCCGGCCTTTAGGCGATGGGCGTATCGAGGCACCCCCGATATACGTATTATTGTTTTTAATAAAGTTCCGATTATGGCAATGCTAAGGCTCCCCACAAAAGAATCAGGCGGACGTGCCAACTTGCATCAAGGAGCCCTCGGAGTTGGGGTAGATATAGCGACGGGTATCACCACTCGCGCGATTTGGCATGGAGGTCAAATTGTTTTCAAACCTGGAACAAGTAGAAAACTCCGGGGAATAAAAATACCTAGTTGGAACCAAATCTTAGAAACTGCGGTCAATGCTCAAATAGCTTCATATCTTGGTTACGTAGGGGTGGATGTTGTCTTGCACCCTGAAAAAGGTCCGATGGTTTTGGAACTTAACGCTCAACCGGGACTTCAGATTCAAATGGCAAACATGGAGGGACTTCGAAAGCGGCTTGATAGAGTTGATGATTTGGAAGTAAGTGACGCAGAGCATGGCGTTAAGATTGCTAAAGCCATCTTTGCCGGACGTTTTGCAAATATACTCGCAGCCAAAGAGGGTATTAAAACTATACATGTTTGGGAGGATGTAAAAGTTGTTTCGAGTTCTAATCGCAAGCATTTAGTTAAGGCAAAGATTGATACGGGGGCGTGGAAAACATCAATTGATAAGGAACTAGCGGACTCTTTAGGTCTTGAGAAAAAGAGCAATATACTTTGGACTAAAGAATATAAAAGTTCCCTAGGAAGTGAAAAAAGACGCACTATCAGCCTGATTTTTTATTTGGCAGGGAGGAGAATCAGCACAATTGCCAACGTTGCTGATAGATCAAGTCTTAGAACCCCGCTTATAATAGGGAGACGCGACCTAAGTGGATTTTTAATCAAAACAGAGTGATAAGCACAGCTTGTTAGAATATCATGCAAAAAATATTAATTTTAGTAGATAAAATTGGACCCAAGAAGGAGCTTTTTACCCAGTATATAGCCGAGAGGTTGGGGGAGAAGGCTCATATAACTTTGGCCAGATTTTCGGACATTTACTTCCAAATTGACGAAAAAAACATATTGGTTGAGATTGCTGGCCGTGACATAACAGGATACGATCTTATCTACTTTAGACGAGCCGGTGATCGGTTCTCAGGGCTTGCTTTAAATTTGGCGGTTTATCTTAAAGCAAAAGGTATCAACTTTATCGATAAAAGCTGGGCGGAAGCCGGACCGATTGGAAGTAAATTTACCTCCCTTACTAAATTGGCACTAAGCCATTTGCCAATTATCAAAAGTATTTATGTTTGGAAAGAAAATATTTTACAGAATAAGGAAAGGATAATTAAGGAATTGGAACTCCCGCTTATTGCTAAAGAACTTTCCACCCAGATGGGAAAAGGGGTACACAAAATCTGTTCCGAGAAGGATTTTGAAAAGCTTCCCATGACCGACTCGCGGGGCGGATCAAACCAATATCTTTTCCAAAAATATGTAGAACTTAAAGATGAATATAGACTTCTTGTTCTGGGAGATAGGGTTGGGGTTTGGGAGAAAAAGATTGTGACGGCGAGGGGTGAGTTTAGACATAATGTCAGTCTTGGTGCCAAAGAGGAGTTTCTGAAAATAAAAGACATCCCAAACAATTTGGAAAAAATTGCCGTTGATGGGGCAAGGGCGCTAAATGTGCAAATTGCAGGAGTTGATGTTGCAACCGATAAAAAAACCGGAGAATATTATTTGATAGAAATTAACCGCGGACCGGGTTTTACTTACGACCCCGACATTTCTCCGGAAATGGACGAGCTGGCGAAATATTTAGGAAAGGAATCGGGAATTTAAATGACGAAAAAAAATATTGGAATGGCATTCGGGAGAGAATTTATAGGAGACACGCCCCTTGACCATATTGGTGTCAAAAAGCCCGTGTATATAAGGCTTTTAGAACTTTGCGAAAAGGAGGGGTGGAATGCGTATGTGCTTACAAGAAAAACTTATAGGGGGAATGGAATTTTTAGTGGGTCTTGGAAATTTAGCGGTGAAAAGTTTGATGTAGTTAATGCTCCAGTAAGGATTGATTTGGTTTTTGACAGAAGCGCCGGCATTAAATTTCCACCCATTGGAGACGCTAGCGTGGCCTGGGTAAATGAGCTGGATTTCAAAGTTTTGGCTTGGGACAAATGGGCCGCATATAACGTAATAGGAAAGTACATGCCGCAAACTTTATTTTTAGAAAACGAAAGCGAAATTCCTGCAGTCTTATCTCAAATAAAAAGCAATTGGGTGGTCTTAAAACCCTTCAACGGACTTAAAGGAATCGGTATTTTTATCGGACCCAAAGGTGTTGCAAAGGACTTTAAGTTTAATGAAAAATACAAACACTATATTGCCCAGGAGTTTGTGGATACTGGTAGGGGAATTCCGGGCATTGCCAAACGAATGCATGACTTAAGAATAGTAATTGTAAACGGGGAAGTTGTTTGGTGTCATGTTAGAGAACCCGCCCTCGGGAGTCTTCTGGCAAATGCGGCACAAGGAGGGAACTTGACGGAAGTGACCTACGCAAAAGTTCCGGAGTCTGTAAAAGAGATTACCGAGAAAGTCTCAAAGTTGTTTTTGGAAAAATTCGACAACCCAATATACAGTTTGGACTTTGGAATAGGTAAGGACGGAATTCCTAAAATCTTCGAAATTAACGACCAAATGGGGTTCCCCAAATGGGATATGAAAAACCGTGACAAATTCCTTTTTGCACTAATTGACAACTTCAAGAGTAAGCTTTCTGATAAATAAAGTAAACGCCTTATTTTTGTCCCTTTGTTTATGAATAGAACATTTAATATATTCGGATATTTCACAAATATTCATTATTTCACAAACCAAACATAATGCGAATGCCACAAAAAATCCGTCATGTCGAAGTTACTTCAACTCAACTGTAGCACCAGCTGCTTTAAGTTTTGCTTCAGCTACTTTAGCATCTTCTGCCTTAGCATCCTTCAAAACTTCTGCCGGTACTGTTTCTGTCATTCCCTTTGCATCCATAAGAGTTAAATTGGGATTTATTTCTCTTAGAGCCTTGATGACGTTAATTTTTTGGTCTCCCGCGGCTGTCATAACAACGGTTTTATTTCCGTCGTCTGAAACTGCCGGAGCTGCTTCTCCTGCTGGCTCTCCCGCCGGAGCTGCTGCTGTCGCAACTGGCGTAGCTGACACACCTAATTTATCTTGGAGCGCAGTTACGAGTTCTGATAATTCCAAAACTGTTAGTTTTGAAACCTCTTCTACTAATTCTTCAACCTTCTTTGATAATTTCTTTTCTTCTGCCATTTATATTCACCCCGCTTTCTGTTTTAAAATGTAGACCAACTTTTGTAAATTTCCCTGTAATGTTGCCACCAAGCCATATTCGGGTGACATAAGTGCTCCCAAAATCTGTCCCAAAAGAACGTCCCGTCCCGGAAGAGTGGAGAGCTTGGCAAGAGCTTCCTCATTCTGGAAAGCCCCTTCAACAATTCCAACCTTGAATTTAGGAAGTTCATGTTCCTTGGCAAATTTTCCTAAAACCTGAATCGGAGCTAGAGGATCTTCATTTGCTAAAACTATCGCGGTTTGACCCGATAAAATCTCATCGGTTGCTATTTTGTCATTGATTTTGGCGGAGGCGATGGCGCGCTTTAGAAGTGTGTTTTTAACAACAATCATGCGGCCCCCTGCCTCCTTGAGTCTCTTTTTAAGTTCCTGTTGAGCCTTAACATTAAGGCCAACGTAGTTAATGAGAACCAGGGATTTGGCGCCTTTGAGCTCCTCGATCAGATTTTTAACCAATTCTATTTTTTCTGTTTTGTACATAGTTTAATGTAACCTTTTCCCTGCCCGCAGACGCTAAAGCGTCAGCTTTTGCAGGCGGGTGCTTTCAACATTTTATTTTGTCCAAAAAAAATCGCTCACGAGGAGCGATTGGATACAATCGTTGCCTCGGCAAGACTTACTTTTATGCTTGCTGTCTTAGGACTAATGGGAATTATACCTTAAGTTTACCCTCCTGGTCAAGGTCTTCATTGTGAAATGGAGGAACATGGGGTAGATTTTCCGGGCTAAGATCTAATGACGACCTTTTGGGTATGGGGGATGGTGAAGATTTTTGAGCTGAACCAACCATTGTACTGAAATGCCCCGTCTTTATCTTTTTTGTTTCTTCAATTCCTCTTCGCCGCCATTCTGGTTCTAGCAAATGAGACGTTTCAGAATCAGTTTTAGAACCGTCCATTTTTAAGAATATAGCAGAAGGGATAATGATAAGTCAATTCTTTAGACTTTTATGTGGATAGAAGGACTCATGGTGGATTTCATGTAGGCTTTTACGATTTGTTTAGCACCCCCTAGGGCTTTTAAAACTACCTCGGCATTTTCCACAATTTCTTCGTCTTTTTGACTATTCTTTCCGATAACAGTGTGAATTAAGGGGGCTTCCTTTTCGGTTTTAAGTGTCACTGCCCCCGTTGAAAAACTTTTTGCCTTTTTGAGGTCGGGGACGAGGGTTCCGTTTTTGGGATTTGGCATGAGCCCTTTGGGACCTAGGAGTCTTGCAAAGGGGACCAGCTTTGGCATCAGTTCAACCGTGGCGACCAAAATATCAAAATCAATTTTGCCTTCCTTTAATTTCTTTATTGTATCTTCGTCGGCAATCTCTACTTTCTTGGTTCGGCCTGCCTGGAAGGGGAGAGTAACTTGCGTCGTAATTCCGGCCTTTTTGACAACTATGTGGAGTTCCATTGTTCCGTCGAATTTTGAGTAAGAAGAACTTTTTACTAATTTTACAGCCTCTTTTACATCATAATATTTTTCGCGGTCAAACTTTGCTTTTGCCTCCAAATATTTCTTGCCTCTGACTTTCTCTACAATTTTCTTTTTTTCAGTTTTCTTGGTGACCTCTTTGGCACCCTCCTCAATTACTGGTGCTTCTTCAGTCGGAGCTGCCTCGACTATTTTTACACGCTGGCCGCCCTTTAAACCTGCGATATGAACCTTTTTGGCTTCACCTTTCCTGGCCTCCTCATGTTTCTTTTCGTTCTTGTTTTCGCCTCCATCGACAAAGGATGTTTTTGTTTTTCCCATATTTTTACTCTACATTTACACCCATCGAGCGGGCGGTTCCTTCTACAATTTTCATTGCGGCCTCAACGTCTTTGGTGTTAAGGTCATCCATTTTGTCCTCGGCAATTTGTTTAACTTGAGCGCGAGTTAGGGTTCCTGCAACTTCTCTGGGAGCCTTACCACTTCCTTTTTCAATCCCGAGTGCCTTTTTGATCATGTCAGCAACTGGGGCTTTCTTGATAATAAATTCAAAGCTTCTGTCTTCATAAATTGTAATTACGGCCGGAGCAACTTGGCCTTTCATATCCTTGGTTCTGTCGTTGTACTGCTTAACAAAATCCATAATGGCAACACCGTGTTGACCCAGGGCTGTTCCCACAGGGGGGGCAGGGGTAGCCTCAGCCGCCTTTAGATTGATTTTAACGATAGTTTTAACTTTCTTAGCCATGGTTCGACTCGTTTCACTCGCTCACCACAAGTTGAAAACTAAACTGAAGTTTTCGACTTGCGTCTCCCACCTAAGATTTAAGTGGTAACGGTATTATACCTTCTGGATCTGTAAAAAGTCCAGTTCAACCGGAGTTTCGCGGCCAAAAATACTAACCAAGACCTTAACCTTACCCTTTTCCTCATCCATTTCGTGAATAGTGCCAAGGAAGTCCGCAAACGGGCCGTCTGTGATTTTAATAGCCTCTCCAACGCTGAATTTAGTCTTAAATCTGGGAGCGGGGGAGCTTATAAACTTTTGAATATTGCTCACTTCCGCGTCGGAAAGCGGGGTGGGTTTATTACCGGCTCCAACGAACCCCGTGATTCCCGCAGTTGTTCTAACGGCAAGCCAGGTTGGGTCATCCAGGATCATTTTGACCAAGAGGTAGCCGGGGAAAATCTTTTCTTTAACTGTTGCCTTTTTACCTCCGCGGATTATAACGCGATCTTGGGTTGGAACGAGCATTTCAAAAATATGACCCTGAAGATTCATGGTCTCAATTCTCTGCCTAAGGGTTTCCATAACTCGTACCTCATGTCCTGAAGAAGTGTGGACTACGTACCATTTGGCCTTGGGATCATCGGTCTGGGCCACAATAATGTGTCCGGGAATTTTCTTTTTTCCCGTTCCACGCTCCGCTACTCCTGCTTGAGGAGGCAAGTTTGGTTCTGCCGGTTGCTGGGTTTTGTCTTCGTCCATTTATTTTGTCACAACTTTTGCTAAAACTGTGGTAAAGAGGTAATCCAAGCCTCCTACGTAGGCTGCAATTATACCGGAAATCAAGAATACGGTTAGAGTCAGCTTGATCACTTCATTCCGGCTTGGCCAGGTTACGCGGCTAAGCTCAAGTTTTACTTCACCAAAAAAATTGATAACAGCTTTCATTCGAGATTGTATTGTAGCAAATAAAACCTCTGCGCACAAGAATGTTGTTTTTGGGTGTTATAATGCGGTTTATGAGGGGAGAAAGACAATCGGAGAAGGTTCGTTTCAGAAGGGAAAGGGAAGTTCGAGAATATAAACCTGCCGAGGGATCGTGGGAGTCAATCTTGGTTGGTCTTAGAGATCAATATCCCGAGAATGTGTTTGGAATGGGAGAAGGAGAGTATTGGGAAAAATTAGAGGAAAAAGCCTCAATGGGTTTGAGAGCCGCTTGTTTTCAGTATTACTTGGCAGGTACTGGGCATATCACGCTGGCAACAATGGTTGTTAACAATAGCCCTAATATAAAAGTAGCTGTTAGCTTGGGGACGATGTCTGCGGATGAAAAAGAGAGGTTGGTGAACAATCTGGCTGAATTCCTTTACCACAATTATCCTCTTAAATATCAAGGCCGGATAAGGCAATGACGCTTCCTGATTTTTCCTTCGAAAAAAGACTTCACAGGCAGGGGTATAGATTAATCGCCGGAGTGGATGAAGTGGGGAGAGGGTGTTTTGCAGGACCGGTGGTGGCGGGGGCCGTAGTGTTTGGGGTCCTGCCGCTCGGCAGCCCCACGGCCTTTCCGCCGGCTAACAAGCACGGGGCCCCTTCCGTGGTGCCCCCCGCCTCGCGTCACCCCTCAGTGGTAATTAATGACTCAAAAAAACTTTCTCCCAAACGGAGAGAAGCTGCCGATAAATGGATTTGGAAGAATGCGGTTGCCTTTGGGATAGGGACCGCCAATGTTTCTCAAATAAATCGTTTGGGGATTAAGAAAGCCACAGAGATAGCATTCAGGAAAGCCATTAAAAATTGTAAAGTCCAGATTGATTATCTTCTGATCGACGCCTTTTATATTCCGTACGTCAGAGGTTTAAGGCGTAAGAATCAGAAGGCAATTATAAAAGGGGACACGAAGTCACTTTCTATTGCGGCAGCCTCCATTATTGCTAAAGTTTATAGGGATAAATTGATGACGAATTTGAGTGAGAAGAGAAAGTATAAAAAGTACAAATGGGATAAGAATAAAGGCTACGGCACAAAAGAGCACCAGAAGATGATCCGAAAATACGGCATTTCTAATTTACATCGCACAAGGTATGTAGCGACCTGGCTCTCGAAGAATTAGTAGCTTCTTTTCTTTTCCAGCTCAATTGAATGAGCGATTCTGTACTTGGCTTCTTTTCTTTTTTCGGCCGGTTTTTTGTAGTGCTCGCGGTCTCTGTATTCCTGCATTACACCTTCATCGATGGTTTTTTTACGAAAACGGGCAATAAGCTTATCATCGCTTTCTCCCTTTTTCTTTTTAAGAATAAACATGACTTATAATTGTCACCTCCAAGAACACATTTTACCAGCTTTCATCAAATCTTGGAAGTGTGATATTATATTGGGTAATGGCACGCAAAACCGCACTTATTACCGGAATTACGGGACAGGATGGCAGCTACCTGGCAGAGCTTCTTCTTAAGAAGGGCTATATCGTTTCCGGAATTGTTAGAAAAACATCCCACGAGGACTACGCAAACGTCGGCCACATTCAGAACCAGTTGAAACTTTATCAGGGAGATCTCCTCGACCCGGTTTCCCTTAGAGAGATTATTCAGAAAGTTAATCCTGAAGAGGTTTATAATTTAGCCGCACAATCGCATCCTTCGGAGTCTTTTAAGCAGCCGATTCATACAGCGGAAATTACGGGGATTGGGGCGCATAGGGTACTTGATGCCACACTTGATGTAAATCCTAAGGCTAAGTTTTATCAAGCAAGCTCCTCCGAAATGTACGGCTGGGTTAGGGAAACTCCTCAAAATGAAGAAACCCCTTTTAATCCCGCTAACCCCTATGCAGCCGCAAAACTTTACGCCTTTGCCATGACCAAAATTTATAGGGAAAGCTACAAAATGTTTGCCTGCAACGGAATTTTGTTTAATCATGAGTCTCCTCGGCGTCACTTGGGTTTTGTTACACAGAAAGTGGCTTACGCGGCTGCTTGTGCCAAGCTTGGAATTAAGACTGCCGAGCATCTGAATGAAGAGGGAGAGCCAATTGTTGAAAACGGGAAAGTTTCTTTGGGAAACCTTGGGGCAAAACGTGATTGGGGATTTGCCGGAGACTATGTTGAGGCGATGTATTTGATGATGCAGGCGGACAAACCCGATGATTTTGTGATAGCGACGGGGGAAACGCATACAGTTCGGGAGCTTTGCGAGGAAGCGTTTAATTATGTGAAACTAAATTGGAAAGATCATGTTGTAGTCGATAAAAGGTTCATTCGTCCTACAGAAACGGGTCCACTGATTGGGGATGCTTCTAAAGCCAAAAAGGTATTGGGCTGGACTCCGAAAACAAAGTTCAAAGAATTGGTCCACATAATGGTTGATGCTCATCTGGCGAGACTGAAGTAACTTCATTTGAGAGTGGTGCCTGGTCGAGAGATAGATAAAGAAAATGAATAAAAAATGGAGTGATCTCCTATTCATTCGTCTACCTCTCGACCGCGTTTTTCTTATTTCGGCCAAGCCGAAGGCATTGCTTTATACCGTCCGGGCGGTGGATTCTTGTCGAACCTCGCCTTGCCTTGGGCGACATACTTGTCAGCCTTTTGGATCGGTTTCGCAATTCGCTCTACCCTTGCCTTTTTTCTTAATTCTTTCTTTGTCAGACCGCACTCGGACTGCTTCAAGAGATCAAGAACTGTGAGCATACAGATTTCTCCTTGTCCCAGGATTCTGCATTCGCAGTGACTAGGATTCTAGCAAGTCAGCCTATAATAGTCAAGGAGGTGGTAATATTGATCTTTTTGCCCAAACTCATCATCACACACTTCTAGCAGAAGCTAGAATCCATTATTAGTGATCAAAAGGCGTGGTATTTATACCACGCAGAGTTTATTATTAATTAGTGAAAAAGCTTCATTCATTTTTTGAGAAAAACCCGATTTGGACAAAAATTCTTCTCTTTTCTTTGATCTTGTTTTTCATCCGTCTCTCGGATGCTGTTATTTCTTTTTGGGCTCCAAACCAGATCCAAAACGCGCTGGGAAATCCCGTAATAATGGGTGCAATTATTAGTTTTCAGTCAATTGTGGGCTTATCCGCCGATTTAATTTTTCCGCGCCTTCTTAAATCCATCCGCGTGCGAAGGTTAGTTTTTTGGGCGATACTTGCGTCCGCCTTAACTTCATTTTTCCTAACTGCAAGCACCTTCCAGCCTTTTGTCGCTATTTTTATTGTGACAATGGCTTTGTGGGGAATTTATTACGAACTTATCAATTTTGCCAACTTTCAATTTATGGGTAGTGTGGTCCCTATGCACATGCGCGCCGGGGCTTGGGGATTTACCGGAATATTTTCCAGCCTGGCATATTTTTTGGGGCCCTTTATTGCTGCTCAACTTATACTCCATGGAATTTTTCTCACACAGGGAGCTATAATAATTTTTCTTACCGTCGCCCTTCTTGTTTTGACTTTGACCAAAAAAATGCACGATGCCCCTTCTACGGTTGATTTTTCGGATTTAAATCCCTGGACCGAATTTAAACACTGGCTGACTCTCTCCGAGGCAATTTGGCCGGTGCTTTTTATTAGTTTGGTTTTGGGGTTTATTGATTCCACTTTTTGGACGGTAGGGGCTGTCTGGACAGAAAAGTTAACTGAAATCAATCCCTGGGGAGTCTGGTTTTTACCTCTTTATCTCCTGCCCTTTATTTGTTTGGGAATTCCTCTTGCCAGCTGGAAGATTTATCAAGGTAAAAAGAAAATGGCGGAAAAGTTTTTGGGAATTGCCGGAATATTTCTCATTTTAATGGCGGTTTCTGGCAACGTTTCCTGGCAGCTTGCAGTAGTTTGTTTGAGTTCCTGTGCACTTGCCGTTACCTACCCACTTCTTGAGGGGGTTTATAGCGACATTATTGCCAGAATGGGGGCGGAGAAAAAAGATATGATAGGGCTTACTTCCTCCGTAACCAACATCTCCTACATTATCTGGCCGGTATTTGCAGGACTGATTGCCTCTAGGGCTGGGGAGAGATTGACATTTTCCTGGCTTGGAGCGGGAGTCTTAGCGGTTGCCGTGGTTTTACTTTTTATAACTCCGAGGAAATTAAAATTGCCCCAAGAGGAAATAAAAAGTTGGGATCATTGACAATTCATAAAATTGTCTTAATATACCCTTATGGCTGCTGAAACTGTAACTGAAATAAGAAGAGGAGATGTGACGGGTTTATTACTCCATATATCTAATGAAAGTGAAGGAGCATTCAAAAGAAAAGAAAGTCCATATGAAGGAATTTCTCGAAGATTTAACGCTCTTTACAATAGAGCTGGTAGAATAGTAGAAAAATTTCGTGAAGTACCTGGTGAAACGGGGGAGGGCGGAGTTAACTATCCTCATCATTTGACACCTAGTGTTCCTTTTACTTCTGGAGAAACACATGTACGAATCAGACTTAGAGAAATAACAAGACAAAGAATAAATGATACAGTGAAACCTTCTTATACTTATATTAGATGCGGTGTACGAGTTGAATTGGCTGACGATTCTCTTGCTCCTAAAGAGAGAGCATTATTTGATCTTGAAGAAAGTAGGGTTATTATTAATCACGGAAAGTATTCTCTGTCAGCTCTAGTTCCGGAAACGATAGAGCCTTCTACTTTTGAAGAGCTTGAAACCTTAATAGATCAAATAAAACAAGAACTCCCCGTACCCGAGACACATTAGACTTTAGACTTCTTGACAATACAAGGCGCGAAAACTATATATTAACTATGGGGGTGCCAATTCTTGGAGTTAACATCCCTGCCCCAAAGGTAAAGATTAAGCCATCTTTACTTGAAAAGTATGCGGCCCTGTATCGTGGAATTCACGACCGCGGCGACACTGTTTCCTGGCGGACTTTGATTATTACAACCCGTGAGCTTTTGGGAGAGGAAGCCCCTGATTTCAAGAAAGTTGACAAAAGACTTCATTCAAAAGCCCGGAAACTAATCAGGTTTTTGGTTTCAAAAACATATTTTGAACCACTAATTCCCGAAATTGAGTACGCCGTTGGGATTAGAAATTCCGTTGGAAAGTCCGGCCGCGACCTGGATTTACTCCTCCTTAGTGGCCGGCATTTTCCGGAACCGATTATTTGGACCCTGGCGGATTTTGCTAACTCCCGCGGTAAAAATGTCGCCGTAGTAAATCCTGTCGGACATTACAATGATGGGCAAACAAGAGTGTTGGGTCCCGCTAAATATTTCCATAAAATTAAAAAGTTGGTGATTTTGGCCTCAACTCAGTCAAAATGCGGAGGAAGCATCTCGGTTCTTTCCAGTGTGGTGAGACTTTTAAGAAACGCTGAACTTATGAAAAAAGTTGGAAGCGTGGAAGTGGTTATTCCCATGTTTGGCGGTTCCCGCGGGCATAGATATAACCAGGGTCCGGAGGTCGGCTTTGAAATAATAGAGGCGAGTTTTAATGCCAGAATTTTGTCGCTTGTAGCAAAAGATCTTGTTAATCATCTCACTCCCGAGATCTCCAAAATTCCTAAAATTCGCTTTTCCTCTGTCGATATCCATAGCGATGAGTATCCTGCAAAAACTTTTAATGAAGCGGGATTTGAGTTTATTTCAATTAGTCCCTCCAAAAATTTGGCCAAGGGGATAATATCCTTGCTGAATTTGAGGAAATCTAAAATTCCTTTAAAACTTGTTGCCTGCGATAAAGGGGCAATTCCGAGGACGGAAAACCTGGCGAAGGAATTAATTTTGGGAGACGGGCATTTTGTAAAAAGTTTGCAGGTAATTTACATGGAAAAGAAAAGGCTGACAGCCGGGGTTGTTGCAAGTACCGAGATAGCCGGTGTTGAGGAATGGGAAAGAAAGGGCAAGGGGATTCATATTAGAAAGTTGAAAGTTCCCAAAAGGCCAGTTTTTAAAAGCAGCGTGATTGTTTACTCCGATGACATGATTGATACGGGGGGAACTGCCGAGAGGGACCTGAAGTTTATTTCAAGTTTTTACCCAAACACGCCTTTAAAAATTTTTGCGGCAAGCCATCCGGTTTTTTCCAAAGGTTTTGGGGCGGTTAAAACAATTGGAGCAGATGCTTACATAGTGGGGAATACATTAAGCTGGGAGGATTTGGGTAATATTAAGGGAGTTGAGGTTGTGGATTTTGCTGAAGCGATTTACAAATTTATCTTCTCGTAATTCTAAGGAAAATGTGAGGAATTACTGGGGAGCAGAAGTCAAAGTTTGGCTTCTGCTCCCCACGAGCCGATGATTTGTTACTTTGTGTCCAGAACCTGGCGTAATTTGCGGGCTGCCCCCACTTTCCGCTCGCCGCGTTCTTGCCAACCTTCGGCGGTCTTAAGCAGGCTGTTGGCCTGGTTGGTCATGGCGGCTGCCTTGCCGAGTTCCTTGAGACCTTCTGCGTCGGTTTTGTCACCGCGTTCGAGAAGATCCGGTACGATCTCCGACATGGTGGCCAAATCGAGCAGGCCGAGCTTTTCGGGCGTTTCCTTCACATCGGCAGGTAGGACGGCACCGAACAGCCTGGCAATGAAACGACGAACGACGGGATTCTTTTTCTTATCAGCCATTTTTCCTCCTCTCGGGTTTGGCTTAGAGAATTAAGATCCTTCAGCAAATCAACGGATAGAGAATGATACTACCGCTATGTGCAAAAGTCTATGCTGTGATATTATGAATCATTATGCCTGCCGCGAAGAATGGAGACGATGTCGAGCTAAAGAAACTTCCGAAAAAGATAAAACTTGTTGTTGATCACGAAGCCTTAAAAAAATTCCGTTTGGTAGTTGTTGCCTATTCCAGCGTGCAGAGGGAACACTTTGCGACACAATCTGCCTATGAAGCGGAGGTTGAAGTTGAACAACGTGCAGTTGAGGTCTCCGAGGAAATCAGAAAACTTGGAATTTCCGTTAGAACCCTCCCGGGGGATCAGTATTTTTATACCAACTTGTTGGTGGACAAACCCGATTTAGTTGTTAACCTTGTGGACACTCTCAAAGGCCGTGATCAGCTTCAGCCTTCGGTTCCTGCGGCACTTGAGCTTGCAAATATTCCCTATACCGGTGCGGGGATGGAGGGACTTATTATCGGTAATAACCGCAATCTGACCAAGAGGCTCTTAACGGCTTATGACATTCCGACTCCTCCCTTCCAGTTTGTTCGTAGGGTCGGGACCAGTATTGATGAAGACTTGGGACTTCCCCTGATTGTCAAACTGAATGAGGGCGGGGGAAGCGTCGGTATTGATAATCATGCCGTGAAAGAGACCTATAGAGCCGCAATGCTTAGGGTTAATAAAATGATTTCCACTTACCACTATCCGGTTGTTGTTGAAAAATTTATAGATGGTCCGGAAATTACCGTTATTGTTTTTGATGACGGCACCAGGCGCCACGTCTTTATGGGGCAAAAGGTATTCAGAAAAAAACCGGATGGCAAACACTTCTTTACCAGTTTTGAATCCTATGAGGATATTAGGGCATACAAATATACTTCAGTGGGGGAAGAATTGCGCTATGAGATTACTAAATTAGCAGTAAGGGCTTTTGGAGGTCTTCAGCATAAAGATTATGCCAAGTTTGATGTTAGGGTGGATGAAGAAACGGGAATTCCTTATTTCACCGACAGCAATCCCAATACTGCATTCGGCCCCGACATGGGACTTCCTATGACTGAGGTTATGGCTATGAACGGGGTTGAATTCCCCGACGTTTTGGCGAGCCTTCTCTCCAAGTACGCGTCTAGACAAATTTGACATCTGCCCGTATAATTGGGCGAATTATGGTACTTGAGAAAAACCCCAAAACCAGACTGATTGTTAAGAGACTTCTTAAACTTGAAGATAGGGTTACCGGCCTTGCTTTCCCTAAAATGACCCGTGCCAAGCAGATCACTTCCTCGCACTGCGGTCCTGCGGTTTTGACCTCGCTTTACTCAAATTTTGGGGTCAAGGCCAGCCAAAGAGGAATCGTAGCCTCCCTGAGGGCCCAAAAAAAGATTAAAAAATATGGCTTAAGTGTAAAGGACCTGGCCAGGGCAAGCAGAATTATCGGCAAGGGAGCTTTTGGGTTCTGGAAAAAAGCTAGTACAAAAGTCAGCGATCTAAATACAATAATTAATAAGTATAAATATCCGGTAGGTGTTGAATGGCAGGGGGTTTTTTACGAATTTGAGGACGAGGATAGTGGGCACTATGCAGTGGTCACAAAAATAGACAAGAAAGCCAGCTTTTTAAGAATTTCCGACCCGTACCAGGCATTTGCCGGAGTGGACAGGAAATTTAAAATTCATGATTTTGAAAAGAGATGGTGGGATGAAAACGAAATTAAACTCTCCGGAACCTCCAAGAGGAGATTGGTAAGGGATAATCGTGTGGCCTTTGTAATTATCCCCAGAGGTGAGTCCTGGCCGAAGAAGCTGGGAATGGTAAAGATGAGTTAATTCTGATAGATTATTCTTAACCTACCCTAAATGAATGTAGCCCTTGCCTATAACGTTAAGAAAAGCAAACCCTCTCTCAATCTTAAGGAACAATCAGATTTAGAGTTCGATTCGATGTCTGTTATCGATGGAGTAAAACGGACACTTCAGAGTTTGGGGCACACAGTTTTTTTGGTCGAAGCGGATGAAAATGCATTCTCAAAACTTAAAGAACTAAAAGGTAAAATTGATATTGTTTTTAATATGGCAGAGGGCCTTTGGGGGGATGCCCGCGAGTCCCAGGTCCCTCTTTTTTGCGAGATTCTTAAAATTCCTTACACGCACTCGGGCCCGACAACGAACGCCATTAAACTCGATAAGGAATTTACAAAACTTATTTTAAAAGGAGCGGGGATTGTCAGTGTTCCGGGAGACATTAAATTTCCCCTCATCGTTAAGCCGGATAAAGAGGGCTCAAGCAAGGGGATAATGGATAAAAATGTGGTTGAAAATAAAGAGGAGTTGGATAGGCAAGTTGGGGAGCTTTCGAAAACTTTTAATGGGGACATTTTGGTTGAGGAATATATCAATGGCAGGGAATTTACAGTGGGGATTTTGGGGAACAAAAATATTAGGATTTTGCCGATTGTTGAACAGAAGTTTGATTTTCTTCCCAAAGGAATGAATAAGATGGCCAGCTTTGAACTTAAGTGGATTTACGAAGATTCTCTCAAAGATCTCCATGACGCTTATGATTGTCCGGCCAAAATAGACAAAAAACTTGAAGAGGAGATAGTGGAAACTTCTAAAAAAATTTGCAGGCTTTTGGATGTTCGCGATTGCGCGAGGATTGACTACCGGCTAGATAAAGAGGGAAAGCTGTATTTCTTAGAGATAAATACCTTACCCGGTATCGACCCGAATGAAAAAGTGATTTCTTACCTCCCATTGGCAGCAAGGGCAGCAGGAATGAGCTATAAAGATTTGATTGGGGAGATTCTCCGCTTGGCGTGTGAGAGATATGGCCTTAGCCCTTAACCGTCCAATTTTTTTATTTTATTTAAGGCTGGAATTAGATCTTCCGGAAGGCCATTTTTAAAGATTTCTCTGGCAATTTTAAGCATTGCGGTGTAATTTGGGGTTTGTTGTTTCTCCAACTCTCTAAGTCTAATGGGGATGTCGCTAATTTTTCTAGTAATTCTAAAATTAGTTGCCCCGACAACAAGGGGGTTGTCCTGCCCAAAAGATAAAGACCGCGAATCGTCCTTATATATAACTAAAGGTTTTTTGTTCACAAAAGCCATTGCTGTCTCGGCGACCCCTCCCTCGTCGGGAACGCGGCCGTTCATATTAAATACTAAAGCATCACACCCTTCACAGCTTTTATAAAGATCGAGAAGATAGATCAGTTGCATAGTTTTTCTTTGGGCTTCCTCTGGAGAATATTCTGCTCCGTCAACCAAAATTCCCAGCTCGGCAATTTTTCCAAACCATTCGGCAAAAAGAATACCATCTCTTTGTGGAAGAAAAGTCCTAAAGTTGCTTGCCTCCAAAGCCGCAGCAATTTCTTTGTTGGTACTTAACTCTCCCGGATTAAAAAGGGGGCTGGCTATATAGACCGATTCAATTTTTCTTTCCTGACGCATTGGAAAGTTTATACTCCAATGAGCTTCTCATTGCAAGTTGGAAGTCTAAAATATCTTGATATATTCGGTTAATATGTTATATTTATTCACTTTTTGGTTAGGAGGTGAATAATTTGTCAAAAGAAAAATATATCAGTCAAGAATTCCCGATTCGGTGTTCCGGTAGAAATACAAGAGGTGAAGAAGTATTGGAAAAACCAATAAAGGTTATTATTGATGTACATCAGAGCCCAGGGGATGAAAGATGCATTACAATAACCCCCAAAAATTGTCCGTTTTTAGCTGGAGGACACGGGGAAAGATGTAACGCTTCGAGTGAAAAAGGAAAGACAAAGGCGGTTTGTGTTTATAGTGCCGATATTCCATACGCTCTTGAAGGATTTAACAAACCAGGAAACCGCGGCAAAAAGTAACTTCTCTGCAGGGGTGAGAGGAATCGAACCTCTGTTGCAAGTTTTGGAGACTCGCGGCCTACCACTGACCGACACCCCTAAGCCATCCGTATTATACAGGATTTAAAGAGGGACCGGTTTACCCACCGCTCCTATAATGTTTTGCAAGCAAGAGCTCTAATAACATTATTGAAGCTTTCCTTTTCGGTTGGGAGAATTTTTTCTAAGTTGAGGAATCTTATGGGTTTTCTTAAAGCAAAAGCCACCCCAAAATTAAAAATAGAGTGTTTTGAGTTGGGATCAAACCGGAACTGGATTTCTCCCTCTTTTTTATAAATCTCTAAGGTTTGGGAAGCGTTGAAGAAAAAGTGGATCTCTTTATTGACATCGAACCCAAAACATTCGTCAGGAAGGATGTGCGCATCTTTGTTAGCCAAAACTACTTTTTTCCCAAGCGCAAATGCCATACCCAGGTCAAAGCGTGACCCCTCTGACGCGGGATCATACCAAAAATGGACTTCATCGGCACTTTCCATTGCCTGACGGTTGTCTTCAAAGATGCGGATTCCACCTGTTAGGTCAACACGGTAGCCTTCTTTCTCTTTTTTATCGACATATTCTTCTATAAGTTTTTCTATTTCCTTTGGCACGTTCCTGACCGGACAAATGAGATAAATTGAAGGCTTCATTTTCTCCTCGTCCAATGGGGTCTCTGCTTCTGTCATTGGAACCAATATATCCGGTTTCGGTTGTTATTTCAATTTTAAGGACTCTTTGTGAAGCTGAACTTTCTTGCAGAATCTGCAGTATTTGTTAAGGCCAAGTTTACCCTTTCCTTTTGTATCCATATTAACCTTATTCCTATCCGTGATATAGTTCTGGTTTTTACAGACGGAACAGATTAAAGCTACAATTTCGCGGGCTCCCTTTTTCGCCATAGCGGTATTTTACATCATTCAATTTTGGTTCACAAGGCTCGCTAGTTGGATATCTTGACATCCCATAATAATCATGATAATATTCGGGTTCTTGATTCGGCATCTCAAGTCTCTGTGCGGTTGCGCACAAAAGAAAGGAGAGCGAGCCATGTTCAAGCGGATTTGGAATTGGATTTTGTCGCTGTTCGGCAAGAAACCGGCGGTGACCGCCAGCAAGTCGACCGCTTCGCGGCCGGAACCGCGCTAGCCATAGGGCTAGGTTTGTGTAAGAGAGGGGGTGTGGACACTCAGCAATTGTTTTTGATTTATAAAGTGCCCACACTCCCTCCCGTTTTTTTTAAAATATATGTCAGTCGAAAGAATGCCCTCGTTCGAAAGGGAATATAGATCAAATCAAAGAGAAAGTGAACCCTCATTTCATAGGGATATGGATGAGCATTCTTCTTATGTCCTTCAGAAGTTTATAGAGGCCGGCTTTGATGAGAGTGATTTGCCGCTTTCCTCGCCAGAATCTAGGGAAGTGTCGAGGAATCTGCATGAGGAGCACAGCCTTACAACAGGAGCTTTGATTTTTTTGAAACGCTCATTGACCAATAAAGATGTACGGCAAGCCTTTGCTAATGGCCTCTTTCTTGAGAGTTCCGGCTCCAACGCGGATGCTGTTATGAATGAGGTAGACAGACTTAGCTTAAAAACGGATCGGGAAAGTGGTACGACCTTGGCATTTTCGGATCTTATAAAAGGTCTTGAAAAAGAATCAGGTGTGAATATTGATAGTGGTAAATCATACGCTCATTTTGCTTGGTTGGGAGCCAGAATTTTGCAGTCGGACTCATTATTTAATTTATTTGATGGGAGTGGAATGAAGCTGGCTGAATTTCTTGGTAAGTACTTTTCGGGGCACGAGTTTTATTCTCTAAGGGGAATTGTAGACGACATTCTTACGCAAGAATGTCGATTTGATGAAGGTAGGGGGAAAAAGTTATTTGATGGGCAAGACGAGTCTTTTCTTTTGGAGTTAGCCGATCATACGAAGCAGTTGGATTGGGGTGAACTTTTACCAAAGGATCCGGAAGAAAAAATGTCACCCTAATTTCCAGTTTTAGATAAGAAATATGATTGGGCTGACAGAATTATTCTCCTCTCTGAAATTTTAAGATCATCCTTTGTTTTTCGAAAAACACCTGAAAGGAAGTTGATCGATAGAATCAGGAGAAGGGAAAACCCCTTACATCCCCTGGTAACTTTGGGAATTGCCCGAACTGTTGGGTACGAGGTTGAATATCCAGAAACAGACAGGGTGCGAAAATTAAATCGCAACGGTACATTTGAGTTTTTAGAAAGGTTGGGGTTTAAGGGAAGTACGGCTGGTGGTGATTGCCGGGAAACTTCTCCGGGGCCGTTTTATGATCCTCTTACCGCGAACTTGGTTTTTGAAAAGTTTGCTGATGCCAAAATTGTTGACCTTGGTAAGTATGAAGGAATGACCATGCATTTTAATGTTGGGTTAGAAGAAAGCCGTGGTCTTGTTGAACTTGTTAGAGCCATGTATCTGACCGGTGCCGGTTACGATCCCCATGTCAATTTCCTTAGAAGCGGACTTTGTATAAGATTTAACTCGAATGGTTTTGGACAGTACGTGGAGTGTAAAACATTTGATGTTATGGAAAAGAGTGAGTTTGTATGGAATATGCGTTGTCTTTCATACCTTTCTTGGGCTCTGGGAGCTCACCAATACTTAGCTAGACAGGGAGAGGAAAGTGCCTGGAAGAAAGAACTTGCTGAAATTTGGAAGGAATATCTTGGAGAATTAAATGGTGGACTTAAATCTGTTGGTTTGGAGGGCTATCTTTCTGAAGAGGGTAATGGTGCAAGTTCGGTACAGATAGTGCATCAGGAATTAGAGCGAATACTTCCCGACACTGCGTCGAGACGTAAGATTGAGAAGCGAAAAGGGAATCTTCCTCCAATCAGGTTTGATAATAGAGAATGGCCAAATGTTGCCGCGTTTACTAGACGAGTGACCGAGCTTTCGGTTCGAAAAATCGAGGCCCTGGCGGATAAAATCGAAGAAGAGGCAATCCAAGACGCTCGTGTTACAGAAATCAATCATAAATATGGGCGTTTTTTGCAAAAATATGACACTCCGATATCTTCTAGTTCCAGCAATTCCAGAAAGCAGACTTTTAAAGAGGTCCGCGACTTACTCCTGAAGAATATCTAAATGTCTTTTGAGCCTGAGGTGAGGATATGAAACTCCATTTCATATGTCTTACCTCGCTTAGTATTGGTTTTGATAAACCTCAAGTCGCGAGGGGCGTCATTGAACTCACTTGAGCCTGAGGTGAGGATTGAACTCACGACCCCGTACTTACCAAGTACGTGCTCTACCACTGAGCTACCCAGGCGGGTCTGATCCTCTCGAATGTGAGTGCTGAGGACAGGATTCGAACCTATGTAGCCCTTCCGGGCGAGAGATTTACAGTCTCTTGCGATTGTCCACTCCGCCACCTCAGCATCAGGAGCCGAGGAAAGGATTCGAACCTTCAACCTTCGCTTTACAAAAGCGTTGCTCAACCGTTGAGCTACCTCGGCTAAAACTTGTATGCAAGGAGAATTATATCAAAAAAACGCTCCTGGAGAAAAAGGATTGACCCCGTCATCAAGGAATCGGTATTCTTCCTGGAAAATTCCAGGTGGGTGAGCTGCCATTCAACAAAATCTTGAGGAACGGACTCCGCTCTCCCGAGTAAAAAATAATCAGAAAGTTGTCTCCGATACCTCTTTAACAGGGTCATATATATTCTAGCATGAAAGTCAATCGTGAAAATTATCAAATTGTCCCAAAACCGGGGATTAAGAGGTTTAAAATGAGGCTAATTACCGGATATAGGAAGTAGGAAATTATAGATACTCCTCCAAAGATGGGGAAAATAATAAAAATGAGCAGAATTATTCCAAATTGGTTCATAAAGATGTCAAATTCGCGTGCTTCTTTGTTGGGTAAGATTCCAACCAGTATTTTTCCGCCGTCCAGAGGGTGAATAGGAATTAAATTAAAAACGGCCAGCGCTACGTTGAACTGAATAATCTGTGATATTAGTCCCGAGAAAACCTGGTTTGGAACGAACCTGTAAATAATGGCTAAGAGCGTGGCAATAATGAGATTCGCCGCAGGTCCCGCTAGGGAAATGAGAGCGGAGTCTTTTTTGGGATCTTTAAGGTTGTATGGGTCGAAAGGAACTGGCTTTGCCCAGCCAAAAAGAAAAGGGGAGTGAATAAGAATCAAAAAAATAGGCAGGAGTATTGTACCGTAAAGGTCAATATGGGGAATAGGATTAAGAGTCAGCCTGCCCAGGAGCCTTGCTGTTGGGTCCCCGAGTCTATCAGCCATCCAACCATGGGCAACTTCATGAATGATTATAGTAAGGGCAAAGCAGGCAATTCCGATCAGTAAGATTAGTATTTCCATTGTGGTTTGAGCTAATTATATAGTATAATCGTCCCCATGGCATACGTTTGTGACAATTGTGGAAAAGGATCAGTTTACGGCCGCCAAAGCTCTCATAGACGTGGTGTTGCCGGAAAACGCTGGAAAAAGCGTGCCCAGGTCACCCCAAGAACGTTTAAACCGAATTTACAAAAAATTGCGGGAATGCGCTTGTGCACAGATTGCATCAGTAAATTTAAAAAAGAGGGGAAAATTGGGGGTAAGAATTTAAAAACTGCTTCCCTGTAACGGGTAATTTTCCCTCCATTTGTACCTCATCCAATACTAGTTTGCCACCCTCAAGATGACTTTTGAGAAGTTTTAATCTCTTTTCATTTGGGAGAAGCGTCCATGCTCCGGGCCAGGGGAACATTGCTCTAACGAACCTTTCTGCACTGACGGGATCCGTCTTTTTTAGATCGATAAATCCATCTTGCCTCGTTACCAATTTTGTATAAGTTGCAGCCCCGTCGTCCTGCTTCCTTAATTTTATTTTTCCTTGAATATAAGGAGTGATGGTTTCTATCAGGACTCCCGCACTTTTTTCAAAAAGCCTGTTTCTAAGTGTGTTGGATGTGTCGGAAGGCAGAACCTCTTCTTTAAATTGGGCAACGATAGGCCCGTGGTCCATTTTCTCGTCCATTTTTAAAATTGTTACACCGGTAAGTTTATCACCATTTCTTATAGTGGCAGGAACTGGGGAAGCACCTCTATATTGGGGTAAAAGTGAAGGATGGATAATTAAGATTCCCTGCGGAAAAAGATCAATTACCTCTTTTTTGATAATTTCGCCGTAGGATGCAAGTACTCCAATTTCGAAATCCAACTTTTCTTTAAGTAAATCACTGGCGGAGTAGAAAATCGGGATTTTGCGTTCGTGGGCCCATTTATCAATTGGCGAATAAGAAAAAATTTGTTTTCTGCCAACGGGTTTGGGAGATGAAGTTACTACCGCCACAACCGGGGATTTACCCGGGCCGACCACAAATTTCTTGTGAAGAGCGGTAAGTACCGGCAAGACATAATCCGGTGTGCCAAAAAAGACTATTTTCATATTAGTTCCACTTCCTCCCATTCATCATTCTCAACTTTATACAAAGGTTTCTTCTCTTTCAATAAATGGTCGATGAAGAGGATTCCCTCTAGATGGTCAATTTCATGAAGAATTATTTGGGCGTCAAAACCTTTGAATTCTTCGGTAATTTTTTCTCCGTTTTCATTTAAATATTCAACCTTTGCCTTTGGGGCGCGTTTAAGAGGGCCATAATAATAAGGAAGTGAAAGACAACCCTCCAGAATTTCGCGTTTGGACCTTTTCTCTTTCTCTTTTTGGGACATCGCCGAGATGCTAAGAATTTTGGGGTTAATAACCACGCGACTGAAATTTTTGTAATTGCAGACAAAAACCTGAAGATTTTTGCCAATTTGGGGGGCGGCTAAGCCAACCCCCTCCGGATCTTTTTGGATAGCAAGAGTGTCTTTCAGATCGCGAATTAAATCTTTAATCTTTTTATCTACACAAAGGACAGGCTTTGATTTGATTCGGAGAGTGTTATTTCCCGATTGTAAAATTTTTCTTACCATTTTATGTCCTCACCACACCCTAATTATACCAGAAACTCGGGCTATTTGATGTTTGCGAGGGCCTCCCGGGCGGTAGCATTATCGGGATTAATATTTGTCAAAATGTAGTTTAGCTGCACTTTAGCTTCGTCATTTCGTTTTAAGTGAACTAAGAGTGCGGCGTATTCAATTCTGGCATCGCTATAATTTGCCTTTAATTCAATTGCTTTTTGAAAGTCAGTATCGGCAGCCTGGTACTGACCTGAGTTTGCATCGATAATTCCCAAATTGTAATAAAGTTTTGCATCCGTTGGAGCCAGTTTTATTGTTGCGGTAACAGTATCTCGTGCGTAATCTAGGTATTTTTCGTCGATTGTGGAAAGTCTGATATAAATCCCAAACATGGTTCTTCTCAAATTAACATTGGCAGGGCTCAAACTTACAGCAGTTTGAACAGTGTCTGTCGCAAAACTTGTAAATTCTGCCGCGTGGGTTGCGTCTTTGGCTTGGTCATAGGCCATGGCGACCGTGGCGTAGGAGCTTGCAAGTTCGCCGTAATAAATTGCCTGCGAAGGCTCAAACTTAATGGCTTGGGAGAGCGCTGGGACTGCCAGGTCGGGCCTAGAGACACTATTCAAGCTTTTACCGCGATTGTACAAAACATCAGCATACCAGTATTTGGCTATGCCAAATACGACATACAACATACAACCAACAACAATTAACATCAGGACATTTTGCTGGCTTGTTAATTTCTTACGTTGGTTGTTGGAAGTTGGCTGTTGATTGTTCGTGATTGCGATAGCAAGAGCGGGGAATAAAAAGAATTCGAGTTGTGTAGGTACTACCGAAAAACCGAAAAAGTTGGAGACGGACAGACTTACAAAACCGGCCAGGAGGGCAAAGTTTAGACTTTTGTCTTCGTTTTTGTTTCTAAATATCAAATAAATAGAAAATCCGATTACTACTAAGTAAGATAGAAGACCAAAAGTGCCCGTGTTTGCGGCAAAATTTAGGAATTCATTGTGGGCTTTGTTATAAATAAAATCCCACTCGCTTGTTAAATTGTGTGCCGCCGGACGGTAAAGATAATATGAGAAAGCAAAAGTTTCCGTGCCGGTTCCGAAAATTGGGTAATGGAGCCAAACCTGAAGCGCTCCAGTCCAAACGATTTCGCGTATTTTGCTGGATTCTGTTCCGCCTGTTTCGAGAGCCGTACCGGAGGTGTTAGTTTGTTCTACAGCCTTTTTATGTGAGAGAAGATTCTCAACTGACGGCGTCCATGGGGTTCCGCTTATTAGACAAACTGCAATGAAGGAAACTCCAATAATGAGTAGCGGAGAGATGAATGCTTTTATATTTTTGATATTTTTTAAAACAATCAAAGCCCAAAAAATTATGCAGGCGACCCCAAATCCAAGGAAGCCCGAGCGTGATTTTGTAAAAATTAAAGTCCAGAAGAAAAGAATTGAAAGTCCAAAATAAATCCAGAAACCAAACGATTTTATTTTTGATTTCAGCATAAAGGCCCAGGCAATAGGAATTAACGCTACCACCCAGGCGGCGAGCCAGTTTGGCTGACCCAATGAAGAAAATACACGCGTCTGCACATCCTGAACCCAAATGTTTTTATCAATTCCAAAATGTTCGGCAACTCCATAGACAGAAACAAGGGCAGCTGAAGTGAACCAGATTTTTATGAGTTTTATAGTATCTTTTCCGTCAAAATTGGATACGAACGCCCAGTAGAGGAGTAGATAGCAGGTGGTGGAAAGCAGTCCGCCGTTAAAACGCGAGTAATATCCGAAGACGGAAGTATAAAAATCAATTGAAAGAATTGTAGAAATTAACTGCAACCCCCAAAATACCAGAAGCGGAATATCTAATATTGTGCGACGAAAAATAAATTTTCTTTCAACGATGCATCTGATTGCCCAGATGGTTGTAATAATGGCTGTCAGAATGTAGACCAAAACCATTTTGTTAAATTCAAAAACTTCGGAGGTGTAGGGCCACAAAACTATCGGGACGAAGAAAATTAGAAAGGCAAATAAAAAGAAAATAATTCTTCGCATTGAGATATATTATACCCTTTGCAAGATTTATTTTTGTGGGTATACTGCGATGCAGTAGTAATTTTAACGGAGATGAAAATAATTAACCCCATTGACAGATTTTTAGGACTTTTCTCCCATGATATTGGCATTGACTTGGGAACCGCGAACACCCTAGTTTGGGTCCGCGGGAAAGGGATTGTAATCCGCGAACCTTCGGCTGTTGCGCGCCACAAAAAAACAAAAGAAATTTTGGCCATTGGAATTTCTGCCAAGAAAATGTACGGCCGCGCCCCCGCGACAATTGAAGCGATTAGACCACTTCGCGACGGAGTTATAGCGGACTTTGATGCAACGGCTGCGATGCTAAAGTATTACATCCGAAGAGTTCATGAAAGCGGAACCGTGATGCCAAAAATTCCGAGACCGCGTGTAATTATTGGAATTCCCTCAGGAGTGACGGAAGTTGAACGCCGCGCCGTTGCTGATGCATCAATGGATGCCGGAGCGCGGGAAGTCTTTTTAATAGAGGAACCAATGGCGGCTGCAATTGGGGCAAAATTGCCGATAGAAGGACCTGAAGGAAATTTGGTGGTCGATATTGGCGGGGGGACAAGCGAAATTGCCGTAATTTCGCTGGGAGGAATAGTTTTGGGAAGAAGTGTGCGTATTGCAGGGGATGAAATGGACGAGGCAATAATAAATTATGTCCGGCTTAAGTATTCGCTTCTCCTCGGTCAACCCACTGCGGAGGCCGTAAAAATTGGGATTGCCTCGGTAGCTACCGATACTGGCGAAATTAAACAAAAATTTTCAGTGGTAAGAGGGCGGGATCTTGAAACCGGACTTCCAAAATCTATCAAACTTACAAATAACGAAATCGGCGAAGCTTTAGCCCCAATCATTCAGGAAATCATAGGAAATATTGTTGATACGCTTGAAGAAACTCCGCCCGAGCTGACCAGCGATATAATGGAAAGAGGAATTATACTCATGGGTGGTGGCTCACTTCTCCCGGGAATTGATAAAGTAATTTCGGAAGCAACTCACATGCCTGTTTGGATTGCTGACGATCCTCTAACCTGCGTCGTCCGCGGTTGCGGAGCTTGCTTGGAAGACTCTGCACTTCTTAAAAGAATCAGAGTTACTAAAGGTTTATAATGCCAAATTAGTATGGCTGTAAGAAAAACAATTCAAATAGGTGATCCTAGATTAAAGGCGGAAAATGTAGTGGTGAAAAATTTTGGTGACTCTCGCGTTAAAAAAGTTATTAAGGACCTGAAAGATACAATGGTTAAAAATGATCTGGTGGGAATGGCTGCTCCACAAATCGGATACAACTATAAAATATTTATAACTCAGCCTAAAAAAACCAAATATAGAAAATTGCCTAAAGGAGATAAGTTCCGGGTCTATATTAATCCAAAAATTGTTAAGTTTTCGAAAAGACAAAATATTATTTATGAAGGATGTGGTAGTGTGCTAAATGGAAATTTATTTGGTCCTGTTAAACGTCCCAGAGAAATTACCATTGAAGCGTTTGATGAGAGAGGAGAAAAATTTCAACTTCGTTGTGACGGAATACTGGCTAGGGTAATTCAGCACGAAAATGATCATATGGTTGGAATTGAGTTTACGGAAAAAATATTTGATTACAAAAAGATTATGGCAAGAGAATTTTATATAAAAAATATTAGAAATTCTAAAGAACAACTTCAGGCTTCGAACATAACTATCGTGGAGTACAGGAAACTGTAAGTGTTAGAATAGTGTCATGCAATCCTGGCTTTCTTGGTTTTTGAGAGGAACTCTAATTCTTATTTTTTTAATTCTTTTGGGAAAACTTTTTGAGGTTCAAATAATTAAGGGTAGTTATTACCGTAGTCTTTCCGAGGAAAACAGAATCCGTCATATTCCAATTCCTGCCCCGCGTGGCAGAATTCTAGCCAGAAATGGTGAAGCTTTGGCTGACAACGTTGCTATTAAGGAACGAGTTTTGTTTGATCCGGGGAAAGGTATTACTTTTACTGAAGATCTAACAAATGCATCCCCCGACGAGATCATTACTAATTACAAAAGAATTTATCCAATGGGAGAAGTGTTTGCCCACGCATCGGGGTATCTTTCGGTTGTTTCCGGTTCTGGGGTTGGAATAGTTGACCCAAACTGCCCCCAAAAAGGGGTAAGGACTAGTGGAATGCTGGTTGGTGTGACGGGACTAGAGGAGGAGTATGAATGTGCACTCCTTGGAGTTCCCGGAGAAGAATTGATTGAAGTAAATACTCTTGGTAAAAAAATTAGAATCTTGGGAATAAGAAATCCTACCCCCGGAACCGATATTAGAACCTCGATTGACTATGGATTGCAGGAGGAAGTGGCGAAAGATATGGATAATTCTTCCGTGTCCGATAAAAAAGGTGCGGCAATTGTTACAGACGCAAACGGTGCAATTTTGGCTTTTTATTCGAGTCCTAGTTTTGACCCGCAGAAAATTGCACCGCTCTTAACCGATCCTAACCTTCCACTTTTTAACCGCGTGACGAGTGGAACCTTTCATCCGGGGAGCGTTTTTAAACCTTTGGTTGCAATTGCAGCGCTTGAAGAGGGAGCAATCGATGGGAATTTTCTTTTCAACGACCCGGGGATTATTACTGTCAATGGATTTTCTTATACCAACTGGTATTTTACGGAATACGGCCGTCTTGAGGGTCAGATTAATCTTGTTCAGGCACTGGCTCGTTCGACAGACACCTTCTTTTATAAGATTGGAGAAATGGTGGGCCCTGTCAATATTGCTAAGTGGGCCGACTTGTTTGGTTTGGATAAGGTAACAGGGGTGGATATCCCGGAAGAGGCTAAAGGGCTAATTCCAACCCCCGATTGGAAACAAAAAGTTATAAAAGAAGCTTGGTTTTTGGGAAATACTTACAATATGTCAATAGGTCAGGGGGATGTTTCCGTTACGCCAATTGAACTCAATACTTATATTGCGGCAATCGCAGCGGACGGAAAGCTTTGCCAACCGCAATTTATTTTTTCCGGCTCCCCGGTTTGTCACAAAATAAATATTTCTCAAAATAATCTGGATTTGGTAAAAGAGGGAATGCAGGGGGCCTGTGCAAACGGTGGAACCGCTTATACTTTTTTTGATTTCGGGCAAAAGCATGGTGGACAAACAGTTGCTTGTAAAACAGGAACCGCAGAGGTCGGCGTAGTTGGGAAGCCGAATGCTTGGTTTACTTTTTTTAGTCCCATCAAAAATCCAGAAATTGTTGCGACGATAGTTTTTGAAAAAGGTGGGCAAGGATCGGAAGTTGCCGGCCCGGTGGCGCGTAAAATTGCAGATTATTATTTTCAAACTGAAGCGGCTGCCAAATGACGGAAAAAGAATACCTAATTGCCCTAAGTACTTTTACTTCCATTGGTCCTATGAGGACCAAACTTCTCCTCTCATATTTTAAGTCTGCTAAAAAAATTTGGGAATCTTCTCAAAAAGATTTATTGGAAGTTGGGCTTGGGGTAAAGTTGGTTGAAAAATTTCTGGAGCATCGTAAAAGTTTTGATGCTGAAAAATATCTTCTTAATCTTGAAAAAGAATCGATTACTCCGGTCACGATTAATGACCGTGACTATCCGGAGAACCTTAAAGACCTGGAGGACGCACCTTTTGTTTTATATGTTAAGGGAGTTTTGAAAAAGACTGATTCCCGGGCAGTCGCGATTGTCGGAACAAGAATGATGACTTCCTACGGGCGTGAAGTGACGCAGAAGTTATCTTCTGAACTTGCGAATTATGGAATAACAGTAATTTCTGGGCTTGCACTTGGAGTGGATGCCGAGTCCCAGAGGGCGGCCATCGCCGCCGGAGGGCGGACCATTGCAGTTCTTGCATCGGGTTTGGATATCATTTCTCCTCTGGCAAATAAAAATCTGGCGCTTGATATTATTTCAAAAGGAAGCGGTGCAGTTGTTTCCGAATATCCACTGGGACACGTTCCTTTTCCGTCCGATTTTGCTATAAGAAATCGTTTGATTTCGGGTCTTTCGAAAGCAGTTGTTGTTATTGAAGGCAGAATGAAAAGCGGCACTTTTTATACAGTGAGTGCCGCTGCTGCCCAAAACCGTCCGGTATTTGCGGTTCCCGGACCGATAACCTCACCTGCGTCCGAAGGCCCGAATTATTTAATTCAAAACGGAGCAAAACCGATTACTACAGCCCGCGACGTTTTGGACGAACTTCATCTACAACTAAGGGTTGACCCTGATGCAGTAGAAAAAGTTATGCCGGGAAGTCCGATTGAATCTAAAATTATCGAATTTCTGGACTGCGAGCCCTTGCATCTTGACGAGCTTGTTAGAATATCTGGTGTCGCAACTGCCGAAGTTTCTGCTAGACTTACTATCATGGAAATGAAAGGATTAGTGAGGAACTTGGGGAATGGAATATACAAAAAAATATGAATTTAGTAATTGTTGAATCACCAACAAAAGCCAGGACTCTCGGAAAATTTTTGGGGGAGGGTTATGACGTGGAGGCAACGACAGGACATATTAAGGATTTGCCAAAATCTACACTCGGAATTGATATCGAACACGATTTTACTCCCGACTATGTTGACGTAGTTAAAAGAGCAGAGACAATTGCGATGATTAAATCCAAATCCAAAAAAGCTAAGGAAATTTTTATAGCAACTGACCCTGACCGCGAGGGAGAAGCAATTGCATTCCATGTTAAAGAAATTTTGGAGGGTGACGGAAAAGTAGAAAGAATAACGTTCCATGAGATTACAAAGGAGGCTGTCGAGGAGGCGATTAAAAATCCGCGCGACATTGATAAAAAACTGGTTGACGCGCAAATTGCGCGTAGAGTTCTTGACAGGTTGGTTGGTTATAAACTTTCCCCGCTTCTTTGGAAAAAAGTCAGGAGGGGACTTTCTGCAGGGCGCGTCCAATCGGTTGCGGTACGCCTGATCGTTGAAAAAGAGCGCGAAATAGAAAAGTTTAAGTCAGAAGAATATTGGGAAATTTTCTCGGCAGTGAAAGACAAAAAGGGAAAAAGCGAGTTCACTGTTCAGTTGGTTAAAATTGAGGACAAGGATGCCGTAGTAAAAAATAAAAAGGAGTCTGACAAGATTCTTTCCGATTTGGAAAAAGCCAATTATAAAGTTTCCGACGTCAGAAAACGACAGGTTATTAAAAGTCCTTATCCTCCTTTCACCACTTCTACAATGACCCAGGCGGCAGCAAGAATAATGGGTTGGTCTTCCAAAAAGACCATGTCGGTTGCACAAAAACTTTATGAAGAGGGTCTTATTACCTACCACAGAACTGATTCTCTAAATTTATCTCTTCCTGCCGTAATGAAGGCGCGGGATTTTATCAAGAAAAATTATGGAGAAACATATCTTCCAGAAAAACCGCGTTTTTACAAAACAGTGAGCAAGATGGCGCAGGAAGCCCATGAAGCGATTCGTCCGACTGATGTGAATTATAAGCTGGAGGTTACAAAGGAAAGATTTGCGGAGGAAAATACAAAACTTTACGAACTAATTTGGGCAAGATTTATTGCTTGCCAGATGAACCCCTCAATATATGACGAGACAATTATAGATGTTACCGCTTCTAAATATCTTCTTCGCGCGAGCGGCCAGGTAATGAAATTTGACGGTTGGAGAAAAGTGATTCCTGCAAAAAAGGATGCAGAGGAAGTGGTTGTTGTTCTTCCTGAAATTGCTAAAGATACCGACTTGGATTTGGTAAAAACCTGGGCCGATCAAAAGTTCACCCAACCACCGGCGAGATATAACGAGGCCTCTTTAATTAAAACTTTGGAGAAATTGGGGATTGGGCGCCCTTCAACTTATGCTCCGACAATTTCCGTAATACAAATCAGAAATTATGTTGAAAAGAATGATACTAAACAATTTATTCCAACGACAATAGGGATTGCTGTTAATGATTTTTTGATGGCAAATTTTGCTGACACTTTTGATTATCAATTTACGGCGGAAATGGAAGGGAACCTAGATAGCATTGCTGAAGGTAAACTTCCCTGGGTTAAAACAATTAAAGATTTTTGGAGTCCGTTTGATAAGAAACTTAAAGACGTAGAAGAAAATGCAAAGAGGGTAAAAATTGAAGTGGAAAAATTGGGAAGAAAGTGTCCGGAATGTAAAGAAGGGGAACTGGTGATTAGGACCGGACGTTTCGGCAAATTTATTTCCTGCTCGCGTTTTCCCGACTGCAAATATACAGAAAAGTATTTGGAAAAAATTGGGGTGAAGTGCCCTGAATGTAAAGAAGGAGATGTGATAGTTAAAAAGACGTCAAAAGGACGCAAATTCTTCGGCTGCACCCGCTACCCGGATTGTAAATGGGCGAGTTGGAGAAGTCCCAAAAAAGAAGAAACAACGAGCGCCTCAAATTAAGATTTCCTCTCGAGGTGTTGAAACTCAAAATCTGGATCATTTGAATGTAGTTCTAATGATTTAACAATCCATTCCTCTCTATTAATTTCAGGAAAATGAACATCGCCCTCGTATCGTCTCGTTATTTTTGTTAAGTAGATAGTGTCGGCTATGGGTAAAATATGTCTGTAAATTGATTCTCCACCTATAACCATTAATTCCTGTTCATCCAAGTTTTCTGCAAAATTAATAGCTTCCTGAATTGTCTTGAAAACAATTGCGCCCTCCGGCTTATATTCTGGGTTTGACGATAGGACTAAATTTATCCTTTCAGGAAGGGGGTGTCCAATTGACTCAAGGGTTTTTCTTCCCATTAGTAAACAATGATTACCGGTAATATCTTGAAAGTGCTTCATGTCCTCAGGAATGTGTTGCCAGGGGATTTTTCCATCTCTACCAATGACATTGTTTTCCGAGACCGCAACAACGATTGATATTTTCATATAGAAGGGAATTTAAACTTTTTGATTCGGATATTTTTCAAGCTCTTTATATTTGAATTCCATCTTTACACCCGCCTTTTTAAGTACTTCTTCAGCTCCTGAATGATATTTTCTTTCAGCATAAACTCTTTTAATACCGCAGTTTATTAAAAGCATTGCGCAAGTTCTACAGGGTGTCATTTTGACATACATGGTTGCTCCGTCAATTGGCGTACCTCTTTTTGCGGCTTGGCAAATTGCGTTTTGTTCTGCATGCACCGTTCTGACACAATGCAAACTTATTGAACCATCTTCCTCAATTGTTTTCTTAAGATCGTGTCCGATGTCATCGCAGTGAGGAAACCCTGCAGGGGAGCCAACGTAGCCTGTTGCCAATATTTGTTTGTCTTTTGCAATAATGCACCCGCTTCTCCCCCTATCGCACGTTCCGCGATGCCCGATTGCATTTGTCACCTCCATAAAATAATCGTCCCAGGAGGGGCGCTTATATTTTTCTGGTTTAGTTTTTGATTTTTCTTTTATTTCTTTCAAAACCTTCTCGACCTGGGAATATAAATGATTAGGGGTTGAATCGTTGCTAAATTTATAATTTGCCATCTTGATACATTTTTTAATATTTTGTTTTGTAGGATTCCTAGAAATCATCTCTCTTTTTTCATCTGCCAGAAAACTTTTATAAGTTTGTTTATCAGTTTCACTACCTCTTTTAATGTTTCTTTGATATCTCAGTCGAGGGTTAGCATTTACCGCAAAAAGATAAAAATTCCCATTTTTCTTTAAAGTCTCTACCTCAAGTGGAACTCTTAAACTTTCGATAACACCACTTCCTCCCTTTTTGACAGCCCTTTCGTATAAGGTATCAGCAATATAGCCGGCACCAAATTTTTTCCTTAGATCGTTAGCAACAAAAACCATGGAGTCTCTATTTACGAGGAGTTTTCTTTTTTTTATTTCTTCTATTAAAAATCCCCGGACGGAGAAATGATGAAATTTTCTTTTTTTAACTAAATAATTGGCAATCGTTCCTTTTCCTGCCCCGAGGGTTCCCGTAATTCCGATGATCATTGTTTCACTTTATTTAATACTTTTCTTTATTCTTTTCAAGGTGTAATCTGTCAACGACTAAAGAGATGAGAGAGATTGTGATTAATACTAAGGAAGGTCAAAAAATTGAACCCCAAAAATATATTTCTTCGGATGGACTTGTCTGGTTTCTCTTTGATGAAAAGGATACTTCACTTCCGCTTGTTGGTAATTTAGACCCGGAGACTGGGGTGATAGTTTGCGCCCCCTTGGCCAGAGTTGATAAAAGAGTTGAATCGATTAAGGCTTGGTCCGGGGCAAGATATTCCCGTTTTCCCGGCGAGCCATGGGAAATATATGGGGAGATTGCTGGAAAGTCTAAAAATATTGCCGACGAAAAATTGGAAGAGACCTTTATAAATTATGGTCATGCTTCGGTCGCCGATATGGCAAATCTGCACGTAGATATTACCGGAATTCCCATGCATATTTGTATGAATATTTTTAATTTGGGATATGTTAATTCCGGTCAGGAAAAATCTACCCGTTACCAAAAGAAATTTGGCGAAGCAAGTTTGTCTCCAGTCGGATTATTTTTAACGGATGAATTATCTCCCGATAAAAAAGAGGTGCTTGAAGAAAAATGTCAGGAAATAGGTGAAACGGCTTTGGGATTTTTTGCTAAATATAAAGAGAGGCTGGGGGAAGAGTATAGGAAATTTTATCGTCCGGAAAGTGAGCAAATTAAATCTTTAGATAATAGAGTTCTTGATACCGCCAGATCATTTTTACTTTTGGGGCACCAATCCGGAATGAGAATGGTTACAACTGCCCGCGATTGGGCAAGAATTATAGGGGAGCTAAGTTCTTCTCCAATTCCGCTTTATCCAAAAGTTGCAAATCAAATTAAGAGACTCCTTGCGCCCGAGGCGGTTGAAGAAGAGACCTTAGCCTTTTTAGCGGAAGCTCCAAGTTTAATTAAACACGCCGAAGTTAATTCTACGGTAAATAATAATTTGGGAGAATTAAGGCGTTATCTATTGAGGGAAACAAACTTGTTATCGAAAGTTGGAATCAAAAAAGAGTTTGGAGGAAAAGTTGAACAAAAAGTTAAAGTCTTTCCAAAAAATTCCTCTGCAGTTAAAAAGTTGGCGTTTGAGTATTGTTTGAGCCTTTGGCCGGGTATAGATCAGGATAAATTGTATAGCTGGCTTTCCAGATGCGATTCTTCAACAAAAAGTAAGATCCATGAAATTATTTTTCAAAACCACAATCAGTATAAAGAACTGCCGGGTTATGCCAGAACAACAGATATTACTTTTAATTTAGACATCGCTTTAGGGGAGCTTAGGGATTTCAACCGTCATAAATCTGTGGCGAGATTTTACAATTTACCCATGGTTTTTACAGATTCAGCTTTAACCCGGGACACTGTACTGCAAATATTATCCCAGGGATTCATATTACCGCTTTATCTCACGGACATTCCCGAGTTTGAATTAATTTCGAAAGGATTTGAATTGGATATGAGAAAGTTGTATGGAAAAATATATGATCTGGTTGACTGTGCAGGGATCTGGGGAGTAGAGGATTATTCCTTTATTTACAATCTCTTACCGCTTGCTCAAAAAATTACCCTTATATTAAGTAGTGATCCCAAGAGTAGTAATTATATAAACCATTTGAGGGTTAAAGAAGGTGGTCATATTAATTATCGAATGCTTGCGTATGATATGGCAAGAGCAACCGGCCGGTTTGGAGCTTATGCTTCCGGTTTTTCCAAAAACATTAAGAGACCGGACCCTGCAAACGGGGAGGAATTTTTTTCCAGAAAATGAAAAAAGGATTTTTAATTACATTAGAAGGTGGGGAAGGTTCCGGAAAATCTGTTCAGGCAAAATTATTGGAAGAGCAACTGGGTAAATGGGGATTTTCGGAGGATAGACTTTTGGTACTACGGGAACCGGGGGGCACAGAAATAAGTGAACAGATAAGAACGATTATTAAAAACCCTAAAAATAGGGAAATGAATTATCTTACGGAATTACTTCTTTTTGAAGCATCCAGGGCGCAAATTGTCGGAGAGAAAATAGCTCCATTTTTGGAAAATATAAACGGAGTGTGTTTACTTGACAGGTTTAGAGACAGCACCGATGTTTATCAAGGAGTTGCCCGCGGTTTGGGTATTGATACTACCACTTATTTAAATAATTTAGTTACGAAAGGTCTCGAAGCGGATTTAACTTTATTTTTTGATATTGATCCGGAAGTCGGACTGGCAAGGAAGAGTAATGAGGGGGTCAAATGCCGTTTGGATGATGAGGAATTGCAATTTCATCTGATGATTAGGGAGGGGTACCGAAATTTGATTTCAAAAGATAAAACGGGCAGGTGGGTCACGGTTGACGGCGCTAAAAGTATCCCCGAAGTACAAAATGAAGTAAATAGAATTGTTTGGGGAAGGTTGTTCGAGAACGGATTGGTTGAGGGAAATGGGAGACGGGGGGAAAGAATTTAAGCTCCTTATAGAGTATAATAGCTTCATAATGGATAAAATAACTTTACTTATTCTTGAAGAGCAAAAGCGCCAGAAGGAGACTCTTACGATGATTGCGTCGGAAAACTATGCTTCTCCCGCAGTCCGCGCTGCTGTTGGGTCGGTCCTCATGAATAAATACTCCGAAGGATATTCGGGCAAACGCTATTATCAGGGAAATAAAGTTGTTGACGAAATTGAGGATTTTGCAGCTGAATTGGCCAAGAAACTTTTTAAAGTGGAGCATGTTAATGTCCAACCCTATTCAGGTTCTCCTGCAAATGCGGAAGTTCTTTTTGCACTGATTAATCCAGGTGACACAATAATGGGACTTAAACTTTCTTCCGGCGGGCACTTAACCCACGGACATCCCAACATTACCTTTTCCGGCAGGTTCTATAAATCGGTGCAATTCGGAACAAAAGATGATGGAGTAATTGATTACGACGAGGTTGAAGAATTGGCCAAAAAAGAAAAACCAAAACTTTTAATCATTGGGACTACCGCTTACCCATTAATTTTTGATTGGAAAAGACTGGAGGAGATTGCCGATTCGGTAGGAGCTTGGCTGGTTGCCGACATTTCCCACGTTGCGGGCCTAGTTTTAGCTGAAGTTTATCCGAGCCCGGTTCCTTTTGCTCATGTTGTTACAACCACAACTCATAAAACCTTAAGGGGGCCAAGAGGGGCAATGATAATGGTTACTAAAAAAGGAGTTGCTAAAGATCCCGAAATATCGGCAAGAATAGATAAGGCAGTTTTTCCGGGGCTTCAGGGTGGACCGCACGACAATACAACTGCAGGAATTGCACAAGCGCTGGTAGAGGCAGATACCCCGGAATTTAAAAAATATGGAGAACAGGTTGTTGCTAACGCAAAATCTTTAGCCGAAGAACTTAAAAAAGGAGGACTTACTCTTGTTGCGGGGGGAACTGAATGTCATTTAATTGTTGTTGATCTTCGTCCGCTTGGCCTTTTGGGCAAGCCGGTTGCGGAAGCGCTTGAGGAGGCGGGAATAGTGGTAAATAAAAATTCCGTACCAAACGATACAGCTTCACCCTTTTCACCGTCAGGAATTCGCTTAGGAACTCCCGCTCTCACAACCCGCGGAATGAAGGAAAAAGAAGTAAAAATTATCGCCGGATGGATTTTGAAAGTAATAAAAAATATTAATGATAAGGAAACTTTTAAAAAAATTGCTTCGGAAGTTAAATCCCTTTGTAAAAAGTTTCCTACAAAACAAGTTTAATATGAGAACAGAAAACGGAACCCGCATTTTTGAAGGAAAAGTAGATTATGCCGAAGGTAAAATGGCCAGACTTCTTCAAATAACAGACTTTATTAGGGAAAAAGACGGGGGAGAAGATTTTCTTAGAAAAACAAAGTTGGTTTCTATTGTGGCCGGAACAAGTGAAAGAAATCTGGTTTATGCAGAGAAGAAACAGGAAGCCGCCGGTAGTTTAGGATTAAATCTGGAAATAAAAAATCTTGGTGAGAATGTGAGTTCCGAAGAAGTAGAAGGAGAGATAAACAAATTAAAAGAAGATCCAAACGTCGCCGGAGTAATGCTTCAGCTTCCCTTGGCGGATAAATTGAAAGGATCAACCAAAAAATTAATTCAACTAATTCCTTTTGAAAAAGATTTAGATGGAATGAATGAAGACCCTCAAGTAGTTGCTCCGGTGGCTCAAGCAATTTGGGAAGTTGTTAAATTTGGAATAAGCGAACTAAATTTATCGACCCCATCTATAAATGTAGTGGTTGTTGGTGCCAGGGGTTTTGTTGGAACTAAGACCATTCAGAAGCTCGAATCTGAAGGACTTAAGGTAACAGGTATTGATTTGGATACTCCTGAGGAGGAAAGACTTAGGGTGATTAAGAACGCAGAAGTTCTAATTAGTGTTTGCAACAGCCCAGATTCGATTCACGGAGAAATGCTTGGCGAAGATATAAAGATTATTGGCGATGGTTCTTACCCTCATGGAGATTTTGCTAAAGACGTTATCGGAAAGGCGAAGATAGCAGCTCTAGTTCCGGGGGGAATCGGTCCGATGACGATTGCGGCCTTGATGGAAAAATTTGTTAATAGGTTGGTAGTCCTTGCCGGAGAGGGGAAAATTTTAACTGGAGAAGAGGTTGATAAGTTGATGGCAAGTCTGTTATAATACGCCCACACACGCAGGTTATGCTTCCTGGATGACTTCCGACCTGCGGCGGTATAAGGAAGCAACAAATATCATGACAGTTAAGGTATCGCTTGAAGATCTGCTTAATTCTGGGGCCCATTTCGGCCACCAGACGAGGCGTTGGAATCCCAAGATGGGAGAGTATCTCTATGGCTCGGATAATGGAGTTCACATCTTCGACTTAACCAAGACCAAACCCCTCTTAGAGGAAGCTCTGGAATTTCTTTCAAAGTCTGCCAAGGAAGGCAAAACGATACTTCTTCTTGGAACTAAAAAACAAATAAAAGAGAAAGTAGCCAAAGTTGGCGAGGAACTTGGAATTCCGTATGTAAACGAACGCTGGCTTGGCGGAACAATTTCCAATTTTCCTCAAATGCAAAAATCTCTCAAGAAAATGGAAGAAATGGCTGCTAATGTTACAGCCGGTTTTTACAATAAATATACAAAGAAAGAAAGACTCTTGATCGATAGGGAAATTACACGTCTCGAGCGATTCTTTGGCGGAATTAAAAATCTTAAAGGAGTTCCGGATGTTCTCTTCGTCATAGATACTAAGAGGGAAGCCGGAGCTGTTCATGAGGCAAATACCAAGAAAGTTCCGGTAGTCGGAATAGTTGATAGTAATAGTGATCCGGACCCTATTGATTATCCGATTCCTATGAACGATGATGCTTCAAAAGCTTTGGAATATGTTTTAGACTTATTTAAGGAAGCAATTTCCGAAGGAAAGAAAAAGTTGAGTGTAGCGAAATCCTGAGCGAAGTCGAAGGAACCCATTATGACAAAAATTAACATTGAACAAATCAAGAAATTAAGGCAGGAAACCGGAGTTGCTATAATCAGAATCCGTGAAGTTTTGGAGGAAGTTGGGGGCGATGAGAAAAAGGCTCTCGTTATTCTCAAAAAAGAAGGAATTGAAAAAGCAGCCAAGCGTGAGGGCAGGGAAACCGGACAGGGAAAGATTTTTGTTTACGCTCATCATACCGGCAAAATTGTTGGGGTAGTTGAGCTACTTTGTGAGACAGACTTTGTTGCCAAAAATGAACTCTTTGAAACACTAGGTAAAGATATTGCCATGCAAGTTGCTTCAATGGGGGAAGTCGATTTAGAGAAACAGGAATTTATTAAGGATCCCGCAAAAACCATTTCCGATTTAATTAAGGAAGTTATTGCTAAAACAGGTGAGAACGTTAGACTTGGCAGAGTTATTCGTGTAGAATTAGGGAAGTAAGCATAGCTTGAATCAGTCTAAAATGGACGAGGCCTCTATAACTTCAAAATTTCAAAAGGCGGTGGACGCAGTTTTTTCTGATATTGCTGGAGTTCGCACCGGTCGTGCCAGTCCTGCGCTTGTAGAAAACATAGTTGTTCCGGCATATGGTGGAACACAGCACTTAAGAGTGATGGAGGTTGGAAGTATTACCGCCTCTGATCCGACTCAAATTGTTATTTCCCCCTGGGATAAAAGCATAATTGGGGATATCAGAAAAGGAATAATGGAAGCCAATGTGGGCCTAAACCCCTCAATTGATGGGGAAATTATCCGGATAGTTATTCCGGCGATGACAACCGAGGATAGGGAAAAGTATGTAAAGATTTTGTCGGGAAAACTGGAAAGCGGACGTGTTATGATCCGCCAAGTTAGAGCCGATGAAATGCACGAGATCAAAAAGAAATTTGAAGCCAAAGAAATTACAGAGGATGAAAAATTTGCTTCGGAGAAAAGGCTCCAGGAATTAACTGATTCTTTTATTGCCAAGATTGAAGAAATGGGGGAAAAGAAAAAGGCCGAGCTTCTTCAAATCTGATATACTTCTTCTTGGTATGCTTTCAACAATTCTTTATATTTTAGGAATTATTCTGGTTCTTTCGGTTCTTATTTTAATCCATGAACTCGGCCATTTTTTGGTTGCCAAAAAATTAGGCGTTTGGGTTGAAGAATTTGGGTTTGGGCTTCCGCCACGTCTTATCGGTAAAAAATTCGGAGAAACAATTTATTCTATTAATGCACTTCCTTTCGGGGGATTTTGTCGAATGCATGGTGAGACAAGTGAAGAAGGGGTCTCCGATCCAAACCGCGCCTTCTTGGGTAAAGGAAAATTAACCCGGGCGGGAATTGTTGTTGCCGGAATTGTGATGAATTTACTCCTTGGACTTTTATGTTTTGCAATTGTTTATTCTTTTCTTGGAATTCCGAAAGAGCAGGGGTTTGTGCAAGTTGTAGAAGTTGCACAAGATTCTCCTGCCGCGACCGCTGGACTTGCCATTAATGACATTATTGTTTCGTTTAATAAAAATATGGTTACTAAATCGACCGATTTTACAAACTTGACTCAGGAGAATAGAGGTAAGAATGTAGCATTTGTAATAAAACGTGGTTCTCAAACTTTAAACTTTAATATCACCCTTCGTCAAAATCCGGCTGACGGTAAATCTTTCTTAGGAGTCGTCGTTACGTCGGAAATGACATATTATCCGCCCGTTTGGCAGCGTCCTTTTTACGGTGCTTATTACGGAACTATTGCTTCTTATCAAACAACCATAGCAGTTGTGTCGGGACTTTGGGGAACCGTTTCCCAAGTGGGACATGGACAGGTTCCCGAAGGTACTGTTGGCCCGGTTGGAATCTTTGCGATTATTTATTTTGTCCTAAAACAAGGCATTTTACCAATACTTAATTTAATGGGTCTTATTTCAATAAATTTGGCGGTGCTTAATGTTCTTCCAATTCCGGCGCTTGACGGCGGTAGACTTTTATTTATTGGAATTGAAGCGGTAATGGGAAAAAAAGTTTTGCCAAAAGTAGAAGAAGCATTTCATTCCGTCGGTTTTATTGTTCTGATTGCTTTGATTCTTTTAATTTCCTTCTTTGATATTAAAAGGGTAATTGCCTCCGGAGGATTCACGGGATTTATCAACTCCTTCATCAAATGATACAATAGCTTCATATGCACCAATCTGAACTTTTTCCAAAAACAAGAAAAGAAGCTCCCAAGGATGCAGAAAGTATCAATCATAAACTTTTAGTTCGCGGAGGTTTTATCGATCAGCTCATGGCAGGAAGCTGGACACTCCTTCCGCTTGGTTGGCGCGTCGTTAACAAAATTAATCAGATAATTCGTGAAGAGATAAATGCTATTGGCGGACAGGAAATGTTAATGCCCCTTCTTCATCCGAAAGAAATATGGAGTGAAACGGGCCGTTGGGACAAAGCCGATGAGATTATGTATAAACTTAAAGATTCCCGCGGAAAGGAATATGTTCTAAGCTTCACGCACGAAGAAATTGTTATGGATCTTTTACGGAAGAATATAAACAGCTATCAAGATCTGCCGGTTTTGGTTTATCATTTTTCTACAAAATTTAGACATGAACCAAGAGCCAAAAGCGGAATTTTAAGGGCAAGGGAGTTTATGATGAATGATCTTTATTCTGCTCACACAAGCGAGAAGGATTTAATGGATTACTACGAAAAAGTTAAAGGTGCTTACTCAAAAATTTTTACCAGGCTTGGATTTAATTTTAAAGTTGTAGAAGCTTCGGGTGGGGTGTTTACGGATAAATTTACGCACGAGTTTCAAGTTTTAAATGCTAATGGTGAGGACATCATTTATGTTTGTAGTAAATGTGATTTTGCTCAAAATAAGGAAATTTTTAAAGGTAAGGCCGGTGAGACTTGTCCTAAATGTAAAAAGGGGAGGATAAAAGAAGAGGCTGAAACTGTGGAGGTTGGAAATATTTTTCCTCTTGGAACTTGGTATGCGGAAAGAATGAAAATGTATTTTACTGATAAGGACGGAGGCAGAAAACCGGTTTGGTTTGGGAGTTATGGAATTGGTCCGACACGCGTTTTGGGAACTTTGGTCGAGGTTAATCATGATGACAAGGGAATTATCTGGTCAAAGGTTGTAGCACCCTTTGACGTTCATCTAGTTGAACTTCCCGGTGCCAAAAATGCAAAAGAAATTTATAAAAAATTAATAGATGTGGGTTTCGATGTCCTTTGGGATGATAGGGATGTTCAGGCGGGGCAAAAATTTGCGGATAGCGATTTAATCGGAATTCCCGTTCGTCTCGTAATTTCGGCCAAAACAGGGGATAAAATTGAGTGGAAAGAAAGAACTTCCGATAAATCCGAGCTTCTAGGTCTTGATGAAGTTATCAAAAAATTAACTTGACGGAATCGTTTTATTGATATAACCTCGGCGTAATGACAAAAGAGAGATCTCCAAGGACAGAATCAAGGCAGGAAATTTTAGTACGCGAAGTTAATGAGTATATTAGGGAGAAGTATCCCGTTAAAAGATCGATTGTTAATAATATTTTGGAGCGGATGCGTGAGGAATACGTATCTATAAATCGATTTGCGGTTGTCACAAGATTTGTGGATCTGGCGATTGATTTTGCAAAATCACACGGTATGGAGAAGCGACCAAAGAATGATGATTTGCCCCCTTGGCGCACCCCAGAAATGTTGTCCGCCATTTCTAAATTTGAGAAAGAAAAAGATGCAGATATAGTTAAACAGTTACCCCTCTCAAGGCACCTTGGAATATTAGCAATCGGAGAGATTGCAGTTATTGCGAAGAGTACTGGTCAAGGCTGGCATATTGATAAAACCGCTGTTGAAGAGCATTCGAATAATTTGAAGAAATTAATTGAATTTCAACAGAAACTTCGAAAGATCAGTAATCAATTATAATTACTTCACCGTTACGCTTTTTGCCAGATTTCGCGGTTTGTCGGGGTCAAGACCTTTTTTAATTGTTAAGTAGTAGGCCAAAAGTTGAGCAACAACAATGTTTGGAATAATTGTTCCTTCCTTGGCATCAGTAACCGGAATATAATAATCAAAAACTTCATGATCTTTATGAGATATTCCAATTACAAATCCTCCGCGTGCTTTCATTTCCATTGCTCCTGCCAGATTTGCCCCGTAAGTTTCATCGTCGGGTAAGAATGCAATGCAAGGTGTTCCTTTTTCTACTAAGGCTAAGGGACCGTGTTTAAGCTCTCCGGCGGCAAGTCCTTCTGCATGAATATATGAAATTTCTTTAATTTTAAGCGCTGCCTCGAGACTTGTGGGGTAAGAAAGTCCGCGGCCGATTACATAAATGTGCTTTTTATCTTTTATAATTTCCGCTAATTTTTTAATTTTTGCAATTTCTTTTTTCGATAAAATTTTTTTGGTTGATTTTATGGCTTCTTTTAAAACTTTCTGCCCTTCGGCAACTCTATCATCTAGGGCATAAGCAATTAAAAGTAAGTGGGCAATCATTCCTGTAAAGGCTTTAGTTGATGCGACCGCTTTCTCGGGACCTGCACCAATTAGAGTTTTATAATCGGATAATCTGAAAAGAGAGGAACCCAGTACATTAACTAAACTTGCAATTTTTGCTCCCTTTTCTTTTGCTTTTTTAACCGATTCCAAAATATCCATTGTTTCTCCTGATTGCGATAGGGCAATAACGAGGCTCTTTTTATTGAGAAATTCCAAATGATAACCAAATTCGCTTCCTACGGCGGAGTTTATGTGAAATTTTGCAATCTTGGAAAATAAATATGTTCCTGCCATGCAGGCGTAAGAGGCAGTTCCGCAACCGATGAAGTATGATTCTTCGGCGTGTTTAATTATGTCTGCAATTTTTTCTGCATATCCTTTTCCGTTTGCTGCGATGTCATTAATAATCTTTGGTTGTTCGTAAATTTCTTTGAGCATGAAGTGTCTATATTTTCCCAATTTTTCCAGCTCGATGTTCCATTCTATTTTTTGAGTTTTTACCTTTTTAACTTTACCGCTTTTAACATTTAAAACTTTGGCCGATTTGTCGGACAGAATTGCCATCTCATTATCTTCCAAAAAGTAAACCTTTTTGGTGTAGGGAAGGATCGCCGGAGTATCGCTGGCTAAAAAGTTTTCGTCCTTCCCAAAACCAATAACCAAAGGGGAGCCATTTCTTGCCGCTACCAATAATTGTTCTTTTGTATTTATTGCTATTACAGCATTTAATCCTTCCATTTGATTGAAAACTTTTCTGAATGCGTCGGGCAGTGAAGATTTTTTTAGTTGGTCCTCAAGCATGTGTGGAATGATCTCCGTGTCCGTTTCGCCAATAAATTTGTGCCCCTTTTTAATAAGTCTATTTTTTATTTCCTCGTAATTTTCAAAAATTCCGTTATGGATAACTGCGGTCTCTTTACTGCAGTCTAAGTGGGGATGGGCATTGACGTCGGTGACACAACCATGTGTTGCCCAACGCGTGTGACCAAAAGCAATGTTACCTTTTGGAAGATTGTTTACATTTGCCGATCCGATTTTACCAACCTTTTTCTTCACGAAGATTTTATCTCTGGATATGACCGCAACGCCCCAGCTGTCATATCCTCGGTATTCGAGTTTTTTCAAACCCTCAAGAATTATTTTGGGAGATTTTTCCTTACCGCTTACATATCCAAATATCCCGCACATTGGTGTTTGAGGAATTATATCAGATATGATAGGATAGCTTCACAAATGGTTCATAAGAAAGTTGTGGTAATAGGAGGCGGGACGGGAACTTTTACCATTCTTTCGGGTTTAAAAAAATATCCAGAGCTTGACCTCTCGGTCATTGTTTCCATGATGGATTCGGGAGGAAGTAACCGCGTGCTTCGTGATGAATTTGGTTTACTCCCAACCAGTGATCTTAGACAGTGCATGGTGGCTCTTGCTGGGACGGATTCCGATGAAACTTTAAGAAAACTTTTTACCTACCGTTACGGGCAGGGGGTTGGAATAAGTGGCATGACTTTTGGAAATCTTTTTATGGCGGCTCTTGCCGACATCTACAAAGGCGATCAAAAGAAGGCCATTGAGGAAACCTGTGAGATTTTGGGAGTAAAAGGGCAGATTATTCCTGTAACTTTTGATAAAACGAATCTTGTTGCTACTTATGAAAACGGAAAACAAGTTTTGGGGGAACACGAAATTGACGAGCCGGGGGAGGTGCAGGGAAAATATAAAATTACCAACTTGGAACTAATTCCCAAGGCAGCAATTAACAAAGACGTAATTCGTGCCGTAGAATCGGCAGATTTTGTGATCCTTGGGCCAGGGGATTTTTATACAAGCATTCTTCCTAATGTAATAATTGACGGAGTTGCGACTTCTCTTAGGAAAACTAAAGCAAAAATTATTTTTGTGATGAACCTAATGACAAAATTTGGCCAAACCTCCAGTTTTACAGCAAGTGATTTTGTCCGCGAAATTAATAAATATGTTGGAAGAAATCCGGATATTGTCATAATCAACAGCTCAAACGATTTTCCCAAAAACATTCTCGCAAAATATAAACTTGAAAAGGCAGTTCCTGTTAAAGATGATTTGAAGAATATCCCCAAAATCCGGGTTATCAGGAAGAAAATGGTTTCGGATAAAGTTTATGAAAAATCCCCAAGCGATAAACTTACAAGAAGCTTGATCCGCCATGATTCCGCAAAACTGGCAAAAGCAGTTATTGATCTTCTTTAGACTTCGAATTAGACTGGGTACACCATGCAGGAAGATTGTGTTTTTTGCAAGATTGTGAAGGGTGAGTTGCCATCAAAAAAAGAGTATGACGATAAGGATGTCTTGGTGATTCACGATATTGATCCGATAGCTCCCGTCCATCTTCTTGCGATCCCGAAGAAACACTTAGAAAATCTCTCGGCTGCAACAAGTAATGATCTGGAATTATTGGGAAAATTGCAGTTAGTGGCGGCTGAAATGGCGAGAAAAATGGGAATTGATAAAGATTTCAGGGTCTTAACAGCAAATGGAGTCAAAGCCGGACAGGTTATTTTTCATTTACATTATCATATAATAGGAGGTTGGGAGAAAACTCCTGATTGGAAAACAGTACGGAAATTAGGAACTTAAATTATGATAGCCCAAACTCTACAACAAAAAATAGGTGAGGCGATGAAGGCGCATGATGAAATTAGACTCTCAACTCTTCGTCTCCTTTCTTCTGCCCTCAATTATGAATTTATTGCCAAACAACATGAACTAACCGAGGAAGAAGAATTGGTGGTTGTCAGGAAAGAAGCTAAACAGAGAAGGGATTCAATTGAGGCCTACAAAAAAGCGGGAGCCATGGACCGTGCGGAAAGGGAAGAGGCGGAGCTTAAAATTCTTCAGGAATATCTTCCTCCCGAAATGGGCGAGCAGGAGCTTTCTAAGTTAGTAGATGAGGCGATAAGACAATTAGGAGCCAAAACAACTTCGGATATGGGGCGGGTTATCGGCCTTGTTAAATCAAAGGCGCCGGACGTTGACGGAAGTAAGATTGCTCAAATAGTTAACTCAAAATTAAAAGGGAAAGACATCTGATGATATTTACATCTAATGATTAAAGTCTCCGTCAGTAAACAATCCAACTACCCGGTGGGGGCGAGTGTTGTTAAAAAAAGATTGTCGACGTTTTTGCAAAAAAACGGGATTGTTTCTCCAGCCGAAATTTCCGTTGCGATTGTGGGAGAGAGGAAGATGATGGAGATAGGCAATATTTATCTCAAAGACGGAAAACTTCATAACGTTCTTTCTTTTACTCCGACCGAAACTAACACCCTAAAGGGTGTGAGAGTAAACTTTGTTTTCCCTCCGGACGGAATAATTCATTTAGGGGAGATTGTTATTTGTTATCCACTTGCGGTAAAGGAATCAGAAGAGGAAAATGTTTTGATTGACGAGCGGGTTTGTGAACTTGCAGAGCATGGCGCCCTGCACCTACTCGGTATTCACCACGAAGAATGACATTGTATTTAAAATATAGGCCGAAGAATTTGGATGAATTGGATCTCCCTGAAGTTTCCGATTCTCTTAAAAAGATTGTAAATTCCAAAACAATGCCGCATGCGTTCCTTTTTGCGGGACCAAAAGGAATGGGAAAAACCTCTGCCGCCAGAATTTTGGCAAAAATAATTAACTGCGAAAAATTAGGAAAAGGTGGGACGCCATGTGACAAATGTGAGCAGTGCACCTCAATCGCTAAGGGAACGAATTTGGATGTTATAGAAATGGACGCGGCGAGTCACCGCGGAATTGATGATGTCAGAACTTTGCGGGATGCAGTAAAACTTGCACCCACAAAAGCAAAAAAGAAGATTTATATAATTGACGAAGCTCATATGTTAACAACAGAAGCCAGCAACGCCCTCTTAAAAACTCTAGAGGAGCCTCCCGAACACGTAGTTTTTATTTTGGCAACGACTAATCCTGAAAAATTAATTGGCACAGTCCGTTCCCGTGCCACATTAATCTCCTTTAGAAAGGCAACGCCTCCGGAAATTGCCAGATCGCTTAAACGTGTAATAGTTGGGGAAAAAATAAAAATAAACGAGGAGTCTTTAAATAAAATTGTCCGTCTTTCTTCGGGAGCTTTCCGGGATGCTATTAAAATCCTTGAGCAGTTTGCAGCGGAGGGCCAGAAATATTTGGACAGATATAAAAGTTCAGAGCTTGACGATTTCATTGATTTTTTAATAAAAAGAGACGAAAAATCGGCAATAAATGAGATTGAAAAAAGTGTTGCAGCGGGAATATCGATGGAAACGTTTTTGCGGGAGCTTTTGGAAACTTTTCATAAGGCAATTTTGGCGGAGGCAGGAATCGGTAAAAATAAATTGGATGGACTAACCAGCGATGATTTGATTACACTAACAGATCTTTTTACGGAGGCAAACAGAACTTTAGCTGACTCTCTGGTTGAAGAGCTCACGACCGAGATAGCGGTTATAAAGTGGTGTGGGGGGAAAGATAATCGTTCGCAGATTGTCAGCTCGGAGAAAAACTCGCACCCCGCCCTCGGCGGGGTTGGTAGAAAAATCCAGACCGCCTCGGCAAAAGATAATGATGCTCAGGCAATTTCTCCTTCGACTGACACTCTGTTGACCGATCTATCCAAAGATGGTGTAGGGATAGTGAATGATGATATTTGGAAAAAAATTCTTTCGGAAGTTCATCCTGTAAACGCTTCCATCGAAGGACTTTTAAGGGCGAGCTGTCCCGTTGGGTATGACGGCAAAACATTAACGCTGGGAGTTTTTTATAAGTTTCATAAGGAGCGCCTTGAAGATGTTCATCATAAAAAAATTTTGGAGGATGTTATAGAAAAGGTTCTTAATTCTCCGACGAAGGTTATTTGTACGCTGGTTGAACCGCCTCCGAAAGCTGAACCGGTTTTGACTGAAAGCCGCGATAACGATATAATAAAGGCCGCCGAAGAAATATTCGGAAATAAAAATGTTTGACAAATTTAAACAGCTGGGGGAATTGGCCAAGATGCGTCAGAAGGCGATGGAGCTCCAAAAAGAATTGGAGAAGATCATCAAGTCTGATGAAAAAAACGGTTGGCAAGTTTCTGTTACGGGGGATCAAAAAATCCGCTACATTAAAAAGGATGACGAGGATATGAAAGATCTTACCGACTTAATTAATAATTTGATGAAGGATGTTCAGAAAGAAGCGGCTAAGAAAATGATGGAAATGGGTGGAGGTTTGGGAGGTCTTCTTGGCGGATTGAAATAATTCAGCTAAAATATCTTCATAGGTTATGAAAATAGCAAAGCCGATTCAGTCATTAATTGATTCTTTTGAGAAGCTTCCCGGTGTGGGGCCTAAAAGCGCACAGCGGCTTACTTATTATTTACTCCATGTCCCGCAAATTCAATTGGATGAGTTTGCCGATTCAATTGGGCATCTTAAAAAAGATACAGTTCTTTGCTCAATCTGTAAAAATATCAGCGAGAGCGAGCCGTGCCCGATCTGTTCGGATAAAACCCGCGATCACTCCCAAATTTTAGTTGTTGAACAACCTTTGGATATTTTGGCGTTTGAGAGAACTGGAAAATTTAAAGGTGTTTATCACGTTCTTCACGGTGCGATTAATCCATTGGAGAATGTTGGTCCCGATGAAATTTATATTGATGATTTACTAAATAGATTAAAAGACGGAAAAATTGAAGAGGTTATTATTGCAACTAACCCGACAATGGAGGGGGAGGCGACGGCGATGTATTTGCGTAAGCAAATTTCTCAACTAGATTCTGATAGTAAACTTTTAATTACGAGACTTGGAATGGGAATTCCAACTGGCGCAGACCTGGAGTATGCTGATGAAGTGACACTTACGCAAGCCCTTGAGGGCCGCCGTGAACTATGATGTCAACTGCAAAAAATCTGGCTCAACAGATTGCTAAACAAGCAGTACGCGAGCCATTGGAAATTCTTAAGGATGTTAAGGAACAAACTTCGGGTGAGGTTTTAAATCCTTCTAAATCTCCGGAAGATCAGAATGAGAGCCAGAAAAAGATCGCTACCGATCAGAAAGAACTTGGCGATAAAATGAAGTCGGGGAGGAGAATGGAAGCGCTTCAAAGGGAAATTGATGATATTAGAAAGCAGAATATATTCAAAGATTTGCAAAGAAGAATTTCGGAGGGTGAAGAAGTTCCTTTGGAAGAATACCCCGAACTTTCTCTCGAGCAAAAACAAGTTCTTATGGCGCAAATGGAGGCTGTTAAAAATCAAAAAGCTGCGGCAAATGAAAATGTTCTGAAAGAGGTTCCTACAATTCATTCCAAACCGAGTAGGCGTTTCGGTGCCGGGCAAAAGCAGCAAGCCGAAAAAGAGCGAACAAGAGTGGAAAGACCCGTTCCTCCGTCGGGATAATCTGATACAATAGCCTTGATGGACATTTTTCTTACAAATTCTCTTACAAAGAAAAAAGAGAAGTTTGCTCCAAATACTCCCGGAAAGGTGGGCATTTACTCCTGCGGCCCCACGGTTTATTGGAATCAACATATTGGACATATGTATGCCTATGTTCAGTGGGACGTTCTTGTCAGGTTTTTAAGATTTGTTGGAAATGATGTTAAGTGGGTGATGAATATCACCGATGTTGGACATATGACTTCTGATGAAGATCTTGGGGAGGATAAGATGGAAAAAGGTGCCAAGCGTGAAGGTCTAACGGTTTGGCAAATAGCAGATAAATATATAGCCCAATTTAAGGACAGTATGAAGCTTTTAGGAATAAATTCACCCGATGTTTTGTGTCGCGCAACGGAAAACATTCCCGAGCAAATTAAATTAATTCAATTGATTGAGAAGAATGGTTTTACCTACTTAACTAAAAAGGGTTTGATTTATGACACCTCAAAATTTCCTGATTATGCAAAATTCGGAAATTTAAATCTGCAGGATTTGAAGACCGGAAGTGATGTTGAGGTTGATCCTGAGAAAAAACTTCCGTGGGATTTTTTCCTTTGGGCAATTAACCCAAAACATATTATGAAATGGGAGAGCCCTTGGGGTGAAGGTTATCCCGGTTGGCACATAGAATGTACCGCGATGTCCACTAAATATCTGGGGAATAATTTTGATATTCACACGGGTGGCGTTGAACATATCGCGGTTCATCACACAAACGAAATTGCTCAAGGATTCGCGGCTTTTGGAAAACAAACGGCAAATTATTGGCTTCATAATGGCTGGTTGATGGGGAAGGGGGGGGAAAAGATGAGCAAGTCTTTGGGAAATTTTGTGACGGCGCAGGAACTTGTAGAGAAGGGATATAACCCCCTTGCAATGCGTTATTTAATTTTAACGTCGCATTATAAAAAAGGACTTAATTTTTCTTTTGAGTCTCTGGATTCTGCGGTAAATGCCCTTAATAATCTTAGAGGTATAATTTCCGGCCTTAAATCGGGAAGTGGTAGGAACGTTCTGTCCGATGAGAAAGAACATAAAATTAATGAGTATAGAGAAAAATTTACATCGGCTTTAGCCGATGACATTAATGTATCGCAAGCACTTGCCGTTCTTTGGGAAATGCTGAAAAGCAATATTCCCTCCGGCGATAAATACGATCTGGCAATGATTTTTGATGAAGTTTTGGGACTTAAACTATTGGAAATTCCGGAAAATAAAGTGAAGATGCCCGATGAAATTAAAAAACTTTTAGAAAAAAGAGAGAACTTAAGGCGCGAAAAGAAATTTGAAGAGGCGGACGTGATCAGAAAACAAATAGAAGAAGCAGGTTACCAAGTTAAAGATCAATCTGTCTAAATGCACAAATTTTTACTGCCAATAGTTGGTGTTGCAATTTTTATTATTAGTTTTATTTTTGTCCGTGATACCCTCACCAGAATTTACTCGGATATTCGAGCCAACAAAGTTCAAACGGGAGCTGTCACGACTGAAAAAAGCGGGTGTGATACAGCTTGCCAAAAGGAAATTGCAGATCAGGTCGCTAGGGCTGTCGCAACACTTTCTGCCTTACCTAAAGTTGCTGCGATAAATTCTCTTCCTGCCCCGACTTCTAAACCTCAAGACGTTTATATTCAAATCTCTGGGTTCGGATCAACCGAAAAAACTGATTGGGTTGATATTGTAGCATCTGATTTTTCTTTTGATGTAAATCACGATTTTGAAAAAGGAGCTAATTTTGCTTGGGAAGGGTTTTTAAGAATACCCAATGGGAGTGGAACTGCCTACGCTAGAATTTATGATGTAACTCATGGAATTGCCGTTAACGGCAGTCAAATCTCTGTAACTGATCAGCGCGATTTTAGCCGGGCCAATTCAACAAATATGTATTTTTGGGCCGGACGCAATGTTTATAGGGTTCAAATAAAATCTCTCGATTTTTACGATGTTGATTACACGGGAGGAAAAATTAGAGTGAGCTACTAAGAAATGAAATTTGCCGCTGTGATTTTTGATCTCGATGGAACGATTGTAAAGAGTGAGAGAGAGTGGGATAGGGCGTTCGCCGCGGTTTTACAGAAACTTGGAGTAAAAACTGACGGCAACGACCCTCCCATGCATGGATATGCCATAAAATCCAGATGGCAAGCCCTTCTGGCAAAATACAAAATAGAGACCACTAAAACAGTTGAGGAGTTGGAGGCGCTTACATATACCGAGTATGGAAAATTAATTCCGGAGATTACTTTAAGTGGTGGTGTTTTGGAATTTATGGACACCTTAAAAGAAAGTGGGTTGCCCTTAGGTCTTGCTACTTTAACAAATTGGGAAACTACCCAAAAAGTTCTTGAACGCTTCGGACTTAGTAATTATTTTGACAACATTACAACGGGGGAAGAAGTGACGAATCCGAAACCTGCTCCGGATATTTTTTTGCTGGCCTCAGAAAAATTTGGAGTTCTCCCAGTTGATTGTTTGGTGATAGAAGATTCCCCGGCCGGAGTCACCGCAGCCCATGAAGCTGGAATGAAGGTTATTGCGGTTTCGGGTGGGGAAAATAGGAATTCTTTTCTCGACGCCGATCTTATTGTTGAAAAATTTCCCGAAATTACACTTAAAGCGATTGACGCAATAGATCTCAATTAGTATTATTAAATACATATGCCACCATCTGATAAACCTAACCAAGCATCACCTTTTGAAATAGTTACTCCGGGAAAATCAAAGAAAATCGGAAAGACGGGAATAATTGTCGGAGTTGTTATTGTTATATTTTTAACTTTGAGTATTGTTGCCGGGGTTTTGTTGGTTGAGCAGCAGCAAAATGTTTCGGAGAAGGCTTCAGACACGGGTATACCAACCGCAACCCCAACCCTTGCCCCTACGGCAACCCCAACAGCTACACCAACCGCAACCCCGACCCCTTCTGGAAATTCTTGCAACGGTGTTTGCGGAAGTAATTCAAATTGTGAATCGGGGCTTTATTGCTATTCAGGCTTTTGCCGAAACCCTCTTTGTGCCTCTGATGCTACCTGCGGTTGTAGCTCGGCAACGGGAAGTCCAACCGCAACTGCCAGTGCCACACCTGTCGGGACTCAGACAACACCGCTTCCTATTCCAGTTAGCGGAACAGATTGGCCGACGTTTGTGGGGGTAGGAGTGGGAATTACCGCAATTATAGTTTCACTTCTCCTTGCTATTTAAAGAAGTTTTTTGATTTTAAAAGTTGAACGGGTGGATATAATTCCCACATGATCGATTAATGGGAAAGCACTTCTTAATTCTGCCTGAAATTTCCCCGCCAGGTTTCCCGTGTAATTTGCATAACCTGCTTTTTCTGATTGGGAACAAAGTTTATTTTCCCATTCATTAACTATTTTTAAGATTTTTTCTCCCTCTTTATTAAACTCATCCTGATATTTCTCTTCATTCATTCCGTAGTTTGCATGAAGAAGTGTAAATTCATCAAAAATCTCCTTATTTTCCCCAATCATCCTGTCGAAGTATTCCTTGTACTTTGTCATATCTGGATTTTACTGAAGAGGTAAGTACCAACCCCTATAAGAATTGCGGTGGTTAGGGAGAGAACTAACAGATCGGTTGAAAGGCCAAAATGAAACGATCCGGTAATTGCGCCCCTTAGTCCATCAACACCGTAGGAAAG